>JAABUK010000008.1_pt1 | contig 498830 bp, 400 predicted proteins | sample 5559141 | NCBI WGS metagenome assembly JAABUK01 (sample SAMN10711869, study PRJNA513367) | rock metagenome | isolation source: Antarctica rocks | place: Antarctica: Victoria Land, Pudding Butte nord | collected 2016-01-03 | reverse complement strand
TTGGGCTGGCTCCTCAGCCTTTGTGACCCTCCCCACAAGTTCTTCTATCCGCAGGTTGCCGGCAACTGCAAGTACAGTGGTGTATGAGAAGAGCTCTCAGCTTGGAGTGGTATGAACGTATTCACCGAATTCCTCATCTTCGCCCTTCCATTGCCACTGGTTTACCAATTGCAGATGCCATTATCTCAGAAACACGATGTCGTTCTCACGCGAGCAACGAGTCTGATGGTTTGCGCAGCCACCATTGTCAACATGGTCATTAGGATCAAGATCATCGTTCAGAAATCGACCGAAGACCCACTTCAGCTATGGGCTATCATCGAGATGAACGTTGGCCGTATCTGTGTGTGTCTACCTGCCATAGAGCAACTACTAGCTCGCAGCATACCCTTCTTCTCAAAGAAGTATGGAAATGGAGGCAGTTATAGCAGCTCTATGAGGAAGAAGAGTGTACCAAATGGCGATATCGTGACGCCAGGAGGGCGCAAGAGAAGCATATTTGATCGCGAGGCCGATGCGGAGAGCACCACCAGTATCAGGCTGACGCACGAGATGAAACAATTTGACGAGCAGAACGAGTCGATGCCTGATGACTCTGCTGCAAACGGCAACAATTATGGAATTTCTGAGTACGGATCCCATTTCACAGATATTGGTGAACGACCCCACCATAGTGTTCAGCTGAGAGAATGAACAGTTATGGGGATGAATACCTATGTACATGCACAGTGAATCCACGAAGAATGAGCTAGCTCCAAGACTTCAGACCTCCTGATTGCCTGGATAGGCAACGACCAGTATGAGACGAGACGAGTTTAGCCGTTGGAATAGGGATGTAAGCTCGTACCGAAACGGGGAGACCCTGCGGCCCTGGGCATCAAGCAGAAAAACGCTCGCTCTGTTCAGGTTCTAAGGTAGTCGAGAGGCCATTCACATAAACGCATCCTCAATCACAGATCATCAACAACCAACCACCCCGTCCCCACCTCAGTCGTCAGCCCCTGTATAACCATTATAAAATGAAACCAATACGTAAGCAGGACGGGATGCGCCGCCTGTCTAATCATCAACGATAGCCTTCAAACTCAGTGTTTTCACATTGTTTGCTCCCCTGGATTGAAATACAAACTCGTCCTTGCAGCCGTATAACTCAATGGCACAGTTCCCATTAGTTCAGCGAAAATTTCGCCACTGTGCGCGATGATGGCTTCATTGCCTTCGATGATGACGGTTTCGGCGTCGTAGCCGAGGGTCGGAGATGGGCCCCGCTGGAAACCGTAGCATTCGACGAAGCCTTGGAGGCCGGTGAAGGCGGGGAAGTAGATCACTTTGGGGTCGCGGGCGGGGCTGTCGGGGAGATGAGAATATTGAGTGATGATGATGGATTTGTGATGGGTGGAGGGGCAGGGGGATGGGCAGGGGGAGGGGGAATGGGTTGGGAGTGGCATGTTTCACGAGAAAGGATGTCCCATTCGGCAATCTTTGAGACGCCGGGATGAGTCCGATGCTGGGTGGGCCTAATGGGGCTGCTATAGGCGGTGCGGCGAAAGTGAGGTTACAGAGGTAGAGGTGCAGGCTGAGGCATTTTAACACCGAAGAGCTTCATTGCGAAGGGAAATGTGATGGGGTGGGCTCCGACGGTTTCGTCGATAGGCAACGCGACATTGCTTTTCGTGTCTCTCTCGTCCTCGCCTATAGCCTTTCGCATGTACGTTTCGGGCGATTATGTATGCACATAGTGCCGATAGCATTCCATGCTAGCTGAAGACGAGTGAGCCCGAGTTTCGTAATGGTAGAGGCTGATGTGCCCTTCCGTGAGGGAAAGGTTGAATTTCATAAGGCTTGTCCGTATAGGAAAGATTGCAATCGTACTGCCCACACACAGACTGGAAATTCACACCCACTTGGAGGCCGTGAGACATTTATACCCGATTGATTGAGTCATCGAGCACCACACCAACACGTCTTCCAATCTTCCGGCTCGATAGGAATGGCTATACAGCTTCTGGAAGTCAATGTTTTTAGGCTAATCGATCTTATCCGACTTCTTGGCGTGAGCAATTAATGATGCCTGCTTCTTGGACATGTAACAACTCCCACTGTGTAGACTTACCAATGTAGCTTGTTCTGGAAAAGGGAGACGGTGTACTTCAACTTCACACAACCTCTTGGTCTTGGGAGCCAAAAACAGCAGGTCTACACTGACGACAAAGAGAAGAAAAAATATGCTGTAAACATGGACACGGTACAATTCGAATATGATACGCTTGTTGCTTGCTTTCTACAGTCACAGCAACCTCCCCTCAAATATAGCTACTGCCGGTATGATCCTGCTCCTATCGAGGATGGCTCAGTGCAATTTCATTATACATGAATATGTGACATTCGACAACTCTGAAGTCATGAGTGGGAATCGTAATGGTATCAAGTCTGGTACTAGGCCACACCAATATGGAATACTAAAACAACGATTAGCATTGGCAGAGATTCCGAGTTTGGCACGAGTATGAATTAGACTTACATCTGCCGTTACTTTTCTTAAGCCACTGCTTCGACCTTGGGTGGCCCGTTCACGCTGCTGTGCTGTGGGCTGTTCCTGCCGCCAGAGCTCTCTTTCCTCTTTTCTTCCTCGGCATCATCATCGTAATCTTCATCGACTTCCATTTTTCTTGCTGGGTCTTCATACGCTTCACGACGTTCCTCACGGCCGGTATCGGGAGCAGAAGCAGGAACTTGTGGTGGCTCACTGGGCGGCGGCTGTTGCATCGCAGGCAGCGCCTGAGGGTGATGAGCTGCTTCAGAAGGATGATAATTCTCATCCGCTCTTCTCTGCTCTTCACGACGAGTAGTCGAGGAGCTCCTACTATGCCGGAAAGGAGGAGATGCGGGTCTGCCGTATGGAGACTGTGGTCTTCCGCGAGGCGAAGCTTGTCTTGGGCGAGGAGAGGGTTTCCTATCTGGAGGCGATGCGCGACGGTGGGTATTATTTTCTAATCTGCTTCGGCTTTCACCGTTCGCAGGATGCTTATTTGGCACCTTGTACTCGTCATCCGAATCATGGCTGCGCTTGTAACCAGCGCCGGACCGGTTATCCCTTTCGCGAGCAGCAGCAGCTTCCGCAGCAGCGAGAGCAGCGGCTGGCGGAGGCGCACCAGCAGCAATACCTACGGATACAGATGTGTTGGGATGATGTTGGTAGGATGATTGTGGTTGGTAGTTACGGCCTGGTGAGGGTGCGGTAAGGTCCGCGAGTGGCCTGATCTCTGGTGGGCTATCACCACGTCCGAAAGGCGCTCTTGAAACTGGAGCTGGCTGGGTGCTACCTGTCGCGAGTCTCAATCCAGGATCTGGGGCTCCATAATTAGGATTAGGGATACGATTGGAAGCCGGTGGCTGAGAGACAGAGGGTTGTGGCTGCGGTAGAGCTTGTGGTGCTGAGTATGAGACTGGCCCGTTATGGTTCAAGGTTGGCGGCGGTGAAGGTCGCCGGATAGGAGTATGGCGCTGCTGCTCTTGATACTGCCGTAACTGTTCCTGCCGAGGGCTGGGTTGCCTCTGTGATGGTGGCGGTCGAATTGGTTCGCGCTGATCATACATGCTGGATGGCTGAGGAGGGGGTTGTGGGTTTGGAATGTCTGCCAATCTCCTGCTCCAGTCAGGCGCCGAGCCATTTTGGCTTGGGGTAGGACCATGAAGAACTGAAGCTGGCCCTCCTGCAGGCACGCCCCATTGCGGGCCTGGAGGAGCCCCAACGCCAGCAGCTTGGTATTGCTGGGGATGTACATCTTGCGGCACAGGTGCGTTTTGCTGGTTGGGCATTCCCGTGGATTGGCCATTGTTGCGTAGAAGCTGTAACCGTGCCTTAATGTGCATATTGGACGGGTCGAGGTCGAAAGCGCGTTGATATGCGTCCAATGCATCGGCAGTCTGATTGTTACACGATTCATACTGCCAAACGTTAGCCTCAGAGTCCATGCATGAATACTACCATACAAACTCACCAAAGTTCCGAGGTCGTACCAGACCTCGGAGATGTACGGGTTGAGGCGTATTGCTCGGGAATATGCATCCAGCGCATCCCGGTACTGGTTGATCTGATAATAGAGGACACCAATAGAGCACCAGAATGTCGGATTGCGGCCGTCTCGGTAGACAGCTTGCTGATATGCTTCGTATGCCTTCGAGTACTTTTGTTGAGACATGTAGCATCTTCCTAGGAGGTACCAGCTTTGCGCATCGGTATTGTCTGATCTGATTAGTTGCGATAGTAATTAGACGTAACGAAGACCTACCAGAGCTGACAGACTTTTCCAAGTATTCGATTGCTTGCTCTTGGCTGTTGAATAAAGGACTTTCCTGATGATGCAGCCAGCCGAGCTGCTGCAGAACCTTGGCGTGGTTGGGATCCCGATCGAGAACCCTTCGGTAAGCTGCTTTGGCGGAATCATACTGCATATCAGGTGTCAGCAGGAACCGGGTACTAGCAGATTTGATAAACATACGTCCTTGCGTTGTTCATGAACATGGCCAATTTGGAACCAGATGTCCTCCTCAGTTAATGGCCTGGGTGGATTCTGGACAATATACTTGAAGCACTGGAAGCAGATTAGCAGTGAAATAGTTTTGTGATTCGAGATTGACGTACTTCCAGACTCTGGTCGTACTTCTGCTGCTGTTTGTAAATTATGCCAAGCCGGAAATATATTTCATTTGCTTTCTCAAAGTCCGGCTGCATGTGCATGACTTGCGAAAAGGCTTCCTCAGCATGCTCGAGAGACCCGTAGCGGTCATAGAGAATACCAATGCCGTACCAGAGTTTCGGCTCCTACTGATTATTAGCGGGAGCAATCGACTTATCAAGTCACTTACCTTGGGGTCTCGAAGATGGTACAATGCTTGCTGATACGCAGCATAAGCCTGCTGTAGATCCTCCATCATGAGGAAGCAGTGCCCTATGCTCAATCAGCTAATAGCCTAGAAGAGCCGCACGCGCGGATGTAGCTACCTAGACTGCCCCAGACTTCACCATTGCTCTGGTCGAGCTTGAGAATGGTTTGTAGATATTCGACGGCCCTTGGGAAATTCTCTTTCGTTCTGAGGATGCAGGAGATTGCATTGAGGGCTTGTATTGACTGGAAATTGTGCCGTAAAGCCTGCTCATACGCAAAGAGTGCTCCATCAGAATCGCCTTGCAGTTCACAAGTACCGCCTAGGTAATTTGTCAGCCAATGGCATTGCTGCATTGAGTACTGTGGTAAAGACATACCTATTCCCAGCCAGACATTTTCATTCTGTGAGAGCAGGTGCTCACGAGTGATCTTGTGATGAGCTGCCTGCATGGGCAAATGGCCATTGACTTGAGCATGACCAGGGTGGATTCCGTGCTGAAGATGCAATCCTCCTGGCGATGGGGGTTGGTGGTGGTGATTAGCCATCGGACGCTGCAGACGTTGGAGGCGGAGGGTCGAGGAACAAAGGCCGCGGCGGAGGCAGCGGTCAAGGCCAAGGCAACGAAGTATTTGCTCTTGAGTGTGTAATGGTTGTTGCGCTTTGTTGCTATACTTGTTTCATGAAAAGAGTCATGGAGTGTTTTAGGTCAGGCTACGGCTTCACGGATCTTGTGGTATGACGAGAGTAGTGAATTGAAAGGAGGGATCTGTTGGTATTGCCAAGGATATATCACTAGCGTTACAGTTCTCTAAAATGGAAGTAAGACCGTACAGTAAGGTAGGGTTCATTGCCGAGGATCAGGCCCCACAAAAACCCCCCCAGATTCTACACAGAAATAGTCCGAGAATATTTTCATCCATCAAAAAAATTCTGAAATCAGCTGTTGAGATCGAATTGCCAACTCCGATGAATCATTCGCGATCTTATCATTCTAGATTCTCCATACTTTATCTTGAGATAGTACCGCATCATCGGGCAAGGCTTCTGTGCGACAATGCAAGTCTTTTGGCTCCGAACCCATTTCAGCCGCCTTTCCATCCTTCCAAGGCTCCTATCGCAACGACTATAATATGACACTAGTCGCATGAGGTAAAACCGACTTGTTGTGGCGAAGGGCGTGGGTGCGTGCTTACTCTCCCGAGCCTAAGATCATCCCTTGGCCAGCGCAACCACCCACAGAAATCCATGCTGATCTGGCCTGTTGGAGCGCGACCTCTGGCGGCGTTGCATATGCAATTGTTTGTTGGAAGCTCTCGCTTGCCCTTTGCGCAAGTAACCTTAATTCTCATCGCCTGACACATGATCCGAGGGGATCCAGTCCATCTACAGCAGGCTGACCGCTTTCTGCAGGCGTGGGGTGAGACATAAGCGCCCTACTCAGCTCCATGAAAGATACAAGAATCCCCGCTCAGACCATCACCAAATGCATCATCTCGTCGGTCATCGTACTGTATGCATGCTCCAATTGCCGGGTAAGCCAGCTGTTCGCCTTGCGACAGATATCAGGGATGGCTACTTCTAAGCCACCTCAATCGAGGTGGGTCGCCGTTGGCCGGCCGGGTAGGAGTGAATTGCTTCAATTTGATTTGTTTGCCACCTTCCGAGTCCTACCTTAAAAAAGGTGCTTGTTTATCTGTACATCGCCGCTTGACCAGATCGACGTGAATGGACCGTCGTACCCCTTCTTCGCTGTGTCTTATAAGATGTTCCGAGATTTCTCCTCGACGGACCCTTTGAGTATTGATGGCTTTGCATCATGATTCTTCGATGTTTCAACTCCTACTCTAGGGAAATCATTTATGAAAACTGTCGCGTCACGACACGGACGATCTGTACGTTTCCTCGTGGCATGGCCCAGCCAGCGGTCAACAAGCAGCACCGCTCGTGTTTGGCTCTGTGGCGATGAGCTTGAATGAGAAATATAATAAAGAGTAAAGAGAGACTTCAAGAGATCGCGCGCCATTTGAGTTTACCGCCTGTATGCATGTTACTTGAAAAGCGGAATCAAGCATTGCTCGGATTCACTTGGAACGGGCAAGCGAGTCTGCTTCCAAACACATGTATCCGGCGTAGAGCTGAATAATTACAATGACATAGCCAAAGGGTCTATTTGGTGGCAGTGCCAAAGAAGCCTTGCTTGCCAGCAGCACCCGAGTGACTATCAGCTAGGAATTTCCTAGAATGCCCCTATAGGAGTTGCTCGCTGAGGTCACAGAACTGATCTCATGAGTGTAACAAAATGTTTCCGATTATGCTGTAAACAACAACTGAATTGTGTCATTCCAGCCCAATACTCCGCTTGGATTAATCAGCTTTAGCTTAGGTATTGGTAGCAACTATGACAGCCTACGCCAAAAGGCTATGCAAGATCACTGTGTCCGTAAAGAGCCATTGCTAGCTCAAGAAGCTAATGCTTTGATAGGGCTGAGCGCCAAGACTCGCTTATCCTACCCACATCGAACTTCTCAGTAGGTAACTAGCGAACATCTCCGACGTTTGACTTCCTACACTCAGTCCCAACTAATAATCGGAACAGCAGGCAAGATGTCTCATAGGAAGTTTGAGGCACCTCGTCATGGCTCCCTAGCATTCCTGCCTAGGAAGCGCGCAAGCAGACACCGTGGAAAGGTAAGCTTTGTCGCCCTCAAAGCCTGCTGGTATTGCTGCTCACAGTACGTCTAGGTCAAGAGCTTTCCTAAGGACAACCCTAAAGAGCCCGTCCACTTGACTGCTGCAATGGGATACAAAGCTGGCATGACTACCATTGTTCGCGATCTCGACCGTCCAGGTGCAAAGATGCACAAGAAGGAGATCGTCGAAGCTGTCACTGTCATTGAGACCCCACCAGTATGACTACTATATCTCTGTGGTCAATGCACCGCTAATGAAGCTCTTAGATGATGGTCGTCGGCCTCGTCGGCTACATCGAGACTCCCCGCGGCCTTCGCTCCCTCACCACCGTCTGGGCCGAGCATCTCAGTGACGAAGTAAAGCGACGTTTTTATAAGAACTGGTACAAGTCAAAGAAGAAGGCGTTCACTAGGTATGCCAAAAAGCATGCTGAGAACTCCGGTCAACCCATCAACCGCGAACTTGAGCGCATCAAGAAATACTGCACCGTCGTTCGCGTCCTCGCCCACACTCAGATCCACAAGACACCTCTCAAGCAAAAGAAGGCACACTTGATGGAGATCCAGGTCAATGGTGGAAGCGTGGCAGAAAAAGTCGATTTTGGCAAGGGTCTTTTCGAGAAGCCAGTGGAAATCAGCTCCATTTTCGAGAAGGATGAGATGATTGACGCCATTGCTGTCACGAAGGGTCACGGCTTCACAGGTGTTACGGCTAGATGGGGTACGAAGAAGCTCCCGAGAAAGACGCACAAGGGTCTTCGCAAGGTCGCTTGTATTGGAGCGTGGCATCCCTCGCACGTGCAATGGACTGTTGCTCGTGCTGGTCAAAACGGTTATCACCACCGTACATCAGTCAACCACAAGGTCTACCGCATTGGTACTGGAACGGCAGAGGATAACGCGTCGACTGAGTTCGATGTCTCCAAGAAGCAGATCACGCCGTAAGTCCAACACTGGTCCATCTTGAGGACTCATACTGACCCTTCTATAGTATGGGCGGTTTCGTACGTTACGGTGAGGTGAAAAACGACTTCATCATCCTCAAGGGCGCATGTCCCGGCGTCAAGAAGCGAATTATCACACTACGGAAATCGATGTTCGTACACACAAGCCGGAAAGCGTTGGAGAAGGTGGACCTCAAATGGATCGATACGTCGTCGAAGTTCGGACATGGAGCATACCAGACTCCAGCAGAGAAGAAGCAATACCTTGGCACGCTCAAGAAGGACTTGGTCCAAGCTGCTTAGTCTTGTGCTTGCTTGCCTGCTTTGTGTTCGAAATTAGCCACTTTCCGTGCATTACTGAGAGGACGGAAAATGTCTGTAGCTAGTCAGCATCAGAAAGACTTTACAACTTGCTCATCTCTCTGAGCCAAGAGTGTTAACAAAGTAATCTTTTGAGACTCTGGAGCTCTGGAATGACGCACATGGTCCTATCGATAAGCATGTATACAAACCCCACACTCATCGTTGCCTTTGAATTACCACATGCTATTGAAGGAATGCCTGAATGCCCTTTTATTTCTCCCAACATTTCATCACCTTTCGCGTACAAAGACTGAGCACGTGCGCTTCCGTGCGTCATAGCACAGCACGCATTGTAACCTTGGCCAACCACCATCGAAAGCCTGCCATTTCAACCTACGCTTCTCAAAGAAGCCCCTACCACTCTACCCCACCTCTAACCCTCCTTCCCAAGCCCCTCGCAAAATTCTACCAGCCTATTAGACCACTTCTCCACAAGAGAGCCATGTCCGACGACGCCTACTCCTCCTTCCTAGACAAGGCCAACCAAGATACCAGCGCCAGCAAAGCCTCCACTCAATCCAAATCAGTGTCTACAAAAGCCGTAGATACTGAGGTGCCGGCTACGTTACAGTCAGTGGAGCAATACTACACATCCGAAGCAGACGAGCCATTTGAGCCCGTGAGCTTGGAATGGGGTGGGAGGAATATGCCTTCGGAGAGTATGTGCCCAACAGCCCCAGACAGCAGCACCAGCAGATCTACGAGTCTACAACAGTCACTGATAGCATGGCGTTACAGATGAATTCGGCGAGCTCATAAGTAGCAGGTCAGAGGTATCGACCATGAGTATTAAGGAGTTTGACCTGCGGGGCCAATACAAGGAAGTGCTGAAGGCGGTGGAGAGGGCGGGGGATGGGAAGACGAGGATATATAAGGTCGAGATGGGGAAGGCGAGGGCGGAGCTGTACGTGGTAGGTTTCGATGAGAAGGGAGGGCGGGTTGTTGGGTTGAAGGCGAAGAGTGTGGAGAGTTGAGGGGAGCAGGACACTGTTCATGGGCTAGGATTAGGATGGGCTTCGCGGTGGAGGTGAGTCAAGAGATAAAGCACTGAGCTTGCAGTGCATTTTGAATACTGGGAAGGCCTTGATATTATTGTGACCGAAAGGGTGGATCTATCACTTTCGTAGCGGAAATCATCAGATTGACAAGTCATTTGCACGCTGTAACACCCTCAACGTTATCTTTCCCTCAACGACTTTGTTAATTTCTCTCTCGTTGTGCAAATGATTGATGTATTTGATGATGAACGGAGGCAACAACGCAGATTTGGGAAGGTGGAGGAGTAGTCAAAACCACCGAGGGTTTCAATCTTCCGTTGACACATGGACAATGGTTTTGTCTACATCCCCTCCTCTCAGCCATCGAAGGCAGGCGTCATGGCTTGTGGTACCTCACAATAATTCACAGCCATGTCAGTATCGCGCAAGCACACGAAGCTGCGTAGAAAGTAGGCTTGGTAAGGTCATCCATGCTGGGCTTGGCGATCTTGAACTTAAGTGGTATACCTGGGCGTCGTTACGCGACACGTTATTGCAGGGCTGTGGATCAACTGGGCAAACAGCGACAGCTGAGCCTGATAGTTGGGGTTTGGAGCCTGTTCCTTAGGGGCCTAGCAGTTTGCCTCGACACGCAGTTGTTGACCGAAAAGGATGTGTCGGAGGCAGTCCATGTAGTGATTCGACAAAAGACAAGAATAGAATCGAGCTAGCGGCTCTTACGTTGCCAGCTTAACGGGAGGCAAATAGGAGACGCTGGCTGTGACTTCTGTACATTTCGCCAACGAAGAGCTGGGGAAGAAAAGACTCAGCTAAAAATTTATGGAAATGGTCGAGATGAGCAAGTCTTCCATAGGAAGTGTGATCGTGACACCAGCCGTGATGGAGATATCGACACTCAGGCGAGGGCCTCCAGGGACCTCAATTAGATATGCCGATCAGGGTTAGTCAGCCAAAGGCCAAGAAATTGAAGGCTTTCTCAGAGAAACGAGTCTCACGTAACGTCTTTTGCCAACCACCTTTTCAACCCACCATTCAACCCATTACCGAGGATTCTGATATTCATCACGGTCTTTCATAGCATTGGAAATCCTTTACATTCGTTTGAGCCTGAGCGTCGCGCCTTGACAACACCAAAACGTTTCCCTTGTTTCCAAGGAGACTTACGGCGTGCCTGCAGTAGGAACCACAACTTCCGCCTTGTCTTAGTTTCAACATTCACAAGGAGGCCACTACAGCTCCTGGAACATCTTCTGCAGTTTGATAGCGAAAGGATTGAACGCAGGGAGGAAGGCTGGCCCTTATCATCTTGCCACGCCTTCATCCATCCAGAGATACCGACCTTTCTCCTCCCACCAACAACCTTTTCCGACAGCTACCACACGCATCCATCCTTATCATGTCTAACAGTGACTCTCCATCGCCACCTGGCACTGCCAGAGCAACCCCTCATGTCCGCCTCAATAGCTCCAACAGCAACCTCCTCACAAATGACGCCAACAACAACCGACCAATGGGACCTGGTCGTCAAGGATCAACGAGGTCTCTAATACCTCAGCAAAGACCCCCAACAAACAACCCTGCGCTGAACAGAGTCTACAACGGGGGTCCAATTGACTCAGCGGAAACACTCCTCATTCCACCCACACGATCAAGGACGCACAGATTTAGAGATGAAGAATCGGTTCCTGGATCTCCAGTAGACAACATGTCCCGGAGGACGAGTTTCAGCTCAGATGGAAAGGGTCGGGACAGTAGGATATACGGAGGAGACCCTTTTGCAGATTCACGAACGCCATCAAGAGCTGGGAGTGACGACGACAATGTGAATACACAAACTGTTTCTGAGAAGTACAACATACTGCCATCAGCAGGCCTCCTTCTATTTCCCGAAGATGTGGAAAAGGACGATTGGCTACACAATCCTGACCCAAACGAAAAGGAATCGAGGGAGTGCAACATTTTTACTAAAAGAGGGTTCGCTAATGTGGGAGGTCTGGCTCTTGTGTGCACTGGACTGTTGGTCTTGTTCATTGGATACCCCATATTGTATGGAAGCATTGGCCTCAAAGATTATGTTTACGCTGACACTATTACAGAACATTCGTGCAAAGATTTACAGAGCCTGCGACTAAATGTGCTGCAAACCCAGACTGTATAGATGTCGGCCGAATTGCATTGCTGAAGAACATACGGACAAGCTTGGTAGATCCAGATACGCCAAAATCAGCACTTACCAAGACTGCTCCAGACGGCTCGAAATTGAAGCTCGTATTTTCAGACGAATTTAACACTGACGGCCGGACGTTTTATCCAGGTGACGACCCTTACTTTCAAGCTATGGACCTTTGGTATGGTGGGACGCAGGATTTGGAGTGGTACGACCCTGACGCTGTCACGACCAACAAGGGAGTTCTCGAGCTTAGGTTCGACGCACTTCAAAACCATGGATTGAACTACCGGTCAGGAATGGTGCAATCTTGGAATCAAATGTGTTTTACGGGTGGGATGCTTGAGGCTTCGATATCGTTACCTGGAAGAGGTGACACAGCCGGATTCTGGCCAGGCTTCTGGGCTATGGGCAATCTTGGACGGCCTGGCTACGCAGCTACTACCGACGGAATGTGGCCGTACAGTTACCATGATGAATGTGATCTTGGCATCACAGCAAACCAGAGTCAAAATGATGGAACGAGCAATCTTCCGGGCATGCGACTGCCAGCGTGTACATGCAATGGAGAGGACCACCCAACGCCGGGCAAATCCCGCTCTGCCCCTGAGATAGATGCCCTCGAAGCTAGTGTCACGCCACTTGGAACTTCGCAAAATATGATAGGAGATGTTTCTCAGAGTTGTCAGTTTGCGCCCTTTGACATCTGGTATCAGCCAAACACTGGTATATCATCCATCTTTGATCACAACATGTATTATAGGGTCTAACGAACATACAGATTTCGTCGAGGTTTATGATGACACTATTACGTGGATAAACTCATATCAGGGGGGCCCCTTCCAACAAGCAATGTCAGGGTTGACGAACATCAATAACGATTGGTATGACGGCAAGGATTATGCAACATACGACTTCTACTATAAGCCAGGTTCATCTGGCCAGATCACTTGGTCAGTAGCAGACACAGCAACGTGGAAACTCGACGCCAGAGCTATAGGTCCGAATGGCAATGTCGGGCAAAGGGTCATACCCAAGGAGCCCATGGCTTTGATCATGAACTTTGGCATGTCCACAGGCTTTTCCGCCTTGAACCTCACAGGCATTGCCACCACCCTGCCGGCAACAATGCGCTTCGATTATGTTCGGATCTACCAAGACCCCGACTCTCAAAGTGTAACCTGCGATCCTCCAGGATACGAAACGACCGGCTATATCAATGATCATATGGATGCCTATTCGAATCCAAACAAAACACAATGGTAAGTCATGTTTGAGTCCTTTCTCCTGCGGTAACTAACAACCAACTCAGGCATCAAACGAGTCACTCATGGCCTAAAAACTCTTTTGTCAACAATTGTAAATCATGAACGTATCCCTGTACCCTCGTCCAGTCCACGACTTTCCTTCGAGTTACCACGGCTACTCTGGCCTGAGCTTATAGAAGTCCTCTATCAGATGCATAGCAGAGTCGGTGTTTTGTTCCATGGGTTCTCACCTTCGAACTCCATTATCCACGGCCGCGCAACCTTCAGCGCAACGAAGTACACTACGGCTTTCATCATAATCTAATTCCCAGGGGCCTTGATGGCTGGCTTGGTGGCCTCTTGTTCACATGTGTATAGCATCTTTACACCAAAATTTGCAGGTGGCTCAGCCTTAAGTTGGGGTTTGGTGCCGATGATATTAGTGATTCTGGCGGTCATCCTCGCGCCACATGCATAGTCAATAAAAATGGGCTATGAGGCGGCGTCATGTACTGGCTGTCTATAGAATCTGATTAATCAATCAATCATATATTCAATCAATCATCGCTTGGCTATAGTGTTGGAATCAAAATTAAGTGCCTTTGATTAACTCTCATTCAATGACAAACAAATGGGTTATCACGTTCCATCGTCTGTCAGTATATCCAACGCCTCATGCTTTGCAGCAAAGCCGAATACTGAAAGCAAGACCACAGCCCCAGACCATTGCATTTCAGCTGAATAGAACGGTCGCACCATCGACTTATCAGCTCCCGACTCTTAGCACACAAAATGCAATATTCACCAACACTCCCGTCACAACCCCAATCTGCCTCCTCTTACTCCACACTCCCTCCTCTCTCACCAACCACACGATAGCCCCAATCGCCCAGAAAAACCCCATCATATTTCCCCATAGCATATCCTCCAGCCCACCACCAGCCTCATCATCGCTTCCACCCCCAACAGCACCGATGCCGCCATTGAGCGGCGTGCCAGCATCCAGCCAGCGCTCTTCTAGCAGCCGCATCTCTGAGGGTGACGGCATGGTATCTGGAGTGTGCGTGTGTGCCTGGACGGCGAGGAACTGAGAGCGTAGGGATGCTACTTCCGTAGCTGAGAGGCCGGCGGAGAGGAGGCGGTCGAACCCTTGAGGAGTGGGCTGTACAATTTCATCGGTACTAACGACTGGCGGCTGGCCATCTTCCCAACCCGGCTCTTTTGACTGTAGCGCAGTAGCATCTTTACTCTCGGCCTCTATCTCAGCATCAGAGAGTTGCCTGTCGCTGGCTATCGAGCAGTGGATGTAGATTTGCGCTGGCGATTTGCCAGTGGGGGAGAGACGAAGACATATAGAAAGGGGCGTATGAGAGGGAAGGATAGCGCCGGAGTATATAAGGCGGAGGGAAGACACGGAAAGCGCTGGAGGGAGGTGTGGGCGGATGAGGGTGGAGAGCGTTATGGGAGTGGTTGTGCGGGGGGAAGGGATAGTCAAATGGAGGTCGGAGATGGAGGTCGCGAAACGTATTATGATTTTGAGAGGAGGAAATGACGAGGGAGGCGGCGAGGTGGTCATGGTGGTGGTGTCTCCAGTGGAAGTTTGTCGAGAGGTAGATGGTGGTCTGTCTCTATATTTCTAGCCAAATACATTTGCGCCAAGCAAAGCCTTGCGAGAAAACAATCCCCCCATCTTCAACCGCACAAACCGCCATCGTACGCTTTGCGATTCGCACAAAAGCAGACCGCCGTTTCTTTGAACGTACTCATAGTATAAGCTCCAAAACCTCCATACCCGAAGGCCCTCTACTTGGGCTCTGACAGCTTGCGCGATGGTCACAATTAGCGAGGTTAAGGGCAACTCGCGCGAGAACCGAACATCAGCCCATACGCACATCAAAGGTCTTGGGTTACGGAACGATGGCTACGCTGAAGCCACAAGTGCCGGTTTTGTAGGCCAAGCCGCTGCGCGAGAGGTACGTTAGGCCTATCCTGAGATACCGGATTTCCATAGGGCGAAGTAGCTAAAAAACAGTCTCAGGCCTGCGGCGTCGTGGTCGACCTCATCAAGTCTAAGAAGATGTCAGGGCGAGCAGTACTACTAGCTGGTGGGCCGGGGACAGGCAAAACGGCGTTGGCTTTGGCAGTATCGCAAGAGCTTGGGACCAAAGTGCCGTTCTGCCCCATCGTTGGTAGCGAAGTGTACTCGACGGAAGTCAAGAAGACGGAGGCCTTAATGGAGAACTTTCGGAGAGCCATCGGTTGGTCTTGGAAGTGTCCATGGTGGAGCTCAGCTTACGAATAATCTAGGTCTACGAGTGCGGGAAACCAAGGAAGTCTACGAGGGAGAAGTTACAGAACTCACACCAGAAGAAGCTGAAAACCCACTGGGAGGATATGGAAAGACGATAAGTCACCTGCTCATTGGTCTGAAATCTTACAAGGGCACCAAAAAGCTTCGTCTGGACCCCTCAATATATGAAGCTATACAGAAAGAGCGAGTTACGATTGGGGATGTCATCTACATAGAAGCCAACACTGGGGCTTGCAAGCGAGTGGGGCGCTCAGATGCCTATGCTACAGAGTTTGACCTGGAAGCCGAGGAATATGTACCGATACCTAAGGGCGAAGTGCACAAGAAGAAAGAGATAGTACAGGATGTGACGCTGCATGACCTCGACATTGCCAACGCGAGACCGCAGGGCGGACAAGATATCATGAGCATGATGGGCCAGCTCATGAAGCCGAAGAAGACTGAGATCACGGACAAACTACGAGAAGAGATCAATAAGGTGGTCAGTCGGTATATCGACCAGGGTGTTGCTGAGCTTGTGCCAGGTGTCCTCTTCATTGATGAGGTAGGTTTTGTCAGAATAGATATAAATTGCGACTACTGACGGCCATTCAGGTACACATGCTCGATCTCGAGTGCTTCACCTACTTGAATCGCGCTCTCGAATCCCCCATCTCACCCATAGTCATCCTCGCTTCGAACCGCGGAAAGACCACCATTCGAGGCACCGAAGACTCTGTTGGTGTCCACGGAATGCCTTCAGACCTGCTACAACGTATCCTTATCATACCCACGAATGCCTATACCCCAGAAGAAGTTAAGACAATCATACGAATACGAACGAGGACGGAAGGCCTTGCAATCACTGAGCCAGCCCTGGACAAGATCGCTGAACACGGCGTCAAAGTCAGCTTGCGGTATGCACTACAGTTGCTGACGCCTGCCAATATACTTGCAAGGATCAACCGCAAAAAGGAGATTGATGTGGACGATGTTGCTGAGTGCGAGGACCTGTTTATTGATGCTAGGAGGAGCGCGAATATTGTTAATGCTGGAGGAGACTTCATTTCATGATCGTAACGAACACCATCTGATCAGCATCGATCCGGATGACGATTGTGTACTAGTACCAGCGTTGGAGTCTCGGAGAAATAGTAGACGATGGCACTTTTACCAACCACCCACGACCACAAAGCCGCATTCCAATTACTATAATGATGCGTCTGATGGAGATTAGACTCTGGTAGTACGACAATGTCGCGTCTGATAGAGAATAGACTCTGGCAGACCAGAAGAGCACGAGCCGCTTCGCTTCGAACCCGTCCGCAGATGTTGGAGAGTTCCGAATACGGATGGGACTGATTTTGCTGCCTATTTCAAAAGATACTGTACGACTACTGTGGTGGCTCAGCAGATAGAAAGCATGGATACCCTCAGTCATTCGCATTCGCGTTCGCTTCATCTTACTTGCCTACGTTTCTTACTCGTATGACTCTGAGCCGGTGAGGGATATGAATGTTACTTGGAAAAGAGGTACAAGCGCCGTTGCCTAACGTTGGCATGCTCGAACAAGCGAGGAACCTCATCACAATATCTCACACTGCATACGACAGCTTCATTTGACCAGTAGCATGTTGCAAACTGTGCCTCAAATGTCATGTGCAATCTGCAAGCCATGTGGGCTAGTATTTCGGCCTGTCGCGCATTCCGAATAATTCTCGAGCGTTGGAGATGCCACGCAACGGTTCTTTCAGCCTTGGTGTAAACACGCGAGTCAATTGAGTTTCTGTTTAACTATAAAACTCTGACTACTTCACCGTAAAGATAACTCACTCCACTGCTTGTCTTATGCATACCCACATATTTCCTGTAATATCAAACATATTCATAATGTCTTCCTCTCAATACTCCTCCAAATCTTCCGATATCCTCTACCACTTCCCCTCCCAGATGCACAACGTCTTCCAAAGAACCAACCCACAATCCTCAAACAAATCCTCACCACCTGTACCATATTTCGAACAAACGCGCTACTCCCGCGGATCACCATCTCCAGGCTCGACATCGTCGTGCTACCGCCATTCGGGCTCCCCGAGGTCGACATGCTCTGATTGCTCCTATGTCTCGCCCTACCGCTAGTTGAAGTACAGCCACGGCTACGATGAACAGCGTCGAGTGAGGCAGCTCCGGAGGAATTCATGGGAGCATGCAAAATGTATGGAGTGACGAAGAAGAGGAAGTCGAAGAGCGAGAAGTAGGCTTGTGAAGACCTGTCTGACGGGCCAGATGAGGCAGGACCTCAATTGGACCTTATGAAGCGCATAAGGGTTCGAAGAAGGAAGAGGACCTCTGGTGACGAGAGCAAAGGAGGGAAATAGACAACGCAACTCAATGAGATGAGATGAAGATATTCAGTGACGAGAGCAAAGGGGAAACATAGACAACGCAACTCAGTTTAGCGTCGATAGAGGGTCCACAGGTCAATAACCTTTGGGGGGAAAGAGTGGTCAAAGATCAAGGATGGGTTTTGTTAATAATCTTCAATTCAAGGGGTCGACATCTCACCTCTCACCTGCGTTCATACATACCCGCGCCACCTGTCCGATGCAAAAGGGGTATCATATCCAGCCACAGAGTAGATCAAACACCATATACCAAAGATCACAAGACTATGCCAGAAACACCTAATCACTTGCCCTCGCCCTCTGCACTCGCTAGCTCTTTCTTCAACGCGCCAACAACCCACTCCAAACTCTTCTCTAGACTCCACTCGTCACCAGAAATGCATACCCCCTCCTTCGTCAGACCACTCCCATCCTCCAATTCCTCAAAGACAAATTCATGCTCCTTGACATAGTTTGGCCAAACAATCTTATCGAAGTAACCAGGAGGGTCTTCCCAGAATCCCTCCAACGTGACATACCCATTCCGACCCTCCCTTCTCCTCTTAGCATCCTCATATTTGGCCCTCAGTAGTACTCTCACATCGAACAATTCCGCGAGCTGCTCCCGTACACTGCGTCCGAAAAGCAGGAATCCATCCACAATGATAATCTTGCGGGCTCTCCGGTCCTCTGGCCACCTCCCCACCTCCCCCCTCAACCTCCCCACCACACCGTCCTCAATCCCCTTGACCCCATGCACACCATCCATCACCACGCCCCCCTCAAAATTCCCCTGATGCACCAACCCTTCCAGCCCCTCCTCCCTCCCCTCCTTCACCTTGACCAAAACATGCCTAAACTTCTCCAGATCGAGAGACCCAGCGCAGTCCCAATCCTGAACACCGTCCTTTGTTGGTATCTCGGAGTCTGGTTTGTAGAAATCGTCTGCGTGGATGGCGAGGTGGTTGGGGAGGATGGCGGCGAGAGCGGTGGCTATGGTGGTTTTGCCGGAGGAGGTGGGGCCGGAGAGGGCGAGGAGGAGGGGTGGGGGGTTGTTGGAGGGTTGGGAGGGGTTGGGAGGGGACATGTTGGGATGCTATGTCTGGAGTAGGCAGTGGATGAGATGCTAATCTGGCAGATTGGCAAAGTGAATGTCAGTAGCTAGGGATGTAGACCCGCCAACATTGGTAGAAGACATTATCTGCGCGAGATGGAGTTATCAGCATGTGAAGACGATGGAGAGTGAAAAGCTGCAAGCCGAGCTTTTACACCATTAATTGAGAGGAGTGCTAATGTCACGTAAAGTATGCTACACATAATACGCTACTATGTTCGGCTACGATCAAGCTCCGGTATTGTGACAGTGCAAGCTTGGGTATCCAGCTAGTAATGCTGAACCGCTCATGCTACTGAGCCCTCAAGTTCATTGCCTATGACTGCCTTTCACAGCCTCTGTCTATCATACATTCTAGTCTCCTGATGCATGCTCTTAAGCCACTTTCCACTGATTAAGAACCGATCTTGCTGCTCATCATTCGTTGCTTGCCAGTTGAGCAAAGTGCTCTGGCATAGAAACGTTCGCTAAAAAATCACTCCACCTGGTCTGGTCTGAAGGTGATGCTGGAGGTAATGTACAAGGATTTCGTTGAAAGTGTGTGCTGTCAATTTTGCGCAACTCATGTCGGTCGTGAAGGCGCGCGAAAGTGGCCAAAGATGATGAGTGGCGACCACTACTCTTCCTCACTCTCTGAGGTTTCAGTCCCATCGCTGCTCGCATTGCCGGGCAAAGGTTCGTCGTCTATATTGTCGTCAACTTGCTTTCCCGACCAGTACCTGATGAAGGCATGACTTACAAGACGGGACAGACCCAGGATTCTGGAAAGCTGACAAGCCGTTCTGCACTTGTGCAATCCTCGCCTCTTGCTCATGCTTGCTCATAGGCTTATTCTTCTTGCGAGCTGGTGCCGCACTCGAAGTTGCTGGAGCTGGTCGAGCAGGGGATTCATCTCGATGTTGTGTTGCCTTTCGAACAAATTGAAGCAGCCTGTGGAGAACTTCGTCAGAAAGCTCGTCGATGTCAAGCTCGAGCTCGTCATCCTGTATTCCCTGTGTTTGGAAGAGGTCAGTATCTAGTTCATGTTCTAAGATGGCAGCATTTGTGAAATATAAAAATAACTTCTTGCAAAATTTTGGTCTCACCTGTAAAGTGGGCATGTGATCCCGGATGATCTTGAGTGCATTCGCCATCTGTTTCTCATTCAAACTGTTTATTCGATTTGAGATGTCCTGTTTCTGCTCATACGAGATATAGGGAGTCTTCTCCTTCTTTGCCGGCTTTGCAGATACTTTCTTCTCAATCTTGGCCGGAGTAGCGTATTTCTTGCTGTCTTTCCTAGCAGGTTTGGCGATTTTCGAGGCTTTCTTGTTGGAAACAGGAGGTGACTTCTTCTTATGTGTGATGGCCTCGACCTGCCTGTTAATCTCCGCAATCTGCTTCTGTAGGGCAGAAAGCTGATCCTCCACCTCCTCTGCTTCCTCCTCCTGGTCCTCGTCAGCACTATCCTCAACGTCCGAGCTACCCGGCGTTTGAGCGCCCGAGGCAGGTGTGTTTGCCTCGATCCAATCGCGTTTCTTTGCCCATTCAAAGTCGAATTGGTCTTCGAACGCATGGCCTGCTATGGAGACATTATCACCAGCTCTATTGAATTTGTAGCAGTTCTGGAATATCAAGCGGACGTCGGCCTCGAATTCTTTGGCGTTTTCATACTCTCCACGATCCAGCTTCTGCCTTACAGTGCCAAAGTCCATGGGCTTTTTGATGATGCTATGATAAGTTGGTATGTTCAAAGCAACCGGGTCGACTGGTGCCATGAAAAAGTAGGACCAGTGGTTGTATTTCGGCTTCTCCAATTCTTTCAAAACATGATCGCAGAACTTCAGCTCCCACAAGAACTTCTTCTTTTTTGGCTTTTGGTTCGAGTAGGGCAGGTCGCGAGGCGCTGGCGGATGGATCTCGCGCTTGGGTCGTCCGTCTCCAAATGTAGAATCGCGACGGATCAGCGGTACACCTTGAGGTCCCAACGCGAATGTTTGCGGCGAGCTTGCGGAAACTGGGGATCGCGCTGTGCCTGGCAGAGATGACCTCGACTCTCGTCGAGGCTGTGAGATCTTGGTAGTGGGAGGAACAGTAGATTTTTTCTTTTTGTCAGCAGGGCTTGGCGCAGTGACATCAGGTCCTGGCATCTTCTCCATCTGCCTATCAAAGTTTGCCTTCATCTCGCTGGCCTTCTTTGTAATGTCATGCTCTGAGCCATTGAATAACCTACAATTGTCCACGATCAAGTTGAAATCTGCGACCCAAGCGTCGACCGTGGGATATTTGTGTGCTTTCAGGTTGTCATCCAAGGTCTTCAAGTCCATGGGGTTTTTGACCACATTGGGGTAATTGAGGATGTTGAGAGACACAAAATCAACCGGGGTCCTGAAAGCTGCCGAGGCCTGGATACGCTTGACGTTAGTCATGATCCTCGTTATGACCCCTTGTTGGGCCTTTGTTATTGGAGTCGCTGTCTTTGCCGTCTCTTCAGGCTGATCTCCATTGACCTGCGTGTTGACCTGCGTGTTGATGGCTGGCAATTCAGGGACCTTGAACTCTGATGCTGAAGCAGCATCCTCGTCGGTTTTTGAGCGCTTCGCGGCTGGACCGTCCGCCATGTCGTCATCTTCCCGTCCCCTAGCTACCTTCGTGGGCGAGGGCGGCGCATCTTGCATGAATTGGTCCACTTGGAATGACTCTGTGGCCCTCATTGCAGCTATCTCTGCTGGCGCACCTGGGGAAGGCGCTGGATCAATGAGCGCTTCCGCAACTGTTCCGTCTGGTACAGGGGCTAGTTGGTGATTTGGCACAGCGGCAGCTGGTATAATGACAGGCTTTTCAGGCAACTCCAATTCAGTGGCGTCGCTGACGTTTGGCGGCTGAGATCTTACCGGCGCGGACGGTTCTGTGGGATCGGCTTGAGTTTCTTTCGGCGGTGTGGGAGGCATCTCAGGTTCTGCAAGTGGTTCTGACTCTGGCTCTCTAGCAGTTGCGACAGGTCCAGTAGCATCAATCTCCGTCCCGTCTGTGTTCAACTGGCCGAGCATTTCTTGTTGCGCCTTCTGCTCCATGATCTCCGCTGTCTGCTCCATAGTTTCAGGCTTGGTCTCCTCACGAAGATCTGATGTAGGTTGCTGAACCACTGCTGGTAATGAATTGAATGATGTAGTGTCCACAGCCATGGCTGAGTGATCGTAGCTGTCTTCCAGCGCCGATTGACTTGAGGGTGGGAATTGTCGATCACCCGTATCACCAGAATCAGGTAGACTTGAGCTTGGCTCGAGGGATATCTGGGTGTCGTGGATGTGATCTTCTTTGTTCACAGTACCATTTGACAGAGGTGGCTCGGTGTGATGCGTGTTCAAATTTGAATTCGTGTCATGGGCTGAGGTGTTGAGAGATGTAGGAGAAGTAAGACAAAGGTCATGGTGACCGTTCGAAAGAGGAGTCCTGCGATCATCAATACACACGTGACAAGGACTAAAGAGATAACAGTGAACATACTCATGCGCGTTGATGTCCAGTTGATCTGGCAGATCAAATGGCTGAGTTTTGGCCTCATAGGCACGATGATCTGGCTCGAAGAGCGCCATGTGAAAACGGTATTGAATGTATGGCTATGATCTTGATGCTATTTCACAACGCGCTGATGGTAAATGAGTGTAGGGGCGCAAAATCAGAAGATCGCGCAATAGTAACAGGTGGCAGGAGTATGAGATTCAAACGTGTTGTTGTGACAAGGTTTTCTTTGAATATTCGCACAATCGTAGGCTCCAGGTCCTTCTTATAGTTGCGAGATGTGAAGTGTGCTGACAAATCACCCCGCGAAGAATTGTGTCACCGTTGTTGAAGTGAAGTGAAATGTAGCGTTGAGGAAAGCGCAACTTTCTCAATCTCGAATGGGTGTCTTGGCGCGTGGTTTGTATGGCCTCAAATTTGCCAGATGCGGATGCGCAGCGGTAGCCACGGTCGACTAGTGAAAGCGACCGTGTTTTAAGTAGACGGGGATAAGATAAGGCTGATGTGGCTGAGTAATCAATGGTAAGTCGCCAAGGTTGGATGGAAGATCTCGTGACTTGAGGCGCGCGATGATGCACTGGCAAGTACCGGGTACGAATTATTATTTGGAGGGAACAGGAGTATTTTGATGAAAGAGAGGGCTGGAATCTTATATGTGTCGAGGATCATATTCACGGTAGAACTTGTTGGGCTAGGGCTACTAGCGCGCCAGGGATCTGGAAGGTAACCAATCAAAAGCTACATTGATAGCTAAATAATCCCTGTTATTACGCCCCTTTCTTGACGCGTCCCACACACATCCATCAGTTTAATTCCAAAATTCAACTTACATGCATCGAAAGATCCCCATCACCGCCCTTTCCCTCCTGGGACGCCGGCGACGACATCTGACAGCCAAGACGCTGGCTTGGACGAACGTTGAGTCGTGTATAATAGCCGCCACGAGCTCCGAGGTCGCCCTTGATACCCGTTGGCTCCGAGCAACCCCGCATATGTGACTCAAACATTGCTGTTGGCAAAATTGTGGCCACCTATTCACTTTTCATGTCACCCGGCACGATTCCTTACGGCCCCAAGGCCGCAAGCATTCGATAAAGGCGGCTGTAGACCAGCAGAAGTCTCGTCCAGGCAACAGCTTAAGTAGAACCAAAACAACGCGCAACAAAAGCGAGCAATGTAAAGCACCATATTGCATGATAAGAGCAGAGAAAGCGAATCTCTATGATGTCAATCATGGCGTGAATTTCCGCTCTTGCATCGAAGAAATTCTTCCTGCAGAGTGTGTAGCAAAGGATGCGGCCGCAAGCAGCTTCATGTATTTTATTAAAGGGGTAGAAAGGCTTACGAATATCTGTAAAAGAGATTGGGACAATATCGAGATGGTGGATTGAGTAGTTCATGAAGTTGGATTTGTTAGTTGTTAGAAGGAACAAGTGCTACTGAGAGTGGAGGGCAACCAAGTGACATCTATTGGCGACACTTCGGGAGAATTTGCCCTGACTGAATCAAGCCTAAAGCTTAAGCGAGTTTAACAAAATTCCACAGCGGTGATAATAGACAGCCATGCTTGGGTCGAGTGTCTTTTAGTCCTTCACCAAAGCCAGCGTTGTAGTTACAATTAATTAAATCGCAGACATTATGGGGAAGAAGGAGACACCCAAGGGAGTGGCCTCTAACATTTCTTCCAGCGCAAATCCTGCGTCGTCCTCGAATACGCAGACCGCCAGCAAATCGTCAATCCTCCGGTCTTCTTTCTGTCCCTCGCGATTTCAGCTTTCGCTATTCGCATCGATCATACAAGGTCTCGACTCACAGCATCTACGTATTCATGACACAAATACTGGACGCCTACGATGTGAGCACGCGATCGAGTCGAAAGCATCCATTACTTGTCTAGATTGGGGCTATTACGGAAAGAGCCGCAAAGACCAACATCCCCAGGAATCAAAGAAGAAGCGAAGAAGGAGTGAGCTGGCCAACGGGGATACGTCAAATGACCAACCCAGAGATGTTGTGATTGCATTTGGCACGAGTGTTTCAGACGTTCACATATTCTCAACCGCAGAGGCGAAGATATCGGGAGTGTTGAAGGGCGCGCACACCCAAGGAATCAGGGATTTCAAATTTGCTGATCACGGGCTACATGGTGAGGGTTGGAGCATAGGTGGAGATGGAAGGCTTGTTCAATGGGACCTGAAAGAAGGCCGAGTCGTCAGGTACAGTCACCGAGCCCCGGAACCATCCGACGATTTCTCACACCTCTAGGACTGTACCACTTCCTCACGGACCTGCCAATGCAATTAATCCTTTGAGGTCATCCGTCATCTGCGCCTCACACCGCGCCTACATCTTCGACCCGGCATCTCGAGAACAACCACCTCTGTTCAATGCCTCGAACAATCCTGTGCATAGCATCGTGGACTCTGTACCTCGGTCTTCCAGAGGTACCATGTTCTTGACTGCTGCTGAAAGCGATCATTTCATTACAGTGTTCGACGCAGAGGATCCTACGTTAATAGGCTCGCTACGTACGGAGAGCGAAGTCATATCCCTTGACTTTTACTCCAGGGTTGGTAAATTGGGTCGGACTGAAATAAGCGATGATCTGTCGGTCAAGATGATGCGACCGCAAGAGGCACTCATTGCGGTGGACAAGGCCGGCCTCCTCGAGGTCTTCCCCGAGCCTTTCGATTTCGGCATCTCTTTGTCACAGAACAAGCCAGACAGTCTAAAAGCAAGAATGGAACAGAGGACGCGGAAAGCTGCTGCGCTAGTCAAGATTACAAGGCCAGACAAAAGCTCCGCCATCGTTCCGTTGATCAATGCTTCGTTTCAGGGAAGTGAGATTGCGTTGGCCTGGGCTGAGGGCGGTGTTCGACTCTCCTTCGAAAAATTGCAATGGCGCGACGAAGGCACTGGGAACCTTTTACTCAAGGATGTCACGGAAATAGTCAGAGCGAAGGATGGCGCTGGTCTCGGTGCTGCTGTTATGAACGGAGTCAAGGACATGGGAAAGACTTACGTGGATGACTCACATACAATGGTCATCAATGGAGGAGATGTAGACGACGTATCAATGGCTGATGAAGAACCAGAGGTCATCAGCATCTCAAGTGGTGAAGAAGAGAGTGAATTCGAGGAAGATGGTCCAGCAAGGCCGCTTGAAGCCGAGAAGTCAAGGCCCGCAGAAAAGGAGCAATCGGAGGAAGAAGATGTCGATATGGAGGATGTTCAGGCAGGAAAAGGCGGTGCTGCGGAAGAGCCAGAAGAGCCTTCGTTTGGAGATCTCATACGAGCTAACGCCCCTGAAGCCGTAGATGTCCAAGCCGCATTTGCAGACCCAAACATGCAAAGTCTAGTACCAACTGGAGAAAGAGCATTGCAACATTTGCCATCCGGAATGTCACTCGGCACAGTCCTGACGCAGTCACTTCGCACAAATGATACCAATCTCCTCGAAACCTGCTTTCATGTCAAAGATCTTTCCACAGTACGGGCAACTATTGAACGGCTTGACTCATCTTTTGCTACCATCCTCCTGCAACGACTGGCAGAACGCCTACACAGCCGGCCGGGTCGGGCAGGTAGCCTTATGGTCTGGATCCAGTGGACTCTGGTCGCTCACGGGGGATATCTGGCAGGTCAACCAGAGGTCGTGAAGAAGCTCGCTTCACTTTATCGAGTAGTCAAGGACAGAGCGAACAGTCTGCAATCGCTACTTTCGCTCAAGGGCAAGCTCGATATGCTTGAGGCGCAAATGAACCTCCGAAAAAGCATGCAAGCGCGATCCAGCGCGGTCACTGCCCTCGAGGAAGATAATGAGGAGGGTGTCATCTATGTAGAGGGCCAAGAAGACCTGGATTCTGATGGTGAGGAGGAAATTGATTCGAGTCCCACGAAGGCCGGGTTAAAAGCTTCCAACGATGGCAACCTCAGTGACAGCGATATAGATGACGAGGATGATGAAAGCGAAGACGAGGTGCCCACGACCGCGACCACGAATGGCATCATTATTGAGTCTGAAGGCAATGAGAGCGACGAGGAAGGTCTGTTCGATGAGGAGGCATCGTCGACTGATAATGACTCTGTGAACGAGGTCTCTGGCCACGATGTCGACCATGACTCCGTCGATTCTGTCGATTCAAGTGATGGCGAAGCGTCTCCACCACCTAAAAGGCCAGCAAAGTCAAAGCTCAGTAACGGCATCGGTTCAAGGAAGCGATGATACCATTTCAACCGATCATCATCTTTTAACACGGAGCGTTTGGCCGGCCCTTACGACAGGTCCATTCATTCATTTCATAGATTTTCGGATCGTTAATTCGATCATGCACATGCAGAGGGGCAAGAAGAAGCATTGAATACTGTATCGTATGCATGATGATACGAGTGCATGGGTCAGGCGTACTTGTGGATTGCTTTGAGGCATGCATGATACCCAAGGCGTTGGTATGCTGTTTTCAATATCGACGAACAGCGAGTGGGATGTGTGGCTATGTAGCCCTTCTGGGGCAAGAATCAGCCCAAGAGAAGTGGTAGTGAAGAGGAAGAAGGTGCATTGTTGGCTACATAGCGATGAATTTTAAGTATTCCGAATGTGTTTCGCCAGTGAGCAACAGGCTTGAAGAATACCTCTCATGACGCCAGACAGACATTCGCTCACGATTTACAGAGGCATATTCATGTGAGAATCTGATTTCGAACATCTTGACACGTGAACAGTTTGAGTCGAGCTAAGCCTGAAAATTCAAAAAGCTGGCTGAGCTCCTCATGCAATTCTTGTTCCATTTTGGATAGCGTCCAGAAATCTCCTGTTGTTCCGCTGCTTCTCAAACTGAGATTCTAGCAGAGTCCCTGCTCAATTATCCTCCCAATATCACCTCACGTTTGGGAGATGTCAAACACATTTTGAGGCCAAGCACAAAGCAATAGATCAAATGCTCCTGCAGACAAAAAGAGTCAGAGATGCTGATGATACTATTCAAAGCAGCGAGCAAGATCTTTAGGAATATGTGAACTATAGGATTCTTTTAAAGAACCTATTCTGCTTATTTAGCAATCCAAATCTCAAACGACACCCGACACCCTTGGCAATGCAAACCTTTAAGCTCAATCCAAACACTCGCGCTATGCAACTGTCACCAATACTCCCTCCTGTTCCCAATCTACCTCACAACTCCCTCCCTCACAACTCCCTCCCTCACATACTTCCACACGAATTCCCACACCCCTCCCTTTCCCAAGTACTCAAACACCAATCCCACTCCCCCTCCTCTCAACCTTCTCCACCCACCCCCTAACCCACTCCCCAATCTCAAACCCCACCCTCCTCAAACTGCCCCTCGCCACCCCCTGCCCTTGTGCCTCCCCCCTCACAATAACCGCCCTCGCATCCTCCGGCCTCACCTCCAGCCTCACCTCCACGCCCCCATTAGCCGCTGCACCACGATCCACACTCGGGACTTTGCGTTTATGACTGCCTTCGATTTCTCTCCCCGCGCCGCCATTATCTTTGCTCTTGTTTTCGTTGGCGTTGGATGGGGCGTCTTCTGCGGCTGCTGTGGTGGCGGCAGCTTGCACGGCGACGGTGATGTCGGCGCCGATGATGTCGCGCCAGAGGGTGGCGCCCCACTGCCAGTGATCCATCGGGCTATAGGCGTCGCGGATGGTAACGTGGCTGGCGAACCAGTCGGACCACGTGACTTGCCACCCGGGCACTATCGCAATCGGGAACGCAGCTTCCTTTGACGCCTGCTCTTCCCTACCCCTAGGGAACGATTTCGGCGATACAGGCGACGGAGTTGAGAGCGGCGAGCTGGGCGTGGGCGTCGTGGTGATGTACTCGGTTACTTCTTGGCTGAGGGTGTGATATTGAACTATGAGGCGGTGGTATACCTGGAAGCTGGGCTCGGCGTCGGTGGGTGGTTTGGGCGTGTCAAAGACTTTTATGGCATAGTCGTCTAGGCTTGAGGAGAGTGCTTTCGTCAATTGGCGGAGGGCAGGGCCATCAGCGGCATCGATGGCGATGACGAGACCGCGGGTCTGGCGCGCTGGTGATGTGGGACCTGGTGGTGCCAAAGGGGGAGAGATCCTGAAGAGGACGCGGATTTTTCCGAGCGTCGGGATTGAGAGGATCATCGCTTCGAGGGATTTGGCTTGTGTGTCTACGGTCATGGTGTCAGGGTGGACGTTCTGGAGTGGTGCGAGGGTTAGGGGCGCTGAGGGGTGATGCTGGGTATAGTGTGGCCTTGGAGGCGGTCCCATTGTTACTGGTGAGGGCTGGCCAGGGCCCATAAAGTCTGGACGTGGGAGAGATTGTCGGCGTTGACTGGGCCCGCTGCCTTGGAAGGGAAAGGGGGTGCCGGGGCCGTTGCTTGTGCGGACGTTGACGGGGGCGTATGTGGCAGTTGTTACGCGGCGGCGTTTGGGATCTGGACTGCTGAGGAATGGGCGACTGGAGTCGAGGCGTTTCAAGCGTGGAGAGCCTTCGTCTCGTCGGTAAGGCGGAGAGACGAGACGGAGGGGGGCCCCGCTGGCTTCTGAAGGGCGAGGACGCCGGCCTGGTGGTGGTTGGCCGACTGGTGGGCTGCCCATGCTACGCATAAATCGACTTGCACTGCCGGTGTGGGGAGTCTTGACGTAGTTTGCTGGGGAATAGGGTGTTGCGGGGATTTGGGCGTTGGAGAAGGAGATGGAGTTGGACATCATGCTTGAGGTGGCGATGCTGCGGCCGCCGCACTTGGGACACTTTCGTGGGGATGTTTCGGTGGAGGAGGGCTGGGAGACTGAGGTGCTGTTGTTGCGGCCGCTTCGGCGTGGTTGATAGCGGTAGTCTGGGTATTGTTTTTGGTGGCGGAGTTTTTCTTCCTAGGTGGTTGTTAGCCATGTGTGTATTTGGTATTGTAGGTGATCTGGTTACGTCGGCTAGGAGCTTCCAGTGATTCTTGTCTCCTGGTGAAAGGTTCCTCCAATGATCACCGATGATCTTGGAGATCTCAGGATTGGCAAGACCAGGATTTTGAGCGACAACGGCAGCTTGGTTGTGCTGGCGGTAGAGGATGAAAGCTGAAAACGAAAAGATCAGTCCATAGATATATCCATTATGGATGTGAGCATCTCTTGTAAAGAGACATCGGGATGTGACCCAGAATTTGAGTCCGATGTATCGGGTACATACCGTTTCTTGGACGTGGGACTTTTGGATCTGGCTGGCAAAGGCAAATGGAGCTGGGTGATTCTCCTTGCCAGGAGTCGCTATCTCTATGTGTAGTCGAAGGCCGCACGGCCCTAGTAGTCTCCTCTGCAGACTCTGGCTCTTGCGGTGTCGACCGAGGCGGAGGATACTTTGGCGATTCGTAGTCTTCCAAGTCCACATCCACTGGCGAAGGTGTAGCTCTATCTTCAGCCGGCGACGAGCTATTGGGCGTAGGTGTCGGAGCCTTAGTATCCTTCGACGCAGCGTTGGAAGTCTCGTTGGGCATGATCTTGTAGGCTTTCAGAGGGTCTGGTCTCGACCATCGGTGCTCAAGTGCTTCGTTGGAAACATGCGGGAGTAAAGGCAGCACTCGATTAGGGAAGGACATTTGAGAAGAAGAGTCATCGACATCGATATGAAGGCAGCTTATAATGGCTTGATCCTTGATGAATGAAAGCGCAGTCATGTATAAGGATTGTCAGTGGTGGTTGGAATGTGCAGCAAAAGTGATTCCTTTGTCCGTCCCCTCCATTTTGGCGGAATCGTCATGGTCAGCTTTGACGCCTTGTGTCTCAGAGTAAGCTATTTCTGATTGCGTGCACCTGATTTTGGTCGGTTGCGGAGATCGCGTTGAGTCCTGCGTTGATTTTCTTTGTTCATTGTTTGAGTCTGACTGGGCCGGACGCGGAAGTGGGCTTGGATGAGACATTCACACCAAGGAAATGAATGCAAGAATGCGACAAAAAATGCAAGTAGGCAACGTTTGATTGGTCATATCGATCATAATCGGAGCGTCGTTAGTTATACATACAAAGTGGGTATCATTTATGAACAAGGTCATATCCATAGCCCCTGGCCTCCTCCCTGGGTAGTCAAGGGAAGATCCTGAGGACGAACGCCGGCAATGCGATATATGTAGGCGCGAGTGTTTCCAAGAAGTTTCCCCCAATATATAATTATTGTGTCGGCTGAGCTGCCACTGGTGAAGTCTCTGCTGGAGGACTTTCTGTAGGAGACTCGTTCGGGGGAGGGTCGTTAGCAGCTTCGTAAGTCGTCTCTATATCATGAGCAAACCATGAGTAGTCGCGATTTGCTGCGATGTCGTGAGCTACACTTTCTCCTATCATCTTCATCGCTTCAGGGCCCAAGTGCATGTCATCCCTATGTGATCGTTAGCTAATGCTGAACTAGAGCTGAACGGGCGAAAAGACCTACCAAAAAAGAAAGGCGTTTGGATCCGAGCACTGAGTCATTGTCTCTCCCAGCTTCTTGGTAGTCTTGACGCAGCCTGATCGCACGTTATTCCACGGTGACTGATTTGCCCCCATGCCATTGGCATCAGACAAGTGTGACGTGTAGAGCTGTTGCTCGCGCACCTGATCCAGCAGCCATTCGTTGGTATTGTAGATGTACATGGAGCCTCCGTTCCATCTGATGGCTCTCATGTCCAATGCTCGATTCCACAATTCAACGAGTAGAACTGCGCTCCTCTGGCACTCGCCGTGGGGATCCGATCCTCTAGGTCCTGTTCTTACGCTATGCCAACCAGGCAAGAATGTGGTATCGATCGCCTCGTGGATGATGATCTTCATTTCTGATGGCCAGTTTTCCGCAATCAAATCAAGCTGTTCGAATAGTATATCCAAAGACTTAACCACAGCTACCTCAGCTTCTTCGATGGTCTTTTCTGAATAGTACCACAGATCCCACAATGAGAACCACATGGTGAAAATTGTGCCATTCCTCTCGACCTGCTTTACCCGACTATTATCGTATTGCTGCTTTTCGAATTTCAACCATTGTTGCACCTGCGTCTTCAAGTCTGCAAGGGGTTCCGCTATCACACATTCTGCAATTGAAGAGCTATTCGACAGTGTAGTATTCATCATGGTGATGTTCAGCAAGTTGCTGTCAACGACAGCGCCACTGTAGCCAGTGTCCCATGAGTGTGGCAACGACCTTGCGAAGTTATCGTGATGGGTACATGATATCTGGACAATGATCAGCCTTTGTTTACAGCCTATTCTGAAAAGTCCGTACCGCGTTGCATAGCCATTCTGTCCAGACCTTGCCCTGCGCTGCATCTTTTGTAGGGATCTGATCCCGTGGCGGAGGATCGATAGGGTATTGGCCATTGTCGCTCCATGAATCCCCAAATACAATTAGTCTTCTTGGAGAATCACTCCAATGTATCTTTCCTTCTGTCTTTTCCCCTGTCTTGACGAGAGTTGTAGGAATTAAGCGCGCCAATTCCGTCTTCACAGAGAACCCCGGGAGAAACCAGGCCAGATAGAGGATGCTGCACAGACTGACGGCGACGATGGTCGCAAGGCCCGTTATTCGGATGAGGAGTCTGGTAGGGCCTTTGTGGCGACCAGTAATGCTAGAAAAGGCTGATACCATCACTTATGGCATTCTGCGTTGGCTGTGATGCTTGTCGCGCCTGGTCATCGAGTCAAGGAGTGCATGAAAAGCATATTTGGGGAGGATTTCAAGTATCAAGTGTGAGGGAGGAGAGACTGAATCTGTAATAGCATCATTCACAGGTCATAAAGTCGTTGTCAACACAGGATCGAGAGCAGATTTCGACATGGGCTGATGAAAATCATAGGGTCCGCGTACGTCAGCCCTTACCGATTGAGGAAGGCCGAGATAAGAGGTGGCGCGAGACACGGGAAGCGGTGCTAGATACAACCAAATAGACAGCAATGTCGCACGCAAGCAGCGCCCATTTCTGATATCTGTTAAAATTGACAGCGACTCCGGGAAGGATCTAAAATACCTATCTCAAACTCCACATGGTCAGACGAAATGTCGCGTGCGCCGCGTGCTCGTCCCGCTTGCCAAGCAAAGCTTGACTGTGAGGCTGAATTTAGCATGATGAGCTTTTTCTACGAAACTCAAGATTTTGCAATTCAATCTACACTTCGTATCAACCAGCTCTTAATGACTGAGCCCCTGTAGATATCATGAAGTACATGTCACTACTGATATTTCCATCTTCCTCTGGACGCTACCGTCAAAATATCTTAACCCCATGTTTATATGATTAGGTACACGTTTTCAAAGACAAAAGCTCGCGCGGCAAAGATCACATCGCGTTGTTTTTCCCCATCTGTTTCCCTAGCTCGTATAACTGTTTCCTAGAATGCACACTTGAGTCTAGGCTTGCTACACTGCGTATAGCCCTTTGTGTTTTCAAGTTCTCGCTATTGAATTATTAAATTTATTCAAAACAGCTGAGTGAGAACCATGCATGCGTACCATGGGATCTCATGATCGAAACTTCTATCTTTAATTCAATACCACTAAGTTTCAAGCCACCTAGCAGAGCAGCAACCTCCCGCAGCGATCTTTGCACCGCTCGTGCTAGCCTATTCAAAAGGGCCATAAGTCGATACCCAAGAATTATAGTCCTTGGACAGCATCAAGTCTTGCATGTGTCGTCGTCTAATCCCAACGTTCCCCCGGTCGAAAATTGGTAGCACCATTGCCGTGTTCAACAAATCGCAAATGGCTAATTGGCATCATATGCATTTCTATATTAATTCGTCAGGTGGTTCGACCGGTTTCAGCAAAGCATGAAGAGAACCATACATGCCAACCACATTAATAGCCTCCGTAACAGCCTTCGTGCACGCATCTGAGCAATATATTCTCGCCGCCAACCCCAACTCACGTCTAGCATCATAGTCCCCGGGACCCGTCTCAAGAGACTTCGCCGCCTTCCACGTCAAAGCTCTACATGCCTCCGTGTGCATCTTGATCCCGCTCAGCAAGTCCGCCACCGCCAGCCTCGTCAACAATTCGGTCGCGCCTCTGCGATGATCGGTTTTTGCAAAGGCCAACACGGCGTCGAAAGCAGCACGCACAATACCCGCGCTCATGGCGCCGGATAAAACCGCAGTGCAGTCGACAGCAGCCGAGACAATGGGCGCGCCTGTGCCGGGTGAGCACGAAACGTTTTGGGAGGGCACACGGAGGTTTGTGAATTTGATGTGCGGGCCTGAGCAGGCGGTGTGACGGGCTGTGGAGATGTGGCGCAGGATCTTGAAGGCGCCTGAGGCGTTGCGCTTGATATCAGCGTCTGTGACGAGGAGAATCATGATTGCGTTGGCAGGGGCGGAGGTGGCAGGGGTCGTAGTCCAGCAGACGACGCATTGGAGGTCTGCGCCTTCGAAGTCCCAGCCAGCGCTGTTGGTAGCCCAGATCTACGCTTTTCATCAGCCGTGTCGGGCGGAAGGGAGGCTTTGAGGAGCTGCATAAGAACGCTTGCCCCCCCCCCCCCCGGGGGGTTCAGAGAACACCAGGCTTGCCGACGGCTCACTCTCACCGCTCAAAAAGGGTGATGAGAATTCCTTATGTTCTGGGTTTCCCGTCAGATTTATTGGCGTCAAGCCCAGACCGGTCGAGAAAATTGTCAGCGAGGCAGCTGGCTCAACAGTATATATCTCTTCGAGTAAGATAGCAGCCTCAATTAGGAAAGCTCCACTTACTCCCAGATGAGTTGGAATTTGACACTTGATCAAGCCCCCTGCAACTGCTTGATGATAGAGGGGCTGTGTCAATTGAAAACCCTCCTGGTGATGTTGATATTTCATGTAGGTCTTCTTGGCGTTTTTGAGGGGGCCAGCTGCAGCCTTGCCCTTAGCTTGGGAAAGATGAAACTCAATTGGCATAGTAGTGTGATATCCTTATCTGTTGAGAAAAATGCTTGCAGGCTGTCTAGTCAGGATGTCAGGATCATAACATTCTACAGTTTTTGTGAACCTTTAAGTCTGTTTGTTCTGCCAGAAAAGATTATACTTTGTATATGCTTGCTGAGCTGAGACTGGGGTGTAGATGTTGTGCGTACAGCACTTGAAATCAAATGATGATACAGGGTCAGGACTAATCGACGTAGTGGGGTAAGCAACACACCGCACATAAACGCACAGATAGTCCCAAATCCTACCCATTCTCCATCTTCTGTATTTATACCCCAATAATTCGAATCTCCGCAATCCTAGGCGTGTTGTTCGAGGGTCGTTGTGTCTTTTTGGTCGCTGCTCATTGCAGCGTTGAAGCAGGAGTCACGGCCTTTCGGGTGGCTCCTAGACTTGGGTTCATCACGATGCATTGACTACACATGTCCTATTCTCCTCACGCGACTCGCGACAATGCTCAAATCAAAACGTCGACTCGTGGATTTGAGAAAATGAAGAATAGGCAAGCCAACCGACGCAGACGTGAGAGCTAGGTTAGAGATATCTACATGTTATATAACAGAGTAGAGCGACGCTCTTAGTGCGCGATCAGCAAACGCATATGGGGTAGTCTATCAGTTTTCCCTCCAAATACATACTTATCTCTACGATTAATTAGATGCCTTGGTATTCTAGAATATTACCAAGGCTTGCGACTAGAATAGTGGACCTGTCATCATTGCTCCCTTTCTTTTCACAGAAATACCGATTCTACAGGCGAATGACGAACATTCTGAACTTTCAACGATGGTCGTCGAGAACAAATATCCCAAGATTTGATTGGCGACAACAAAATGTCCTTCCCATTTTTTCGCCACCCGCACTCCATTCCCAATTTCCAACTTCTCTTCTTCTGCTCATATAATTCCTTCAACCTTCGTAGCAATATTAGCCGGATTATTCACCGCTTCCTCCATCGTCACTTGCCCGCCCACTGTCACAAGCGCCACATGCTCCACACCCTTGTTCTCTTCAGCCAATATCTTCACCAAGCTTGCTTGCGCTGCTTTAGCCATAGACAAGGAGAAGACGGGCGCAAAAGGCTGATGGATAATTGCTCCCAACGTTGAGGAAAGCGCAGGGTATGCGTCCTGAATCGACTTGGCCAATGCCTGCAGGTGTGGCAAAAGTACACTGGCGGTTTTGCAAAGTCCCAGGTTTGGGACTTTGAAATCCTCAAGGATGTCGGTGGTATTGCCCAAGCATCACGTAGCTGTTACGAGCGGCGTTATAGACTACAACTTCAGAGGCACCAACTTCGGAGACGGTTTTCTCGAGGGCAGTGGTCAGGCCGGCTGGGTCGGTCACGTCTGCGGTTTAAGTGTGTACGGATGCGGATGGGGCGGCGGAGGTGTTGAACGAGGCAAGCGTTGGATATCAGCCTCAGCCCTACTATGCTTGGCATGTACTATAAGTAGCAGTATCCTTCCATAGATCATCAACAAGTCGTTCCTCACATTCCAAAGGGTTATGAGCCCGGTTTAACGCACGGCGTTACTACCAGAGGCGACTTCCTTCGTATAGACACTTTAGTCTGTACGTCGTATTCAAGCATAAGCTACGGGGTCGACGTCCGCTGCGTCTAATTCTACCCCAAAGCAACACGCGACTTCGACGAGCGATTTCCACTATTTCGAAGATCATCCCGAAATAGGATACCTCCCTCCTACGATATCGACCACGATATCTTTTAGACAGAGCCAGAAGGCCAGATACGAGTCATCGGAATTATCGGTATCCGATCGGCGCAGGAAACGAGGCCGGCCAGAGCGGGATAGTCTTTACGGGGCCTGAAACCAAAGGGCTAGGAGGATAGAGGAGGATAGCGGGAGTACGCAGGCCAGCGTTAGGGGAGCCGAAGGATAGCCCAGATACCTATACGCAAAGAGTACCGGCCATACACCAAAGCCCTGTACGTCAGGCACGTCAATATATCCACAGAACTCTTCCCGATTTCCCTACGAACGAAAGAGGTTTACGGGTTTAATGAGGCTTGAAAGCAGGATATACACGCAGATACGACATGGATTCATGGGGAGCTACGCCAGCATACGGTTTTTTCATTAATAGGGGAGCGTTGGATATCAGCCTCAGCCCTACTATGCTTGGCATGTACTATAAGTAGCAGTATCCTTCCATAGATCATCAACAAGTCGTTCCTCACATTCCAAAGGCAAGTTGTGTGAAACCATGCGTGCAGGCGGGCAATGCGTGAGCCGATCATGGGGCCGGAGCCAATAATTAATATGAGACCCGGGGACGCCATGGTGGCTAGAATTTGTTAAGGGATTCGAAATTTAGTACATATGGAAATGCGGAGAGAAGTCTCGTATTGAAAAATCGTGCTCAGAAGTTGCTCTTCCTTTGGGATGAAGGGTTCTTGGCGGCCGAGGCGGCCTACTTTCTCTCCACCTGGTGCAACTAATCAAGAATGAGCCGTTGTCCATGCTATGCTCGGAGAGAGATGGTTCTTGACATGCCTGACATAGCGACTGAGGGAATTGGAAACATTAAGCATGCGTCGAATTTCACGTGCTCTGGTGCTCTGGTGCTACCTTATGTTATGCATAACGCCAACGATCCCCGGGATCAGAGGGGACGGAGAGCAAGGGATTGACTCCGATATACATAGAGATCACTAATCCGACACAGTCTTGAAGTATGCGTGCGAAGGATCATAACAGTTCAGCTCAGCTGACACGCATTGCGGCGTTGTTTCCAGCTGGCAGTTTAGTGTGTTTAAACGTATCTTGTATGAAAAAAGACACGCGCTGCTAGCACAGTACTGCAGTAATATATAAGAGGTTCAAGGTGAACATTGTAGCAGAATGGATCAAATTTACAAATCTTCTAGGGATCGATCTTTTGTGTACTCCGTATATTATGTTTCATACACGAATCATACCAGGTAATGATCCTTTAATACCTTGGCACACTTTGGCCCCTGCTCCGCGTTCTTGGATTCGCCAAACAAGAATCTCAAATCCATCCAGGATTCCCATACATACGACATCGCGCAGGACGAGCTGCGATGGTCGCCATAAATGCAAGCTAGAAGGAGCGGTTCCTTCGGCGTAGCACAGTGATCCAATGTTTCACGTGCTATCCAACCAAACAGAGTGATACAGCATCTATGGCAGTGCCATAAATGTCCATGCTAGCGGCATGGCAACTAACATGCTGAGCGGTAAGTGGACAAAGCTGAAGAGGGTTTGTGTAATGGTGTGATGGCAATCGAGATCACGGTCTAAGAGGCATCCTCTATCTATATCGCAACATTAGATCTTCGAGGAATCTCTATGGAAATCCCACTCGTCTCCTTCCTCTCTGATCCCTTTTGTCTACTTCTTCTCATTTTCTATCCCTATGATCTCACTTCGCGTTCAGGCTGTGTTCTATTTTTACAATCGACATGTCTCATTTTCCATCGTCCGCAGCGACAGACCCAAACCTCCCTCATGATTCTTTGGTGTCTGGAATCCTAGGAATATGCTCTGCGATGCTGGCTCTCGTCACGCTTGTAGTTGGTGCGAGGTTTTGGATCCGTTTCAAGCTTGTAAAGGGCCGACCCGGAGCAGACGATTGGTGTATACTGGTGGCATGGATTTTAGCTGTCGCCTTTGATGCTGATAATTTGCGCCGTAAGTCTGTTAACTTGTGCGACTTCGAATTCCTCGTTTGAATTGTCGTTTCTTGACAATTTGGGCGGAGTCTTCAATTGCTGAGCTCCAATCCAACCTGGACTCGGTGACTGATTACCTTACCATTCATAGAAACGAAATTTGGACTTGGTCGACATGTATATGATTTACCGCCTGAAACCAATTTTAGTGCATCACTTGAGGTTGAACATACTGAACATACCTTCCTGAACGTACCAAATGCTGACTCGAGCAAAAGTTGTGGTACTTTGGTGAAATCATCTATTACACTTGCGTGGCAGTAACGAAGATGGCCATCCTCAACCTTTACCTTCGCCTCGCTGTCCAGAAGACCTATCGGAAGCTCATTTGGGCATGCATGGCCTTCGTAATCGTTACTGCCATCGCCTGTCTACTGGCTAGTATATTCCAATGCAATCCCATCCACAAAGCCTGGGATGCGGCTCATAAGGTTCCTGGATCTTGCATCAACGTTAACGCCCTCTTCTTCGCAAACGCTGGACTCGATATTGTCCAAGATGCGCTCATATACGTCCTGCCCATGAGAATGCTGTACCAACTACAGGTTCCCAAGAGGCAGAAGATTGCTCTCATGATGATTTTTGCTGTTGCTGGTTTCGTTGTCATCACGGGGATGATAAGACTCAACTCCTTGAAAATAGCGCAAAACACACCCGATCCTTCTTGTGAGCACTCTCTCACCTCCCCGTTCAAGCATAATGGCTAAAATAGTTCACAGACAACAACTACGGCGCTGCCGTTTGGTCCGCGATCGAAAGTAACATTGGTGTAGTTTGCGCGTCTCTGCCCACATTCAAGCCCCTCATCGATCGCTTCTTCCCCAGCCTGATGGGTCACAACCGTGGGCCTTCCAAATTTACTGACGCAGAGGCCTCCACTGTGGGGAGGCGCACTTACACGCATAAGATAAGTTCAAGCGAGGTCGAGCTTGAGCACGGCACCGGCTGGAAAAATTCCTACAGTGTTCACCATGGCGGCGAAAACATCAACAACGTCAGCGCTGGCGCTAGTGCCAACCACCAGCATATCTTTCAAGCTAATAGCGGCGAGGAGCACCTGCGAGGTGTGGAAGCAAATGAGAATAACGGAGGTATCTGGAAGTCTACGAGTGTGGTAGTCAGTCATGGTAGAAAATGAGAAGTAGTAGCGGCATGGGTTTTCACATCCGTATCCTTTCATTTTTTGAATGTTATCTTCTAGTTCATTTCCACTGCCTGATATGCATGTTGGCCCAACATTTCCACGAGGCTCTGCCTCGAGAGCTCGGGTGTCCTACTTTCTTCTGTGAGCTCGAAGAACCTGTGCACCTTTTTCCCAGTAACATCCAGCTCCTGCTCGCCGTCCAAGTAGGCTGGTACTTCGACGCTACCCCCACTATCCTTTGATCGGCGCCGTATCATAGAGACCATGCCTGCGAGAAGGGCTGAGCTTACTGGCACCCCGACACCTGCACCTGCACCGATGGCGGTATCGTTGTTGCCTGGATGTATACTAAAAGAGGGAATTTTGACCATTGCGGCGGACGAGGGAGAACCATTGGATGGCGTGGATGGTATAGAAGAAGATATCAAGGAAGAGCTCGTAGAGGGAGCAGAGCTCGTCGTAGATGTGGTGCTGGGTTGGGCATACCCAAGGGTCGTTTGTATACTGGCTGAGCCCAATGAGAATACAAGGGACGGGGTCGAGCAGCAGCCTGCATCGCTTAAATCATAGCAGCAGTAGGTACCTTCCCCGCAAAGCTGGACTCCGTTGCCAAGAATGGGATCTAATTATGTTTGACTTGGTCGTGTGCATCATGAGGAGTCTTGAGGGAGTAGCATATTAAGGGAGGTTTTAAAGCTAGTATTGCTCTTTTGGGATGCTATGCTCAGGACGTGCAGTATGGTACATATAATCTTCCGTCACACCGCTGGCGAACCGACTATGGCGCTTCATGGATCGAGATCGATAGCCACTTACCCATTTTCGTTGTTATTGCAAATCTTACGACAGGTCGAAGGATTCCACGAATCATCAGTGCATATGCTTGCAAGATAGGGCGTTATAGTGCCTTTGGTTGCATTGCTGGTCGGTGCGCAAAGCCCATTACTGAGACAAATGTTGCCAAACGTACAGCAGGAAGTAGGGGGCCTCTCATTGAACTTTTCATTGGCTGGGGCGTGGGCGTGACATACTTGCTAGGCACCAGCTCGAATCGGACATATTCAAGCGGGTGCTCATATAGGTATGACTTTGCATTCTGCCAACTTTGCCAGCGAATGTCTTATGATTCTAGATCAGCCTGAGATGTTTCGCTCTTTGCCTTTGGTCTTGACCTACTATCTAGACCTAACTCGTGCTCTCGAGACTTAGTCATAGTCAATCCAGGCCCGTTCTTTGACTGGCCAGCCTCATGCTTGCAGACGTAGATTATGAATTCTTAGTAGATAGTCCTCGGCCTGATAGCTGACTAGCCTGCTGTTGTTTCTTTACACCGGTATCCATGGGATTGATCCAGTGGATATAATGCTTTACCATCGTCCAGTCTTTCGTGCTCAGAGAATACGTGACCTTGCACACACGACGAGTCGCCAGATTCTCCAGCACACATTCCACATCTTTGAACGGGCCTGCTATGGGACTTCCCACACTCCCTCCCTCAGTCTCATGAATATCAACAACGTTGTTAAATTCACCAAGGCCAGCATCTTTGGCTCTTTCGAAGTCCTTAAGATAGAAGTGCTCGATTTCAGTCTTGGAGCGTTTCGAATACTTCCTCAAAATCTTCGAAATCCACCTTACGGGTAGTGATGCCGTCTACCCACTGTTTTCTGTCAAAGGTGATCTCAAACATCTGTCCTCCATTACCAAGTTTAGGCAGCCAATTGCAACAGCTCTGGCTGGGAACAAATTGGCGAGTTGATAATTCTGACATCTTTGACTCGGTCTATCAGCTGTGCTACTACTCAGTCTCCACCAGGTCACTCACGCGGTAATAGCCTTAGCCCTGCAAGCTCTCCCCAAGCTCGTGTCCATGGCGTTCTTCACAACACCATATTCTTCCTGTTCTTCTTTGCTCCACCTATCATATTCCTCGCCTGCATTGATACTGTCTTCCATCGCGCGCTCGAGATAACGAGGCAGATAATCGAGAGGCAGTGGGAGGCGTAATGCAAAACCAAGGATCCGCAGTAGCATCAACTCCGCCTGCACAAGCGTTGCACGAAGGGTGTCGTAGACTGTTGATGGGACTGTGAGTGGTACTGTGACAGGGTTTGAGCGCTGAGCTTCGTTGTACTGGTGGAGCAATTGATGGGCTGGGAAGAGTATCTCGCGCATTCGACGGGGGCACTCGGTTGCCTTCGATTCAAGGGACAGACTTGCTAGGGCCAGTGTCTTGACAATGCCAAAGCCTGGTCAGTTGATGTGGAGTAGTTGTACGGCTCTAATGGGCGATCACTTGAGACATGGAGGGAGACAGACATACGCGTCGGAGGGTCCTGTGAGGGAGAGGATTTCTGAAATCGTCTGTATCTGTTGATATACATGTAGCACATCGATAGCGCCTCATCCGGCCTATACATTTCGCGTTAGCTGGCCCCAAATGATTGTCGTCCGTGATCCTACAGGCGGAGGATATCTGCCATTGCGTCTGTGAAGGCAGAGGCATCCTTGGGTACAGGCATTGCGGTCCTCATTCAGTGTTTTGAAGGCGACCTTGCCTTGATGTGACTGTAATAGAAGATTGATGTACTTGACGGGACCGCGCCAAGCGCGCAAGCACGGAGTTAAGGAAAGGAGGCTAGCGTTTCGAGCGGTTTGCGCTAACCTTTATCGATAAGCTATTGACATGCAGCTCCAAGGCATCCATCATCCTTCTTCCTCACAGTCGTGACAGCAGAAAAGTCGTTGTTGATGATGCTAGGGGTTTCACAGGCTAACTCGTGATACTTACAATGGCTCTGCCGAATGATCCCCCACCTCCTCCGGTTCTGGGAAAGAGACCGAGAGGCGAAAGTGAGGATGGGTCTACAGGGAAGAGACTCAAATATGACCTTACCAATGTATCAATTCAAGTAGGCTAATCGGATTCTGCTACTAAATCTGAACGTTACTGTGCGCTTCCCAAAATCGCGCTAACATATTCTCTCTTCAGACTCCCGAGTCTACGCAATCGTCCTCTGCCGAGTCTGCTTTCGAGGATTCGAGTCATTCAAGCGTTACCAGCCCAGGCATAGGATCTCAAAGCTGGCCTGAGCCAATCATCCAGAAGCCGAGGAACACCCCCAATCGCAAGCAGTCCGATCCTCCGCCCAAACCTGCCGCAGCGACGGTGGACGAGGTGGAGTTCTTCAAAGACCCTAACAGTTACTTACCTATTGGTAGCTTGACAATCCCAATGAGCTTTGGCGGTGGAGACACTCTCAGCGAAAAGGACTGGAAAGACTCAAACGATATATGGCTTGCATTCCAAGGGTATCTCAATACCGCAGAACACAAAAATGCTGTCGCCTTTGCTAAAAGACTTGCGGATCAGCGATGGATTCGAGTGTCTGCTTCTAGGCATACAGCCAGTAAAACCTTGGCTACTCTAAGGATATACGTGCTACCAGATGACGTTGGGAGGCGATTCGTCGAGAGGAACATTCCGTACATGAGAAAGATACTTATCAAATTGATCAATGAGCTTGATAGATCCTTTGGTTCGTGGGTGGGCTTGGGTACTCCAGACAGCACAGAACCCAAAGTCGAATACAGCAACGACGATTCGCTGTTCTATCTGTTCAATACTCTTCCTTCTCCGCCATCAGCTCCTCCATCTGTTTCGTGTCCGATATCTAATGACGCCATCAAGTTTGCATTTGATTCTGACAGAATCGGTCTGAAGACGCAACTCTACCCCTACCAGGCACGCACTGTCGCTACAATGATCAAGCGGGAGGTTGAGCCTGAGAAAACCTTGGACCCACGATTTGAATCGTTACAGGGCCCATTAGGCCAGACGTTCTACTATGACGGAGAAGCGGGCATATTGTTACGAGACCCACGAGCTTATGATGAGGCACGTGGAGGGATCTTAGGAGAATCCATGGGTGAATTTACACATTCCATGTCTGCCAATATGCACCCTGCTAATTCCTGATATAGGTCTCGGCAAGACGCTGATTTGCTTGGCGACAATACTTGCGACCAAAGGCAACTGGCCCGACATCCCGCCAGAGCACTCAACTGGTCTCCGTCCAACAAGGACAAAGGTTGGGCCTCTTATGCGGATGGCCGCGGCTGCTGTAGGTCGCTCTAAAGTACCCTGGAGGGCTTTCTTTCAGGATCTTGCCCGCATAGGTGAAGACCACGAGAATTGTCGAGCCGCCATGGAAGATAATGTTGGTTCATATATCGTTCCAGCTCCTATTACAAGGCATAATCGACGAACATCAACAATTGCCTCAGGAAGAACCTTGCGTTTGAGCACTGCTACATTGGTCATTGTTCCGCAAAATCTTCTGAGTCAATGGAAGAGCGAGATCTCTCGACATACTGATGAAGATGCCCTTAACTTGCTCTGCTTGAACGCTGACGATAAGACCGCTATACCATCCGCAGATAAGCTGCTGCGGTACGACATTATTATCATGTCCAAACAACGGTTTGAAAAAGAAATGGTCCCTTCAGAGACGGCAAAAGCTTGTTCAAAAGCTAAGAGACAATTGAGGGGTGAATGTAAATGCTCACCGGATGATGACTGCCATTGTTCTACTAGCGATAAATACCAGTCACCACTCAAGGATCTACATTTTCTACGAATTATCATGGACGAAGGTCATGAATTCTCCTCTTCCGGGCGCAAAGGCAACGTCTATTGGGCCCTACAGCTGCTCCATGTCGACAGGAAATGGATTGTCAGCGGCACCCCAGCAAACGGTCTCATGGGCGTCGAAGTCGGCACAGCCACACATGAGACTTACGACCTCGACGAAGCTTCCTCGAAAGCGATCAACGAAGATATCCTTGAAGCACGAAGAAAGGAGTCGGCGTTAGCACAGGAACGTAAGGACCTTGAAAAGCTTGGAATGATCGTAGCCGGATTTCTGCAGGTAAAACCTTGGGCTAACAGTAAAGAAGATGATCCTGCCTCGTGGCAGAAGTACATCATGCCTCATGAAGACGGTCGAAGGAAGCCTAAATCTCTGAAGAGTCTCTTAGAGAGCTTGGTTGTTCGCCATCGAATCGAGGATATTGAGGCGGACATTCATTTACCGCCCCTGCATAACCGGGTTGTCCACCTGCAACCAAGCTATCACGATAAGCTCAGCATTGATCTGTTTCTTCTGAACCTGACAACTAACGCTCTGACCTCTGAACGCGTTGATGAGGACTACATGTTCCACCCAAAGAATCGTCGGCAACTCAATACACTCATTCAGAATTTGAGACAGTCCGGGTTTTACTGGACCAGCTTTTCACCCGAAGATGTTACTAAAACCGTAAAGGTCTTGCGTGAATACAATGAGCAGCATGATTTCCTTAGGTCAGAAGGCCAAACAGACGATAGGATGTTGATGGAGAACGCGCTCGCTGTTGGTGATCTTGCGTTGAATTCGGCTTCATGGATTTCCTTTGCGGAATTACATGAAATGGGTATATATGTTGAAGACTTTCCTACAGAGGCTAAGAATGACTGGTCTCTCATTCCTGCAAAGGGCAATGACCCATTACTCATGGGCGTCACGCAATTGCTTAAAGCTCAGGACTGGGCTGATACTCATTTGTATGACAGCAAAATCTCTCATGGCCTTGCAGGTGTAGGCGCATCTGCCATGCAGAAAGCTTGTCAAGAGGCGCAGCGAAGAGCCAAGGAAACGATACTAGAAGGTAGTTCTCGGCAGGACGATCAAATTGTCGGGGCTAGCTCCCACAAAAAGGTCTCCACTTCTGGCGGAGTGCCCAAATTGACTCAAAAGATCACTGTCTCTCGAGCAAAAGCAGGCGCGGACCCTCGTAATGGGCAACAGACCCAAGGCCAGGACTCCCACTCCACCGAGGCGGCCGCTGGCAATCCATCGCGGCCCAGGTCAGCCCTGAAGTCTGCTCTCAAAAGACCAAAGGCGGAAGAATCTTTGAACCTGATCCCGCCGGACTCTCCTTTATACAAGAGCAGGATCAGTGGAACCGCATCTGCGAAATTGAGTTATTTGCTTGACAGAGTCACAGTCCTCCACAAAGACGAAAAGATTCTTATCTTTTACGAAGGTGACAACGTTGCGTACTATATATCTCAAGCCCTGGACCTTTTGGGTATACGCTATCTGATCTATACCAAGACCCTCAGCCTCGCTCGACAGACCGCCTACATCACTACATTCAACACGACCGAAATGTTTCGGGTCATGGTTATGAATGTTCACCAAGCGGCTCATGGCCTGCACATTGCCAGCGCCTCTAGAGTTTTCTTTGTCAACCCAGTATGGCAACCTAACGTCGAAGCTCAGGCTATCAAGCGTGCTCACCGTATTGGCCAAACTCGACCAGTGTATGTAGAGACGCTTGTGCTGAAGGACACGTTAGAGGACCAGATGCTGCAGAGACGTAAAGGCATGACTGCCCAAGAGCATCAGAGAGCGGAAAGGAGTCTGCTAGACGACGACACCATGAGTACGCTTATCAAGAACGCCAAATTCGTACCGTTCCACCATGAGGAAGTCCGCGATGTGAGCAAACAAGTGGCAAAGCTACAAATTCCTGAGCAGCTATTCGGTCGAATTGGCAAAGGTGGAGGCAACTTTAATGACCCAGATGCCGATCTCCTCTTTCCTGAGGGTTCGCGAGAGTCAAAGAGGAGGGCCCAGAAGCGGAAGAGCACCGAGCTAGAAACAGATGATATGGGACCGCTTCCGACAAAACGAAGAGTTAGCGGCAACGCGTTTTCTACTAATGGAAAGCAGATAGATTCACAAGAGGGTTCTTGTCCGAAGCGCAAGAACGACTCTGAGTATGGCCCAGACCTTTCAGGACCACCTGTTTCCAGCAGAAGGAGGATTGATTTTACTGTTCCCGATCAGGCTGAAGCCAGCTCATCGAGTTCTGCGAGGAGAGTAGCCTTCGCCATTGAGGATAATCCGCAAAGCTTGTTCGGGGGGGATACTTCTACTGCAGCACTTACCTCTTATGATTGACAAGCACCAATCAGTGCTTCTTCTGGATGCGACTTCTTACAATTGGATGCCTCAGACTCTTGGAATGAGCTAGGGTTATGCTTGTCTTGAGGGTTAAACGTGGCGCGTCACCATATTATCAATGGCATGCGCTATGATACCCAGCCATGCAAGTGAGATGCATGAAATTGATACATTACATAGAGGCATCTCACAGAAATCAAAAGTGAGGCTTTCGAGGTTAGCGAAAGGTGTTACATTGTTCAATGCGAGCGAGCTATCCCCGTGTTATTTGAATTCTTTTGTCTCCGATCCAAAGGGTATATTGCTATCCTGCGAACCACCAGTTTGATATATACCCTCTCCGAAATTTGGATGTTGTCCCTTACAAAGAAAGGCTACCGTTGACTGAGAACCTTTGGGGAAGTCTCATTTACGTTCTATTGCTAATAACTGTCGGCAATAGCATCTGGGAACATTTTGGATTCTACTCCAAAAGGCGCGACAGGCAGTCGCTTTGAGCACCAAATATTACCACCCATCTACCCGCAGATACTGGTACACCAGCCCCGTGTTCTTGCGCGAGTAACGAGCCCACAATGACTTTCATCACATTTGCTCCACGAGAGCCTCGTTGTATAATCTTTCGTGGCTCTCATCCAATTCACTCGTGTGGTTTTGTGCCTTGCTCACACAAATTTTGCGGCAGCATTGAATCCCCCAGTTGAGATAAATATCCTCATCCAGCAGCTTGCACCCTCCAACCTAACCATTACCTCAACGCAGATAAAAGCCCTCTCGACCCTCTCCACAACAACCTCAGAGCCCGCACCAGTCCTCAACCTCACAGCTCCAACAATACCACCCGGCTCAAAAAGACATCGGCATTACTTGCCCCTACGGCTCATCACTAACCTACGACAGCTGCGTGGACGCCTTCAACTCCTTTCAAGAAACCCGCACCAGAATTCTGACTGTTGGAACGCGACCTCCGCCAGGGCTTAGTGGTGCTTATCAACAGTATGACTTGCAGCTGCCTGTGCGGTGGATTAGTGGTACGTAACATCAGAATGTCAAAAGGCATGAGCGAGTGTGTCTCTAACGCCAGCTGCAGGTGACGGACTCTACACCTTCAACATCGTCAAAAAGGGCAGCGACCTCTACGATCTCCCTACGGCGCTCGAGATTCAAGTAGCTGCCGTGTCACTCCTCAATCTCTGCGTGAAACATGGTGGCGGACGAGGTGGTATTGCTACGAATATCGGTAAAAGCAAAGCTTAGTCCACCCACCCTTTCGTAATACAACCAGTGAAAGTCACAATCCCCGGGCGTGGGCGGCAATATAGGTCTAATCTTGCGCCCCTACGTTCCACGAAACATCCTATGCGGTAACATCAGCCCCGCAGCCTTCGAAAACAGGTGCGATTTCATGGCCCAAACTATGGCAGTGGCGACTGGCCCGATCAAGCGTTGGGGGTCACGGAGTGATCCGTTGACTGATGAGAAGATGCCTAGAGCGTGGGCTCTGGCGCGTACGTTGACCGCACACGTATGTTGTTATGTATGCGTGAATTTATTCGCCTGACCTTGGCCATGGATAGCTCCGATGCAGTGCGTTCGGTCGCTAACGGCGATCGATCAGGCGCCGGGTGCTTGGGATACTAGCAAGTATTCTGATATTTGGTAGCGCTTTGTTGCTGTGTGAGTTTTCCCTTCGAAATCGGTTTCCTTCGCTTCCGTATTCAGTGGGAAAGTTTCGTGGCCAGATGACGTCTCTCTTACCTCTGTGACCATAGAATAGGAACGAGTGATGACTCTGATATTCCGTAGCAAGGGAAGGTGTACAAGGTATGGGAGACATGGGATAATGAGACGTTTGGGAGCCGCAACAAGATTGAGGCTAGATATCTTGCCTTTCGAATTGTGACTGAGAGCTGAGTGCTGAAGTGTGAACCTGGGTTGCAGGATTGGTTCATGAGCTCTAAGCATTTCTATCATTGTCTTGTCAATCGTAGTAGCATCTGAGTGTTGGCAAGCTAAGCAGTTTGTACTGCCAGATTAGCCATGAAAGCCTACCATGGCAATTGGAGAGGCGTGCTGAGATCCTTCTTGGGACCGAGAACTGCTTCAGCCGTGCCAATGTCCCTGCGACCATATTAGCGTTGGGGACAGGATTAGATTCTTCGAGTCGAGGGACACTTACCCAGGCCCCCTTGGAGCCCAATACTCCCCCGTATTCTTGATATCAAACCCTTCCACAAACTTGACCAACGACTCCGCTGCCTGGTCCGGTGTCACAGCCCCACCCACGTCCCAAAATTTATCAAACCCCACCTCCTTCGTCATCTCCGTCCTCATGAACCCCGGATGTACAATGCCCACCGTCACTCCCTTCTTCTTCAAATCCAAACTCAACAACTTTCCCACCATATTCAACGCAGCTTTGCTAGCATGATGTCCGTAGTTGCCTCCGCCCTCACTTTCATGCCGTAACGTGATGCTCCCACTTTCACTGCTTACGAGAATGATCTTACTTCCTTTGGGCAGTAGATTGGCTTTTGCAAGCGCATGCACAATGAATACTGGCCCAATCGAACTCGTCATGTACATATTCACCTCTGCGTCCCAATTCGGTTCATCGAAGCTCTCTGTGCCGAAATACCCTGCCGTTATAATGACCACATCCAGTGGTATCGAGCCAATGTGTTTCGCCAGCTTGGATCCGGCATACTCTTTCGCAACGTCAATGTCTGGGATATAGGTATCATCTTTTGTAGATTCTGGGATTTCTTTAGAGCGACTTGTTGCAAATACTCGGGCGCCAGAGTCGACATAGATCTTGACAAGAGATGCGCCAAGGCCACGGGTAGCGCCGACGATGAGAATGTTAGGCATTTTTGATTCCATCATTGAGCGTGGTGGAAGGTCTTGACGTGAGGCTTTGGGGAGGAACTATGATGCAATTGCTGTCATTGCCGCTGAGGTTCTTATTTTAGTAGTCTGGCTATTGTCGGAGTTTCTTTGTCGAAAGCGGGCTGAAATAAAGAGCGCTGCACGTCACAGGCGGGCCGTACCCGCTAGCGCAACGCGTGAAACCTAAGGTACCCACAAACGCGTCTGCAGTATCGATCTCCATTCACGTATTTGCAACACTGTCATTCTCGATTCCTATCGCATTACCCCTTCTAATCGCCAGCATGGCCTCCTCGTCACACCCTACCTTCCCCTCGCGACCATACGCATCGAATCTAAGCAAACTTCCAGACCGGTCAACCTTTGGCGCATCCACAACCCAGCAACAGCGCGAAAATGCCAGATTAGAACGCGAGCGAGAGAAGTTAGAGAAGGAGAGAATGGAGCGCGAAGAACAGAACCAATTGACGGAAGAGCAGAGGGAAGAAATCAAGGAGGCCGTATGTGCTCAACTGCGCCTCATTTAGTGGGGGTTCTCTACACAATTCTTGCCGAGACCCGGATAGCTGATAATAGTATGGACACGCACAGTTCATGCTCTTCGACCTAGACAAAGACCAAAAAATCGACTATCATGAACTCAAAGTCGCCATGAAAGCCCTCGGCTTCGATCTCCCCAAAGCCGAAATCCTCTCCATCCTACAAACCCATGGCGCCCCATCCTCGCCCCCTCAGGATACCAAAGCCGCCCCCAACACCTCCCCCCCATACCAACACACCCGCCCCCTCATCCCTTTCACGGCCTTCCAAACCGTCATGGCGCAAATGATATTAGCGAGGGATCCGAGAGAGGAGATTATGCGGGCGTTTGACCTTTTCGATGAGGGCGCGAAAGGGAAGATCGATTTAAAGGATTTAAAGAGGGTGGCGAGGGAGCTGGGGGAGGGGTTGGAGGAGGAGGAGTTGGTGGCTATGATTGAGGAGTTCGATTTGGATGGGGATGGAGCGATTAGTAGGGAGGAATTTTTGGGAATCTGTTTGCAGTGATGGTTGGGGTGAAGAGCGGGGCTGGTGCATGTGAGGGGAGTTTGATAGGTGTTCAGGGCGTTGGGAAGGCGATCTGGAAAGACAGCGAGGCGTTAGGGGGTGTAGTCTTGATACCAGCTGGATATGTGGATGGGAGATGCTGCATGGTAAATGTGAATTTCGATTCATCTATTTGAAGGAACCTGTGTGCGGCGCAAGAAGTTCCAATTTCTACCCGATTCTCCAGTGAAATGCCCGCTATGCCAATAGTCGAGGAACGCATTCAAATCGTCTAAACGTTGAGCGATGATCTACATGTATGCTTTCATAGTTTCAGCAGCTCCGGCTCCACGGAAGTCATTGTCGAAATCTTGATTGGCTTCGATCGCGTCAACTAGGTGCTCGTATCCCAGGGGCTTGTCCTTCGCCACGGCCAAAGCGTAAGCCATGCGAACGGTGTTCTTGATCTAGATTCGCAAGTCAGAAAGAGTACGTGTTGGGTGATTGCATGGAACATTCTTACCTGTCGGCCATTGAACTCCTTCTTACTCAATTCTTCCAGTTGCTTGGTCGAGATCTTGGAAACCTTCCGTATCTTTGACGCCGAGGTCGCCTGCTTCAGGAAATTTGTCCATACTTCCGCCTTCGCTTTCCGGCTAAGAGGCTCGTATTTGATACCCAAGTGAATTCGGCTTTGTATGGCTTCATCGAAAGCTGTCACTCGGTTTGTGGTGAGGATCATGACGCCTTGGAAGTATTCGAGTTGGCGTAGGAAGACCGAAATGAGCGTGTTGTGCATGAGATGCTGCGGTTGACGAGCCTCAAGGAACACGTCTGCTTCGTCTAGCAAAAGCACTGCCTTCCAGCGAGCGACGAGGTCCAGGATTGCCGTGAGGCGTGTTTCAAGCTTGTCGGAGTCGAGACCGAGATCGCCTGCACAGACACGATAGAGCGGCCGACGCTGGGATTCAGAGATGGCTTCCGCAGTCAATGTCTTGCCCACTCCAGGAGGACCGTGCAACAAAATGATCAGACCCTTCCCTTTGCCTTCTACAAAGTCGTCAAAGGACTCCTCCACGTCGTCTGGGTTGTGCCTTCGTACTAGGGCCTGTAAGACGTTTTTCTTCTTCTCCGGGATGACGAGGGATTCGAATGGAAGATCTGACCACTGGACGTCTTCAATGCAGGCGACGGCGAACTCAGCCCAGACCCGTCGGTCCAAGCTGAAGCCTAGCACGGTTGGGCTGCAGACTAGCAATTGTTCGTCTTTCATCTCGCTAGGCTTGATACCTACGTCAACATGGTTCTTGCTCTCCTGAGGCAGCATACCAGGTTCGATGAGCATGTCGTGTAATTCGCTTCTTCGCAAGCGAGGTAAGTCGTCAAATGCAACACCGTCTATTTGCGGACGCTGATAATTGGGATCGTGCTCCCTGAAGCTCTGCGGGTCCACCATAATGCGACCTTTCACCGTGAGTTTGATAGGCTTGCCTTGTACTTTCTTATGTGCCAGGCCATCGTAAGCGCAGCGATGGATCCCTCTCAAGGATGCGAAACGCCGGCCACGCTCAATCAGCATCGATTCAAGCTCCTCCTTATCGTGATGATATTTGATGGGAAAAGATTCCAGAGTGGTGATGTTTCTAGCACCATGAAAATCCGCGATAGCAGTGCCTCCTGAAACTTCTCCAAATCTTTTACCATCGAAGTCAAGATAGCGTCCTGATAGTACGAAGTACTTCTGGTCCTTGATCATCTTGTCTTCTCCGTGGTCATAAGCGAGGCATTTAGGTTGCTCTGAGTAGATACAAGTCGTATAGACGATGGAATTTGGTGGAAACAGAGCCCACAGCAGATCGTATGTGATTTCGCCGTGTTCAAGGAGGTGAGGTAAGCTACCTATTGTGGATGCAAAGTGCCGCTGAAGATAGCGTATGAGCAAATCGAGATGCTCTATTCCTTGGTCGCCTTCCTTGGCCTTGCTCTTCCGTTTTTCTTCGAGTTGGGGCAGAAAATGGAACAATGTTTGGACTCGGACCTATTGAAAACTTGAGCAAATGATCAATATACAAGGAGACAAGTCTTAGCTCACCTCTGGCTGTATGTCGTTTCGAGTCAGCATCATAAGTACAAAATATGTAAAGAACTACGAGACGTATTTCAGGAGTACCTGGGAGCATATATCCCAAAAAATGTCATGCAAGGCTGACAGTGTTGAAATGGGAAGAATAAGTGAAGCAAGACGTACCTTATCTCCTCGCATCGAAACAGTGCTGACATCCTTGAGAATCTCGCGTAGCGTATCTGCTAGTGACTTTGACTTGATGTCCAGGTATATTTTGAAGTGCCTGTTGGCTTCGTCTGAGTGGAAATTAGCACATCCTCATAGCAAATAAAAAGCTTTGGTCGCGCACCATATCTACGCCGTTCGACGAAGATATACTCTTCGTACTTGTCTACCTTGTCTGAGTCCTTGTCCAGAGACTCCACAATCTTGCGGCCATAGTTTTTTCGGTCCCATCTGGGAGACGGTAAATGTCAATAAAGTGTCGAGACAACATTAGAGATACAGGGCATCATACATCTCGTTGACAGTCTTGTACTCAAGCACTGACGCTCTGGGCTTGGGTTTGACCTTTTTGTGCTGCTTCTTGACCATCTGCATGGTCGGTGGAGGGGGAGCACCATCAGGAATTACCACGATGGGATGGTCATCGTTGATCCCGTTGACCATTTCGCCCTCGGAACTGGAGCCCATTTCGAGAATAACGTCCCCCATGTTGTACAAGATCGTCAAGATTATTTTTCTAGCGTAGGAAAGGATCTAACGAGCGTGCAAGCTGGAAATGGAAGGATTTTGTAACTGAACAAAACAAGCTGGCAAGTAACAATGGTACGACCAACACGACTGGGACAAAGAAGTGTCAGACAATCTTGAAGCTTTATGGAGTTGTTGAGTAACACAAAATCGCAGTAGTAAGCCGCAGCATAAGGCGGAACTGTGAATCACTGAGGTGGCTTCTGCCTTGAGCTTCCGCCACAGTTTCATCTGTTATCCGCTTGGCTGACCGTCAAGAACTCAGCCTCAGCTTTGACGCTCTATAAGAATATCAGTCGAATGTTTTGCTGCTTCGTATAGTGTTGCCATGCGTGAGATCGACTTTGCAGGACTAGTTGCCGTTGGATCTCTCGGATTTTCTCGCAATAGCAGGCGCCGCTATGTGTGCCTGGAGGCAGGGTCGTCGCCCTTCCCATACAAGCTTGACAGATTTCTTGCTTATATTGAAGCCATGATAGTCTCCCTACCTGAGCACCATACCCATGAAGCTTGCGAACTTTGAGCATTTTCGAGCGATGCATTCTCGAGCGATAATCCGCTTCTAGCGGTCCGATACCATCACGTGACCTATCAAAGGTACTCGAGACCAATCCTCAACCTCCCAACGTTGCAATGCTCTCAGTATTGATGGAAAATGGCACCAAACCTGGTATACCTACCCAATGGGCAGACCCTCACAGTCAACCCGGTCTTCGCTGGCCTCTCGTTCAAGTCCCATGACTTGAATGTTCATCACTCAATCTTCCCGCCAGGCTGGACTATTATGCTCGAGTCTGTCGACGATGATGATGGCACCGAGGAGCCGCTAGACGAGAGGGAGCAGCTCTTCGGGTCAAGGAAGCATCAATCACGTCGTTACAAGACTCCTACACTGCACAATGACAATCTCTTCATTTCATCTATCTCCAACCCCAACAACTCCGACTTTAAGCCTGCCACCTCCCCCACTCGTCAGATAGCCATGATGCTATGGGCCACGCTATGGTGGTACTTCCATCAGGTACCTCTTCTGACCTAGTTTGATGTTATCAGACTGATCAGTGAACAAGTCTGCACCGAACCCCCACTTGACTGCCGGCATTAGTCCAGAAATGCCAGAGGAAGGAAGGCCAAAAGGCGAATGGCGCGTGAACATCAAAAGAGACGGAATATTCAAAGGCAGGCATTTGTTGCAAAAGTTAGAGCGAATGGGCCTCATTGCCACCGAAGAGTCATCAGTCGGTACAACGACAGATGAGAGGAGTGGAGAGGGCTGGATGAAGATGTTCGTCAGCCAGCGATCGTTCTGGCAGATAGATCCTCGAATCTTCTTATTTACACTCTCGCCCACCCAACACTCGCCATTTTCGTCAGCTTCGCCATACCCCTCCAGACCTGGCTCGCCTAATAGAGAAGGCACTCCACTATCCTCACCACGGATCGATAGCGCTACTGGAGAGACTATACAGCAAGGTCTATGGTCTTCGCAAACCCCGAGTCCCTTTGCTTCAAGCAGCCATCTCCCAACCTACTACCCACCTCCACCACCACAATACACGTTCACGAACAACATCAGACACCCAATACGTCCCAAGCCACCAGCCCAAGGCGCGTCGATCTACACTCGCTATATTCCTAGCCTGGGCCAGTTCCTGTCCTTCCGCACTGCTTCCATATCCTCCAAGTCCCCCAAACACCGGGGCCCAACGACCGCGTCCTGCGGGTCAGGGACACCTAACTTCCTCCCTCCTAATTCCGGCATCTCTAACGCTACATTACCGTCGTTGGGCAACATCGACCTCCATCCCTGCGATACAGATCTACTCCACAATTGGATGAACCAGCCCCGTGTCTCGGCAGCTTGGGGAGTCTCTGGCCCACTGGCGACGCAAGAGGAATTCCTCGCTACGTCATTGAACGACAAGCATAGCTTTCCTGTTATTGGATGTTGGGATGGCAAGCCCTTCGGATACTTTGAGATCTATTGGGTGAAAGAGGATCAACTGGGAAGACATCTCACAGGCAGTGATGTTAATGATTGGGACAGAGGCTTTCATGCGTTAGTTGGTGAGAAAGAGTTCAGGGGCCAGCATAGAGTGAAGGTGTGGATGAGTGCATTGGTGCACTATTGCTGGTTGGCAGACCCAAGAACGCAGAGAGTATTATGCGAGCCAAGGCGTGATAACCAGAAGTGAGTACCGCGATCGGGTTGATACTGGGTGGGTCCTTGTGGCTAATGGCGAGACAGGATGGTCAACTATCTACAAGACGTTGGCTTCTTCAAGGAAAAAGAGGTGTCCTTCCCTCACAAACAGGCTGCACTTATGAAGATCGTAAGGGACGGTTGGCATGCGCCGGAGCTTTGATTGATACCCGATCGCTATGTTCTGATGGCTCATGCTTTTACTTTGCCTTCATGGTTTATGCCTGTACGAGTAGACGTATTTAAGAATGAAATCACGCATCCTGCTCCATCATTGATCGCAATTCTGTTTCGGGGGCTTACCTTGGAGTCGAAATTTTGCCATTAGTTGCGCCTCGCAAGTGTGATTGTGCAGTCTCAAAACTTCAATGAAGCGGATTGCCTAGCATTTCCTGCTCTGTCGAAGCCAAGAACAGTCTCTCGATACTCCACCAACTATGTAAATGTCACCTTGATTCCATGACGAAAGCGAAGCCCCTACTGCAGTGCGCTCTATTGAGAACATGCTCGCTTTCAAGCACAGCAGCGAGAACCGAAGTTCTACCTATCGTTGCTTCGTTTTTGGGGATTTTGACGCGTTATTCAGGTGTACATGAATCGCTACACCTGGCGATCTTATTCGCAAAACCAACTCCGTTATCTAATACAGTAAGTAAATGACTGGTCCTACCGTCTCAAACTTCGTTCTAGTGGAGATCTTGACCTTCGAACCATTACGAGATTGAAGATGCCATAATCGCCACCAACAACGAGAGCAAGGTTTCAACTCTGGCAAAGAAGGATTGTGCGTCACTGCTCGCCGTTGTTGGGGATGCTTGTAGGAACGAAGTAGACGAAGGTTGTGGACTTTTTCCTCCGCTTTGAGTGGCAGTTGGGTGAGTAGTCGTTCTTGTGGTCAATTTGGCACTGGTATTGACCGAGACAGTGGCTGATGCTATCGTCGACGCATCTCTCGTGGCATTGTTGAGCGGAACGGGAAGCTTAGGATGAAGTAGCGTATTCGTCAAAGCACTCATCGTTAGGTTTGAAGCCAATGGTGAACTACTTGTCACCGCACAACCTTCACTGAGGATAGTCGTAGCAAAATTCGCTCCTGACGCACTACTCTGGTTCGCGCTCCTAAGACCTTTACAAATGAATGCAACGCTTTCGAAGTTTACCAGGCCAGGACACACACCCTCACTCGAAAAACAGGTCCCGGTACAAAGCTGGTTAGCCGAAAGTGATTTATATACGTCTTTGCGACTGCTGTCGGAATACAAAACAAAGGCGGCGAGGCTGCCGTTAGTGCAGGTTGGACGCAAATTGACGATGTAGCTGAGGAATGTTCGAGGAGATGGTCCGTTTGATCCTTGAGAGCAGACGTCTGGAGCGAAGGTGTAATTGATTGTAGTGAGGAGACTTAGGTGGGAGGAGTCTGGGTAGAGGTTGCAGGGGGAATCGGTGTATATTGCTATGTTGCCTATGGAGGTAGCGGAGGTGAGGTTGGGGAGCAGAAGATGGGGTGGGAGGAGGTGGGATAGCCGAGTTACACTCAGCACATTTGGTTTGAAATCGAAGTCAGAAAACTGCCAATTCTGGATCACCCATGCTCTCAAGTAGCACGTTCGCATTGCAAGAGAAGCGCCGAAGTCACTCAAACCGTGCTACATCACAAGATATACCCCGTGATTAATTGGAATTTGAAAGTCCTAGGACACGGGCCCACGCCTGAGTATTCCGATCCCGCTTGCAACGACAATGGCACTCTATTTCTGCTCACATCACTTTTAGGGACAGCCCAACAAACTAGCATGTATGCATATGGTACACTTTGAGAAAAAAGATAAACAACCAGCCGCAGAAAATTTACGAATTAACGCAAAACTCGTATTCTTGTAGGCAACTGAGGCGACCCTGATCCAGCTCTTGACGCCGGGAAATGCCCAGCGATCTATGTGCTTGCTACCACCAACGCCATGCTTGCCCTGAAGTAAGCACATACTCACAACAGAAATATAATGTACATTACCACCTTTACAATCCTTCTCGAGGTTCGACCTCAATCCTCCAGCCCCTTCATACGCCGATAGAATTTCTTGTGCTGTTCCAAAAACAAGAACGTAGCAATCGTATGCGGGCCCAACCGCACGAAACTCGGCACCCAGCCTCTAAACATCCAACCCACACCCTCGTTCGCAATAGTCTTTCTGAGCAACTCCAGCAAGCTCTCGTTGTGCTTCGCGCTCATAACTCGCGTCTTGATCACATCGACCGGACTACAAACCGTTGTCGCCACAAACCCCGCCATAAAGGAGGCCGTGAGATGTGTCGTCAGATCATCTTCCAGATTCGCCTTCTCAAGCAACATCCTTTTAAACCCATCATAACTCGCCAACTGACTCGACGTCATCAATACAGCCCTCATACTATTCGGCCACACCCCCCTAAACAGACTCCTCCACCCCTCCTCCCTACTCATCCTGATCAACCCATCGACCGCATTTTTATAATTTCTTCGACGCTCAGGCGTGAGTGCCATATCATGTTGCATCCTTACGTTCAGCACATCAGCCGGATTCCCCGCTATACCGCCCAGGAAGCCGGATGTGGATGCCATTGCGATTAGAGAGACAAAGGAGGGCGAGGACTTGGCGGTCGTAAAGGTTTCCTTGAGTTCGGAGTAGACGCCGAAGCGGGTGGTGGAGTAGGTTAGTTGGCGGAGGAGGGAGGCGGAGAGCTTTGGACAGGAGGGTGTCAGCTACTGATGTTTCTGTGGTAGATAGTAGGCGGAGTGGGACATAAGACGTACGCCGCGATAGAGACCCAGCACGGTATCAGTCTTCATGATATGCACAAAGGTGCCAAACATGCCCTTAGGGCCATCTGGAGTGCGTGTTTGTAGGCGCACCTGCCATGCGTGAGCGCTTGCTTCCCTCACTCCCAGGACTCATATGGCACGAACTTACCTTTACTATACACACGATTAGCTCTACATCACTTTGGCGTCCTTGGTACACGCGTAGGAGCTCATACTCAAATCCAATGGATGCGTCACCGCAGCAGCAAAACAACTCGCCGATCCTCCGAACCAGAACGGATAATGCACATGCTGGTGCGAGGGGTTGAAGCTGTGATCCTTCTGTCTACCAGTACCAGATGAGGACATGTCTCTGCGACCATTCCGCTCGCTTTGCGCAGAGGATAAGAATAGGAGAGGAGGTACAAAGAAAGTTGGATTTTGAGAACGGCCGCGAAGCCGAAGATTTTGCTGGGGGCAGACCTCCGGGCGGCCATTCGGCTTGGCGTGGGGGTCGTCCGTAGGGCTGTGATTTTCGCATTCGATCAGGCTAAGGCTACGGCTGTATTTATGCATGTCCGGTGTTTGGGGGGGCTGAAGCATCACGTTCGTGGGAACTTTCGGAAAAAGGTGTATCGAATACTCAACCATTCTCTAGCGATCTTGAAAAGCCCTTATGTACACATCCAAGCCCATCCTGGGTAGTATCGAAGAACGAGGAGGCGAATTGTTTATTTTGAAGAATGAAATGCGTAACGAAAAACGTATTCGGACCCTCCATCTTGAGTGTCTTCGTATATAGTCCGACGATTTCCTTGCCGGAATATAATAAACCAACGCAGGTAATAGTCTCAGAGAATTGTAGGGCAGCCAAGGGAGTGAGGGATTCAGAGTGATCTTAGCTCCTGTAATAGTGATAGCGACACGGTATATTCCAGGGACTCTGCCAAGTAGAATGTCGCTCGTTGCGTTGGCTTTATCCCAACATTTTAGGGAATTGTGTCGACATTCAAGCTTCCTTCTCCAGCGATGACGGTGGGCTGCGCTTCTTGCTCCTATCCTTCTTCGTGGGGCGGACTTGATTGCGAACCGAAGATGCCTTCTGCCTTGCCCATACTGAGATTCTCCTCAATCCCTCGCTTCCACTCAGCTTTCGCTTCTTGCTCGGTCTCGTATCCTCTTCGACTGCGATGCTCGACTCTTCCTTCCTCAATTTCCTGATGTCCAATGCAATGCGGCCCCTTCTGCTATCAACAATTTCATCTGTAGGGCCTATGTCATCGCTCCAACTGTAATAGTCTCCTTCCTCCTCGCTGGCTCTTAACACACCTCTGCCCGTGTAGCATCTGTCCCACTTCACTTTCTCGAATCCGACACTGATCTTGAGTCTGACGTCGCGTTCGACTTCATCGGGACCCCAGGATTCGTACGGTCTTTCCAGAATCGATCCATCTCTTCGTTTTAAATAATACCTCCACACCTTCTCGTCCATCTTTTTGGGGTCCCACCCCATGTCAGCTTTTGGAGGTATCGCGTCAGATCGAGTGTGATGTCGTGAAGGTGAACTATACTTAAGAAATCGGAATAGAGACATCTTGTATCGGCGAGATATTTCTAGGGCTAGTATCGATTGAGGACATTGAGTCAGATGTCTAACTTTTCTTGAATTCGAATATTACAAGGCTTTATTCCGTTTTTAGTACAATGGCGTCACCCACCCAAGGTTCCACCTCATTCAGCTCCACTATACCCGCGAAGCCTTTCAATGTGTATTTCTCACCTGTTGAGCCCCGCGATCATTCAAGCAAGACGAGCTGCAATGATGCTGTTCCCCTCCAATAGCTAGATAGGGACGCAATGCTTGTATGAGGTGAGGACAACACTGTAAAGAATAATAGAGAACACGATACTTACCTTTCTTTATAGGAGGGGTGCTATTCACCAACCGTCACAAGAATCGGAAACAGACATTGCACTGGCGGGAGGCGCTGACAAGCGGTGGCTCTATTTCAACCATGGACCGGCATCTTTCCGCTGAGCTTCGATTCGCTTGATAAGCATGCTTGCAACGTCAAGCTCAAAATTAGACCAAGCATACGGTTTCTGACATGCTGGAGCCCTCTACCAATCTCAAATAGATATTGAAACGAAAGTCAAGGGACCAAGAGGCTTCTGATGTGTTTGATATCAAAATGATTTAACACGTCCGAGGTATTCTTATTTTACTGCCTAGTAGATTTGTATGTAGTCTCGATTCATAGGCTCCTGCCCGCGCGGTTCAGCAGGCAAATAGTACATGGCTTTCGCGGCGAACAGCAGGTCGACCAGTAGCACGAAGTCTCAAGGTTCTTCAACTTCCCACGCTTTCGGGTTTCTCTTCATTATTTACCTTGCTGAAAAGGCACATATCTGCTTTACCCGCAATGGAAAATTGCACCTGTCTGTACCACTCCGATAGGCTGGCAGATGTCTTCATCTTTGGCCGAAGATGATGCGGTATTCCTTTTCCCAGGCTGTCGTCGTCGAGAACAAGACAGACATCTCCTACTTGAACTCGGTGAACGTAGATCCTAAAGCCCTCCCATTGACGTCAAATCGCATTCCCTCGTGCTGTAGCACCTCCATCCTCTCTTCTGAGCTGAAGTCCCCTAAATGACCTCCCCATTCAAGTCTAGTCCCAATGCTTCCATTCTTTGCTATAACCCTATGACTTGGTACCGTTGGCCACCACTCATTCTTCTTGAGCGCTGCGCCCATATTCTTTCTGGATGTCATGCCCCACGTGTGCATGTAGAAATCTGCCAACGCGATGTATGTGGTGTATCTTCCAGTGGGTACCTGAGCGGTGAGGAGCAAAACGCGTCTTGCGAGATTCGAGAGCGGAGGATCGGTCGCGTTCAAGGTTGCGCGGAGATCTGAGAAGCCATCATCACGTTCGTCATCACACTGTTGTGGTGGAGGGCAAGTGCATGGGTAGCGACGTATTTCGTAGGGCATGTAGCATTCGAGACATTGAGCATATATATCATCGAATGGAGTATTTAGATGCTTGCGTGGTCTGCAGTGAGGGCAGTACGCCAGACAAGGCCCAGGAGTGGTGATCTCTTGGGGAGCATCATCTTCCGCGGTCAGATCGATGTAATTCTGTGGTGGTGCTGCCTCGGCCTCATCGGGTTGAGATGAAAGTGCTGAGAAGCCTGCATGGGGTCTGTTTGTATACCTTTGAGGAGCCGGTAGCTCTGTAGTTGGCTTAGTCAAAGCGTCGAGACCAGTGGAGTGCCGTCGAGGGTCGGAAAAGTTTGGCAGATGGAATCCGGTCCCTAGTGGATGGAATGCTCTCTTCTCGGCTACAGTTCTACGATGTGCTTGTTTATCGAGCAAGTCTTGCAGTCGTCTTCCATGCTCAGATGGACCCCCGTCATCAGTCCGACGTTGGTGAGTGCGTTCAGTCCGGATGGGAGGCATTTTGCAAGTCCGTCGTTGGATGAATCCGCATAAAGGTTCGTGAGCTTCAGCTGCGTATCTTGATAAAGGCTTGATCTCCTATAGTTTGCAAGTACACAGGTGTAGAGGCTATCCTCCCGGCATGATCAATGGTTGTGAAAGGAGGTAGTCGACGCGTTCAACAATTCAAGGGGGTGGTCGATCATCATTCGGGACCGTCCCCTCGACTGCTTACAGCATCAAGTACTCATTATGTTGATGTCAACAATCCTCGTTGTTAATCTCATGTCGGAGAAACAAAGAATCAAAAAGCTTGCACCGTCCCTGCAGAAACCTCCGACCTCCGCAGCGTAGAAGTTGAAAACCTTCGGCAGCCGAAAGTCTAGGAAGATCTGCACATCACATAGTGAGCGCATACAAAGGACTGCGCAACAAGAAACGAAGGAACCAGACTTCAAGAATTCCTGGTCAAAAATATATGAGATGCATGTCAACGGGGAGTCGAAGCTGCAATTCGACAGCATCGAAGACACAATCGGAGCATACGCGAGGGGAGAATTTATAGTCGTCCTTGACTCTACAGACCGAGAGAATGAGGGAGACCTCATCATAGCGGCTCAGGATGTTACGACGGAGAAGATGGCTTTCATGATCAGACATACAAGGTAAGAACGTCTCCAACCTGCGTTTAAATTGTGCTGATTCATCATGATGCAGTGGCCTGATTTGCGCCCCAATACCTCCACATTCTACAGAGTCACTCGAGCTACCGCAGATGGTTCTCGAGAATACAGATCCCAACCGTACCGCATACACTATCTCGATAGACTCGTCGGATCCCTCCATTACAACCGGCATCTCCGCCCACGATCGTGCTCTTACGTGCCGAAGGCTAGCCTCTCCCTCTTCTACACCATCTTCATTTCGACGGCCTGGACATGTGCTGCCTCTGCGCGCTCGAGAAGGCGGGATAAGACAGCGTCAAGGACATACAGAAGCTGCAGTGGAAATCTGCCGGCTAGCGAACAAGAAGTTGGCTGGGGTGATCTGTGAGCTGGTAGAAGATGGCGAAGAGATAGAAGGACTAGCGGAGAGAAGAGAAGGTGGCATGATGCGACGGGATGGATGCCTGAAATTTGGAAAGAGGTGGGGATTGAAGGTATGTAATATTGAAGACTTGGTGGACTATGTGAATAAAACAGATACTACGCCGTACGTAAATGGCAAAGTCTGAACTTTTGCATGTTCGCGTTAACAGCTGTTCTTGTTGTGAACCGTTCAACGGCCTTTTCAAACGCTCAAAATCGTTGTGTTAATAAGCAGAAAATGACGGGAAACAACATCAGCCCTTCATTCGAAGGTCTCAATCTCATTCCATTCGGAGCGAGAATTCTGGCGCCGTGAATGTCATAGAAGTCTCATTCTCCACCTGTACTTTTTGCTGTGGAGCATGGAAAGGGCGCCTCTTAAGTCATTGCTTTTTCACATGCAGAAGCCCTAATTGAATTTCGAAGCACAGAAAACGCGAATCTAGATTATGGCGCTCTATAGATGTCTTTTTAGAGGTTTGAAAAGACGCTATTTGCTTGTTATCGAAAAGCAAGGGATTAGTAGAGGAGAAGCATTTTACTTCTCAAAGCTCATCGCAGTCGTCTTGCTCGTTGCCATCGTCATCATCGCTTTGTCCAGGCAAACCACTGGGGGCGATGCCAGATGACGAGGGGCTTGGTGAAGCAGAGCTACTACCAGGCACAATATTGCCGCTGACCACAGCCACCAGCGTTGTACTTTGTGCAGCAGGAGTACCACCAGTCGATGAACTCGCCGCCACAGCTCCACCCACATTCCCATTACCAGTCGAAGAACTCGACGACACGGCCGCACTGCTGCTCACCACAGATGACATCGTCGTACTCTGCGCTCCCGCAGCAACCACATGCGCTTCCTGCTTCCCAGCAACCGGCGCCGCCGCCTTCGGTGCAGCCGCACCTTCTTGTCCTCTGGACTGACGCTTAAACTGCTCCAACGAACTAAGACTCAAGCTCGGCTCCGGCCCACTCGCACTAATAGGAATATCTCCCAACCCAGCCCCCGGCAGCGCACCACTCGCCAGTACACCCCCCGCATTCGCCTCCCCGCCCTTCAACGTTCCCAGTTTGCTCCCAAAAGGCCCGTTATCCAGTGCGCTACAATCGGATAATTGGTGTGCATAGCCGATGGCTACGCCAGCCCCAATTTGTCCAAAGAATTGATTCGTAACGCCAGAGCTGTTGCAGAGATCGAAATGCACGTCTTTGCCGTATTTGGTGTTTACGTTTGCGGTATTCGAGCCTTCTTCTTGATCGCAATAGCCCGGGTCGGTACATTGGTCGTTTATCCTGACGACGACGGGGGTGCCGAGTTTGAGGCCGTTGGAGGTGTAGACATTGGAGATTGGTTGGAGGTGCCAACTGAAAAGTGGGAATTAGCTCATGCTTTCTATTTAATATTGGGTGAAGGCTAGTACCATTGTCCACAACCTGCACCGACGCCGCCGACGATGGGCTTGCCGGCTGCGTAGGTCACGTTGTTTGCGGCTGCGTAGCCGGTGCCGTGGACGCCGGCTGCTGATGGGCCGCAGGCGACTGTGGGTCCGCAGTTTTGGTTCCAGGTGAAGGAGGAAGTGAGGACGGGGTTTTGGGCGTGTGCGAGGTTGGCGGCGAGGAGGAGTGTGATGATGGTAGAAGTGGTGCGAGGCATTGTGGGCGATGGATAGCTAATGTCCGAAAATGGTGTGCACGTCGAGTGCGATGTTCACTAAACGAGTGCGTGATCCTAACCAGAGGATCTTGAACGGTGGAATATCCGTCAAGGATTATTCGGTCGACGGTAACAATAACAGCAGCGACAACAGCAACGAGCAGAACGGCCCAAGAAAATCATGCGATGTCCCTCTTCATCATCTTCAGCGCTTAATTACCTTTCCCGCTTCATAGGCAAGCTGAAGGGACGATACCGTGGGAGTGGGCTATGTTTGCTTCATTCCTGTGCCGTTCGACCGAATCTCCATTAATCGACTTGACCGCCTTTGTCCTGTGACACTATCTACGTCTACATTCTGCGACTCCCTACGGCTTGGATTACAGCCACGAGGCAGGAGTTGATCTTTGCTGTTTCTGGAAGGTATGATCACGGAAAGCGAGGTACGGTGGGCCGTGCTGACTGTTTCAGGCCTGCCGTGAGGTCCTTGGGATCCCACGGGGTACAGTTCGGCGGATTGTATTGCAAAAAGATGGTTGGGGGACATGGTTTGGAGAAGTAGATGGTTCTGGCGGTCGAGTGGTTGATGTTGCGCAATCAGTCATGCAGTGGGGGGTTTGAGTTGGTGTTTCATGGCTTTGTTGCCGCGCGAAATATTTAGTATTCATGCGCAGGACACGGAGTCGTTCAGACTGTTACCAAGGAAATGCATCTAGAATCGATAGAATATAAGAGAATTTGGTTTGCGAATGATAAAATGAGACTTGTCTGTTTTTCTGAGCTCAAATCTCCGAGATTGGGAGCAACATCACAAGCAGCAACTCGTTTGGTGGTTGTAGCGGTTCGGAGAATATCCTCTTTTGAAACAATCCCCTTGCATGTATCCCGTCCACTCTATTCTCGGCGTCATTTGAATGACGCATTCGCCGATGATGGATGAAAGGCGTAATTACCGTTGAGCTGCTTTCCAAGGCAGAATCTGACTTTTGTGCGTTAGGTATGAAAGGGTCATCAACGAAGGACAGGGCATTATTCTCAAAACAAAGAAGATATTAGGCGCAACAGCAAGACAGTCTCGCAAAAAAGCAGAACGTGAAATCGGAATATATATTTTCTCGCAGCTAACATTCTAACATTTGATTTCAAGATGATTAGAGAAAAGACGAATTACAGTCACGTAGGCAAAGCCAAAAAGGACGATGAACGTAATTGACATTAAGTGTGATGTCTCGGTTAGTATATATAATCATCCTCATCATCTGAGGCCTATACCTCGAGGGCTGGTACTTTCGAAGGGAATCGTAACGTTCGTGTCATTGCGCCAAAAGACGTGCGCCCCTTCGTTCGTCGCTCGGCTGGATATCGCTTTCAAATAATCTATTCACGCAAAGCACGGGGGTTTTTGAAAGGAGCAAGGCGTCAAGATTGGACTAGTCCACCGTCTGGTCGTAAGACCAATGCCGGCGAACGCCGTTGAGACAGTAAAAATCTTCGCAAGTATCATGAGGAGATGAGTAAAGGCATCACGCCGCGGCAGCGACTGGGTGGCTTCTTTCATCAGAAAGTTCCATCACGTATATATCACTGATAAAGCCACAATGCCGCTTCAGGTTGTCGAGCCAATCGAGTTTGTCGAGATTGAGCGTTGCGATCATGCGTTTGGAGCCAGAGTTTTCGTATAGTCTGACGCGGCTACCCCATCTCGGTGCAGGTTGCTGGTTCGTGACTTTGTCTACTAATTTAAACGTTAGCACAGTAATAGATTACCAGGGAGGTAGGACAGTGCTCACAAGCTAGCTCTTTCGTTTTGATAGTGGTCAGGGTTTGGTTCAAAGGATCGAAGACGATAACGCTGCCGCTATTCGTTCTCCTGAGCGGCTTGAGCTCTGGCTCTGAAGGGTCCACAGACATTGGCAGATAAGAAGTGGGAAAGTCCGAAATTGATGTAGCAGGCCTAACGGCGAGAGAATAAGAGAAAAATTTCAATTGCAAGGCAAAAATGTACAATACTTTTGGCAGGACTATAGAACGAGAAAAAGTGGCGCATATATATCAGGGAGCCGTCTTATACTTGTTGTCGAGACTCGCCTCCTGAAGTGTCCCAGAAAGGGATCAGAATCCGGTGCCCGTATCATTTGATTCGTGGGAATTAGCTCCAACCGATGCAGCCTTCAGGCGAGCGTTAAGGAGCTTATGTAGGGTTGCATGCTTATTCGATACCCCCACCGAACTTCAAGGCTCTGCCGGAATGGGCGCAGTCGTGCCATTCACCTTGATCTTGAGGCTCTACCTTCAACGTGGCTTTCTCTCGACTCATTATATCACAGGCTACTAAGCCACGGTGCCTAACCTTGAAGTCTCGATAGGATGCGGGGCGTTGGTAATGAGGATGAGCATGAGCATGAGGCTGAGTATCGCGATGCATGACGGCTGAACGTGACAAAGCCTCTCGTGGCTTAGTCCCACAAGATCTACAGTAAGCGCTTACTAAGCCGGATTTGGTCGCAAAGGACGCCCCTTCGCTTACGTCGATGCACGATTGGATGCACATCATCTGTCCTGCATACAGCAACACACCATCCTCTATTGCCAGTACTTCGTGTTGTCAGTCTCATCAGAGGCTAGGCCCGAGACGTGGTCAACAAGGATATGACCTTTCCTCCCTGCTGGTAATGAATCACCTCCTGCTAAGGTCTCTCATCTTCTCAAGGTTGCAAGCTGCGAGTTATCCCCACTGTCGTTTGCTGCATGATAGAGGTGAGTCTATTGCAAGATTATGTTTGTGGCCATTCCTTTCGTTTCAGATATGCAGCCTATTTTGGAACAGACCAATTGAGTAGGGCAGCAAAAGCCACCAGAACTATGGTGTGCTCCCCTGTTGCGTACAAGGCTACGTCTAGCCCCGCACTGTTCTTCAGCTTCTAATGCACCTCCCTTTCGCGCGCATGTAGTCTGGAAGGCCCTTCCCCGAACGTCCCTGAATGAGGTAAGCATGGAAAATTATTGACCAATGTCCCCACGGTGTGCCGCAGACTTGCTGGAGGCTCAAAAGATGGGGGTCCCACTACATAAATCAGCAGTGACTCTGAAGATATTCGCGGTCGCGCCGAAATTTGCGCTTTGTTCCTACTGTCAAGACGTCTCCATATAATTCCCCCGAGCCCCGGAATACCATACAAGCAATTCTTTACCTTCTAAGGGCTAATACAACCATGGAAAGCCTAGAGGTAGCCGCGTTCCCACCAGTCAATCCTTGGAACAGCACTCGGTCTTCCGAAGTTAGCCCCGAGCGTCCTTCGAGATCAACAGATCAACGAATTGTCACTGATCGCAACCGTGAGAGCTTCGACCGTCAACAGTCCTCGTCTCCGACAGAGTATACATCTGAGAACACTGATTACTTCGGCTACAACATCAGTGCGCGGCCCCCTCAACGAAGCGCGACACTCCCAAATACGCTACAGCACAGAGCTGTCCGCCAGCTAAAATTCGAAGATGGCGCCAACGCCGACCACAATACCAGACGACAATCGACAACTGATACCAAATTTTCAGCGACGTTCGAAGAGACGGCTGCTTGGGATACAAAGGCGATTCTTTCACTAGATGGTGGTGGCATACGTGGATACTCTGCCCTGTTAATCATCAAAGCAATCATGAACGCTGTGAAAAGAAAGGAAACTACATGGCCAGCCGGCCCACACGAGGCTGACGGTCCAGCTTTGTCTAGTTACCATCCGCTGTCCTCGACCCAAGTCATGGCGACTGACACGAGAAGCATTAACGGTCACGAGGACTCAGACGAGCAATCAGAAGAATCTTCGCAATGGCTCCCTTGCCATTACTTTGACTACATTGCGGGCACAAGTACGGGAGGGCTGATCGGCATCATGCTCGGGCGTTTGAGAATGAACATCGATCACTGCATATCCGACTATGAGAGGCTTGGAGGTGAGGTGTTTGCACACAGTCGGAGGCTTCATTTGAGATCACCGCCCTGGATCCCTAGGGACAAATACAATCATAAGACTCTTGAGAGCGTTGTCCAAGAAGTCGTTAGCCGAAGATCACCGAAGATACCCAAATTTCCCGGAGGGCAGAACTTCGCGTTCGACGAAGCTAGGTGTAGGACCGTTTGTCATATCATACCAGCAACAGAGTAAGGAAGACACGAAACGGAAAGGTGTGGAACGCCCCTACCTATTTCGAACCTACAAAAACCTGCGCCAAAGTGACACTCCTCAAGAGCGTGAAACGGACCGAAACCCAGGCCCAGCGCATGACATCCCAATTTGGCAGGTGGCCAGAGCTACCTCTGCCGCTCCAACCTATTTCAAGCCCGCAAAAATCCAGGGTTTGAAATACCTGGATGGAGGATTTGGAGCTAACAACCCGTGCGCAGAGATCTTCGAGGAAGTCAGAAAAATGAATAACCATACCGTGACATGTACGAACATCATTCTCAGCGTCGGGACGGGAAGAGATAAAGACTGGTCTCGATTCGCAGGTTCCGGACCCTCGCGCTTCCTAAATTATCTTAACGTCGCAAGGAAGTGGGCTTCGCAGGCAGACGAAACCCATTACAGCATGATCACACGAACTTCCGAATTCCCACTGAAGTACTTCAGGCTAAACGTCGAAGATGGTCTTGGCCCTATGAAATTAGATGAATGGCATGCTCGAGGCCCCATTCGATTGGGCATTGGCAAGGGCATAGCCAAGTTTAGAAGATTTTACGGCGCAAAAGCAGGCAATGAACAACATCTAAGTCCGAGGACGAATGGCCATCCTGAAATGAGCCATGTCGGTACGCAGCTTACACCGGCTATCAGTCCTCGAACACAAGTCCCAGCTCAGAATGGCCATGCTACCGAAGGCCACAGGCATGTAGAAAGTGGTCTTAGTAACGCCTCAACCGCTCAATGCTCGCTCATTCCCCAATTCTTTCAGCGAAAAAACAAAACCCTCGCATCGATCCGCAAACACACAGCGACATATCTCCGTGGTGAAGAGGTACAACGAGAAATCGAAGAAATAGCGGCGATCTTGGTCAGAGGCAGACGAGCTCGAGCCAAGACCGATGCTAACAGATGGGAGAAGGCTTGTTTTGGGGCCTGGTACCAATGTAGGGTCAAAGGATGCCCTAGAGGAGAAAAAGAGTATGGTCTTCGCCGCTCAATGCAGAAGCATCTTCTAGACAAGCACGGCGATATATTCAGCAGAGAACATCAGGACGCATTGGAAGAGGCGCTCAATGATTGTAAGATTGTGGTCCACTGACGGGACAAGTTCATGCGAGTTGCGACGAGATAATTAATGACGCTTGGGCGAATTGTTATGGTATCACGTTTGGAATATTTAGCGGGTCTCTTCGGGTTTGGATCGCTTTGGTCGACATATGATTTTATTTGCAGATACCCCAAAAATCTCGTTTTAGCAGCAGAATTGGTTGAACCTCGCTGACCTTTCAAGCTTTTCTTGGTGGATCATTTCTGGAATTGGTATATACCCAAACCTAGTGTATAAGAATGTATCGCGTTGGCTAACGAGACATATGTGTTGGGATGGGAAACAAGCATATAGATGGAGCGTCTGCAAGGAACGTATAGATACGTTATTGGTATAGGTTCAAGGGGGCTTCATTGGGCTGCCATATTCATCGTTCTTACTTAGTATCACGTTGTCAGCTCTTGGCAAGTTTTGGGATCATGGGTGTGATTGATTTCGTCCAAACCTAAAAATATTACACCAACCTTGGCGTTCCCGTTTGGCGATGATATACCAACAATATCTTCCTACGAGCTCGAGCTGGCCATAACCCAGCTCAGGATAAAGTAATGCTATATTATATCGACCTTGATATATCCCCAAGCGCTAGTCACTGTCGACGAAAACTCGAGATGAGTTTCGGGCAAGCAGGAGCAAATGTGAAATCAGAGCAGGCCTAAGGCAATTTGAGGTACAAAACCATGTGCCGGCCAGGAAGTCAAGAATAAGATACAGGATACAGATTGTATCACCGCTCATCCAGATCCTTCGATATCCTCACGCCAATTTTTCATCGCATGCAGAACCATCGCTCTGAGATTGAACCGGGTTTCAGAATTGGGTCTTCCCTCCCGCCCACAGTTCACTGCCAGCGGCTCGATCAGAATAGTCCTCTATAGCTCTCTCAGCATCTGGCACATCGTGGGTTGGAGCCATGACTTACATTCGCCGCAGCATTTGCAAAGGCGATAATGTCTGCGATGCACCTCTACAAGTCCTATTGCGCCAAGAGAAAGTTCCCGCCAATCTACATTCGTTTGATAACGGGGTTGTTCCTGCTGAAGGTGTCAGCAATGAATGCAGGAGATGTTAGAGCTGACTTTCGACTAACTCGGATAATGTCTATTGCCTCTTGATCCAAAGTGAACATTTGCTCGAATTTGGCATGGTCTGGGATTTTCCTGATCAGGAGTCTATCCACGTTATTTAGATGCCAATTGCCCTCCGAGTCTTTGAGGGCTGCGTGCCCGCGCACTCGTTCTCTTATTAAAACCCCTCTCGTGACAGGAGACACTTCAGACCCCGGCTTGGGTGGAAGCTTGGTCACTTTGCTGATGAGGTAGCGCGTGGCGTCCTTTGGGATTCCTCGCGACCGGTAATATATAAGGAGGAGACATTCATCTTCGCTCCATCGGTAGGTCGGCATGGCTGGGAACGATTTAGGATATTAACGACGAGGGTGTCGGTGGAAGTGGTCGAGGTGATGTTCGAGATCATGTTCAAAGCTTACGGTAAGAAGTCTGTTATGAGCTGTCGAAAGAACAAAATTTGAGTCTTAATAAATACTGCTCGATGCATGAGTAATGATGAGCTTCCCTTTCGAAAGAGTCATTTCGCGCCGCATCGATGAAGCACTCGATACACACCTATTTTTGGTGGAACAAAGCCGACTTCAAGAATCACTGCGTGAAGTGAAGAGTGTGAGTCCCACAGCTGGGAATGAAACCATCCCTCGGCGAACATCAAAGGCCTTCCAGAGAAACCCCACTCTGGCAAGATGAATCATATCGGAGGCGCAAGCCTTCATGTAGGAAATTGCCACTTGGAAAACATTCGTTCACGCAATTGTTTCAACTTCGACATTACCTTGATGACTAGAGCAAAATCTTGGACAGGAGATAACTACACTTCAGGTTGGTATTTCTGCTACTTTCAATGCAACCGCACCATCTTTGGACTTTTATCCTAAGGGTATCTCTGTAATTGAAGATACTAAATTCGGTAAACTCCGACAGATTGTAATTGGAGATAGAGCTTCAGCCTTGTGCCAAGCTTCTTGGTCAAGGTCAATCCCTGTGTGGAAATATGACTTATTAATATACCGGTTATTGAAGCGCGTCATTGCCTCACTGAGATTTCCTCACAATGCGTAGGCTCGCGTACTGCTTTATTGGCTTTTCACTATATGCATAGTTCTCAAGGGACACTGAAACACGTGTAAGAGATCTCAAACTTCTTGAAGTTCATTCAACAATCGCACTGGAGTAAAATCATGTTATCCCACGAACAAAAGCGACCTCGAAGCGTTCGGCAATGCAGAAAGACCACCATGAGTGCAATACTACAGTCATCATTGTGCGCCTTTGTTCCAATAATAATTGAAACAATATCAAGAATTTCCTTGACCGCGGACTTCCGCAGGAACAAAGACTATTGAGAGCTTGCACAAATGCCAATCGCTCACTCAATTACCACAGCGCACTAGAAGGGCACTCTTTGCGACGTCCTTGGCCCTCAAATCCTTGCCACCACCAACCAAATTTTCTATGATTCGAAGAGGATACTGACCACGCGTAGGTCTACCACTTAGTCCTACTACCTGGTTGGCCGCGGCCTCAACTCTAGTGAACAGCTCGACTTCAGCAAAGATGGCGCGGCGGCATGCCATGCGGGACTTGGGTGACGAGTGTCACGATTGAGAAGGAAGGGTGTCATACTTTAATGCATAGTTGAAGCGTAGTTGATTTGATGAATGAATGAGGTTGGTAATAAATTATAGCTGATGCGTGTATGAATAGGGCTGGTACGATCGGATCATGCGCCGCTGCAGCCTCGAAGGATTAGAGGCGGTGCAAAGCTGATTTGTGGCTTGTAAGTCTTCCGATCGCCACGAGATATTTGAAGATGACAAATTTGCTACTCTTCAAGACAGCAGGCTTACGATGGTGAAATTGAGCAGTAAATCTTTGATACATGTCAACATCGGATGCATACCCAGAGTGTTTTCAAATAACGTGTGGAAATTCTCTCCACTGGTTAAGAGTGCCAAGCCTTCCTTCTAATTTCATCCTCGGTCTCACAGCCTCGAAGGATCAAAGGCAATGGAAGGATGAAACAACTGCTCACGAATCCTTCGATCGCCTGGTACATTATAAGGGGACACTTTCGTTGTTCATCATGTTATCAGGCTTGTGATACGACAAAATAATTAAGCAGGTCTTGAGATTCGATCAGATCGGATTCAATCCAGATATCCTCACTCACAGGGAACGAATACCTCTGCGCCTTTCACAATGCCATACGTTGCTCCCACCCTCGTCATCGGCCTCATACTCATCCTCCCCTTCACCCTCTCGTCTCCAACGCTTGCCCCTCCCATGCTTCCCCGCGCTGAAATCAACGCCAAGACTAAGTCCAGCATTGGACTAGAAACCCATTTGAATCCTGGACTCGACTGTAAAGGCGCCGCCAACGGTGGTTCCGACCAGGTGACCTTAGGTGTCAACACTCCGACGTAAGTGCAGCGTCCAGTGCGAAAACTGCTCTCTGGTCTTAAAAACCCATCGTCTGATTTATATAATTCATCCTAATTTGGAATTTTACAGACCGGGCGTCACCTTCAACGCATACTGGCTGAATGTAGCTCTTGCTGCTAATATGCAGCTTGACTTCAGCAAGGCAGGTCCTGATGGTGACCCATGTGGGACGTTCGTGACGACGGTTGATACGGCGGCGCAGGTGATGGGGTGCAATTACTTGGCTGAAGAGGTGTCTTGTTTTCGGCTGTGGATGCATGATTGATGTTTTATGATTAGTTCGTGGCATAGTTGATTGAGCTTGTCACTTGTGTATACGTAGATATGATTGGGCTGGTGTCACGAACACATGCCTGTTTTTCAATGTTGAGAGCCCATCGCTTCGACAATACGCGTTGCCCAAATCTTGCATAGGACTTATTTGCTCCAGATGCGCATGAGAAACGGAGGGCCACTTGAAGCATCGGATCATGGAATATGACCAAAGATCGTTCATTATAACCACAAAGTTCCAAAAGTATCTGCCACTTTGCGCGCGTAAGAGTACAGTTTGTCACTTATAATGGGCTCTGAACCCAAAGATTCGCCTCGTCGGACGGGGACGTTTTGTCGATCATCGCCATGGAGGGGGCACGTTACCCGTACGCGTCCAAAGGCGTACCACATCAAATTCTCCGATTTGGCACTTTTCAGTATTGGAGAGCAGTACCCAATCCAACTTAGACCTCTGGAAAGTATCCACGCTGCAATTCTTTCTCATGAGAAAGCAGCGACTGACTAACGCATAACCCTATTCAACCAGCGGCCAGGTCAACGCGTACTTCTCCATTCTCTTTTCCTGCCCTTTGATCCCATTGCCCGCGCTGTTCCATGCCAGAATATCTCTCCTCCGCAGCGGCAATACACTTGATGTTAGCAGCCAACTTATTCATTGTCTCTTGCCACTCCTCTTCCGGCTGTGAATCCCACACAATGCCTCCACCAGCTTGCAGATACGCTACTCCGCCCTTCACCAGCATAGTCCGCAGCGCAATGCAAGTATCCATCGCTCCTTCGGTCTCCTTACCCTCCCCATCTACATTTCCGTAGCCGAAGTACCCGACAGCGCCGGCGTAGACGCCCCGTTTCTCCTTCTCTAGCTCGGCGATGAGTTCCATGGCGCGAACTTTTGGTGCACCGCTGACAGTACCGGCAGGGAAGATGGAGCGGAAAGCATCGAAGCGGGTTTTGTTGTTCCGTAGCAGACCAGAGACTTGGGAGACCAGATGTTGGACGTGGGAGTACTTTTCGACGACCATGAGCCTGTCTGTCCTCGTGCTCAAGGGGTCACAGACGCGATTAATGTCATTTCTTGCTAGGTCGACCAGCATGACATGTTCAGCTCTGTCTTTCAGACTTGCGCGCAACTCGTTCGCTAATTTGACATCCTCGGCCGGGGTAGCGCCACGCTTGATAGTGCCGGCGATCGGGTGGGTTATGATGCGATGTGTATGTGGCTCACGCTTAACTAGTAATTCGGGCGAAGCCCCGACGAGGTGGAAATGGGAACATGAGATATAGAAGAGATATGGAGAAGGATTCGTCGTGCGTAATTGGCGGTAAATATTGAACGGATGGAGGGTTGTGGGTCGGGCCATCCGGTGGGAGGGGACTGCTTGTATTATCGACCCTTTCTGTATCTCTTTCTTGAGGGCAGCCACATGGCTTTCGTAGCCTGTCTGGCCAATGTTTGATTCTGCTATCTGGTTTGGCGTTATTGAAGGTTGAGGTGGTAAAGGTAACCCTGGGGATTGGAGGGTCTCAATGGTTACGCTCAGCGTCTGGTAGGCAGAATCATAGGCGCTAGATATTGATTTGGTGTCAGCAGGCGCGGGAGGTACGTGGAGATATGTTATAATCTTGACGAGCTGAAAGAAGTGGTCGAAGGCAACGATGGTATCGAAAAGCATGAAGAAGGATTCGGGGACTTCGAGAACATCCTTCATCTTGCGCGCTGTCCGTGGCTCGAAGTATCGGACGCAGTCGTAGCCAACATATCCAATGGCCCCTCCGGTAAGTGGTGGTAAAATGAGGCCTGGAATGACTGCTTCTCGGTACTGCGCAAGCTCCTCCTCGAGGATTGGTAGTGGATCACATGCTGGTCCATGACCAGGGCCAGTCTTTAATGTATTTCTTGGATCTGTATTGACATCAGTTGGCGAAATGTCATATCAAGGATCTCTGGCTTACTAGCTCCAACAAAGCTGTATCTTCCGATGGTCTCTGAGCTCGCTGCGCTCTCGAAAAGGAACGAGTATTCGGCATTGGACCTGGATATTCTTAGCAGTACTTCAGACATTATCACCTACGTCTCTCACTTCGCTGATATCTTGAGGTATGCAAGGGTCGGTGTAAGAATATCGGCAGGTATGGTGGCACATATTGGGACGAGATTTGGGGGATTGGGAGAACCCTTCGATATTGCGAGAACTTCTTGTACTGTATCCAAGGATGGCTGTATATCAAACTGCATGCAGTTAGTAAGGCTCTAGCAACATACTTCGTTGGATACAGACTTACTTGGGGTGCCATTATACACAAGTGGCCCGAGTCAAAATGAATGAATCTCCATGCTGTTCGGCTAATGACGCCCAGCGGGAGATCTTCAGGTAGGAGGATCCCGCCCCCGCCCGCCCCTAAGGTAATCCCAGGCCCCCGGGCTTCTAGGCCAGAGGAAAGGGCATATTTATGATATGAGTGCGTTGTATTAAACTATCGTACTTGTATGTAATGGAGTCCCCGATGTCGCTGTTGATGACAGACCAGACATATGTCTCCCAAAGCAAAGTACAAGATCGTGCACACAGGCTAGCTGCGCTGCATTGAGACATGGCGTTGCTGATTCCTGGTCCTCACGATAGTCCATGTCACCTCAAAGCCTGTGTGTCGAGATATCTTTGAAAGAGCGATTAAATGGAGCAGACTGAGACCCAAGATCCAGAAAGCGGAGAAATTCGAAGCACATATCGCCAGTCATCTCTTTGTAGTCCATCAATCTCCTCATATAGTGTTTTCCAGTCCTGTTGAGGCATTCTCTGCTGGTCGATAGCTGGCTGAAAGTACCGACGAGGCCTCAGGGGGTTTCAGGTAAGCCAGGTGGAGGTTCTGTTGTGTTAGGAGTTGTAGCCGCCTTGGACACCGCTCATGTTTTGGAGATTAGTACCCTTGGCTTGGCCTCATTTTGGTTGGGTTCGGAATGGTGTCAGGCATTCTGTTCCTTGCAGAATCTCCACGTAGGCGACGGGCTTAAAAGTAGCACGAGCTCTTTCGAAATCCTGAGGGGTTGGGTCCTAATTCAGGATTAGCTCAAAGGTTTGCTTCGAAGCAAGATCTGAGCGGCCAGCTTTAGTTCCAGCGAGGCACCGGGAATTATGGGACATCGTACTCCTTTTTGGCCCGGATTCCGGACTTTTGAGACCGCCAAATCTGACTTTCGCTTTGTGTTCCGACCTCCTCTTGTTGTCCTCTTTGCGAGCGCTCCGGAGACATTGGATGATTCCACCATCGACCTTTGTGTTCTTGTCGTCGTACAAACATCGCTGTTCGCCTCCATTGCGAGCTGGTGTATCGAGGCTTTGCTCAGAGATATACAGTCTTTGAGAAAAAAGGGTGGCGAGGGGGCGTGTTTCATAATCCACAAAGGTCGTTGGAGCTGGCTGAGACATGGCTGGTACGCGAGGTCAAGAATGATAGCCATATAGGGGTTGGCGCTTGTTTGCTGTAATGTACCGTGCGGATGATCTGGGAAGACATTTGCGAGCAGAAGCTGAGAAGTCGTCTGCCTGTATAACGACGCTAGTCAATCAATATTCGATATAAATTCTATAAAAATGAGTCAGGCGGGACGTCAAAGTAAGCCACCACAATAAAAACTTCCTTCTCGGTTCCGCCCACAGTACCCATAAGGCGTGGCGCCCATGAGGTGCCCCTCGCCCCCCCCCTTCCCCAAATTGAATAGTGCGAGTAATTCAAGACTGCTGGATTGTAGAAACGTGAACGGGTTGGTTAAGGCTATCATTGCTGAGCGACCACGACGTGCTCTAATCTACCTCCCATAATTCCTGTCGGCATTAGCATTTCACAATATTCTGCTTCTGCTCGACCATTTTGCGGCCTTCAACGGGCTCCTTGCCGCTGAAATTGGTATTATCTATACTCGGCCGAAGCAATTTTAGAGTGCTCAGAACAGAACCTCGCCACTATGCTCGGCCTCGAACCCAAGCTCTTGCAGCTTCTTTGCTCTGACCTTGTCGATCTTCTTCCTAGCTTTTGTTTCTTCGCGTTGAATCGCGTGTACTTCCTCGGGAGAGACTTTTTTGAAGGGTTCGGGTACGTAATCGTCTTTGTCAAGGTCCTAGACTGGCGTGTCAAAATCTGGTCGTGACAAGATTGTACGTGTTTCGTACGATTTCGCCAAGAAGCAGCACATTCTCGCCTCGGACCAGGAAGATACCTCTGCCAATATCGGCGTAGACCTGTTGGACGAAGATGCGCTCGATAGTGTCTGCCAGGACTAGGTTGGCTGTAGAGATCCATACTTCAGTGTTTCCCCTGCCTTGTTCAAATCTGCATCCGTACCAAATTGGTCCCAGCTCCTCAACACTCCGATGATTTTTCTTCCGTCTCGTAGCACGAGCACTAGTTTCTCTGTACAGCGTAATGATGCCCGCCCCGGTCAGCCATGACAGTCACAGCTGCGCCTTGGTTTCCTGTACGCGCGGTAGGCTTCGAGGGAACTCTCACTATCTGTCAGATCCAGTAGCTGGGCAGCTGTTGTAAACATCTATCCCGTCAGTCCATTCAAGCTCAAAAACACAAGGTCAGACAGTCATACCTGCGGTGGGAGTTGAGGAGGCCCTCCCAGTGGTGGTTGCATATGGTTTGGGCCTCCTGCCTGCTGCGGGTCTTGCAACGAGAGATTCTCCATGGACTGTAAAGAAGGTTGCCTAGGTGTCAACCCAAGTCCATTGCACTGATTCTCCAATGAAAAAGACTGTTTGCACGGGTACTGCCGCCCCTGCAGGCTTGGCAAAGGTTCCAGCCTTATGTTCTGAAATTCGTGATATTCTCTCCTTGACACCATCAACGCGATTGGGACCCTTATTGGTGGCCTTGACACCCCAGTCGCCTCTGCGATCTCCTTGCATGCCTACTATTCCCCAAGACCTCCTTCGCGATGGACTACGACAACATGGACGTCGACGAGATCGGGCCTCGAGTAATGATTAGAGAGGTGAGAAAGTCTGAGTGTTTTGGAAGATCTCGTCCTTAACGCTATGGTGCAGGCCGCGGTCGATCGCGCCGACTTCACTCTTGCCAATGTCGACCTTGCCTTCGCCAACTCAGTTCGCAGGACCATCCTCGCCGAAGTCCCCACCATGGCCATCGACCTCGTGGAAGTCGACGAGAACACCTCAGTTCTCGCCGACGAATTTATAGCCCACCGCCTCGGTCTAGTGCCCTTGAACTCGAAACAAATCGAAGACGTGCTCTACACGCGGGATTGCGACTGCGACCAGTACTGCGAGAATTGCAGTGTGACACTCACAATGCATGCGAAGTGTACGGGCGACGAGATCATGAAGGTCTATGCAAGAGACTTGGTGGTCGCAGAGCCAAGGCCGAACGAGTGGGTAGGAAACCCTGTCATAACGGATGAGACAGGGCTGGGTGTGGTAATTTGCAAATTGAGGAAGGGGCAGGAAGTGCGGATGAGGTGCATAGCGAAGAAGGGGATCGCAAAAGAGCACGCGAAGTGGGCGCCGACGAGTGCTGTAGGTTTCGAATACGATCCGCATAACAAATTAAAGCATGTGGATTACTGGTATGAGGAGGATCCAATCAAGGAGTGGTAGGTTTCTTTGCTGCAGTAGACGACTGCACAACTTCGTCTCATTGACAGCAATGGCAGTGCTGATCTTCTCTAAGGCCAGTATCGGAAAACGGGAAATGGGAACAGACTGCACAAGAAGGCGAGCCCTTCGATTACGACGCAACGCCATCACGCTTCTTCTTCAACATAGAATCAGTAGGCAATCTGGAACCTGACGCCGTGGTGCAACAAGCTATCAAAGTCATGCAGCAAAAGCTGGCTGCAGTTTTACAAGAGTTGGCGGGTGATGAAAACGGGAACGGAGATATAGACGGAGATGGCTTTGGCGGACAAGAGCCCGATCTACAAGGAGGAGCGGACTATGGTGCGGACCAAGGATACACGACACCATATGTCAATGCAGGCGCAACTAGTCAATGGGGCGGGGGCGCCACACCTTACGGAGCAACACCATATGGGCAAAGTGGGTGGAACCAATGAGTCATGATGTACCAACATGCATTTAGTCAGGCATCGCGTGGGCGGAAAAGACTTGGCAAAGTCCTGACTGCTGTTTTCAGAGGAATTCGAATTCGGGAACTACGAATTATTTCAAGACATATCTTCTACTTTCCGGGCCCCTTTTTCCGTCTCGCGTGCACTCGTTCACACCACCAGATCCTACAGTTGAGTCATCCAGGGTAAGAAGCCTAGAGATAATTCAAAAGGATTGACATCATAGCCTCCAAGTCGCGATTGACGGTTGCAACGCCTGAACTACAAGGTCATAGGAAGGCTAGTCACCATTCGACTCCCAATTCACCTCGCTTACCCATTCGACCTCGCCTCCATCCCACACCGTACCCCTCGAGAGTCTACTTCCCTAGCGATCTATCCTAATCGAGCGATTCACCCAACTTTAGCATCAAATTACGCAGTTTCCCTCCTTTCCCACCAGATGCCCCACCTACCCTTACCCAGCAGGCTATCCTAGCCTACATTGGTACCCAGTGATGTGCTACATTAACTCTGGAGGCAAAGTAGGCGCGGTTATAGCCCCAAGCGATAGCATCTCCTGGCTACACGAGCTCATTGATGTGGATATCGTCCGGATCATACCAAGTGAACCCAGCATTTGTCTGGTAATCTGATGGCAATTAGGATTTCAGAGAGCCTCGTCCTTGGCCGATCTATATGGACGATCATACCGTCGAGATTCGACGTACCATCGAAGTCATGCTCTTCGACAACGATTTTCTCACCGCGGTTTTGGAATGCTGGAGGCAAATAGGGGGGGACATCGTGAGGTAGGTATCTTCCGTGTCGCAGAATAGACACAGCATCTGGAGTTGCAAGACATGGTTTGGAAATGAGGATGGGGTTCTGACCAGAATCGATCCTCTTGATATGTATAATGACCGTTACAAAAACATTGGTGACTCTGGAATCTTGAATAGGGCAAAGAGTAGTTATCCTGCCAATAACTTTGCTCAACTGTATAGTGAAATCACCGATGATCTGGCGGTCGGTTGGCTTGGCCTTGGAGAGGAATTCGTGCTACATGAGTATGATGGGAAGGAAAGTTTGAGAATGAACGAAAATATCATGTTCTTTGGCTGGTTGAGGAGGGTATCATACCCATTCGTCTGCTTGATTCGGTGGTACACAACGATTGACTTTCGCGTGTTGGTAATCAACCCCTGAGCAACACGAAACCACGGAATGAGATGAACAGGTGGGACAATGATCTATGGTTGGCGTGAGGAACCGAGATAGAAATAGCTCTGACCTACACCAACCCTGCGCCTGGTCTTGAACCTCCCGGCATCTTTTTGCCTTGTACCCTACAACTTGTACTCTAAGCATCTTTCCAGTGGCTACTCAACATCTCTAATTACAGCAGCGCTCCGACATCGGGCGACGTTTCATCCTTGATCTTTCAATACAAAAATCATTAGTACTTCAACAAGCACGAATTATGTTCCTATCTGACAATGGCTCACCACTACACGTACATCCCTTCAGCGAATGGCCATTCTCCTATGCAGCGCTCTAACCATGACTAACGCATTTAGCCTCTACCTATGCCCATCACAAATGCATCCCCATACCAAGCATTGTCTCAGATTTCACAGCCACGCGACCCGCCTCCACCGAACGTCCAGCGTTACATGCAGAACAACAAAGTCACCGTCCTATTACCCGCAGCCCGCGGGGAAGGCTGGTCCACAAAGCTGCAAACTGTATGTACCGCCCCGGCCACCCCAGCCCTGAGCCTCATAGTACTATCCATAGGAAGGCCCCCTCGAGATCTTAGCTGTACGAGCTGGGGGCTACGAACCTGCTGTTGCTCTAGGGCATTCAGCAGAGCCAAACGATCTCACGACGCGTCGGTTCCTGGCCTACAGCGTACCGGCTTCTACGACGCGACCTTCGAAGGCTGGGAGGCGTAACGGTAGCACGTCTCCTACCAGACGGATTCGCACACTAACCGCCCTTCGTGTTTACGGCGACGAAACGCGTTTCCCAGTAGGTATTCAAACCTTACAGCCTTCACATCGATATTCGACGCTACTCCCCAACGATGGGAATTGCTTAGGCGGTGGGCGACGTGATAGATAAAAGAGACTGGTAGAAAAGGTTAATTACTATATTTCCGCGCGGCCCCGCTGGACGGTAATATCGATTTTTACTCTACCCCCGTATAAGCCTATTACGTTTAATTCGTTATCCTGACGCCTACTGGACTAAACCCTCGTACGCGAGGCCCTAATATTTACGGAAGAAGAGATAGGAACACCGAGGTTATAAATTAATTATAGGTATTCGGATAAGCTGGTTACCGTGTATTCTACGTAGCAGATTGGCCGGTTCATAAGATACCGATAAAAGGTATAGGAGGTAACGAGTTAGGGGTTCTTCTATACTGGATAGATACCGGATGGAAACGAGCACTGCCTTAAAGTGGGCATAGGATTATAGCTGTAGTACAGCCCCCTATATACGTTTCAAGTAATACTATAGATGCCAACCCTACTTAACCGACAGGTATAAAAACTCAGCCCATTAAGGGCTGGGGGGCGTAGGAAAAAACAAAGAAACAAAGAAACAAACAAACAAACTATCCATAGGAAATTAACACTGCCCGCAACACCCAAAGGAGTAAAGCTAAGCCACAACCTCGAAATGCATCTCCTTGAAACCGCTCTTTTCGATAAAGAAATCGTAGCAGCGTTGTTTGTTGGAGTTCAGTACTCAGCCCTATGCTAGCCGAATGAGCATAAATAGACTACTCCCTCCATAGATAATCAACCAGTCGTCTCCTCCCATTCCAACAGGTTATGAGCCCGGGTTCAGCGCACGGCGTTGATACTTGGAGGTAACTCCTTCGTATAGACACGTCTGGTCTGTACGTCGTATCCAAGCACGAGCTACGGGGTCGATGTCCGCTGCGTCTAATTCTACCCCAAAGCAATCAGTACGCGACTTCGACAACGATCCCTCCTACCTACGATAAGATATCGACCAGTCGCCAGGACAGAGCCGATATGGCCAGAACCAAAGGCGGGAGTCTGGGGCCAAGAGTGCTAGGCATAGGGGAGGATCAGCGGGAGTACGCAGGCCAGCGTCAGGGGAGGGAAGTCCCTTAGAAAGCCCTATACGACAGGCTATATGTCAAGGCTTAGCCGGAAACGGGCCAGAAACGATCCAGAAACGAGCCGGAAGGGCAGAAACGAGGAGGAAACGAGGCAGAAACGAGGCAATTAGGCATACACATATCCACAGTACTCTTCCCGATTTCCCTACACGAGCGAGGTTTACGGGTTTAAAGAGGCTTGAAAGCAGGATATACACAGATACGACACGGGATATGGATTTCAGGGGAGCTGCGGGTCTATAGCTACGGTACAGAAGGTTCCAAAGGCTTCGTACTGAAGGGGAGTGTTGGAGTTCAGTACTCAGCCCTATGCTAGCCGAATGAGCATAAATAGACTACTCCCTCCATAGATAATCAACCAGTCGTCTCCTCCCATTCCAACATTGTTGAAAGCGCCTCTAGCTACTGGGGCTATGATTGCAACCATTGCGCTTAGGGATAAATTCACAGAGATGTATACAAGGACGCCGTCCCTGGCGAAGGATTGGGTGGGGAGACATGCGGGGCCGAAGATTGTCTGGTTAGAGAGCGGGACCGAATTTTGCGGTGAGACGGGTAGGAGGGAGGTTGTGAGGATGAGGGGCCAGGTGGTGTTTTGGACTGCTTGAATGGTTCAAAATAGGGATCTCATATTCAATCTTGACAAGCCCATCTTCTCAAAAAAAAAGGGTAGGTGGGCATCACGGCAACTAGAAAGCTTCATAGCGCATCTTCACAAAGTGCACAATGTACCAAGAACTTCGTATGCGCCAAAATAAAGAGATGAGAAGGAAGCAGATCGCCACCATGTTGGCGGCGCTATACCTTCCTATCGAACCCTTCCACCAGCTAGTGAAAGTACGTCCGACGATACTCTTTAGTCATCTAAGCGCGTAAAGATCGTGTTCGTTGGCTGATTGTCAGAGCCGTTCAACTTGGCGAGCAGCGTGCTCCAGCTTCGCTTCTCGTAGCTGGCCAGGTATAGAGGTGTCTCGCCTGCTTTATTCTTGACTTCGTAGAACCATCATAGGCTATGAGGAGTTCTGCCACTTCATGTTCCATGCCTCATTCTTGCTAGAATACTTCGCTAGAAGATACAGGGCCGTATCTCCATCCTCATCTTGCGGATGGACAGGGGCACGGTACCTGAGCATTAGCTGGTATACCAGGATGCAATGTACACTTCGTTCAGGATGACCGTCTCCGGCTAGCTTCAGGGGAATTATCCGCCCATCGGGATGACAGCGATTTGGATTGACACCGTGTCTGAGGATAATCTCTAGAGATTCCAAAGATAGAACGCTAACTGCTGTCCCGAGTATTGAGGTTTCATGCTCATCTTCATCGCCGATTGTAGCGGCGCCGAGGGCTAGAAGTGTCCGAACGTTCTCCACATGGTCCAATGTACCACTTCGATGTATCTGAGGAGCTCGAAGCGGCCCCTCGTCGTTTGAGACACTTTAGTACTTTGGATGCAATGGACTATGAAGAGAAGAGTACATGGATGAATAAGGCTGTCGAGTAATTCAAATGAGGGAGCTTTTTAGGCAAGGGAAGCCCTTCCATTGGACTGCCGAGGTAAGAGGCGCAAGAAAGGGCTACGATGAAGGGTCCAAGCCACGGGTCAGATTGAAAACATATATATGGAAGGAACTATCAAAAGCACTCGAGTTCAGTCACCTGATCCTGTCGACAGCTGACACATCCAAGGAGAAGAGGTATAGTGAAAATGCAGAGCTTCTAGAGCAATGTTGTTTGCTCCACCGGTTCACGTTTCGAACATTCTGCGCACTGTTCGGTAGTTGCACACAGCATCCATTACAAACCGTAGATAAGGCCAGTCAATCTAGTCTCGTAGGGGATTGATATATTTATGGTATCATTGGCGGCGAGGCGCTAGATCGGAATTTCGACCTGGTTGAGCGGGCTTTCGTGATATTGTGAGCAGGACCAAGGCAGGGTTCGATATGCCTTTAGTCTGCTCTAACAAATTTTAAGGCAGTGATGGCTTTCTTTCGTTGCGTTTAAGATAAACAGTGTGCCGCATACCTGAATCTTCTCGCATGCTGGTCTTTAACCATTCTTTGCAGCATACTTGTGAGGAATGGAACCATCAACCCAAAAGAAGAAGAAGAAGATCAGGTGTCCCACACGACAAAACAATTTTGAGTTTCTGGCTGTCAAGCTCTTGTAGGCCGGGTGCAGGTCGTATGTGAAGTTCGAACGCGTGGACGCCTCAGACCAGCCGTATCGGCAGCTAGCGCCGTTTCACTACGGTATAGCCGCGAAAATACGCGCCCCGTCCGTACGAGGAGAAATATCTTGCGCTCCCTTCTTGTACCTTGCATCAGCCACGCCCTGAAGCCATCGATTTGGGCAAAGATTTCAAGTTCGCCTGTCGGCTGTCTCAGTTTCGATACAAGGGAGCATGACAACCCCAAGGTATTGCCCCGAGAATAGGCTGAGTAGCTCTCATAAAACTCTTGTCGCGCAAAGCTTGCGTCTCCGTGTTAGTACAAGTGGGTACTCCTGCCGTTTTTCCTTCTCCCATCAAAATGAAACGATAATGGTTCCGGGTCTATATCTATTTGCGTCTGCTTCTGTCTCTAGGTCATCACTGATGGTCCATTGCAATCTCATAGCACAGCCATGATGTTCCGTCCTTTTTCGTATTTGTTTTCGGCTTACCCAGATCTATGGGTAACGAATGTATTTCCCAAGAAAGCTTGATTATCAGGACGACGTTCCTTTTATCCACAAATGACCGTCCAGCCTCTCAGGTCTTTTTCCTACGTGCATAGCTCAGCACACTCACTCCGCTCACTTGATTATCGGTGGAGCAAGCGTTAGCCTGGTCTGTCGCTCCTTTGGCACATTGCAAAATACTCACATCCTTCGGCCACGATGATTTTCAGTCTCTACCACTTTTTAGCTGCTCTCGCAGTCGCCAAAGCATCGCCAATGCCACAAGCTCCCGCTACAGCTGACGGCGCTCTTCCAGCCCTTCCCTCCTCTTCAATAAAGCCGTCGCCATTGCCCCTTGGAAATGCTGCTATTTGGCAAGAGGCAGTTGGGATAGACGCTACTATAGACGTTGGAAAAAATTACCTAGTGGAACGATTCTACCAGCTCATTGCCTATGGACAGTCATGCGAAAATGCCAGCAACAGCATAGCTTTTAAAGACCCTATAACGGCAGCATCTATGACCTCTCAAGGCCTGCAGGAGTTGCATATTTATCCAACACAATTCAACCAGCCACAAGCAGCCAACCCTGCAACAACAAAGAGTAAGTAGAAGCTCAAGTAAGACCGTGAGCCTACAGCTTAGGCTAATATATATGTGGCAGTCACGATCTCGTCCAGTCCCGAGCAGACGATTAAATATTTTGGTGCCTCTGGCGCATGGTGGCCAAACGATTTGCAATACTTCCCCTCCGCACAACAACAAAAATTGTCTACACTACTTTTCTCCAAAGATTGGTTATACCTAAGCGGGTATCGCTACAATATGGGCGCCACCGGAGATCATGACAACATCACAGTAACCCAGGAAGGTCGAGGTGTAGATTCCTTTATGAAAACTGATGGCACATTCGATTTTACCCGCGACGGACCCGGAGTGTATTACCTGAGGGCGGCTGCTGCTGCAAAAGTGTCTTCCATTACATTTTTCGTCAACGCACAACCCTCTGCCATGTCCTCCGAGGGAATCGTGCCGCCAGATTGGGTGCCGTGCGGCACAACATTGACAGCCGCTGGAATACCGTCCTTTGTCAATTACATCGAGACCGTCTTGGCCCATTGGGCGGATCAAGGAATCCCCATCGACTTCATCTCACCCATGAACGAGCCTCATAGTAATTTTCTATCTTCTACCGGTACATGCCCCCAAGAAGGTATGGCCGTAAAACCCAGTGACCGCCCCACCGTATTCCAACAATTGCGCGCAGCTCTGACAGCCTCAACCTCCGCTGCTGCCCGAAAAATCAAAATTATGGGCGACGAAACCTCCCAAATCGCCTCACAAGCCTCCATCGAATACCAATCCTGGCTGCCCCAAACCTTTCAAGACAACTGGATCGACGCCATCGCAGTACACATGTACGATTTCCCCGACGACGCCACCCTCCTAAACTACCGCCAACTAATCATTAACGCCTCCTTCCCCTCAGCCCCACCCTCAGTAAAAATGACCGAAATCTCTTCCTTCAAATCCGCAACCGGCGTCCACCAACCCTGGGGGTGGACCGGGTCAGGATTGATAACAGCCCAGTATGACCCGGGCATGGACAACGCCCTCGACATGGCGCGCATGATATGGCAATGGCTAACCCTCGTCAACGCGGAGAGCTTCGACTGGTGGACAGCTGTCAGCTACATGATGGGCTGCGTTGGCTCTCCCAGTAGCAGCGGCATCAGCTGTAGCGCTCCCAACGACTCGGCCGGCTGGAATGACGCCTTCATCTACATCGACCCCAACTACGCCACCAACAAAAACTACAACTTTTATCTCACAAAGCGCTTCTGGGTTTACAAACACTTCACGACCTTCATCCGCCCCGGGTCCGTGAGGTACGACATCCCCAACGCCGTCCTCCCCTACGGTACCGTCGCCGTCGCATCCCTCGACACCACTGGAACCTGGAACACCATCTTCATAAACCGCAACGCGACTGCGCAAATTGTCACCATGAAACTGCCCTCCAGCAGCGGCAAGATCCTTGGGCTTACGGAAACGACTGCTGCGAGTGATTGGGCAACGATGCCCTCACCCGTCGTTGGCAGCGACGACACCGTTACAATTCTACTGCCAGCGAGGGGTGTACTATCGATGCAATTTAGTGTGGATGGGCCGATAACCTCAAGGCGGGTGAAATCGGGAAGTGAGCTGGATGAGGTGAGGGATGAGCAGGGAGAGGAGCCGGAGGAGATGGAGATGGAGTCGAATTCGGCGTCCAGAAGCGGTGAAAGTGAGAAGACTAAGAAGCCGAAGCCTGTGGGGGCCAGACATACTAAGCCCGGGGCTTGAATTTCTTGCACCGCATTCTACTTGTATGATATCAAAAGCCTACCGTAAGCAAATTTGTCTTCAATAAGATCCCATCGTAAGATCCAACGCATCTAGCGTTATCGATTTAGAAATAAAAAAGTACACATAGCATCAACGAAGCAGTCTCACTCATCGCCCTGATATCTTACATTCTTCGTATAAACGACTGATACTATTACGAGAGAGCAAACCTCGCAAAGCAACCTCTGCACAAGGTCAGTACTGATGCATCTCAACCAGGACCTGTGTGAGATCGACATGCTCCATAGCCCAATACCTTTAGGAACACTGGTAGGCGGTGCACTTACAAAAACAGAGTTCTAGAATGCCCCAAAAGACAAGACTTCTTAAAATTCTATCTACATCGAATGTGAATTATGGCACGCTTTCAAGATGCCATTCCGTAACCTTTTCTTGCGCCATAATAAAGCCAGCTTCCGCAAAAATCGCTGTGTAGAATCGTAGAATTGAAGAACCTGCTGTATCCCTCTCAAGAGATGCTTGTCTGAAGAACAATCGCCCCTCATCTTCCAGCAGCCATGACAGCCTTGTAGTATTGCAAGCTCAGCTCCATCGTATGCCTGAGATACCCATCCTCCGCAAGCGGCAGCTGTAGGACTCGAGCACCTTCGATACCCTGCGGTAACATCAGTACACCACTTACTCTGAGCCCAGGATTAGAACGGCTCACTTTCTCCCTCATCCGCAAAACCTCCCGCCCTACAACAGCACTGATCTCCTGCACCGCAACCATCTGCCTAAACTCCCCCTTCGCCATCACTGGCAGGGCACCCAACAATCTCTCTAGCAGCTCTTTCTTCTCAATTTCGTCCACGTCTAGAGTGATGAGGGTTAGGTAGTCCTCGTAGACCTGGCCACCCAGACCCCATTGCGAGACCTCTTCTTTGCCCTGTTGGAAAGAAGCAAGAACTTTCTCCAGCATTTCCCAATCCTCCTCTATGACCGCCATGGGACCAACTTCCTTCTTCAGCACCTCATGCGCTTCTTCCCAATCGCCTGCCTTGACCAAGTAGCTCACTTCTTTGATATGATCCTGGAGCACAGTCCGCGCATAGAGCGCTTTAGCATCCCAGATCCAGCTCTTGGGAACCTTGAAAGTCTCTGTAAGCGTCTGAAAAGACTCCCCATCCGGTTCCGACTTGATATCCGCAGCATGTTGTACAAGATGCGCATGGATTGCTCTATCACGTTGTTGCCGTTGGGAGAGATGCAGCAGGGCAAAGAGCGCCCACAGCCATTCGCCAGCCGATTCGAGCTGAGTGGCGAACGTCCAAGCTAGGGCGTCTGCTTGGGCTGGCGCGGCGGCAGGTTCCGAGGGGAAACGAAGGACGAGAGCGTGATAGATCTGGAAAGAGAGACGAGCGTCGAGAGGATTGCCGGTGGTGTTGTGAGGGGCGAAGGTTTCGGCGATTGAGGGGGTGGGGAGGGCGGATCTGGAGGCGGCGTAGAGCTTGAGGAGGCCCCAGAGGATGTCTTCCCGTTGGAGTCCGGACGGGTCGTCCCATGGTGTGTCTGCTTCGTTTTCGATGAATGGAGGGACAGGCTTCTTCGGCTCGTCTGAGTGAAGATCATTGGTGAACTTGACCACGGCAGCTTCGATGGGCTCGTCGGCTAGGATTGCGTAGAGCAGGCGGAGGCCGAAGGCCCTCTTCCAATCTAGGTTGAACCGCACACTGATGGTGAAGGTCCTCGCCTGATCCTCTAAGGGGCCCTTCTTGCCCTCGCATATGCAAGTGTTGCCGGCGAGTAAAGAGTACAGCGTTCGGATCGGGTGCGTCATCTCGGAGAGCACGTTGAGATCTCTCCATGCATCGATCTGTGTATCCATATCATTTCGCATAGTCTCATCACCACCAATCTGCGCGACCAACGTAGCCAATCGGAAGTCTTTGCCTTGGACAAGCGCGTCACAAGCATCAACGATCTTATGCGCGGACAGGTGGGCAATAGCGCGTTCTTCGGCATCTTTGGCTTCGCCAACAGCTTGCTTCGCGGAGTTGTCACATAGTTGCTCCCAGAATGCGATCAGGCGATCTTTGCGGATGCGATGGTCGTACTTATCCTTTTGAGTTGCAGGCACGCCGTAGGCTTCGGGATCTTGCTCATCGAATAGGATAGAGGCAAGCTGCCAAACAGACTTTTCGTATTCCGACTCTGGCTGGACAAGTGATGCAACATCGTTGAACGGAGTCTGTTGTGGCTGTGCCATAGGTACACCGTGATCGAGGGTGACTTTGGTGTGAGATCTTTGTTGAGTGAGAATTTCTGGGGTGAGCTGTTTGTCTCGTTAGCACCTGTTGATGCAAGAACACGAAGCGAAGAACAAAGAGAAAGAGAACGCGTACATTGGATGTGACCGCGAACTTGGCAAACCGGATATTCCTCCCTTCGGACACTAGGGCGCCCTTTTGATGCTTTAAGATCGGAACCGTTTGAGAAGCCATGCTTCGAGAATTGCCTTTTCCCGCTATTGCGTAGATCAAGGTACCATCGGCGTTCCAGGATGGCTTGAAGGAGTCGTGAAATTGTTGCCACTGTTGGTTATGCGGCTCTGCGCCATCCCGAGTATCATCTTGAGATAGCGAAGAAGGTTCCTACACAAGAATGTCTCAGCCTTTATTTCATTTCATTGTTTTCTACATACATTGGCGAAGAAGAGAGCAGGCATGAGCAATTTTGTGTCCTCTTATGAGGAAAGTGGGAAGAAGCGCCCAAATGAACCGAAACTGATTTGGGGAGGAAAGTCAGACCTTAGCATTCCCACCCCTCGCAACCTGCTTTCCCTTCATGGCTTCCTTGGCCTTCGGTCCTTTCCTTCGCACTTGCTCCTGCTCGAATAGGGACTTCATCAAATCGATACTAGTCTCCATCTTGGGTGTGACTTTTCCCTTCCCTCGCAGCGACGCGCTGGGCGTGTTCTTCATGTCCTCATCTTGATCCTCCAACACGCGGGTCTGGGTCTCGCGAAGGGCTTGTCGATCCTGTTTCCTCGGGCTGATTGTCCGCTGCAGCTGCTCCGCCCAATGGCCGCTGACATTGAACGTGGCTTTCGCAGGTGTGCCAAAGCCGAGCTCACCAAGATTGCCGGGAACTGCTTCATCAGCATCTGGCGAGGGGAAGGCTCCCGCCATCTCAACCTCCATATCTCGGTTGTGCTCACGAACCACAATCGATCGATCCTCAATCTCACCGTTCCCGTCGTCTATTTCGCTTGGCTCGTCTTCGCCGCTGTCTGAGGCTGAGGCGGCCAAGCGCTCATCTAAAAAAGACTGATCATCGTTGCTGGCTTCCTGCATCCCTTGGTCATCGTCTGACACCGGCTCCTCATCGAATGCACCAGGGAGCATCTTCTTTTTCCGGAATTGGAATGTGTCGTCTGGACTGGAGCTGACCTGTGATGACTCATGCGTGGATGCGAAGGATAGCTGGGTAGAATCAGTCGCAGTTGGAGTGTGCCCATTCAGTGCTCGTGATTTGGGCGTGGGTGTATCAGGAGCTTCGCTCAGTACGCTCGTCGACAGGCTCTCTCCCTCACTGTCGTCCGCGTCGTCGTAATCGAATCCGTATGACGAGAAATGGGGTACCTTGAATACCCAGACGCCGGTATCTCTCTCATACCTGACAAATTCGGTTCCACCAACTTTGCGTAGGCGCTCGACGTGCTTGGCGTAACGTGGTCCGCTCTTCTCGTGTAAAGGAGTCTTCCGATCCCTCTGTCTGGGCCACGAGTTTTCCAGATATAACGTCGACGGCACGTTGAGACCCTTCCCTTCAGCCGGCTTTTTGTTGTGCTGAGGGTAGACGCTGACGGAGCGGAGATCGATCAAGACGATGTCGCCAAAAATGTCGTTGAGCGGCGCTAATGTCAGATCGACGGGCTCATTGAACTCAACATGGCCACAACCTTGTCGTCCGACACTATAGTTCTTGACGCGTCGCTTTTCTTCCCGAGTCATTCGATTTATCTCTTCTGCTGAGGGCTTCATCCAGTAGGCTCCTGGCTGTGGATCTTCTTGCGAGAGGTTGGACGGGGCTTTGTTTAGAGGTACGCTCGAAGACTCTGGAGACTCATCTTCGTGTACAACAGCCAGCTCATTCCCCTTCACCTGCTCCATCTCAGGCTGTTGTACCACGCCATTAGTCTTTGATGCGCTAAGCCTTCCTTGTCCGCGTGAAGGTGTCCTGAGGTACCCTTGCTCTTCGGCGCCAGGTGTGGCAGAGTTGCTCACATCGCTACCGTTTACGCCATTAGTGCCATTGACCTGACCGGCGTTCTGATTCTCCATATTGCCACCCACCGTACTTGCATCAAAGCTGACTTTTTTCTTCAGGATTCCAGGCTGCTTCGACTGGTCATTCTTATCCGTGTTTGGAAGCGCTGCCGGTGTTCCTCGGTCTCCGAACAGGTCTGTACGTAGGCTTCGATCAATAGTCAACTTCTTCAAACTTCCCGCGCCACCATAGCGAGAGCTGCTCGCAGAGAATGCACCAGGCGTAAGAATGCTATCTCCATCAGTGTCGAAGGATCGACGAAGGTTGCTGGTAGACAAGCTCTTGCCTAGGCCCCGTCCCACGCTTCCAAACAGCAGACTGCTGCTGAGGCCTCCGGGAGTGCTTGCGTTACTCGAAGCACTACCCGGTGTACCGTAGGTCGAGTATGAGAAGCCGAAGCCACGCTTTTGCGGCGTGACAAGTCGTGAGGCTGCATTTGGAGCCATCTTGTAGTATGGCAAGATTGCACTCTTCTTCAACTTCTGCTTGACACTGATGGGGGTGGCGAGAGGACCAACGTTCACCGTCACCTCAGGCAAGCCAGAGAATATCGAAGGACTTCCATAGGCGCTGTTCGGATCGACTAGAGAGGCGTTGAACGTAGGTGGGGGTGCAAAAACATTGGGCTGCTGCTGGGCCTGCTGCTGTGATGCGAAGAGGCTGGAGCCCTGGTTGTTGCTGTTGTTGTTATTGTTGTTTGTGGAGTTGCCGAAAAGACCACCACCTTGCTGCTGCTGTTGATTGTTTCCGAATAGAGAGCTGCCTCCTTGTTGTTGCTGGCTATTGTTGTTGTCCAGATTACCAAAGAGGCCACCTCCAGTATTGGTATTGTTTCCAAAAAGACCTCCAGACTTTTGCTGACTCTGGTTATTTCCAAACAGCCCTCCACCTTGATTTTGCTGGGTTTGATTGGCGTTATTATTTCCCATATTCCCGAAAAGCCCGCCACCTGTGTTAGTATTGGAAGTACTCGTGTTCGCAAACAGGCCCCCACCAGTAGTTGCTGGCTTTGGTGCAAACAGCGAGCTCGTGGACTGATTGTTGGTGGTATTTCCAAACAAGCCTCCCCCAGCGGGCTGTTGCTGGCTGTTGTTCTGGCCAAGGTTTCCGAAAAGGCCTCCTCCGGTGTTGTTGGTGGTCGACTGCTGGCCACCGAAAGGACCCCCAGGCTTCTGGTCTTGCTGTTGCGGTTGGCCGAAAGCACCGAATGGAGAATTCGTGTTGGTCTGAGGCTGATTTTGCGGTTGACCAAAGGTGCCGAACGGATTGGATTGAGCCGCAGGCTGTTGCTGCGTTTGCCCAAAGGGAGTATTGTTTTGAGCCGTTTGGTTGCCGAAAAGGCCACCACCAGCATTGTTGTTGGTAGTGTTAGTGCCAAAGGCATTGTTGCCTTGTCCAAATCCGCCCGCGGTAGCTGTATTACTAAAGGAGAATCCAGGCTTTGACTGCTGCTGCTGCTGCTGCTGGTTGTTGCCCGCAAACAAGCCCCCTCCTCCGGTTCCGAAGGCGTTATTCGTGCTGCCAAATCCGCCAGTAGAATTCCCAGCAGTGCCAAAGAGACCCGTGCTCGGCTGAGCAGACGTTGTAGGTCCGAATAGGCCAGTTGCAGCTGGTTTGTTCTGCTGTGCACCAAATAGGCCTCCGCCAGTACCGAAACCCGCCTGTGCTGGCTGGCTGGCCCCAAATGGAGAAGACGAGGCAGCGGGCTGGCCGAAAAGTCCACCTCCCGTGTTGCTTCCTGACTGACCAAAGCCGGTATTATTGTTTTGCGCTCCGAACCCACCTCCAAAATTGGTGTTACCGAACGCGCCAGCTTGCCCACTACCATTGCCAAATCTTCGTCCTTGATTGTAGTCCACGTTTCGTAATTCCTAGTATAAGTCAGTATATACGCAATTGATTTAGTGGAGTATCGAGGAGTACTAACCTCAAAGGAAAAGTTTTTGTATGGCTGCATGAAGCTGATACTCTGGAAATGATTAGTCATGGCCCCAGTACCTTCCTTCTCGGTGTACGCTGTAAAAGGCGTATTGCCGGTGCCTTGACATTCCGCATTGTTGACACCGAGAGCTGAGCTGATGGGAGCTCCAAAAGCGCCAGTCTGCTGATTATTGTTGGCTCCAAACCCGGTGTTCTGGGTATTGCCTCCCCCAAATAAACTGCCTCCAGTGTTGCTGCTTCCGAAGGCTGGCTTGGATGTTGTGCCAATCAAGCTGTTGCCAGAATTATTGTTATTGGTGTTTCCGAAGCCGCCAAAGCCGGTACTAGATCCTGCTGTCGCAGTACCACCACCGAAGAGGCCACCTCCGCTTGTTGTAGTGGTGGAAGCGCCGAACAAGGGTTTTTGTGGCTGACCGAATGGGCTTGAATTTGTAGCGGCGGACCCAAAGCCTCCTGTGCCTGTCGTAGAGGTGAGTGTTAGCTTTATGCTCGTAGAAGATTTTCTCATGGTTTCCTTTTCCGACATTCGACGGGAATAATAGAACCCTATGTTGCGTGATTCTCCTGCTCTTCAAGCAGGGAACAAGGGAACACGGGTGGCGACTGAGGGAGGAAGATCGAGCAGTATCCCTCTTGCATCCAGCCCTATAGCATTGTCCACTCCTTCCGAACGTTCAAGAAGGTACCACCAATCTGGACTTCATCCATGAGACGGTCCAAGCCTTGACGTACCTGCTGATCCAAAGCCACCAGTAGTGCTTGCATTGTTGCTCCCAAAGAGTGTTGATCCACCGAAAGTGCTATTGGAGGGGGTTGAGCCAAAGCCTGAATGCGACAAGCAGAGGTGTTAGAGGATGATTCTTTGGGTGTCTTGGAAACGCCAGTGCTATGTCGTTGAAGCCAACAAAAGTCACATAGGGGTGGAGTAAGAAAAAGGGCCTACCAGTATTGGTATTGTTGTTGTTGTTCGAGCCAAAGCCACCAAATCCTGTGTTCGGCTGCTGCTGATTGTTGTTGTTCTGCCCAAAGAACGACATCCTTGCTAATGAAGTCAATGATTGCCGCCGTGGAGTGTGTGGAAGGAGTTGACAGTATTATGTGTTTAAGCTGTTGAGGTAGGGTGGTACATTGAAGGCGAAGGCGAGTCGAGTCACAATGAAAGCGCTGCGGGGCGCAAACTGCCCTTAGCGCAGTAATGCTGTTGGTCCAATGCGAACTAGTACGTGTAATTGTTGAAGAAGAGTACAGTGAAAGAGAGAGGAAGACCGCGGAGCGGGGTTGATGAGCTTAAGTATGGAATTGTGAAGACGCGCTCTTACAGAAATGGGAGTATGGTTGATATGCGAATGATTTAAGGTTTGATGGTGATGAGAAATTCTCAAGTGGCGGGAATATCTAGGCACTAATAAAACTGACAAGTTGGCGAATGGAGCCTGACTGTAGCCTTGAAAGTCTGGATTCTGGCTCGATCGCTTCGAAAGGTTCAATCGCGAGGACAGACGCTGCTGAGGATTCAAGGTTCGGAGAATTATCCCATTTGCAATACGATCTCGTGTTAGACCAGGTATCTAGACGCTATCCTCTGCCTTCGTGCCTTGAAATGTTCCTAAAACGCCCTAGACCTCGCTATGCATGCTGCAAATCACAATCTATCTACGCAGAGCTTTTTTTCCTGCTCCCGCGGCCACTCGACCTTGTTCCCTTGGACTTCGACTTTGCCGGCTTCACTTCCTCTTCCTCTTCCTCTTCCTCCGCTTCTTCCTCCGCCTCAGCCTCGAAATCGGCTTCTAGATCTACTTCCTCCTCATGCTCACCCTCATCCTCGGCATTAGACACCTTCCCCTTCTTTTGCTGTCCGTTCTTCTGAAAAAGCTCCTCCGGCGGCTCCTCATTCTTCCTCTTCTTCCCACTCTTCCCATTCGTCGCGCCTTTCCCCTTTGGCGCAAACTTAGCTTCCAATTCATCCAGAAAATTCCCATCCCTAGCCTTCTGCCTCTGCTGGATCAAACCTGCCAGCGAATCATGACTTTCCTTCTTGTTGGCTTTCTTGCTGCCCTTCTTGCCCGTCACGCCATTCTCGTCACCAAACAGTTGATCGTAGACCCCAATCTTCTTCGCATGCTCCTTAGCCTCCTTTCCCTCACGCTTAGCGTCCTTGTGCCTTCTCTCCTTCTTCTTCACTGATTCCCCTATATACGCTCCAAGCGCCTCTAATTCCCCATCCTTGATAGCCTGATCAATATACCCCCGAAACCGCTCCTCGTCATCAAGAGCATTGCTCAGCATGACCTGCCTGAATATCTTATCCACATCCCCACTTGCAGCCTTATAAGCCGCAAGCACATCCAGCCTCTCCTCTTCCGAATGCTGATATGAATCCTTGAAATTATCCAGCGTCTTCCCAGTCACATTGTCCGCCCATTGCGCACGAAAGAAGTCGCCCCAGGTGAAGTCGTCGTCTTCAAGGTCAAGCGATTCGGAGGCGTTGCCTGTAGTATCATAGCGCTTTCGGCGTCGTTCGTCTGAGAGGATGGCGTAGGCGAAGGCGATTTCTTGGAATTTGACGTTGGCTTCGTTTCTGGCGTCTGGATGGACTTTGTCTGAGGGGATGTAAGCTTGAGGTCGCTCTGAGTGAAAGATTGGGAATACCTGGGTGGTGCCGTAGGGCAAGCTTTTTGTAGGCTGATTTCACATTGCTAAAAGTGGCTGTAGTCTCGATTTCCAGGACTTCATAGGGATTGATCTCGGTAGGGGGGTTTTCTGACAAATCCTCCATGTTGATAGAGGTGTTTCGTACAGGAATGGTCAGGTGAATTTGGCAAGAGAAGTACGATCTCTTGGCAAATAGAAGTAAGAGAGCATACTTGAAGAGCAAGAGAAGATACTTGGAAAAAGTGAAGTGAACGATCATTGAAACTGACGCCGACGGTCTAGGAAACGCGTAACGCGTCTGAAGATTTGCCGAAGAACTACCGGCCAACGCCGACATCCACGAGCGTCAAGCTAAAGGAAATGCAGGTTACAGAGAGAAGGTTCTGACGCGTATCTCGAGCCAGGGCACGATACTGGACTAGTAGAGGACTTTTGCGTTGCTCGCAAATTACCAACCTGATCCTACCAGTAGGGAGACGACAGAGGGAATGATCCAGGGCCAAGGACAAGCCAAAGGAACTGCAGGTCGGTAGCTCAAGTGGACAGCAATCGAGCAGTGACGCATCTCGAGCGAGGGCACGACATTCGACTAGCACAGGCCTGGGACACTGTTCACAGATTACCAAATTGATACTATCAATATCAGACTGGCAGAAAGAGTGGGCACAATACACAATGAAAGACCGGCGTTGCTTCCCAAAGAACATAAAGACGTGAACGATACCGCCTCTCCTCCATAACAGCCTGGTCACTGCCTTAGAACGGGATGCCTTATCGACATTGTCAAGATCCTTCAGGACTCATAGATGCAGATGTCCGCTGCAAGATGGATAAAGGGTTGAGGAATACGGGAACAGAGGATTGAGAGAAGACCGTTGATTTGTTGGGGTCAAGACACTGCGATATCATGTTGTTTTGTTTCACACCGCGTTTTGTGCCGTCTCAGGATCTAAAGATGACGATGTTAGCTGTAGAATGCCTTATGGGTTCAAGAATACGCGAAAACAGGATTGAGAGAAGAAGGGTGGCTCAAGGTTTTGTATTAGGTGTGCTATCTAAGTTTGTCTCGCAATGCGTTTTACAGCATTCCTGTTCCTGTCATTGCTCTTCTCTTCTCCAGACCATCGCACAAAGCCGGGAGGGTCGCCAAAGTCTTGGAAGATGGAGTCACCGAAGTCCCCGAATAGTGTGATGGTTGAAACACCCGATGGTGTTCGTGGTTCGGCGACTTCGCTACCAGCGTAGCTTGAGAATGGAAATGTATACTTAGGGTGATGAGGCGTAGCGAATTAGGCCATGACTCGTTGGGATTCTTGGGAGATGGATGGAGCAGAAATGCAAGCTTGAAGTGGGTTCGTCGAGTTGCAGATGGGGTCAATTCACTGGTGGGTTGTAGATTGAAGAAGACAAAAAAGAAGAGAAGGATAAAAAGGAAGAACGACCCCTCTTATAGACGTGCTGAGCGCCGGGTAGCCCTGTCTCTTCCGACACCTTCCATTGGGAACACTCTACGAGCAGTATTTTACGCCATGGAGACTCTACAACCCGACTTCAGACCGTGGTGGGGGTCTGACCACGGCAGGAAACCTACGAATAAAGGTATAACCGACGTAGAGACTCTACAACCCGACTTCAGACCGTGTGGGGTGTCCGACCACCGCAGGAGACCTACGAATAGAGGCATAATCCGACTTGGAATAGCCTCATTTACGGCACTATGTGAGGCTGGAGCCCGAGATCTAACCGTTTAGTAGGTATTTCCCCCGGTATCCTAGCAAAGATTTCGACTTCTAACGCTAAATCCTTGAATAAGTTTCGCAGTTCTTATTTCTTACCGTGAAGTTTTCCAGGTATTCTATTGCAGCATTCAAATCTTACGCCACATTCACGGTTAAGTTTTGAAATCCTATCTTACTTTCACTATGAAGTGTGAGCGACAATCCGAGAACTTCCAGGGTCTCCTATTCAATCTGAGTTGCGCAGTTGCGAAAGTTGGCCGGCTTCAGAGAGCAGTGTCTGTGATTGTTGGTGGACAGACTGTGAGCCCGTTGTTTGGAATGCTCGCTACGATCTGAACTCCAGCGGCGTTCTTGGCGGTTTGAGGCTCTATTTTTCGAAGCTTGCAATATATGGCGTACCCATCATACTTTCATCTCATATCTGCCCGAACCGTTGCGAAGATCATGAAAAATCCCATCCCTTCCGATCCCTCCCCTTCCGTGTATCTTACCGTAAGAAATGAAGGGGGCTGGGAATCCTTTTGAATTTTTCCAAACACATGCCAATATGGCCAATATCATCCTCAATGTGAAGCCACACGTTCCGCTGCCTAGAAAAAGTCCTTCCAGCAACAATATTCGCTTTCACCCTATCAGATTCCGACCATACTGAATATCTATACAGAGTGATGCTTCAGAGCGTGAGAAGATGGCATTGTTTCAAAGTTCCAAGCAATGACCTCATAATCCAAAATCTCGTCGTCCCTACATCCGCGGACCCGTTTCTGGCAAGAGAACCGCTCGGCTACAATCTCGGTGGCAACATTCAAGATGCCGTTTGGAAGCGGCAGAGATAACAAAACGGAAAGTAAGTTTATGCGAATATAATTTTTCGCCACCTCACACCCAGAATGGCTTAGCTTGACCGAAACCCCTATCAGACAGATCGCAAGATTTGAAATGTTCCATCCTCTTTTGCAAGTCATTGCTGCCTAACAGATACTGGAATCTCATAACGGGGGCTGGCGAAGCCGGGAGGCTTTCCACCACGGACCTCCAGTTGCAGTAAATGGCGCAATCGACCTTTTTCCTCGCGTGATTATCGCAAGATGTTGGCTTACAAGGGATAGCTGTGAACTTCGTGCGGCGAGTCCGCTTATGTCAGTGCTCGCTTCACCGAGTTTGTGAGTCACATGTTCGAGGCTCAAACATTAGGTAAAGGAGGGTTTGTGCACTGGAAACGGTGGAGGCAGACTACTGGAAGCAGGGCACCGAACATAGTCTAAGTCTATTGATCGTATTTAGTGAGGAAGCGTAGCTAGAGTATGCACATAGAAGTAATGGTGAACGCTGAGTACGCTTGGCTATTTGATGCGATGCCTTTGTAACGCCTACTGTGTAGAAAATTTAACTTGCAACCTAACTGTAGCCCACCATCCTCATGTAATGTCCATGATGAGTGCCATGCAATGAAGATCGTACAGAGGTGAATCTAAGAGAATCTTGACAGAGCTTCTCGGCTTTTCAATTCACGATGCTGAAATCTATCAATCCTTCTTCCCCATGGGCGAGCGTGAGCGGGAGGAATTGAGCGCCTTGTCGATCTTCGCATATCTCAGAGGGTTCTTGGTCTTCGGGACCTGCTTCCCGCCAGGCGAGCGCGATCGGCTGGTAGACTTCTCAGATTTTGTCTCTGCTTTCCCATCGGAAGCTGGGCTGAGCCGTTTCTTGGTCTTCGGGACCTGCTTCCCGCCAGGCGAGCGCGATCGGCTGGTAGACTTCTCAGATTTTGTCTCTGCTTTCCCATCGGAAGCTGGGCTGAGCCGTTTCTCGGTATTTGGCGCTGCCAGCCGTCTAGAAGTCGTGAGATTGTTAGGAAGAGGAGGAACTCGAGGCTTCGACTGTTGGCCAGCAAGTCTCTTACGGGCGACCATGACTGGGGCTGATGATTTGCTGACGATGTAGTTTGAGAAAGAGCCGAGGAGGACACTAGTCGTTATTAGAATAGTGTGGTCTGTGGTGATGAAGAAGCTTACCCTTGCAGCTTAGTACGTCCACGGGAACCAACGATCACGAGCGTGGGCTCGATGCAATCAATCTTTGTAGTGCAGGTGTTAGCGAAACGGGTATTGGTAAACAAGTATGACATTAAGACTCACAATCTCCATTATCATATGGTTAGGATCCTTACAGTGAACAACCTCGACCAAGATCCTGACTTGTAGCGGTGTCTTCCTGAGAAAGCCGACGCAGGTCTTTACAAGCCTATCAACTGCATGGGTGCGATCCAGCTCGGCACTCGAGAAAGCCCGAGAATCTGAGCTCGACTTGCGGGAGCTTGTCGGTAAGGCCTTGAACATCTTCACGGACAATGAGGGCTTCGATGTTTCGGCGGTCGACTTGTCCATCTCCGCCTTGTCTTCCTGCATAGCTTTGGCGCCTTCGCCGACGGGGATCCCAACTTCCTTATCCACTGCATACACTGCAAACAAGGTATCTCCGTCGCGTAGGATAGTCCCAATTGTCCATTCTAGTGCATATGCAGCCTCCTCACTTAGGTCTGTAGCCACCAGATATGTCCTCAATCGTCTCTTACCATCATTGTCGTCTCGTTGCGTTACGGCAAAATTGCCCCTCGTGATGATCTGTGAGGTTCGATGAGCTCGTGAGTTATCGACGGTGCCCTCATCTAAGGGGAGTGTCTGAGCATGTCGGATGCTCTCTTCTTCTTCCGAATCCGAGGTGTGGGGCTCGTGATCCCGACGAGTACTGACTTTCTGATCGTAATTCGTGATTGGGCGCACTTTCTTGTGGAATCGCTTGGATGTTGATATAGGCTTCTCGCTTTCCGAAAGAGTGGCAGTCATAGCAGCGTTGTCCGCTAAGGGGCTCTCTCCTCGTCCAGACCTCCCTCTTGGTTGCCCAGATTCCTCGTCAGAACTATCCGTCTGGTCGTCGTCTTCATCACTGTTTTGTGCACCTTCCCCTTCGCCATCGCCATAGCTAGGATAATCGCTTGTCTCAAGCTTAACCCCTACGCCGGGTTGCAAGTCCTCACTACCCTGAGAAAGGGATCTCTGACGAGAGCTTGGTGGTGGAGACTTGGCGGTTACTCTGGCCGGTGCCTTGAGTATGCCTCCAGTTGAAGCAGGCTTGTCACCATGCTTCTTGAGAGGTCCGAATGACCGCCCACGCTTGACGGCCTCCGATTCGTCGGCAATTTGCTTTCGGCCCCCTGAACTTCGCTCGTCTTGAGACACCATGTAGGGATTCATGTCGTCTGCTTTCTGCTGGTGTGCAGCGACTGAAGGGCTCCATGCCACATCAGACGGGAAATTGGTTATGACGGGTTGCTGAGATTGTTGTTGTGGATCGGCAGGTGGCATATTTTCCAAGCCCTTTGATTGGTCGTCTTTCTCTGAGGTGTCAATGTCTGCAAGTTGTGTGATTTGGTCTTTACTTCTGACTGCAGGTCCGGATCCCTCTAGGACACGTGCATGTCCAGAGTGCCCTTCCATTGCTTTCCTCGCCTGCAACGTTAATTCCCGCTTGTTTGTTCTATCCAAGTGTCACATAAGCCCTGAATGATGAACGAAGTTGGAACAGTACACAGCTGGGATTATTCCGATGGGCTTAGTCGCTAGGTGGATTGTCCCTTCTACAATATTAACAATGATACTCAAGTCGGCAAGATTGATCGGGTCATTCGATGATCAAACATACTGCTAGTGTGGGTATATCTGATGTGACATACCTCATTTTGGAAGATAGTCAAGGTCAGCAATTGGTGGATGCTGTTGCCCTCTGTTGACCTGTGCTTGCATGTTCTTTAGTATATACACGCAAAGGGCGATTCTCCCAATGCAGTCGCATCAAGTATAGGCAACAGTATCTGTCATTATGACCCTGAAGAGGGCTATGGATGTGTCTCGTGCAGGTTGCAGTCATGACGGTGAAGCTCGCTGTCACACCATGTTTCCAACGGACCGAACCTTATGCGCGCAGTGTGGGGCGCGCATGTCTAGCATATATGCTAAGGTGTTGCAATGGAGGAAATCATATTGACAATGGTTCAAGCATTCAGGATGATCTATAGGTAGACTACGTACGATGAGTGGAAGGGAGGATAGGAAAGCGTCCGTAGATTGACAAGTCCATCGGTTCGCCAAGGGATTAAGATAGCCCCCAATCAACATCTTTTCTCATGTCTATAGAAAGCATGCATTTATAAACACTACTCAGGGTAAAGCAGATATCTTACTGAACCTCAGGCTGGCTAATCTGGCTAATCGGCTTTGCCGGTCTGTTATGAAAGTGAAAGTCCGGAGAAATACGTGTCCCACTCGACGTGATAAGAGTGTGGCGGCAACGATCGACTTTAGATCGTGCCTAGAAATAAAATCGATGTAATCTCTGGAAATTCGATTTCTTGTATTTCTAGAATCTTCTCCGGCTCCCGAATGTCAGATTGGCTCGAGCAGCTACCCCCAGCCTATGTACACCACCCCTCTTCTCCCAGACACCACTTTTCCCTTCCACGATCGAAATCAATTCATCCGCAACCTTATGAGCAAACATCGATCTTCCACTGCCTTTTGAACGTCGTTTGCTGGCAGCGTCAAGGATCCACATCGTAGCTGTCCGTCTACGCTGCCGGAGATTCAAGGGAATCGGTATTTGCAAAGCTACACCTCCACCAGCTGCGCCCCTTTGTGACCGTATTCGAAGAAGTGGTGCTACCGAGTCGATTGCGAGTGTGAGATAAAGCACGGGGTTTAAAGGAAGGTGGGTTGTGGGAGGAGCGCCAGGTACGAGAGGGTGTCTGGGGTCTGTGTTTGGTGAAGGAGCCGTTCGTAATCGCTCGAGTATCATAGCCATGTTCTATAAGCAACTTGTCAGCGAGTAGATACTTGAGGCGGCGTCTTTGGCAGGGTCGATGATTCTGCAAAGGACAGAGGAACTGACTGGCCTACCCTCTGAGCTTTACTCTTCTTGCCGTCTTGCATGAGCAAGTTTGTGACTTGCTCAACGACTGGGTCGTAGCGATGTTTTATATGAGAAGTACTCGGTATTGGTAGTTCAGGAAGGCCAAAGATATGCCCTTGAGACTCAACTTGCTCAAGTGCGCCAGATTCTGGATTGATGATGGCTTGTGTGTAGGCATGCCGCCTTGCTGAAGTGGAATACGATCTGGTTCCTTTGTGGAAGGTTGAATTAAAGTCCTTTTGCATGACCTTTGGTGCTTTCTCTTCGGCCTTCTCATCGCGTTTAAGTACCTTCAATTGTCGATGAGCAAAAGACGCGTGGGCGCTTCATATTGCACACGTACCTCTTGCACAGGTGTGCCTTGTTCAAGATCAGGTCCTCCTTCACCCATTATCTTACCTGTCATAAATGCCTCTTCACTGACATGTGGCAATTGCTCTTGATTGGGGCCTTTAGGTTGTTCTGATTCTGGCAAAGGCTTCTCGTCTGCCGTGATCGTCCTCCTTTGCTGAAGGCGCAGACATATTGGTATATGGTAGGATGAGGAGGCTGCAGCCTTAGGCCATGGAGCAATTGACAGGCCAGATTGGAGAAGTCGTAATCGTGAATGCATCTTGGCTGTGATCGTTCAATGTACTAGTGACACTATTGACAGGAGGCAAGGATTTGGAACATCTTGGCATTCGCTTATGTAAGCGGCTTATCTGAGGAGATGAATGGTTGTGGTTTCGCCAAGCCCCTTCGGCTTCCTAACCTCTGTGGAAATTATTCGATTATTCGAATAAAAAAGTCGTTATTCGTTATTCGAATAGAGTAACAAGGACGTTATTCATTATTCGATTAATTAAGGACTAGGTTATTCGATTTATTCGAATATTATTCGAATAATAGCGCTAGCCCTTTTAGGTTAGATTAAATAATTACGCTAGCCTTCTTAAATAAAGTCTCAAGCTAGATTTAGTTAACTAACTAAGAATAGAAGTAGAGAAACTTAGAGACTAGTATTTTAATTTACTATCTTACTTTATTAGACTTAGTACTATTATTCGAATAATATTCGAATAATATTCGAATAACGAATCTATTATTCATTATTCGAATAATAAAGACGTTATTCGTTATTCGAATAATTATTCGAATATTATTCGAATATTATTCGAATATGAATAATTTTTTTCTCACAGAGCCCCTAACTGCTCGCACCCCCTAACCGCTCACCTTTAGGGCTGATGCCTGGAAGCCGCCTAGAGGCCGCCCTAGTCCTGATCACTTTCGCGACAAGCATAGTCCCCGGAACTTCCCGAATTGTTCCCGGAGGACGAATTTCTAGGGTGTTCTTTAGGTGCCGAAGGATCTTCCGGGCTTCAGCCATACGGGACGAGCGGTTAGGGGGTGCGAGCAGTTAGGGGGTGAACCCTTCTACGCTTAAAGTAGTAATGGAACGAGGGGATTGGACAGGCTAACCCGAAGGGGCTTAGCGGGCTCGGCAGGTCTTAGGGACTGAAGGGTGGCCAAGGAGGACGACCGCGCAATTTCATGAAAGCTTGCATTATAGGGCGACAGTGATGAAAATGCCATCCTCTTTATCTTGCTCTGATCGAGTCCTCGTCGTCGGTCGACCAGGTATTCTGGCTGAGCTACAATTCGTAATTTAGGCGACTGGGTACGGCGAGCTCCGATGAATAAGTCCTGATATCTCGTATTTTGCCTCCAATTATTCAAAGCCCATTTCGAAAGTCATCTAGAAACTTGACTTTTCTGTTGTTGGAATCATAAGGTGGATGAGAAGTCCTTTCCTGTATTGATACCGTCAGAACTAGAAAGATGGCCCCGGGAATCATCGAGCCGAAGCCTGCAGTTTCTTCTGAAACTTCACGCTCATTGCACTCTGTCACTGAACCGTACGATGATTCTTTGCGATTCTATCTGAATGGTACCAGAGTCGTCATCGACTCCATCTCTATTGATCCCGAAATCACCCTCCTAGAGTATCTTCGAGGGATTGGCCTCACAGGCACGAAACTCGGGTGTGCAGAAGGAGGGTGTGGCGCTTGTACTGTGGTAGTCTCTCAGCTTAATCCGACCACGAAGAATCTGTATCATGCATCTGTCAATGCGTGCTTAGCGCCGCTTGTCAGCGTCGACGGGAAGCATGTTATCACAGTGGAAGGTATCGGTAACGTCAAGAACCCGCATCCTGCGCAAGAACGCATAGCGATGGGCAGTGGTAGTCAATGCGGCTTCTGTACGCCTGGCATTGTTATGAGTCTTTACGCCTTACTTCGCAACGACACGAACCCAACGGAGCTTGAAGTTGAAGAAGCTTTCGATGGTAATCTCTGCCGTTGCACAGGCTATCGCCCTATATTAGATGCCGCACAGACATTTAGTAAGGAAAATGAGTGTGGAAAGCTAACGTCTAATGGTGGTGGTGGCTGCTGCATGGAGAATGGCAATGGAGCCAAACAGAGAAGATGCTGTATGGACAAAATCAATGGATTGGATGGAGATCAGCCAATAAAGCGGTTTACTCCGCCAGGTTTCATTGAATATAATCCAGACACTCAGCTAATCTTTCCTCCCGCATTGATGAAACACCAATTCAAACCATTGGCGTTTGGAAACAAACGAAAAAGATGGTATCGACCAATCACTCTAAAGCAATTACTGGAGATCAAGAGCGTGTATCCATCAGCTAAAATCATTGGAGGTAGTACCGAGACGCAGATCGAGATCAAGTTCAAGGCTATGCAATACACAGCCTCTGTCTATGTTGGAGATATTGCTGAGCTTCGGCAGTACTCATTCAAGAGTGATCATCTAGAAATTGGCGGCAATGTGGTCTTGACCGATCTCGAGCACATTTGCTTGAAAGCAGTCGAGCACTATGGCCCTGTCAGAGGGCAGCCATTCAAAGCCATACATAAGCAGATTCATTACTTTGCAGGTCGGCAGATTCGCAATGTTGGTACGCCGGCAGGTAATCTGGCCACTGCCTCTCCCATCTCAGACTTGAATCCAGTCTTCGTGGCAACGAATACAGTACTGGTGGCTAAATCATTACAAAAAGAGACCGAGATCCCAATGTCGCAATTTTTCAAGGGCTACAGGACCACAGCGTTAGCCCCAGATGCAATCATTGCCAGCCTGCGGATTCCTGTCGCGCGCGAGAAGGGAGAGTACCTTCGCGCATACAAGCAGGCGAAGCGCAAAGATGATGATATAGCTATCGTCAATGCTGCCTTGCGAGTCACTCTGAGCAGAAATAGTATTGTTGAAAGCGTGGATCTTGTCTATGGTGGCTTGGCTGCGACTACAGTTGCCGCCAAAGAAGCTGTTTCGTACTTGCGAGGAAAGGAGTGGACAGATCTTGCAACCTTAGAGGGCACCATGAACGCGCTTGAGAAGGACTTCGACCTTCGCTTTGGTGTGCCTGGAGGAATGGCTACCTATCGCAAATCCCTCGCCCTTGGTTTCTTCTACAGATTTTATCACGAAATTCTGTCGGAGCTGGAAGTCAAGACTTCCAAGATTGATCAAGATGTCCGTGGTGAGATCGAACGTGAAATCTCGAAAGGGAAAAAGGACCATGACGCTGCACAAGCGTACGAGCAACGAATCTTGGGCAAATCAAATCCTCACGTGGCAGCTCTCAAGCAGTGTACTGGCGAGGCGCAGTACACCGATGACATACCTGTGCAAAAGAACGAGGTTTACGGGGTCATGGTCCTTTCCACAAAGGCTCACGCAAAGCTTCTAGACGTCGAAGTGGAGGCTGCGCTGGATTTGCCTGGCGTAGTAGACTGGGTGGATCATCACGATTTGCCCAATCCCGAAGCCAACTGGTGGGGTGCTCCGAACTGCGATGAGGTTTTCTTTGCGGTTGATGAAGTCTTCACCGCTGGGCAGCCCATCGGCATGATACTAGCAGACTCCGCCAAACATGCTGAGGCGGGCGCAAGGGCCGTTAAGGTGGAGTATGAAGAACTACCAGCTATCTTTACAATTGAGGAGGCCATTGCCAAAGAAAGCTACTTCCCTCACTACAGGTATATCAACAAAGGACAGGCTGACGGCGCTTTTGACGAAGACGTTTGGGAAGAGTCAGATCATGTGTTCTCTGGTGTGGTCAGAATAGGTGGGCAGGAGCACTTCTACTTAGAGACCCAGGCATGCGTAGTCGTACCCAAGCCAGAAGACGGAGAGATGGAAATTTATAGCAGTACCCAAAATCCCACAGAAACGTAAGTCTTGCGTCCTAAGTCCGTATCACCTTGCTGATGGCAGTCTTAGGCAATCTTACGTATCCCAAGTCACTGGCGTCCAGGCCAACAAGATCGTCTCCAAGGTCAAGCGATTAGGTGGAGGCTTTGGCGGGAAGGAGACCAGATCGATCCAGCTCTCAGGTATCTGTGCAACAGCTGCGAAGAAGGTAAAGAGACCTGTGCGCTGCATGCTTAACCGTGATGAAGATATGATGACCTCTGGCCAACGGCATCCTTTCCTGGCAAGGTGGAAGGTTGCTGTGAACAAGGATGGGAAGCTTCAAGCTTTAGATGCAGACGTCTTTGCAAACGCTGGATGGAGTCAGGATCTCAGTGGAGCAGTTGTTGATCGAGGCTTGTCTCATATCGATGGGGTCTACCTCTTTCCAAACGTCCATGTCCGCGGTCGTATAGCGAAGACAAACACCGTCTCAAATACAGCATTTCGTGGATTTGGCGGTCCACAAGGAATCTTCATTGCAGAGACATTCATGGAGGAGATAGCAGACCATCTGGGTATGCCAGTGGAAAGGCTACGGGAGATCAATATGTACAAACCCAACGAGATCACGCATTTCAACCAGGAGCTCAAGGACTGGCATGTACCATTGATGTATAAGCAGATACTGGAGGGCGCAGATTATGAGAAGCGCAGGGAGAAAGTCACTGCATTCAATGCTGAGCACAAGTGGAAGAAGCGTGGTCTCGCAATTGTCCCAACCAAATTTGGTATATCATTTACTGCGCTCTTTCTGAACCAAGCAGGTGCTTTGGTTCATCTCTACCACGACGGCTCCGTCCTCGTGGCTCATGGCGGCACAGAGATGGGTCAAGGCCTTCATACCAAGATGACCATGATCGCAGCACAAGCCCTTGGCTGTCCTCTCGAAGACGTATTTGTCTCCGAGACAGCTACTAACACTGTCGCCAATACCTCATCGACAGCCGCATCTGCATCAAGCGACCTCAACGGCTACGCAATCTTCCATGCTTGCGAACAGCTCAATGAGCGCCTGAAGCCTTACAAAGAGAAGCTTGGCAAAGACGCCCCTTTGAAGGATCTTGTTCACGCTGCCTACTTCGACCGCGTGAATCTGTCAGCCAACGGCTTCTACAAAACGCCAGATATCGGGTACGTATGGGGTCCAAACACTGGCCAAATGTTCTACTATTTCACCCAAGGTGTCGCTGCAGCTGAAGTTGAGATCGATACCCTGACTGGAGACTGGACCGCTCTACGTGCAGATATCTTGATGGATGTCGGCCGTTCCATCAATCCGGCCATTGACTACGGCCAAATCGAAGGCGCCTTCATCCAAGGCCAAGGCCTCTTCACCACCGAAGAAAGCCTCTGGCACCGCGGTTCAGGCCAACTCTTCACGCGTGGCCCTGGCACATACAAGATCCCTGGCTTCAGAGATATCCCCCAAGAGATGAACATCAGCCTTCTCAAAGGCGTAGAATGGGAGAATCTGCGGACGATCCAGCGATCGAGGGGCGTGGGTGAGCCGCCGCTGTTTATGGGCAGCAGTGTGTTCTTTGCGATTAGGGACGCGCTGAAGGCTGCGAGGAAGCAGTATGGGGTTGATGACGTGTTGAGCTTACAGAGTCCGGCGACGCCGGAGAGGATCAGAATTAGTTGTGCGGATCCCATCATAAAGAGGGCGTTAGTGGAGCCGAGGGAGGGGGAGAAGAGCTTCTTTATTTCTATTTGATGGCTTGGTAAGGAAGGGGTTGTAGGTGCAGATCCTAGTGATAATGGCATGTTTTATGTTCGCGAGCAGCTGATTACGCAAGATCTAAGCTTGATACTATGATATGACTAGTCTATATGCTACGCTGGCACTCACACCATGCCCCTCCGTAATAAATCCCTGTACTACATTGCACGCTCTAGTCGCCCAATTTCTCTGTTAGTACAAGTTTGCGCTTGTATCATTACCGATTGGCCTTACGTTCCCTACGTCTTGAACCTCTCACGCTTCCAGAAAGCATCTGTTGCCATCAACCTTATCATTGAAAAGACACCCCGAAACAAAACAAAACAAAACAAAACCAAAATACCAAATCTACGATGTCTTTCCATGACCTCCCGAGTGAGCTCGTAGAACGCATTTCACGCTATGATTCTCCAAATGATGTTGAATCTTGGGTGATGACGTGCCATGCAACTCATAATTTATCTTAAGCAAGGCTTCGCATTTATGAAGAATTCGGAGAAGTCCACTCGTCAGTCCGCCTTTGGGCTTGGATCAATCCTTACGAATCTTTGGATACAGCGTATGAGAACCTTTTGAGTGCGTCAGCAGATCCGTGGACATGCTCTGCCCTAGCCATTCGTCTGTAAGGGCCCCTAACTCTCTTACGCCCTACTCACATATTCTTCAAGCAAAGGCTTGATGACGTTGCTCAAAGCAGCAAATGCCTCGCGAAGGACGACATCGATGCTTGGCATTTCAACAGAAGCTCTGAACAGGAAGATGCAGTCACCGCAATCATGCTTGCACTGTTGCCCAATATGAAAACGATGTTCGTCTATGGCGATCTCGGTACTCTACACCTTTGAATGTGGATCTGAAACACACCAAAGCTGTCATGGATAGGACCTTGAAGTCTCAATCCTCAACAGGACTCCGTTCCCATCGGAGGCTCTCTAAGGTAGCTGTATGGTGTGACGGATTCGGCTGCCCACCACTACGCTCCCTCGGCTATTTTGTAACTTCGTTTTCTCTCCATAGCGTGAGGACCATCACTGGTAAACATATTGTGGTCCGAAGAGGCCTACCTAAGGCTCGAAAGTCAGAAGAAAAGGTGTCAGCAATTCACACAGTCTTGATGCAACAGAGCTTCGTTCCGGCGAGTGCGTTGGCAAGCATCTTCGAACGGATCAAATCGTTGAGGACGTTCAGTACACACAAAAAGGTGGTGGTAAGGCAGTTTTCACTGTCCTTCTTCCCTGTTGAAACACTTTTGGAGAGTCTCCAGATATAAATTTGGAGCAGGGTCGTGGATTCTTATCCCAAATCACCTTGAGACATGTCGCCCCACTCAAACAATTGCTTGAGGAAACTTATGCTGACTCCCAAATTTGCCAAATGTCTGCTCACAGAACGCTCGTTCCTCGAGAACCACACCTACACCACAAGGCATCCACGACAGTCTTGTCTACATTCAAGAAATACGCTCAAAGTACTCACGCTGCGCTTCTCATGTGCTAACTGTTCGAATCCTGTGACAGCCTCGCAAGGATTCACTGTCCTAAAGTCTCTTACCCTGGGCGTGTGGTTGCTTCCACAGCAATACGAAGGTATTGTCAATATAGCTCATATTGTACCTCATACACTCCAATACCTCATGATCGAAGACATCAACAGGGACCTTTCTCGCGCCCAGGAATACCAGCTGCTGAAATTGATGCCTAACCCAATGCAGCTTAATGATGGGGCTTTGAGCCAACAGACACTACATCTCGCCATATACAAACTCCAGCCGATACGCTGGCCAAGACCGAAAGATGCTCTCTGGCGCATTTTCCAAATAGGGTCCCAGAACTGTTTCAGCTTCGACTTTCTCTGTCAGGGAGATCGAGAACGTATCGAAAGGTTGGAGTGTGGAAAGTGCCTTACAAGCAGATAAACCCTTGCATAATGGCAGAGTCTTCAATGGGAATCAAAGCAAGGACTGGAAGTATGCTGTTCGCAGACGATAGTCTCTTAGATTACGGTAGATAGCTAGAACTGTACAATTACGAAAGAAAACCTCAGAATCAATTAAACAGGAAATTCACTCTATCAAGGGCTTGGGGAGCTGCACATTTGTCCATAAGTACGCAGATTTCATCAAGACCAATTACTAAGGTGACTTGAGCAGACAGCGTGTCTAGTTGGAAATATTAGACCAGGAAACTCACTCAAGCAAACATATAGAGAGCAACTGCTCTATTTGTAGTCGGGGCTCTTACCTAAGATCTTGCCATAGTAAACTTGAGATAGGCACACGGCGCCAAATTTGTGGATTATGTTGAGCGGACCAATTCTCGATCTCTAGACCTGTCAAGCAGAGAAACCGCTCTGACCAGGCTTAAGAGCAGCGTATCCGCCCATGATCGGGCACATCACCCATAGAAATATGTTATAGCGTCGGCGTTGAACTTCATTGAGCGACAAAGTTACCTAAGCAGAGGCTTGAAGAGCAGTATCCTCTGTCATGTTAAAAATGGAATGCAATGAGAGGCCCCTTAAGCGAGCCACCTAGCGAGTCCCTAAAGATGCCCCCCAAGAGTGGTTTAGGCGGTAGGACAGGGATCTTCCGGGGAGCGGCTCCGGGGAAGCCCTAGGGCCCTCATTGAATTCCATTCTTAACATGACGAGGTATCATAACCCATGGACTGATATTTTAGCGTCAGTGTTGTAACACTCACTGTGCCAAGCCCGTTACACCATGATAATCTTCACCTCCACGATTCTTAAGCTCCAAACCTAACAACTACAGTCCACTATGGCTCAGTCAACACCGTACCTCACAGCCTGTCCAAACGAGATCCTTGATCAGATCGTTGCTGCACTCATTGCGGATATCCGTTACACCAAACCATTGGACGCCATCTCTCAGACCAACAAGCATTTCAGAGAGCTCTCGAAGCCGTTCTTGTTCCAACATGTGTCGGTAAATGGTGACTGGCCTACTGCACTGGAGATTATGAATGAGATGATAGAACAGCCAGACTTCAAGTGCTATGTTAAGTAGGTCAAAGTTGTCTTGAGCACATTCCCTGGGCTTACATGGTGGCAGGTCGTTCAAATTCGATATCCAGAAAGCCACCTTCTCGCAATTCAGTTCATTAGCCCCACCAATCGTCAAAGAGATCCTCAGCGAGATGCCCAAACTGAAGCTACTTGAGCTCGTACTCAGAGGTTTTGACCAACCCGCTGTATACGATCTTTTCCGCAAGGCTAAAGGTACTCTGCCTACAGTAGAGACGTTGGTATTGGGCCCTCACTTCGAATCGGCCATAAGCCTCTGCCCTAACGTTAAGGCTATTTCAACTAGTGACCTTGGCTGGCAGTACTCGCACGTACTCGGACATCAAGCGTTAGGTCGTGAAGAACGCGATGCAATGCTCAGTTTGATATCTGCGGCAGCGAAGGCTGATAGACTTTGCTGTTTTGCGGTAATGGTGGCTTGGAATCATACGATACTTGGGGTCATTGCGCGAGAGATGCCCGAGCTGCTAATCCTCACCATGTATCACGGCTACTACGACTGCAATATTCCGTATTGGACAAGTACACTGGCACGCTGTACCAAACTTCGATGCCTTGCCTATGTCGGAACGGACACCAATATTTGGAAACATGATTACGGCCGCCGTTTCCGAGGCTCAACGGAGCTCCAAACTACAGAACCTGCATGGGTATTGTCGGCAGCAATGATGCAGGCTTGTCCTAGTATCAAAGACGTATTTTTCGGCGCCTCGACAAGAATGGAACGGGTCTCAGATATGGAAGAAGAAGACTCATGGTACGTCGTGCCAGCGCGTCAGTCGTTCGGCGTATGTATTAGGAGGCACGAAGAGGAGCTACCAGGCGTTGAGAACCTCGCTACTAGGATCTTAGGCCTACAGGAGGGGAGGGAGGCCAACTGAAAGGTCACTCTGAAACTTGCGGGGAGAAGTCAATAAGTGGTTCTGAAGACGGGCTTTTCAGGGAGAATTGGTCGGGAGCATGTATTATGAGGAGCAAACAATGACGCTTTTTCGGATGGCTCATGATTAACGATGGACATCTCAATTCGAACCTCATCAATTGTCTCCTGGTCGGGAAAGAAGGCAATGAGGCAATACAGATTGAAATCTGAGGGCTAGGGCTATCACTAGCGCCAATCATGACTGTTGTCGCAGGATGGCCACATGTGCCCAAGAAGCGGTAGGAAATACGGAAATACGGAGCTCACAAGCTCACAATAGTAGTAGGTGGTCGTCAACTACTCACTAAAAAAGGTGCATCAAAAGGGATGCCGTTCCATCTCAGGATGTAGCTCGGCTGTAGCTACGCTAAAAGTTCACTTGTACTTACGCTGATTGGTTGGGAACCTCGGCTGTACCAGTTTCAGGTACGAAGTCACGTGGCACGCCTGGCCGTAGTTTCCCGCCGCTAACGCGTAAATGCCCAACCAAATCCTTTCCATTCTCCTTTGACTCGTAACATCTCGGAGCTACCAACTTTGTGTTTCAGTCCTTGGAAAGAAGATATGGTCTTGATTCTACTAAACATCTTTGTTTTGAATCTAACCTTCATGCCTTTTTCGGCCGAAAATTTTCATGGATCCAACTCCCAGCAGTTCGAAGCTAAAATCTATATGGAAATTTGCCACCGTGCCTGGACTTGCCTATTTGATCTCTAATTTCTGAACGACGTAGGCCTTTCTGACGAATTAGCTCTTACAAGAGGTATTAGCCGAAGATACCTCCGGCTCCGATCAAAAGCCCAGAAATCGACATGGAAATAGTAGCGACAAGGGTGAGTGAAACATTAACTATTTCACTAGGATAAGTGTGCTCTTGGATGCAGAAAGAATTGAGTTCGAAAACTGACGGTGGATGCCAAATGTTCGAAGTGATATGTTTCCGCAACAAACTACAAGCCACCTTCATCATCAAGGATAATGGGGATTCTATCGAGTCAAGTTGGTACAATCGAAACGCAGTATCATTAATCAAATTTGAATATTTTCTGGATTACTAAGCAACTGACGAGATACGCAAATTATATTCACGCTTCCTAATCCTCTGACCAATCGAAGAGGGCGAAGATTCAATCTTCGAATATCCCCGATGGACTTCGTATACAACGCCTCAACGGCTGTTAGACATTGACGTGCAGCGGATAGGATAACAGACTGTACAAACAAGTGTCCCGAGCATATTCCACTAGCGCTCACCACGCTTACCAAGACGTCGACAAGGCTGCAGGTCGCTGATTATGTCTGCAAATTGATCAAGAGCTGGTGACGTGACGTCGTTAGATCAGCGTCCTGGCTTCTTCGATTAACAAAATCTTCAATTTGTTGATCCTACCGGCCCCTTCGAAAGGTGTCAAAACGGCCGAGTGATTAAGAATCCCCCAAGAGATGATAAAATAGCGCTGGTTGAGCGCATAGCTTCTATTCGCAGTGCTCACAGGTGGCAACCGCGATTTCCCCGTCTTCAGTGCCAGAAAGTCTAAGCAGAAAGCGTTGGTCTTAAATAATTTGTATTTCCTGGCTTGACCTCGGGCACTCTCGCTACTTATTGTCAAGTATTTTTCTTTGAGTTCACTCACACTTTTCATTACATGTTGTCGGGCTTCAGAAACAGAGTAAATCAAAATGGGTTCTCCACCTCCAAGCGGGGCGCCACACATGACCACTGTCCAGTCCAGGGGCAGCTATCATGGTCTCCCGGTCTACCCTGCATCCATCAGAGGCCTCCGTGCATTGGTGATAGGTGCCAATGGAGATTCTGGACAAGCCATGGTTAAGACTCCACATCGCCAAGAAGAAACTTGCTTATCAAGCAAGTAACTCACTTGTCGTCTCCTTGCAAGGTTTTATGTGATGTGACGCTCTAGTTAACCAGCTTTGGATCTAAAATTTCGACGGATTTGAAATTACTGACAAAGCAGGTTGATTAGTTATGTGAGTGGAAGCCGAGGAAGCTCGATAAATTATCATGAATAGACAATAGCAAGGAAGAAATGACGATTGCGGTTCGAAAAATTACACCCAAAAATCACTTATGCCTGAGTTGCCGAACTGTGGTGGCACACTTGAAAATGTTGAGTAAACAAGGGTTTACGAAGCGAGCTTTCTATTGAACGCCAGGATGGCGACTATCCTGCGCCGTGCAAAGCACGCAGTAATGATCGCGCCAAACAGCAGCTGCCTGTGGGATAAATGGCCTACCGCAAGCATATAAAAACATTTTCCCCGCTACACGTAGTTGATATCAGGTGTTTGCTACTTACGACACCCGAGTTTGCATCTTGAACAAAAATTCCACAACTACTCACTATCTTAGTAAAACCACATCGTTCGGAGTTTTCTCACGCCGTGGAGTTTAACGAGACGATCTACTTCACTGTGTTTAGAGGGTCCAAGGATTGCCACCATTGTCCGAGACTCTTCTCACCGTCAGCTTGGCCCAAATGAAGCCTATGTCACGGTGACACATTCTGCCGTTGGGGCCGCAGATGAGCATTACCTCAAAGCTGGTAAGCACTTGACCTCGCCTCAAAGGGCCCGAGTTGATCTGGCTCAAGGCATGGTTCCTGGCCATGAGGCTGCTGGTCTTGTACAAGAGATTGAGATAAACGTCACGTCGGTCAAGGTTGGGGGCCGCGTTAGTCTCGGATACATTCATAAGGTATGTGGATGTTGTGAGAACTGCTTGACTGGTAAGTAGCCCATGATGGCTTCCACGTTATATACTAATGAAGATTTACCAAAGCCTAGGAATAGATACCTACTGCCTGAATAGGTCGGAATAGGGAACCCATGATCACGATATGGGATCATTCATAGGTACTTTTTAGAGCATTTCCTCCCAGTTTGGGGTCATTGAGACGTTTTTCGGGAACCTGTGTAGAAGAACGGCCCCAAAATAATGGCTTCAAACCTAGAAGATGGTCTTAAACATCAGTGCTGACTCCGAAATGTGCGTAGAGTAGCGGTACCGTATGGGATGCAGACGCATTATGTGAGCTCCCTGAAGGCTTGGATTCGGCACATGCAGCGCCCTTGCTGTGTTGCGGCGTAATAGTATGGGGAGCCCCCAGTCAGTACGGCGTTAAAGCGACTGATCGAGTTGAGATTGTTGGAATAGGAGGACTGTGAGAGCTGTCCATTGCCATTGTAAGTCCCAGCTAACAGGACATCAAAGCGGCCATATGGTCGTTTAATTCGCTAGAGCTATGGGCTGCAAAGTCGTCGTCTTCTCCAGCACAGAATCAAAGAAAGCTGAAGCTATCAAGTTTGGAGCATCAATTTTTCGCCTAGCCAGCGCCGAATTCAAAGATGTCGAGAAAGGTGAATCACCTACTGTTATGCGGTAGTGAGCAACCAGATTACAAAACTTATGTCTTCTTGCACCCAGCGATGGCTGTATCCCATTGACGGTAATCCAGATATCTTCCAATCATGGCAACAGGGGGAACCACCTACCCGTTAACAGTCAGCTTCGACGCCCCTGCCGTCCCCATGCTTCCAATATTGATTAATGGACTTCGCATCCAGGGTTTGGCTGGTGCACCAAGAGCTGAACTACGCAGAATGTTGAAGTTTGCCGTCGATCACAAGATTGAGCCGACGATCATGACTTGGCCCCTGGACGAGCAGGGTATCACTGATGCAATGAAGACGTTGCGTGAGGGCAAAATGCGCTATCGAGGCGTTTTGGTGGCTGCCTGAACACAATAGGTAGCATAGCTGTGTAGTAAGACCTTGATCAATAATGGAATACGAGTTCCCTGATTCATGAGGACGAGCAGTGTTGATTGCGTTGTGTATCGTGCCAGCAAGTGACAAAAACCCTGATTGGCGCTAGCCATAGCCCTAGCCCTCAAATGGGTCATCTCCTCATCTGTATTGCCTTGTTGCCTCCTTTCCCAAAGGGTGGCACTACAGAGACACCCCCTTTGCCTACATAAGGTAGACACCCCCCAGATCGCTAGATAGACACCCCCCCATGTTTGGTTAGTAGCCGCGGACGCCGTAACCATTAGTATATCTACCGCGGACAACAGCGTTGCCAGAACCTCGGGGTCGTGGATATAAATCAGCTACAACCAGGCCAGCGGCGATAATAAACTTTAACTAATCGGCTTAGTAGCTGATTTAATCGAAAAAACGTCGGATTTAAACGATTTAAGGCCTGCCATAGGCGCGTTTTTTGGGCAGGATAAGGGTAAAAATAACGAAAATCCTACTTATACTTAGTCTATAACGATTCTATTATTAAACGCTCTCCTTAAAACCTAGCTATATACTATATTTAAAGATCTGCCTATTCAGAATCCAAGTATATATGACGTCGTCGTCGCTGACGGTATTAGGGATAAGGTAAGGTAATAGCCTTACTGCCATACGCCCGCGTCGCCCGAACAATTCAGGCTGGTTTTATTACGGCTTCCGCGGCCACTAACTAAACATGGGGTGGGTGTCTATCTAGCGATCTGGGGGGTGTCTATGTAGGCAAAGGGGGTGTCTCTGTAGTGCCACCCTTCCCAAATAGGAGACTCATGATGCTATTTGAATTGAGACGCATTGTTAAGCACGAGCCACCCGAAAAAGTGTCATTGGCTTATATGTTTAGAAGCTACGTGTTTCCTACCGTTTCTTGGGCACGTATGGCCTTCGTGCCGCCGAAGGCATTGGATTTGGAGCAAAGCATACATTTCCGAATGTAGGTAAATACATGCATGCACGGATCGCCTTTCATTCGCTGTTGCGCACTGCAATTGGTACATGGAGCTCACAGAGTCATAAGTGTCAAACGTCAGTCTCACTGATTGCCCCGCGCCGCATCCTCTTCGTCGTTCTTCGGCACTGAGACCATCTTTGGGACGGTCACAGCATTGATCTTTCGGAAAGCCTAGGAGAAATTAATAATCAGCAAAACATCCCATGATCATCCCGAATACAATTCTTGATCCAACTGGCAGCAGCACACACCTGCCACCACCGCATATTCCACGTAAAACTCCATCCCCAGAACGCCCAACTCTCTCCATAATGTACCCACCACCATGGACTAATAATCTGATCAATACTCACATTCTGAATAGAGCTATCCGGTAGTTTCCCGTCCCACTTATCCTCGACTTTGGTGATTTTGCCTGAATCCTTGTCATAGAAGATGTTGATCTTGCTATCTATAGTCTGCTCCTTGCCAATGCCTTTAACCACGTAACGAGTGCGCAGGTCCATGGAGATAGGATTACCCCCGGAGGTGACTTCGTGGTGGAGACGCTCGATTTCCGAGAACGCGGTTTGGAGTCCGTACCATTGGGGCTCGTACTGGGAACGGCCAACGGCGACGGTGATGGGGTCTTCGAAAGTGCCGTCGTCAGCCCAGAGTTGGAGCTTCTTAAGGGAAGGTCGGCCAGCGAAGAGCTGTATGTAGGTTAGCAAAACTTGGGCAATGGACATCCAGTGAGAACTTGGCTCACATCTAGTACGCTCCCTACAAGGGTCTTTTGCTGCTCATCGAGGGACACGCCGCTGGCTGTCTTGATATTGGTATTCTCAATGTTGAGATCGCTCATTGAAGACATGTTGCGGACTTGGGAGAGAGGAAATTGCCTGGAAGTATTGAATCTGCTTGAGACTGCTGAATTTTTGAAAGATCTCTGAAGGGAAGACTGAGTGATTGGAAGACGCATGTGTAATCGCGGTTGTTGATAATGGAAAAGCTCCTGGTGAGAGTGAGCAATGACGGTGAATTTGAATCGTGTTCGCTGCAAACATTGCATCATCATCCCACAATTTCAGGGTCCAAGTCGTACTCGTAAGATCTGCCAGCGGGCAAAGATCGGCGCTCAATCGAGACGCGGAACCACGTGATCTGTTACTTCCTGCTTTCCCAAGAGCAGGACTTCAGTCCTTCTCATGGCCTGCAGTCGCAACAGCTAGTATCTCCTCCTCGAGGCCTGGTACATGGACATATTCAATACCCGCTTTTGCAAGCTTCGCCCTGCCAGTATTCTCTCCAACGAATTTCTCCGGCTCCTTCACGCCAACATATACCGTCTTGATCCCTTCATTGGCACTGCCCCTGGTCTCCAAGATCGTCTTCGTACATGGCACGTTCCCACTAGCTCTCATGTTGCAAGGTTCCATCGTCGTATACAAGACCAACTTTTGTGACGCCGCATTCGAATCGCCCTCTCCTTGTTGGGTTTCAAATTGCTCGTAGTACTTGGCTAGACAGCATTGCTCAGCATGAGTGTTCCCTGGTAGCTCCATAGTGTAACCCGTGCACAAGACGCTGTTGCTGCTCTCATCAACTAGAATGGCTCCAACACAGAAATTTGTAGGCCTTGGGGGAGCCTTCTTGGCTTGAGATAGGGCCAGGCGCATGTAACTTTGGTGGTCAACACAGGCAATCGACGCGTTGCTTGCCATATCGTTCTAAACAAGCTCTGCAGGTTTGGTGCCAGAACAAGTGACAGTGGCGCGGGCTACAGAGCCTGAACTTCGTAGCAGAAACTTCTTGACAGTGACGGAATTCGCTGTCAGTGCTCAAGAAGAGCCGCAATTACGTAGCTGATGGCTCTTGCTTGAGATGGACTGCCAGACCTCTTTCTCAATTCAAGGTTGTCTGCGTTTGCTGGGTTTCAATACATATCATATTGGGTTCGATTCCTAATGGCGCTGGTTCAATGGTGTTGTGGTGTTGTTTGTATTCTTTGTCTGGTGCAAATTTCTTGCTCGTTCCTGGACTGACTGTCTCGCTATGTCGACCCCACCGCTAGCCGTTTCCTAGTGCTAAGCGTTCTAAGGTATTTGCTTTCACTTTTGCCAAACTTCCTCTTGTTCCCATAACAACGACGGCCAAAAGATGCCGCATCTTTTGAGCTCAATCACCTCTGATAGATCTTCTCACTGGTGAACACACAATTGAGGCAGGATCTATCAGCAACAAAATGACCATCAGCTACCACAGCCCCTCCGAATGCGGCCAATCTTCATCCTCAAAACCCCACCCATTCAAAATCGACCGCAGATTCGACCCCAACGCCATCTACGGTAAAGAATTTGACTTAAATGCTTTAGACTACCGCACCGGTTTCTCAACAGCGGTCCCTTGCCCACTCTCAGCCCACAAATGTTCCTATTGCAAAAAGCTATCACCTCACGTAGGCGCACTCATAATCGCCATAGACGGTGCCTGCCGCTCCACCCCATCTGTATGGGGTCCCTCAAGTATTGGAGTCTTTTTCGCCAAAGACTCACCCTGGAATATCGTCAAGCGCTCCAGTAAGCCTGCGGCGGTGAGTCAGAGGGCTGAATTGCAGGCTTGCTTAGCTGCGTTGCAAATGGCCGTAACGATCAAAGTTGAGAAGCTAGAAGAAGAATTGACCCAGATTGTGATCAAGGCTCATTCAGAGTATGTCTGCAGAGGTATGACTGAATGGGTGGGCAAGTGGAAGAAGACTGGGTGGTTAAATGCCAAGGGCATACCAGTTGCTAATGGGGATCTTTTCCAGGATGTGGAAAAGGTGATTTTGAGGTTAAATGAGATGGGTGTTGAGGTGCTGTTTTGGCAGGTGGTCAGGGAAAGGAATGTGGAGGCGGAGGGGTTGGCTAGTTCGGCTTTCGAGGGAGTGAGGAAGCCGTAATGGGTGCTTTGAAAGGTGTTCAAAGATGGCTACAACAGCTCGCACTGGGCAAATTACCGGCCATATCGGACCAAATTGGAGCCAGGAGGTATTCGAGTTCGTTGAAGGTCGAGCATGGAACGTACGTTTCCCGCGGGTTGAATGTACAAGGTTGGCGGACGAATTGGGGCTTAGAGCAATGACATCCATACCACTCAGACTCAACTTTGGTGGAAATCGTCAAAGTTATCATCAATAAGAGCTGGAAAATTGACACTGGCCTGGGAACATGCCAGACGAGCGACCACTTTACTCGTAAGTTTGGACAAGAGGTATCACTTGGGTAGAAATGTCTCTGGTGAGGATCTTACGAGCGACAGAAGCATCAATTACCAGTCAAGTGAGCTGTTGGTTTTTCTTCCGAGTCGGTGTTTTGAGCCAAAGGGAGTATACTAGAGACCTTTGGCTTTGATAATGCTCAATGAGACTCATCATACGAGTATACAACATGATGCTTGCAACCCATGCTTCCACAACCAATATGAACATGCTTTCCACTACAATGGTACTATGTACGAGCACGCTGGTTGGCTTGTTGACTGTATAGTTCAACGAACTCCGAAACAAAGAGCGCTTGCTCTCAACCCTTTCCTGCATCTGTCAAGTACGGAGGAGTTGTGTTAACATAAGTCTATGATGAGTGAATTCATCCTTGAGGAGCTCGGGTAGTGCACGGGTCAGCACGTCAGGATGACAAGCGGAGAAGCAAGCTTCGGCTTGTTAAGTATTATACTGCCTTCTCGGTTTGCTCGACGGTGCTCCCACCTGACAATTCCCGAAACATTCAATTCGAATCTGAGTCTGAGCAAAAGCAATACGTTTGATTCTTTAGACTCTGAGAAAATCTCAAGGATCGAAGAAGAAGAGAAGAGCACGGAGGTCCGAAGCATGCATATTATGTGAATATTTCCAAAAAACCCCGCTCAATATCCACAGACCTCCTCTCACAGTATCATACCCATGCGCCTCACGATTCGCCAACTTCCCACTCCTATCCTCCATCTTGTACCATCCTCCATCTTATACCAATCAGCGTCACCACTTCTCACCGAAGATCTGAATCCATCGCAGACATTCTCAAAATTGAGAAAATGGTGATACATACCAATAATCTGCATACGACCCACCGCGCTTGCTCCATTGGCGGTAGCGCAGGATATGAATGTAATGGCGACGATGACTAGGATGATAGATATAATCAGGAGGGGGAGGGCGATGGCGGTGGTTGGGAAATACATCTTGCGCAGTTCGATTCACGGTCATACGGACAGGTGGAGGAATATAGGTGATGAGAATCAATTGATATGCTTTTCAACAAGCAATGGCGGTCTTGCAACGTTGGATTTGGAGCTCGAGTAGTGGTTCGAGTGCAATGAGTGAGCGACATAAATTTGAGAGGGGGAGTTGCAGTCGTGTGCTCGCACTGCTTTATGTATTCGCCAAGAGATGAAACACTATACAGTATAAAGAGATGGCACGTTGCTATTCTCGTCTCGAGAGCTTGGCGGGGCGCAGAGCAATGAGCCGTGTGGTGTTTGAGGATCTTCGCGGTTGTGGTTGGTGCCGAACCACGATGCCAGAACATGAAACGACAAAGCGATCACGAAATCGGCTCGAGATAGTTGAGAGTAGAATAACGAACATGTAATGATCTCAAAACGGCGAAGTTGAAGGAGTAGGACAGACACATCTCTATCTCGAATGCTTCTCGAATGACCATACCTCAAAGGCGCGGTATCAGAACGCCCCCACCTCTAAACGCCCCATGCTATGTACAACTGAAATCTTGAACTCCACGACCATTCACTGGCCAGGAGAGATGAGCAAGCCTTTCTTCTGCGCATCATGATCCCAGCCTCCAGCTCTCGCCTCACCACCATGCTTCTCCGCATATCCTTTAACCCTCGCCTCAAGCTCAGGCCTGAAATGTCTCACAAGACCCTGTAGCGGCCATGCGAAGGCTTCGCCCAACGCTGTATAGGCATTAGCACTGCTCCAGTAGTCATTGAAGGTATAAAAACGTACCACAAATCGTGTGCCCCTCCACCTGCTTCGTCAACTCCTGCAACATATCAATCTCCCTCTCCCTCGCCTGCCCCTTCTCAAACCTCTTCATAATCTGCTCCGTCCACTTACTGCCCTCCCGACACGGCGTACACTGTCCGCAACTCTCATGCTTATAGAAACTCGCCAGCCTACTGATAGCCCTCACAACATCCGTGCTGTTGTCCATTACAATAACAGCCGCCGTGCCCAATCCGGATTGCGAGTCTTTTAGAGCGTCGAAATCCATTAGCTGTTCGTCGCAGGTAGTTTTCGGGAGGATGGGCGTAGATGAACCGCCGGGGATGATGGCTTTCAGGTTATCCCAGCCGCCGCGTACTCCACCAGCGTGTTTTTCGATAAGTTCTTTGAGGGGAATTGACATTTCTTCTTCAACGGTGCACGGGTTGTTGACGTGGCCGGAGATGCAGAAGAGTTTTGTGCCAGCATTGCGCTCGCGGCCAAACGAGTTGAACCAATTGGCGCCTCTTCGAATGATCGTAGGAGCGACGGCGACGGTCTCGACGTTAGCGACCGTCGAAGGGCATCCGAAAAGCCCGACGGATGCTGGGAAGGGAGGCTTGAGGCGGGGTTTGCCTGGTTTCCCTTCTAATGACTCGATAAGGGAGGTTTCCTCGCCGCAGACATAGGCGCCCATACCGCGGTGGATGTAGACATCAAAGTCATATCCACTTCCACAGGCATTCCTCCCAATCAATCCCTCTTTATATGCCTCCTGTATCGCTCGCTGCAGTACCGTAGCTTCGTGGTAAAATTCTCCTCGGATGTAAATATAAGCTACACTGCAATTCATAGCTCGCCCGGCGACGAGACAGCCTTCGATTAGCTTATGAGGGTCTTTCCGCATGATTTCACGGTCTTTGCAGGTTCCGGGTTCGCCTTCGTCGGCGTTGACGACGAGGTAGCGCGGTTTGGTGTCTTTGTCCCAGTCTTTGAAGTTCATGAAGGACTGCTTCAGTCAGCCGGGGCGGTTCTATTGGGACGGAGGCTGGCGTACCCATTTCATGCCTGACGGGAAGCCGGCGCCGCCTCGACCTCGAAGGCCGGAGGCTTTGATTTCTGAGATGAGCTACCATATGTCAGCAAGACAGCCAGGACATAAGAGGATCGGATTCGGCAAACCCAGTCATGACCCTTCAGTATCATCTCCTTCGTCTTGTACCAATCCCCATACTTCATCGCACTCTTGAGATCCGCGCCATGATGCCCGTATAAATTCTGAAATATCCGATCTTGATCCTTCAGCCCCCCAAAGTGTGTCCTCTTCGGTGGCGGTCCATCCTGTACTGTGGCTAGACCTCGCCTTTGCTGGCGTTGTGATGTATGAGGTGCTCCATTGACCCGCACGGTGGCGGCGACTGAGGGGTGTATGCGATGAGAGAGAGAGCCAATTTGCTTACGGGCGGCAGCCCGTGATGTGATCATTATTGTAGGAGAGGTAGAAGACGAATTAAAAGGTAGTTTGTTGTTGGGATTGTAGGGTGGCTGAAGATCTGCGGAACAAAGTGAACAAGGTCATCGATCAGATAAGCGAGCTTTGATTGGCTGAGAAAACCGCGCTAAATCATTGCTTTTGGTGAAAACAGAGGTTGAGGGTATTGCTACAAAAGTTCTACGAATGATAGGTCTTGAATTAGGTGATATGATTTCGTGCACAAGTGCTCCCAGTTATGAAAATTGTCAGATACATTAAGAACAAATCCATCGCTCACGCCCAAGTGACCTCTATTTAAGGAATAAGATGGCATTGACGCCCAGAACAAGAATGCGTGTGAAAAAGAGCGTTGGCAGTGCTTTAGACGAAGCAGCAGATCTATAGTGGAAATCGTATCCAGGCGGAAGTACCTCCCCTGAAGGAAGTACGAAGCCGGACGGGACGTTGACTATTACCTCAGAACGGGAGGCGCTTGTTGTTTTTGGACTCGTGCTTGTTGGTCCCGCTGCCAGTGCCCGAAGGATTGACCGTTGATGGGCTTCCCGTCCCAATGGGATATCTAGGCCCGCGCCAGTACCTGATGGAATGTAGCCTGTGCTGTAGCCTGAGCCGCTTGGGAAATATCCTGAACCTATCGATGTTGGAACGGAAGAGGAACCATCCGATGTTGGCGGGATGGTAGCATCTTGTGGCACTGCTGTCGTGCTGATAGCGTGGCATTTGTCCTGACCTTCAGGAACGGGACCAAGATTGATTGTCGTGGTGAAAGGACCATCACAGATCGAGTGATTGATTACACAGAACAGCCTTACCATGGTTCCTGATCAGCCACTCCGACTCAACACCTGCTCGCCAAGGATTCCAGCAATCACACAGTTCCTTACATCCGTCTGTGCTTACCAAATTTGCCATCAAAATAGGTAAACAGATGGTCCTGCTTTATTGCCAAGCTAGGTGCAACGGCTGCAATGCTCTGGTTGCGGCTTGATTCTTCTTTGAGGGTCTTCTCCTAAGAGCCAAGATTCTGGCGAAAGAGCTGATTGATGGTTAATAAGTTCGCCTAGCTTCCTCAAGTTTTGGTGGGGGAATTGGCGTAGATACAATCAAGCGTGAATTGAATATTGAAGGTAAGTAATCTCATCCAACTTTCGCATTCCTTGCTGGTTAAACTCCTTTTCGATTGTTATCTGCTCGCTAAATCCTACGAAGAAGTAAGCTCCAACGTACTCGCATTCCCTGTAGCCCCTAAGGCCAGCGGAGGTGGATGAACTTTTAGGTCCTTGAGCTCGATAAAGAGATTTTGTTCTTGCTTGCCATCCACATACTGTCAGCCACTCAAGTCTCAATACAGAATCTCTCAAAACGATAAAAAACCAGCACTCAGACTCACCCAACCCCGCCGCGAGACCCCCTTCACCCCTCGCCTCCACGCACATAATCTCAACCGCAACCGCCGCTGCCTAATTACACGTTTCGAGTCAGTCTGTTCCTTCTCAGACAAATTCCTTGTACCAAAGCATGTCTGGAGCTAGAAGGGAAACCTTTGCTCCCAAAATAGTTATTCCACGACTCAAATCCATCAAAGCACAACTCTAGTAAGACGACTTCACGGACTACACTCACAATTTGTACGAAACCCCTTCATTCGTCCTCAGAATTGTATCTACAACAGTACTACACCGTTCCTCGACCGTCGTCCACTGCTTCGGCACAACCTATACACCCCTCAAAATCAGCACCATTCCATGGAACCACAAACCAAACCCCCAAAAAGCCGGCGATTTCTCAACAAGCCGAGAAAAAATCCACCTCCAACCGAGCCTTTGCACCAACCACGGCAACATGATTCCGCACCAAACTCACCCACATCCACCCCCATGGGTGAACCAAAGGGAGTCTATAACATTGTTCTGCCTGTCTAACGTTATGAGGCGTTACGCCTATGCAAATCGGATTTCCAATGATTTCAGAGCGGGACATGGTTTGGTCTTCGCTGCCTTTGAGCCGGAAACATGGCGAATCTAAATCATCGTGAGCATGCCAATCTGCACATCCGCAATTCTGGAGCCCGAAGACTAGCCTTTCTGCCCAACTTGAGCGAGCACGAGCTCGATATTGACTCCTTTAGAGCATACCAAGAGATGTCGTATTCAATGTTGGACCCAAAAGATGAACATAAAATCCAAGTTAGGCTTAGCGTCCTACAGATTTAGGACCACTCCAGAGCTTCTGCCACAGATCATCGCTACTACTTGCGACGTCAATCTTTCGCATTCCATCTCTCGAATCTTACTCTCTTGCTCTCTTCGACCTCTATTGCGCTCCTTTTTTTCCCATCAATCTTTCGTATTCCATCTCTCGAATCTTTCTCTCTTGCTCTCTTCGACCTCTATCGCGCTCCTTTTTCTCTCTCTCGGTATTCGTACGCGTAGCCTCTTCATTCCTCGCCTTCTCTTCCTCTGTAGTAAGGCGCTTTACTTCTTCTTCGCGTTTCTGCTTGTTCTTCGCATCCGCCGCTGTAGCATGCCTCTTCTCGTCTTCCAGCTTCTTCTTCGCCTCCTCGCGTCTCCTTCTCTCTTCGTCCTGTTTCCTCTTCGCTTCCTCCCGTCTCTCCCTCTCCTTTTCCGCAGCAGCACTCTTAGGATCTGGAATGGCGTGAAGTTTCTTGCGTCGACGCTCGACTCGCGCCTTGAGTTCACGGTCTAGCCCTTCTGCCTTCCTCTTCGCTCGCTTCCCGTCGTGCTCGCTGACTACCCATGGGTGATTGAGGATGTCCTGGCGGAAGTTGTTGTTTTCAGCCCAGGAGGCGGCTTCTTCGTTTGTCGTGTGGACGATGGCTGCAAGACGAGTAGTCGGGGTTAGTCTGATTGCGCATTTAGTTTTAGACTTGGCGTAAACAGTCACATACATATCCTCTCCAACAGGACTTGCTTCTCCCCTCTGAACGACCCAATACCGCCCTTCACCTTAACCACAGTCCCGACATCAATTCCGGTCAAATCGATAGACCGACCCGTAGCCGTAGTCCCTTCTGTAGGAGTATCCGGAATAGCAGATGCCTTGGCAAGTCCGTTCAAGTCATCCTTTGGCATTGTACGTTCTTTAGACTTAGGTCGCCCACAAGTAATCTCAACCGTGGCACCACTGCTATCATCCAGGATCATGATCCAGCGATTGACAAAGATGTCGAGAGCGACAATGGCGCCCACAAGGCGAATCCATTTGATAGGGTGGTTTAGGTGGAAGTAGAGGTTTTGTCCTGAATGGCGCAGTGTCAGCACGCTAGATATGTAGGGGAAAGACGTCCACAGCCGCTGTGGAGCCCGAAGAGACATACCTTCGAAGCCTGACCGCTCTTGAAGAGCGTGGACGTCTGCTGCCGTCAATCTGGCCCAGGTATTATGGGTTGGAGAGAGCGCAAAGCAGTATGCGGGATAGAACGTCAGAGGAGCGCAGAGGGACTTGGGCATAGCATTTTCGAGGCAGTCAAGTTTCAAAATCTAGAATGATGTGAGCTCTGCTAACGGGCGGATGTTACGATATTAGCGCGACGCGCCTATTACGCCGACATCACGTTTGGTATGACCACAGCGAAAACGATCAACCGGAATTATCTTCCCACCCTCCCCCGTAGTTCCCCCCAAAGATTCTCTTCAATGTTGGCAATTTCATCTTTATCTCTATAGGGTTAAAATAGTGTGACCGAGATTATTGATTGTAGGTCGTCCAGCTTGAATATCAATTACTCCCTGGGGCCACCGGGTGCTGCCACTGTTGGTATCCAACCCAAGCTTGGTACCCTCCCACTGTCAGACTAGCCATACCTAGCACTACCGCAAATGTCACGCCAACCAAAGTCGCCAACATCACGTATCTGGGCCCACTTTTGCGTTCTAAGCGCTCTTGGAACCAGCCTTGAGGAATCGGATTCTCCAATGCATCGTATAAGTCTGCAAGATGCTCTCCGAAGTAATGATAAGTAACATCCTTCTCATCGGTATTACGGATGGAAGTGGACTCAAAGCGAAGGCAATCGGGGTCGAAAGAGTAAGTCGATACAAGAGATAGGAGGAGAGATTTCGATTTGCGGTCTGTGAGCGGAAATAGTATTTTCTGTACTGAGTCGAGGACCTCGAGTGCAAGTTGACGGGGTATTGCACCACTGCTGACGTTACTTTAGGGTCTGCTAGGTTAGATGTTCTTTACCTACAGTTTGAGTGACTCGCTCGTGGAGAGACCAGGCGTATCTCTTGTAAGTCTTAAGTGCTCCTTGAGGAAAGCTGTGTGGTGGTAAATTTCTACCACGTTGCTCTTCCTATTAAGCTTTAGATGCGCTCTTAGGTCGTCCGTTGGTTGAAACCTCAAACCAATACGTTTCCTAAGCTTTCTGGCCATTAAAGATGTCTTCATGTGCTGCTGGAACTTCAGATCCTCGTCATTGAAGCTCGGATGTTCCGTCTTCGGGAAGATGTCAAGAATGTATTGAGTAAATGTGATGTCGGGGCGCCATGGAATCTGAAATGCGCCATGCTCGAGCAGACCGGAAGACTGACGCTGCGCAGAACAATTGATCATGGTCATGACTTTTACGGCGAGATTTATGGCACGCTCCCGGTCTGCAAATGGTGGCGGCAAGCGATCAGGACGGTTCTCCAAGAATCTAATAGCAAAATGTGAACGCGTGATGTCAGGTTCCTGCTTCAAATATTTTATAACATCGAAAAGATCATCATGTGTACTAACCTCGAAGTCAGCAATGTCGCGATATATAAGAGAATTGATGAATGGTTTGCATAGTAGGTGAGTTATCAACAAAAGCTCAAGTAGCATATCTCTTGACCCGAAATACGATCACGGTGACAGAGAAAGCAGTCGGAAAAGACGTACAGTAGGGCAGGGTGTTCACCGGGACCAAGATTGGGCTCATAAGACCCTGTCAGGTATTTATAATGTCCAAAAAATCGTGCAAGACGTTCAGATCTTTGTGAAGGGCATTGTTCCTTGTCGAAGCAGCATCTGGCGTTCTTACAATCATCGCAAAGGGACCAATCCCATAGGACTTGACCCAATTCTTGGAGCTGGACTTCAGAAACCTTCTCTAGAGGTGACAGTGATACTGAGAACGTAGTAGCGACCATAGTGGTCTGCCGATGTTCTCAATTCATTGATTTCTGCGCAAATGAAAGGGTTTCATCTCAATTTTGTCTGGTAAGCCTTCCCCTCTTTTTACACAATTATAGGTGGCTATGGCAGCCATTCTTGTTCTAGGCACAAGAAGAATACAACCCTGTCTTCATGCGCCCCTATGACTGCAGGGCCCGAGTTGGCGGGTACTCAGCCCATGCAGAGCCCCCCACCTCAGGTCAGCGCGATCTCCAGCTAAACCATTCTTCGACATTCTTGAGCAACAATCTGCATGATGAAATCTGAGAGTCACTTGTACATTCTTCTTTAATCTATTGAAGTAAGACCTGCATAGTTCCTTAAGTTTCTCGTCCATTAACATTCAGCCTCGTGCTTCAGGCCAGATGTCGAACCAAGCAGTGGTATTGGATATCACAACAGTCGATGGAAGCAAAGAATTAGGCTTTTGAGTCTGCTCACAAGATATCAAGTGTCCAATCGCGGCTGGGCTTGAGTCTTCAATAAACAACTCTCTGGTCTTCCGCACGTTTGGTGTGCAATCTTGGGGGTTTGTAGTCTTACCAAGTGCTACTTATCTGGGCCAGTTGCCCGGCTGCAGCCATCATGGAATCGGTACGAACTTCCGTCTCCACCGAACTGCCTAATACATCCCGCTGGTCGACGAAAGTACCCTCGATAAGTTCTGATTCAAAATACGGCTCCGCTGGTCCAATGGCAGAAGGAGGGATCATAGCCTGTCAACCCATCGCGGAAGGTGTTGCCATCACTTCGAAGGGACCTTTCGCATTGACTCGTAAAGTGGTGAAATTGAAAATCTTCGACCCAGAGATCTCTCAATCAGTCCGTTACAGGTTTTCCGATTTACACGAATTGTTTGAGATGCCGCTCTACGAATATCTCACCAAGGCCAGAGTCAAGCCTAGTGGGCACGCGATGAAACTCAGAGTCTTGGGTGAAAGTTCAGAAACGGCAAAGCCTTGGGTCCTTGTCCTGTGTTGCGAGATAGCGTCGAAAAAGATTAAGAAGTTCTTCAATCAGTCACAGATCAAAGCTGAGTAACAACCGCGCAACCCAGATATGCCGTCCTTCGAAGTCTACGTGTGTAATAGAGCACCTAGAGCAACGGCCGCTCTAGCTGTAAATGTATACGCGGACTGGCGAGAGCACCCCGTTGTGCGGGCAAATGATTGAAGTTGGCGAACCCGATCGGGCCCGTATTGCGACCCTCGGTGGGGTGGTCAAAGTGCGTTTACCTGATGCGACTGAGAAGCTATATGGCATGACTGCTGGCCATGTTATCACAGAGGAACCATTCTACGAGGGTAGCAATCCAGGGTCTAACGAAGAAGAGGACAATGATGAAGATGAAGAGAGCCTTCTGGACGAGGATGAGCTTGAAATTGAACTCGCTTTCGAAGGGGATCAAGACAGAGGAGAAATCGGAAAAGAGATCTCTGGGCCCAGAGAAATGCAAAGTGTGCGGCTTCAATGGCCTCTCATCGGTCGTATATCTGTGGCATCTAACCCCAATGCTGGACCCGACTTGGACTGGGCTTTAGTAGATTTTAAGAACATCACTGCTCAATAACTTCTGAATGTCTTTGCGATTCCTTCTTCCAACCCTCAAATTAGTCGCCTAACTGCGAGCATTGGCCTGCGAACCCATGGTAGATGACCCTGACCGAGAAGTCGTTCTTGTCAGTGGATTAGGTGGGCTCAAGCCGGGGAAGATCTCAACTTCGACATCATACCTCAACATGGGGCTTTCCACGAGGGCTACTGAAACATATACATGAACTCTAAACCCCAACTCAAAACTAGATCCAGGCGATTGTGGTTCCTGGGTTGTTGATATAAGGACTTGTGAGGTCTATGGCCACATCGTAGCGCTAGACGCCTTGGGGGAGGCATGCATCGTTCCCTTTAATGCTGCCCTTCGAGACATACAGGGACGTCTTTCGGCTAGGTCGGTGTCCCTTCCAACGGAGACCGAGTCACCGCAGCCGCTCGGATCATTCACAGAGGGGGTAAGCAACCGTCAATATGACCAAAAAAATGGCAAACAACCAGCGTCACCTACACCAAATCCTTTTGAGGAGCCCGCTGCTATGCAACGTCTGATGGCCGATGTCGATCGATTACAACTTGATCAGGGCCATTTCCCCACCGGGTCCGTTGGAGGCCGCCGGGCTCTACTGGGCCCACCACCATGCAACTCAGAGTTCTTAAGTACGAGTGAGCAGCAGCGAGGCGACAGCAACACATCTCGAAGCTCCGGCCGTCGACATTCAACCACTCGCCGCCAGGCCCAAGGGGTTGGTGAGTGGTTGGAGGGATATACATTCATCATAGAACCCACTATCACCATTAGACAGAACGACCCGTGGGCCCGTACCCGGAGGACTACAATGATTGCAAGTCAAGCCACTCTTTTGCAGTAGCTTGACAAACAACAAGCACGAGGGAGATTGGCTTCTCAGCAATATGACGCCCTTGGAATGGAAGGTTCCAGACGACGCCAGATTGATCGGCTCCTTGATGAACGAGATTACAGAGATCCGAGGCACGAGTATCAGCTTGCTTCTGTTAAGCTTAATCAACGCCCGGTCGCAAGTGACATAATGGACATTCAAAGCATGCGTGTTATTCTAATACAACGACCTCGTCAAGGTGTTCCTGCCGATACTCTGGTAGATTACCCTTCATTGTTGACGAGCGAGATAGTCGATCTCGCATACTATGATACGACTCAATGACATCGGCACGTCTCTACGGTCGGGGTTTCGGGCTATACATCCAATGCAACGAGAAGACCTGATAGCCCTACATGCAGTGACTCGCACTCTAGGTCCGTTGACATTCCATACAGTCGCCCTTATAGAAGCAGCCACGAAAGTACTACGAGTAGAGCTAGTAAAAATTCATTCTATGCTTCCATGGGAAAAACTTCCTGTCAAGATAGTATATGTTCGGCTTATTATGACCCGAGGGATGCACGGGGTGTTCGCCGCCCCAGCCTTTCACCGCCTGATCACACCACCGACCGATCTGCTCCTAAGCCTCGGGAAGGACCCTACAGGAGCTGCCTTGCCATCGGATCTCGATGGTCTCAAGAGGAGATTCCCTACGGATGTTCAAGTACCCATGCGCGAAAGCTCGAGACCAAGGAGAAAACTACAGATCATCGTCTTCGTCGTCCGAGACTTCTGAGTATGAAAGCGACCTTTTCTCCGAAAGAACAAATTCGACCCGGCCCACTGTATCAAGTGGGAGCAGACACTACGAGGACGCATCGTTGAGCGCACCCTCACGCGAACCTAGATGTAGATCAAGTGAGCCACATACATCAGAGCCTACCCACCCTTTTCAGAGACGAAGCCCAAGTCCTCGCCCTTCTGCTCATCCAGAACGCTCTGTTAACGACGATCATTACAAGATCCCTAGACCCCGTCGCAGAAGACACGAAGAACCCTACGCAGAGCCTAGGGAGCGTTTTAGAGATAGCCTTCACGATCGCGGATCCTATTATCCTCCAGCGAGCAATCCACTCCCACGGCGACATCGACCAGACTATAACTATACCGACCCACTAATCCATTCGAGCGAATTTCCGCCAGCTCAATGACGACCACTCTATGGCTAATCTGTACCAAAACCCTTCCCCTATTTCCCCCCACTTCTACATCAACCAGTCCTGACTATGGAGGAGGTTGGTCTCAGAGCCCCAACTGATTCCGAAGCTATGGTTCCTTACCATAAAGGACGGGACTTCTCACTTTGTGATCGCGAAAGGGCAAATATCGGCCGAACTGATGTCTGGAAGCGCAAACACAACGCATAAGATGAAGTCCCAGAATTTGGATCATGTCAGATAGTATACCCTTAAGATACGGACGCAGGGAACGATACTGTAGTTTCTTATTGTAGCGTGATCCAATCTATTTCACCTATTCGATTAATTGCCGACTTGACAGGTGGGAGGCTAGGATTTAAAGTGCATGATGCTAGAGTTGCTTGTTGGTCATTGAGGTGGGGCTATGCATGCACACAGCCCATAACGCTTACGTACAGCTGAGAATGGGGGTGTGGAGCCGCTCCGCCTCGCTTTCAACCGGCCAACCTTCTATACTCTCAAGTTAATCGCAAATTTTCGGACTGAGTAGAAAACATCAAGAACGGTCTCCGAATAAAGTTCGGACTTGGACGCCTGCGCGATGAGCTGAAGCACTCAATGCCGTCGGTCTGAGCAGCAAATTGGGCAACTAAGCTCAATCTACCAGCAGCTGCTAAATCGCGTATTTATCATGTTTTGCGATTCTTTCTTTTCGTACTGCAAATTCGACTCGTGCTCGCTTTCACGATTGCTGTCACGTTCGACTGTTTGCATTTCTCTTGAGTAGGGGAGCATTTGTCGGCAGTTCGAGTCTTATATGTCAGCAATGTCCGATACAAGCTCGATCCACATGTCTCAACCTCCCTCGAAAGCGAGCCTGACAGAAAGCACTGACTCAGGCTACGCATCTGCCACGACTAACACGCCAGAAAGAGTTCCCCTTAATATCTCTCGTGGCGAACTAGAACTATCCACTGGCAATATCTTCAAGCGCAAAATCACGAATCTCAAAGTTTTCGACCACGAAATACCTACCCATGTCCAAGATCGGTTCCTTGATCTGAATGAATTGTTTGAGAAACCCCTCTATGAATACCTGATCAAGACTAAAGTTAGCTTTGGCTCCATATCGACGCGGTTGAAGGTCCTCGGCGAAGACGAAGCCACCGCCGTACACTGGATTGTTGTGCTATGCGAACAGAAGGTGGTCAAGCGTGTCAAGCAGTTCTTTAATCAGCCGCATATTAAATCAGAGTATCAACCCCGCATCCCGACTTCGACTTTACCCTTTTTCCGAATTTGGGTCTGTAACCGGCCTCCCCGACCGATTGCCGGCTATGAATTACTGGAAAAAGCCTACGGAGAGTCCGTTCCAGAGCCTGCTACACTGTGTGGGAGCCTTGTCAGAGTCCAAGATAGTATGGCAACCCTAGGTGGGATAATTAATGTCACAACCTTAGAAAAAGGGGCAAAACTCTATGGTATGACAGCGGAGCACATGGTGATACAAGGAGAAGCAATTGGCCCGGATTTTAGTGAAGAAGACATTGGCGAGGATGATGGGGACCAAAATACTTGCAATTCGTTTGATGAAGAAGACTTCGAACTTGATTCGGCGTTGGGTGACGACGAGAACATGCATGAAATCATAGATACGAACAGCTTCGGTAAGCCCATGCAAGATTCAGGGCGTGAACTTCAACGGACAAGGTTCACTCAAATTTCGGTCATGGAGTACAATTCTCGTCGGACCATAAAGAATTTGGACTGGGCCCTAGTGGATATTGGTGATCTAGCGCTGTCCCGTCCAAACCTGCTTGTGCTTGCAGATGGCAACAATTCGTTCGCTGTCGGTGAAGAACTGAAGGAGACTTCGCGCAGGTCTATGAAGCTAGAGGCCCCCCGAACGGTCGTTATCATGAGTGGCACGAACGGAGCAAGATGGGGTCAAATATCCACGCCATCTTCATTCCTCATGGCAGGGTCGGCAAGAACCTTCACTCAAACATATATTGTGAAGCTATATGACGGCTTAAGTAAGATCTACTCCCAACATGTTACTATGCTAAGCAGCTAATACAAAGACAGGACTCGAACGAGGCGATTGCGGCTCGTGGGTCATCGATGACGCTACACATGAAGTATATGGCCATGTGGTTGCCGCGGACATGTTCGGCGAGGTCTATGTCGTCCCCCTCAAAGCCACACTTCAGCAGGTGGAAGAAGTGCTTGGAGCTGAATCGGTATCTCTTCCGACTAAGTCCGAGCTTTCGGCTTTGCTCAAGCATCATGGCAAGAGCAATACTGCCCCAATGAGCTCACAAAACAGGGCGAAGGCTCGCAGTGAGAACAGAGCGGAGGGGTCCACAATACCCCGTGGATATTCTTTTTCCTCTCGTCGTCAAGTTCCCGTTCCGATGAGACAAGATTTGCCGTCGCAAATACAAGTCGGGGTTTCGTCCGTTTCGATGGATGGTCCAAGGGTCCACCGAAGGAGCAACGGCCTTGACTTCCCACAGGATCGATCAGATTCGCCCATGAGTCACTTCGACGCATCGTTGTACACCAATAGGGAGGAGTCTTCACGTTTCTCAGTCACGAGACCGACTCCTCAAACAAATCTAGTACCAACCCAGTTCGGGGTCCGTCACAGCTCGCAAAGGCGGGAGCGACGAGGATACGACTCAGGTTACTCATCTCAGCGCTCTTCCAATCGCTCTTCGAGGACTTTTTGCATGTCTCGCTCTCAACCACAGCACAGTTTTTTCAATTCTCTAAAGAATACTAATAAAGGGTAAGAGAAAAAGGGTAGAGTTCGGAGTGGCGGTACTCTACAGTCCTTCTACAAGGCAACTCCGAAATTGGGAATGACGATATCAGAAAGGTTCCGAGCACACACTCATGCGAGCTTTCATTTGTCGACAGCTTCTTGGACCATACTAAGGAACTATGCTTTAAGATTTCAGAACAGTTACCAAAAAAGATCGAGTCAAGACAGTGTATTCATATGCTATGTTTGTACGTGAAAGTCCGAGCTCGAAACGCTTCAAGTGCCTTTCGAGGATAATTAGCCACAACATGGAAGCATGTAGAATTCAGGTCTCAAATGGCCGCTGTCTACCACATTGACTCTGATTACTTACCGAGTGACCAATTCCGTGGTAGTGAAGCGCAGGGTTTACGGATATGACGAACGGAAAGCTAACGCCAGACGCGTGTGATGTTCAATTGCCCCCATGGCTGTCAAAGAGGGGCTATGCAAGTCGCATTCCATCTACAGCTAGAGCGACGCACACTTGTGGGGTAAGATATTGACAATTGGCAGACCCACAGGCAGTCATTTCTTCTCGCAATTCATCATCAAGCATGAAGTGTGACTTGGTATCTCCGCAAGCTTTTATGAAAATCTGGCTCCTATTCATCGCTTGTATGTACGGCTTTATTATTTATTTTATTATAATTTTATTATACATTTATTTATAATCTTATCAAAAACTTATTATATACCGGTTTATTACCTTTTTATAGGTTTATATCTTATTTTACTCGACTTTGGTGGTTACCCTATATAAATTTTAGTGCGCGGGCCATCCGTTTAGCGCCAGCGCCCATGGTTCGTACCTCGCGGGTGCACAATGCCGCTAGTGGGCGTGAACCGTTTCTACTCTGATTTGGACAAGGATCACTCACAACTTGCCTGCCACTGAGAACAGCGGTAGATAATTCGCGACCATGACCGGAACAAATTCGACTGCATTATTCCACCAATCCTCCAAAGAGAATGTGCGTGGTGAGGTGAACTTAGGCTTGCGCGTTCCTGTCGCATTGGGGCTGTGCAAGCCGCTTTGATGAGGGACGCACATAGCCTCAGCAGACTTGCAAGGTCGAATGTAAGCATGAACGCCTTTTTTCGTGCGAGCAACACACTCTTTCCCTTACCTTACCTCGGAGCTGGCAGCCTCGACTGCTGATCTTCATATATGGCTTACCCAAATTCGACAGATACAATCCCAGCGGACACACCTCCTACAGATCTGTCACAGTCGTCCTCGAAAACGAGCCTTCGCGATGGCACCGACTCAGGCTACGCGACTGCGGCGACCAATACGCCAATCAAGTCGGGTGACGCCTCCCAATGCGAAGTAGAATTACCAACCGGTAACATCCTTAGACGCAAGACTACGAGGCTTAAGGTCTTCGACAGAGAAATACCCTCCCATGTGCAAAGCCGATACCTGGATCTGAACGAGTTGTACGAGAAATCTCTTTGCGAGCACTTGAGCAAAAAGCGAATTAGCACAAGCAATATTTCAGTGAAGCTGAAAGTCTTAGGTGAGAGTGAGGCCACTATCGGGTATTGTTATGTTGTGATGTGCGAAGAAAAGGCCGTCAAAAGGGTAGGTGCCTTTCTGGAGGATCTTACCTTAACCTCTTAACCCGGTCGCCGTCCTTCAGTGGCAACACTGACTCCGAGACGCTTTCAGGTCAGGCAATTCTTCAACCAGCAGCACGTGAAATCGGAATTTCAATCTCGTAAACCTACCACGAACCAGCCCTACTTTCGAATATGGGTCTGCAGCAGACCACCCCGAGTAATGGCCGCTGATGCCATTGTTGAGATACGCGAAGATGCCGGCGGAATAATATCTACACTGTGCGGGAGAGCCATCAGAGTCGAGAGTCGGATGGCTAAAATAGGTGGTGTGATAAAGGTCATTACCCATGAGAAGGGTACCATGCTTTACGCAATGACTGCGGGTCACGTCTTTGCCAAGGATCCAGCAGACCAGGACACGACAGAGGAAGAGAGCTCAGACTATGAAGAAGTTGGTTGTGACTGCGATGATCCATTTTCGGTGGAAGACTTTGAATTTGATTTAGCCATAGAGGAGGAGGAAGATATGTCCAGCGTGCAGCTATCGGTGCGCGATGAATCTTCACGGCCAAGCCAGCCCGGAGTTGAAGAATCAGCGCATGCTTGGTCAGCGATTGGTTCTGAGGCCATAGTCGCAAGCAATCATCCAAGAAAGGAGCGTAATCTTGATTGGGCCGTTATTGAGATGGATGATCCTTCCATGTATCGACCCAATTTGTTCGTGCTACCAGACACAAGTCGCGATGGAATTGTCATTGGTAGCGAGTTCAAAGAAGTCTCTCGCAGATCTATGAGGGTCGAGAATGGTCGCAAGGTAGTCATGTTGACAGGTATGGGAGGTGTCAAATGCGGAAGACTATCAGCTCCAACTTCCCTATTGATGACGGGGAGAGTCAAGCATTTCGCGCAGACTTATAGTGTAGAGCTTTGCAAGGGTTCAGGTGAGTTAATACCTAAATGATATCCTATTATTAGCAACGCTGACAATCGAATAGCGCTTGAAGTTGGTGACTGCGGATCATGGGTTATTGATGATACCACTCATGAGGTATATGGGCATGTTGTCGCCTCAGACATGTTTGGCGAGGCCTATGTAATTCCGCTCAAAGCCACACTTCAAGATATCGAGGATCACTTCATGGCGGAGTCGGTGTGCCTGCCTACAACGGACGAAGTCAGCGGGTGGGTCAAAGGTCGTAACAGGGTTCGACCAGCTAGTCCTGCGTTACTTCGCACCTGTGGTACTGTCAGCATTCCCACCGGTGCTGCCTGGGGTGGAACGAATCGATCGACAACGCTGAAACGCAAGCTTTCCATCTTCATGAAGGACGAACCACACCATGAAGTGCATAAATTAACCTCCTACGAGGACGCCCCTTTGATCCATCAGAAAGAGCAAACTAAACCCGCACAATCAACACGTAGGAAAGCAAAACTGGACACCGCTCAAATTCCTCTTAAGGAACCCATTTATGCCGGCGACATGAATAATGACTTTGCAACACGTTGCCAACGACATGAGAGCTTTGCCCTGTCGTCCTCTATTCCCGTACCAGCGAGCGACCTCTCAGCTCTTTACTCTGCTGCTACCGGAGTGGCGCAGAGCACTCGCACTCGCACTCGCACTCGCACTGCCACGATACTTGAGCCCAACAACCGTGGTCACACGACAGCTCCTTCTGCTCTAGACATAGCTCATTATGACGGCCAATCTTGCGGTTGGACTTCGATGGTTCCTGCAATAGCTTTGAATGACTTCAACTATAGCTCCGTCGACCCAGATTTCCCGCCAGGCCTCGACCCCTTCAATAGGAACCATGTTTCTGACCAGCCGCCAGGAAGGTGTGGACACCAACAGCCTTGTTCTTCGAGGACGTCACAATGGTCCGAATACGGAGCGTGTCATACTCCCCCATTAGTTGCAGAGAGTTCTGCTAGAAGAAGAGTAAGACGCCGTGGATACGACTCAGGTTATTCGTCCTTGCTTCAAACACGCGATCATTCTGAGAACGCCTCGCCAGAGAAATGGGGCCCAATAATGTCAAGCTCGTCCGTTCCTCTCCCTGATTTCGGTGAACAATTTGGGACGCCAAGCGGATAGCATAATTTGGCATGAATAGACATTCGTTGATGCAACAGATATACTCGGGTATAAATGCAACGTATTCCCCCTGAAGCCTACCATATCCCAAACCACTTCTTCACCGGTCTCCTCCTGCCTTCCCATTCGGCATGAATCGACATCTCCCTACTATCACCGCCACTTATCCCATTACCACCATCCGTGAGTAAATCTCCACCAACACCTAACCCATCAACGGGGTGTCCCACCGTCCCACCGGTCTTCATAGCGGGCCCCAAAACCTCCCCATCACTCTTCGCAGTCCATCCCCCCAATCCCTGTGCGTTCTCATCTTCCAATCCATGCGCCTTCCGATACGTACTCCTTTTCTGCACATCCTCCACCCCCCTCCTCCTCTTCTCCGCCGTCTCAGCGCTCGTGCGCGCCACATCCAAGCGCCACACCTCGTAGGCTTGGGAGGCGGAGGCGATAGGGTGGGAGAAGTAGGATAAGGCGTCGGGGAGTTGCGAACGGAAGACGGTGGCGCGTTTCCAATTCTCGTAGGCGGTGAAGGAGGCTAGCAGGACAAGTGTGCCCTAGAGTAGAGTAGCAATCAGCATCAAAGTGAAAGCTTCCGACGACGCTGCATGAACGCAAATATGGCAGCAATGGCTTGGAGGCTTACAAGCGATATAAACGCATGCAACCCCCTACTCGTCAAGAACCAAAACATAAATGTCCCGGGCGGGGGCATCATGCGCGGATATTTCTTCGTTGCTTGTTCGGTCTTTTGCTCCTCCGTGAGGTGAGGGCCGTAGTGGCGGGGTAATGAGGCTTTGAGTCGTTTGCCATGGGATGGGGGGTTGAATTTGGCGGGTTTTTCGAGGCGGATGGGCCGTGGTTCTGGGGGGGTGGTGGAGGCATGGCGGCAGGGGGGAAGGGAGAGGCGGGGCTTGGGTGAGCGGATGGGGAGGGTGGAGGGGTGGGTGTAGCCTCGTGGGAGGAGAAAGCGGGGGATTGGGGCGCTCATGTTTGGAGATGATGATGGGATGAATTGGGGGGAAGAAAACTTGATCGAATTGTCGACGAGTTTTTGGTGGCAGCCGACGGGCAATACTAGCCGATGAGGTTCTTGGCAAATGTGTCGATTTCACGGTAATTGTAGAAGTTAAATTGTACATTGCTACACTGCTACATCATTGGATATGAAAGATTCGAAGAGAAGCTTTGTTAGCTCGGCTTGGTTGTAAGGTGGATTGCTCCCATCATGTCTAATGTATGGCTTGAGCTACTATCTCAGCCGTCCAAGCACATGCATACTTAACTTCTCTCGTGACCATTTACCTTCATTAGCCTACCGGTCCATGCATCAATTCATGCCTTCGTATCGCGTCGTTATGTACTGAGCTTGCTATCATATCGTAGAAGCGTAAAGGCATGTAGCCGTTACCAAGGGTGTCGCTAGTTCGAGTCAACAAATGGTGATTTTTGACCATGCTGGGATGACTTACCTTCCCCTCCCAAGTCCAGAAAGATCCGGTCTCTGCGAAAGACTTGCTCGTGATGACCTTAAGCATGCCGGTAACCGAGTCTTTGGCACTGATGGTTCCTTCAATTTCCCAGTCCACAGAGATGTTCGCCATGTCCCTAGAGATAGTCAGCATAGCTGATGGCGAGACGAGATAGAAGATCACACACGTTTGTACTTCTCCTGGGTGCATTGCGAGAACGGTAGTGTAAATTTTCTGTCGCTGGAGTTCCGCGGCCATGTGCTAGACAAGTTCAGCATGGAAAATTTCCCATTATGCAACGAAAAGTCTTACACGGATCATCGAATTGAGCGCTGCCTTGGACGAAGCATATGCCGCGAATCTGATCTCACTTAGCTAGAGAAGGATACTATACGATATACATGGTGCATATTACCCATCCTCAAACTCTCGAAAGGAGCTCATAGATCCCGAGTCACTTGACATGAATGTTATAGTTCCAATGGGGATACGGGTCTTCAACAACTTCTGCGCCGTGATGATAGGTCCGACAGCATTGGTTGTGAGGTGTTTCGAGTAAGCATCGAAAGAGCTGACAGCACTTAGCAAGCAAGGCTCTAATCAAACCATGGATTTTACAGAGTCATACAGATCAATTGCACGCTATATGATAACGGAATCATGATCAATGAAAATCCCTGATAGTGAAGGGATTCAACCTACGTTGGGATACTCGAGGATGCCAGCAACAAGGACAAGATGATCAATTCGCTGAATGTGTTTATTATTGACGATATCCTTGGCGAAACTCTGATCACTGTCAGATCTGCTGCTGAACATCGACTATCCTGAGCAACATACGACAATGCCTGCCTCAGATGCAACATCACATTCAAGAAGCTGACAATTTGCGCGTGGGGCTGCTCCTGCAAGAGCCCATAATTCGGAAGCCTTGGCAACGTCGCGTACAGTTGCATGAACGTAGTTGCCTTGTTCAAGAAGCTGACGCACGAATTCCAGGCCAATGCCCCTGCTGGCTCCAACTACTACCCAGGTGGTCATCTTTGAGTTGCTGCCAGCGAGCGGTGTAAGCGGATGAATGATGACCATCCTGTCGAGCTCTCTAAGGCCTCACTAGAATATCGTCACGTGATCCAGCCAGTCAGGTGCTTTGGCGTAGTTCTAGCTTACTCGGGATTTTCCGGCATGAGTTAGGAAAATTGCGATTCGCTGGAGACAAGCGCATCTTTTTTTCCGCATGCAAATCGTCATTTACATTCTTTTTGCCCTACCAACTTCGACTCTCTTTATTCAGCTACCTATCCCGTACTACTACAACGCAGATTCATACCTGTTCAGAACACGCTCACTACTCACCATGGCCAAAGGAGCAGATGGATTCTCAGATGGTACGTCGCGCCTTCCGCTGCTGTCGCTGCCTCGACGTGTCATAAACGCCCCCTTGCTTTCAACCACTGTGCAGCATTATTCGAAGCGCCAAAGGCAGCGGAAAGCTACATGATAGACAGCTTGAGCTTCTTAAAGCCCAAGGGAGGTGGTGTTTGACAAATACCACGGCCACTTCTTGCCTCCGCGAGCACCCCCATAACGCTGGACTGGTGGCTTGGACTTCCTATGGGGATCAGGACGACTGCTATGACCTTAATGCTGATTCCTATCAAACAGGCGACGACAAGAAGGGTGCCAACCTCTTCAAGGTATGAGTCACAGTCTCATGAAGACCATCCTTTTGCCCGACCTCTGCAGAAGCTGACCATGCATAGACACGCTGCGCGCAATGTCACAACTTGAAGGCAGAAGAGGGCAACAAGATCGGACCCAACCTTCACGGCTTGTTTGGGCGAAAGACTGGTCAGGTCGAGGGTTTCTCGTATACGGATGCGAACAAGCACAAGGCAATTGAGTGGAAAGAGGACACTCTGGTACGCAATTCCATGACCGGAAAGGAAATTGAGCGGCTGTTAACGTTCGCCTTAGTTCGAATACCTCGAGAACCCAAAGAAATACATCCCAGGTACCAAGATGGCTTTCGGTGGCCTCAAGAAGGCCAAGGACAGGAACGACCTGATCACGTATGAACAGCTCATTTGCAATCATTGCCTTGTGCTAATTTGACCACAGCCATCTCCGCAACGCCACCAAGTAAATAGCTCTCGACACTCCCATTTCTACTCCACTCTCACTCATACCCCGATTCCCTTTCTACAACTTTAATACTAGTGTATTATACGGCTTGGATTAGAATAGACAGACAGGCAGGGTGTCATTAGGAAAGATCTTAGATCCCGAAAATTACTTTCTCAAGTACCACACGCTCGTGGGTATAGTCTCGAAGGTCCTCCTCGAATTCCTAAAAGCAAAAGGCTACTGTAAATAGACTAATGTAGTCTTCCTTTGCTACTGTACTACATTGTTACCGTCACCTATATTCTGAGAAAGCCGCATACGCCATCATGATGGTCATCATTGTCGTCGCTCAGTATTTCTGCAGGCTTATAATTTTCGGCTTTTCCCAGAGCCGCCAATATTCACCTGGGACACATGTTTGAGCAATCCGTTGAATTAAAGACCTCAACTTTTACTCTTGAGTGCAATCTTTTCACAATTACACCGTCCTAGCTGTCAATTACATTGAGGATACTTACGACATCCCCTTACCACTTACGGAATCTCATCTACCTCCCTGAACGAAATGATAATCTCTAGTCGAGCAGAGTACTCTACCTACCCACCAGCGAAGCCAACGAGCACGCATGCTCATCTACCTTGACCAAGCTCGAAGAGAACAAGATCGCAGCAGCGACCGCTTGATATGGCCATTGGAAGACATCAAGTCCTGATAATTGGAGATTGACAAATTGTTTCTATTTCGAAAACATTCATCCCTCTACCCTCTTTATGAATATAGGTCATCAACAGCACACATTTCTCATTGTATAGCGAGTGTCACGACGGCAGCCGATTCAAAACTGGAGCTTCTCTTAGTTATTCAAATACAGCCTCCCTACCTGCATGCATCATCCAAATTCATGCTTGCGTCGTTGTTGATTCGCCGCTATCCTTCTAAGCATCTCCTAGTCTCGCATTTCCCTAGCCTTATGCAAGGAACACAACCATCTCGAGTCTTGACTCACTACCTTCCGGTTTTGAAGAAAAAATGGATGCTTCTCGTAGAAAACTCACATGCAGAACTGATGGCGTTATCGTGTTCGATTTACGTTAGATGACGTTTAGGGGTGAAATATATCGCACGCATTTACGATGACTAGCCGCATGGCCACTGATAATTATTCCTGTGAGAGAGATGGATGTGTTAATCGCACGAGCTCGATGGTAGGCGTTAGTGCTATCACGGGTACTTGTGTGTGGAATGATGAGTCGAGATGATTACCTAGATGAGGATGCAGTCTTGAATGGGGGGAAGCGCAGGTCGCAAGAGCAAAACAACCCGTCGACTTTGGCGGAAGCTTTTTCGCAAGTACCGATCTCGCGAAAAGTCGATACAATGCTGTAAATAGACGTCGTAAGAGAAAGTCTTCTATACCAAGATTATAGAAACGGGCGCGGTCTTAAAATCCTTCGGCGAGTTCAAGATCATAGGATCTATGGTTGTAAATCTACAGATGATGAAATTTGAAAAGGTACTTGTACGAGTGCTAGCGCCTTTGAGACATTCAAAGTTGGGTCCATATCAAGTGCAGCTCTCGATTGCCACATTGAGCTAGCGCCATATTATTGATAAATATATGACAAAGGCATAGCCCTAGCCCTTGCATGAGCTGATCCCTGCGCTAGGAATCGATTCGCTCACACTTCACCAGCCACGCCTTTTCCACGACCACATCCAAGACCGCGCTCACGATGCCCCTCATCCAGACGACGACCCTACAATGCGACCTTCTGGCTCACCCATTGAAGCCTGAGCCACACTTTGTTCAAGGCGACAAAGGCTAGAGACATTGCCTCAAGACAGTGTATGCTTGTGTTGGGAATCTTGTCCAGGCAACTGCCCACGCTTTGGTAGCGCAATCGTCAGTGACGCAAGGGAAAACGCTCTTTACATCTATTGCTATCCTCTCGAGTATACAACACACAATGATGGCAGCTCGTGAGTGGAGTCCCCAAGTGGACGACGAGCATCCGTCACTATCAGCATCACTAGAGGACTTTGAAAACAACGGGCGCTCCCCCGCCTTTGGTCTCCCCTCGCAACATTCAGGCTTCAAATTAGAAGAGTCGGTATCGGAAGATGAACCCGTATCAGAAGAGCCATGGTCGCCGCCCGCGTGGAGGCAGCAGAATGCCGCTGGGGGATGGTATCGGCATCAGCCGTATCCTCAAGACAACAACCTGCTGAAGGCTTCTGTGAGTGCGTCGCGCTCGAGGGGTACGAGCTACGAGAGTGCTAGGGAGGACGAGGATGTGACGATGCCGGCGAATATACCGCTTCCAAGGGGGTCTATGTCTCCTGTGAAGGAACAGTCGCCTGAGCCTAGTCCTTCTCCGTACCCTGAGGGAGGGCAAGATTTTGGTCAAAAATTTGGGGGGACGGAGGAGGCGGTAGCAGTGTCTGAGAATCAGAACAATTGTGTGCAGCCTTTATGCAGTATGTGAGGAATTTATACTGACTCTTTGAAGACTTTCGTTTCGCTCTACGAGCAGAAGTACAACAACGAACAGAACCAATCGAAGCCGCCCTGTCCTGGATTCGAACATATCTCGCCCACATCTCCAAATCATGGAGCTCCCTCTCGTCATTTCTCATGATGCTCGCTCTCGCCTACACCACCCTCCGCTTCCTCACCCAAAAGCCTGCTCAACCACCACTGCCCGATCTCGTCAAGGTCGCTGGCCTTGCACGCTCTTTCGAACCTTTGATATTCTATTCAGAGAACGGCGTCCGACAAATCGGCGACCTCCAAGAAACCGGCGTTGCAGTCTGGGATCTCGGCGAAAGCGTACGCTACGCTAACATGACATCCGCGCCCCTAATCGTCTCCGAGCTCGACAACCTTTCCGAATCGCTAAAAACCCTCGCCATCGAACTAACAAAGTTCTTCGCGAATGTCGACGGCGACATCGATGGCATCCTCATAGTAATGGACTGGGCAAAACGTGAACTCTCCGCCCTACAATCCTTCACCCCCACCTCGCTCTCCTCCGCCTTCATAAACATCCACACGCTCCTCTCGCACGTGGGCCTCCTACAACACCCATCCACCGGCCTCCCTACGCCCTTTGGGAAAGTACTCACCGCCCTCTTCGGCACGACGCACGCGCAACGCACATCCCAAACTTTACACCGAACATTCAACGAATTCCTTAGCGTTTTGGAAGAAAGCATCAATGCCGAATTAACCTACAGCAACGCTCTATTCGCGCTATTTGAGAATATTGACCGGCAGTTTCTGAATTTGCAACGCACCGTCATCCGCGAATCCGACACCCAAGAACGCCTGGAATCCGAATTCCTCTCCTCCCTCTGGACGCGCATAGTAGGCCCCAACCACCAACTCCTACGTAAATACGAGAAGAACAAACAATTGCTCGCTTCTGTGAGACTCAAGACTACCCAAAACAAGAGTCTCCTCGTCGAGCATAACGGAAAGCTTATGGCATTGAAAGGCAACTTGGAATCTTTGAGACGGAAGTTGGTCAGTCCGCTTGTCAGGAGAGCGGAAGGCAGCACCATCGGCGTGGCAGAACAAGTCCGGGGGTTGGAGGGCACGTATGAGCATCTTAGGCATGTGAGAGAGAAGCAGAAAGGGAGGATGTTGGAGGTGCTTTACGGAGCTGGAGGGAGGAGGAGTCAATTGGGTAGGGACGAGGTGGGGGCGATTGATGCGTAGATGAATTATGTTCATGGCTGTCGATGTGGATGTTTTGGGGTTTTTATGCGGATTGCCTCGGGCGTTCAACGGGTCATGTTACCGCATATGCAGCTTTGGACCATGGTGGCGTGAGGAGTATTTGGCTTGGTTTGATTGAGTTTTCCTACTCTGGATATACTTCCCTGTTAAGATTTGGATTGCATGCCATAGATTATTTGCAAGAAATCCATTACTTGTCAACGACTTTGTCGCCATGCTCGATATATCCGTCTCGTGAACTGTCATTCTATGCCATACATAGCCAGCTCCTTCAAAGGAAAACCTTGTCACGATACTGGCTTCGACGTGGTTTGAAATCATTTCATGCTTGGGCCGCTTACCATTTCACGACCGCTCCGTGTGATGCTCCAGCTCCGAGAATCCCAGCTTCAAATACAATGAATGACTAATGTAATTTTCATAGTCCTTGATGAGCGAGGATAGACACTGCAGGAACGGCACATGAAATCTTGCATGCATCTACTATGACTCGTGTCGAACCCAAAGAACTCAACGGACATGGTATCTCAATAATCAATAATCCATAATCCATAATCAAGAAGCGCAAGAAGCGCAAGAAGAAGAGGATTTCTACTGCACCATCCATCGAATCGAAGACGCACCTAGCAATGATATATATCCCCTGTTTCCAACCAAAGAAAACATAAGCGAATGTTGCTACATGCGGGTAGGGACGCAGGCCGTTACACATAAACTCCATAGAGTATCGCAATTTCTAAATAACATCACCGATATCCATGCGGCTGCTCATACCCACCCCCATACCCATTCCCACCGCCGCGCCCACCTGCTCGGTAAAAGTCTTCTTCGTTCCCGTAATCATCCCGTCTGGGCGCCGGCATCCGATCATAGCTCCGCCTCGGGCTCTCCCCATAATTCCTCGCGTCCTCTTCCACCTTCCTCCTCGACACGCGGTCTCGAGCTTGTTTGTCGAAATAGCGCTGCGTGTCATTTTCGTCGAAGACGGCCTCTACAGGGGCACCGCCAACGGGCATGGATGCTGGTGGTTGGTAGGAGCTAGGCTGATAGCCGCGAATATCGCCATCTGAGCGCCTGAAATCGTGAGTGCTTCCTCGACTGAATGATGGACTGCGACGGCGGCGGCTAGCATTGCTGGGGGCGCGATGGTTGTGAATTTCTGGCTTGGGGATTTCAATTGGGCGGCTGTTGATGACAGGGATAGGGCGGGCGCGAGCTTGCGAAGCGTTGGAGTCTGAGCGACCCATGTTTGGAAGACCGCTGAGATTGGTAACAGTTTCGGCTCGTGGTTTCGGGGGCCCTTCTCGGGGTCGAGGGTCTTCTTCGTATTGTTTGCCGCCGCCAGGGAGGGCGGTATAGGGTGCTCGTTCGCGCTCAATGGGCTTTGAAGGGGGAGGTGCCATGCCAGGGTGATTGGTGCCATCGACGGCGGATTCCGTGGGCATTCTGGAGTAGGGCTTTCGTTCGCGTTCGAGGTGGGAAGGAACGTAGGGAATTTCGGAAGTTGGCTCTGCAGTTTTGGGGAGGTTGAAGCTGACGCTTGGGCGATGGCTTTGTGGGACGTAGGCTTGTTCTGCAGTGCTGGATTTGTGAGATACTGGGGAGCTACCACGAGGTGAAGATTCCTCGCGACTTGCACGGCGAGGGATATCAACGGCTGCGTGTTCCTCAATAGCAATTTCGATGCGATCACGAATACTGTGGTCGCCGTGGCCAGGAAACAATCTTCTGGAGATCTCCTTAGGGAATCTCTCCTTCTTGTCGTCTGGGTTGCTGATTGGCATCTCCCGGACAGCTCTTTGGAGTCGTTCAAATTCCATCTCCGGATGTGCTTGTATGAGGAGCGTGACCCATCTTTCAAAGCCGACGGGTGTAAGACCTGGGATATCAGGTCTTTCGTCAAATCTTTCCTGGACGAGATGATGTTGACATGCTAAGTCTCTGTACATCCGTGATATGGAGGAACGCTCGTCGTCAAAGACAGCTGGTAGAAGCATTAGCTAGGTTGCTTTCTTAAGAATTTGATTCAACATACTTGACCACGGATATAACTCGTCTACCAACTTGACATCCTCGTAGTACTTTATCATCTTATTGGGAGTTATTACGATGCTATGTCGAGGCTCGTAGTCTTCAATCTGTATTGAGTAATCAGCATGAAGCCTCCTCATCGTTGTATCAGAGCACTGAAAAGCAAACGTACAATGTGTACCGCGAGCCCTCGCAAGAATTGGCCCAGCCTGGTCGTGGGGTGGCAATCTTCATCGAACAACTGGCCCCAGATTTTCTCCAGTGTAGTTTCCTCTTTAGCTGTCGAAAGCCGTGACGGACCCTTTGGTCTCACTTGTGGCTTGTCGCTCAAGTGACTCGGTTGACTTTGAGGTGAGGAAGATGTCTTGGGCGGACTGAATTGAGCCCCCTTGGTCTCCAGTGGGCTCTGGGCGCCATCTGGCCTGTATCTTGAATGCGACTCCGGTGAGGGATGGCTTGGGTATTCCATATGCTTGTGTGGTGATGGCGGCGTATAGACGCGATTGGGCATGTTCGGTGAGGTTCCCGAGGCGGTCGAGGGAGATGAAGGGACTGGCTGATGTACAGGCGGGGGAGGAGGGGAGAATGGGTTTTGCTGAGGGGGAACGGGCGTCGTGCCCTCGATGCCGCTTGACTGCAGCTGCTTGATGACGTTCTGAGTAATGTGGGCGATCAGCTCTGGCGGTACATGATTCGATGTCTCTGCTCCTTCTCGATCAAACGCCGAAGTGACAGCCTCGTCGACTCGCTGCGGTGGGGCATGGACGTTGTGCTCGGGCATGATGAATCCGTTCTGGGCGGTAGCTACACTTCGAGGTCTTGGTCTTTGGGATCCGATGTGGTCGTAATGGCGGGAGACTTGGGTCCCTGGATCGGTGTAATGGTAGTTAGGTCGCGGCTCGTAGGCCATATTACTGAGCGAGGCTGGCGCAACCGCGAAAGAAGTGGGAGCCTGCCCAGCAGGTGTACTGTTTACAGTCTTCCGATTTTTTGAAGTTGACTGTGACTCGAGGGGTCACAGCATAGTTGGTATGACTTGCAGTAGTATGTAGCAGGATAGGTGTCAAATCAATGTTGGATTCTAGTCTCTTGCATTGGCGCGATGGTCGAAGGATCAGTGGAAGGCTGAGCGTTCAGCGATGATGTCGATAGCTACGGAAGCAAAGCGCTACTCTATTCCGGGGATGAAACGTGAGTTGGATCAGTCTGATGCTGATGGGATTAACCTTGCCGCTTGTCGATCAGTGGGTGGGTGTTCGTAAACAGTCAAATTCGCTGCGCCCGATTCTGGTGGGAGGGCTGGAAATGGCTTGGCCTTATCCTAGCTTGCCATGACGCACACTACCTGACCTTAAAGTACTTTACCAGCTCTCATAAATTCTCGGTTAGAGTAGACAGCTAAGATACCATTTCAATGACTGCCTTATTCAAATCACGACTCATTTTCTACTGCTTCATCATCTAGAAAATCCCCCGAATACCAAACATCAGCAGCGGTGTCCATGATATCTACCGAGGGGAGCAAGGACGACAGGCAAGATTTGTCGAAAACAGGGCAGCGAATCAATGCAACCCTGCCAGGGCCAAATCTGTGGTCAGCTACTACCTTGATAGTCTGTTGGAGATGTAAGAGCGCGTCTCAAAGAATTGCTTCGAGCGCGTGCGCCTCCATGCTCTTTATACGAGTACTCATCCAGTGGAGGAATCTGGGTGTGTACGTGGCTCCTTTCGCTTGCGCCACTACGAATAGGTGTTCGTTTCGTGTTGGATGTTAGAGGCGCATGTAGTGAAACATTCCCATACAGACATGACACAGTTTCAACAAAGACACATTGAATGCTTCAAACATGACTGCAAATCGTAGACTAGCCTTCCTTGCGTCTTTGAACCAAGGCGTGAGTTGAGTGAAGCGTACATCAGTCCGAGATCCAAGCTGTCACTCGCTACCGGTGGAGTTGTGATTCAATCGAACTCGTTTATATGGGTGGAGAGTTGGTATCGCCTGTTGATCTATCAAAGATACATGCATGCAGATTTAGCAACAAGTTCCTCGTTCCATTTTCATCAGCTTCACTGCTGCCATCGCCCCTATCAATGTCGTATCCATAGAGTCGGCCTCCAGCGCATTGCTGATCGAGCGAAGGTCCATCCTTAGAGGCGTCAATTAGATAGTGAAATGCTCATCGTCTGTATCACCATCATCATCTTCATCTTTATACTTGGGCACAGTATGTCCAGTGTATTTGGCAGGCACAATCTCGGCCTTTCTCTTGCCCAGCTCCGCGGTTCTGGCAAAATTTGACTGCAGGTTTCGCTCGTCCCTCTGCAGTCGATTAGCATTGCCATGAACAACGATTCGGAGTTCTTACCTCGCTTGGTGCCTTGTTGACAGAACCACCGAGGCCGTTTCTGACCGTGTTCCCCGAATCGCTGTCGTCACTGTCCTCATCGCCAGCTGCAGTTGAGGCTGCACGAACCCTACTATGCGCGTTTCCATGTGAATCGTAGGCCATGTATTGGGCGCCTTGGCGAGGGTCTCTCCCACCGCTACTGCTCATTTTCTGCCAATCGATCAGGGCAGCTGAGGCTGCTCGACTCCCGGGGCGTCCATTGCTTGCCGAGGGAGACTGGACGCTGTTCGACGCCTTGATACTAGCAACGCCGGACGAGATGTCCAAATTCCTCAAATTCTCCGCGTTGAGTTCGCCCTGAGTGTCACCGAACACATCGCCATGGTTGGGCAGTCTGACTCCTTCTCCAGATTCACTGTCCTCGCCGTCGAAGCTCGACTAGGTTTCCTGTCAGTGTTTCACAGCTTCCTAATGAAGGTATACACGGACGAGGGTGCATACATTTTCATGCACGTTACTAACGCTCACGCTCTCGTTGTCGTCATCGTCATCACCATTCTTCTTCGCTTCCTCGGGATCCACAAGATCTCGTCGATGGTCGGCAACACATTCAATACAGCGCTAGTCGTCCTGTAAGCGTCTCTAGATAGAGATGGTTGGCCAGTTGCCTGTGACTCACTGCAGTGTCAGGGGTGCGACGCTGGGCTTTGGTGAAGCCATCAAGCCCCTTGACTTGCTCGCAGATACAGCATTCCATCTCTGTGACCTGTTTACTTGTGCAATTGGCACACCTGAGCCAGGCTTCTGCGTCAAGCCTACTCGGGTCAACGTGACGACAGGCAATGGCGTTCATCAGCTTCTTCTGTTGGATTTCTGAGAATCTCCAGAGTGCTTGGAGCTTACCGCAAGCGTTGCAGCCCAGTCTACACGTTGCTTTCAGTATCAGGACGTTTGGCAATCTTCTGGGGGCCAGAGGCTTACCGGTCTGGAAGCTTAATAGCGTCCATTCTGCGATGTATTTTAGCTCGAGATAGAAGTAGATAATTTGGTGTTAAAGTCTTACTGTCGCTTCTTTGCTGGGCTCCAACCTCCAGCGTAATAGCTTCCTCCTTTTCTCAATTCGCGACGCAACATGCTGCTGCTAGTGCTGTTGCTAATGATGGTCGGTGTTGTAGGGATTGAGGAGGAGGAGGATCGCTGGTGTATCCCTTCTCGTTTGAAGATGCAACTCCTGGGTTAGCGTCGTAAGATCGTGAAGAATTTGGAATGTTTCAAACAAGTAATGGAGTGAAGGTCGTAAATATGTGCTCGAGACTGTGGAAATGCTTCGAAGAAGTAAACAGGTTGGTGACTTTGAATGTATGGTGATGAGGTGAAACTCAAGGGTAGAGCTCCACAGCTTGAGAGAAATTGTAGAATTAGAAGATGAGACTTAATTGCCCTCTGATGGTGTCAATTCACGATTGAGAGGGAGATTTGAGCCACCGGACAGGATTGAGGCCACAAGAGGGGCCCAAGTCTATCACGGTGGAGACTTGGAGACCTCTGCAGAGGGAGAGAGGCTGGTACCGTAGAAGAGTGGAAGTGTTGACAGTCCTTCACCTGAAAGTGAGTGACGTTCAACCTAGGGCAGGAGATCAGCGGTGATGTCAATGTTTGATGGTAGAACGAGAATGTTGAGGTGATGATGGAAGAGTTTGGATCGATTTGGAAGATCCGCGGAGTTGGGCAATGACTACGGTAATTGATCTCTCTCTTACCGAGACTTCACTTCACTTTGTAATATCCCCAGTATCTGATGCCGTGCATAGATAATCTTCCTGTTACAGCCGCACCTACTTCACTGCATTATTGCTAACTGTTGCCCTTTTACGGTCATAACAGCGATGTGAATCAATCCAGGGCAAGATTGTATTTTCTTCGGATTCTTGCATTTTCCGGACCAAAGACGAGACATATGACTAACATCTCACTACGATCATCTGTTGAAATTGTCTATATGACCTCATGCAGAAAAGTACGCGAGTATCCGTAATATCAGATGGCCGGCAGTCACATTCTACTACTCCGCGATTGCTTTCTTGAATTCTCTTGCAAAACGAGGAGATGTTTGGACGCAGCACACCTACATTTGTTTCAGTATCAGCGACTGTTTGCTAGCGTCAGCTCGATTCCGACTGCAACTTTGCTCTGCATACTGTTCGCTATCATTTGAAAGAGCGGTCACGCTTCGATGAACGTCTCCCATGAGCCATAATGCTCTTCGCTAGAGGCACCGTTACACGATTCATCTGGTGGCCATGGCTTGCGGAATCGCTCTCGAGCCTATCCCCGCTTCTGGGGCGATTCCTTTTAGGCTTGGGCACTCATACATATGAGCGGTAGTGGAAGGCATGGCACTTCACTCAATAGAGAACGCTATTAGCATGGTCGATTACAGCGGCAGCAGGCGACAGGATACCTCGATTATCAGAGTTGATGGCCATCACAAGAGTTTTTACGTGGTGGCTTTCAAGTCCCCTAATCGTGCGGGCACTGAGCTATACTCAATGGAACGATCTTTAGACGGTGGGCATCAGATTAGGGCTCCAACATTTAGACTGGTGGGCTCCCGCTCTCCCCGACAGCCCGTCCTTTCTGTCAGAATTCGAACCAATGAGTAGCAGTCCCGACCCTCCAATTCATTCCCCGCCCAATTGGATAGTCAGGAACAAAGAGTTCACAGGGATGCATTAGTGTCTCTGCCAAGATAGACGACATCTCAACAGGGACGGGGTGTCTTCCTTGATTTGTGATAGTGGAAAGCCGACCAATGCAAATGCCGGCACGGCCCTGCACCGGCACCACCGGCAGTCAAATAAAGGAGAAAGACCGGTGCACCAGCTTTGAGAGACAGTCGTAGGTGACATCGTCTTGCAGACGACGAGGCGACGATGAGCTGTCAAGGATCGTCAGCGTATAGTGGCAAGGCTATTTATTCCGATTGCAGGAACTCGTTCGCTTTTATGCCGCCTGCCGTGCTGCATATTGCTCCGGACTTGGCATGTTGGCTGACGATTATTGAGGCATATTCCCCTTTCTCTTTGGATTGAAATAAAATCCGTAAAGGTCTAAAGGAGCAACAAGTGATTAACGGGTTTACTGCATAGTTCAGGGCCTAGTCGATCGACACTCATCAGATCGTCCATACTCGTACGATGAGGAAAGGCCCTAGGTACCCTTGATGACTCAATTGGGCAAAGGCCTAGCAGATAGTTGTAAAGTAGCTTGTAATACTAGTGGTAGATTGGGGAACCCGCCTGTGGTAGTGAACCACGTTTTTGCGCAGTTTTTACGCGGGGGCCGAACTTTTTAGTCCAAAAGAATATTCTAAATTAGAGACCGCCCTTGCTAAAGTAAAGTACGGTTTCATCACATCACGCCCTAACCGTTCACCTCCCTAGGAGCTGCTCGATGGCCATTTCTCTATCACCTCCCACCATCTATCATCTATCATGTCTTGACCTTCTCTTCACACCACATCGCCCTATTCCGTTCGCTCTTTTATCTACCTCTGCGTTGCCCTTGTTCCATGACGCCCCGCATGCAGAGTTGACCACCGACCGCTGCTTACAGGACACTCCAGCAACTTCAATAACTCGCGCGTCAACTGCACAGTCTCTCATTCCTATAATCGCGACAGATATACATAATTCTGAGCTGGCAGAGTAAACAAAAGCACGTCATATGTATGAACCGGGGCAACATTCCACGGGCTTACTCAATTCCTGCCCCGCGGATCTCGTCAGACAACAACGCGATATCATCCCTATCTGTGTTTTGCAAGTTCCAACCAATCTTGACAGTGTGCCGGAGATTGGAGCATTGAAGGCTGCTTGACATAATTGTCGACTTGCAGCTGCGTCTGCACACGTACTACGCTCGAGATCAAAAGATATTGGTAGCAATTACTCATGAATCCCACGGCTAAAACGCTGTCTATTCGTTGAAAAAGGAGATCATAGCAGAAGACTTGAAGGAAGATCTTGAGCAAGCAAGGAGCGGTCGCTGATTCACTTCATACAACTATCGACACTCCGTGACCGTCGGAACTATCCACACTTCGGTTTTCGCAAAGTATCAAACAAGGCTCATTGAAAAGCAAGTGTCTTTCCCATCCATAAGTTCCGACTACTCGCTGTAATGGCACTCGGACACGAGTACCCTCCTCGAGCGTCTTCGTATGGACAACCTCTATCGACTACCTGCCTGGAGGATAAATTCGAACTCATCAAGGAGATCGGTGATGGTAGTTTTGGCAGCGTGGCCTTGGCCCGCGTTCGAACTGCAGGCGCTCACATTGCTCGACGAGGGACTTTGGTGAGTATCAATGCACCCCGAAACCGTGCCGCAATGTTAACAAGTCATTAGGTCGCGATTAAGACAATGAAGAAAACCTTCGAATCGTTTGCCCCATGTCTCGAACTCCGTGAAGTCATATTCTTACGATCACTGCCCGTTCACCCTCACTTGGTGCCTGCCCTCGAGATTTTCCTGGATCCCATGTCAAAGAAACTTCACATCTGTATGGAGTATATGGATGGCAATCTCTATCAGCTCATGAAAGCACGAGACCCCAGGTATTTGGATGGGGCCAGCGTTAAGAGCATACTCTTCCAGATTCTCGCAGGTCTAGACCATGTCCACAACCACAATTTCTTTCATCGCGACATCAAACCGGAGAACATCTTAGTATCTACATCTGCTGCTCTCGAACCCAGCACGCCATTTAAACGATATTCAGCAATGGTCACTCCACCTGCGACACCCCCACTCTACACGATCAAGATTGCAGATTTCGGCCTTGCTCGAGAAACGCATTCCCAACATCCATACACCACATACGTTTCCACGAGATGGTACCGCGCTCCGGAAGTGCTCCTCCGTGCCGGAGAGTATTCGGCACCGGTCGATATATGGGCTATAGGTGCAATGGCTGTGGAGATTGCTAATCTCAAGCCGTTGTTCCCTGGAGGCAATGAGGTTGACCAAGTGTGGAGGGTTTGCGAAATTATGGGCTCTCCTGGCAATTGGTACGACAAGTCAGGCAACAAAGTCGGTGGTGGAGACTGGAGGGAAGGTACTCGACTGGCACAGAAGCTGGGGTTCTCGTTCCCCAAGGTATGTCCAAGCTCCAGCTCGTCCTGAAGACTAAAGTACTAACGTGACACCCAGATGGCCCCTCACTCAATGGAGACTATCCTTCGACCGCCTCAATGGCCTCTTGCCTTCAGCCAATTCGTGACCCAGTGTCTGATGTGGGATCCTCGCAGTCGGCCAACGTCCGCTGAAGCGATGAACCATCCGTACTTCACCGATGCCTTTGATCCTCTCCGACCCAAGTCATCAACGCCACGTATCCTGGGGAAGAAGCAGTCGAGTATAGACGGCAAATCCCAGAGAGATTCCGTTGAAGCTCCTGCTACCTACTCGAATCGACCATCATGGTTTTGGAAATCCATCATCCGAGAGTCAGCCCCAGCTGTCCCGACCCATGCTACCCTGAATCAAGCACCACCATCACCTCGCCACACACCAGTACACGCGAAAACAGTCGACAATATTCATACTGCCGCGGCCCCCCCACCAACAATCAAGTATAGGCCTTTCGCAAGTAAGCGAGCTACATGGGCCAGCGGGGCAAGCGCGAATGCTGCACCCATGCCAATACTGCCTTCTATTCGACCCATCTCACCTTTCTCGGACAGTGTGAATGCGCAGGCAAATACCAACCCAGCCCACAACCCCATGGGTCAACCATCCATTGCAAACTCATCAGCCGACCCCAAGACCACCAAGAAAATAGGTCGGCAACTGTCAGTTCAATCAAATGGGAGTCACTACACTGACTACCACCGACAAGAGGCCGAGCGTGCTTTAAATGGGCAAAGAGGACCAATGTCGCCTACTACCGAACAGAAAGAGGGCTTCTTTTCTCATCTCCGGAAGAAGGCACGCCGATTCTCAGGCAAGCCTCAAGCGCCAGCATCGCCCAGCATGGATGACATTGAGGCGAACGCCGGCTGTGCTCCATGGCAAAGTAACCGCAGCTCGATGATGATCGACTCAAACATGGACGCCGTACTGAGCAAAAGTTTCAATGATGTGGACAAAGCGGTGCAAGCGGCTCGGCCTGCTAACGCGGAACCGCTCTCGCCTTCGCACGAGGCACCTTCATCCTACAAGCAACAGCATGAGCTTCAGTATTCTGATACTGGTCTAAATCGTCATCAATCTCTATCAAAGAGCGCCAGCTCTCCCTCGATAGATGGTTCGGGCTATAATGGTGGTACCCCCATATGCAGCAGGACAAGGCGAGCACTTCACCGTTCGACGCATCCCAGTCACATGTACGACACGCCCGACGAGGAAGACGAGCTCCTCCACGAGGCTCTCAACAGTGCTCAGAGTGCCTCTAAGCGAATGGACCGACGGAGCAAACAGGAAGAAGCTGATCACCTGAAGCGACTCTCGCAACAAGGCGTCCACAGACAGCCACTGCAACAGCAGCACTCGACGAACAGTATGGTAGCACTGAACCCATACCCAACACCCTCGCCTTCAGCAAAGAGGAATGACATGCTCTTCGACCAAAACATCATGGCAGAACCTGTCTCACCTCTCAACGTCGTCAAGCAACGGCCAACGGACGCCGTCAACTCGCGATTCCCCACACCACCCTATGGAGAGAACGAATGGGCTGCATCCGCCGCAGCCAGCATCTTTGCTGCTGGCTCCGTCTATCACTAGACCTGTCATATCATCTACGATTGACACTCAACCGTCATACACTGTACACTAACACCGCGCCCGACCTGCCCACCACCGCAGGTTCACCAACGCTTCTATGAAACCTCTGTCCATAGATCGACCCCCAAAAAACTTGCCTGCTTGCTGGCCAACCAGGCCCCAAAATCACCACATCGAGCCACCCTTTTGAAAACGGAGCTCGACTACCACAGAAAATCTAATTCTTGCTTTCTTCGCCACATACCCCCTAAGCGGCCCTCATAGACTTTACACTGGGCCAGCTGCGCGAGCGTCATTGGCACATACCAATACAAATGCCAACATAATCTTTAGTCATCTGTCGATGGACAGGGATCTCCATCATGTATCTACGCTCGCTCATTTTCCTATCGTTGCTATTCCTTTAATGTCTGGATGGGAAAGGGTGGCTGGTTGTATTTATATAATTCGCGAGGATGGGCGAGGAAGGAGGTTGAACAGTACGGATGAGCGGAGGCAGAGGCGGGAGGAGAAGAATGACGTTTTTCAGAGACGATGCCTGCTGCGCGCAAGCAAGGCCTGTAAATATTACAGAGAAAGAGAATCAAAAAATCTTCAATTCCTGTACTCGTTCTACGGGCTTCTTTCAAGTTTCACTTACGTTATCGTTAACACGGTAGCATAACCTTCATGGCTGCAAAATCCAGGGTGCCTTCTCCAGCCTTGAATCGCCACTATACCACTCTGCAACTTGTCAGTTGATCTCTCTCAGCTGCTCGCTGTCCTTCATCTCCCGTCACGCTAACGGGCATCAGCTTTGCCCTTTGGGCTAATCAGCTCCTGGGCTCTTACGCAATCGTCTTCCCCCTCGTGCCGGATTTCTCCTTTGCCATTGTGGTCGAATAGTCATGCCCTGATAAGTTTGTAATCCACAACATCCGTCCTCAAGTCGTAAATCCCTCCAATCCCCGGAGCACTTCTTCCCCAACACCCCCACCTTGCACACACATCCCCACCATCCGCGCCAACACGCCCCTATTCATCCCTCCCTTCTTTGGCCTCCAGAGCCCCTCTTCTCCCGCGCCGCCAGATGCAACACCAGAGCCTGCCATGCCTGCTTCGGCGGCCGGAGAAGAAAGACGCGATGGTGGATCGATTGTCCGGACTGCTAGGAGGTTCAGCGACGAGGAGGAGGAGGAGGACGCAGCGACAGTAACAGCTAGCACGGCGTCCGCAACCGCCAACTCGGCATGCGTAGGGTCGAAAAATATATTATCCCCTACGGAAATCACGAGCAAAGTAATTGGCGGACGTGATGTTGCGGTCTTCTTGCTGGGAGGTTTCGATTTCCTTCTCGAAGTAGAGGAGGCGGGATAGAGAGGGAGAGCGGCGTCCCAGTCATCGTTGAAGAGCGGATCCTCGTCATGGGTTGAGATGGGTGCGGGGAGGTGGGTTGAGAGGAGCGCGAGGTGGGTTGTTAGGGAGAGGAGGGGGAGGGGGTAGGTGGCTGGGGGGGAGAGGAGGAGAATCTATACTGAAGTGGTCAGCTGCTGCGTTTCGTCTGAGGCAGGGATTTCCGAGGGAAGGATGGGTCGTACGTCAATGTAAAGTCGCCAATGCCATCTGCTATTTATAAGCAGTCTATGCCGTAAGCCGCCATCTGCGACTAGACCTTCGTGGAGCATCTGGGCTAGGAATATGACCATGGCGTCGTCATCGCGCTGGCCGGGTATGTCGACTGTGACTTCGATCCATCCATCCTCTCCCTTTCCCTCTTTAATCCCTCTCTCGCCCTTCCCCTCTTCTACGTCCCGCATCTGCTCGTCTTCCTCTCTACTCTCACTTCCTTCTTCATCCCTAGGCGCCCCCGTATTCCCAATCACTTGCCCTGCGTTTTGTGTCTTCTCCACCTCCCCCTTCACCCCTACAATCGCCTCCGTACCATCCGCGAAACATAATCGCGCGCTGCCATTCGCACTGGGTAAGAGATCGGTCTCGGCGACTAAGGGCCGAAATGAAGTTGGAGAGCGGGCGTCTGGGCGGATGGGGGGGTTGAGGGAGAGGGAGGTGTGGAGGTAGGAGAGTTCGGAGGGGGAGAGAAGAGTGGGGGGAGCGGTGGGTGCCATAGGCCGTTGAGGGTATGGGTGACGACGCTGACGATGAAGGGCCCGGGGGCAAATCGTGGGTGAGGAGAAGGAGATCTTTGTGGGAATTGTGTGAGTGGAGGTGGGATGTATGTAGATGAGCAGTGTTTATATTAGGGCTACGCTAGCCAAATATCTCGGTCCAGCGTTTCTGTTTTCTACGCCTTTGACGATTGTTCAAAAGGTCGCCTTCCACCTAGTACCGGCGACGCTACAAGCCGAAATAATACACTCGCATTCTGTAGATAGGGAGTCACGTTTGTGGACAGCGGCACAGCGGTGAACTTTGGATGAAGGTGGCCAGGCCTCCGCTGAAGATTAATGTGAAACGAGATGCTTCCAGAGCACCAAAATTCAGATATAATTACTCGTGCAGCTCACAATTTTGAGCAAAATGCCAGTATCAGACGCAACCAACCACCGCTACTCCCTCAATGTCTAAGAATCTTAATCAGTTTCGAGTCTAGATACCGGAGTCATCTTGGAATTCATAGAGATTTGGCCGCTTCTTGTACTACTCGTCCCATTTCTGGCATTGATACTTCATTTCATCCGACATCGGCTTGCCAATGGTGGTTTTATTTTTGTTTTCCACAATTTGCAGCGCCAGACCTCCATATGCGTGCCAAGCGATATGAGAGTGCATAAGCCACGTGCCAGGACTATCAGCCTTGAAGGCAATGATGAGATACACACCCAATGGCAACAAGGCCACATCACGTTGGGGCGGGTTGTCTTGCTTGATGATTGTCTTATTAGGATTATAGGGTTTCTCAGACTGATCCGGCAGTGCGAAATCGCGGCCTTGGAGATGGATCGGGTGGGCAACTGGAGGTATGAAATAGCCAGGATTTTCTTTGCGCTTCGAGGCTGTGATGACAAGCCTGACCCAGGTGTCTTCTTCTGGGCTGTCCTCGACGACGACGAGGTATATCTTCTTTTCAAAGTCTTCGTCTAGGTGCAATACTTTTGGTTTACTGAAGTCTTACCACAGAGATGCGTCTTGCTCGAGCACATCCCAGTGGCTTGTTGGGGAAGTAAGATGGGCCACCAATTTTATTCCCACCCGCGGAAAAGCTATGGTTGCCTAGGAGCATAAGACGAATGTTGTGTCGACAGACGTATTGATCAAGCGTAGAAGGTACTTCTTTCCCTACAAAGCTTTAGCCTATGCGTAAAGAAGGATCTCTGATATCTCACCTTCTCGAAGAACGTGCTGAATTGAGCGGGCACATGTGGTACAGATGGTTTATATTGACCTAAAGGACTCACATAAGATACAACTCGACATGGTAAAGCAATACGCGTACCAGTGCCGCTAAGAAGGGATCTCCCATTGAGAGAATCTGACCAGTCCTGGAATGCACTTCGGTGGTTCCAATCGGTCATCAGGATAGGATCTTTCGCAAGGTCATAGGGTGCTGAAGATGGCCCATAGATGGTCATTGGTCCGAGCAATCCATCACCACACTACAATTGCAGACATGAGTAGAAGTCCGACATTGTTGAAGCTTTATTGGACTGACCTGGAGGGAGTAATGACTATGATATCAGGAAGATCCATATTGCTTGGCTTCAAACTTGTATGTAAAGCTTTCGCTCGGGGCAATGGGGTATTGAGTGATAGCATTGACCCCATCCTGCGTAGATTTCCTGACGTGTTTGGAGAGTTGCGATGAGTACTAAAGAACCAAATAAGGATACTTATCACAAGGAAATAGATCCGAAAAATACCTACCACTTCAACTGTATTGTGCTGCCGAATGCCATGCCAGTGTACAGTGGTCCCATTGGTCTCGAGATTATTCTTGACAGTAATCTCCAGCGTGTCACCCCAGCAAGCCTGAATCCAGGGTCCTGGATGAGTTCAGTTAAATACCTTACCCTCGCGGTTGAGAACACCGTCTGGTTTCAGACTCATAGCAGAGGTCTCGAGATAGTATTTGCGAGTGATTCCTACAGGAGCCTGGTTTTCGTAGTCCGTATCAACGGCGAAATTCCCTCTTGGACCTTTGAGCCAGCAATTACGATCGGTGGGCGTGAAAAATTTGGTGTATGTAGGCATATCAAGATACCCGCACTCAAAGGGTGCGTCTTCGGGTCCGAGTAGGAGATATTGACCTGTCCGCATGCGATATTCGTAACGCGACTAGCAGTGTCCTTCCCAGGTTATCTGGTCTGTGTGTGATGCATCATCATTTGGTTTGCTCTCGCGCTGGAGGCATGTTGCACTTGATAACATTGCCTCGCAGCACATCTGGACAATTTTATTGAGGGGTACGCCTGGCTTCAGTCATTACTTCATCAGCTCTAACACCATAGCCAGGCGTGCACATTTCAGAGCAATTTCTGTAGATGCAGCCTTCGAGAAGCTCAGCTTGCTCTCCTACGCGCCCACCGAATCCGTCGCTGCTTCAGCATCAAAGCCTCCGCTCCCTCAAGGTAGCTGTCGTTCGAAACAAGGCTTGATGTAGCAAATTTGAGGCCTCAAGCAATTTCGTGTTGGGGGGCTGAGATCCCTCTGGACGTAGGCATTAATTAGTGCTCCTGATCTGTGCTGTGGCTGTGGGAGCCACCATATCTGCATCGCGAGGTTTTCAACCTTGGACACGATGCTCTCCAGGAGAGCTTTCCTGAAGACGGATACTGGGAGTATGGGCGACAAGCGCTCATGGAGATCATGGTATCCCATCAATACTATGAGCTACCAGGACAGCTCTTGCTGATGGGTGAATGTGCTAACGACGAGACATTTCGTGTAGTGTTGGAAGATGCTTTAGGCAGCCTTATGGACTCGTTACCAGATATCTTAACACAAGACGCGGAGGATGTTGCTGTAAAAGGACAGCGGAACTCTTAAAGAGAGCACCATACGGCCCTAGACCAGGAAGTCAGAGGGCAATCGGAGACCATGATAATTTCAGAAAGCAAACCGAATCATTCGTTGCGGAAGCAGAAGCCTGAGATGAAAAGGCAAACAATTTATCATAAGGAGCGTTGTGGCCGACTCGTCAAAAGCCCACAGGCCCTGAGCTATAACATGCACGAAGATTTGTAAGCTTTAGTACGTGTCAATCGTTACCATTCTTCTACCATAAAATTGAAATGATCCCGGGTTGGAACGCTTCTCCTGGTGCTCCCAATAGTAATGGATAGCAATGATTCGCCTCTAAAATGTGAGCCAGAGAATCTAATTCACCGCAATCTTGGCTACTACCCTCTTTTTGCTCCCTCAATATCACTGTACTGTTTCTTGCATCAACATAATATTTCATTTTCAATCGCGGTTACCAAGCGCAAAACCCACGTCACAGGCTCTAGGACTCCTCTCTCTTCCTTTTCCTCCCAGCCCCTATCACCCTTTCTGCGGCCTTCAACTCGTTCGCCTTGCCCGCAAAGTATTCTTTTTTTGTAATCTTCTCTTTTGGCTCAAGTAGTGGGGGATATTCCTCCTTCTCCCAAAAAAGAAGATAAGAAGTCCAAACTTCGTCTCCTCGCTTGGACGTTTTCTTACGCTTTGGATCCGCCTGCCTGTCAAGCGAACACGCACCAGAAATATCCGTGTACAGCACGGAGAGATCGTCACTCATCTTCATCCACTTATCGCTCCGTCCCCGGACAACAGTAGCATAATGCCCACCATTGAGCTCACCTCCATGCTGCACAACCGACCGAAGCCGGTACCGTAGCGGCCACTTACCTTCCATATGTTGGGTCATATCTATATGCTTGGCAAAAGTCACAAGGTCCGTTCGCTTTCCACCACTGTTGGTTTCCTCGTCCCATTTGAAGCGTTTCATGTGAATGACGAGCATGTGCGGCGCTGTCTCTATAGCAGACGTGACACGCCGACCTGTGCGCTGGTTGCAGTCAGGAGCCTCGCAGTTGTAGGTGTCGAACTTTGTTTTGAATGCCTGCTTGATCAGATAATTGAGGAAAAAGGGACCTCTGCGCCCTATTTCGCCCAGAGACACTTCCAACCCTGGCTCTATGACGACTCTTGTTGTAGTGTTGCGACAGCTGCGGATCGGGCATACCCTGGTCTCGAGTTGGGTCAAGAGTATGATGGAGTTGATGATTTCTTCGTCGCTAAAGCCGTGATCAGTGTCTTGCACTATTGGAGGTGGAGACTAGTATACACTCACCTGGGGCAGTCATTCCTAAGCCGTTCGACAACCTTGATGTAAAATTCATTGGCATCTTCTTGTCCGTTTGGTATCCACGCGGCTGCTCCCGGTCAACAGGAAATTAAATTACAATAATGGGAAACACATACCATTACCAACGCTGACATCATGGCGGAATGCCGTCAAAGCATTTTCTATGTGGACTCGATTCTCGTCCGGGGCCCAATAGCAATCGTTTAGCCATTGAAGGCCGCAAGCTAGGCAATTGCTGACAGCACAGGGTCAATCCAGTTGACGAATTTTGGACAATGTAGGAGACTAAATAGAACAGCGTTCTGATAACAGAAATTGGTGGGATTGGGCAATCTTCTAGACTGTTCCACGTCCAGCTCATCGCGTTCCCACTGTCAGGAGATATGCTCCGGCTATTCGCCACATGAGCAATTTCCACAACCGTTATTTGAGTATAAGAACTTACATCGACGCGGTGCTGGTGCTGCTCTTCTGTCTCTTCTAATGGGCTACCTCTCGTCCCGGGTGCCATTATCCGCTTGAAAGATGAGTGAATGGCGAACTGCAAGACTTTTAGACTTTTATGTAAACTCCTCATTCGAGGTTGAGATGCTTAGATATCACGCAGATTTGTGCCTTTTCTCATGGTGTCCACCAACACCTGTGAGCAAGTCATAGTTCCAGCTTTAAAAGATGCCTCAAAGGATGATTGCATACTCATTTGTCTACTCGCTAAATATAATTGAGGCAATCATGAAAGAAAGACAAAGAGAATACGACTGTTCACCAGGTCTTTTCATGACATTCTCGCACAGCAGACTTGGAAGAAATGATGAAGTCGTACAAGAGCGTTCAAAAAAGCCAATCTCTCCACGAAATATGTGCAATCGAACTGCTTTGAACTCGTAAAGACAATGATACGTACAAGGGACAAAGTCGAGCAAAGATTGCAGTCAAGTACCCTTAGTCTATGAAAATGAGCCCTCGATCTGCCTGTGGCGGTTCCCATCAACCCCATGCTATCCGTTATCATCATTCGTAACCTTTCCTTTCGACCTCAAAACCATCCTTGCCGGCTCTGCTGCTCAACATGGTCCACTTTCTTGCGATAGCAAGACTCAGGAAATGTGGGCGACACTGGTGGAGCTAAAGTGCCCGGACTAGTTTGCACCTTCCAAATTGTAATTACTCTAATACTCCCTTGGGTTGTTGCGCCATCAAGAGTGTTCCACCTTTCGAGCTCCGATGCTGGTCGCTACTGCAGGGAGTACCAGCGCGGCCGTAATTGTTCGTAATATCGTTGTTGAGTAAGTTTCTTGGATCACGAAAGCGGCGGATTCTATGTTTTGCAGAATCAAAGGGATCGTGCGGGTGACCGTAGTGAACACTGGGCCATGTATACGGCGTCATGCAAGGTCTGATCGGTCGGTAAGTCCATGCTGAAGAGCCTCTTCCATGGATCTTTGCTAAAGCTGGTTGAAAGACGGGCAGGCAAGCGTTTACAATACCGAGAGATGGCTCTAAGGTGCTAAAGATGTTCAGATTGACCACGTCATATGGATTGTCGGCCAAGGTCAAGCTGAAATGAGAGCCACGGTGCGAAGTGTAATGATCACACAGACTCTTTGAACACGGATCGTGGTCAGCAACTATTCAGGTCCGGCCTTTCTAGACTGTTGAATGCGCTCATGATTTACATTAAACAAATGCTAAATATATCTGATATTGCCATTTTGTCAAAAGTCGGCATTTGAAGCCTCCACAATACTGGCATTGGCAAAAGAATGATGATCACGTCTAATACTAGGTTGATCACCGCGGCGCTGGGATACGCTAAGTTGACGTTTGCGCTCTGGCCTATAAGCATTTAGAAGTCAGTGTTGGTCGTTGCGGGCAATGGCTGTGCATCGGAAAGTGTGCTTCAGGAATGAAAACTAGAGACATGGCCCCTCCATGTTCCCGAGATCTTTTAGAACGGCTCAGCGTAAGATTGAAATTATCACCATCCTCTGAAACTGTGACTACCACCAAGAATGCTCTTGTCCCAGAGGTAGGCCGTAGGGTAGAAAAGCAAGAAGGTACGAATGAAGGTGGCAGCCCAATACACCACCGTTGGAGCCATTGTGCCGTATACAACGTAGCAAAATCTGTGAATTCGAAAGACTATAATGTAAAGATGCAGGATCAAAAGCTTTATGCAAGAGTCAGCTGCTATTCGCAAAGGTTCGGCTGCGGTGACGGCCTAGATCCATTAGTCGACTGTCCCTCGTCTTTTGCGCATCGAATGATTGACCTAGGTCATATATAATGTCTCTGCAGCGGTCAGATTGGCAGTGTGGTATCCAATTTTGGCGTAAACGATTGCTGTAGAGAGTGGCTTAGCATGCATGTAACGGCGTGCGCCCCGCATGGATAGGAGATACTAACATATAATTATGATCACGGAATCGGCAACCTCAACCCCTTGCTAAGAAGTATATGTCAATATGTAGGACTCTGACCGAACATGGACTTCTTACGAAGGCAGCGTTTATAGCATAGTCATTGAAACATAAGAACAATCCCTTGATCTTCCTTGCCCACGAGCGAAAGGAAACTGTAATAGTTGCGAGAACAAAAAATACAACACATTTGACAACCACCTTCACCGCTCGAGGACTGACTTCGCGAACTTTTTGCTGTGGAGGCGCAGTGTCCATGTTCAAGCGGTGCTAGAGTAGCCCACGTTTCTGGGACTTAACGAAGGTTTATCTCGTGCCAGGGAGCTATTTCACTAGGCCAGCACCATCTTATATGTACTCTACCTAGACGGCATCTCTTGCTAAAGTGTGGAACGGCTGGTACTTCTGTCAATTTTCCGATCTCCATGCCTGCCGTTACGTTTCGTCCTCATCATCCAATGCTTCTTGTGCATTTGGAAGTATGAGGCTGCGATCGCCGGACGTTCCAATTATAATCCAATGCCCAAGCCATGCAGGGTAACAAGGGCAGGCGGAAGGTGGCGATCGATTGGAAAAAACGGTTCGCAGACTTGCAAGAAAGGATCCTTCAACAGCTTTAGCAAAGCTTGGAAACGGCTGCCAAGACAACGATCTTGGCTGCATGCCATATCTTCGCTTAGCCGTGCCATTGAGTGTATCGATCTTCATTGATTCCATAAAGGTGCTGCTAGGGGAAATGCTCCGGTCTCGTCTCGTGCCGTACCCTTATGCAAGTTCGTAGGTAGCTCAAGGTCGTGCAGCTTAGAGGTTGAATTCACTTGGACCAAATAGAGGCCAGTGCGGGTGCTATCTTGAATTGTCAACCCGTTGACTCGTTCGATCAGCGTTCTTAGCTCGGCTCAATGCAGCATGATCCTTCCCACCACAAGTGGCCTACCTTTTAGCTAGCCACAGTTTGCCTTGATTTGCCTCGATTGTTGAAGCGAATCCTGGAGGGAGAATGCTTCAACGGCTGCGTCATGTTGCTCTCGTCATTTTCATGCAAGTTCTCCGGACCATACCACGGTATGTTATATGTGCGCGCGTCGTTGACCGCATGTACTGTACCCATTATAGCCCATGCTAGAGACCACAATGATCTACCCGACCCAAGGGATGGACTTGTGATGGCTTGAAACATTGCTGATGCGTGGTACTGATCAGAAAACCAATACTCCAATCTTCAGCTGGCTTATTGGACATCCCTTTGGAACAGTACCCATTAATAACTGCACAGGACCAACCGAGCAAGTAGATCAACGAGCGGTCAACGAATCCACGATTATGACACAATTCACCCTGCAAGCGCGGGTTGACTCTGGATTGTAAAGTTGTCGATGGCTGTCCAGCATTGCATTCATCCGCCCGCTCAACGGTGGTTCATGCACACCATAGATTCTCCGACGATCCCGCAATCTGTGAAACGAATTCGAGATAGAGACACAAGTCCAACAAAAGCATTTGGTGAGATGGAGCGGGATCTTAAATGTCTGAAAGTAGCCAGCTCAGGCGGGGTTCGCTGCTACGTGCTTGGAATGTTTCTCCATCCTAACATAGGAGCTTTAACGATGTATGAGACCATTCAGTCTCCACGTTGTCTTCTTTGGGTGGGTGCACCCCGATTTGGGCGATCATCTTCATGATAGGTGATGGGTTCCGCTGTTTCGGGTGTCAAGTAGATGTTTATCCAGAGTTGGTCAACAATGGCGTCGGAGACGTTACCGAGGGGCAAAGATGGCTTCCGAAAGAGATGTTAGTAGAGTGATGGGCGGATAGAGTTATTGTAATGTGATAAATCTATGCAATGAAATGAAGATATAAGTGGAGCCAAGCTTTATGACTCTGCGCGCCATCAACCGGAAAGAAGCACATTCCGGGCGCCAACCTAAGCCTTTTCCAATATTCAACCTTGTTGAAGATTGAGACTTTGGTCACTAAACAGCGCGACTTTATCGCAATTGAAACTACCTACGGTAGGCAGGCTAGCCGTTGAAGCCGATGGCAATCGTTGCCGTTACGGTCCTCCAGAGCCAGGAGAAACGAATTTCTAAGGGCAACAAATTCAGCTGGCTGCTTGCTCAGGCAGAGGTTCTTACTTACGATACACAATCCATGCATGCGGCTCGGGGTTCATTTGGTTGCATGGAATGAGTATCTAAGGAACCGAAGATGGCCAATCATTTCGGTAGCTGGTCCCAAGGTGAAGCACTTTCCAGAGATAGTAACGCTCCTGCTCCGAATTTCCATCGTCATCAAGAAGCCTGCCCCGTAAGCTAACACGGTTGCTCAAGAGCTAAAGATTGCCATGATTGTAAACAGCGAGTCCGTGGGCGAGGCAATAATGTTAATTCAGATCCCGCTCAATTCGGTATCTATGCATCTGGGCAAGAGGATTGAAGAGCTTCCATAAGGGTATTCAGCCATCTCAGTGGCCGGCATAAGTTCCCCAAACAGTCCCGAACAGGAAGTAGCTATCATTCAAGCCGGTAGCTTTCAGTTGGTCATAGACTTCTCGATGATTGTTCTGAGCTGCACAAATAAGCGGTGTGTTACCCTCATCATCTTTCACGTCGAGCTTCGCTTTGCGTTCTGTTAATTTCTGTAGGAGGGCATTATCCCCGCAGCTAGCCGCACACATAATCAATGGAGAGTGAGGAGGTGCAGATCGGCGGAGATTTGGGTCCAAGCCGAAGTCTAGAAGCAACTTCAAAACTTCGCGATCGCGCTCCGGCCACTTGTTCGGTCGAGCATGTAAGGTCTTGATCCATGTGGCCATTTGTTGATATTGACTCTCTTTTAGGGGGGTGATTCTTGTAAGTATAAGATCTATCGTGGATAAGGTACCGTTGAGCAAGGCCTTTTCTATGTGTGGTATCGCACCATGTTCCAAAAGCGCGACCACCAGCTGATCGGCCTGCCGCTCGATCGCTATCTCAAGTAAAGTTGACGCTCCCTTGCTCTGATATCGTGGGTTCTGAAATTGTAGATTGGGATCAAGCCCGTGGTCAAGCAGCAAGGACAACACTCCAAAGCTGCAACGGTCGCTCCATTTCTTCTCATGCACTGGCAAGCTTATAGCCCATGTCCTCATTATTTCATGATGTTCTGCAGTGAGTGGAGCTAGCGTCGTGATGACGAAGGCTGCTACTTCGGGTTCTGCGTACAATGCCACCTTGAAAAGTGATTGCCCTTGTCCGTTTCGCGTATCCAAGTCAGCACCAGCTTCTAGAAGGTCTGCAACAATCGGACTGGCCTGGAGCTGCCCATCGGCCAAAGCTAGCGCTAGTGCGGTATCTCCGTTGTCATCCATGCACGAAACATTAGCACCATGGTCGAGTGCGGCACGTACTCCTGGATGTCTTCCATCTGCGGCTTCAGCGAGTAGGAGAGTCCTACCATTAGGCCCGATACGGTATTCGATATCAGCACCAGCCTCCAGAACTTGTTCCAGTCTTTCGGTCGTGATGATAGTGCGCAATTCCCCGAGGGCAGCGTTTGGGCTGCCAAGTAGACATACGGCTGAGGCTATATCCCCAACGAGTAGGCACCACTCAATTGGCGTTCTTTTGTTTAAGGGTGGCGGTTTCTTTTTGAATCCCGTCAACAGCTTCTGCCGATTCAATCCGTGCTCTTTTACTTTCTCCATTGCTGCCTGGTATAATTGAAGGGCCGAGTCTAGGTCCTGACGCTGCTGCATCTCGGCTGCAGAGGCTAGGAGTTGCAGGATGCCTTCTTCGAGGGACGCCTTTGGTACTGGGGGTATCTTGCGTTTGGGGGTATCCATAGGTCTGTCATCGCTCAGGTGAATAGGGCCCTGCTGCAGCGAGGAGGACCAACTCTTTCTGCTCATGACTAGGAATCGGTCAAGGAGTCAGAGGCACCAGGCTTGCTGTCACAGAATCGATTTGTGATGGCTATTGAACATGCCCAGTGGAATTCCCGTCTTCTAATATACTAGTCAATGGGCAACAAACCTATATTGCAGCCTACGCATCCGAAGCATACAGTAGAACTAAAGGCCGTGCCAAGCCTCTTCAGCCACGAGGCGAACGCGGCCGGCGTACCAGGATAAATTTGGATTAACCAAAAAAGAGTTAGTCACTTTCAGCCCTTTTTCAACAGCCAATGAGCATTGTTGCCCAAAGTCGCCGAACGTTCCTTACGCGTAGAAGGACGTCAATGCCCTGAATAATGTATCAAAGGGCGGACATCATCAGCGGTGGCGTTCCCTTGCGCTGTATCCCTTCGGTCTGAAGGCCTCGAAGACCTACGATCGAGAACGGCGACAGATTTCCGCAATTTGCTAATTCTACGTGAACGCGCATAGAAGTCGTGTAGTGTCAGCAAGCAGGATGTCGCAAAGATCAAGACAAAGAGCCAGGCAAGGACACACCAAGATGTCGGATGGAGTCTTTGCCTACTGTTAACCGCCTCCGCAACCCGACAAGATCCCTTGCGTGAATGGTGGCCAGAATTCCAACCTTGGTGGAGCGCGCTTACGATGAGTCGCTCTCAGCCAATAGCCTAAATGGAAGACAACGACATTGGAGAAAGACCGAAGAACAAACCTGAAACAATCAGATCAAGTGACAATAGTGTTTCATAATCAGATCAATCTTCATGGCTTGGTGGTGGATCTGGTACTCATCCGTTGAGTCTGAGTTGTTGCTATTGTTAGAGATTCACTTTCCATTGTCGCGCTAGCAGCGGAGTTGCACAATGTCTACGTCTTCCCTTATCCACCTTCTTTGTTACTCTTCTGCTCCCTTCCGACTTCCTCTTCATACCTCCATGAATTGACGACTCTCCTTTGTTCCTTTCTTTCATCTTCCTTTACAATTCCATCATTCGTTCCATTTCATGAAGTTCCTGGCGAACTGCACTTTTACACAAACATAGACTATTCTCCTCCGCTGGACGGACTAAGTATCTAATACAACACCACCAACATAATGTCTTCCCCAGGCAACCGACATGCATCTACTTTTCCGACAGTGCCTCCATCTCTCTCCGCTAGCGATCATGGGATGCGAGATAATTGCAGCACTCAAGATACTCAGCGGCCAACACCACATACTGTTTCGAACATCACCCCGTACCTCGGACTACGCGCTCGACTATCACAAGTCTGGATCAACCGATGGACAATCCTCCTATTACTCGTTCTTGTCAGAGTCCTCATTGCCATCTCAGGTCTTCACAATGGCCTGGGCTCGGCGAAGACCGAGGCAATGTCAGCATGCACGTCCGTCGAGTCCATGGGAAGCACCATGGCCTCTATGCCTCATTACCTCTCTGCAGGAGTTAACGAGCTGGCTGGTGCTGGTGTCGAGAAGGCCGTCCAAGGCCTTATGTCCATGCTCCTGATGACCATTACTGGCGTTGAAGAGCTCCTCGTATTCTACGTCAACATGCTGACAGGAACTTACATGTGCCTGATCACACTCGTGGTTGCCGGAGCTTTACACGCCGCGTTATCTCTTATTGAGGATGTCAGCGGCTTTCTAAATTCGACACTTCATGGAATTGGCGACGATATAGCCTCGACGGTTGGGGCGTTCCAGACTGACCTGAACAAATTTACAAGTGGCATCAACAGCATCCCAGAAGCTTTCGGCAAGAAAGGTCACACGATTCCAACTATCGACGTCAACTCTTCCATAACCAAGTTGCACAACCTCGAGCTACCTGCAAACATGACAGCCGATCTGAACAAGTTGAACAGCTCGATACCGAATTTCCAGGATGTCCAGAAGTTCACGGATAACATCATTCGAATGCCTTTCGAAGAAGTCAAGAAACTTGTCAATGGATCGCTGCATTTCAGCTTCAACCGCTCGATGCTTCCAGTGCCGCAAAAGGAACGGCTTACTTTTTGCTCAGACAACAACGGTATTAGCAACTTCTTCGACGATCTCGCCCACGTTGCAGAAATTGCCAAACGCGTCTTCCTTGCCGTCTTGTTGATTCTCGCTATTTTAGCTTGCGTTCCTGTGGCTATCCAAGAGATCCGAAGATGGCGCACCATGAAGCAACGAGCCGAGCTAGTGGCTGACAAGTCATTTGACCCAATGGATGTCATCTATATTGCCTCCAGACCCTACACCGCTACCGCAGGTATCAAAGCCGCAGCGTCTTTCAAGTCTACCAAGAGACAAGTCCTCGTTCGCTGGGTCATCGCCTACGCCACCTCGACACCTGCACTCTTGGTTCTCTCGCTCGGCATCACTGGTCTTTTGGCATGCTTGTGTCAATACATCCTCCTCAAGCTCGTGGTCAAAGAAGTTCCTGCACTTGCCAACGAGATAGGCGAGTTCGCAGGCCTGGTCGTCAATAAACTCAACAATGCTTCTGAATCATGGGCAAATGGCACCAACGCCGCTATCACGGGCATCAATAATGATATCAACCACAACGTCTTTGGCTGGGTTAATACTACCACAGGCGCGATTAACAACACTCTCAACGCCTTCATCAACGAGTCCACCAAAGTTCTCAACGACACATTCGGCGGCACCGTGCTATACCAGCCTGTCACGGGTATTTTCGAATGCCTGATCGGTCTCAAAGTCGCAAGCATCCAAAAGGGTCTCGACTGGGTCAGCGACAACGCCAAAGTAGACTTCCCTGGGGTCAACGGCAGCGTCTTCTCCCTCGGTGCAGCAGCCAGTCTCGCTGATTCAACAGGCTCCGGGAAATCGGACACAACCGGCAGCTTCTTGTCATCTCCAGGCTCCAAAGCTGAAGACCAGATTACTGCTGCTGTCACTAAGGTTGCGCAGCATCTTGCAGATGGTATCAGAAACGAAGCCATTATCTCTCTCGTCATCGTTCTCCTCTGGGTCATCATCGTTCTCGTGGGTATCGGCCGTGCGCTCTTCCTTCTCTTCAGAGCCGAGAAGAACCGTGCGGAGGGAGGACCCTCGCACGCAGGTGATATCCCGCTAGAGGACCAGAGTGACAGAATCCACAATCGTGGTTTCAGTATGGCCCCAGCCGGGCCAGCGCCAGCTTATGAACCCCCACAGCGCAATGTGAACCCGTTCGCGGACCCCTTCTCTAGAGCCGGAGAACAAGGGGAGGCTAGTTCCCGCGATGGTCGTCTCGAGTCGGAGGCCTGGCAGGACGAGAAACTGGGCTTCGGAGGGTTACGAGCCCCTGAACAATCAGAAGCGCCGAGGCATCTGAGCTCTTATGCTTCCGTTGAGAAGTCGTGAGCGGTGTCTTACCCACAAAAGTCAGTTTCGCATGCTGTTCCGATCGGGCAACACCATTGAGGGAGGGTAGGAAGCCCAGAGATACTGCGCATGGCGCATGCCGCAACTACTTTTCTTCCGAGCATTGACCGTTTTGAGACCAGTTCTCGACGGTCTCTTATGCCATTTTTCCTATGAATTAGGTCGGATGGTTGGATGATCACAGCAGCCAGGCCCCGTCCACTGTGATTTTGAACTGGGCTGATGTGTCGTGGATTGAGATAATGGAGGTCTACCTGGACGAGACGATTTGGAGAGATGGTGCTGCTAGCTACGGAGACCCTTTCGGGGTCGCCCGATGAAATTGAGATGCAATGGACGAGATTGACAGATACTTATGGATAAAGGGGAACAATCGTGGGATCTTGAGCTGCAGCTACCTTTCCCTTTCGATCACTACGATATTGGTATCACGCACCAGATGCGAAATCAAAGACACTCATTACGGGACACGTCAACCGCGAGCGTTCACTTCGGACCTATTCAACCCTACGGTCTCCCACCACTGCTACTACTCACTTTGCTCTCAATTGTTGTGGCAGGATGAGGCGCGGGTGGGAGGAATAGAAGGAGGATGCCGGAGATTACAAGGGAAATGGGAACGAGGATGCCCGTACATAGACCGTAGTGAATAGTTCTCCTACTATTACAACCTCTCCCATGTATCGTGAATAGTGACTTCGGAGGATTGCTACCAATTGGGGGGGGTTTAGTGTAGTGTGCTTTATAGTTGGTTGGCAAGCGTCAAACGGTCATTATATCGTCATTATATTCTTGCACAACTGAGAATTCCCCAGCTGTAGTGCCCAGTGCTAGTCGATGTGCCTGCCGTCTATGTTGCCAGCCTTGCGTACCAAATCTGAGACGACATTTCAGCCCTATCAACCTGCCAGGAGGCAAGAAACAAAAAAACGGACTGCTACGCCCGAGTGAAGTCTGAGGGGATGATGTAACATTCGCCATGCCTTCTGATATATCACCCTATAGTGCCAGAGCGAGAGTCACGCCTTCGAGGTACCACCGCAAATCCTCCGAGTCCAAGGCCTACCCAAGGCCGGCTCCTCCACCCCAAAGAACCCTCTTATATACAGTAATAGCAGCATTATTTTTCGTGGCCCTTCTTTTCTTCGCCTCGCCCTCGGTCCCTGTGATCCAAGATCTCCGGCTCTTCCACCACACGCCTACACACAAGCCCCCAGCGCAGAGGAACAGCACGAGTGGAGACGCGAAGTGGTACAGCGATTGGAAATGGCTACATCCGTTCTCTGCCACGATAACACTGGAAGAGGACCGATCTGTGCTGCCGCCCTTACAGCCACGGCCACCAATCTACACCTTCTACGATTCAGAAGCTGAAAAGGAGGAAAAGACGAGGGTCGCCGAGAACAAGCTCTTGCTGCTATGGAGAAGGGCATGGTGGGCTCAGGGCTTCAGACCTGTCATACTAGGGAGATCGGAAGCCATGAACAACCCTCTCTACGAGAGCTTTCAGGGACATAAGCTACAACCACAGCTCGAGGCGGACCTTGTTAGATGGATGGCATGGGGACAGATAGGGACGGGCATCCTGGCGAATTGGCTGGCCGTCCCAATGGGCCCACACGACGACCATCTCCTAAGCTACCTTCGACAAGGCGCATACCCAAAGCTCACGCGCTACGAAGGTCTTGGAGCCGGTCTCTACTCAGGGGAGAAGAACGCTGTCAATTCCGCTATAGAGGAAGCGCTGAAGGCTACGGACCTGAAGAGTGCGAAGTCACTACTTGATGCTGTCGAGCACAAGATTATAACGGTCGAGCATAAGCCCCATGCTATTGCCTTTTACGATGCCAATGCCAATGCAGAGCACTACAAAGCTATCACTTTGGAGCTTGCGAACGACAAAGCAGCAGGGTTACACTCGCTCGCCCAGCTAATAACCTCCCACCTGCATCTGACCTTCCTCAACACCTTCGCGGACGGTTTTGCGGTCTTGACGCCCTACGCAGACAATGCTCATATTATCACCGAGACCGCTCTCTCCCTCGCGAACGCCCTGCGAGCATGCCCTCAATCGCCAGTACCGTCTTCTTGCCCACCAAACAGTCAAGATTGCACGCCCTGCTCCTCGATATCCCCTCCCCCAGTCCGAACCCCAAACCACTTCACCAACTCCTCCACGGTCTATACCATTGGCACCGTCCCTCACCCATTCACTCTCGCGTCCCTAATGGCCAACACAAAAGATATCACAACGCGGCATATCCGGCGTAACACAGAACGTGACCGCTGGCTCTATGCTATCACAGAGAAAACACTCGGCAAGGACATCGGAGGCCAGTCACGAATCGTCAGCTTCAAGGAGACAGTAGCCGGCGAATGGGGCTGCGCCAAAGGCCTATGGATAACGGAAGACCCACCTCCAGACCACAGAGATCTCGAATACCACTTCGGCTTCGAACTCGCCTCTTTCAACATCACCACCACCACTGCCGATCTGGACGGCCTACCACTATCCAGGAAAGAGAAGCTAGCTGCTGACCGGACGCTGAGACTACAGACAGAATTACTAGCCAATGCGAAAGTTGTGCTGAAGGAGAAGCTGGGCAAGGATGAAAAGACGGGCGTTACGGAGATGGTGGAGGCGTGGAATTTGGCTGATACGGAGGCTTGGCGGTTTGTGAGGGCTTTTGGGGCGAGGGAGAGGGTTGAAAGGAACAAGTGGGAAGAGGAGGAGAAGGCGTTTGCGGGGGCGGAGGAGAGCAGGGAGGAGGGGTGGGGGAAGTGGTTTGATCGTCGGAGATAGAGGTAGGGCGGGATGGCATGTCAGTCTCAGCTTTGTGATCCAATAGGTTAAAAAAGCTGACACCTACTAGGCTGGCTGGCTGTTGATTGTATAGAAACTTACTAATAAACCATATACCATTTTGGACGAGTCTACTCGTACGCCATATGTAACCTACGGGCAAGCTGCCAAGGTAGTTGGTCCTTGTGAGGGCCACAGAGTCCCGATATCACGAACATCATACGCAGAAGAGCGGATACCTGGTCTACCAAGCTCTCAGCCTAAGTTGCGATCCGGTATTTAAACCCTCCAGAAGGGATTTGAAGCCCAGAACTGTGCTCAAGTCTCGAATGCGCTAGGACCCAAGATTGTCTCTCAGTCCTGATAACGAAGCGGACTTTAATTATTATTCCAGCTTCGGATTCCTTCGCGGCAATACAACGTGTTGGCGCAGTACAAGCCCATGGATTCGGGATGCCTCATGGCACTAATCCCCTATATTAACCACTAGCTCTCGGAAATAACCCTGTTGGATCAATCCTTCCTTTAGCTGTCGAATCAGCTGCGGAAGATTATCATGTTGCAGTTTGGTGTTTGTTGGCTGACAATCTGAAACGAATCGCAAGCTGTTTGCTGTCCGTCGATCCTTTTTCAGCTCAGCCTCCGCCGCAAACGCTAAAATCACGCAGCCATATCAGTATTGTGGGCCCCCAAAAAACACTAACAATTTTCATTCTCTCTAATTCGGATTCAACGCGACAAGATGATCGAACCCATCAGCCCAGAAGCCTACCTCGCCATCGCCGCCAGTGCCCAAAAGGTCGTCACCAAATACAAAGACAAGCGACGGTACAAACATAACGAGAAACTCCGGAAACTTCAATCCAATTCCACGTCCACAGGCTGGACGACGACAACAACTGACGCGTCAAGCGCGAGCAGTACCAGCTCGCTGGAAGAATCGCTAGATCAGAATGGCCTGGTGCTCGGACAAGATGGCTACGTACAATGGTCCATGTCGAGTCCAGACCATCCGAGGAATTGGTCCACTGGGAGAAAGACGTATGATCTGGGCTTGATCATCTTTCTCGATTTCTTTACCACAGCGATCAGTGCTGCAGGGACACCGGCGAGTAGCTACGCCCTGGCAGATTTCCATGTCAGCAAAGCTATCGGGATTCTGGGTTTCACGACTATGTACGAATTGGGCGCTCTTTGGCGGTATCCATAGCGAGCTGACGTTCAAAAGATACCTCATAGGCCAAGGCCTCGGCGGCTTGCTATTCTCGCCATGCTCCGAAGCTTTCGGACGAAAGCGATTGTATATTGCGTTCGCTTTCCTCTACGCCATCTTTTGCGTCCCTGTCGCGGCTACGCCGAATATTGCAGCCGTCTTCATTGGAAGGTTCATCACTGGTGTGCTCTCTTCAGTCCCCAGCCTTGTGATCAGAGGGTCTATTAAAGATCTCTTGCATACCGAAATCCGCACGTGGGGATTCTTTGTTTGGAGCATGGTTACAAATTTGGGATTGGTGCTTGGGCCGGTTTTTGCTTGTTATGTTGCTGTTGCGTTGAATTGGTACGTCTCATCTCATCTCATCTCATTCTCACCAAGTGCACTTATTGGAGTCTTTCTTTCCTGATCTGTGCTGCTTTCGGATTCGTGAGACATGGTTTTGAAGTAACGTCTTGGGTGCTTACCCCAAATTACTCACGAGTCATGTTTTACTACTCAAATCCTTCTTAAATAAGTATCACTGATCTCGAAATGTGCAGGCGCTGGATTTTCTACCTCGCATCCATCATCGTGGCTGGAACCGGCCTCCTCATGTTCCTCATCCGCGAGAGTCATCCAAGCCAACTACTAGACCACAAAGTCGCCCTCCTGCAATCCCAACGACAGGATCTCGCTCTCTGCACCAACAACCGCGATAACGTACCAGACCTCCACACCTTCATTCAACTCGCCCTCCTCCGCCCAACCCGCCTCTTCTTCACCGAACCCCTCGTCTTCCTAACCTCCTTCATCTCCGCCTTCGCATTCGGCCTCCTCTACCTCCTCCCCGAAGCCCTCCCAATCATCTACAGCAGCTTCAACTTCTCCCGCCAAAAAGCAATGCTTATCCTCCTCTTCGTCGCCCTCGGTCTCGCCCTTTCAACCCTAACCCGCTTCTACGACCGCCACATCGCACGCCAGCGCCGCCGCGCCAACCTTCCCCTCTGCCCAGAACGCAAACTCTTCGGTTTCGCGCTCGCAGCGCCGTTGCTGGCGGTGAGTCTGTGGTGGTTCGCGTGGAGTGTACCGCCGAAGGTGGGTGGGGTGGCATGGCCTGCATCCGCTATCTCACTCATCTTACTCGGGTATGCAGCCAGTGAATTCGACACGGTTCTGGCTGGGTATCTCACAGACAGCTATACCTCCTACGCCGCCTCCGCCTTCTCATCCCTTGCTTTTCTACGGTCCATATTTTCGGGGGTGTTCCCGCTCTTCGCGTTCCCGCTATATGAGAATCTGGGTAACAATACCGCCGGCTCCGTGCTTGCAGCTATTGCGACGGTTTTTTGTGTCGTGCCGTTTGTTTTTATAAAGTTTGGCTTGAGGTTGAGGGGGGCTAGTAGATTTGCGAAGGAGAGTTTGACGGGGGAGGAGGTGGAGGTTTTGGAGAGAGTGAAGACTGAGAAGGAGGAGAGAAGAAGGGAAGAGAGGGAGGGGATGAGGAGGATGGAGGAGGTGGCCGCCGCGCAGGGGGTGGACTGTGGGGCTATGGCTGTTGTGCCGTACTTTTGATTGGGTTGATGTTTGATGGGGATTGGGGTGTTTGGAGCGTTGCAGCGTGTTTGACATATCAGTTTGACCACCTTTTCTTGCAATATGAAAGCACGTCATACATGTGGAGAAGCAATGCAAAGTCATTAGCGCTATAAGTCAATTTCCCTTGGTATCATGCCGCCTCAAAGCCACCCAGCAACCCATCTCACCCTTTGTCCGGTCCCGTCCTTTTCAAACGTCTCCACTCCCCTTCTGCCCTCCGTCCTTCTTCCACCTCTCCGCACTAAATGTTCTCGGCATCAGTATTACTCATTCCCAACACAAAACGAGCCATCGAACATATCCAGGAAACACGGCACTCTTCAAAAGTCTTGCAACTCCAAAGCCAACATCAAAAGCAATGAAAGTAATTCAAAAAGGGACAACATACCAGACCTCACTGGCCCCACTCCCCCTCCACGCAGACAGCACCAGCCCCACAATATCCCCCACCGCCTTCCCATTCTTCACCTCGGCGAAAATAGTCGGGCCCCCATCTCTCATCCTCCCCGCATCCCGTTCCATAACCGCCAAATCAGCCCCCACAGCTCCCGCCAAATCCACTTTATTCACCACCAGCAGATCAGACCCCGTGATCCCCGGTCCACCTTTCCTAGGCACCTTATCGCCACCTGCGACGTCGATTACATAGATGATGAAATCCGCCAATTCCCTGCTGTAATTCGCAGCGAGATTATCGCCGCCGCTTTCGATGAGTAGGATGTCGGTGGAGAACTTCGCATGTAGGGCTTGTAGCGCGTGCAGGTTTGCGGATATGTCTTCGCGGACAGCGGCGTGTGGGCAGCCGCCTGTTTCTATAGCTTGGATACGTTGGGGCGGGAGGGCAGAGTGACGGGTGAGGAATTCGGCGTCTTCGCGTGTGAAGATGTCGTTGGTTACGGCTGCTATGCTGTAGGTGCTTCGGAGGGAGAGGCAGAGGGCGAGCATTAAGGCTGTTTTGCCGGAGCCGACTGGTCTGTTGGGAGGGGGAGGGGGTTAGCGAAAGTTCTTTAAAGGGGGGGAGAGGGTTTGTCGTTGAGGATTGGAGAAGGGTTATTGGAGACATGGGTGTAGGGAGGTGGAGGGAAGAGCCGAGTGAGAGGCTTACCCACCAATGCCTACTGTGAAGGCTCGCTCGTTCCAGTCTCGGCCGGCTATGATTGGCATTTCTCTGTTGGCGTACGAGCCCGGACCTTCGAGTATCTCATGACTATGGCCATGCTCGGCGGCGTTGAATTCGTGTGAATGGGAGTGTGGGCCTAAGCCATCATGGCTGTGAGGAGCTGTTGCTGCCATTCTGGAACTTCAGACGCGTTCGTGGATGATGTCAAAAGCTGCTTCTTCCAAAAGGTAAGACATTGAGGGGCAATTGGGCGGAGAGAAAGCACGGTCTTAACGGAGATAGCAAGACTTCGAATATTGGTATTGTGTCTTGCTTACCTCGTGTTATTTTGTATTTTTCTGTATTCGAAGCACAACAGAAGTATCCGAGAAAGACGATCAAAGAAGACATTTCTTACATCTTGAGGTATTGTCGTCTCTCATAGCAAAGACCTAGTCCAACATGGCTGGTATCCAACGCCAAACCCCACCTCTTTCGAAGGACAAGGAGTTGCTCCCCATTTTGCACCGTCGTTTTGGTCTCTATTCACGAACGTTGTCTTCTTCACCACCCCAACCTGTCCATCCTGGCCCTAATTCATAGACATCTCCCTCTGAATCTAGCCCTTGATAGCCCCATCCAGTAGCACGAGAACGCCAATCCCTCAGGGAAGGATGCTGCTGACGCCACGCTCTCAGAATCCAATACCTCTCCTCCAAACTCTCCACGAGACTCCTCATTCCGTATCTAGGCCACTTGCCGTCTCGTCTTGCGGGACAAGTATACGAATGCTCGACCGGCGAGACAGCACCGCCATACCATTCGCATGCGCAATAACCGCTATTGGTGGTTATTTGGGGGTTGAAGAGCGCACGGCTGAACTCGCTGATGAATTGTGCGCTGAGTATTCGCCCTGTGTAGTAGTTCCATTCACCGCTCCTGTACAGACTTTCCCGTAGTAGGCGGTAGAGGTAGTCAATGATTACTCTCTTGTCGTAGTCGAAGAGGGCGATGTTCAAGAGCCTTTCGATACGCTCGTTCATCTCGACGCAGGCGGTATCTTGCTTCGGCCATAGCAAAGTCTTTGATGCTCCGATCAAAGGGTAGAAGAGTGTATAGAGGCCGTAAGTCAGGCTGGCAAGCAAACGTTGCCGGTGAAGAGCGAATGACCTAATGCCATGCCTTTCCGGAATGTTTGGACAGATTTCTGCGAAATGTGCTGGCTCAGTCGCATGATCGATAACGGCCTGCATGACCAGATCAGGATGACCGCATTCCTGCCAATGCTCATTAATGTCGTCCATCTGATGCTGGAAACAGCAGTAACGGACCACGGTTCTCGGTCCACAGCCTGAGCAGACAATAGTTGAGTGACTATAATCTGAATTCTGACTGTCACACCCAGACTTGCGACAGCTTAATAAGTCTCTGTCATGGCGCCAAATGTGGTATCCAGCCACTTCGCAAGCCTGATATTCTACGAGCTTCTGTGAGACGATGAAGTCGGGATGGCGGATGTCCGAGCGTAGATCTCCTTCCCAAGGTATCGCATGGGGAACAATGATGACTTTCTCTCCATCATAATCTAGTCGAGTCTGAGCGGTGCCCTTGTTCTCGTGAGAGATAGTCACTGGGACCCTTTCGAGGTTGATGTAGTCCGACCTACTCATGCAACTCACTGCGATTGGTTGGTAACATGTGAGCGGCTTCTTCCACTGCCATACATCTTCTGCATTCAAAATATCGCTATGCAATATGTCTGTACTGTAGGCCCATCGTAGGCCTTTGATACCGCTCCCAAGCTCATAGCTGACGTCTGTCGTTGGCGAAGAGTAGCCAGAGTCTGGAAGACTACCATTGCAATTACGCACGGTGACCAAGGGAATTTCTAGGTGAAGTTTTGGTCTGTCCTGCGAACGAGGACGTTGCATGACGACATTGCCCTCTTCTGTGTTACATTCCGCATAAGGTTCCTCGTCCAATGTCGGAAATGAAACGAGACCCTGCTCTGAGTCGCTCTCTGATTCTTGTATGTGTCCATCAGCTGCATCATTTTGCGCTTCCACCATATTGCCTGCAGGGGTTGATTCTGGTGCGATGAGATCTTGCCAAGGAACTGCATCTTCGGCCGTCGCAGCTGTAAAGGCAAGCTCTAACTCTACTGACAACTCTTTTGAGGGAAGATGCTCTTCTAGGGCGGATTCCATAGAGATCTCGCTCTCGTCGATAGACTCCTGTACGCTGCATGCCTCGTCAGGGCCCATCTCAAGAGGCGTCGATCCGCTCGATTGAACTGTTTGGCTGAGATTAAGACGCCGGTCATGATCTCTCTGGCGACGCCTTGATGTCTTCAATTGAGTCAATCGGCTGGGTTCTGGCCTTTTCTTGTTCTTGCTCATGTTTTTCTTGGACGCCTTTGATTGCACTGGTTGAGAACCGGATCCGGCTCCACTGGTTCCTCTGACTAGAAACTCTTCGCCACTGAGGGCCTCTTCTGTTGATATGTATCTCCGCTGATCCAACGAATCTTGGCGGAGATCAATGACTTCTCTTCTCAACTCCTCGGAGCGTGATATCCGTCTTCGTGGATGTTTAACAGGGACGTGAGATGGCTCTACAAGCCCTTGAAGCTCGTTCCTCTTGTTATTGATCTTCCTGTTCGCTTTTCCAGGTGGCCTTGAGGGTTTTTCAGCGATAGTGATTTCGACCAGCCTGCCTTCGCCAGTAGTCATGAAATGCAACAGACCTATAAGTAAGTCGCAGTCAGCACTTCTCTTCGTGGACAAGGGGTGGCTTATGTGATATCATCAGCGTGCAGTAATTGGCCAAGAATCCCTGTGTTTGCTCCTAAACGAAGTTTTGCGACTCGATACATAGTCCTTAGCGGGAAACGATCTTTCGAAGATGTACATACCAGGACTGATCTTGCCGGCGTTGACCAATTTAGCAGTAACGTCCGCTGATGGAGTATCCATATCGTCCAGGCTCTTATATCGAGCTATGATCCAGTGAGCGTGCTCCATCGTCCGAATAGTTCTTTCTTCTTCGAAATTCAAGTCAGGTGATTTGCCGCCCTCGATTTGAAACCGGGTGAAAGGAAGGTGTGGTTCAGTACTCCCCTAAGATCATTCTCAATAAATTACAATGTGGTGAGTACCCAGGCAGCATGCAAGACTCACCAGTGGTTTGGCTAGAAATGCATTGGCAAGTGCCATAAGATCTGTCGCGTACTGCGCCTAGTTCTGTTAGATGCAACAGACAGAGCGCAGATTTCCTTGCTTACTGGATCTCTTAGGGCACGATTTGTGACAGAGGCCAAGTGTTCACATTCGCCCTTCGGACATTTGATCTTGAATCGGAGATGATGGGGAATGAATGCACGTTCCCAGGATACAACGCAGTCTCCCTTTTTCAGGATACCTTCTCGGCAGGCCAGTGTCAAGCGGGCTTGCGCTATGGCCTTTGAAGCCACCTCCGGATTTTTGCGAGCCATCTCGTTGCGCGCAGCTTTATTGAGCGGTTCTGTGATTCGAATGCCATCGTCCTCGGAAATTTTCCACATGTGACAGGTGGCAATGTTGTTGACATCAGCATCATGACAGTCGCCGCAGTCCTCGATTTCTTCAATACGTGTACTCACCAACATTGCAACCTAGTCCTCCAGAGCACGAGATCCTGCTTCTCAACTCCTGCAAAAAGTCGCAGACTGACGAGAGTCAAGTGTTGCTTGAGGAGCAGCGTTTTGAGGTTCGCCCTGATTAAGGCACCTGCCGGTGCTCGTGCAAACCGTAAGCATAAGATGTAGCTGGTCGTTGCGAGGTTGAGGGTCGATGTATCTGGAGTAGACGTTCGATATTTGTTGTTTTGATATAAGCGAAGTGCGAGAAGAGTAATTTTCTCGGAACTAAGGGTCTAACCTCAGGATTTGAAAATGATAAGTGACAAATAACAAATGACAAAGATAGATGACTGCTTCCGATCGCGGTCTCAATATTGGCCCCAGTTCTCTAGGCCAAATTTCTGCCCCACTACCTAATGGAGCTGTTTGCTAGAGTGAGACCTTGTGCTGAGCTTTTACTTGAGCCTGCCATAACAAGAAATCTGATCTGCCAGTGTTCCCCAGGTACATGGCCAATCACGTTAATTCTTGTCAATGTGTATCAAATAGGCCCCTGGAAATCTGATCATGAAGATATGCTAACTTTTGCGGGGCCCCTTAAACAACACAGGTATGCAGACATTCTACATTCAGGGATTTTATTACTCGTCAAGACCCATCCTTCTATTTGCAAGCCGTAGGATCTCTTCTCCGACGGTTAAGATGGCCCAAAAGGCTTATACGGGGGCATGCACTTTTGCGAGTCAAGTGCAAGTATTCCTACTACTGCTTCGTCTCATCAACCGAAGGAAATCCCAACGTTCGAGCGTAAGCCAAAGCAAGAAGTATGGTAATTCAATTGCATTTCCCAGGCAATATGCATCTGGCATTAGCATCAAAGTTGGGGGCTCACGAGACTGTTTGTTAGAGAATTATAAGCTAAACGCGGGCTGTCGATATTTCCAGGGTAGCAAAGGCAACGCTACGATTGGTTGGCATCTTCAGAAAATGAGGACATAGTGTCGTTTGATCATGATAAGTATAGATAACTTGTGGGTTCTTAGATCACTATTCGGCTGTCGATTATGAATTTATGCTTATCTAGCGGTCCGGATTTTTCCGTGCAAGCCTGGCCGGTTACTAGGTGGTGTAGAAGGGATTTCAGGGTTTGTGTATAGACTTCCAATGGAGAATTACCTGATGCATGATCGTATTCATCTAAAGTATGGTAAGAGCGAGCGGAAAGGGTGCTGGGAAAACTTCGGACACATTTATAAAATTTATAAAGTAAAGTAGCGGCGCCTAATGGCGGTAACCGGTGAGGTAAGCGCCCCATTAAAACTTTGTATGCATGAGTGAGTATTCGCAAACTGATTATTGTATCGCAAACTGGATATAGACGCTCTCATTTAACATGGGGCTCAAGTTATCTCTTTTCCTCAGATCTTAACTACGATGCCTGCAGCATTACTGTAAGCTGCTCCCGTCCTTCCAGCAGATCGACTCATTTCAAAAATACTGCAAATATGTCCGAGCAACCGAACATATCACAGATACTAGCAGCGCTATGTGAGTCCACCCGGTCTGCTAACAGAGCTTTCGGAGCTTACACAGCAGCAGCACAACGCCCTAGCGCCACTCCACCACAATCGCAACATCCCCAACACCAACTGCCCCCTCAACAGCATGCTCCCCCGCATGGCCATCCACCCTCTGGATATCCTCTTTCTAGCTATCCTCCCTCGTATCCCCCAGCTGGTCCTCCGGTAGCAGCTGTACCATATAGCCTTCCACAGCCAAGCAGCTCTGGCAGCATTGACCTTAGCAATATCAAGCCCGTCAATTCAGGTTCTGTCGCGGTGCAGGATGCAGTCGCAAGAGCGCGTGGCATTGCGGCGGAGAAGGGCAATGGCTACGGTGGCATGCGGGCCGGTAATAGTAAGCTCATCGAGCTTGCGAAGGACATCGAGGATCCAAGAACTGACATTTCCTCCTTCCAGCACCCACCCGCGACACTGATGCACGATTGGCTGGCAGTATGTACCAACGCTCTCGGACACGCTCAAGATCTCCTGTACGAGTGATGCAAGGGTTCCCAGATAGCTACAATCCATATCGCGACGAGCGCCGCGATGATGCTCGAAGACCAATGGTCATGCCATACGGGCGCGAGAGGACATTCTCACCGGAGTCAAGAGGACCGCCTCTCGGCGCTCGCTTCACTCCGCCACCAGGACAAGGCTATGGTGGACCCTACGATAGACCTCCGATGAGTCGTGGTGGAGGGGAAACAAATACTGAAACGATCCCCATCGAATCTGGGGTAGTTGGTCTCATCATCGGGCGCCAGGGCGAGAACCTAAGGCGGGTGGAGGCAGAAACTGGGACGAGAGTTCAATTCATCACTGGACCTGATTCAGTCGGACCAATGCGTGAATGCAAGATCACGGGTCCCAAGGCTGCTCGAGAAGCTGCAAAGGAGGAGATCTTCCGGGTCATAGAAGAGAATGGCAATTCTCCTTCGGTGACCGGCAGAGCTCCACCACCTCCTGGTCGCGATATGGGTATTGGGGCCAAGGCAGTGGGACAACATCAGCCAGCACTAAGAGCAGGGGAAGAGTCAACGCAGATCATGGTACCGAACAGGACGGTTGGCTTGATCATAGGAAGAGGTGGCGAGACGATCAGGGACTTGCAAGAGCGGAGTGGGTGTCATGTCAACATCGTGGGTGAGGAGAAGAGCGTCAATGGGCTGCGTCCAGTGAACCTAATCGGTACCCCGTATACTTCTGGCATGGCAAAGAATCTCATAATGGAGATTGTTGAGAGTGACACTAAGTCTCTTGCCAATCAAGGTGGTGGAGCCGCCCCTCGTGCCCAGCCTGGTCTGCCGGCTTTCGGAGTAGGCGATGGCGAGAAAATCAATGACAGGATCATGGTCCCGTCAGAAGCCGTGGGCATGATAATTGGCAAAGGTACGTGCTCAAATGTATACTCCTTACGGTGGAGTGAAAAACTGACATCCTTCTGCAGGTGGTGAAACCATCAAGAATATGCAGGCCGAGACTGGCTGCAAGATCAACGTATCCCCTGCGAGCGGACAAGACTTCGAGCGCGAGATTGGCCTGGTCGGGAGCCGAGACGCGATTGAGCAGGCTAAGGGCGCCATTATGGAGAAGGTCCATGCAGTGGTAGGTATGTTCCAGAATCTGCTCGAGTCTGATCTAACTTTGTATGCAGCAAGAGAAGAATAGCCGCCCTGGAGGCGGTAGACCTCGCGATGACAATCAGTATAATCAACAGCCGACCTTCTCTCAAAGCAATCAGCAGCCCCTTGGCCAACGCAATACTCAAACACAACCGCCTCCAGCTGCTAGTGCAGATCCGTACGCTGCCTATGGCGGCTATGAGAACTATGTCGCGCTTTGGTACTCTAGTCAAATGCAACAGCAGCAGCAAGCTCAGCAAAACCCCCAAGGTCCCCCACCCCCGTGAAGTGACTTCGATATGTGTGACTCGATTTTCTTGATAACATGACGACGTGACATGCTTGACGATGTGATACCCAACATGCGTGCATGATGTGAAGCATTACATCGCTATTTCTCTACTACGCCTTTTTCGACCGGGAATGATACCCTACCATCGCTTCGACATCGCTTCTTATACAGGGACGTTGGTGACACATGATAGTGACATCTGTTCCTATATCAGGACCCTCGCGAATGATGACTATGACACCGTTCTCTCTCTACTGGATATCTAAACTCTCCGTCACTATTGGCATTTCATCGCCATTCCTTCCATAGCTTTACAGCCCTTCGTGATGGATAGCATTACCCTTGCTTGAAGAATCGTGGAATCCCCGGACAGATCGGATTGGGATTTTGGGCGTCGCTCCTGCCTCGGCCCCAAGGTGCTCTGACTGAGAGAAGGGTGCTAGGATCGTGACGAATGGGCAAAGCTACAAAGCTATCTAGCTCTGCAAGTCCATTTTAAGCCCATTCAAAGCTGCAGACTGCTAGCGTTGCACCTCATGTACATAACAGCAGCCTAGCCATTCATGCTCTGATCCGTACATGTACCTGACGTGATATGCTCACAGTATCGCTCAAACCCCTCTCAACGATTAATAGGCTGTTCGAAGCACAGAGCACAGTACAAATCATAGTCCCAACACTGTAGTTACGACCTAGCTTACTATCATGGCATATGATACACAGAGTTCAGCCTCGCAGAGATCTAAATACGCCAGTGAACGGCCTTTTCAACACCTCGGTAACGCCAATCGGGTGATGATCCAACCTTCGCTTTCGTAGGAATTCGCAACCGCATTAGTAAGAATGTGCAGGCCCTTTCCAAGAACGCCACCGCTGAAATGTGACAAGCCGCCTTCAGTATTTAACCTCCTTGGCGTTCAATCAGTGCTACCCGCCCCCTTTCTGCCGCTTGCCGCCGACCCTGGGAGACTGCTTGACCTTGTTAGGACCAACGCCGTTGATTTCCACCCCGCCGTCCACTGCGTCAGCCATGCCTAAGCCAACCCCACTTGCTCGCCGTTTCTTGCCGCTGACGTTCGGACTCCCGCCTACAGGCGTTGCCCCGGCTGACGTGCCTTGATGACTGCCTTGTGCGGCCATAGGCACGCCCATGCTGTGCTGCAGTGCCATACTTTGCATCGACGGCGTAGGCTGGTTCGAGTGTGTGAGGGTAGCGGGAGATGCTGAAGGATTGCTGTTAGAGTGGGAGTTTTGCTGGTGAGGTAGTCCGAGATGAGGAGGTTGAGCGGGAGAGAGGAAGTTATTATTCTGCATTTGGTTTTGCTGGAAGGCTGCGAAATTCTGGGCTTGTGGGTTTTGAGGCTGTGGTTGATTAGGATGGTGCATGGCGGGATTGAATTGTGGATGCTGTTGCGGGTTGGGGGTTTGTTGCATCTGTTGTTGCTGATTTTGGTATTGCATGCAGAGTTGTTCTAATGCATCCTTGGCGGAGAGGTGCTTGTTTTGGTGGGAGTAACTGAAGAGAGGGGCCATTAGGGAGATACTTTCGCCCATCTGCAGAGATGTTTAGCTCTTTTGGGTTCCATATTTCATGTCAGTGGACGGTGCAAGGCGGCTTACTTCGAGGAAATGGAATGTGGGGGGGGTCACGCCAAATTCATGGATTGCCGTTTCAGGAACGGGAATTTGAGGCGGTTGGTCCTGCATTTGCTGTAGCTTCTGCCGCTGCTGAGCTCGCTTTCCAGCAGCCTTGCTTTGATTCGGCGATTGCTTGATGTCTGGAGATGCTGCTGCCGCTTGGACGAGGCTTTGCCGAGGTACGTACTCGTTGTGCTCAGTGGTGACCAGATCTAGTATGTCGATCTTCTCGTTTTGATCAAACTGGGCTCGTAGTTGGCCAATTGATACCAGCTGTGACTTGTTAGCTAAGGGCAAAAATAATTCAAAGTGGTTTAAAGCAATCCTTACGTTGTGACCGTTCGCGAACCAGGTTACGAAGGTGCATCTTGTACTCTCTACGAAACAGCCACCGTTAGGTATACGTCTCTCCATAGCACCTTCCACGAACATTTGTATATTTTTGACTCCACTGTTGAATTGGGACCAATATAGCCTCGCCACCCCGGAAGCCGGGGTTTCGAACGTTTTCGTAGACTGATCACTGGAGGACCACAACACCTGCCTTAACATTCCCTTCGGAGAGAAGAAGTTGTCCACAAATTTTTGCCAGTGCTTCATATCTCTAGGCGGTTTTTGTCCTGGGTTTTGTCCGTCCAGTCTTCCTTTCAGCTGGATTCTTGGGCTCGGCATCGATTGACTTAGTTCGCTCGCAAATTGAACAAGCCTCAGAATGAACGGTCCGTTGTCTCTTGGTATTTGGTTCTGCATTTGATTTTGTATCAAAGCAGCTTGTTGCCGCTGCTGCTGCTGCTGCTGCTGTAGTTGCGCCTGGTGTATTTGTTGTTGTTGGACCTGCTGCTGTGCTTGTTGTTGCTGAGGGGTGGAATGTTGAGAATTAGGCGGCTGTTGCTGACCAGGGTCCGGTCGTGGCTGTTGCTGTTGCTGCTGAGCTTGTTGTTGCTGGGCGGCTTGATTTTGTTGCTCTCGCTGCCGCCGAGCAAGCTCTTGCATTTGAGCTTGGTGCTGGGCTTGACGTTGGGCCTCTATGGCTTGTGGATCCTGACCGGGTGGTGCTTGATTTTGAACCGCTGATTGTGATTGTGGAGCTGGCTGGCCCTGAGTCGTCGCGGCTTGACTGGCTGCTTCCTGCATCGCAAGTTGCTGCTGAGTAATTGCCTGTTGTTGCTGGGCTTGTTGGGCGGCTTGCTGTTGCTGGGCTTGCTGCTGAGCCTGCTGTTGCTGTTGTTGAGCATTCTGTTGGTTATGTTGCAACTGCTGTTGCTGCTGCTGGTGTTGAGCTGCAGCTTGTTGCTGCTGCTGTCTTCGTGCTTGTTCCTGTTGCATGCGGGTGTGGTTCTCTTGCGCAATCTGTGCTTGCTGCTGCTGTAGGTGTGGAGGTAGAGCTACAGGCATTGCCGGAGTCCCCCTCATGAATTGGGCCTGGTTCATTTGCGGACCCCCGTTGTTGCCCATCATGCCACCATTCGGCTGCTGTTGGAGATGCTGCTGTTGTGCTTGCTGCTGTTGCTGTTGCTGCATCAACCGTTGCTGCATAATTTGTTGATTTCGTTGGGCTTGCTGCTGCTGTTGTTGTTGTTGTAAGAATCCTGGGCCTTGAGCCACTAGAACGTAGTAGTAAGCATGTGCCTCGTACATGTAGAAGAACGACATGATGCAAAATGAACGGCCATGAATCGACGTGCGAGGGGAACGTCAAGCCTTGGCAAATAACAGGAGGGTGAATGTTCCTTTACTCATATCTGGAAAAATCTGGAGGCAAGCGCAAGGTGTCCGTAGCTTCAAAGCCGCACACAAGAAGCGATTCCAAATTGCGAGCCTAGCGCCAAGAGCACTCTTGTGTATGAGAGTGAATTATTGTAAACTTACTAGCTTGCTGCATCTGCTGCTGCTGGGCGGCAAACTGGGGGTTCATCTGGCCTTGATGTGGTGTTAAGTGGGAGAGCGCATGAGCATTCGGGCCTCCTCCAGACACACCAGGCGCTCCACCACCAGGCATCATGCCGCCCATCATCGGCCCTGCTTGACTGACTTGTGGTCCCCCAGGTCCTGCCATGCCTGGATGCATTTGTTGACCCATCGAGACTCCGGGTTGGTGTCCACCAGGTATGCCTTGGTTCGATGGATGGCCTTGTACCATTGGCTGTCCTCCGTGGGGCATTGCGTGTCCGGGCATGCCGGGGTGTTGTGTGAAAGGTTGAGCCATGCTTGCCATCATGGCCATAGAGGCGTGAGGTGCTCGTGAAACAGCTTGGTCTGGCGAGACCACGGACCTGTGAGGGTAGCGGCCGACCTCGTTTGCAACAACACAAGAGAGTTCGACTATGACCGTCGTCTCTTCACCTTCCCAGCTCTTAGTAGCTTTATCGCTAGCCCCCGCGACCAGTGTATGCTTCTATTCTTCCCACTCCCGCAACAGGGAATCCTTCTTTGGTTTCAAAGGTTGCCGGTTCGGATTAGCATGGTGAAATCTTCAGCTGCACATTCATCCGGTCACTGTCGCGCCCGCTGCGCCCAAGCCTGGGAAATCGTAAACGAGGCGCAGGGACCAGTCTGGCCGCAGCCGATAGCGAACACAGTCGTGGATTGGTAGAGGGCTATATTATGAAACGTTGAAACACCTGGCCCTTCAGCCTCAAGTTTCCACTGTTGAATTCCGCCTTGTCCTTCTCTGTTGTTTTCCTCCGAGATCGTCCTCCACTCTGGTGATGGATTGCGACGGTTTGCGGCAATATAATAATCCAGCTCCGGCAACGATTTGCGCTTTGACAGCAGAGCCGACCACAAGTAAGTATAGTATGACACAACGTGAAGCAAGCCAAATCTCAGCGTTTTCTTCCTATTGAAATCGCTCTAGGGGCAGGTACTCGTAGAAGTCAGAAGACGATGTTCTTCGATCGAGGTTTTCGCTCTCCGGTGATGATTGGCTCAGGTTATTTGTTCTATGACGCTAAGCCCTATGAGCGCACATCATCTTTTGCTCCAGAATTCTTCAAATCACCGCAACTTCCTTCACACTCTGCGAACTATGGAACACCAGCGTCGATTATGGTGATCAGCTACGCCGTGATCTCTATGTATGGAGGTACATATCAGCTCGTCGAATGACAGCATTGGTTGTGGAAGACCCGCTGCGCAATGATCTTGGTATGTCAAGGTATGCCTCAGTCTCAATCTCCCTCTTTCGCTCTGCACTGCTCGCACTATTGAAACGATGAAAACTCTTGAAACACTTCTTTTCTAATCTCAATCGAAATTGACGAGACCAATCCTTCGGACGGCCTTCGCCGGGCGTCTGACTAGCCAGTATCGTTTCTGATCATACAATAATACCCCAACTTGTTCTTTTTGTTCAACGAACAATGGAAAGCTAAGGCTGACCCGTGAAGCTACTTGAACAGGCGCCCCATGTAGAGGCCCTGACGGAGGGAAATCTTGGACGCACGACTATACTCAGCGACGTGTGAGCTACCTTTTCGAATGGGCGAATCATGTGAACGCCTAAAGGAAGGAATAGCTCGAGCGAAAGAGTACACCAAGTGAAATGCGAAACACCTTACAAACAGCCCAGTGCATGAAGAATACAATGAGGATCTCTTCGAAAGCTAGCATGTTGAGCATACATAAGGTATGGCACAGTCGCCCCTCTACCATCCTCTCTACATTACATTTTTATTCCTATGATGAAAAACGACCACATTCGCAGTTTTCACGCTACCTGACGCATTTGAACCTATATAAGCCGTTGGAACCATGGGCGTAATGCTTCCTTGGATGTCTGATAAAGACAATTTCAGTCTTGTTGATGCCTACGCTCGCTTTAACTTGACTCATTCGCTAACAACCTGTATCATTAGGTGAGCTTTGTAGCATATGGGAACACTTGAGCAAATTGAATGCCGCACAACGTAACATAAATCAACACTTGGCCCTCCAGCCATCACCACGCAACGGTAATGTTCCGTGGTGAAAAAGGACCGGGACACGATAGGCTACCGCTTCATTGGACAGCTCCAAAGCGTGGACGTTCTGTGTACTCGGCTTCGTATATTCTTACCGTTTACCATGTACTTAATATCGGGATCTTACTCCAACGTCTACCAAGCATCGTATGCTTGCGACCAAAAATTTTGTTGATTAGACCGAATTGCAGACATTTTATTGCGGCTTGAACATCTGCGACCCCTACCGTTTGCTGCAGCATGTGCATGCAAAGGTAGGAAGCTAGATCGATATCGCAATTGTAGTGGGATCAAGTCGTAATTTATGTTTTTGACCTTGCCAAGGCTGTAGGGCTTTGGCCTTGGCACGGATCCACATCATCACTCGCAGCATCACAGCTCCAAAGAAGCAACGACATACTTCCAGAAAACATGGCGAACGAAGTCCAGGACCCCCGTATGACAACAATCCATCCTCGAATCCGCTACAACACTATCGGCGGTGTCAATGGACCACTTGTGATCTTGGATAACGTGAGTCACGCCCAAAGCTTCCAACTCCTCAGCTAATGCTTTGAATAGGTTAAATTCCCTAGATATAATGAGATCGTCAGTCTTACACTTCCTGATGGCTCAGAGCGGTCGGGACAGGTGTTGGAAGCAAGAGGTATATAAAAAATGTTGCAATTCTGAATGGGACTGATCTTGAATCGCACGCAGGAAATCGAGCCGTCGTCCAAGTACGTCAATGACAGCTATACAGAAGCCCCAGGGCTGTGCTGAAATTATGCAGGTGTTCGAAGGCACCTCAGGTATCGATGTCAAGAAGGTCAGGGAGACGCCTTCGAGGCTTGTGTGCAGGTCACTAATGGCTATCAGACGAAAGTCGAGTTCACAGGTCATAACCTGAAGATTGGCGTTTCTGAGGATATGCTGGGGCGTATCTTCGATGGATCAGGAAGACCCATTGATAAGGGCCCAAAGGTGCTGGCAGAAGACTATCTCGATATCAATGGCAGTCCTATCAATCCCTACTCCCGAGTACGCGTCAGCTGCCACTCGACGAGACTTCAATACTAATATGTAGCTAGGTCTACCCAGAAGAGATGATCGCAACAGGAATATCAGCCATTGACACCATGAACTCGATTGCCCGGGGTCAAAAGATCCCCATCTTCTCCGCTGCGGGTCTACCCCACAACGAAATCGCGGCTCAGATTTGTCGTCAAGCTGGTCTAGTCAATAAGCCCACGAAGGACGTACACGATGGCCATGAGGACAACTTCTCCATTGTGTTTGCTGCCATGGGTGTGAATATGGAGACAAGTCGATTCTTCACGAGAGATTTCGAGGAGAACGGCAGTATGGAACGAGTTACACTATTTCTGAATTTGGCAAATGATCCCACGTGAGTGATTAAATCTCTTGACCTTTGCACGCCGAAGCTTATAAGAGCAGCATTGAACGTATCATCACACCCCGTCTTGCACTCACAACAGCCGAATACTACGCTTATCAGCTTGAGAAGCACGTCCTGGTCATCCTTACAGATCTAACAGCCTACTGCGATGCTCTTCGAGAAGTTTCGGCCGCAAGAGAAGAAGTACCCGGTCGACGTGGATACCCAGGTTATATGTATACTGATTTGTCGACAATATACGAACGAGCTGGTCGTGTGCAAGGACGAAACGGCTCAATCACGCAGATCCCTATTTTGACTATGCCTAACGACGGTATGATTTACGACTTCTGCTTTGTGGGAAGAAGAGTACTGATGAAACGCCAGACATTACCCACCCCATTCCCGATCTCACAGGCTACATCACTGAAGGCCAAATCTTCATCGACCGTCAGCTCCACAACAAAGGTGTCTACCCACCTATCAACGTCCTCCCTTCCCTTTCCCGTCTCATGAAGTCCGCCATCGGCGAAGGCCATACTCGCAAGGACCACGGTGACGTGTCCAATCAACTCTATGCCAAGTATGCTATTGGACGAGATGCAGCCTCGATGAAGGCCGTCGTTGGTGAAGAAGCTCTATCATCCGAAGACAAGTTGTCTCTTGAGTTCCTGGAGAAGTTCGAAAAAACATTCATCTCCCAGTCTGCATACGAATCGAGGACGGTATACGAATCCATTGACCAAGCATGGAGCCTGCTCCGCATCTACCCCAAGGAGTTGCTGAACAGAATACCGAAGAAGATCCTTGATGAATTCTATCAGCGTTCAGGCAAGGGTAAGAGAGGGAACAAAGACACACGAGACAATGAAGAACATGATGGCGATCATCAACAGAATGGAGAACAAAACGGAGAGCAGAACGATGACCTGATTGAGACGTAGAGCGAAGTTGCGAATGACAGGAGCATGAGGAGACTTGCTCGAACTGGAATTGTACTGGCGTACTGTGTAGATATTGCGGCCGTCTGCATTGATAGCATGTAGATCTAGGAATACGACAGGAAACTTCACCAACGGCGTCCCAATACTCGATTGGTTACAAAAGCTGCACACCACCTGCGCCATTCGCTATGCATGGGTATTGTCGTATGCCCGTTCAAAAGGCAGCACTGCACGCGCACCATCTCAAAGGTATGTAACGACCATTTCTCTGCCCAGTTCCTAATCCTCCTCCTCGCCCGTCCCCGGCACAACGCCAATCTCCTCCTCAAATAATCCACTCAACGTACTCCCATCCCTCAAATACACCCACTCGCCCTCTTTCCCCTCTTCCAATCCTCCCTCCGGCGCCTCGCCGCCACCAGTCTTGCTCGCAACCCAATCATATCTTTTCGGCCCCGACACGGGCGAGGACAGCCAGATCTGCCTGTTTGGAGGTTGTTTATTCAGAACATAAGTTCCTGAGGGAGGGAAGGCAAGGGTGAGGACGCCTGCCTGTGATTATGTTACATGTATCAGTACGGGTAGAACATAAAAGTCTTCAGCCTCAATAGGAAGTAAGCAGTCATACGGAATATTCGACGTCGACGTCTTCGCGCTCTTCTTGCATTTGTTCTAATTTGGCGACCAGGGTGTCGATGTAGGCGTCGCTGAGTTTGTGGTATTGGTCTGTTGAGAGGGGCGTGGGCTCTGTGGCGTGTGGTGCGACTGGGGGGCCTGCGCCGAGGTGGACAGATGTGCTGAATTTGCGAATGGTGTTGGCGAGGGGGGATGGTGTGAATGAGGCGGATCGTGAGGCTAGAGGGACGGCGTATTTACATATTGATCGAGCCGGAGAATTGCTGAACGGGCATTCCGGTACTGTGATTTTGAGGTGATTATCTGCTCTTATGCTAAGGCCCTTGCGTGTTGATGGCACAGCTCGTGGGGAGGAAAGGCCGAATAGTCGAGCCCTTGCCTGCCGGCAAGCTTGTGGGGCGGACATTAGTAGTTTAGAATATTTGTGAACATAATAAAAATCAAAGCCATGGAGGCGGAATTGAAGCCGCTATATTGCCTTCTCGGGAAGAGGTGGTGGGTTAAGGGATATATGAGTTTTTCTTTGCGCTAATAGCCTCTTGATCAGTGCTTCCATGGCTTTCACTGAATCGTCTCTAGGTACTGACATCATGCAAAGCCAATTCAACATATTGTTAAGGACTGGCTTTGATGGACATCCTAAAGCAGTCAATTATCAATTACCGCTGCCGGAATTGTAATTAGTGTTTACTGCATCGAGTGAGATCATCCCATCTAATAGGAGTGGTTACTATGCTAGACTCTCTGCAAAGTTGCTTAGATGTATTGCAAAGAATTCGAACTGTATAGGTGCACTCTATCGCAAGATGTCAAAGTTTTGACCCCATTAACACCCAAAGGAGACCTATTCCTCCAAGTCTCTGCCATGTGAGTCGACATTCCGCAACTTCGTCCCCATCTCCGATGACGAAATCTTAGCAAATTGGATCTGGCGAATCGACTCTCTCTTGAACGTCAGAAGAACCACCAGGCCAAACGATGCCACGACAAAGAACGCAGACATCCCAAAAGCCTAATCACCCCCCAACAGCCTCCACCCACGGATCAGTAATATAACTCGTCGTCGTATCAAAGCTCGACCGATAGAAGTTCATAATGATCCCCACCTCAGCCGGATAATGCGTGGAAAACTCGATCGCATACGTAACCGTTATCGGCACGCTGGCGCAGACTCTACCAAGAAGGATGCAAAGGCAAGTAGGACGGGAGAATAACGGTGTTGCAAGCAGGCGCCGAAGAGACCAAGACCGATGAGGATGAACATGGCGGGGAGCCAGATCATTTGTAGGCGGTATTCGGGTTTCCAGACGCCGCCGCAGCGTTTGCAGATCCAGAGGGGGGCGCGGTCGTTGAGGAGGTGGCCGTAGGTTTGGGCGGCGAGGAGGGCGAGCCAGGATGTAAATGAGACTGGGCATACGTTATCAGCTGAGCTTGTTCTGGTTTTGAGACCAAAAAACCGTGCTTACAGTAGGCGTTCTGTTTCAAGTCTAACCTGTACCCATGCTCCTTGATTGGGGTTTCGGTGAAGACGTTCTGGAGAACTTGAAGCATAACGTTGAAGCCAAAACTATTCAGGGCAAAAGAACCAACGATCAGAGTGACCGGTGTAACGCCGATGATCAGAGGCAGAGCAGTGATACGGGCCTAAGGAGGCTCGTTAGCATTGTGTTGCCGCCCCATTGACAAGAATTGACAAGAACGGAGACTCACAGTGTCGGCAAGTGAAGTGTGTGGAACGACTCTTTTTCCTGGGAAGAAGGGCGCGATCCGGTTCGATGCATACATTTTTGGTTGGACTGAGTACCGGCCGTTCCCTTCGCGATCAAATACGCTCTCTTCCAAGAACAAGAAGCACATGATTAGAGTGAACCCGAGAATAGCAACAGTCCACCAAAACATGACAGGCTAGGCCACATCTGCCGACGAGAGTGCACCCAAAGTTGGGATTCAAATGACACCCAACAAAAAGCTGATGTGGAAGACAGAGAAAGCTCTGCCTCGCTCATGAACGAAGAAGATGTCGAAGATGGCTCGAGCACCGAAGACGGATGGAATGGCTCCACACAGTCCAGCGAACAACCGAGAAAGAAGGAACGGAATGAATTGAGTTGACTTCGTCATGGTTGCCCCCAGATTTGGAAGATGAGCGTGAGGAACATGCTCCAGAACATTACGGAGCTTCGACCAAATCTATGTGACCATGGCGCGAAGAGTATGGGACCAAAGGATATCCTGATTTACCTTACGCCTATGCCTATCGTGTGGCATTTGCATACCTCGAAGAGGCGGAAAATCGAATTATCCCTTGTCTTCCTGCTTGGCGGAATGTTCGTGATCCATGGTTCTTGGAAAGCTTGCCCTACTGAGTCAATGCTTAGCGTTTGTAGCACCAGCATCATTCGACTAGTTACGCTATGGTCTATTGATCTTAGAAATGTAATCTGTGAGTCCCAAGCCTCCTCATCTCCATTTCGCCTACATTCAAGTCTAACACTACAAGGGTCCATTGTCTCCGTCGGCCTCTGGAACATCATCGAAGCTGAACTCGGGTTCGTTGCTGGCAACGTCACCATCATGGGTCCCCTCCTTCGCCAGAATGCGACGCAATAAAAACGGGCATTCCAGTGGAGACCCCAGCAGCGGCATCAACGGCATGAATAACGACAGCGTCGCCTCCACATGGCATGTCCTCCGTCCAAAAGGGCCTACTTCAGGAGACGCAACGCATGCCCGACGATCAGAGAGGTCGTCTCTTTACTATGGCTGCGCCTGTCGCGAAGGCGGATGTTCATAGTGTTGAGATGATGGGCTTGCCGACGCATGGGATTAAGGTGCAAACGGATTGGGAGCAGAATGTGGCTAGGGACGAGAGTCTGCCCGAGGAATGGGAGAAGAGGGAGGAGAGGGCTGCGAAGGCTTATTGAGATGTCTTGAGATACCCGACTCTCTATATTGAGACGTCACTTGTTACGATTTGGGACGAAGAAGGAGGAATAGCGCTGGCTGTTCAAGGAAGAGACAGTCTTGTATTGATTTAGTTGGTCTTCTTGGAGCGAAAATCTTATGTGCGAATTGAGCGAGCGACGAAAAAGTTTTACGAATGTTAGAACAGATCTTCTACATCAGCACTGCTGTGGACTTGTACAGCTAGACAGGGGATCAATTTGGGGATCGGTATATACGAGCACTGGGTGGGTCTGTAAATAGGCGGTCAATGGTATTTTTCTCTAAAACTTTTCACTTCAGCATCCTGTGACTCTCTCCCCAAAGAAACCGTACCTTCCACCAAAGATTTCGTAATCACGATGAGACTGGATTCAACCTTCCCTTTGCTATTCTTGCATCCGCACTTCCCATAAGCCAAGAAGCCACCGAAATCCAGAAATGAGAAATCCCAATGCATCCCCATCACCAACATGACCGGCAGAGAGGGGTAACAGCTAAAGGACATGCAAGCTCTCATGGTAAGTCTGCCCGCCCATTTCTGATCCCTAACATGTTTATAGTGCTACAATTGGTGATCATGTGACGGAGTATGTACGATCGTTGGGAGACAAAAGCAATTGCGCGTGGATGTTCAATCAAGGTGCTTATCGTGCCGTCTCGCCTATGCAGGCTCATCATCCCCATGCATTTTACTATCGCCGCCCCCCTTCGCGTACGAATCAACGGCAGGTCCATTATCGTGGGCGACCAGCGACCAGGTGTCTGGGTGTCAAGCCGGGGGCAAGACTACCGGCATATCTCCAGGGTCGAGTTGCCCTGAGTTTTAGGGCTTCCTTCGGTGATCTTTCGCCCCCAATAGTCCCAAATGATGAAATTTACCCCACGGTTGGTAGCCACATGGGAGCGAGGCAGTGCGGGAACGAACCCACGGGCGGCTTTACGGCTTGTGCTAAAATCGGCATATGGAATGTTCTCTTTCACGACTTCATGAACTGCATTGAATTATGACGAATTGATCATGGCTCTTGCAGGTCTTTTGCTGCATTCAACATATTCCCTCTATATGATTCCGAACCTCTCATAAACTGTCTGTTGCATTTTTCGTTCCACAGTACAGAAGAAGTTGTACGTTATCAATCAACTTAATACACGATGGCGCCTATCGCCACAGAAGATGTACAGGACAAACCCGACGGCAAGGAAAACTTTCTTATCTGCGAAGACCTGTTACGGTCAAGAGCAGCCGACAAGAACCAGATCCCATTGTTCTGCTTTCCAAAGACCGAACGCGGCACCATTGATTACGAGGAATACACTGGCAGAGACATAGATCGATTCGTTGATCATGCAGCAAAATACTACGTGAGGTGCGGCCTGCAGCCTGTAAGTCAACCAATTTTTTTCCTGCTTCCTCCCTAGAGCATATTTGACAATGATCTTTCCAGAAAGAAGGCAGCCAGGTCGAACCCCAAGTCATAGCTCTCCTAGCACCCACAGATCTTACCTATATAATCACCTTTTTCGCACTTGCCAGACTGGGCTACACGGCATTGTGCCTCTCAAATCGACTCGCCCCCAATGCCTGCGAGAAGCTGATGAAGGAAACAGGCGCTATTGCCATAATACCAGGGAAGACCGCACAAATGGCCAATCTCGTTGCCCAGACGCAGGAACTCTTCTCAGAGCCAATCGAAGTGATCAAACAAATTCCTAGAGAAGAGTTCGACAGGCCCGCGACAGAAGAACCACGCTTCCAGCGCGAGAATATAGACAGAGAATTGGAGAAGCACTGGTGCCTTGCTATCTTACACTCTTCCGGTTCCACCGGGCTGCCAAAACCTATATATCTACCGCACAAGCGGCTGATGATGCACATCCCGCCCCCAAAGGGCAAGATTGAATTTTCCACTTTCCCGTTCTTCCATGGATACGGTAGCTGGGTTTGTGTGCATAACATGATGGATCGGAAAACGACGTATATGTATAACGCAAATCTACCTATAACGGCAGACTACGTTATCATGGTGCTTGAGCATGTGAGGCCGGATGTGCTGCATGTGGTGCCGTATACTATGGAATTGCTGGCGCAGAGTGATCGGGGTGTGGACGCGATGAAAAAGTGCGATCGAGTAGTGTTTAGCGGAAGTGGGTGCCCCGACGACCTGGGAAATGACCTGGTGAAGAAAGGCGTGGTCGTCGAAAGTATGTGGGGCGCAACGGAGATGGGAAGTCTTGGAACGAGTTGCAACAGGGAGCCGGGTGATGATAGCTGGGATTACATACGGATCCCGCCGCCAGTCGCGAAATATATCTATATGAAGCCATTGGGTGATAAAACGTACGAGTGTGTGTACCTACATGGGTTGCCAGCACTGGTTGTATCGAACTCAGATGATCCACCAAAGTCATTCCACTCAAAAGACATCTTCCTCAAGCACCCAAGAATGGAAGCCTGGAAGCACATCGGCCGTCTTGACGATCGCCTTACTCTCATCAATGGCGAAAAGGTCCTCCCAGTACCAATGGAAGGGCGCATACGCCAGGATCCCCTAATTAAAGAATGCTGCGTCTTCGGCACCGGCAAGGCAATACCGGGAATCCTCATTTTTCGCAACGATGAGTCTCGAGACCTGCCTGATGGCGAATTCATCGACGCAATTTGGCCAACGATCCAGAAAGCGAATAAGCACGCTGAGAGCTTCTCCCATATTAGCAAGGAGACGATTGTGCCTGTGTCTGCGGATGAAGAGTATGCTAAGACGGATAAGGAGTCTATCAAGCGGGCGCAGATCTATCGGCAGTTTGGGAAGGGGATGGAGGCGATGTACGAAAGGCTGGAGTATGCGGGGACTGGGACGCTGAAGCTTGATTTGCCGGAGATGGAAGAATGGTTGGTGAACACATTCAGGAAAGCGGTGGCGGTGCAGTTGTCTAGTAAAGAGGATGATTTTTTCGCTGCTGGGGTCAACAGTCTGCAGGCTATTCAGATGAGAGGTCTGATCTTGAAAGATCTGGATCTTGGCGGCAACAGCAGGCAGTTGGGTCCGAATGTCATCTTCCACACTGCGAATGTGGCTCGGCTGTCTAAGCATCTGTACGCGCTGAGACTAAACGAAGTGAAGCCCGAAGACGACGAGGATGAGATCCAGGAGATGGAAGCTATGATCAAGAAGTACTCGACTTTCGAAAAACATGTCCCTGGCGAGGACTCTGCTCCAGAAGGGCATGTGGTAGTCCTTACAGGAGCAACTGGATCCCTAGGCGCTCACCTGCTTGCTCAACTCCTCGATCGCCCAGACGTCCACTACGTCTATTGTCTCGTCCGCGGCGAGAACCCTCAAGAGCGAATCCATCAAGCTCTGCAACAACGAAACCTCCACATCCCTAAACCTTCCCGGCTCATTGTTCTGACCAGCGATCTAAGCCAGCCAGAACTAGGCATGTCAACAGAATTGTATCAACTCCTACTCACCCAAGTCACCACCATCATCCACAGTGCATGGGCTGTAAATTTCAATCTCGGAATCAAATCCTTTGAATCTCAACACATCGCCGGCGTGCATAATCTTCTCCAACTTTCCCTCTCCGTCTCCACTCCCAAACCAGCACGCCTCTTCTTCTGCTCTTCCGTCGCCGCCGCACTCGGCTCGCCTGCACCCGCAAAAGTTCCAGAAGCACCAATACACGACTTAAAAGCCGCATTAACACAAGGTTACGCTCGCTCGAAACTTGCAAGCGAGCACATCGTTCGCAACGCATCCCTGTCCTCCGGTGCCTTAACCCGAAATCTCCGTATCGGTCAGATAGTAGGCGACGGGAAGGAGGGATTATGGAACGACACGGAAGCCATCCCCCTAATTATTCGCTCAGCACTAACGCTACACGCCCTCCCAGCGCTTGACAAAACAGAGTCCTGGTTCCCAGTCGATACACTCGCATCCACGATCTTAGAACTCGCCGGCATCACGACACCTCATCCTTCAGCCTCGGACGACGATCACGAGCTAGTATATAATCTCGAGAACCCCCACACCTTCTCCTGGACACGCGATCTCCTTCCCGAACTCGCGCGCTCGGGCCTCGAATTCGAGACCGTACCTGCAGTCGACTGGCTACAAAAGCTAAGGCAGTACGGGAAAGACGGCGGCGATCCGGAAAAGAATCCTGCAGTGAAGCTTCTAGGGCATTTTGAGCAGATGTATGGCTCAGAGGTCAATAGGAAGAAGAAAGGGGAGATTAAATTTGACATTAAGACAGCGGAGAAGCATTCGAAGAGCTTGAGGGAGGCGCCGAGGTTGGTGGAGGGGGGGTATGTGAGGAGATTTGTGGAGAGGTGGTTGGAGAAGTGGGAGGGGGGAAAGGGGGTGGGGGTTGAGAGTTCCGGGTAGGTTGGCAAGGTTGGAGATGGGATGAGGGTTGTATGGTTGGCGATAGATCAGGTGGGACTTGGCTAAAGCAGAGAGATGTTATGATGAGTGATGATGATCTCAAAGCTTTTGCATTGAATATTCGACTGCCCCTTGCTGTTTATTATTGATACTGACAGACATATTCAAAAGAATCGTTGAGCGGAGAACGAGTGCTAAATTTCGGTTTACTGGTAGATTAGTTGACAACAACCAGATGTATCGTCATACCATCAACACCCCCATCCCCAAAACCACCACCCCAACACCCGCACGTATCATTACCAGTATCCCTCGCGAACCTTCCCTCCCTCAAAAAGGTATTCAGTAATGCCGTCTTCGACCCCCCTCCGCTCTAGTCCCGTTCACACTCTCAATCTCGAAATTTTCAGTACCGCCCCGTTAGGCATTTTACCATGCGTCTTCCCTTTGCCGACCGTAACCGCCTTGTACGAGTACCCTCTTTGCAAGTTTCATTCGAAGATCCCCTTTCCAAGGACCAAGATCCTAATCTGTGTAGGAGCGTTTCCCAATTCTGGTAAGAAAAAAGAGGCCCTGGGCTCCGAGTTGGGGCCACATGCTGCGTTAAGGGCTGGAGTCAGCGTTTCCCTTTACAAAAGCCAAAGTGTCGCACGTCAGCCACCCTCAGCACCCCTGCTCATACAGTCGTGCTCGACAAATACTAAAAGACACCCATACCTCTTCAACCTTACCTTCGCATCACCTACCCTCTACTGGAAAGCCGGGCCAAGCCGCGTCTGCTTCCTCTGCACTTTGAGGGGTTCTATTTCTTCTCGAATTATACTTTTCCCAACGACTGGGGTGGTGACCAGCAGACATGTCGGTTCTGGGAGAGGATGAGTTTTTTTGAGAATACGTAGTTTGGAGACGGTGTGGTTTTGGAGGGATGGGGTTGAAGTAGTAGATGAGGGAGAGGAGGAGGAGTATTGATAGGAGGGGGAAGAGGGTTTTTGATTGTGGTAGGATCATCTTTTTGAGCGATGAGGGAGCATGGAGGAAAGGTGGGATATGAGATAATGTGAGGAATGGGTGCTAGTATTGGCGCCCCTTACCTCCATTTCGAACGCTCGTTTCGACCACTCTTTGGGACTTTGCCATTCAAGAAAGTCAATAGACTGGGTGAAGCCACGCTCTCACAGCCATTGATGCTCAAAATTCACATGCGCTGAGTCCATCAGACAATTTCTTGGCTTCAAGAGCTGTAGAAGCCAATTCGAGCAGCGTAGATTTAGATGTACTAATAGTCTATTTCCTGCACATCGATGGCGCGCATTTTCACACAGCGCAAGGGCGTGAGGTCTTAGCAAATTTTCATGCTGGTGCTCAGGGTTCCTTATGGATACAGGAAGCAGTTTGAGGGTGTAGGCCTCAGAAACTGAGATATACGCCGTGCACCTTTTTTCCCGAAGGTTATTTTCCAGCCTCAATACCTTTGCAACCAGAACTAGGACGCTCGCAAAACCGACGACAAAATCTAGATTAACCCCTTCTTACAGTCTCGTTGCCAAGTTTTTTATTCCAGACCATCTGGTCCTCGAGGTATATCGATTACCGCGCACTGATTGTCTTTTTTGCTGCTCTCGCTCAGGTAACATTTCAATATTGGACCCATATCAAATTGATATCTCAGATCAAGCTAGCGCCAGAGTCCGTACCAAAAGAATCAGCTTGGACAGGACCACTATACCTACCATAGCTATGCAAATTTTATGGACCCAACTACGGGCCTCTAAATGCGCTTGCACTCGAGCAAGTATCTTTCCAAATTCTACCATCTCTAGCTTGATGGGTGTAGGCTTTGAGGACTATAACTCGCCGAGATACTTATAGATTAGCATCTACTCTACAACTTCAATACAGAATGCTTTTACTCAAAACCATTCTTCGTCGAAGCATCTCGGATTTCCGCGAGAACGGTACTTCTGGGAAAGCCTCACCAAATCCGACGTTTTTTGGGTACTCGCAGAAGGGCCAAAACCCCTCGTCGGCCACTTTCTTTTTGACTTCAGAGTCGCTGGGTTTGATGACTTATTCTTGCTTGCAAAAATGTAAACCTTACTAATCTCTATAACTTTGATACGTAAAGTTTAAACGGTACTGGCGGAGTTCTCAAGTTGTAAAGATTCTTTTTCTGGTGCTGGCCGACTGGGGTAAACCGTTACTTTACAATTTCGAGCCATCTTCGTGCAATGGAACAACACAGTTGCCAATGGTCTCAAACGGCGGATAGCTCAAGTCAGGAATGGTAGGTATGAAGAGGTCTCTAAGCAAGTAAGCTGTCCAAACGACTGGTAGTTGCGAGGGCTACAGAGCCCGAAAATCAGGGTTGGACTCATGTATCACAGCCAGCGACTCTAACAACTCTTGGGCTAAGTCGAAGCCAAATTCATGGATTTACGGAGTAACCTATGACGTGGACAACTCCTGGATTTCCCCTAAGACAGAAAGACAAGAACGTCCAACGTGAAAAGTTTTACAACTCGACGTTCTCAGTAGCAAGCCAGCAAGCAAAAGTCGCTCAAGATCGCGAGGCGCACCTCTTCCCCATGGCTACCATGCAGAACGACTACCACAAACCCAACTCAACCATCCCCTACCACCATGACTCCTACTCCTACTTATCGCCCTCCAGATACGCCGGCTGCCTCACAAACAAAATCGTGCTGATAACAGGAGCCGGTCGAGGGATTGGTAAAGCCACGGCTCTCGCTTTTGCCGCCGCAGGCGCCAATGTAGCTTGCATGGCCAGGACGAAGGCAGACATTGATGCTGTTGTGAAAGAGATACAAGAGAAGGGACATCCGCAAGCCATAACTGTCGTTGGCGATGTCACTGACAATTACGCTCCCGCGAGAGTCGTTCAGGAAATTCAGGAAGCATTGGGGCCAATTGACGTCCTCATCAACAACGCAGGCATAAGTCGCATCTCAGACATTGAGCACGAAACCGACATTTCCGCTGCGTGGAAAGTGGTTGAAGTCAACATGAAGGGTACGCTAGCCTTCACGCATGCGGTTCTCCCATTCATGAAGGCGAGAAAGCAAGGCGTGATCATAAACGTCGTTAGCGTATTAGCTACCATATCACTACCATACTTTTCGGCCTACAGTGCCGCGAAAGCGGGAATCACAAGAGCTACGGAAATCATGGATATAGAATTCAGGCCCCATGGGATTTATAGCTATGCATTACATCCTGCTATGACCAAAGCTACGAATTTGGGTGTTGGTGCTCTGAATGAGACCGCACATGGGAAAGTGGAGGGTGTGAGAAAGTTCATGGACGATTTTGTGCTTAGTATGAAGGACACAGTCAATCTGCCAGCTGATACTATGGTGGCTTTGGTTGCGGATCCAGATGCCAAATATATGAGCGGCAGGTACATTGATGGAACGCAAGATCTTGGTGCGGTACTTCTGGAGGCGAAGAAGGGTGCCGAAGGGAGAATCGAGAAAGAGGGGCTGTATGCGTTGAAAGTGGATACGCTGTGAACCGACTATACCTTCGCTACCCTGCAATCCTTCACTCTTGAAGGTTCAAGACAGTCTTGTTCGACTTCTTCACCTAAACATCATCGCCTGCCGCTTGAATCGCTTCCAATCCACCACTTCGCTTCTCAATCGGCGCTGGCTCAATAGCACCGCCAATAGCTTTCGGGAGGTAATCGGTATACCACCATTTGCCGAAACCCGCGAATTGAGATTTCTGAGTTGTGGCTTCGAACATTTCATAGACTCTGTCGACGTTATGGGAAGGTCGACACTGCCGCCAAGTGTCGATGCGAAGCCTCCCCCAATAGGCTGGAGAAGCTTACCTATTGCTTGCTGAGACGCCACGTCGTCGCTTGCTGTCATCATGAACTTGAAGAGGCCTAGAGAGCGAAACTCTGGTTTGTTATCGGTGCTCTTATAATCGAAGACTTGAGAAGCTCCGAGCTCTTCCAGGTGAGTAAAGCCTCTGGGAGACGCTGTCGCAATTACTGTATAGCCGACCTGCTTCACGTTAAAGATCTTGAAGCCCAAATTTTTGGCAAGACTCAGCTCACGCTTTTTCGCATACTGAACCGCATAAGCTCCAACCGATGTGCCGGCACCCCATATGAGAACGTCTTCTTCCACAATAGCGGTCTTGTATACCTCGTCCGGTCTCTCCATGCCCAGGTACACCTGCACCACGCCCACGGCGGTTGATGACGCAAAGGGGATCGCTATTGCTTTATCAAGATTTGCATTGCCAATCTTCTGTTCATCCGTCAGCAGCGATACGGTTCATTCACAGCGTGACTGCCTACCTTAGCAGCTAAGGCTACTCGACTTAGAACGAACTTCTGCCATCCTCCCCATTGCACATCCTTTGTCAAGTACGTAGGCGTATCACTCACGACCCTATCCCCAATCTTGAAGTCTTTGACATCTGCCAACAGCACAGATGGTGCCCGCAACGGTATTGCCAAGGACAAACGGATATGGTATGATTAATGTAAGCTTCTTTTCTCACGCGCGTGTCGAGGGATTGAATCGCTATGGCTTCGTTCTGACATTTCTCAACATTTGTACCGTCACTGAAGGGGTTTGGGTTTACCTGGATGAGAGTTTCATCCAGACCAGGTTCGTGATACGGGTGCTTCACCAAGCTCCAAGCAGCCTTTCGGTGTTCGAATCCATGCTGCTAAATATCGAGGTGACATTGTTAATATTATCTCTCGGTTTCACTCGGGCAATTCTATCAACATTACGAAGTAATACTCCATTCTTATATCTGCATTCATCATCCACAAATCCATTCACGGTCCATCCTTTCCCACCGCGCTCACTTTCTTACTCATTGCCGACCTCTTTGTTTGTCTTTGCGTCTACGCACCATCAACTTCCGCCATAAATGAGACGTGTGTCCAGTAACTATCGCAACCCACCATCAGGACATACGTGAATAATTCCTTTGTCAGAATCAAAGTTCTGTCTCAAAGAATACTAGTTCCACTTTCTCTCGGCACTACACTAGCTCATCCATGAGGCTTTGTCAGATTCTGCCTCATGCAGTCCCAATATCTTCTTGGTCAGCTTCTTTCTACATGCCGATCATTGCAGGCTGGACTTCAATTGGGAACTCAGAGCGTGTTCGAGGCCCGTCTTGACCCTTCAGAGGGTGATCATTGCCAGGTTTGAGCAACGAAGCTCGCCAAAACATGACTCGCCATGCATTTGACGCCCAATTTGGCACTGAACTACTCATCAATGTTCCGAAATGATCAAATCCAAAACTCTTCGATGCTGCACGCTGATTACTGGCTTGTTTACACTGGAGAGGGTGAAGGTTTTTCGGTCGCGTGCAGCATTCAGCTCACCCAGCGAATCAGGACCCTTCAAAAATATACGGACTAATAACATCGTCCACCCAATGACAGTCGGATTCGTTAGGTTTTTCTATCCTGAGAAAGGTTTGAGAACGCTTCCAGATGAGGTTGTGAGGCTCTGCGGAGTACCCCAATAGTCAGAAACCTATGGACTAACGGTTGACTTGCTCCCCAAGCCTTCAGGCCAACAATACGTCGAATGAAACATGGCAATAACAGCGTTGCTGATCGTATTGATTGTGAATACATCTTGCTTCATTTGCGACATTCGTAATACCTTTCGAAGATTCCGCAGCGATTCCACAACTGACTTTATCCTAAGATCGCACCACTTTTCCAGTGCCGCGACTACTGAAGGGCGAGATTTTGGCGCTTGCTTACTCCGTCTCTCTCTCTTAATGACCATATCTACACTCTAAGAGCAGCCACAATTGTGTCTTTCTTGCTCCCAGGAAGGGTCTTTGCGTACGTTAGTACTCTGTTTCTCGCATGAGAGAGGCGCTTCTCTTACAAATCTATACACACAAATGAGTTTCCCATACAGATTCCCACTTTCTTCTCTCACACGTAATCTTTCCATACAAATTTGAGCGTTGGCAAAGCAGTCCTGGACTCGAAAAGTGGGTAGATAGCCTCGTCTGCGGAAGGGTAACAGGCCCAAAACATATGACCAGGGAGCTCGTGACAAACGTCTCCTACTCCTCGACATCCTTTTTACCACCTGGCAGTACGCCAGCTCATAACGATGATATTCCAGCTCCATGGGTAAGGCAAATACCTATTGCAGGTCATAGGAAATGAGAGCGCGGATCAGCGTCAACTGTCCGTCTCACGTGGGTCCGAAACTACGTACTGATAAATCAGTTACAGCTACAGAGCGTATCGCGACATGGTTATTTCTTACTTCTTCACGCGCCATACCTACGTTTCCCTCTAGCGTTCTCCTTCTTCCCACTTACAGAATTTCATCACATCTTCTACAAAAGGCCTAAGTACTTAATCCACAAAGGTGCGCTAGATAATGTAAGTCAAACAAGCGTAAGATCGGATCACGCCAAACCTTGATTACGAAGCTGACCTTTCATCGTGGATTGAATGGAAAACCACTCTCCAGTCACGTGTACCCAATACACTCACCTCACCGTCACGTGTCTCCTTTGACCTGGAACCACTTTCCCAAAATTGGACATTATACTTAGCACCGCATATCAATCATATAGACCTTTTCCTCATCAAATACATGCTCTACATCGAAATGGCATTATTCCCTGCACCCCTAGCTGTCGCCCCAGCTTCTCGTCTTACATCACAGATTACCCTTCACTTCATTAACAAGCACAACGTGCAAGGTTAATCATAGATGACCACGTGAAGTGCAAATTTGCTATCATCTACACAAATTACACTACCCTCATACTGTCGAATTTCGATCTGGTTACTTGAGAGGATTTGGAGACAGCACGACTTCTGGCTCAGTAAGTACCAGCAGATTTAACTCCAGTCTTCATCTTCAATACAGAACCGGCACTAAAGACACACTGATCGTGGCCTACCAGGCTGAAAACTCTGAAGCTGAAGAGTTTCGGGTGTCAGCCTCCACATGGAAGCTAGTAACACCTCTCAAATATCAGGCCGTCTTCAAGGGAAGAGCGAGAAGTTCGCGGATGCTAAAGTCTCTGAAGATGAAGAAGTTCCGTTGTTAGTCTCAAAAAAAGGAGCTGGGCAACCCCTCCAGCGTATTAGGCCATGGCATTAGAGCAACGACTCGATTTGCTACCTGATATGATCGGGCAAGCCAGGCAGAAGCTCATGGCTGAAATGCACTAACATCACATATTCACGCCACTCAATGCCTTCAATTAATTCTATATTTCAATAAGATTTTCTGATCAGATTCCCCATATCCGAGCGGCAATACAGGGACGCCCAAAACCAAAGCTCGTGACTGTACAGCGTGATCCTCAACGTGGTCAAAGCGAGTCGAGTGGGAATCCTGTAAGGCTGGCTATCGTTGACCGCGACTACAGGCAATTTGATTGTGGACATACCCCAACTAGACCGTCGACTCGGTCTTGGGTGCAACGGCGCACCAGGTCTCTATACCTGCCCAAAGAAGAGCATTGCTTCCAGATTGCAGGCAAGGAGACATGGGAAGAGTGTCGAGTATACGCTAGGCAGCTAGCAGCAACCTGACCTGGTCATCGAAGGGACGATGGTAGCACAACGAGCGGCGCCTCAAAGGCCACCTGACAAGCAGCCTCAACTCCGCCAATAGGTCTCTGATTGCCAACCTGTGGCTCTTACAGGCAAGCTCTCACGAGCAGAGCTGTGTGAACAGCGTCTTCGTGGAATCCGTGCCAAGCCAAGCTATCCTGCTCGCTAAAGCATACGCGGCACGTGATTAGACAATCATCAGTGGGCTACGGGTAGAAATTTGTACCATAGAAAGGGTCGAATGTCCTAGCTAGGAGGTTGCAGGGATGGATGGCCGGACAGCACGAATGTGCTGAGAAGCATCATCGCAACGGCCACAATAATGCCTTCACAACGTACCGCCAAGAAGCGTCGTGCTGACAAGAAGCGCAAGGAGCGCCCTAGCGTCCTTACCGAGATGGACCGTTCCAAATAAATTTAGATAATGCAACGGGATATTCTCTAACACATTCACCTTAGGGTTTCTTTCCTATAGCACAATAAGCGCTGAAAAGGTGAGTCGCAGCTTTTTAGCCTTTTCTTCCCAAATGAGACTAGGTGATTGAACGTTATATCATAGACTCGATTGAACCTGTGCGATTCTTCATCGCAATTCTCGCTGCCATCATGCCCCTGTCTTAGAATTGTTCGAGCTGAGCAATGATAGTCTTGAAGCAACCTTTCGGTAGCAGACTTTGGATGTGGTAGCGTTCCTACTCTCACACACGGTAAGATACGTCGATCTGAGATTTGGTAGAGCAGAGGCTTTGCCAATTATGAGGCCTGAAAGGTGAAATTCGGGCTGAAGCAGATTGAACTCGAGTATGATCCAAGACAAAAAACTCGCTCGTTACTCAAAGACAGGCTTCTTTGAGTCTTCTGAGGCTGTTAATGTGATTATCTTCCTGTATCTTCAAACCCTAAAACAGGCGTGGTCTCTGCTCTACCTACAATGGATATATGTGCATTCTTCTGAACCTCGCGAGTGAATACCACTCTTACCCATCAACTTCCTGTGCGAAGGACCTCTCAATGATCTGGTCAGTCCTATCTCCTAATACAGACTCCGCTCCCAGGATTAATTGCGGTATCGTGTGCAAGCTCGAAACTGCTCAAACGTAAACATTATGGCCTCGGCATCGTTTCATGCTGCAGTGCCAACCCATCCAAGACCCTGTCTCCCAACCGCCTGTTCCGTAATCCTGAAATCTGTTACAGCAATCATTCCCAGCCTCGTAGCCAATATCGACCCCTCAGCCACAGTCAACGCACTCTTCGTCTGGTCCCCCTCTGGCATACTCAACAACCAAATAGTCTGGCCGTGGCTCCCTACCACGTCAATATCGTCCATGGCGTATTCATGCCTGCGACAGAATTCCTCAACGGCGTCCGCAAAAACATTACCCCAGCGGACGTTCATTCGGGAGAGTCTCTCGAGAGAGGTGCTTTTCTCTTGATTCATACAGAGGTGGGCTTTTTGATTGATCGCGTATTATTGATGGCGTCGTTTTTCGGGATTTTGAGGTGGAGGGGTGCGGTGGGGGAGGCTTGCGTAAAGTGGCAGAGGACGCAGTCGACGCCGTCCATTGAGATGTCTGAGGTGAGGCCAAGGACGCGAAGGGCGAGAGGGGACCCTTTTGGGAGCCATCAGTTGTCATATCATAGGAAGTGAGGTCTCTAGTGTCAGATGCAAACTGCTGGTGTGTCCAAAATAGAACGCAAGGAGGCGTGGTAGCAAAAGGACATGAGGAGATCGAAGAGGAATTTCTCTATCCGCCTGGGCCGACATCGCCCATCGGATGAAGGCTTGTTCCATCACTGGAGACATCAAGGCTTGTAGGCTCGATAGGTCATGATTTAGGTTTATCTGCGGCTTTCTCTAGCAGGAACGCGGCCTGTGGCATGACGCGAAGAAGAACATCTCATGTTGAGGCTGCCCTCACAAGAAGTACCCTCCATAGGTGCCATATAAACAGCAATTACGGGTCTTTTTGCTACGTCACACTGATGTTAGAGGTGCAATGGGTGGTGATTGCTCCGAAGCAGCTTTGAGGCGCTTGAGGCGCTGTGTCGAGATTTCAGGGGCAGATCGTTTGTTTGGAAAAGCGCCTAGCGCTCTTTATTTCCACCACCGTACACGACTCTCGATCTTCTCGATTCTCAACTTTTCAATCTAAAGTGCAAAGGGCAATGAATTAACGAGCAAGTCAACAATCTATGTCACATAATTAAAATTATCCGTTGGCTATATCCAGGCATCCTTTATCCCATATCCCATATATCATGTCTTTACAAATAATACACAAACGCGCCCATGGCCATCATTCCAGCTCCCCAACCACTCACGAGCCAAGCGTCGCCTCTAATTAAGCTGCTCGCTGATCCAATGAAAGGTAAAATGCTTGCAGTGGAATTGGACTTTCCACTTCCGGTTGGCAATATAATAACGCTCGATTCACCAAGGTTGGTGGCAGTACCAATGAAGGTGCCGTTGTAGATTGGGAGCCCGATGGGGTTGGGAGTTGGTGTGATTGTCTTGTTGCCAACGACAATTAGAGGAACGGCGGCTGATGGGAACGCAATGTTTGGTGCCATGCTTGTGGTGAGCAACGCGGAGGCGGAAAAAGGGACCGATTGCTGAGAACATTATGTTAGCACGAGGATACACGATAAGCTGATGTGGAGAGCAAATGATCGAAAAGCACTACAATGGGGCCCATGGAAGGAGCTGGTCCGAGGTATGGTGAATTGTTTTTCAATTTGAGGATTTGGAGACTTACAGGAGCTATCGTCAGAGTTGCCATTGCGGCAGCGAGCGGCACATTCGAATGAGTAGTAGTCATTGTCGCTGTGGTGTTCGTGACCTGGATCAATGCAATCGGAACAATACTCTCGCCTCCTCCAGAGCAGGTCGAGAACCCGAGGAAGTCGATGAACTCCTGCTGTCCATTCGCATCCAGAATCACTTTGCCATTCGCGGACGACAAGATTTCCGTATATGCGGAGGACAACGTTGTTGGCGCGCCGGAAGTTGTTACACAAATTCCATTGGATTCGAAGGCAGATGTTACCGAGTATGCTATAGACCGATTAGAGCTTGCGTTGTCAATTACGCATACACCATACCTGTGAAGACATTATAAGCCGTAGGCGAGGTCCTGACATCCATTAGCGTCTAGCACAGGCACTGAAGTCGCAGCGCTCAACTTACAATAGAGCTCCTCCAACAGTGGCCGACGGCGCAAAGTTGAGTGTTGTCAAAACACCGGTATTCGCAGTATCCGCTGGATTGAACGTGAAGGCGCCCTCATTCTGCATAAGGGATGTCCTCGTCGCGCTAGTGCCATTTCCAACGCCCACGGATACCACTGCCGTCGCAGCTGTGTGTATGAACACTTCTGAATACCAGACAAGGCCGGCGACATCAGCGACAAGGTAGCAGCCGCCGCATGATGGGGCCGCTGCGCTAGCTGGCCGGGCTAAGTCTGGGGCGCCGCCCGATTGTAAGAATTGAGCAGGCGCAGTAACAGATGCAAGTTGCTCTGTTGTGAGGGGGTCAATTAGCCGTGTTCGGAGAATGGAATCTTTGTAGCAGCAGCCATACCTTGAGGGGCACAGAAGATCGGTCTACAGAGCAGGTTCAGCGCGATGAAGAGGAAGAACGATAGTGAGGCCATGGTGTGGATATCTCGACAACAAAAAGGAGTGATTGTAAGGAAGAAGAGGCTACAAGAGCTATATGACGTGGGGAAGGAGCTGTCTTAATAGGGTCCCCACTCATGCGACCTCGTTGGATAGCTCTAGGAAAGGGTCTGTACCTGGCTCCGAGCTGTCCAGTGCCACCCGCTTCGGAGGCTTGCAGTAGGAGGATTGCGGATCAACAGTGACAAACGCCTCGTAAGGGTAGGGGTTCTGTCCATAATCTGACCGCTCTGGACCTTCGGGTCAGGCCGTGAAAGCTATAGTAGCAAGCCAAGGTCGTGAAGAGTATGGCGGGCTTGTCATCGGTCCGCTTACTGGACCTTAGGCTTCAGCGACTACAGGCCTCCGAGCTCTATCAAGCTCCTTCCTTATCGGAGTAAGCGGTAGTGGGTGAGGGCAGGGACCCGGTATAAGGGAGTTCGCTGGTTGGACAGCTTGCTGGGCGGTGAAGTGCGTAAAGGCTGGCTCAGGTTTCTGGTGGTGGAATTAGTTGAAGGGTTTGGCATGCATATTGTACGAGTAGCTATGAATGTGACGGTTGTCATTGGACGGATGTTGCGCTATTTTTCGTGGAGGATGATAGTGATTTATGGTAAGCAGGCGACTTGTAGGGAAAGCGGGGTATAGGGGAGGAGTTCGTTACTTATTAGCGCTTATTGTGCATGACTTGGAGCGCCAACATCACTCACATCAACTACCCCACTTCACCACTTCGCCCACTGCTTCCCACTGCTCCCACTATTTACATTTGCTGGGACACTTCAGCCTTTCTACTGAAAATCATGCCTACTAACCATTAACAAAGTGATCCAGGGATCGTTCCGATCTAGAAGGGTAGCCACATGGACATGGAGATGTCCGAACATCAAGCAAATCGAGCGCTCAATGTGCCCTGAAATCAAGCCGCAAGTCTTGCATGCGTGACGCGACCATGCAACATTCAACCACAAAGTTTGGAGAGCTGCTGTGAGTTGCGACGGTGAGAGTTCAGAAGGATTTCGAGGTGCATAAGCATAGCCCTGAACTTGTCTGGTGCCCGCATGCCACCTTCTACCTGATTCGCACCATGGCTCGACATGCCAAAATTCCAGACCACCTGCAGTCTATTTTTGCTTACTATCGCGGTGGTTCAACTTCCGTGCCATCCCACCGTCTGCTGCACTTCCCAGCTATATACTTAGCACACACTGTCAGCGCGCCTTTCGATTCTTCCTCGTCTCGTCGCCATCGGTGTGTTCAGTGCTGCCAGCGTTAGAATATACTGTTATTCTCATCATAATTCTTTCGTTCAGGCTTCGTTGTTGTCTTTACTTCCCTTCGCTATATTATTTTCGTCCGAAAGCAGTAATTCACAATGCCGATCGAAGCTGCGCCGATCGTTGTTGAGCCAAGTGGGAATTTGTATGCGATTTCTCATCTTTTCCGTGTCCAGGAAGAATACAGCGCACATTTACCAATACTGATTTGCTACTCTGTAACAGCCTTGGAGATGATGGTGCCTGGTCCACTTTCGTTGTCAGCGCCGGCAGCCCACCTCAACAGCTTGAGGTCCTTGCATCGACCGAGGTAGCGTCGACTTGGGTAGTGTCGCCAGATGGATGCGTTACCCACGATGCACCAAACTGTACAGAGTCTCGGGGTGGAGCCTACGATGTTACAAAATCGTCCACTTGGAACAACAAGGGTGTTTTCCTGCTTGGGGCAGAGAGAAATCTGGGATATACCGGACCGAACAACATCGTGAATGGTACATATGGCTATGACACTCTCATGCTACCAGGGAAGGCCGGGCTTGCCAATGTCTCCGTGGATCATCAAGTGTTAGCTGCAATCATCACGGAAAAGTTCTACATCGGTAGTCTTGGTCTTTCCAACCAACCTATCAGTGTCTCGACCACCGACTCGTCACCAAGTTTCTTGAACTCGCTCAAGACTCAGAACCTCATTCCCAGCATCTCATACAGCTACACAGCTGGAGCTTCATACCGTAAGAAAGCAAACTTTACCTGACGTAATCGTTGCTGACATCTCATAGAACAAAAAAATGGCGTCAATGGAAGCTTGACATTGGGCGGCTACGATGCATCAAGATTTACCCCCAACGACGTCTCATTTACCTTCGCGCCCACCGATGTCAGACAGCTCGTCGTGGCAATCCCGTCGATCACCTTCACCAGTTCCAAAACTCAAACGCCACTGTTGTCCCACGGAATTATGGCGCTCATTGACTCGACAGTCCCTCACATGTGGCTCCCACAAGATGTTTGTCAAGCCTTCGAGCAGGCCTTCGGTATAACATGGGATCCTATTCACAATCTCTATACTGTAAATGATACTATGCATAGTGCACTGGTAAAGGAGAACCCCAGCGTAGTATTCGAGCTTGCCAACAGCTACAATGGCCCCTCAGTCAACATCACTTTACCCTACGCTAGCTTCGATCTTACTGCGAGCTTTCCTCTGGTCAAGAACCAGACAAGATTCTTTCCTTTGCAGCGTGGGTCCGCCGATACTTCGTACACGCTTGGGCGTACGCTCCTACAAGAATCGTAAGTCGTCATGCTACCCCTCTTTTTACAATATGAACACTAAGCATCTATAGATTTCTGATCGTCGACTATGAAAACTCCAACTTCTCTATCTCACAGGCAGTATTTGATCCGAGTACGCCAAGTCACATCGTCGCCATCCCATCCCCCAGCACTACCGACAGTGGATCGTCAAATCCACCCTCGAGCGGCTCACCGATCGTAAAGACAACTGGCAGCAGTTCTCATGCTATTGGTACGGGGGCTATAGCCGGTATCGCTATTGCTATCGTCGTCATCGCCTCCATTATTAGTGCCTGGTTCATTGTCAAGCGTGTTAAGAAGTCACGCCGCGATCGTAAACTCGTTAAGGAACTCCAAGGCGATGTGCCCAAGGAAACGCAGGAAGTGAGTATAGACTATGAACCCAAACAGGACTTCTCGTCGTCGGACGGACTCGAGACCAAGAACAGGAGCACTTTTGTCGAGGTCAGGGAAGTACCCATGACACCTCCCATCGTTTCTCTATCGGAGATGGATGCCGAGATGCATGGATACTTCGGCGACGATTGTGAGAAGCGACCAGTTCACCAGGAGTTGCCTGGCTCCCCTGTAAACAGGTCAGAGCTTTCAAGCCCAGAGCCATGGTCAAGGCCAGAACTTCCATCACCGGATCCTGAAGCGCTCCGCTCTGAACTCTCCACCCCTGAGCCTAGATACCTCAACTCGGAATTACCAACCCCAGATCCCAGCGTTGAACTAGCATCCGGTCCAAATTCTCCACGCATGGACAACAGACGCTCTGGTCTCAACTCCCCCGAGCCACGCCTACCAATCCAACGCCCACAGTCTCACCAATTCGACTCATCCGAGTCAGAAGCAGGCTTAACGTTCGACGGTATAGCTCCCCCAGGTATCCACCGCCGCTACCACTCTGATGTCTCAGACATTCCCTCCCTCCCATCACTCCAATCCGCCGCAAGGCCCGTCGTACGGCGCATGGACTCAGAAGACTCCGTCCTAGACTTCATCCGCTCAAACGACCGCCACGTCGACACCTCAGACGGAGACATCAGATCGCCCGTCTCCCCCGCTCGACCCATTTTGATCCACCTTGACTCCTCAGCCTCCGAGTCCGAATCCCCCTCCCCTCTCCCTACCATCTCTTCCCGTCCCCGAGTACCACAAACCCACCTCGAATCCAGTTCTGAAGGAGAATCCCCCATTTCTCGAGGCCCTCCGACCGCTTTCCGCCACGTCGTTGGCCTCGCTTCCAATTTCTACTCGTCATCGGTATCGCGACCGGCTTTGCGACGCTCGGTGGGTACGAGTTCGCAAAGTACGACACCACAGAGACCAGCGAGCAACCGATATGATGACAGTGATAGTGATGCGTGGCAGACGAGGTTGGATAGTCCGAGTACGGAGGCGCCGTCTGATGTGTCGAGGCTCCATTCGCTTAATCGTGGGCAGAGGGGGTGATTTATTTTTCTGAATTGAAGTGAAGGATATTGATGTGTAATGCATGCACGTCTGGGTAGCGCTGCGTTGGTGTATTGGAATTGGGACTGGGATATGGAAAGGGAAGGGAAACGGATGCTATATACTGGAGCATTTACAGGCAGTATACGGAGTACTCGCGCGTATTCGCAGACGTTAGCGCTTCAAGTGAATTGAAATGACTTACCATCAAACCCAACTTGAGCGAGAACTGATCAATAAGTCTGGACTAATATGTCTGCATTGACGCACTTTCTGCTCGCCCCCGCACTGATGTTGGACTTCGACCGCTTAAGTCTGCCATACTTTGCCAGATGCGATGGCAGCTTCCCCTCTCATAGACTCTGTTCGAAGTATTCACGAACAACGTTGCTGCTTCCTTTTCAGGTGTAATTTGCGCACGACATAATTGCCTCTCTTGCTCATAACAGCATTTGATTTGTTCATTCAGATATCCACTCCAAAATACCCAAAGATACAAACAGCGCATCCCGAACCCCAGATCGCCTCGCTCACAAATGACATTCAAGTATGATCTCAACATCTCCAGTATTCGCGCGCTAAACCCAAGGCGCCCTGCTCGTACATGCCATTCAGATACTATCTCAACCTCCCATTACAAATCTCCCTCTCTCAAATACCAAAGCCCAGAACGACAACCTAACTCCTACAATACTCATCAGCATAACCACTCTCGGCACCCCTCCCGGAAAAGGGGTTCGGAGGGGACACGAACAAAAGCGCCAAAGTAATACTCCCATTAATCTTCGCCTTCAACTCCAATTCCACATCCAAATCCAATTCAATCCTCAACTTCAATCCATCTTTCTTCATCACCTCAGACTCTCCCTCTTTCTCGTCGTCTCCTTCACCCTTTTTAATCGTTTGTCTTCCCCCTCTCCCGTTCGATGGTCCCTTTACCTCACCACCTTGGCTCCTTCTCTGGGGCAGCGTTGCACCTCCCTTCGCGTCCTCCTCATCTGCCTCGGTTTCTTCGTTCTCGTCGACGGCTGGCATTTGTTGTTTCTGTTGCGAGGCTTGCTTTTGCTGCTTGGTTTGCTTCCTCCGTCGCGAGCGCCGTGATTGCGAGCGTGATCGGTGGCCTTGAGTTGAGGCGTCGCTTTCTGAGGTTTCTTTTGTGGGAGGGTTTTGCTTTTGGGGTGTGCGATCGCTGGATGACATGGTAGGCTATGAGCGCGTTCGATGGGGAGATGGAGGGAATGCTGAGCCAGTGTATATATTTTTGATATGTACGGTGAGTAATTTACAGTTACTACTGACCTACGACACAAGCTTGAGTCTGGTCGCGCATCTCGCTACGAGTATCCAGCCCGTTAGTTTCTACAGGGGCCTTTATCTGGTTCGCGTCAATCTGCCAAGATCTCAGCCACACCACATGGAGATCCACGAATCCCGCCCACGTTTTTGACCGTTGAAAAAGCCAGGATACAAACGGTGATTCGTTTTAGTCAAAACTTCTGCCTCACGATACGCATTGGAATCCCGAGGCCGTCTACAGACGCTATTCATTTACATAGACATGGCAAAGGGATGGCTCATGAGTATCTTTTCTCGGCAGCGATCCTGCAGGTCATCGGTCTAGCCCCCCGCGTACCAGCCAATCCAGTGCTGTGGAACATGGCTAGGACGACACTAGTTCCAGGGGTGATGGGGCCGAGAAGGATCATGGGATTTGGAGATGAAGGAGGCGTCGTCATAATACTTCCATCTTTGCTGCAGACTTCTTATCGCCTTGCTACGATACTGTTTCGCTTGACCACTTTTTGCCCGATCATAGAACCAACTACGCAACAAAAAGCACTTCCCCTACGGCGCATTTGCCTCGCCCGATACTCGAATGAATACACCACCATCCACGCCCCAAAAGACCTCCAAAATGGCCGACGAAGAACCCCAAGCCACCACCGGCGCCAACGACCCCTCTCTTACCCCCTCCGCCTCCAACAAACCGCAAAAGCCTTCCCCAGCCTCAAAGCGCACACCCCCCAAACTTCCCCCCAAGCGCCCCAGCCAACAAAACACTCGCCCAAACACACCCCAAAATCCCCCCCAAAAAGAAACCCAAAAAGATCCCCCTTCACCAGCCTCAACCACCGCTCCATCCTCCTCCCCTCCTCCCGCCCAACCACAGTCGCGCACCCAGTCCAAACGGCGACACAGTCGTGGTAAGGGGAGCAGAGGTAGATCGAAAGCGCCTGCTGGGAGTGATACCGAGTCCATCGCGCGCAGCGAGCTGAGTGAGATCTCCGAGAGTGGGAAAGCGACTGGTGGACGGCGGCAGCGGAATAGGAATAGGGGGAATAATAATAATAGTAAAGGAGCGACTTCTAGACCGCCGCAGACGAGACGTGGTGGGGAGAAGGGCGGTGGGCCGTTGGATTCACTGGATGAGGTGGGAGAAATCGCGGATGGCGCGCTCGAGAATAAGCAAGATACGGTTGGTGGAGTGACTGATAAGGTGGGGAGGACTGTTGGGGGGATTAGTGGTGGGGGAAAGGAGGGGGAGGGGAAGGGAGAGCAGTTGAGGTTGAGGATTGAATTGGATTTGGATTTGGAGATTCAGTTGACGGCGAGGATTAAGGGGAGTGTTACGCTTGGGTTGCTGAGTTAGAGGAGGGTGCGCGGGGTGGGTGGGGGTTTTGGTTGGGTTGGAAAAGTAGGCGTGGATTTGGATGTGGATTTGGATACTGATTTGCATATGGATTTGGTATATTTTCAGCATGCATGTTAGCGCTACTTTTAGATAATGATCTATCTATTTCATGCCTTATGACTATGTCTTATATATTGCTCGTGACCGCTATGCCAATCTGTGCCCTGTGTGTCTAGCTCACATCGACCCCAAACTCCAATGGTATCACTTGTGAAATTCCAACCCGCTCAAAGCCCTGTGACAAGCAAGAGACCATAACCCAACGATATAACAACCAAGAAGGTAAGGATACTACTTGGTATTCCTCTCGATAAAAAATGCGACACCCTCAAATACCGCTGCCCGGTCTGCGAGTCTTCCATCATAATGGCCGCTGAAAATTCGTCAGTACAGTACAAGTTTAATAGAAAAACGTAGAAATGGACTTACTCATATTCGGAAACCCGCTGGTAGGAAGCCCCATGGCCGCAGAGCACATGAGCGCGGAAGCGAAAACGAGCAGATTCGGATGCGGCTCCTTCATGCTGGCGCCGACTTGGTGGACTAGCGGTAAGATGATCAAGGCGGCGACGGTGTGGCTGATGAAGGTTGCGATGACCAGTATTAATGCTGCGAAGACTACTAAAACGCCATACAGACTCATGCCTTCGACTTTTTCGGTGATAGTACCGGCGATGGTGTGCAGCAAACCTGAGGAAGAGACGGCTTTACCGAGTGATAAACCGCCGGCGGCGAGGATTATGATTGTCCAGAGGAAATTGTTGAAGTCTTCCTTGGTTAATATGCCAGTGCCGAAGAAGGCCACCATGGGAATGATGGCCACAACGCCCATATCGCCGAAGACGTTTTCGAGCTGATGCGTTACACACCATAACACAATCGTAAGGACGGTGATTATACTGATGAAATATTGCACGCCTGTGAATTTGTCCCTCATTGGCCGAATGGGTACGATTGTGGTTCCTTTACCGGGTTGGAAAGTGATGAGCAATAAGACCCAAATTAGGAGAATGGAGATGATGCAGACGGGAAGGGCTACGAAAAACCATACTCCCCAGCTAGGCTGAGGGCGCATGTTTTGAAGTGCAATGATGTTTTGGGGAGAGGCAATTGGGGAAGCGGCACCACCGATATTTGCGGCGAGAGCGATGCCGAGGATTAGTGCTTTGGAGAAATTGGAGTCGGATGGGAGGTTGCGGAGAAGTGGCTGAGATATGTGTCAATACCAATTCAAGGGAAAGCTGTGAAAGGCATACCTGAATGATGGAAAAGCAGAGCACTGGAGATGCGACGTTACTGATCCACATACTCAGAATCATGGCAACAAACATGTTAGTGATTAGGACAGTCCGAGGCCGAGTGCCTGCTCTGCTCAAGACGAAAGTGGCCATCATCTTCGCAATATGAAACTTAGACAAGGCTGCAGCAATGGTGAAACCTCCGAGCAGCAGCATGATGACTGGAGTCCACATCGCTGCAAAGACGTACTTTGTTGCCTCCTTTGGGCTGAGTCGGTGATGGGGTTTTTGGTCTTCTCTGACGACCTGCAAAACAACAGCGAAGAATGGTACCAGCAGGGCTGTAACAAAAAGTGGTATGACCTATCGCACTGTGAGTATGGTAGATTTTGCGAGTCTATGGGTAGCCTTACCTCCGTCGCCCACAGCAAACTCACAAAGACCAACAAGGCTAGACAATTCTGCTGTTCCGGTTTTTTCATGATAGGTACGACCAGTAAAATCACGAATACAATGATTATGCCCAGTAGTGTAAAAAACGTCGAGCTGAACAGCCATCGCGGACACCTATATCTTCCAATAGGCGTGACGACTTCTTTCGTAGCTACTCCATCAGCCTCATCGCCTTGTAACTTGGGATCTTGATCTCCGCCAAGTAGAGTCCTTCCCAAACCCATGTTTGCGGCTTGCGCCTTTCGCTCTATGCCTATCATTTCCCGCCAGACGGTATTTCGCTCCCATACAACATGTTCCCGGAGATGCAATCGCAACTCTCGCCGAGCTGTAGATACATCGCCTTTCGTTATAATATCGGCGTACGTCTTCTCCGTATTGTGAATATTCTCGTCAATGTGTTGCATCGTCTCCTGCTTGAAAGGGTATGCTGGGGTGACACTGTCTTTGACATAGACACTCTTTAGATTTCGGTTGAGTGTTTTGTCATACTTCTTTAGTACCTTGGAGAAGCCGGTCTTATTCAGCTGAACGAAGGACTTCAATTCGCATAGAGATACGTAGAGACTGATTGTTCGCTTCTTCAGGGTCATGCCAGACTCCACCAACGTCGAGAAATTCAGGTCATTGTAGTCTTCGTATGCCTGACTGGCTCTCCGCCTCGAACTTGGCAATTCCCTTGAGCTTCGCATATCGTCCTGGGCTTGAGCGGCATTGGCATCGTATGTTTTCCGCCTGTCTCTGGACATGCCGCTCATGTTCAGTCCCGTCCTTTCGTCCGCCTCTTCATCACTGTCGCCATCCTCCTCTTCGATTGTAGAAGCACTCATCGTGCTCGTCCGCCGTGGTCTGCCACCAAAGCCGAATTTTCCGAACATGCTCCCTCGCCTTGGTTTTGACCTTTTATCCCCCAGTCCATCGAGATGGTCCATATCCACATGTTCTGTCTCTTCTTCGTAATCGTGTTCATCTTTCATCAACTCTCCAACCTCGCCGTAGATTTCCAGCTCCTTTAGCTGATAAAACGAACATATTTTCTCGAGTTCTTGATCCAGGGCGCGCTGGAAGACTGCATCTGGATCGTCAGTATTGATGAGGAGTGACGACTCAGCATCGTGATTGGCTACTGTAGAGGTTTGGTTGACCGACTTCTCGAGTTGGTATATGCTGAGCAAATGCAACGTGGTCAGCCTTTCGCCCTTTTCAAAGCTCCAGGGCTTGAGGAATCGGAGGTCGAGGGCTCACAGTTTCTTGAGATTGCTATAGGATATGTAATGACTGCTCCAATCAGGCACCGCATTAAATTGAATGCTGTGCGAGAACTTCATGTTCTTGTCAGGAGAGGAAGCCTGCTTCTTGTTTACTCGTATATGCTGGCCTTCACTCCCATTATCTTCGTCTCCTCTATGGCTTGCTGGGAGCAACTGAAGTTCGATGGAAGGAGCCGTGATGAAGAAAGAGCCCACATGAGCTCTTTACGACACATTTGCTTTAGCTTCCAGAGTGAGGGACTTTATGCAGGTGATCAATGTGGGCGTGCATCACAGCCCTAAATTCATTGACGGCGCCGGGGCGGGGAGGTCATCCCTAAGGTTTTTAGCCCGGAGAAAGCGCCTAACACAAAGCTTATCGGAGCCCAATATTAGCGTCCTTTTACCCTGGAAATGATAACTCACATTTCAAAGTCGTCTTCGAGTTTTCACAGTCCCCCAGAATTGCCCCACATGGCCAATTGGATACCAAGGCAGATATATACACCATCCCGTCAGGCTCCCGATCCCTTCTGAGATGCCTTTCCCGCCTCCAATTCATGGAGTCCTGCAAGGACCGGGTCCACCTAGTTATACTCCCCAATCAGCCAGGATCATGCCAGTGCACACCTCAAATGGGACAGCACTATACCAGGGCCTCAAAAGAAAGTCTGACCAGATAGAAAATGCTGAGGGCCAACCTAATGCTTCACGAAGCCGGCCTTCACCAGAAAAAGAAGTAATTAGGGACAATGGCAGGCTTCAAGAGGACAATCGAGCTGGGGAAGGAGAAACTGCGTCAAGACCAATCGATGTTGAAGAGACCCGCAATGTTGCCATGGTGTCCCGCTATATCAGGGCGGAGGAGGAAAAATCTCACAGACATCATGCACCCGAATCGAGCTCCCAGCCCACGGACATTGAAGTGGACAGAGATAAGGGGGGAAATGGTGTCGAGAGGAGCCATCTGCAGGAAAGAGAAAAACCGAGTCAGAGCGGCACGCTGCAGAGGACTGCTACACCAGATCAAAGAATGAGTAATGATAGGGAGGAGTCAAATAAGGAGCATCTCACCGAAGCAGAGGTGTGTACCATTCCGTCTATGATAATCTATACTGAACTAGCGCAGAGGAAGCTACTTCTTACAAATGTTGCTAAGGTTGAAGCAATGTTGGAAAGGGAGAAGTGGAACCTGGTTGCTGAAGCTATGAAGCTTGCTGGAGCGCCTGAATACCCGGGTGCCTTCCTTGAGCAAGAATATAAAGAGGTCACAAGACACTTAGGAAATTTGACAACTTCAGAAGTCGATCGTCCAGTGCGTGTCAACTTTTCTAGTGCGTTGCCAGAGAGAAGCGACAGAGAAGAATCTCGTGCTGGTGACATTGGATCCCCTACAGTCTCAAGACACCGAGAGGTTGATACGGCGAGCCCACCGAACGAAGGGTCAAACGTCGCATCCCGGGGTCAATTTCCCAGCCCGGCGAAGAGCCAACTTCTGGGACCAGTACCACAAGGGTTGCGAGATTCCCATAGTTGGCACGAACCAGCCGAAGCCATTTTGGCTATGCATCCCCAATTCAATAGAAGGGATCACCAGGGATTCGGGATGCTGGTCAACGAAGGGCCTCTTCAGTATAATCCTCAACAGGACCCTGAAAATGTCCGAGCACGTATGGCTGAGCAGGAAAATGACTTGCAGACTCAAGGTCTTGACCACTCCAAAGGAACGGCACTGAGAACCCCGTCCTTGCAAACTCCTCTCCATGCTACGAATGTACCCGATCAGCAGCCCACAACTCAGAGACCTCTTCAAAATGGAAGCGTGGCCCAGGATTTGAGCCAAGCTGAAGCGCCACGTCTAGAAGCATCTTTGTCCATTAATAGAATGGAGTTTCCGAGCATCCACCACACCTCAACGGGCGCCCCAGTCTTCGACGAGGAACTGGCTTCGTCAACAACTATCCAGAATCGTGCTACCTCTGTTTCTCCCTACAATGCCGTAGAACGTTCCGCTGAGGTCCCCAATGCCGTCACAGAAGCTCCATATCAAGCAGCTACCCAACCGAAAGCAGGGACTTCGTTTGTGTCTGTCAACGAGTCTTGGGATAAGTCACATGATGATCAAATCTCGGACAAAGGAGGCTCTACTTCATTAGGGACCCCATCAAATACTGGGCATGCGTTTGTATCCGTCAATGAGCCCCATGTTGAAAGACATAGTCATCAAAGCTTAGACAGACAGCCCGGCCCTGTCATCATTAGTTCACGAGATAGCCCATCAAACACCAGGACTGCCTTCGTGTCTGTCAACGAGTCTGGTAATGGGAGGCAGTGCGATCAAAGCCTGGGAAGCCAACCAGCTCGTGTGGTAGTAGGGGCTGCTGCTTCAGCAATTACCCCGTCAAATACAGGGTCTGCGTTCGTGTCCATCAATGAATCTTCCCCTGAAAAACAGGACAGCCATAGCTTAGAGAGAATGAAATGGGAAGAGACCGATACGAGAAGCCGGCCTCGTCTTGCCAACGACAAAGTGGCTGTCTTGGAGCGAGAGTTTCAGCAAGATCCAAAACCGACTAAAGAATATAAGGAAGAGCTGGCTAAGACCCTGGATACCACGTGTGAAAAGATCAACGTGAGTCACCGTGCATCATGTTCTACGATAGCTGGAATTAACATGTCATAGAATTGGTACAGCAACCGCCGATCTAAAGCAACCACTCAAGCGAAACAAATACGTGCCTTGCAAGAGGCGAGACGAAATTCATCGACTGTGGACCCATCTCCAATTGAATCCAGCAGAGCTATTAGCACACCTGTTACCGAAGCTACGCCCGAGACCGAACATTTTCAACACTCGAGTCATGCAACGCAGGCTCCAAACAACCTTGCCCTTCAAGTAAAAGCTGAACTATTAGAGACTGCCGACACCCCAAACTTCACTCCGGAACAGAGCACGCCCGTCACCCCTTCAAGTCAATCAGCATCAACAAGAAGCATAGGCCAACCACAGCCCAATCCCACTCCTGACTCCCACGAGACCCGAAGTTCAGCAATGAGAGCGGCATGGGCCAGGCGGAAGGCGGAAGGCCGCAACGGTCGAGACGGTGGCGCACCAAAGCATAGTACCACGGTCCAACACGCTTTGATGGGAGGCTCTCCGGTAGCCTTCGCCGCCCAGATCCTAGCAGCAGCAGAGGCAGCACAGAAAAGTGCCAGTCCTACTCCCAAGCCTGCACTCCAGGATTCCGAATCGCTCCCAAGCCCCTCCCCAACCCAATCTACTCCCGACAATTTTGCAAAGGCGATAGGGATAAGCGAGAGCCCAGGTACAACAGCATACAGCCAGCTAGGCAGGCAGCGTGGCCTTTACAAGAAACGAAACGTTTCCGGTCTGGCAGCAACTCATTCTCACGATGCCAGCTCACAATTCCACTCTTCCTCCCTAAGTGGCCAATCAAGCCCATATGGCTATCCAAATCGAGGCTATTAGCCTAGCGAAAGCCCTGAGATTCGTGCAGCAACATCAATCACACACCCATTCGCATGTGAGAAATGCGGCAAAGCATACCAGCAGTTCGCAGGTCTGAAGTATCACAAGGAGCACTATCCGAACTGTGAGGCAGCGCCTCCAAGAACAGATAAGCGGACTGATCCCGCGGAAAGGATAGAAGCCAGGAAGGCTAATGGGGCGAGAACACCAATCGTGGAGGCTTGGCCTGCTGTAAACACAGCCGGCTTGGATAAGTAATACCTACATGTATCATTGTTTGGATTTGTTGAATTATTGTTTTCACAGCATTATACCCTTGATAGGTGCATTGACGCCACCATGTTTGTCTATACCTTATGTATCATGAAGAACGAAGCCACCATGTCATTAGAAATTCAACTATTTACTGTTTCATTCGGTCTCCAAAAGGGTTTTCGATTCCTTGACTTGCTAACAGCGATGCTGACGAAGACACAAAAGTAGAACGCATGCAGTGTATCATCTTACCGGCCCCCCCCCCTCACAAATTCCAATGACGCGACAAATAGACTCCACTTCCAACCACCTTATCCAACCTCCCTCCACCAATCAACCCCCAAATCCCTCATTGGTGATTGCCGCCGCTGCAATTGTTGCCACCACAATTCGGACAACTCCCCCTCCCACTCGCCGTGCCCACACTATCCATCAACTCAAAAACCAGCTTGCCCAGTGAATTGAAGTACTCCTTGACAAATTGCCATGTGCCCCACCAGGTGTGGTACGGGAAACCGGGCGGCATGTCCTCGAAGTCGGGGTCGGTGGCGTCGTAGGAGAAGGTGCTGGAGTGAGACATGGAGTCGCGTCTGGAGTATTTGTCATGTCAACACTGTGCGATGTTTTTGCGGGAGGGGAAGAAGGGGTGTGAGGTTTGGGAGTAAAGTGTGTTTTGGGAGGAGGGGAAGGGTGTTGAGGGGTGAGAGTTTTGGGAGCAAAGTGTGTTTTGGGAGGAGGGGAAGGGTGTTGAGGGGTGATGATGAAAAACAAACGTACGGTTCGGCGAAATGGAATTTGTCAGTGAGGTCGAAGCGAACGCGGCCTTTTTGGTCGTTCGGGTTACTGGCGACTGGAGCTGGAGTTTGGAAGTGAGCTTGGTGTTCAACGCTGGCTATCAACGGCGGAATATCGCGATGCGCTGCTCGAGCTTCTGGGTCGGAGGCTAGGAAAGCTGCGAGCGAGTCGAAGGATGCGGAGGGCGTGATGGTTGTGTTTTGGGTTGAATTTTGGGTGGATGGAGATGAGGGAGGTGTCGTGGAGGACGACTGTTGGGAGGGTTGGAGGTCAGTGGTTGGACAGAGATATGTGGGACCTCGCGTTACTCACGCTAGGCTGCGTGTTTGCCGGGGCGGACGTGGTAGACATGGTCGCTATCTTAGGGTTTGCCATAGGTGCCAGTTAGAAGATGGTACAAGCAGCCAGTGTTGGCTAGTAGGACAAGATAGTAAAAAAGTGTATCCCCCAGAGCAGACGAAAGAAGCCGATGTGTGTTGCCATGAATGTAGGTGGAATTTGTCACGATACATGGGAACCGGAAGGAAGAAAATATTGTAGGCTGGCAAAAGACATTAATCTCGCTTCTGCTAGGGCAGGAGGCAAATAGTAAACGATAAGTGAAGCAAAAGACCCAGGTTCACATCATCAGACCCCTGTTTGTATCACTTCACTTCGCCAAGACTTATTTAGCAAGCATAGAGTATGTTTACTTCGTCTTTATTGTTTCATTTTGCAAGATGCGAGCTTGTGAGAGTATACCATAGATATCATCCATCCTTACCTACCGTCATGGCTAGCCTGTGATCGTGGACAAGGCTCGTTAGCCAGCTAAGTCACCATCACATCACCATCCTGCACTTCCTCTACAATTTTTCCGTAATCCTCCGCCCTCCAAAGTCTGGCCTGCCTAGGCCAGACCCTCTTATAAAGACTTACCCCCACAGCATCCTGCGGATTGATCTTTGCATCAAATGTAGCCTTGAAGTACCCGTGGGTGCCCAGGCTCTCCTTGATAAAGCCACTTCTACCTCTCTTCGTCCACAGCTGCAACGCCTTGAACCAATTGACGTCCTCCTTGTTGAAGAACATATATCTGACCGTGACGATTTTCTTGTGGATCTTGTACGGATGGCCCGTTAGTATGACACGCTTGGCAATGACACGATTTGTGGACGGTGGAAGGCAGGTTCCTGTTGCGATGAGATTGAGATTTCCAGACGCAGCAGAGTGTTGGAAAAAGAGAGCGGGTACGGAGCCCCATGTCAGCGGCGCCACAAACGACGCTACCGCGGTCTGGCCGGGGTGGATATAGCGCTGGAATTTATAGACGTTGTTACGCGCCACGCCAGTCTGTGAGAACAAAGGATTGATGACAAAGCGCCGAGGGCCGCAGTGCAGAAGTAGCTCGTCCTTTGACTTGAGGGGTTTGGGATAGTCAGAGCTTAATGTTATACTGAAGTTGATAACCGTTCGCTTTTGCTCATGTGGGAGGAGTGAGTAGAGTGCTAGAGGCTTTATGGCGTTGTAAATTTGCTGGAAAGACAGGGGCACATTGCGGAGGTGTACATTGACGCGTCTGCCGGGCTCAATGCCGGCGATCGAAGCCCGTTCCTTGGCCCGCTTCAAGGCTACTTTGTAGTCGGGGATTTGGAGGAGTCTGTTCCAGTCCTCTGGTTCGTATGGTCTGTCTTCGCTTGTTTCCCAATGGCTGGTTCTAAGGCTTTTCAGCCCTCTGTATCTCGCTAGCCGTTCCCTCGCAAGTACGTTGGGGTGAAGCTCGATTTCGTCTGGGAACTCGAGGTCCTCAGCAGCTTCGTTCTTCCGCGAAGCTCTGTATTCGGCAAGCTCTGCGGCCTCTTCATCGGGTGCTGGATCCAGGAACATCTCAGATTGCGGATATTCTGACGGTGCTCCTTCAGTTGGTTCTCGTTGCGTAGCCTGATCGAGGCCTTCGAGTCCATCTTGAGGTAAAGCTGGCGCATCTAGCATAGTATTGACAGATTGTTCACTTTCGTCCTCATAATCTGATCCTGAGTCTGACATGTCCCCCAAGAACCAAGCCGATTGGTAGTTCGAGGTCCCTTTTGGCAACCGCTTGGGGGCTTCAGGTAGATGCGTCTCGTCGTCTGAGAAGTAATGATGATCATCGAGAAGCACACCCCGTTTTTCCGTAGGAGCCTCTGACATAGACAAAGTATCGGCGTCTCCCATGATAGCCTCGTAAGGAGCGAGTTCAGCGAGATCCTCTTGTTCCGCATCTGGAATTCCAAGTACTTCTGGAGATTCAAGAATTGGCTGGCCACTTGCCATTCCATTGCCCTTTGCCTCCGCTGTCATTTCTTCCCACGACTTCGACTTCAGCTGTTGTTTTCCGGGAAGCGGCAAAGTTGCGTCAGTGATTTTTTCTACTTGAAAAGAACCTAATTCCCCAACTTGTACGAGACGATTAGCACTTAGACCCTTTCCTCGCACTACACCTGTGACTATCATTTCACCATGCGCAGCACTTGGGTCGGGGTTGCTTGGCCATTGAACACTCTCGGAAAGAATCCAGCTTCGATCTTCTCGCCACTTGATCCCTTTGGGTATTCCACTGCACAGCGAGCGCATAGCGTTTGAGCACTCGCTTTGCGAGTCAAGAGAAAAGACTTTCTCTTGTGTGGGAAAGAAATGTGTAATGTACGATTTCAGAGACGCAGTAACCTGTGATCTTGTCTTTACAGACTCAACACTGTCGAGATTCTGTACCATTGTAATCACACTAGAGACACCCTGGCCCTCTATTGTTTTAATCATAAGCTCTCCTTCGACTCCAGGCTCTTCTGTAGGTGACAGTAAGAAAATAACATAGTCTGCGCAGCGACACGCATCTAGAGCAGCCAGTAGATCTCGTTTGACTGGCACAAACACCAAATTCTTCGAGAATCGATCAACCCAGACTCTCATATGGCCTTCAAGAGGCCATTGAGCCTGTGCATCCACTGCCTGATTCAAACTTTGTATTGCAGCCACTGCGTCCATGTCCTCGCATAATGGTACCACCGCGACAACCTTCGGGCTGCCCTTTCTCCCATTGAACAGCGACGCATCCTGTTGGTGCTGCTGCTTCCTGATATCACGCCTCTGCTTGCCGTGGTTTCTTCTCTCCAACTTGGACATAGTCTGTTGGTGCGGTGTCTTTCTCTTGTGGTTCCCCCGTGACTCGGTGTTTTCCATCTTGCCTTTCGCCATCTCCTTTAGAAGATGCTTGGTAGCATGTTTTGACTTAAATGACTTATGGGAGACTTTAGTCGTATTTCTGTGATGGTGAGTATCGGGAGTACCATCGCCGCCAGCTTTGAATCTGAATGGGACGGAAGACATGCTCGCAACTTGAATAGAAACGGATGCCACAGTAGGATCTTGACTGTTCTCATCAACAATGACAAGTCGCAAATTTCTTGAAAGCGAGCTCGCAAAGTGCCGAATTTTAGCCGCGCTCCGCAAAATTTGGCGAGTTTTTCTCCCTCCGCTTCAATTCATCCTCCCCTCCATCAACGAACCAGTCGACAGGTGGGCACGGCGCCATGTCTTTCTACGATGAGATAGAGATCGAGGATATGACTTATGACGAAGCCACAACTCTCTACCATTACCCCTGCCCCTGCGGCGACCGATTTGAGATCTCGCTTGGCGATCTTCGAGATGGCGAGGATGTTGCCGTGTGCCCAAGTTGCAGCTTACAGATCAAAGTGATCTTCGAGGCAGTGAGCAAAAGCCCAGTAGATATAAGCGTAGTCGAAAATGCTGATCTTCGTGTGCAGGAGGATCTGCCGAGGGATGAAGATGGAGCAGCACCACCGGCGCCCGTCGCGGTAGCTGCTTGAAAGCAGAGACATGCAGGTCAATGGAGATGACTGCGACCATCTACAACTACGAATATGGTATGAAATAGATCTCGAGGCGAACGGCTTGGGCGCAAAACTTCTGCAATGGATATAAATTGTGGTGTGGCCTTCGAGGTCCGTTCATTACACGAGGAGCCGCGCCGCGAAGCATCTGAGACGCAAACGCAGTGGAGAGATTGAATTTTGGATGTGCTGGGTGAACGACAGCGGAGAGGGCGGTAAATGGACGGGTAGATAGTCTCTGGGCAAGTAAGAGATGGATCGTGATCCATAGATATCTTGTTTCAAACCTCCACTCATTGACTCATTAGCCACCAACCCATCATCTCCACCCCCTCCCCATCCCCGCCATAGCTTCTACCCCCAACCCCAACCCACCCCCACTCCCCATCTCCCTCCTCTTCGCCACCTTACCCTGCTCTCTAACCCCCTTCACCACCTTCTCCAGCCCCGTCTCCACCACCACACCCCCCACAATCATCTCCCCCAGCGCCGCATGCAGCGTCTCGAAATTGAATATGAGATCCAATTCACACACGTTCTCGAACAGTCGGTCGAGCGCTTCGACGAAGACTTGGACGAGGTCGAGGAGGGCGAGGGGCGATTCGGTGGAGGTGGAGATGAGGATGAAGTAGAGGGTTGCGTAGTGCCGGTATGTTATTAGGGAGGGTGTATCGTTGTGAGGCTGCCCCGGGATGGGGGCGGGGGTGGTGGAGGCGAGAAGGGGTGGAAGACTGTTGAGGGTCTGTCAGCGTAGATGCGATTGAACAATCATGTGACCAGAATTTTAGATAAGCGACATGTCGAACGTACGGTAGAAAATTGCAGGCGGAAGCAGGGCGGGCATGAACGAGGGTAAAGATCTCGGAAATGAGGCGCTGCTGCACGCTGGTATCCTGTAGACTATAATAGTAACCTGAAGAGATTGATGCTCTTGAATTGGGAAAAAGTACCAGCTGGGTGTAAAACTTCGTAAGCCGTGGCTGGCCCGAATTATTAAAGACCAGAACAGCGTTGATCATGGCGCCGTCGCAGATGGCTTTCAGCCGTTCTCTGGAATGTCGATATCACCGCATCGCGTTCGTTCATGTGGCATAAGAGAAGTAGCGCTCGGTTTGAAGACTGCGCAATTGGTGGGTTTTGAGGATGAAGGTCATCTTACTCAAACCTACAATTAGCACATGGCTTTGGTGCCAAGACCACTCGTCTGGGTCCGGTCCTTAAGATATATTCCGGTCCCTACCAAGAGAATCTAATCTGGACCGGACTGCTATCCCTATTGAAGCTCTGCAAACTCTATGGATCTAACATCAGGTCTCTAGGTCCGGAATCCATTTTGTGATCCGGGGTTTAAATCAAGGAGAGCAATCCGAACAGTGTCATTTTCTCAAAAGCCAAGTCTAGTCTTTCGAGCTACACTTGTGCTTCTAGCTATCTTATTGTCAATGCACTCATACATAGGTTACGATAATCTCTCCACCTAGTGGTAGACTCTGACTATCAATCACAATACCCTTATCCATCTTCTCGTTCTGTAGCCGAGCTCCGAAGGCCTTTGCTGCAAACGGAGTACGCGCCTTACCGAGGTCCCAGCACCTCAAGGCCCGCTGAATAGGCGGGGGTCCAAATATTGCTGGGTTATGGAGCAGACTGCCCTTGGCTTGATCGAACTTCGCCTTTCGGCAAGAGCTAACGACCCGTCGATGATACTGGTTGAGATCATGATAGGAGGAATTGGTCGTTGACATTGTGGATAATGACAGCTTCAAGGTCCTTTCCGCGCAAATCTCGCCAAAGCAGGTCCAAGCTCTTCCTCATGAGCCTTTAGCTTAGTCCTAGCCTTCTTATTCTGCTCCATGCGTAGAGCATCGATCCTCAGTCTCTGCTCATCAATGACATTCCTCTTTCCTTTCTTCCTTAGATGCTTCCTCAGACTGCTATTCTTTCCCCGGCCCCTATTCTTGAGTGTCAACACTGGATCCTCAGGCTTCCTGTCCAGGTCCGCCTCCTTCTTTTTCTCAGCTGCAGAAGCCAGGTCCAGGTTACCAACGTAGTCTGGGTTCAACGAGATCATCTCCGGCTGCAACTTATTGAGCAATGCCTTCACCTCAGCTTCCTGTCGTTGCTTGGTGTTCTCATATGGATTGATCTCCAGAGCATCATAATTAGGCTCTCCAGCACCTGGAACGATGATGCTCGAGAAGCCATGATCATGCGAGATGCCAAGAACATCCTCAAATGGACACCATTGTACTCGCTCAATGTGCTTCCCTTCTCCACCCCAACCCATGTAGGGGCTTTGGATCTTCTCCTGGTCTTCGCGATTCTTGTCGAAGAGGCCTTTCCAAACAGATGTCTGTGTCCCCCATCCTACACCAACAAGCCCTCGGTCACTGATCGCTACAGATGAGCCAGGTTGTCGGAGAAAGTAACTGTTGACCTCCTTATACATGCGCAGATCCCAGACAGCCATCTTCAGATCCTGGCCAGTCGAGATCATATACCTCCCCTGCCTATCGACACCAACCGAGCGAACAGGACCTCGATGCGCCAACATCTTCACCAAAGGCGTCGTAGAATTTGGACTCCACAAATTCACCGTACCCTTCTGAGATCCAACATGCAAGATAGCATTATGCGGATTCTGCGCCATCGCCGTCGGCGTCCCCTGCTTCGTAGGCATCTCAATAACCATCTGCCCAGTACTCGTATCCGTATATTTCAAATATCCTGCCATCCCCACGGTCGCCAGCAAGAAGTGATAAGGCAAGAACTCCATCGCCGTAACCTCAATATTCTTCCTTAAGCAATGCAACTCCACCCCTGCATGGTCGTACATGTAAACATATTTCTTCTGCGCCACAACAAAATACTGGTCGTTATGCAACCACTTGGCATCCCTCACCGTCTCCCCCAGCTGCAATTCACAACCTGCCACGCCTGCCCTCCAATCCATCGTAGCCACATGCCCCTTCCGCCCCGCAAGCAGTAAACCCCGTCCATTCCTCGTATAATCGCACACATAGTTCTGCTGCGGGTTCTCCAATCGCAACTCAAACCCCTTCCTTGCCGTCTCAACAGCTAGACTATCTTTCACCTCATCTTGCCGCACTTTATACGTCCGCTCCAGCTCATCCTCAGGCTCGAGGAAACCCGAGGAGTTCTCGAGTAGGATTTCGGCATCTTTGGCTGCAAGGGTCGCATCTTTGTATTTGGATTCGAGGCGGGAAAGATTGCTGCGGAGCTTCTTGTCTTTGACGCCTTGTTTCTTTATGGGGCGGCCACGGCCATAGGTTTTTTGGGCTTCAGTTGCGCGCTGTTTTGCGAGTGCGGCTTCGGGGTCGTGGGAGGGTTTCTGTTGGGGTTTTCGCAGCTTGGGAGCGCGGTGTTGGTCGGTCACTATTTCGACTTCTGATTCCATCTTTTCAGGAGGGGAATGCTCTGCGAGGAAGTTGTTGCGATGTTTTCAAGATTCTCAAAGAGTGAATTGCGGTCGTGAAAGTAATACGCTAGCACATCTGTGTGACGGATTTAACGGACTTTGGATTTTGGCTCAGGAAAGCCGTGCAAGTTCCAGAGCAGTGATGAAGCACATTCGAGAGCAATAGCCCATGCTTGCAACGAAGTTAGTGGTCAAGGCAACAAAGAAAAATCTTGTTCTCTGTTCTGGTAATTGCATTGGCTTAGTCTAATACCTCCACCATATTCGAAACAAAATATAGTAACGCTGCATTCCAAACCCCCAACCCGAGAAAATAGACCCATGCTTTTGCTGCTATCTTACATCAAGTAGCCGCTGATGTGTACGCTCCAATAAGAATGATGGGGACTACATTGATTGGCTAGAAACCGTAGAATGCCTGGTGGAAATAGGCAGCTATCCTCGAAACAATCCAGGTTTCCGACGTCTTTCCAAGCAATCACTCCCTCTCGCGGTGAACTTCCATGAGCTCGTGCTCCTCCTGGTCCTCCTCATACTTCTTCTGGCGTTTCACCGCCCTCCCAGTTTCCTCATGTCCCTCGTCCTCGCGGTTTCCTCTCTATTGTGTGTGACCACCATGCGCCGTACCCTTATGCGGAACCTTCCTGGGTGTTCGTGGTCATCTCGACATTGGTGAAAGAAAAAGACTTAGCACAGCCGAGGACAAGCCCCACCATGATGACGACGGAGAAGAAGAGAATTCCCTTCAGGATGTTGTAGACGCTGTCTTCGTGCTGGCCAGTGTAGATGCTCCCGGCTCCCGGTTCGGCGTTCGCTGCGTTTGGGGCGTTCTGGAAGGGGTTGATATCGCCAGTGAATGTCATTGTTGCGGCTTCGACCGGTTTAAGCTGCAGGTGAGGGTTGGGAGACGAGATCGTCGATGATAGGACAGCGTGGTTGGACTAGGATTCGGGCGTCTGGGTGAGAGAAGTGGGAATTTCGATGCAACGTTGCTGATTCTGGTACGTGTTGAGTGAAATATGGTAACTAGTTGTGATGTTGATGAAGTGAAACTTGAGAAAGTAGGAAGTCCCTGGGGACTCGTTCCCAGCCAATCTCCAATGATAGCGTAAGAAAGAGGTACCTTCTTCGAATTCCAGAACAATATAGGTAAGTAGCCCAATTTAAGAAAGCGCAAGTGACGTAAATATGGTGGAAAGAGCGAACTTGTTGTTGTGAATCTTCCGAGATAATTCCACCTCAAGTTGCTCGCTATGAATTCCTGGGCTTGATCTTGACATACATTGGTGATTTCTCGTGAACAAGCCAAACTTTAGTATCAGTCCAATCCCCTATCGTCTTAGCAGAAGGCTCCATATCAAAGTTCAAGATGAGCTTAGCAAGCGTCAAATTCATCTCTGCCCATGCGATGGGCTTTCCAAGACAGCCTCGGGGCCCAACCATGAAAGGCTCGAAGACAGCTTTGTTGTCTTGAGCGAATCGGGGATCCGCATCATCAAGCCATCGTTCTGGAACGAAAGAGTCTGGTTCGATGAAGTTGTGCGGAGACCGATTTGCTGTCCTTTGAGACATGCCGACTCGCGTCTAGGTGAATTAGCATGGAAACTTTGTCACAATGTTTCTTCGGGGGAAAGGCTACTTGCCCCTTGAGGAATATGCAAGCCGCACACTTCTACGTCTGGTCGGTTCACCTCCCGAGGGATGGAGACCGAACCTGGCGTATGAATGCGCATGGATTCTTGAAGGACCGCATGCATGTACGGCAACTCCGAAGCCGACCCGATAGTTATCTCTTTCGACTCGTGAATGAATGTCGCTCTAACTTCCTTCTGAAGTTTCTCCATGACATCCGGGTTTTGCAACGACAGGTATATAGCCGTAGATAGTGTCAAAGCAGTTGTGTCACTCCCTGCAAGCACGAGAAATGCAGAAGTAGAATCGATTTCATCCCTACTCATACCTCCCGGGTAGTTGTTCTCCAACATGTACTTCAAGAAATCTGGTCGTTCTGACTTGGAAGCAATTCGTCTATCGATGGCTTTGCGGGTGTACGTGAAGCTCCGCTGAGCCATCTCATGCACAAATGCCGGAGTACACGCCTTGAAAAGAGTGAACATCGGAGGAAAATGGTGCAAGGCGGTGATTATGGTGGCGAATTTCACTCCTTTGAATACGGTAGCTACCCACTCGTGGTTCTCCGCATTCCGTAGGCAATTGAATGTTTCGCCGAAACTCAGCTCCCCCATCACGTCGAAGCTCATAAAGTGAATCCATTTGCAAAGATCGATTTCTACTTTTTGGTCACGTAGGCGACTTATCAAGAGGTCGCTGTACCTAAGAGCATCGGGAGTCAGTATTGCTAACAATGGATCTGTATTCCGAATCACTCGGCAGTTTGGAGGGGTAGAAATCCGGTAGAGGTCCAAGCTCGTTCACTGAAAACATATGTAGGGTTCAATATGTAGCCAGAATTAGGGCAACATACTTCTGAAACAGGTACTCCTGCTCTCTGAGTGCACGCTCTGAGAAGGCATGGCTGACAATCTTCCTTTGGCGTTGATGGCCTTCTGGGTCTGGAACCGTTGCCATGGTCCAAACGCCATTCGGGGTTTCCAGCATACCGAACGTTGGTTTTGGAAGGCCAGGTCGTGCCATGTAAATGTCTTTCCAAGCGGATGCCCCAATGAAGGATAGTTCATCTGGAGAGATGCGAACTACTTCGCCGTATCTGGCATGTAGCTTTATGTTCCAAGGAGGGAGTGTGCCAAAAACGAGATGCCAGACAAAGGGCAACGGCGTTGCTGCTGCTAGGGTGGGGCCAGGAAACTTTCGTAGAGGATGGAACCAGACGTTATGTACGGACTTGATCACAAAGCGAACGAAGATAACGACGAGACACTGATGTGACAATTAATAGTGGTGTACCGAAGGGCTCCTGTCTACTCACAGCCTTTAGGATCCAGGTGGCGTTTTGAAATACTGTCCCTGCCAGCGCGCCAACATTGACGCTGGCCATTTCAGCGTTGGCGATCTGCCTCAATTGTTGTCCAGACCTTGTCTAGATGGAGCGAAAACGATGCGAAAGCAGCTAACGGCGATTTTGATCTCCTGAGATGGACTGAGATGGATGATGAAAGTCGAAGGATGCGGGAAAATTTGGTTGGCACGCCTGAACGCGCCAGCGACCCCGCTGACACCAACGTGAGTTGCCGTCAAGCTGCAGCGAGGTCAAGTACCCACTGGCTCAGGACGACTGGAGAAGACAATCTTGTAATACACCACTTCAGCGATCTCGAGCTCCTCCTCTTGCGTCGGCTCGGTCTCCCGCTTGCGAATGACAGCGATTGCCTTGGGCAGCTTCTTGACCTCTCCTGTTAGCCGCTGATGCTGTCCGACGTAGAGATGAACTCTTCTCATCCAAGACATGTCAGTCGTGTTTACGGAGAAGTCGGGAAAGACGAGACGGCCAATTGGAGTTGTTGATGCTGATGGCGATGCGGGTGGAAGATTGATCGTTCCTTGGATTTCAAGGATAGCGAGGCCTGCAGGTGTCTGGAGTATTCCAGGCAGAGGGTTTATGGCTCTGCTCGTGGCGTCTTGAGAAGCTACTTGCAGGGCTATGGAAGGCATGTTGGTGTGTCAATGAAAGGGATTGGGTCGGTAGGCTTTGAGATTTGTGTTACAATCAGCCCTACATGCATCACTTTGGGTGAGCCTAGTCAAGGCAGGCACCTATTAATTTCTTGCTATCCACATCAGACAATGAATGAAGGTTGCGCGGTTGCACGGTTGCTACGTTATCTTCCAATATTCAGCTTCCAAGCAGCTAGACACCCTGAGATGAAGCCATTTCCTTCATTGGTCTAATTTCCCATCTCTGTCATATCCTAGCACGGCGACATGGTAGGGAACTGTGACGTACTAAAGCAGCAATTACAGCAATGCTTCATGGACAGTATGCAGCCATCGATTATACGCTAAAGTGATCAAAAAATGCTCGACCGAATATTGCTATTCATGACTCGGAGTCTACAGTCATGCGGAACATGTTTGAGCTTGGTGTAACGTCTTCATGAGAAGTACTTGCGTCTTCTCTCATCGGCAAACTATACAACCCAATTTGTCATGAGTCCCACATTCAATGTACCTCTCAACTTCTCTAACTTCCTTAAAATAAAAGGCAACATTGCGCGTATGATAGCTGTCTTGCATAGTGAATAGCAATGAGCAGGCTGTGCCTAGAGAAAGTATTGACGTTCTCCGATGACCGTCCCCCTCCCGTCGTGAAGCCGTACTCCATGAAGCAGCTCAATCCCCGATTCCCGATGAATCCCCATCACCAGTGATCACCGCAACCCACAGTGAATGCAACGCCTATTCATAACTTATTGGTCTTCCTATTGTTCTCGTTCCTCGGTCAATTCGCACTGTTTATTCTTCAGCTCAACTTATTTTTTCTCCCATACTATCAACAAATAATCAAGGAACGTCGTTACAACACGTCCGACACTTTCCACACGCGAAATAACACACCACAAGATATCAAGACACGACAAAATAATAATACACTCCTTAATATCTTGCGTCATACCAGAAAAGTCATCAAAAGCGGGGACCGAGGCTGTACTTATTCCCCATATAGGAGGAATTACGTGAGGCGATCAGAGAACGACGTGACTGATCATTGTAGCACCTATCAAAGCAAGCATGTCTTACCATGACAGCTACCCCTCGATCCCTGACACAGAGGCAAAACCAGTAAACGGCCCGAACATAGGTGGGATAACGTGGAGCTTTCGGAGAAAGACGTGACTAAAATGTTGAAGCAGACCCCAGCCAGGCAGGCATGACTCTTGGTCCAAGGACCGCAATCAATACAAACACAATCATCGATGCAAAGTCTACCACGAACGTGAGCAACATCGTCGAGGCAAGTCGTCCATTGATCCTCAAATCAGCACAAGCGGCCAATGAAGAAGACGATCTTGCCGGTAAGATCGCGTGAAATCTTCAGAGAAGAGGGGTGACTGACAGACTACAGTAGCCCCTACCGGAGCAGGATTTCCTATCTCTGCAAGTGGTTCCTTTGCCACCAAGACAGCAAGGGCGGTGATTAGCACCCCACTTTCAGGTAACGCCTTGACATTTGTACCAGCAAAAGCGGCAGCAAAGGTCCACGCTGCAGGTAATACCATGTAACCTCCGAGACTCGCAAAAGAAATGCTAACGGTATGCAGCAGGACCTACCTACGCGAGCATGGCTGCTGGTGCCGGCCGCTCCTTGACCCTCGAGCAAGCAAAAGCGGCAGCAAACGACCGCTTTGCAGGTAACGCGTTGCGAGTCCGATACTATCACAGAGACATTACTGACAAGACCCGACAGCACCTACCGACCCAAGCATCACTGTCAATGCGGACAAGATGTCTGCTGCCTGGGCTATCAAAGACCCGTTCTCTGATCAGGTCCCTCAAGGTCCACGTCGTCATCCGGTATTCCAGCGGTCGAAGCCAGCGTCACCCTTGGCCTATACAGACAGGGTTCCATTCCTGGATCAAGTTCCCTTGGGCTTGCGACAACAGCTTCCTTGGTCGAAGCCAGTGTCACCGTCGACCCCTGCAGACAACTACTCCTTTCAAAACCAATTGCCTGCAGACTCGCAACGCCAGCTAGTATCTTCTTGGTCGAAAGCAACATCACCATTGACAAGGACCAATAAAGACCGCGTCATCAACCAAGTCCCCTCGGGCCCACAGCATGAGCCGGTGTTGGATTGGTTGAAGACATCATCACCGTTGATGAAGGAGGATGATACCACCCTGTCAACTCCTACCACCTCCCATCAGCGCGTGACGAGCTCTCCTTGGAACCAGAGAACGTCTGCTGCGACAAGTAAGTCAGCTTCAGAGGACATGTTGCATTTCTGACACTGACACACGATATAGCCCCCCTCTCGGATCCAAGTCGCCCACGTCTACGCGTCCAGATACCGAACACGCCTTCAGGCCCAATCAGAGAGAGACTGCCACCATCGGTTCCACAAGGTCAACCGTCCTACACCAACACCAAAACCTTCTTCAACCAACGCCTCGCAGCTCAAGCAGCGAGACCACACCCTCCTAGCACACGGAAGCCAGCAACGAGTACACCCCACACCAACATTTTAAACCCAGCACCCTCCCACACCAACTCCAGGACTTGGACCAATCCCAAAACCGCCCTCCACGAGCGTTGGCTTTCCATCGAAAAGAAGCTCCAAAAGATGGAATTTATCGAAGGCCCCGATAACCCAGGGAAGGGCAACATCCATCGTTCTCCATTTGTTCCCACGACCTTCGCCGAGTATATCGAGCACCGTCGTCTATACAATCAGGACCGTCTGAATGAGCGAAAGCGTAAGCTGGCCGCCTTGGAGAAGGCCTCCATTCGCGATCCTCGCCTACCACCTCCAGGGCCAAAGAATCATATCAAGCCTGCGTTTGGAGGAAAGCAATTCCACGACAATCGGAGCGGAGTGCTCTCTCAATTCACCGTGTATTCTCCTTACTACCAGCCCCAGAAAGACCGTCCAGAAGCGCCATGGCCATGCCCACAAGAGATGGCTGAGGAGGGCGATGAGCGATACACTTCGAACTTCAGGCGAATGACTGCCGTTCCAAGAGATCCTTGCAACGAGACTGTTTCCTACAAGCAACGTCCTTTCATTCTTCCATTTCCGCTTGATGCCACTTGGGGTGCATATTGGAGGGTGCCGACGTTGAGGAGGTTGGAGAGGATTGCGAAATTGGGTTTCGAGATGGAGGCTGAGAAGGAGATTGGGGAGGAGTATATTGGCCAGTGGTTGATGGATGCTCTTGATTGCGTTGCAGATGATGAGTGAGGCGAGCGTGGCTCGAGCGTAAGATATGCAGGTCCGACGGCAAGTGAGATCAGCTTGACGGGATTGTAAGATAAGAGGAGGGAGAACTTTCACTGACGCCGAGTACAGAATTATGGTCGAGCATTTCGACAATGAAGAGGCAAGGAGCTTCAGCTTCGCTCAACTGGGGCAAGATATGAGGTGGAAAATTGAAAGTCTCTTGCAAGAGCTCAATGATCGACTTGGTACCTGGCGAGCTGGTATCTGATGAGTTGATCGTATCGAAAACATTCTTCACATGCTACAGGAAAGTTGCGAGGAGGAAAGTGAGGCGCGTGCTACCAATTGATAGATTTCTGTGCTTTAGTAACCAATCATTTTTCTCGGGGGGCCCTGTGCATGCTGTGTCCCACTGCCGATGATATGCACGACTGACTGACTATGAGTTCACATCGAGGTTTCAGTGTTACACTTTGCATGTCGATATTGTTTGTTTTGCAAAAGTTGTAGCCTTGTTTGCAACGGGTAATGCATCAATTTCTGGGGTTGTACCTTAAGGTGCTATCCGTTGCAATTTCTGCTTTTGGTTTCACAAGGTAGGCGTCGATGTGGACCTGCAGTCTCATAATCCAATATGCTGTTGTACGTGGGCGAGAATATGGCTGTGTTGTGCGCAACCCCGCTCTTGAGTGAAGTTCACGTTCAGTTGAACGAGTAGGTGCAGTATCATTACTGACGCATAATACCTTTGTCCTAAAGGGTTCTGCTCCGCCGGATACGATTCCAAAGGCTCCACTACCAGGTTTTGTATATGGCTGTTCATCAACATTGACACAGTCCCTATGCGGATGTTTACCCGGGGATTAATGTGGATACCTCTTCAAGATAGACGCGCTTCCGCTAGTGGGAATGCTATACAATGGCACAGGATTCCCTATACTCCGATAACACAATACTTACGCAACCAACACGATAGGTACGACACACTCTGTCTGATACCAGTTAAACATTCTTGCTAATTCGCTTCCAGTATCTGGAGTCTTGTTATCATCCAATCATCAAAACCCTCAAAATCTCTCTCACAAACACACATAAAACATGACATCTTTGTTTGCCGCTTCGAACATGGCTGTCCCTTTGGGCCCTCTCCCAAACTCTCCAGACCATACCCGTTCGACCTCGAGTCCATCAACGATCAGCGTTCCAAGCCCTTCAAGCCGCTATCAAGGTTACGACCACATGACCTTTTATGTCGGCAACGCCAAGGTTAGTATTTCCCAAACAAATCGTCCTGATACAATAGAGCTTTGGAAATCAACAAGAACACCATTGGAGTATTGAAACCTCATGGACCTCCAGAGGTGCCGCATTACTCCTTTTTTATCTTGGGCGAGAGGTGCTGATCTCTAATACTCCAAGGCGCCTACTGTAATACATGACGGAATGGAGAGATGGTGATTGCAATCGTGAAAGCCTATGGGCAAACGACACATACGCTGGTTGAGCGTTCCAAGTACAATGGAGTATTCATGCCAGGATACCGTGCAGTCAACACGATGGACCCAATCAATACCTATGCACCGCAGATCGATCTAGAATTTATAGATCACTGCGTCGGCAACCAGGACTAGGGACTCTTGCAATCAGCCGAAGACTAGTGAGTGACGGCCTTGGCTCCTCTGACATTCTCGACAATACTGACATGACCTAGCTACGTGAAATGTCTGAGCTTCAAGCGATTCCGGACCATTGACGACGAGAATGCGTTTGGCGAGTATTCAAGTATGAATACTGTGGTCGTGGCTACCGAAACTGAAGTTGTGAAGATGCCCCTCAACGAGCCTGCTGAAGGCAAGAAGAAGTCTCAGATTGAGAGGTTCGTCGAGTCCTACGGCGGCCCAGGCGTTCAGCATGTTGCGTTCCACACCAACGACATCATTAGCTGTAAGTGCCTTACGCTCTAGATACGTCTCATCATACTACTTCCTTTGCGAGGTCGAATACTTGTAGGATCATAACCAAGTGTGTCCAACCTTCGGAAGCGCGGAGTGGAATTCATCTCTGTGCCGCATGCGTACTATGTGGACATGCGCAAAAGACTTGAGAAGAAGGGCCCAATCGTGGCAGAGGACCTCGATGCCATTGAGAAGCAGAACATCATTATCGACTTCGACGAGGGGGGCTATCTTCTCCAAATTTTCACCAATACACTCATGGATCGACCAACGGTGTTCCTTGAGATCATTCAGCGCAACAACTTCAACGGTTTCGGTGCCGGCAACTTCAAGGCATTGTTCGAGGCCGTTGAGAGGGAGCAAGCTGCGAGAGGGAACTTGTGATGGAGAATCGGCTTCCTGTTTGTTTTCGTACGGAACAGAATAGCGAACGATACGTCGGAAAGGCTTGCATGTCAGACTGCTTGCTTGAAATCTTGCGTTATCATGTTGTACCGAAAAGGGCACCAAAGGTTCTTTGTGGCATCAGTAATACCTACAGATAGGATGTTCGCATAAATCATTGATAGACAGTTGATACTCGTTAGGAAAGATTACAGAAAGAGATTGTTGTAACATAGATCCTCCGCAAGTTCATAGATCAGATGGAAGGAGGTGAAGTTGAGATTGATGTATTAATAGCCTCGATAGCGTGCCGTTACTAGCGATCGGCGAATCTTGTCCCGACGTTCTCCGCATTGGGACATGGAGAACACAATCTTCGTATCAGACTCAGAGGCTCCTATCCACTCCTTTCTTTGATCCTTTCCTTATTCACAGAAATCTGTGTCTAACAGAGCATACTAAATCGCAATTACTGGGTCGTCTTTGAATGCTTATAACCTTCAGACGTTGGCCTAACGCCCTTGAGCTCCCTTAATTTCTAAAGTGCAGGCACGACCCTTTCCCAGCAGAATTTACAATATAGAGATCACTGCATCCTCCTTTCTTCCATTCATTCTGGAGACTAGCATCCTGATTCTCAACAATGGCAGACAGCGCTCGAAACGATGCGAGCGCCGAAAACTCAGACCGAGAAGGCGTAAGCGACGACTTGCCCGAAAGAACAAACAGTCCCGTGGCTGACTGCTAGACAGGAGACCTTTGAAGATGCCCAAGACTCGACTTCACGACCACAATCAAGGCATTCGTCGAATTCCGCTCGATCACTGACCAACGGTCGCCCCTCCTCAAGTGTCTCAACACCGCGAGCACCCAAGGATAGGCCTACCTTCGATGAGCCAGAAAGTCCCACACATATCCCCAAGGAAGGTGATACAGATCCACAGAAGGAAGAGTTTCCGGCTAATTCCCCTCTGCTGACTGCACATCGAATATCGGCATCTTCAATGGACGACGTTCAGCTTGATGGATCGAACGATACCAGCTCCATCACATCAGGATCAACAACTACCGCTCCGAATGATAAGAATGTGGCAGCTTCTCCTCCAAAGCTACCTTTCCGAGGCCAAGGTCTCTCAGGCAATCTACCCTCAATACCATGGGGCCCACCACCTGCCGGGAAATCATCTGCCCCAGCAACTTCTCCAGCGCCGCCCCCAAGGAAATTAGGTATGAGCTTCTCCTGGCTTTCAAGAAGTACATCCGCAAGCAAAGACACGACACCAGCCCCGGGACCCTCGCCAGTCTCCCACGACCGGCGCAACACCGTAACATCTATGGCATCAGTCATTTCCAATCCCGAACTTATGTTGAGCAAGCTAGATGAGGGCCAGGAGTCTGACAGCTCTGCTGGAGCAAAGAGACAAAGAAACAGTCTACGAGAACGATTCAAGATGCTACGATTAAGAGAGGAGGCTGGCATACAATCACTCGACGGACAGGAAGTTGGCTCACCAACCAATGATGGAGGAGCATTGGCTGGCCTGATAGGCCGCAGTGCAAGCGTTGGCCTCGGTATTGGAAGTCCTACAAGCGTTGCCGACGAGAAAGACGGTGGTCTTGCTCGCAGCCCTATGACATCGCCGGTTTCTGCCGTTCCACCAGCCAACAACGAGCTCGCTCCGGGAACAGCATCCGGTGTCTCCGCTGGGCCATCTGCGATGACCGACCCCGCAGCCCCTGTTGACTGGGACTTATGGCAATCGGTTGTCTATGAAGGCCCCTCAGCTGTTGCAAGGACGAGTGCCGAGGAATTGGCCGTTGCCATTGCCAGTGGTATTCCAAGTGCGATCAGGGGGGTCGTGTGGCAAGTGCTGGCTCAGAGCAAGAACGATGAGCTGGAAAGTGTATATCGAGAGCTGGTTGTTCGCGGTACTGATAAAGATCGTGATACCATTGCTGACCCTAACAATCATCAGTCAGTCGGTAGCATGATGAATGGCAGCGCGAAAGAGAAGCAATCCATAGCCTCCTCGGCTTCTTCGGTACACTCAGGACAGTCTACACCCGCGACGACAGCTATCAATGGCATGACATCGCCATCCTCGTCACAGCAAGAGAAGGACGCGGAGAATATAAAACAGCTACAAGCAGCGATGCTGGCTGAGCGGAAGAAAAAGGCCAAAGAGGACCAGACTGCTCTCCAGAAACTGGAGAAAGTCATAAGAAAGGATCTCGGCGCTCGAACAAGCTATTCAAAGTACGCTGTAGCTGCCGGCCTTCAAGAACCGCTGTTTGGAGTTTGCAAAGCCTATGCATTGTTTGACGAAAGTGTGGGCTATGCGCAGGGCATGAACTTTCTCATAATGCCCTTATTGTTCAATGTAAGTCTCTCGATGCATCCGCGAGAATGCTCGTCTAACGCACTTCTAGATGCCAGAGGAAGAAGCTTTCTGCCTTCTCGTTCGGCTTATGAATCAGTATCACCTACGTGAGATGTTTATACAAGATATGCCAGGCCTTCACTTGCACCTCTACCAATTCGAACGACTGCTCGAGGACCTTGAACCGCCTCTTTACTGCCACTTGCATCGGAAAGGCGTCGCACCACAATTATATGCCACACAATGGTTCCTCACACTCTTCGCGTACCGCTTACCTCTCCAACTAGTCCTCCGCGTGTACGATCTTATTCTCAGCGAAGGCCTTGAAGGCGCTATACTCAAGTTTGGCATCGTTCTGATGCAAAAGAACGCTGAAACGTTACTTGGCATGGACGACATGTCCGGTCTCACAAACTTCCTAAAAGACAAGCTTTTCGACGTTTATATAGACCAGGCACCAACCTCGAATTCGTTATTGGAGTCGGGCTTTTTTGGTAGCTCTGCCGGCATCGAGAAGGAGGTTTACCGTGCCGATCTGCTCGTACAGGATGCCTGTGCTGTGAAGATCACTCCCGATTTACTCAAATCATATGCCGCGGAGTACGAGGAGAAGCAGCGCCTAGAAAGAGAACGAGAAGCCGAACTTGAATCGCTTCGTTCGGCTAATGCAACTCTTGCGACCAAGGTACGATCGTTAGAAGAAAGAACAGAAAAGTCGGACACAGAGCATGTCCAAATGGCTTCCGAATTAGTGCGCACTAAGGTCGAAAACCAGGAGCTGCAAGACAGTGTCGAGAGCCTCAAAGGTCAGACTGACGAGCTGCGAAATCTGGTTGAGCGACAGCCTGAGGATGTCGAGCAGAGGCTAAAGGCAGAGATGGATCGTATTATGCAAAGAAACGTCGAAGTGCAGAACGAGAATAGGAGCCTGGAGGAGCAGATGGCGGAGATGGAGAAGTCACTAGTGGAAACGAAGATGCAGTTCGCGGAGGTATGCATCCTCTCCTGTTCCTGGAACCTTGGGACTTTTCGCTAATGTTGCTCAGATGAACTCCGAGCACGATACCCTGAAGCAGAAATGGAACGACCTACGCAGGGCGATCGAGGCTTGAGCACCTAGCGTTTTCATCGCACACGTATTTTACCATTCCCCGTATTATATTTACCCTTTTTTTAAGCAAGCAAGCGTCAGCTTTTTGTGATCTACACCATATTGTGGGCTCGAGGTCGGCTGCATACCATTTGGCGTTCAGAAACACAAGGATTGTCTTATTAGCGAGCATTTGTATACCCAACAAGGTCTATATGACTTTAGCAGAAATACCACTATTGTCGAGACATCTGGAATGAGCAACTAGAGCTGAAATAGCGCGGTGGCTTTCGCTGTAGGAAGAAATCAACTGCGCGTTCCGGGTAGTAAGTTCTCGTAATATACATCAATAGCCGAAGGAATCACATATACCGGCATAGTCCAGTGATCTAGGGCTATGAAATTTATCATAAGGCTAGCACGTTTGAACATGTGCTAACATTGGTCAGTGGTCCAGCTGTCTAAAGACGCCCCTATTTGGGCTACATGACCTATATGGCGACTATTATTCAACTCGGCTTTGCCCGGACTTGCTTCTCCAAAATCCATTGGCTGTACTATTACCATTACCATAGTACCATAGTACCATTGTATCCTCCTCTCGTGGCTTATCAAAGGTCACTTGATGTTCGCAACCAGTGGTGCGGTCCACATCACATCATTAATCCGACCGCTCTTCAATAGCTATAAGCCTCTGTCAACATATCTCAATAAAAACATAGACTCTGATCACTCTTGTAAATAAATATATTTCCTCCTCGAAGTTCCTCTCGCGGCTGTTCTCGATCAATATATTGTAAGTATACCTACCTTCAAGCTCCCTCCCCAGCAACCAAAGCATGTGAGAGGTATCTTTTGCCATTTACTTTGATGAATGAGTAAGGTAGGTTTTGTGGCATACGTCGTTCTATGGTACATCCTAGTTCTATGGCAGCGTTATCTACCTCCCACTTTCACAAAGTTTCCCAAACTCCTCAAATCTCAATATTCTCAAAATGAAAACTCGGGCTTCCAGGCACCGCAGACCCAGAAACACTGGGCAGCTCTTTTCTTTCCTCGCCCTCTTTCTCCCCAACAACAACTATCCCTCTCTTATCCGCCTCTTCGCCCTCAACTTTGACCACCTCAACCACTTTACACCCAGTAGTCCTCCTAAGCCCCCTAACCATCTTCTCCAGTACCTCGCCCTCCACAAACGCCAGTTTCCGCTCGAATACGATATCCCCTTTCTCGCCACTAAGTAGCCTCTTTTTCAGATTTTGTACAAATGGCATCCCTTTCTTCATTTCCTGCTTTCCCTTTGCTTGGACGCGTGTATTAAGTTGTTTTTCGTCAAAGCTGAGCCCGTTGAAGGAGTCGCGGACTATGGAGATGTAGTCGGATTGCCAGGCAGGGTAGGAGGCAGCGAAGAAGATGGTGAGCTTTTTAGGGAGTTTAGGATCGAAACTTATGTTCTTACCCTTATCCTTCCGTTTCTGCTGCGCAGCTTCTGCGGAGGTAATGGCGGAGGATGTGGCGCGCACGTATTCTCGAGTGGCGGTTAGAGATGGGTTTGGTGCGGGTACTTCGGGCCAGAGAGCCGTTTGAATCGTGCTGGACTTTTGCAAAACTTCTTGGTAAATATAGTCGGCCCAGTGGGGAGCGACAGGAGAGATTATGAGAGCTTGGAGTTCTATATAACGGAGGATGAGGGATCGATGCATGGGAAGGCCAGCGGCGGTGGTCGCTTCGCGGTAGAAGTCACGGGAGGAGGTGAAGTCGTAGAGGGCGGATTTTAGGGCCACTTTGTAGTCGGTGCTACTCGCTTGTCAGCGACTGTGCCCGCCAGAGAGGCTGCTTGAGGATACTTACGCTTCGTAATGCTGTCTGGCTTCGTGGACGAGGGAGTTTATCTCATTGTCGAAGAGTTGGTCCCAAAGTTCATCGGCTGGGCCTGTGCGGAGTTTGTCGTCATTGATTACTTCCTCGCACCATTCCTTCAGGGTAAACATTCGTAGGATGATCTGATTGGCGACTGCTTCCTCGAAGTTGGCATCTTCGACGCCATCGCCTGCGTCTGCTAGTGCTATCCGACATGCGTCTGCGCCGTACTTTTCTACTGCATCTCTCAGGGTAAGGAAATTACCGGTGCTCTTGCTCATCTTGTCGCCGTTGAGTAGCAAGTGGCCGTTCGCTCGCACGCTTTGCGGCCAGTATTCTTTCGGAAATAATGCTATATGGACGTAGAGGAAGAAGGTTAAATGATTGGGAATGAGGTCTTTGCCAGAACTGTTCATATCAAGCGGATACCAATACTCGAACTCTCGTCTCATTATCTCCAAATCCGCTTTGCTGATACCACAGGACTTCATAAGCTCTTCGCTGAGCTCCCGTCGGCAGAAGACGTAATCCCAGACTTCGTCAAGCATTTGATCTGGCTTGATACTCAACACCCCAGGCTTAGAGCCAAAGATGTCGCTGTGTAATAGATACGAGATTGTGTAGTAGGCCATGTAGACGGTACTATCACTTAAGCTCTCAACAAGGAACTTGCGATCCCACGGTAGCTTCGAGCCGAGACCGTACGTTCGAGCGCACGCCCATCGATTGAGCCATTCCAGGTTCTTTTCGAAGCCGTTTTGAGTCTCTGAACTGTAAGTCTCCATGTCATTTTTGACATAATCCACGACTGCATCCCGCCATTCAGGATCACCGTCTCCGTAATTCAAGAACCATTGGCCAAGGTATGCCGTGACGCATTCGTCTCCACTACGACTGACCACGTGGCCATTGGGCTCAGCGTACTCAAAGGCTTCGCCGTTGTCGATAAGCTGCTTCTTGACTCGAGTCTTCGCGTCCTCAACTTTCTGGCCCCTGAAGTCACCTATCAACATAGTACCTTTGTAGTAACCCTCCTTGTACGCGAGATCTTTAGCTTCTGCAAGCTGTTTGGCATCCTTCGGCGAGTTTATCTTCATCTTTTCCACCAAGAATTTGGCCGTAATGTTTCCGTAAGATGGTGTCTCGATGATCGGAGGAATTTCTAGCTCGGCCCATTCTTTCTTTATGCCATAATACTCTGCTTTCTTTGCAAGGTCTAAGACAGTTGCATAATCGTCAGGGCTGTCTGAGGGGACAGACGTTACAACACCCGTGCCTTTACTAGGCAGTACCGACTCCATCGGCAAGATCCTGACACCTTCTTTGTGGATCGAAAGAGGTGCGTTGACAAGGGTACCAACGACATCTGAACCAACCAACTCTACTACAGCAGGTAGCTCGGTTGCATCTCGTAGGAATTCCTTGAATTGGAAAGATCTTCCTTGGAATGCCATGTTCCAAGCCGCACGTTTTGTCACTACGTAGTACTCGTTCTCTGAAATTCTAAAGACGCCATAATTGATCTTCGGTCCAACGAAGCAGCACGTTTGCCCATACATTGTCTCGGGTCGAAGGGTAGCAGGCACGAAAAAGACATTTGCACCCTCTGGGATTTTTCCTTCAATCTTTTCTGCAGCCTTTGGAGCCCATTCTTTGACTTTGAGCTTTAGAGCTGTGTAATCTTGCGGAGCAACCCCCTCTCCCTCTGCCCGATCATGGTCCATACAAGGCTGACCGTCTTTCGGCGAAAAAATTGTATACCTTTCACCGTATTTTATCTTCTCGAGATCTTTCAGACGGTTCATTTGCCATCGCACGAAGGCGTCGTAGTATGGGTTAGCATCAGTGGTAGTCATTGACCGTCTCCAGTCTATTCGCGCGCCAAAATTTTTCAAGTCTTCTATGGTTTGTGGAGGAAAGTACTGGAGCCAGTAACGTGCGTCCGAAAATTTATGTATTTCCTCTCTTGGGATACCCAGGGCAAGCATGATCTGGAATTGGTACTTCATTTTGACCGTCTTAGCCGCGGATTTCCCTTTTTTCGACGTGAATTTCGTGACGTCGTCTTTTATTTGTGCTTGAGTGGGTGCTGGGGGCTGCCCCGTTTGCGTGACACTAGCCAGGTCTTCATCTTCGTATCCCTCGAAGTTCTGCCCAAATTTGGCTACATCGTCCCTCAACTTGTCTGCGCATGCTTTGATAGGCATGCCTGTGCAATGGAAGCCTAGAGGAAACAGCGCTCGCTTTCCTTGCATCCTGGCAAAGCCGGCTGTGAACTCAACTTTGCTCACTGTGAAGCTGTGTCCCGCGTGAAGGGTGCCATTCATGTATGGGTATGCAAATGTACCGAAGTATTTTGGGTGCTTTTTCCGCAGCTCGGCTGCAGACATTGAGCCGGTCGGCATCTCCGATGTCGAGGGAGCAGTAGCGTTGAACACTCCAGATTCTTGCCATTCCTTTTGGTACTTCTTCTCTATTTCTATCAGGGTATCTCGCTTCTCAGTCTGGCAGACTGCGTCAGCTCTCTGCTCTTACATGGCGCGGAGCTTGCCCACGTTCTCTATCCTGAGCATCTTCACTGCAGTATTATTCGGATCCATGGCGCCAATGGCACCCTCTGTAGCTGGCGAGGATACGAAGGTAGATACCAATCGCAACGTCTGTCGCTTCTGTATTCTGATAGTCGCCTGGCTGAAGAACTGAAAACTTCGCGGTCCGAAGGTTCTCAGTCCATGCAACATGTAAACAGTGAGTCAGAGCTTCATGAAAAGAATTCTGAGTCAATAGAAGAGTCCACGGCTCTTGTGCCTGACACTATATGCCGACCCCTGCTAGCGCGCTAAACGTGCTTCAAGCCTTAGCCGTAGTCCTCTAGGCTAGAGCATCCCCAAAACACGATCCTTGCTTTCGCTAGGGAAGAGATCACTGAATTGTACCGTATACACAATGTTCAGACCCTCCATAAGACGATTGTCAGAAGCTGCCCCCAAGCTCACTATCCACAACAATCCATACAAAGCCCAAAAGCAATGGCCACCAGACTTCTCGAAGCTCCAACCCAAGCACCAATTCCGATTTGAACGCAAATACCGACGAAGATCGAAGCTGAAGTGGGCGAGACCGCGATGGACAAAAGCTGTCAAGCTGGCTGCTTGGGGGAGCTGTGGATGTTCGTACCCCAGAATCGAATGAATAGTGTATGAGCACTGATTGCTATTCCAGCTATCCTAGTCTTCGGGGTCTTGTTCATGGACTGGGGCGAGATGCCTGGACGGGATGAGAAACCCTTTGCAGGAGTACGTGCTATATCTCCGCTCAGAAATACAGTACGGAGCCCTGCTAATGCAACCCTAGGTGCGCGAATGGGTCAACAACCAGCTAAGCTCAGTCTGGACTGCGAACAATCCTCTGCCTGCAAAGCCGGAGAAGCCTACGAGCTCCGTATGAAAACGCGTCCGAAGGAGCAGCGGACATGATGCTGACAGGATGGCTACTTGTATGCCAGACATCGCTGCAAGAGATACACGCATAGCAGGAACTCTGTACCAGGGTTATCTGCCCAAGAACAAGCACGCGAAATGCAAAGCTACAGTCACTATTGAAGCATAGCCGGGTTTAATATTCCGTCACTCGTCCGAACAGGCCAGGACTACCCTTTTGACCTCGCACCAAGCCAACGGCTTTCTCAGGCTTGAAGCGAAAGATTCCTCACGGTGACCTTTGATTTGGCATTCGACATACAGCATTCCGATTGACCACACCTACTATATTGGATCAAAGGTCAACGCGACACTAACCTTCTCCCATTCGGTCCCCTCGAAATCAAATCTATACTCCGGCGTCCACCCCGCCCCAGCAGCCTCCCACATTCTCGCCGCAAACGCATGCACAAACTACCACGATATATTCTCATTCGAGGAGAACCCCAACGTAAAATCCCCAATACTGAGCACTAAGGCGTTGGACTGTGTCGTGAGTGTGAATTGGTTAGTGAACGCGCTGACTCCGAGAGCGGCGTATAATTGTTGCAGGCCAATGGCCGCGATCTCGATGGGAAGAAACGTGTTGAAGGTTATGCAAGAGACCTTCCAGCCGTCTAGGGTGTGGAAGCGTCGCAAGGCACCTTCGCGCCGTTTGCGGAGTAAAAGCTGGTGGGTGGAGTGCTGGGAGGGCTTGTTCCCTATTTGTGAATGGAATATTGGTGGCTGGTAGCCTTGCCGTGCTGTTCGCTACGAGCATCAGGAGAGCAGACAAAAATGACACAATCAGGTTAGAGGAGCACCGTAGATGCATCTTGTGCAAGGGTTTGGGCGCCCACCTGGCGTTGTCAACCTCGAAAGAAGAAAGATACTTTTAGACTTGCAGCAAATGCAAGGGGCAATAGCGAGGAGCAGGCGACATGCGCAAGGCTACGTGGCAATTTGCGGAACAACTATGTGACAAGTGCATGAGCCGCCCGTCTTACGCGCATTATCAGGTACATTTATTTCGTCTCTATCCTCCGAAATGGCGGAGACGAAGTGCGAAATCCTCGGAACTTCGGTATTCACCTGGACGCCAATGCACAATTTCTTTCGCATCTGAGCCTGCTGACTTGCCAAAGGCATGGACTAAGCGCGAATATCTAGGTACTCTGGAAAGAAAAGGAGCCGCAAATTTGCACCGAAAAGGAATCTCCGTTTTAAAATATACCATATTTTCAAGCACGAAGACCCCGAAGTCACACCATATGGGACTTGACAAAGCCAGAAACGAGGCGTTCGAAGTTCTCAACTGCCTTCAATTCGCGAATTACACTCCCCCAGCAGATAGAGACAGTACACCAAGGTGTTCACAACCCTCTTGTCCACCCCCATACTCATTAGTCCAAATCATCTCATCTACCATTTTCGATTCAATCTACTACAAAGAAGCACCACGCTAACCTCTTCGAACTCACGCTTCCATCTCATGCCTAACAACGAGCATCTAGGGTGTATATGAACTCGCCACGCGGCTGGGCTTGCCTGACTGGGGTTTTTCTTGAGATGATGGATGTTGGGTATGGAAGCATCATTCACCTCTTCGTCAAACCTCAGCATCTACCATGAGCAAATCAACAATGTTCCCATATCCACTCTCCTGTTCCTACATGATATTGTCTTTTTTATATTTCTTGGATGGAATCAAATGCATCCGAAGGGACACCTTCTCTTTCCCTCCACTAACTAGGCGGAAGTCCCCAAATGCGTCCATGAGCTTTCATTCATATAATATTAATCTGGCGTCTGCGAGCCACACGGGAGGAATATCAATGCGTCTTGTTGATGATGTCAACGGTGAGCGAGACTCTCTAATGCGTCACAGCATATTAGCTATTCAAGTAGACTCAAGCATGCAAAGAGACGTCACTGCATATTGACTTTCATGGGTCTATTTATCTATGTACACATCTAGCACTTGATCTCAAGAGCAGTAAGTCCACCCGACAGCGTCGCACAGCATTCAATCATCTCCTTTCCGCCTCTCGACTCACATCTTCTCGCCAGCCTCCTGCTTCCCAATCCCATACTTCTTTAACCGAATAGCCTGCACGCCGATGAACCCACCAGTCTCACTGGGCGCAAAATCCCCGATCTCATCCATGGAAGACTCGTTCATGTCGTACAGCTTCTCGGTTTCTGAGCTGCGGCCTAGGACTGCGAACATTCCCTTGTACGCTCGGCAGCGGACGCGGCCGTTGACGTGGACTTGCGAAGCGATGATGGAGCTGTGGAGGAACTCGCGCTCGGGCGAGAAGCTAAAGCAGGTCAGCAGAGTGGAATACTTGCAGTATTATATTTTGCGTTGAAGGATAAGCTTAGATCTGATGCACCCTTTGTGTATGACAACGATTCTATTTATGATTCACGTACAAGAGACCGTTATACATGATCTTCGAGTAGTTGAATGTGACGAATTGGTCACGGAGGGCGCGGACTTCACGGTCTAGGGTCAGGCCTTCCAGATCGATGTGTGCAGCTCGCAGGCAGGTCAGGCCGGGTGTTTCGTAGCACCCGCGGGATTTGATGCCAATGAAACGGTTTTCGAGGATATCGATACGGCCAACGCCGTTGCGCTTTGCGATCGCGTTCACTGCTAGGAATAGGTCGACGGCGTCTGTGATGGTCTTCTTCTTTCCGCTCTCCTCGTACTCTAATTTGCTGGGTATCCCTTTGGTGAACTCCAAAGTGAAATCCTCAGGCTTGTCCGGCGCATCGGTCGGGTCGACCGTTAGTTTCCACATATCCTTTGGCGGCGTGACGTCTGGATCTTCTAGGATGCCTGCTTCGTACGAGCAGTGAGCAAGGTTCTCGTCCATTGACCTGAATTGTTGTTAGCATGTCAGACTTTCGATGCCAAGAAGCTACACAGGAAACGTACCATGGCTTGGCCTTTGTGGATGTGACTGGGATGCCCTTCTTGTCGGCGTAGTCCAATAAAGCTGCACGTCCTGCGAATCGTTCACTTCCCAATGTTAGTTCACTTCTCCCTTCTAGGACGATTACAAAAAAGGTGCCAAGTCTTGAGTCTGGAGAGCAGAAGATAGCCCAGCTTCCGAACTAGATGCCAAGCCTCCACCTGGTAGGTGAAAAGACAAGCAACACATGCAGAAGAATGCTTACTAGAAAGCGGGATCTCTCCACGGTGCAATAACCTTGATCTTGGGCTCCAGGGCGTCTGCTCTGAGTCAGTATAGCGATTCGAGCCAGCAATGGGACTTTGAAAATGACCGAGGTCAAGACACCGGCCAAGCATCTCTTAAGACATAAGATTTGTCTCGAATGAGGAGCTCGAAGTCTGAGATGACGTACAGAATGCAAGCTCAAACCGCACTTGGTCATTTCCTTTCCCTATCATTCACAATCGAATCAGCAAACAACTGAATAGGACTGAGGCCTAGGACAAGCGTACCGGTGCAGCCATGTGATACTGCAACACATCCCTCCTTCTTAGCAATCTCGATCTGGGATCTTGCAATGACTGGACGTGCTAGGGAGGTCCCCAAGAGGTAAACTGATTCGTAAACGGCGTTGCATCTGTTCACGTAGCGTCAGCGAACCAGTGGTTCTTGTAAAAGGCTAGGTCGTAAGTCATGGATAGAGGCAAGATCGGACAGAAGTCTCAGCCTGAGATCCTGCCAAAACTTCACTTCATCTTTCCTTCCTTTCATGACTCATCACCTTCTCCTTACAAAAACACGGCACCTACTGAATAGCGGTCCAGCACTGCTCCTCTATGAATTCCTGCGCAGATGTCGGAGTCAGCATAATGTCTTATCACTAGGGTATGAATTGACTCCCAAGGCTTGTTTTGCGACTCAAGACATGGGACGAAGCGGAATAGAATGACTCCGAAAAGTACGAACCTTTCTCAGATCTTCAATATAACAGGCCTTCGCCCCTATCTTTAATGCTTTCTCTTTTGCTTTCCCAACTAAGAGATTGTCGAATCAGCAATTCTCGCTTCGGATGATACATGAGACGAGAGACTTTTCTCCTCGGGGGCATGTTGCTCTTGGAATATGTCTCGTGATCCAGGAAAAGGTATAGATAGGCAGGGAGGACGTCAAAAAAGCACGAACAATCTTCTTCTTGCCCAACATCGGCGCAGAAGCTGGATTGGGCACATTAGTTTGTTGTCTGACCAAATCGAGGGACCGTGAACCGGAGGCTTACCAGATGACCTCGTAGCCCTCCTCAATGAGCCATGCGAGTATAATCGAAGTGTCCAACCCGCCGCTGTAGGCCAGACAGACCTTGCCCTTGCTCATCTTTAACAGAGGTTGTAGTATTGAGTTGCCGGAGTTAGGGTGCAAAATAGAGAGGAACACAAGTCTTGAATCCTCAGAAATGTCTCTGTATGAAGAGGAGGGAGTAAAGTTTCTGTACTTAGGCGGGGAAGCCACCTGTACGTATGCGGGGGTTTTTTCGACAAAAGAAAAATTATGCCGTAAGCCCAATTGAGTTTTGCTTCCCCGCCAGCGCTAAGATAAGATAACGTCTCCGCCGCACCCCGCATAAAGCCCCTAAAATCAGCCTTGGGAGGCGTGGTGGACGGCCGAGGAGGCACCTCTAGGCTACTTAACCTCCTAAGACAGGGCGTGTATTCTGAATCAATTCGTCCTCAACAGAGTTTGTGAAATTTCTGCGCGAGCAACTTAACCAAGAATGAATGCTGTTCGCCCTCAAGGAGCCATCAATTAGATGCCGACTGTCGGAAAATAGACACAGCACGTTGATTGCCAATCAACACGAGTACAGAGCTTTTACAGCGGTTGAAGATGGACCAGAGGGGGCCTTGGGATGAGACGATGTTTCGAGGCTTTCAGTGGAAGCCTTCTTGGCTCTTGTTGGAGCAACCTTCATGAGTATGAGTAGAGATGTATTAGACTCCGGACGCCAAAAGTCAAGCTCTAATTCACGGCATCCCTCAGCTTTGCCAGCTCTGCCGAGTTTCCATTGATGATCTCAGCCACACTGCGCCGTCCACTCTCCACAGTCCCTCTTGTGCCAGCTTGCACAAATTGTTGTCGATCGTCGAGCTCCCCGTCGTCCGATGATCTCTTCCTTTCCCCTTCTTTGTCCTGACAAAAGAGGTAAATGACGGGTGTTGCAACGGCGATGACGAGGCTCCAGACTTATGTGTTCCCGGCTATAGTTTTGATGAGCGGCCCCGATTGGAGGATTAAAGAGGCGTTACCTACAGTACCAGGAGGCGCAACATCATCAACATGAAAAAACACCAAGCCGTCGATGACCACTTAATCAATTATAGCCCAAAAAGCTCGCGAAGCAAGCGTCTAAATTCCTCATCCCCGATTCGTACATTCAGCCCAATACCAATCGGCAAGCTGTATTTCTTCGGCACGCCGTCTCCCTCGACGATGTTCTCAGGCGGAATGGTGAAGTCTCACTCCTCCAAACATCCTTGGGACTGGACGAAATCGCAGATGCGCTTTTTGATTCTGTGATCAGCAATTGCTTCACTGGACATCTCCCTCCGGCACGAGCTCTGCTTGATGGTCCAATTTTCATCAGAGATGGGTTGCCGGTGGATTTGCGCTACCTTCCTCATCAATTAAACCTTCTCGTCGTAGCATTTCCGGAGCGTTCTTTGACAAAGGGCAGAGTCCACTTTTGAATCTGCCAACATGAATTGTATATTCTCTAGGTCAGACTTGGAAGATGCTAGGCCCGCTGCAATCCCCTTGATCTTCTCTTCAAGCGAATCGAGTCTTGTTTCAACATTTGCTTCGAAATCCTCAAGTCGTGTCCGAAAATCGAAAACAAGGTAGCCACTGACAACAAAGACCCAAAAGAAGTGACCATAATCACAGCAACGGAGTTGCTTGCGCACTGTGAATCATTAGCGACAGCATGAGGCTAGACAGAAAGCCTGACTGACTTAGTGCTTTGAGGGCCGGCATTGTGATGATTGGTTGAGATCTTTTCAGATGTCTGAGTTATTTCGGTGATAAGGGTACGGATTTCGCAGATGTTGTTGCAGCATGAAAGATTGAGATTTCTTCGCGGCCTCTGTTCCTCCCGAATAAGCCATGTCCACACAAAGAGTACCATGGTACGATCCTAAGAGAGAATAGAATAGAATTCTACTATTGTGGCTGAAGCTAAGAGGAAAATTTGACAGTCGAGGCTATAATATCTGTGTAAACAAAAATCCGAACCACAAGCAAAAAGCCTTCAGTCTTAAGCAAACACTGCTACTTGACACACCACAATTCACTGTATATTCCAGCCTTGCTCATCGATGTAAGCGAGACGTTGGCTACATAACTCTCTCGCTAACATTCTAGTGGTTCGCCCTTCGTCTCAGATGGGGATAGTCCTAGACGGCATCCAGGTGGTTCCGAGGTGGATGCCCGCTGCGATCACGCTATGGTACTTGGACTCAAGGCCTAGATCAGATTATTGTAAGGAAGCCAGACTTCCGGTCAAACTCGGAGCTACTGATCATACGAAGGAACTGGAAGACGAGCACACTTGTACGTACATCTCGAAGTCCTTCTCTCCCCATTTGTTGCTCTCATTTGCGTACAAGGACATTTTTGAGACTATCTGCTCAACAGCATGGCGCTATGCATGGCGCATTACTGCTCCATTGACTTGTGAAGAGACATACTAGTCCGAGGGATTGCGCAGGAATGAGTAAGAAGCTAGGGATTCTTGAGCAATCTAGAGGTATGGCGTATGGATACCTTCGCGGAATAGAGGAGGATTTCAAGTGGTTGCTTGCCTGGTACAAGGCGAAGGATGCCCAGCAGGCTGATCAGGCTAAGCAGGTCATGAATATATAGAAGCCAGAGGTTATATGCAAGCGGTTTCGCAGATAGAATAATGATCCTTCTTACTATTGAGGGTCAATATTGTGGATATGTATGACTCGTTGAATGGTTCGTCGACAGGCCATCGACTGGTCCTCCAAAGTCTATCCAGATGTCCGGACCTGTAGACGCTCAAAGTTGGACCCATAAGACATGGTTACCATAAGCAGGGATAGCGGTCCGGTCCAGAGTAGAAATTCCTAGTAGGAATCTACTTATATCTTATGGACCGGACTAAGACATGTCCTTGTGGCCAAGTCCATCTTCTTATTGTTCAGACTTTCCCTTGCGTGATAGACCCCTGGTACAATATCTACCACATTCCGACCCATGCCCTGAAGGTCTCTGTATATTCTTCTTCGACCTTGGCTTGACTGGGCAGTGGGGTGGATTTTCTCCGCTTCACGCCAGTTACCCGGCGTTCAAAAATCGCTGACAAAGTCTCTCGGGACTTTGACTTCTTTGAAGACTTAGATTGTCTCGTTAGTCCTCATAATGGAAGCTGACAGGGCGCAGGCCGATCTAAGCGAAGCTTTCAATGTTGAGCTTGATGCTGAAAAGCAAGAAAGGCCCAAGCAGCCAAAAAAGCGGTTCATTGGGCGGAAAGCCGCAACAGATAGAGCAGAGCAGAATGCTGGCTCAAAAGGGACTATCGAGGATAGTGGAGCCATAAGAGGTCTGCTGCATTTTCTTAAGGTTTAGCGCTCTTGTCTGACCATATGTAGTTGCACAACCAAGAAGAGCAGCGCGAACGCTGAATCAAATCCCTCCCGAAATACTCAACGATCCAGACATCAACGATGCTATCTCTCTGCTTCCTCCCAACTACTCTTTCGAGATACACAAGACTATACATCGAGTACGAACATCAGGGTCCAAGAAAATAGCGCTCCAGTTTCCAGAAGGACTACTCCTCTTCGCCACGACCATCTCAGATATCTTGACCCGCTTCTGCCCTGGCGCTGAGACGCTCATCATGGGCGATGTAACGTACGGAGCATGCTGTATCGATGATTACACTGCTCGAGCTCTTGGGTGCGATCTTCTTGTACACTACGCACATAGTTGTCTCATACCAGTGGATGTCACAAAGATCAAGACCCTCTACGTCTTTGTTGATATAAGTATAGACACTTCTCATCTATTGGCAACACTGGAGCGGAACTTCCAAACAGGAAAGACTATAGCAATGGTCGGGACGATCCAATTCAACGCAACTCTCCATACCGTCAAGCCCGTCTTGGAGAGCGCTGGCTTCAAGGTCCTGATTCCGCAAATCACACCCCTCAGCAAAGGCGAAATTCTGGGCTGCACATCACCTCGCCTCTCAAACGATCAGGCGGATTTGATTTTATACCTGGGCGATGGGCGATTTCATCTTGAATCTGCCATGATTCACAATCCCACTCTGCTAGCCTATCGTTACGACCCATACTCGCGGAAGCTGACTCGAGAAACGTACGACCACGAGGAGATGCATGATCTACGCCGTCAAGCCATCAAATCTGCAAAGAAAGCCAAGAAATGGGGCCTCATCCTCGGCTCTTTGGGTCGACAAGGAAATCCTCATACCATGACTATGATTGAGAATACGCTCAATGAGCGAGGCATACCACTCATCAACCTGCTCCTCAGCGAGATCTTCCCCGGGAAGCTGACGATGATGGATGATGTTGACTGCTGGGTGCAGATCGCTTGTCCAAGATTGAGTATTGATTGGGGTTATGCCTTTCCTAAGCCTCTCTTGACGCCTTACGAAGCTTTGGTTGCTTTGGGCACCAGGGAGGAGTGGCAAAAGGGCAATGGAGGTGTGTATCCTATGGACTTTTACGCAAAAGATGGCCTTGGTAGGGTGAAGGAAGGTGACATTGCTGCAATGATCACCGCTAAAGGTTGAAGTAAGATATCCTGGCACAAATGTTGGTATGAGAGATGGTACTGGAATGTACCATCACAACGTTGACATTGACCTTGATTGCGCTATCTGAAAGCGATTCGACAGACTGGGTCGGTTACACCACCCACCATCTGCACACAATCCTGGGATTTTCGAACGCGGGGAAGCACAGCTTTGGCTCGAAGGCCATTATGCTGGGCACACTTTCGCCTTCAAACAGTCTGGCCGAGCGACTTCCCTTCCAAAGCCCCATGAGAATGGTGAACGTAAAAATACAGCTCGCCGAGCTCGGGTTGAGGCGACTTCAGCCTTGGAATATACCAGGATGATACTTCGAAACGTTAGGCTTTCAGCCACAACTATCCAGCTCCGTATCGACCTCTATTCCTAGGTCTCTGTCTTCCAGAAATGCGCTTCCGCTCAGCTCCTCTGGCAGATAATCCTGCTTGACTTTACCATGGACGTAATTGGGGTTGTACTTATATTCCTTCCCATACCCCATCTCTTTCATGAGCCTCGTCGGCGCATTTCTCAAGTGGATTGGTATTGGCAAACCCGCGACTCCAGGTTCTTTCAAAGCTGCCATAGCGTTTCCTAGTCCACGATACGCACGAGTGCTCTTCTTACTCAACGTCAGCGCCACCGCACAATGAGCGAGATTGATGCGGGCTTCTGGCATTCCTATTTTCTCGGCGGCGCTATAGGTGGAAGTAGCAAGTGTGAGCATGCTGTTGTCCGCGAGACCAATGTCTTCGCTTGCAATGACAACCATTCGCCTGGCGATGTAAAGCGCATCCTCACCAGACTGCAGCATCCGGGCTAGGTAGTACAGCGCGGCGTCAGGATCTGAGCCTCGGACGGACTTATGAAAAGCAGAGATAGTATCATAATGCTGATCACCAGCTCTGTCATACACCAGCGTCTTCGTCAGCGAAGCCTTGAGGCTCTCCCTCGTTGCGTCTGACCGCTTTGACAAGTCCATAGCCAATTCCAGCAAATTCAACGCGGTCCTTGCATCCCCATCTCCAAAAGCAGCCAGGTACCGTACCAGCTCCTCATCCACCAACCCACTCGGCCCATAGCTCGGCCCTTCGACTTCCAGCGCATGTTTCAGAATCGCAGTGATATCCTCCGTCGTAAGCTTCGTAAGCGTGAACGTCCTACACCTACTCAAAAGCGCATTCTGCACCTTGAAGCTCGGATTCTCCGTTGTCGCCCCAATTAAAGTGACAGTCCCTGCTTCCACCGGACCAAGGAACACATCCTGCTGACTTTTGCTGAACCGATGGATCTCATCACAAAATATAATCGTCTTTCTTCCTGTTAACCCAAGCTCCCCCTTCGCCTCCGCAAACAACTTCTTACACTCCCCCACACCCGAGCTCGTGCTGTTGATTTCAACGAACCTACTGCCAACCATGTGTGCTATCACGCGCGCGATTGTAGTCTTGCCAGTGCCAGCCCCTCCCCAAAGGATCATTGAAGGAACGCGGTCGGTTTCGATCAAGCCTCGCAGAACACCCTGAGGCCCGACCAGATCTTGACCGTATACTTCATCGAGCGTACGCGGTCGCATACGTTCAGCTAGGGGTTGGGCGCGCTGGGCGGCGGTAGTCTTTGGTCTTTTGGCGGAGGGTTCATCTGTGGCTGGGAAAGTGCCATCCTCGAAGGACTGGTCAGGCGATGGGCGCTTGCTGGTGATAGGTGTAGGGAGTGTTGGCTTAGAGTCACTAGCAGAGGCTCCATTGGGCTGCGATATCTCGTTCTTGACTGTAGAAGGGGCTGGTGAAAGCTTCTTGTTCGAAGATGGCGTTCGAAAGAAACTCGCGACTTGCGGACTTTTGCCTCCGGAGACGTCATCAACAAGTGCTTCGCAACTTGAATCAATGTGGCCATTTATGTTCGCCTGCTTGACAGGCTTGCCACATATTGGGCAGCTCACCATGCCTTAGGTTCAGTCAGTGCTTGGTAAATCAATAGTGTTCCGAGAAGATCGTCGTCAGGCGCGTCGAAGTTCTAACCCGGAGTTTAGCCTACTAACCCGGTCTTGCATAGGAAGCTACTTTAGGGTCTAACTCTACCAAGCTAGGGTTAGACCTTAGTATATAGGTACTTAGCATAAAGGGCTCTTACCCCGGCTGAACCTACCGTATATATAAAATATATCCGTTAACCCTAGTTTATAAATATATCCGTTAACCTTAATTTATTTAAAGATCTTATAGGGTTAAGATTTTAAATATTTCTAGAAATTTAAATTTACTCCCCTTTAGGGCTAGTAATATATATTTATAATTTAATAATTTTGAGGTTTATAATAAAGTCGTAATATAGAAATATTTTCTTTTTTTAAAAATATTTTCTATTTCTTTAAATAAATACCCCTCCTATATTTAATTAATAACCGCGAGTATTATAATATAATCGCGAATTATTTAGGCGACGTAGGTATATCTATAAAAAAAATAAAATTATATATATATATATATATATATATAAAGATAGTAATAGGCTATATATAAAAATAATAATAAATATATATATAAAAATAATAATAGTATTAAGTTATAGTACCTAGGGTATTTATAATAATATAAAAATAAAAATAAAGTTTTAATAGGAATATAATCTCTATATTTAAATAATAGAATTAATTTTTAAAGATTTAGAGCGAGGGCTCCGAGTTTTTTATTTCTAAAAAAAACTCTAAAATACCGGAAGTTATAATATAATATTATAATATAAATAATATAATTACTCTATATACTCTTTTTATAGAATTTATATACTATTTAATAATTATTATAAAGCTAGTCTTAGTATAATATGAAAAATAAATTAATATATAAAAGTAGTAATAAATTATATATAATTTATTACTACCTCTATATATAGTTATTATTATTTCTATATATATAAAATTATTACTACCTCTATATATAGTTTACTTTTAAATATATAGTTATTATTATTTATATATATAATTATTACTATCTCTATATATATTTTATTATTATATTTAATTATTATACACCCGCGTCGCCTAGATATTCCGCGATTATATTACTATTATATTAATAATTATTAACTAGATATAAAAGGGTATTTATTTAAAGAAATAGAGAAAATCTTTTTAAAAAAAAAATATCTCTATATTACGACTTTTATAATATAATATTTAATTTAAAAATTATAATTTTATAATTATTAAATTCTAATATTAACTATATATAATATATATATAAATTATATTCGAGAGTAGTAATAACTTATATATAAAGATAATAAAGAGCGAGATAAATATAAAAAATCTTAAGTTATTTTTAGAGTAAAAATCTCGATTTTAGTATAAAATTTTAACCTCGACTAAATTTTATATAAATATCTTTAATAAATCTTCTCTATAATAAATATCTTTATATTAATCTAAAATTACGAGTATTAGTATTTATATATTATGAAAAAATATCGTATTTTAAAGATCGTTCTTTTATTAATAAATCTTTTAAATATAATCTTCTCGAGTTTTTTATAAACGAGAAATCTCGTAGGAGTTAATAACTTTAATATTAAAATACTAGAATTTATTAAAGTTAAATACGAAAGATTCGGGTATTAAATACTAAAATATTAATTTAATACTATTAAATATCTAATAACGAATTCGAGTAATTTAGTAAATTTTATTATATAAATACCCCGGCGTAGTTAATAATAATAGTAGAATTAAATTAAAATAAGTATTTATTTAGTAAATATTATACCGAGGGCTAGACCCTAGTTTTAAAAATTATTATTAATTTAATAACGAGATATAATAATCTTTTAAATAAATAATCTCGCTAGATTTAAAAATATTACTAGGAGGTTTTAAAATTAAAATCTCGTATTAAATTAATACTCCTCTATATTTATAGCGAGTATTTTATATTAACGATAATTTATTTCAATACTAGTATTAAGATTATTTTGAAAGACTAGCCGAAAACTCTTTTTCGTCTTTAAAATATATTAAATATATTCGTTAATCTCGGTTTAAGTCGTATATAAATATATATATTAAAAATTTATTAACTTGATTAGAACTTTTTTAGACTCTAGTCGAGTTATAACTCTAAATATTAAATAGAGAATTATATTATAAAATAGGAAAGAAATTCCCTTTACTTTTTTTAATAAAGAAGAAAACTAGGAAAGAGAAAAAGATAATTAATTTTTTTTTCTCTTCTCTCTTTATAAAATAAATAATTATAATTTATTAAGTAATAAATTATCTTAATATATATTTTAATTATACGAGTCTTTGTTTTAATTATAAATTATATTAAATATTTTAATATATCTCTAACTTTTTTTATTAAATAGATTGAAATATTTTAATATATTTAATTATATATTTACGAAGATTTAAATTAATTAAATTAAATATTATCACGGGGTAGACTTTAGTAGGAGTATTATTATAAATATTTATTAAAACGACGGGCTAAGTTCTACCGCTAGCTTTATCGGGACTAGGGTAATATTAAGATTCTAATATATTAAAACCAAATCCTCTATAGAATAATTAATATCTTTTATACTATTTACTATTATATTGACCCCTTATTAAATAGTAGTAACGGCGATACTAATATAAAACTATACCTCTTCTATATTAGTAAGAATAATTATATTAATTATAAATAGTAAAATAATCTCTAAAACGGTTAATATACTCTCTATTAATTATTAAATTTAAAATAGTTTACTCCGTATCGATAGCGAGTCTTATTTATTTAATATTTCCGTACCGTACTTTACTACCTTAAATAAGTATTTCTAAGCTCTTTGTTAAGTTATTAAAATAACTTATTCAATACTCTTTTTATTTAGGGTATTTATAGTAAATACTAAATTAAATATTTAGAACGTTCTTTTATTTATTTCCTTTTTATTAATATAGTTATTTATTTTAATAAATTATTTATTAAGTAAATATCTAGCCTAGTAAATATATTATTAACTATATCTTTTATACTTCCGCTATAAAAAAAGAATATTAGAATACTAGTCTTTTAATACTACTTTTATTATTCGCCTAATATTACTACTTTTAATATTTATTATTAATTATTACCTTAATTATTACTCTAGAAGAAGTTTAATTAAACCTTATTATAATTAATTTTATTTTCTATTTATAAGAATTTTTACTATTAAATAAATATATCCTAAAATAAATAAAAATTACTTTTAATATTAAACGAGTAGTTATTTAGATAGTTATATAGTCTCTTTATCCTCCTATTAAAGTACCTCTTTAGTATTTATTAAAAAGGGCCCGGAAAGCGAAATAGTTTAACGACGATCTTTTAGAGTATATTAAATTTAAATAGCCTACTATATAACTACTTTAGATTATAAATAAGATATTCGTAATACCGTTTATCGGTACCTTCCGAAGGGATATTAAAGAACTACGTTAATATTTATAAAAGAAGTAGCCTTTAGAGGACGAATTTAAAAATAAAGAAATTATAACTCCTCCCGAGCCCGAGTAGCCTATTATAGATTCCGAATAAATAATATAATTTATAGAATCGCTAGAGATTCAGGCCCTTATTATTAGGTTAGTAACTAGGATAAAGAAAAACCCGGTAAAACCTTAAGGTTTATTAAAAATAAATAATTTAACTAGTTAAAATAATACTAGTTCTAGAGTAAACGCCTAAAATAAACTAAAGTTCGAAGAGACTAAATTCTTCGACCCTAAAGGCGATAAGAAGGATAACTTATTTACTTTAAAAAAATATATTATATATAAGAACGTTTTTAATTTTAAGGATTATATTAATAATATAATTAAATAGTACGACGAAGAAAAAGTACGAAAGTTTCTACTTTTATATCTTAGAGGAGTAGTCTTTAAATAATTCTTAAATAAATTAAATATTAATACTAAAGTATTAATACGTACCTTCGCTAGCCCTAAATAAATAAGTCGTTTTATTAAATAATTTAAAATAAAGACGCTAGAAGTTATACGTAAACTTCGTTTTAGTAGATATAAATTTATTTAAATACGTACTAGTAAAATACTTAAGTAATATATAAATAAAATATTTAACTTAATTAAGGCCGCCGATATTCCTAGCGTATATTAATAAATATTTATAATCTACGATTATATTAGCTTTGATTTTAAGTCTTTTATTAATCCGCTTAAACTTAATATCTTATTAAATAAGTTCTTTAATTTACTTAATATTAAGGAAGAAACTTAACTAGGAATAATATAAAATAATAAAACGACTAGGCCTCTACCGCCTTTTAAGTTAAAGAGTTTATAATAAAACTAGTAGAATTATTAATAACCTAGCCGGTTCTAGTTATAGTAAAACTAGTTACTTTAAATTACTTTTTATTAATTCATTAATTCGGTTTATTAAAATATACTAAGTATCTCTTAAACGTAGTAGTAGCCTCGTTAAATTCAACTACTACTTACTTAACTATAAATTATTAATAGTAGTACTAGGAATATATCTTTCCCTTTTAGAAATAAAAATCGTCTTAATTTTTAAGCGCGTTAAGAAAACCGCGGGCCTATAACCGGTAGTTATAATTTTAATTATTTCGGGTAATAGTAAGTACCCCCTAGGCGTATAACTACTTACTATAGAACCGAGGTATAAAAGGATTATTTTTAGGAAGATAATATTATAGAGTAATAAATAGAAGAGTAATTTATATTTAATATTAATTACGTTAATAAATAGAGCCAAGATTAGTAGTAAAAGGATTATTATAATAAATAAAACGAAATAACTAGTTATTAAGTAACTATTATTAATTCGCTTAAATAAATCGAGTATTATATTTATAAAGAGTCGTTCTCTTCTAAAAACGTATTATATATATATTTTAGAAATTAAAACTTAGGTAAGAACCCTATTAAAGCCTCCTACCCTAGATATTTAATTATAAATACTATTTAAAAGAGTAAGTAGTCTTTAGTAATAAACGAGAATATAGAAACCTATTACTAGGTTAAAACGAATAACGAATTATTAAAATAGAAATTCATTATTAAATTAAACTACGACTCTTCCAAAAATACGGGAATAGGATAAATATTTAGGAAATACTAGTATACCGGTATTCGCGTCGGCCTAAACCTTGAAATTAAAATAGAAAAGAGTTATAAAGATACTAGTTATAAAGTAATTATCGTCGACCGTAAATTTATAATACGCTTTCTTTTAAAAACTAGAATTCGTATTATAATAACCTTACTTTAAGTTACCGGTATTAGTATTAACTACTATATTATTTCTAAATATATCGTTATCTCCTTATACTTCCCCGGGAAAAATAAGAGCGATAATAAAATAATAGCCGAAACCGCCTCTAAGGAAGTCTATATTATAAATAATCTTAAAATAAATATATTTATTAATATAAACATTATGGCCTCTAAAGGAATTAATATATTAATATCTCGTTAAATAGCCCGTATCGGTAACTACGATATAAAGTACTTTATCGACGTTTATTTAAGAGGTATAAATATGAACCGGCCGGTATATACTATAAAAATAAAAATAATCCCCCTATAAATTATTATAATTATCGAAGTCTATAAATTTAATCTACTAGTATAAGATTATTTCTTTAAACTAGTAGATACTAACCTATATCTCTTTACCGGAATCGTTAACGATAGAATAAAATTAATATTTATAAAGAATAAAACGGATAAATTCGTTAAAATCCTAAGAAATATAAGGTTTAGTTAGGTACTAGAGGTTTAATTTAATAACTATTATAATATTATTATAAACGATAACGACGTTCGCGAGCTCGTTATATAAAGGCCTCTTTAGGAGTATAAAGAAACTTTTATTAAAAACGTTTTTAATAGTATAGTTACCGCTAGTATTAATTTATTACTTCTTAAATAGCCTTTAGGGGGTAAAGATATAAAGAATTTAATTAATTCCCGGTCTTTTATTCTATTAATAGAGGTAATTACTTCGGTAAAGAATAATATCCTCTTAAATAATATTATTATTTATAATAAATAACCGGAGCTAGTAAAGATTATTAATTAATTCCTTATACTTTAAATAGAAGGAGGCTTTATTAATATTCTAGAAAACGAATAAATATATATATTACTTCGCGCCGACTAGGAAGATAAAGTATTTAAAATAATATATATTTATCCTATAAATAATAAGAGCCGGAAGATTATTAACGAAACCTTTAATAAACTATATATTTAGGGATAATTTAAATAGACGATATAAACTACTCTATTTAACTTCCTAGTTTTCGTTATTTAAATTATAAAATTAGATAGTATTAAAAAGAGTCGTATCGTTATTAATATTCGAGGTTTAAATACTATAGTTATAATAGACGTCTACTATTTACCTTTATAGAATAATATAATTAGCGCCGTTAAGAGTTATCGTTAAATTATTATTATTAACGCGGCTAGTTTCTTTTATTAATAGCGAGTATACCTTAAAAATAAATATAAATTTACTATTATATTATACCGCGGCCAAGAGACTTTTAATATTATAGTAATAGGATTCAAGAACTCGCCTATATACGTATAACGATAAATAAACCGGATCCTATATATCTATAAAATATTCGCCCGAGTATATATTAATAACGTTATAATATTCTCTTAGACTCTCGAGGATTATATTTAATACCTATATATAATATTTTCTTTATTCGTTAAATTTAATATTTTAATTAACCCTAAAAAGGCGTTTATTAGTTATCCGTTAATTATATTATTTAACTAGAAGGTTAACTTATTCGGGCTATTAATTTCTAAAGAAAAATTTATAATTATTAAATAACTAACTTTCCTTTAAATACTAGTAGTATTTAAAATATATCTAGGAATAACTAGTTAATTAAAAGATTATATTAAAGATTATACTACTCTAGCTAGGCCTTTATAAAAAAAGAAAATTATATTATTAAATAAAGTACCCCCTATAGGCGTTTAACGATAGGAATATATTAAAAAAACTAGTTTTAAATTACTTTCCTTATAGGAGATTCGTTTATTTAAAATTATTTAAGGTACCCTTTTAAAATCTTTCTTTTTATATTACTTCGACGATAAAAAGAAACTATTTATCGATTTTAATATTAATAAGAAATTCGGTTACGAGGTTATAGTTTATTATATTATAAAAAAACTAAAAGATCTTTATCCTAACTAGAAATAAATTTAGTTTATTCTTTTCTTTAGCCGACTCTTTAAGAATATAGAAATACACTATTAACCTACTAAAATAGAACTAGTAGGAATAATATAAATATTTATTAAAATTAAATATATAGTCGAATTAGCCTCTAAGATAATCGTTTATATTAATTATAAAACTATATTTAATATAGTTAAATAAATAAATATAATTACCTTATCTACGATAAAGATTAATTTACGTATCGTACGGGCCTTAAATTATATTCAGCGTTTTTAAAATATAAAGATCCGTTATAAACTTAGTATTAAATATATAGTACTAGATACTTTATCTCGACTATAGTAGAAAGACGTAGTTAAGGACTTTTTAGAAAACGAGCTAGATATACTCTAGGTATATATATATAAAGTTTATATATTAATAGAAATAAATATATAATTTAAATAAAAATTACTTTAAGGGTACTAGAATAACGACTTTTAAACTAAAATAAATTATATATTTAACTATAATATAGAAACTAGCGAGGATACTATAGATCTTCTTTTTTCGAAGGGGAATAACGGTTTAATATAATATATTAATAATTTAATTATTAATCGAGTATATATACCGGAGCGTTTATATATACCTTTTTTATATATTAAAACTTTATTTAATATCGTATATTCTAACTTATATATAAGAAGATATAAATACTATAAAATAATAACTAGGTACTAGTATATATATAAATTAAATAAAAAGTTAGAGGAGTATTTACGATATTATTTATAATATTAATTATTCGGTACTCCTAGGTATAAACCTTATAGAGTATTATAATTTATTCTTATACCGCCCTCTTCTTTTTATATAATTTTTATCGATTTTATCCTAACTTTACCCCTTTCGTAGGAAGGATTCGATAATATTATAACTATTATATATAAATTTTCCCGAAAAGTGACCGCGATTCTAGGAAAATTAATATAAAAGGTAGAGTAATAAATAAATATATTATTATATCGTTTATATTTAGTGGACTAGGGTATTCCGAAGGTTATTTTTTCCGATCGCGATTATAAATTTATAAATACCCTATAGAAGGCTCTATTTAATAAATTTAGAGTAAATTTAATATTCTCTACTACCTATTATCTATAAACGGATGAATTAAATAAACGTATAAATTAGATTATTAAAATTATATTATAATTCTAGATCGTTACTTTATAAAACCTTAAAGCCTAGGAAAAGATACTATCTTTTATAATTATATAATATAATAATACGTTTTTTTAGCCCATTAACTATACTCTAAATAAAATAACTTTCGGTTTTATTATTAATAACGCGTTAAATTTAGGAAGTTAAGAGAATAATATTTTATTAAAGAAATTAATACGTATTTAAACTTCGGATATAATTATCTTTATTTAAATATACGATAAAGAGTATTATAATTATATTTATTATCTCTAGTATTTTTATAAAGAGGACTACGCCTTACTACGCCTATATAAAGATTATAATATTCTAGTAAATAAACTTACTAGTCGTAAATATAATTAATAAATAATTTATTTATTCAAGGTTCTTAATCGTATCGGTAAACTTATATACTACTTTAATATCCCGGAAAATTAGAAGATTTATAATATATTTTTAATAATATAATTAGAGTAGTATTTATTACTAGATTAGGACTCTTTTAAATATCTATGACCTATAAATCTTAAAGTAGTAGAAACCGAGCGAGACGATTTAGAGTTAGAATAAAAACTAGAGTATATCCTTAATAGCCGCGTTATTAAAAAGAGGAAGAGTTACGCTACCGAATACCTTCTATCCTAGAAAGACTAGGGATTTATATAAAACTATTAAATAAACGTAAAGAATATTTTCGCGGACGAATTTATTAAGGAATATAAATAATAGGCTAGATATTAAGCTAAATTCTTCTTCTAGGGTCGATAATTTTAGAAGTATAATTATATTTCTTTTTTATATTATCGCCCTTTACCTACTCTTATTAAGAAATAATTATTATATTAAATCTATTTATCGAGCTCTATTTAGAGTACGGGTATTATAATAATATTAAAGGGGTATTATATTAAGAATTAGTAAAACTACTTTTTAATAATTTTAAATTATTCGCCTAGTCGTATATAGAGCTATATAACCCGAATATTTTAATAATATATTACTTATATACTCCCCTATATAGATTTAAATATATATTTTTCGTTATCGCTACTTCTTAACCAGGTAGTATATTTATAAAGGAAAAAACTTCGGATAATATATTAATTATATAATTATTTAACCGAATCGGGACTAGCTCCGCGTTAAAATAATCTTAATTCTAAAAGTATTATTAAATAACTTTCCCTAGCTAGCTAGATTTATATTAAGATTTTATTTTTCTAATATATATTCAGGGCCCTAGTCCTTTAGTATTAATACTTTTATAATATTATATATATACGCCCCTATTTTATTAATATTATAGTTTTTATTATTAATTATTTACGTTATCCTTATACCCCCCTATCGCTTTACCTCGTTATCGCGATTTTAATACCAAGTTTTACGACTCTATATTAAACTTTAAGACTCTACGGGCCTACCCGTAATCGGTCGATAATTTAAAATATATATTTCTTACTTATTTACTTCTATATATAGACGTTATTTACGTTATTATTTACGATACCCTATATAAACGTATTAACGAGGGCGTTAACTTCTTTCTTTTAAAAGGGGCGATTTATTACGGGGTAGATTTTAATAAAAGTATTATTATAAATATTTATTAAGATAGCGGGCTAAGCCCTACCGCTAGCCCTATCGAGACTAGAGTAATACTAGGATTCTAATATATTAAAACCAAATCCTCTATAGAATAATTAATATCTTTTATATTATTTACTATTATATTAACCTCTTATTAAATATATATTAATATAATAAAGTAACTAGATTAATTCTATAAATATTAAATATATTAAATTCTAATAAATCTTCGATCTAATAATTATAATTTTCTAGGATAATTAAGATTATTTATAATATATAATATTATAACGATTAATAAAGCCGCGTTAATAAATTATTTTTAAATAATTTATATTTTCCTCTTATTTCTAGAATTTATTTAATTATTTATTAAATTACTCGGATATTTTAATATCCGATTCTTTTATTTTCTAATCTTTTTTAATTATATTTATCTTTATAACTAATTTTATTTAATAATTATTTTATCGTAGAATTTCTCTTTTTAATAATATTTAAATAAAAACTTCGATTTATATTATAATTTAAAAGATATAAAAATAGATATATTTAGAATTATTAATATCTTTAGTTAAGATTTATTATAAATATTGTAATAATATTAAATAATATTAAATAAGAAAGATTAATATAGTTTTTTTTTTTTTTTTTTTTAATTATATTATAATTAAAATAGAAGATTAAGAAACCTAGAATTAATCTATATTTAAATATTAATTAAAACTAATCCTTAATAATAAAGAATAGAAAAGATTAATATTATAATACCTAAAACTACTAGCGTAGAGCTAGTAGTTTAGTAATAATATAAAAGACGTAAAATAGTTACGGGGTTTAGTATTAAATAGTTTTTAAATCTTAAATTTAATAATAGAACTAATCTTTAAGGATTCTAATAAAACGGGGGAATATTAACTCGATATAAAATTATTAAGAGTTAAAATTCTACGATATTAAGGCTAGAACCCCGTATCGATAAATAATAATATTATAGAGGTAGCGGGGCGTAGGTATATATAATATATTAATATCTTTAACGAGGTATAAATATATATAATATATTACTATTTTATAATTATTTCTTTTTTTAAACTTTAGTCCCTAGGTACCTATTAAGTTATAGTATTTAAAATATTTATAATGATATAAAAGTAAATATAAAGTCTTAGTGGGAAAATAATCTTTATATTTAAATAATAGAATTAATCTCTAAAGAGTTAGAGCGAGGGCTCCGAGTTTTTTATTTCTAAAAAAGACTCCGGAGTACTAGAAACTATAATATAATATTATAATATAAATAGCGTAACCACGCCGTATACTCTTTATATAGGATTTATATATTATATTTAGTAATTATTATAAAGTTGATTTTGGTATAATATAATAATTACCTCCCCTTCTAGGGGTTTCGCCCTCGAAACTAGTAAATACTAGTTTAATACTTTAATATTTCAACGAAAGAGTATAATATAAAAGAATCTAAATTTAATAGGGTATATACGTAACGCCTACGCCTCCTATCTAATTCTATTAATATCCTATTTTAATAGTAGTAATATATTAATAAAAAACCTCTAAACCTAGTAAGAAAAAGAGAGGGAAATAAATTATATTTTAAAATTAATAATACGTTATATATATCTCGCGTACTAGTATAGTTATATAGTTATAAATTATATTAAATATTTAATAAAAACTTTAAAACCTAAAGAGAAAAGTAAAAGAAAGAATATTATAATCGCCGTTAAAAATTATAAACCTTTACTACTAGTAGGGCTTTAGCGATATCGGCGGTAGAATAAATTATTCTACTTTATTATTTAGGAAGAACTTTAGTTATAAAAGTAAATATATATAAATAACGGTTTTAATATAGATATAAAACCTTCGTTAATCTTTAAGTTTTTTTTCTTTTATAATATCCCACTATCTTCTATATATATAAATTTCTATATATTACTATTAATAACTATATTATATTCAGATTTTTATTAATTTATAATAGTCTCGGCCGTATCTTTAAACTCTTTCTTCGAGGTTATAAATATTATATATACGTTCCGTAGGTAAGGCTAGAGTTAATATATTATAATTTAAATAAATCTTTCTTTTCTTCTTTTAAATTCTTTCTTTAATTTTATAATTATTAAAATAAATAAATAATTTATTCTATTTTTAAATAAAGTATTTATTTATATTTTAAAAGAATTAATATTATCGTAATATTTATTTTATTTTTAAATTATTAGTTTTATACTTTATTTTATTAGCGACGCGTATATAACTAAATTACTTTAATACTTAATATATTAGTTTAATCTCTACGATATACGATATTAATAATAATATTTAGATATTTAATACGTTTTTAACTTTTATTCTTTATAAAATAACCGCCCGCTCTACTCCTACCCCGCCTTTATCCGTATTTTTATACCTCCGTTATTTTAAGCGGATAAACCTAGATAATTATATCCTATATAAAAAAGTATTATATATAAAGTATATTTATTATATAAAGAATAAGTACCTATATAATTTTATAAATTACTAGTATTCCGAAACTAAATTATATTAATATATTTAGATTCCGTTTAAATTTTATACTTTTATAAATTTTCTTTTTAATTATTTAGAACGCCGAGATCTTAACGAGTATCTTCGCGAGTATATTATTAGGTATATAAAAGATATTATAACTTTCCTTCGGGAGATTAAATTTAAAAGTAGTAATATTAAAAAAAGGAAGAATATATTATAATTAATATCTCGGTTTATTATAAACGTCGAGGGTATAAATAATATCTTTTATACTCTCGTAAATTAATATAGTTTAGATACGATTTATATATTAATAATCTTTTAAGGAGAGATTATTACCTAGGATATAAATATACTTTAAAATAAAATTATATAATATTAATTTAATAATTTTCTCGAATCGATAAATAAAAATAAAGCCGATTATAAAACGGAAGATAAGACTTATATATAATATATATAAAATATCTTTAAATATAACTTTTCTCCCGGCCTTAATCCCGTTACCGACTAATTTAATATACTTATTATTAACGATCTCGATATTATTAATTTTATTTTATTCTTTAATAGTATATAAAAAGTTATAGTATCTAGTCGTAAAACTCTTTTAATTAAAAATATAATAAAGCCTCGCCCTTAATATAACGGTATAAAGAGTACGAGTCGTTATATTTTAAATAAATTAATATCTTCTCGCGAGGCTTCTAAAGAAGAAGTTAAAAATAAGATTAATAATTTTAATCTTAATTTTATTTCTACCCCTCGTTTTTTAATTCGACTTCCCGGCCTCGGCTTTACTCGTAAATAACCGAGTTTTAATATTAAGAAAACTAATTATTTTAGATATAAATCTACCTATAAATACCCCGTTAACCGTAAAGATATATCTCGCTCGAAGTCTATTAATAAAAAGTAACTAATAGTAATTAATAATTAATAATATTTCTTTTTCCTACTCTTTACTTTCTATATCTTTTCTATTTTCGTATTCTTTTCGAATAATTCTTATAGTTCTAGCGCGTTATCTAAAGTATCTATATTAATTTATTTATTAAAGGTCTTTAGTTATCCTAGTTATTTTATAAAATAAAATACCTCGCCCTTTATTTTCTTCTTTTTTAGTATCTTTTCTACTTCTTATTCGTTTATATTATTTATTAATTCCGGTAGAGGTATATTAAGAATCGAAATATTATTTTATCGTTAATAATATAACTCTAGAAATAATATATAGAAAATATTATAAATATAATAACTAGTTAATAATCCTAGGCGGTATATTTATATTCCGACGGTATCTAAAATTTTAAATAATTTAATTACTTTATAAAAGAGCTTCTTATTTAATTATTTTTATATTAAATTTTTAATTAATAATAATATAAAGTTATTTATATTAAATAATTTCGGTTTATATCTTTTATTATAGTTATATTTCTACGCCTCGACCGCGATAATTTATACTTTTATTAGGTACTCTCTTAAAGTATTTAATTTTTTTATTTTTTTTTATACCGACGGCACTTCTCCCCCGTATATCTCGCCCTCGAGACGCGGTTTAAGAGATAGATTATAACTATATATAACTATAAATAATATTTATTTTATTATCGTATACTATATACTATAGTATATTTATTTTATTATAAATAAAAGTACTATTTAATTATTTTACTCGCTTAAATAGAAGGTTTTTAAATAATATTCTAGGGTTTAATTCTAGCGTTTTATTTAATTATTTATTTATAGATAAAATACGGTATTTAGGCGCTTTTTAATTTTTATTAAATAATATACCTCTAACTAAAACGTATTTATAAAGATAGAACCTCTATTAGAAATAATCTTATTAAGAACTCTAAACTTTAGGATAATTTCTTTAAATATTAATTCTTTTAATCTTATAGAGTCGATTATTTTTATAATTAAGATATATTATAATATCTTTATATATTTATTTATAACTATAAGGACCGTATTATAAACGCGTTTATATTATTTATTTAAAGCTAAATTAGTAATAAAATTTATTATAATTTCCTTCTACGGCCCCGTAGGATATAATAGAGAATTAATTTTATTATAAAGATAGTATCGATATACCTTAACCCGCTAGTATATATTATATATATCGATATATTCTTATACGTCGGCCTTAAGAGTACTCTAGAAATATTTTCTAATAAATAACTCTATTATTTTTTTAATACTAAAATACCCCGTTAATATATTATTATAATATTATTCTAATAACTCTTCGCGGACTAATTCTTCTTTAAATATATAAATTTTACTATTATATTTAAAAATTAATATAGAATTTAAAGTTTATACTTCGGCGGAACGCTAGTAATCCGCTTATATAATTTCGGCGATTTTTATTTACGAGAAGAAATTATCCTTTTATAAAACGCGAATTATTTTAATTATTAATAAACTCTTAGTATTATAAACCGTTTCGTAAAGTATTATTAATTTAATAATAATACATAGAATAAATAGTCTATAGCCTATAGTTCTAGTAATAGAGTTAAATAATTCCTTTATTATATCGTAATTAATTTAAATAAACGTCTCGTCTAAATTCTTTAAAATTTCTTATCTAAATATTAACTCTTTAGGCCTAGATAAATATACTACCGAAAAATATATCTTTTTTATAGTAAACTTTAAAGACCCTAATAATATAAATTTTATATATACTAAATTTTATATAATATTTACGGATATATTATTTAACGCCGGCGAAATATTATCTATATTTAAATCTTCTATATTTACGAACGTATTTTATATTATAATAAAAATAGGGCCTTAACTAGTACCTTTTAAATTTAATAATTTTCATTATAATATAAATAATATATTATCTAAAAAGTTATCCTAGTCTTTATAATTAAAATAACGCGAGGGGTTATCGATTAAATTACTTTTCCTAGAATAATATAAAATTAAGAAATTAAAAAATAAAAGTTTTATTACCTAACGCGCCTAACGGTTATTTAATTATTTAATATTTATAAAACTCTTTAAGTTATTATAATTAATTAAGACTTCTACTTTATATAAATTACCTTTAAGGTAGTATCGTTATTATTTAAATATTATAATAATTATAAGGAGTTTCTTATTATAAATCTTATATCGAATTTCTAAACCTTATATTTTACGGGACTAGAAAGCGACGGGATATTATTTATTATTATTTTATAATTATATTAAAATCGTAGTTATAATAAAATTAAAAATATTTATCTTAATCCGAATTTTTAATTCTAGATTAAAATATACTAGAATAAGTATATATAAAAATAAATCGCGAAGTAAATAAAACGTTTACTCTACCTCTTTAAATTATTTAAATAAACTAAATTTTTTATTATCTTAACTACTTTTTAATAGACCCGTTAATAGGCCTATTATCTATAAATAATAATAAATAAATTAATAATAAAGATTAATAAAGTTTAAAAATATTTATATATTATAAAAGGACTTTGGTTTTGGCTAGGACTAAATTATATTAATTTTATATTCGTTTATTAATATACCTTCGGTATTTATAATAAAAACCGATTAAAGAGTTTATATTTCTTAAGACTCGCGAATAAAGAATATTTTTATAAGCGTTCGAGTATTTATTATATATAATTAATATACTCCTCTTTTAAATTTAAATAAATTAGGATATTATTTAAATAAATAATATAAAATATATTTATTAAACCCGTTAACGATTTATTAATATAAGTTTAAAAAGTAGTAGGTATATTCGTTAAACTAAATAATATTATTATATATTCGAAAAGATTATACCGCGTACGAAATATTATCTTCTATTTATCGCCTTCTTTAATTTTTATTTAATAATAAATATTTTTTAAATTAAACTTCGTAAATTATATAGCGCTATTTAGGCGGTCTAATATTTTATTAATTAAAAATAACGGGTAGCGATTCTTAATAATAATTTTATTAAAACCTCGGTAATCGATATATAGTTATAGTTTATTATTCTTTTTTAAAATAAAAAGGATAGGAGCCCTAGCGGGGTTTACGGAGTATTTAATTTAACTCTTTATTAGGGCGTCGTCTAGGTATCTCTTTAACTTTATTAATTTTAAATTCGATAAATTATAAAGAGGCCCGTATAGCGGGTTACTCTTTATATTAATTATATAATCGTTACTCTTATATAATAATAATCGACCTATTTCTTTATTTAAAAAAATATCGTTAAAATCTATAAATTCGTTAAAAAGCGTAGGCGGTACGATAATGAAACTATTAAAAAACATTATATTAATGGTAGTATCGCCTTTCTTAACTTTATTTTTATTAATAAAATCTTGATTAAAGGGACTAGCTTTAATATAAATTAATATATATATAATTAACTACGTCCTTAATAATTTTATAAAATCCTTAAATAATTTTAATATATACGTATTTAGCGCGATATCGAACTATTAAATATATATATTATAGTCGGTTTAAATCTTTTTCTTTTTTATAACTAGTATATTTATAATAATAAACGAGTCTTTTTTATTAATAGAATAAAAGCTATTATTATACTCCCTAGTTTATCTTTATAAATTAATTAACCGGTAAATAATATTATAAATATTATAATAATAAATAGATTACCCGTTTATTTATTTAAAAGTCGGTAACGACTCGCTCTCGAGATATTTTAAATTATACTATTATATAAATATTTTATTAATAATATTTATCTCCGCTTTTAAATCTTTATCCATTTTAATACGAATAATTTTTATATCGATATTAATTAAGTTCGTAATAACTTCGTTATCGATATTTATATTCGGTCGGGTTTTTATTTCTTTTTATTCCCTTAAAATAAAGATTTCCTTAAGAGTTTATTATTTTTTAACTCGGCGGTATAATCGCCGATATAATTAATAATTTTTATTCTTTTCTTTAGATATTTATTAAAGTAGTAGCCGAATTTATAATAATTAAAATATTTAATATCCTTAAAATTCTTATCGCTCGCGCGAGTCGTATATATTTTATTTATATTTTTATAACTACTATTATTAGAACCTTATCTTTTTATATTAGATTTATTTTTATTATTTCCGCCCTTTAATTTTTTTTATACTTTTTCCGAGGTTTTAATTAATTATCTTAATTATTATTTTATATCTTAAAGTCTCGATTAAGATTACGTTCGTAATATATTATAAACGATATAAATTCGATTCGTTTAATAAAAATACTTTAGGCTCGGTTAACTTCTTTTATAATATTAAATCTTAAACGGGTTATTAAATAAATTATTTATTATTCTTTATTATAAGGAGGTAGTTCGATTTTTAGAGTATTAAAATAAATATCGAAATCTTATATTAATTAATTATTCCTTTAACGAATATATTAATATTTAAAATTTATATTTATAACTCGGTTTAAAGGGTCCTCGATTACGTTAAATAAATAATGCGTAAAGAACTTTTATATTAATATATCTACTAAATAAAATTCTTTATATTTATTTTATAACTTCTTAATTTACCCTTTTAAATAAGGTATTATATATAAAATCTTCTTTTTATTTATTCGAAAATTTATAGGTATTAAACGGAAAGTAATCTTTATATTATAAATTTATTCTTAATAATTTTATAGATTCTTCGTATAAAAATTTTATAATTTCGATAATCGTAAATTACCTTAATTTATATTAAGACCGATTTAATTATAATCTACCGTCGGGCCGTTTTCGTCTTTTATATTTAATTTTTAAAGATTGTTTTCGATTTCTTTATCTCCTTCCCCTATAATAATACGTCGTAAGTTTTAATATTCTTTTAAATTATAATAATAGAGGCCTCTTTCTCGAGCGCTTTTTATTTATATTTTAATTCTATAAATTATTAATTTATTATAAGATTAATATTCTTCGGTAAATCTCTTATATTTTTATTTAAAGTATTAATCCTATACGTTTCGCCTTCGGGACGATTATTTTTAAAAAAATCTTTTATACTTTTAACGGATTATTATTTAAAAAGATTAAAAAAGATTAAAATTATTAAATTATAATATTTAAAATATTTATAATAATATAAAAATAAATATAAAGTCTTAGTAAGAAAAGAATCTTTATATTTAAATAATAGAATTAATTTTTAAAGAGTTAGAGCGAGGGCTCTAAATCTTTTATTTCTAAAAAAGACTCTAAAGTACTAGAAACTATAATATAATACTATAATATAAATAGCGTAACCACGCCGTATACTCCTTATATAGGATTTATATATAGGATTTAATAGTTATTATAAAGTTAGTTTTAATATAATATAATAGTATTTAAATACTTTAGTTAAAAAATATTTATTAAAAAATCTTTAAACCCCCTAAAAGAAATAAGGGAAAAGAGTTATTTAATATAATAATATTACTATACGGTAACCTAAATATAAAATTATATACTTAATTCTTTAATACCTATAGTACTAGTTACGGAATAGTATTTAGTTAATTAGTCGAAATTTATTAAAAAACCTTTAAACCCCTTAAAGGAAATAAGGGAAAAAAGTTTTCTAATTTATACTATCGGTTCTATAGCGCTAATATATAGTATTAGTCGCGGAGCGACACGAAACTATTTCCTATAATACTATTATATAATACTAGTAACGGAAGAGTAATACTACTAAATTACCTCTATTATATAATAGTATTAGTAGTAAATAAATAATCTATTTATAAAACTATCCCTATAGTATTAATATATAATAATAGTAGTTAATTAAATAATATTTCTTTTATCCCTACTATACTATTATATATAATAGTAGTAGAGCGAAATAGTATATACTATCGTTCCTATAGCGCTTATAGTACTTATAGTAAATATAGTATATTAGATTATTCCTATAGTACTCATAGTATTAGTAGTAGAATAGTAGTAACTACTCTTACTATATACTCTTATTATACTATAAAAATACTAGTAGTAAAATATTATATATAAATAATATAGCCCTAATATTATACCTAGAGATTAGTAATAATATAACTATTATAATAACGATTATATCTATTAATAAAAGCGAGGTAGCGGAGCGGAGGCGCGTATTAACGTATTATAATAATAAGATATTTAGCGCGACGGTTTATTATTAAAATAAACTTACTCGTTTATTTATTTTCTCTCTTCGTAACTCCTTTAGTCTTTTTTATATATTATTACTCTAGCTCTATAATAGCGTTCTAGTATTATAATTAATATATAAATAATACTCTCGTTATATATAGTTTTTTTCTAACTCTATAAATAGCTCCTATTTACCGATAGTATTAATTAATTTATATTAATTATTCTAGTTATAAATATACATCGGCAAGTCCGGAAAAACAGTTCTACAAAATCGCTACTTAATCGGTGCAAAATGCGCATTTTGCAGCCTTGGTAAATCTTGGCGCCAAGATTTTTAAGTTAGAGTTAAGGTCTGCGCGGGAGCGCTAAACTTAATCCTAAAAGTAGCTTTATAGCCCTATAAGGTAACGCTAGTAAAAATCTAACTAAAAATTCGGAATCTAGGCTAAAAATAGATTTAGTAAGATATTTATATTCCTTTATAGGGGCCCTAGTCTAGATACTATAAAAAGTCAAAGTTAAAAAAAAAAAAAAAAAAGTTGCTAAATCGGTGTAATATCGCTGCTTAATCGGTGCATAATATACTTAGAATACGGGACATGAGCAGATACGCATTTCTAGTATTTTATACAATTTCGGTACAAAATACGCAAAATCGGGGTTTCCGGACTTGCCGATATACTAGTAAATATAACTAGTCCGTTATTAGCGCGACTGCGTAATATTAATTATAATAATAATTTATTATATTTTATAACTCCCTTACCGGGTTTATTTCTACTAATTTAATAATAATTATATTCGAGGTACGTCCCCTTTTTATATACTTTATTATATTAATTACTACGGAATCGACTATTACGTAAAGATAAATCATGATTATAAACTCTAAAATAATATATATTAATAATAATAAATCCCTAAATCTTTCCGAAGGAAAGTAAGGAGGTTTATATATTAATATATTTATATCGGTAATAAGACTCTTAAAAAAGATCGTAAATATAATTTAATAAATAAGTAAATCATTTAATAATATAAGAAATATAGTAAAACGATAATAATTAGTAAGTAAACTCCTATTATAATCGCTAAACTATAGAATTAATTAACGGCGGCGAACTAGCGTATTAAGAAATTAAAGATAATAAATAAAATTCTCGAAAAAAAAATCGAGAGTTTCCGTTAATATAAATAAAACCTAGAGAGTCCCGAGGAAAATAATATTCTTAAAGATTATACTAGGGAGACTATATCTTCTTCTAATAATTCCGATAATAATTAAATCTTTCGTATAATATAATAGTAATATCGAATTCTTTTTTTCTTAAATCGGCGTTAACTAAACTTACCTAGATATATTATTTAATAATATATTTTAGGTATTTATATAAACTATATTTAAAATAAAAATATTCTTATAAATACGATATCTTATCGCTATCGTATATAAATAGTTTAATAATAAATTGAATTTAGTTATACCCTAAAACTATATAATAAAATTATAAATATAGAGGAGAACGTCCGTTATATAAATATTAATATAAAAATAATAATATTTACTTTTAATATCGGCTCCGTTTATTCCGCCTTATTATTTTATACGGCTAGGTAATCTCTTTAGTAATATTTATATATTTATATTTATTACCCGCCTATTTAAAGATTTTAATTAATTTATTAATATTAATAAACTCTTCGTTTAATAATTAATAATTATATTCTTCGCCCTAATTAATTTATTTAACTTTATATTAAATACTTTCTCTATTCTCAATTTTATTAATTACCTCTTCTACTTTTTATAACTTATTATTATTAATAAATTCGGGGGCTTATATAAAAGATTCCGCCGTATTAATATAATCGCGAAGATAATATAATTTAAATAACGATATATAAAAAATATTATAAATTCTATATATAGAAGGTAGTAATAGGCGGTAAATTTATACTTTTATTTTATTAATAATCCTAAAGGGCCTTATAAACTTATAGGACAATTTCTTATTTAGGTATTTTTACTTTAAGTTCTTTATTATTAATATAATTAAATCGCTAATTTTATAACTTTATAGTTTATATATTTTATTATATTATTTAATTTAGTATTCGGTAGCGCTTTAAAGGTACTTTATAACTTTATTTTTTAAAACTTATAACTATTATATTTTATTATTTATAATTAGTACTCTTTCTTCCCTAGAGTCGTCCTCGACCTCCTAGCGGATTTTAAAATAATAACCGTATATATAAAAAAATAACGTCGTTCCGACGGCGGTACTCTAATTATTATTTATTAAAAATTCTATTATAGGTAGTAATCTAGCCTAATTAATTTATTTATTATTAATAAATATATATAAATAATACTCTAGTATTTAATTTTAATACTTTATCTATTTATCCGTTTAAGGGTAAAAGATAGTATTTAGGTATTATTTAATTTTCGAATAAAAATATATAACTAATTAGAAGGCGCTCGTAAAAATAGAGCCTCTATCGTTAATAATACTATTAAGTATATTATAGTGGTAAATAATTTTAAAATAAAATACTTCCGCTAGTTAAATAATATTGATTTTAATAATTATAGATATATACCTAATTATTTTAATAAATCGATTTATAATAATAAAGATAATATTATAAACGGTATCTCTATATTTACTAGGCGGTAAACTAGTTATAAAATTTATAAAAATTTCCTTCTATAATTAAATAATAATAAGAAGCGAATTTAATTCGTTATATAAATAATATCGCGGCGCCTTCGTCCGTTAATATATATCGTAAGTTTTAATATAGTTTATAACTTATTTTAAGCTACCCTCCTAAAAGAATTTTCGGGTAAATAATCTATATAACTTCGTAGCGTTAAAATAACCTATTAAAGAATTATTATAATATTTCTTTATAAACTCTTCCCTTAAAGCTTTATCTCTTAATATAAAAAAATAATTATTATATCTTAATAATCCCTCGGAGTTTATAATTTATACTTTATTCTTTATATAACGGCGGTTCTTTAATATATTCGCTTTAGTTCGAAAAGAGTTTACCTAATTATTATAAATTTATAATTCTCGAATTAATATTTTAATAGGTCTTTTAGGATTATTATATATAGTTTTAAATACTACTATAATATCCCGCTTTAAAATTACTGCTTTTAACTTTATAATTTAAAAAGTAGAGGTTATAATTACTTTTTTTTTTTTTTTTTTTTTAATAATTAACCGTTAGTCTAAAGAGTAAGTTTATTCTAAAGTATTAATAATAATTTAATATTTAACGGCGATACTCTCTTATAATTAAAGCGCCGTAATAGTATATTAATAAGATTTAATTTTCTAGCCCGATAAAAGATTTTAAAGTTATAAATAGTTAATTTAAATACCTAACGGCCCTATTTAAAATGTAACTCTTTCTATTTTATAAAACTCTTTAGGTTATTATAATTAATTTAGATTTTAATATAATAGAGGCTACTTTCTAGATAGTATTATTATTATTTTATTACTATTATAATAACGAGTAATTCTTAATTATAGGTCTTATAGTTCTATTTTAAAGAATTTAATTTCCGTAATTAGAATACTATAGAGTATTAATAATTATCTTTATCTTATTATAATAATATAGAGTTAAGACTAAAGTTAAAAGTATTTATCTTTATATATAATTATTTAGTTAAATTATAATAGTATAGAAAAAGCGCGTTTACGAATATATCTCGTAAAATCTAAAATACTTCCGTAGCGTCGTTTATTTATTTTAACGGATTTATTTTTTTATTTACTTTACTACCCTTAAATAGGTTAGTAAATAGTATAGTTATATTAAAATAATTATAAATAAACTACCTATAGAAGTTAACGAAGCCTTAAAAAATTTATACCTCTCGATAAATTTTTCGTTAAGGTTATTCTTTAATAGTTTTAATATATTCTAGGTCTATAACTACCTTATTAATAAATATAATAAAATTTAAAAACTCGACTATTTCGGTATTAAATTAGTATTTCTTAAAGTTAATAAATAGCTAGAATTAATATAATTATTTTAATATTTATTTAATATACCGTTAATATTCCGCCGGATTAATACTATAAATTAGAATATTATCTAGATATATTATATACGTTATATTTACTAAATTTATAAATATATAGTTAATATAAGTTTAAAATATCGCCGGTGCGTTAGCGAGCCTAAAAGATATAATTAAATATTCGAAATAATTATAACGAGTTCGGAAAATAGTTTTCTATTTATCGCTTTCCTTAATCTAGATCCTATAATAAATATCCTTAAAATCTAATTTTATAAAGATTTTAGAACTATATAAACGGTCTAATATCTCGGTAATTAAGAGTAGCGGGTATCGATTTTTAATAATTATTATATTTAAACCCTAGTAATTAATATAAAGATATAGTTTATTATTCTTTTTAAATATAAAAAGAATAAGTATTTTAATTAAAAAGATTAAATAACGGATTTAGTTTTTATAAAATAAGAATTCTAAATAATATTATAACTCTGATAATTTAATTTAAAATAAATTATAAAAAGGTTTATAGGGTAGTTCTTTATTAACCTCTATTTTAATAACGTAATTCCTCTATTTAAAAGTAGGTAGAATACTCGCCTTTTTATTAAAAAAAATATTATAAAACTTTATAAATTTCTTAAGAATCTTTAGGTTAGGAAGTTCTTCCTATTTACTTTATATTATCGTAATATATACGACCGCGAATATATTTAGTTTATTTTTAAAACTACTAGTGAATGTAGCCGGTTCTTTAATTTATAAATTACTAGAATTAATTTTAAACCGCTATTAATCCGCCTTAAAATTTATTTAAAATTTTTAATTAATATAATTTAAGTATATTTAGAATAATATTTAAATTTTTAAAGTCTATAATATAAAATAAAGTATTATATTTATACTCTTAAACTTAACTATCGATTATTTAATAATTTAATTAATACGCGTTATAGTAATATATACTTTGCCCGTTAATTACTTTAACTAGTAGTAAAGTAGTATTATAAAATTCTAAATCGTTTTTAACAACGAACTATTATAAAATAAAATTAATTTATACTTTAGAGTTAATTAAAGTAATAAATTATTTAACTTTATTTTAAAGAGTAATTTAACCCTTAGAAAGAATAAAAGAGTATATCTTTATTAATTATTTTTCTTACTCTTTTTCCGAGGCGTAAATTAGGTTTAATCGTTTTTTATTAATACCGCGCCGACGTATATAATTAATTAATTTATATTGGGATATCTAGGTTTAATATAATTTTCTATTCTATAATAATAATAAATAATCTTATTATACGAAGAATTAATAATATTAATTTTACGCTTATTACCCTTCTCTTTTAAATATATTTATTTAATATTATCGTTAGTATTAGATTTAATAATTCGGTTTATTATAAATTTTTCTTTATTAAGGTTCTTTAATTAAGAACCCGAATTAGAATTAAAACCGCCTATTAATTATATATACTCTAGATTCTTTTTTTATATAATAATTTTAAATAAGAATTTCTTCCTTTTAAATAAATATATTATTAATATTAAGAATCTTATTTTTAAATTTAGATTTAAATTTAGTTAAAAAGAAATTTACTTTATATTCCTCCGAAAACGGGGGTAATTAAATCTTTATTTCTTTAAAATAAACCTTGAATAACGATATCTTTTAATAAAGTTATTATTTAGTTTCCTCCTACTTTTTATAGGCGAGGAGATAATAGTTAATTAAATCTATTATTAAATTAAAAAGAAACTTCTTAAAAAAGCTAAATATAATATTAATTAAATTATATAAATCCTAGTATTTATATTACTACGTTAAAGGGTTACTTTCTAACGAGTTTATATAATATATAATTCTTAAATAGTCGGTAGTAAAATATTTAAAATTAATTAAAAATTTAATATTTACGTCGCGGAATTAGTATAAATATTTACCTTCGCTCGTATCTTTATAAAAATATATTTTATTAAAACGTAGTATTTTCGCCCTAATAAAGATATCTCTATTAAATATAATTAAATTTATTATTATTCCTCCGGTAGGTATAATAATTAAGGGACCTTTATTATAAATAATAAATTCCTTTAATACTCCGCTAGCGGGCGTAGAAATAATAGGATTATATAATTTTTGATTTTAAATTTATAATATCTCTAACTCTTATTATTATTTAAGGCGACGGTTTTCTTTTTTAATAATTTTAAACTATATATCTAAAGTCTCTTCGGGGGTAATAATACCTTCGAATTTATTATTATCTTTATAAAAGGGGTCGTTAGAGGGGGCTTAATTAATATTATTATTATTAAATTCTTCTAGACGTCTCGAGGTTAAACCCGATATTATAATAATAATAAACCTTTTCTTTAGAAAAGTTTAAAAGATTAAAATCATAATACCTAAAACCGTTAGCGTAGAGCTAGCGGCTTAATAATAATATAAAAGATATAAAATAATTACGAGGTTTAGTATTAAGTAATTTTTAAATCCTAAATTTAATAGTAGAATTAATCTCTAAGAATTCTAATAAAACGGGGGAATATTAACTCGATATAAAATTATTAAAAGTTAAAACCCCGCGATATTAAAGCTAGAACTCTATATCGATAAATAATAATATTATAGAGGTAACGGGGCGTAGGTATATATAATATATTAATATTTTTAACGGGGCGTAAATATATATAATATACTACTATTTTATAAATATATAATATACTAACTAGTAAGAAGAGGAAATAAGTTATTAATAAATTAGAGTTTTTAACTAACGAGGTTTCTTTAATAATTAATAGGCGCCGCTAATAACCCTATTAAAAGAGTATTCGCGGAACTCCCTTATTAATAAAATAATTTTACTAGAGTAGGTATATAAATTAATTAATTAATTAATTAATAAATAATATATATTACTAGATATTTTATAAGTAAAGAAGAGAAATAAACCTCGAATTAATATTTATTTATATTAAATTTAAAATAAAGGACTCGAGGTTATTTAATTAATAAATAAAGAATAAAAAAGATCGAGAAAGAGTTAAATAAAATCCCTAATATAATAAAATTAGAGAGTTATTTTAAAAATCGTTTTAAGATAGAGATTTGAATAAATTTAATTAAAAAGTAATCCGACGAGTAGAAAAAACTTTAACGCGTAATAAAGAATAAATTAATTTATTAATTCAAAACTAATAAAGAATAACTTAATAGGCGAAGATCGATACTATTATTAAAAAATATATAGATTAATTATAATATTGATTTATATTATATTAATTTAATAGAAATAATATATAAGGAGATTTTTTAGAGTAAATATATTTATATTATTATAAAAATCGCCGGCGCGTCTTTAAGTAAAAAGATAATTATTAATAATAATTAAAATATAAACTATATAAGTAAAGAATCTCTAAAAGATTTAGAAATTTTATTAAAAATAATAAATTATATATTTTAAATTCGATCAAAAATAGACGAAGAGGAAAATTATAATATCGAGAAATATATCGAAAAAGAAAATTGAAAGTAAATTATTAATACTTTATTTATATTAATTTAATAAAGTATAGTATAAGTAATTTATAATAATTATCGACGATATTAAATTATAATATTCAAACGGTTATAAACGAAGATTATTACCCGAACTATATGGATTGTAACACTTCATCGATAAGCTAACATCCGAAATACAACCCCTGAGACAGCGACAGCAGCAACAATAACAGACACAAGGCGGACCAGAGGCGTCCGCTTTTCCAACCTTGAATGACGGAACGGGGGTTCCCTCTTCCCGAAAACAGTGCTGGAGCAAGTAGATGAGGAGCTGCGCAAGCACCTGAGCGCGCTCTCGTTAGAGCTTCTTGATCGTCTACGGCGGTATTGGAAATAATGATCAACCTTTCCCCTTTGATAGATTTCTCACGTCACATCATCCATAGAGCTCGTAGCCAGATCAGTCTCTTGTATTGCGAGCAAAAGTTGTCTAGGACCTTAAAACTCCGCACTGTATAATTAATACCAACGCCATGACACCAACGCCTAAAGGACTTGAGGCTAATTCTATGATTAAGAGTATAGTAATGCACTAAACTAAGCTTACGCCGTGACAGTTGCCGTTAGTAGTTGGTTCACTGCGTGCTTGCCCAATTCTCCTAACGTTCCCAGACCCAAGAGCTGGAGCACACTAATATCAGAACCGAAGGTCTGCCTCCACCAAGTTCGCATCTCCATGCTCACAAGCGAGTCCAAGCCAAGCTGGGCGAGTGGCAGCCTAACGTCTAACTCGTCCTCAGACCTCAGCAGCAGATTCATGAGCTGTTTACCGATCTCAAGAGAGATGTAGCTGACTGAATCGGGTTGACGAAGGGTGTCCGGGGCGTTCTTAGCTTTAGCGAGGAATGCTTTGAGGCTGTTACCGCCGGCTTCTTGGTCGTCGGTGCCCTCGCTAATATTGTGCCACACGGCCATCCTGATGTCTTTCTTCCACCACGAACGACTCTCTGGGCTGCTCAGAGAGACGGTTGAGCCGAAACCGGTAGCAAACGTATTCCGATGGACAAATAGTTCGCTTCGCGTGTTGACGTCTGACTTGGTCACTGGGTACGAGCTGGCGGCCGTGAATGCCTCGATCATCTCGGGCTGCGTGACGCCAGAGTAGCCGTTTGTGATCAGTCGCTGCAACAGCGCGTCGTCGCGTGCGGCGTATCCCATATCGGCGACCGCGCCAATATCGATGGACGATGCGACAAGGCCCATGTTGTTCCTATACTGGGCAAAAGCATCCAGGAATGTGTTTGCGCCGGCATAGTTGGATTGACCAGGTTGACCGTTGAGACCGGACATCGAAGAAAGGAAGACAAAGAAGTCAAGGTCGATGCCTGCGTCCATTATGACTTCGTGTAGGTACCACGCTCCCTTCACCTTGGGGTCTGAGACCTTGTTCCACTGCTCCAGCGTCAGGTTTCGGAACGATTCGTCTGCGAGGAGCATAGGAGCGTGCAAGACACCTTTCAGGTTCGGCGCTTGTTGGACTGCGTTAAAAATGTCGTTCTTGTTGATCAGGTTGCCTTTGACAAGGATGACTTCACAGCCCATGCTTTCCAGCTCCTTGATGGTATCAACATCTTCCGGCTTTGATCCGGGGTTTCTGGACAGGCAGACGAGGCGGCGAGCGCCATTCTCAACGAGATATCGGGCGACGACGGTGGCGATACCTCCGAGACCACCGGCCAGCAAGTATGAGGCTAAGCCATCCACCTTAATTTGATCAGCGGCCCGGATCGGGGTGCGGCCATTTTTGATCTTTCCATCTGCATCTCTCATCGTGAGCACGATCTTGCCTATATGCTGTCCTTGCTGCATATGCCGGAGAGCCTCCTCTGCGCTTGAGGCATCAAATGCGACACGAGGGCCGAGTGGAGTAATGTGGCCATCCTTCAAGAACCGCATGATCGATTGGAGCAGTCTACATCATTCATGGTTAGCTCATCGTTCCGTGTCAAATCGGATGAGGCATCTACTTACCCCTTGACCATCGGCTGTCTCCTAGCCATGAGTGCATCCAGGGAGACGCCACTGTAGCTGCGACCGCCCAGGAAGGGCTTCAGGTCCAGTTTGCCCGCGGTGATGAGATCCCTCTCGCCGATTTCGACCATTTTGCCAAACTCAGCGACACACTCCCATGTCGCGTGTAACAGATCACCCGACAACAAGTTGAGAGCCAAGTCTACCCCTTGCCCGTTGGTTTCGCGCTTTATACCCTCGACGAAGCTGGCGTCCCGCGAGTTGAAGATGCGGTTTTGGGGCAAGCCGAAGGTGGCCATCAGGTACTGTACCTTCTCTTCGCTGCCGACGGTTGCGTAGATCTCGGCTCCCGTCAACTTCGCGAGTTGCAGTGCAGCCATACCAACGCCCCCACAAGCACTGTGGATCAGAACAGACTAAAAGGTAAAGGTCAGACGAGCTCCTAGAAGGTCTTGAAGGTCTAATCGCTTACTTGTCTAGGTCGTAAATTGCCGATATTATAGAACGCTGCCATCGCAGTAGCGTATGCCGCTGGCATTGTCGCTGCCTCTTCGAATGAAAGTATGTCGGGAATCCTTTCGCAGAGTGCCTCAGGAGTGACAACGTGCGACGCAAAATTACCAGCACCCAAGCACATGACGCGGTCGCCGACAGCAAGGTCTTTGACCTCGGGACCGACGCGGGAGACCACACCGCTTGAATCCATACCCAAACCTCCTTCAGGATACGGGGCATGACCCAAGACTTCCGAAACGTCCTGTTAGGAACGTCAGTATTATCAGCGCGCATTGAAATAGGACTACAAACCTTGAAGCTTAGTCCGGCAGCAAAGACCTGGATCTCAACTTGGTTCCCAACCAGCTCTTTCGCTCCTCGTGACACCCAGCGCAATGAAGACAAGCGACCAGGCTTCTCTGCTTCAAGGGTCACTCGGCTGTCAGCGCTCGACTCCGATAGAGACTCATCCTTGAAGGAGAAAGGATAGATCCTCGGGACATGAACGATCCCGTTGAAGATAGCGTATTCGCAATCGGGCCTGAAGACTTCGTCTTCTTGCCTCCCCTGGAAGTGAGTAAACACATCGATAAATGTGTCTAGGGATGACTCCAAATTGTCAACTTCGCACGTTGCAAAGTCAAGGAACTCCTCGTTGCGGATGGAACGCGCCGCGCCGATGACTTGAGCGTACCTGGGATCGTTGCACTGCATCTGGCTGGGTCGGGTAACCCACAGGAGACCGGACTTTCCAAGGTTGACCAGAAGCTGTTGGAACGCCTTGAAGCGCGTCTCGCTAGTGTTTTCGAAAAAGGGAGCGCTCTCGTCAAGGACAGAGATGACATCTTGAGACTTGGGAAGCTCACCGCCCAGCTGGCATAGGTCGACTTTGTAGCCTCGGCTTTGCAGTTGTTGAGACAGAGCTTCGGCGCTCTTGACACCGTCATCAGACAGGATGGTCACAGCCTTGCTAATCGGTTTGGGGCTGGTGACTGCGGGCTTCGCGATCATAACGGCGTTCAGCTGGTGCGGCTCCTCGGAGTCGAGTACCGTGACCGGCGCGGCGAAGCCTGCGCGTTGCAGTTCAGACTGCCAGCGAGCTGGTTCCACGTACGGTTCATCGGAGCGCCCATCCTGCTCGCTGAGCCACCAATCGTCGAGAAGGCCAAATATGCAGTTGACCCACTTGGACTGCGAGTGAAGCTCTTGAAGAAGGAGCCTACCATTGGGTGCAAGTAGCTTGCGAACGTTGGCCAGGGACTCAGAGAGGCGCTTCGTGGCATGGATAGCATTGATGGCAACGATCAAGTCATACTCGCTGTTCTCAAATCCTTGCTCGGCCGGGTCCTTGCTGATGTCCAGCACACGGTACTCGATGTTTGAGAGTTCCTGGAACCGCTTCTTGGCGTTGGGCAAAGGGGCGGAGGAGGTATCAGTGTATGTGTACCTGGAATACATAGGCTTTCCGATCGGCAAGACCAAGTCCTTCATCATGGCAGCTGTCGACCCTCCCGTACTCGCGCCTATTTCTAGGATGCGAAGGTTGGGCTTGGCATGTGCCACGCTCTGGATAAATCTACTTCTGTCGACGGCGTTGCCTGAAGCGTAGAGCTTGCTAAGGTTGTCGTCATCCTCGAGAAGCTCTACCAGGGCCTTCTCACCGGAGAGCAACTGATCGATGTTTCTACCCAGCGTGAGGAGACTGTCAGCGCAGGCAGCAACTGGCGAATTAGCCATGCGATCTCCAAGGCCGTGGGCTTTATCAATGATGGTTTCATCGTCAAGCGCATGCATGGGATGATCCTTGCCAAGAGCTTGGAATTGACGGCTGATCCAAGCCGCAAAATGCTGGATCGTGGGGCTGTTCGACAAATTCGTCGCACTCTCGATGCGTCGCTGGAAGAAAATGACGCAGAGCAGACCCAGCTCATCCAGCAGAGGGCTCCACTCGTGACGAGGAATCTCGGGCTTGATGAGGGTGGCCTCGTCAAGGAAGTCTATATGCTGACGCCAGCTCACACGCGCGGTGATAGGGAGATGGTGCTTATTTTGCTTCTGGTCCTCCTCCAGGGGCTTGAAACGAGCCTCTGGTATATCCAAGACGACCTTGCCATCAGCGATACATTGGAAGTGGCCGCTAATGTCACCGGGTTGCACTTGCATCGACGCCGTTACCTTCATGTCCGCATCAGGAGTGCAGCGGGATATCTCCACGTGCTCGAGCAAGGTGGGCATTGCTGCACAATTTTCCACATCGATTTTGCCATAATTGGCAGCGATCAGGCCTGACTGGAGTGCCGCGTCGATTACCGTGGGGTGTAGGTGATAATGGTGCTCGTCTCCATTGAGGTCGTGGGTTAAATTGCTTGCTACCGTGCGGTCCACCGTTCCAGCTGTGATATTGTCAAGACGTTGGAATCTAGGTCCGTATTCCATTCCGGCTTTGGCCAAGGTATCAAACACCTTCTTTTTCTCCAGCTTTCGTGCCAGCGGCCCAGTATACTCAGCCTGGGCCGGCTTGTAGGGCCCGGCTGAGACCTGGCCAACGCAGTGCTTTACCCACATCTGACTATTGTGGGAGGCAATTGTGAACTCCCACCACTCACTGTCAAGTGCATCGTTAAGGCGGTACGGGCGGAGATTCGTAACTACTTCGGTGTCGACACCTTCCTTTAAGATTAGGGCTTGGCTGAGCACTACATGACGGAGTTTGTAGGAATCCTCGACGCCACTAAGTTGCCGTGTAGCTTCGCCAGCCATCGCTAGGTAGCCTGCAGCGGGGAAAATGATAGTGCCTTGGATCATGTGGTCTCGAAGCCAAGGTGCATCGTCTAGATTGATCAAGTTTCGCAAGCTCGGCTCGAAGCTGGTACTTTCAAGCTGGCGGCGACCCAGCAGTGGGTGTTTTGGAAATTGGGCAAATCGCCATTCTTTCGACATACGGGATTCGTACCACAGCTCATCGGCCTCGTGGTTCCAGGGATAGCGTGGCAGATCTGGAAGACATGTTCTAGCGGGGGTCAGAGTCTCATAGTCTATAGGGATGTTGAGCTCGAAAAGCTGGCCTACAGCCTTCAGATACGACTGGACACAGTCTTCGTTACGGGCCATCACCGACACATATGGTGGGGAGGCCGATGCCTCTGCAAAAACCTGTCTGGCAGGACCAGCGAGCGCTCCGTGAGGGCCGACTTCTAGGAATGCCGGGTTCTGGATGCGCTTCAGGATGCCAGCAACGGCGCGGCTGAAGAGCACGGGAGATTCGAGATTTTGCTGCCAGTACTTCGTGTCAAGGATGCGCTGTTCTGGCTCTCCCGAGCCTGTCACGCTGGAGAAAAAGGGTTTCATCGCTTGCTTGCCCTCCAGATGCGGCTTGATGGATGTGCAGTAGTCGCCTCCGATTTCCCGCATGTGGTAGGAGTGGTAGGCCTTCTCTACCTTGAGTAGCCTTGCTGTGATGTCCGGGAACTCCTCCTTAATGCGTGCGAGGACAGATTGGACTTCTTCGGCATCACCGGAGAGAGTCACGCTCTTGGGGGAGTTCTCACACCCCACGACACACTTAGGATGGCTCAAGAACCTTTCAACCTCACCCCAGCTCAGGCCTACCGCAGCCATGGCGCCCTTTCGGTTTTGAAGCTTCGCCGCCTGCCCACGCTGGTAGGCTCCGATGATAGCTTCCTTGGCTGTTAGAGCGCCAGCAGCGTACGCAGCAGCAAGTTCACCACTACTGTGGCCCACAACCGCTGCCGGCTCTACACCAATTGTCGCGAGCAGATCAACTAAACCAATCTGCACGGCGGTACACAGAGGTTGTGAGAGCTCAGCCTTCTGGACTTGCGATGTCTTGGATGACTTCTGAAGCTCTTTCTCGATCGTCCATCTTGGCGGGTCCGGAATCCCCTGCAGGTACTTGTCCAGAGTCTTCAAGGTCTTCTGGAATATGAGATCGTCGCGCAACAAAAGCTCCCGACCCATACGAGGCCACTGTGCACCTTGTCCGGTGAAGACCATAACCAGGTTCATGGCTTGGTTTGACATGTTGCCTGCAGACGTGGGGATATCGCTTCCACCGACGACCTTGAAAGCACGATGTGAGAGGTGCTCTCGTCTGTTGGCGAGCGTGTAAGCTAGATCATCAAGTTTGTCGGCCATATCTGGTCTCCTGGTGAGCCACTCCTCGTATCCGCTAGTCATGTTCTTCAAGGACGGGGCAGAACCGGCCGAGAACAGCAACAACTGCGGTACGTCCTCCACTCGCCCCTCCCGATTTGGCTTGGGGAGGTTGAAACTGGCCGCTGAATCCACGATAACGTGTGCATTGGAGCCACCGAGACCGAAACTATTAACGCTAACTCGCTCGTCTTTATCCGCAGGGAAAGGCGTCGGTTCGACGGGCACAGTTAGCTTCCACTCCTTGAATGGGATCCTCGGGTTCGGAATGTTGAACTTAATGTTAGGTGGAATGGTGCGGTTTTCCAGGGACATAACCGCCTTGATTAGAGAGACGAGACCAGAAGCACCCTCGGTATGGCCCACATTAGGCTTGACGGAAGTGATATGGATACCGTGATCTCCAAAAATGTTGGCGACTGCGCCGGTCTCAATGGGATCACCGACAGCAGTACCGGTCCCGTGGCATTCGAAGTACGCGGTCTTGGAGAAATCCGTAATACCCGCCAGTTCGTACGCTTTCCGGATCATAGCCTCGTGAGCGTCCGGGTTAGGCTGCGTAATTCCTTGCGTCTTGCCATCGGAGTTTGACATGGCGGCTCTAATGACGGCACGGACGGGGTTACCATCGCGGATAGCCGCATTCAAAGGCTTGACGTAGACGGCTGTGATGGCTTCGCCACGAGCGTATCCGTTCGCATCCGCAGAAAAGGTCTTGCATGAGCCATCGGGACCAAGAATGCCCTTTTCAGTCATCGACTGCGTCGTGCCAGGTGCCATAATCAAAGTGGAACCGGCTACAATGGCTCCTTCACAGACGCCTCGCTGCATGGCTGCACACGCGTCATTGAGGCCAATGAGCGCGGATGAACAGGCTGTGCGGATCGTCATGCTTGGTCCCGTGAGACCAAACTCGTACGAGATACGATTGCCGAGCATCCAGTCGTTATACCCATCGATTCGGTTTGCACCGTGGGAGAGCGGATCCCGATTCATCAGCTCTCCCCAGTCCTCACCCATGTTGCCGACATAGCAGCCAATCGCTTTCCCCCTGAAACTCACATCTCCCGCATCATCAAACGCCTCGCGTACAACCTCGAGCAATCGTCGCTGCTGCGGATCGGCATACTCGAGCTCCGCCCGGCTCAGCGAGAACCGCGAGGAGTCGAAGGCGCCCAATTTGACGCTCTCGTCCAGGAAGTACCCGTACTCGGACGCGATGGCGCCGGGCCGTTTGTCCGTCCTGTGGTACGCGGATATATTGTACCGTGACTCGGGCACTCGACTGCGCGCGTCGCCTTTGTTGATGAGGAAATCCCAGAATTCCTGAGGCGACGCGGAACCACCTGGGAGACGCAACGCCATCCCGCAGATGGCGATGGGGATGCTCGGTTCAATCTTGCTGGCATGGTCGGAGATGCCGGAGGAGGGAGTGGTGCCGTTCATGCCATGAACACCGTTAGTGTGGCCATCACCGTTCATGGCGTCGGTATGAGACGATCCATTCATGCCGTTGGTATGTGACAAATCGCTCACGCCGTTGATATGGGCATCACCGCTCAGGTGAGAGGTACCGTTTGTACCGTCTATGTGAGAGGCATCACTATTCGTGCCGTTCGTGTACGTACCATTTGTCCCTTTGGTGTCAGACGTACCGTTGACGCCGTTGGCGCGCGCGATATCAGTTGTGCCATGCATCATTCGTATTGGTCGACCCGTTGAATGGGTGGGTCATTCGCCGTGAGTGGATATGGCCGAGATCTCCACGAAAAAAGTGATTGTCGTGAAGGAGGTATAGGTTGAGAGGAGGTGAGGCTTAGCCGTGAGGAGCAGATTCTATGTCGTGAAGAAGATACGTTTCTGTCGTGAATGACGTATGAGCGTGTGGATGGTACGTAACTCCGATGCTTCAAGATGGCGCGATTGAAGAGACTGATATTACTTGATGGGAAGGGCTGTGTTTTGAGAACTGAAGCTGTGCCTGCAGTTCCCTAACCTAGCAGACGGCTTGGTTGTCTGGTAATAGTTGCTGGCCACATCCCCTTCTATCATCACCCCATCATCACCCCGTATCTCGGACACCAACAAGCGGTCTCGAGACATTGTTTTGGACGGCCCGAACTGGGAGGTGTGATTCACGTACGTCATGGAGTCTGCCTCTCACGAACGCCAAGTAGTGGTTAGTAGTTCCTGATCAGCGATCGTGAAGCGTCTTTGACAAGTCCCGTATGGGTGTCTCGACACATTCGTTCGAATACGAACATGTGCAGCACGTTTTTTTCCACGCAACCGTTCGCCTGCAGTTGATGCGGCTAAGCCAAGATCTGTGCCCGAGCCGAGATCTATGCAACCCTGCAGGCAAAGTACGCTAAAATTGTTCTCGCGAGCCAAGCCGCCAAGGTTCCGAAAAACGTTGCCGACCGGCCCGACCCTGGAGCCTGCGGACCCCGAAGGGTACGGACATTCCCCATGGGCCAAGCTTTCCTTCATCACTCAATGCCTGATGGCCGTAATCAGAGTAGTATTGTCGTGTCAGCTTGATCTGCCAACAGTCGCAGGCTACGGAGCCCTTCTAACACATTTATTTGGGATGATTGTTCCAAAAGACCCAAGTCTACCTTCGTCGAAAAGACTACAGCTTGATTTCGTCTCTCCTGAATTGTTCATTGCAAAGGAACACTCACATTTCTCACTTCTCCCTCTATCTTCAAAATGATGGCCACAATGACGGTCAGCATGACGGAACCCAAGACGACGGATCACGGCGCTCAATGGAGACGGGAATGGGCTGACGCACAAAAAATCAAGGGGCCTGGCTTGAAGGGCGGTTCTGCGTTTTATCGAAACATCGAAGAAGAGCTAGACCTTGCGAGGCAAACGGGTGGTGGCCTTCCCTTGCACCTCCCCAGCCATACCATTGACTTCTCCACGTGCGACGTTCTTGGTCTGGGTCGTACCGGCGCCTTGAGAGAGGAATTCTTGAAAGAGCTTGAAGCCAACCCTGGCTTTCACATAACCGCTGGCGGATCGCGGCTTTGCGATGGAACTAATAGATACCATGACAACCTTGAGCGAGAAATCGCTGAGCTTGTAGGTGTCGAGTCAGCACTCGTCGTGCACTCTGGATGGACCGCCAACCAAGCCATTTGGTCCACCGTGCCCCGTTCTGGAGACGTCCTTGTTTACGACGAACTGATGCATGCCACCGCTCTTGCCGGCATGAAGGTCAGTCTGGCGCTGGAGCAAAAGCCTTTCCGCCACAATGATGTGGAACACTTCATTGAGATAATGGAAGATGTGAAAGAAACTTCGCCTCTCGTCAAAGCCGGCAAGCGCTGCGTCATTATAGGCGTCGAAAGTTACTACAGCATGGACGGGGACATCTGCCCCCTCAGAGAGCTTATCGAGGCCGCCAAGGAGATCTTTCCACACGGAAATGCACAGTTCATTGTCGATGAAGCGCACAGCTTTGGTTGTATGGGTCCCAGCGGGGGCTTAGGCTTCGTGAAAGAACAAGGCCTTGAGGATGAGGTCGCGATCCGGATGATTACACTTGGCAAAGCTTTAGCTGCATCTGGCGGTAAGAGCCCAGAAACTCCCTGCGCTTCGAAATTAACTGACAGTAATCGTAGCCTGTATACTGTCTAACAACACGATTCGTTCACTACTTATCAATCAGGCCAAAGTCATGATCTGCTCAGTAGCACCCTCATTCCCGCTTTCGGCGGCCGGCCGCGCCGGTTTCAGAGTAATGCGATCCGAGAAGGCGCAGAAGGTAAGCTCACTACTTATCGCAGTCATAGCGACCAAGCTAACGCGTTACAGGCTCGTGAATATCTGCATGATCTCACCCTGTTCTACTTGGATACACTCACCTCCAACCCCATCTATAAGAAAGCCAACGCCAAAGGGCTGCTCCGAATGCCCGTTCATGAAGACGGAGACTGGCACGAAGTGCCTATAACTCACATTGTCCCCATCTGGACGAAACCAAAGCATGCCTATTATTTGTCCTTCCATCTTGTGAGAGACGGTATCAACGGAACCCCTATTGTATTCCCTGTTGTGGCCAGGGGAGAGGACCGGGTGCGAATCTTCTTGCATGCGCATAACACACACGAAGAGGTCAAGTTCTTGGTGCACTCTATTTGCTCCTGGGCCGAAGAGATGTTGGAGATCGAGGCAAGCGGCGACAAGAATAGGCTTCCTACTGCAGCGCGTCTCGCATACGACCTGATGGAGAAGAATTAGGGAAGAACTAGTTAAACAAGAGCAGTCAACGGAATTTGGTAGCGAGACAAAAGTACATGAATGTAAATGAATCTTCATTGACCAGCGCTGAGAGCATTTTGCCGAAATGTCGCGTGAGTTTGTAGCCAACGCGAACCGTAGAAACTCGATGTCAGGCAGATATTCTGCAGGACGCTATTTGAGCTTAGTCATTATAGCACTCAGATACTACTTCTTAACTACATACATAATATATCTCTAGCTACCTACTATAGTATAGTATAATTAGGTACTCTATATATTAATATCTTATTCTAGTAATCGAAGCTAGGATATTTATAACGAAAGATTTATCCGTTATTTTCGTAGAAGAAAATTTATATAATCGAATTAATTTTTAATTAAAACTCTTTATATTAATTATTATTATCGACTTTAAATTAATAATAAAAGAACGAATATAAATTAATAATAATTTATTATAAATAGAGACTCGAGTATATATTTAGTAATAATATAATATTATAATCATTTTATCTTAATAAATAATAATTATTAAAGTCTAGTAAATAAAATAATTATCGATTAACGAATAAAGAGTAATTTAGATAAATTATAAAATCGAGTAATAATAGTCGTTATAAATATTTTGAAATATAACTTTTAAGATTTTTAATTTTTATATTACGAGTCTTTTTTATATTTTTAATTCTTTAACGAATTTATATAATTTAGAAACTATTAAATAGGAAGTTTTAATAGATTTTTTTTAATAGAATATTAAAATAGAAGTAAGAATTAAATTAACTCTAATTTAATTTACGAATAACGAGTTTATTATTAAAAAGAATCTTATTAAAATCTTTATTAGAGAAATTATCCTAGGAATTTAAATTACTAAAAAACTATAAATTAAAATAATTAATATAGAGAATTAGAGGCTATAAATACAACGGCCTCGTTAATAGTACTAGTTTAAATAAATATATAAATCGATTATTTAATAATACTTTAATAGGAAATTTAACTTTAATAAAAAATATTATATTATCGAATTTATTCTCTAATTTAAATTAAGTTTTTAAATTTAATATTTATTAATTTATTATTGAAAATAATTTAATATAAGAAATTTATTTATAAATATCTCTAATTTAAAAGTTAATAATATTATTATTATATAATTCTTTTAATTTATTAATATATATTAATATTATAAATTAACTAATTAGTTTATTTATTAAAATTAATAACTTTTATACTAGATCTCGTCTTTAATAATCTACTATATTATATTAAATTATAATTAAAAAATCCGCGGCTAAATCTCTTACTCTAGTATAAAATTTAGAATTATTAAAATTAAATATCCCGCGGGTACTTTAAAGTTAACGAATTATATTAATAAAAAGTTAATATAATAATATATAGTATAAAAGATATTAATTATTTTCTAGAGGGTTTAGCCTTAATATATTAGAATTTTAATATTACTCTAGTTTTAATAAAGTTAGTAGTAGGGCTTAACTCGTTATATTAATAAATATTTATAATAATACTCTTATTAAAGTTTACCCCGTAATAAATCGTTTTTTTTTAAAAAATAAAGTTAACTATTAAGACTCTCCGTTCAATATCTTAATATAACGTCGATAGAACCTAGGTTAATACTCGTAGAGAGGAGTATTAAGAATTAATAAATAATAATCTTCGTATAAATAATTAAATATAATAGGATAAGTTTAATAAATTTACTTGATAATTTAATAAATATTTTTATTCTAAATTTATAATTAAAAGTTTTAAGGGAATTTAAATACGAAAGTTTTAAGAGAAATTAAATACGAAGTTTTTATTTATTAAAAAATATATTATTTATATAGTAGAAGGAAATAATATCAAGAATAATATATTTACTTTATTTACTCTCCGATTATAATAAATAATTATATTATTAATATTTATTCTAATCTTTTATTAGGTAATTTTAATATTATATTATATAATAATTATAATATTAAATTCCCCTCCCGAAACTCTTATCCCGGAAATAAATTATTATTTATAATAAATATCTAACTTTATTTCTTCTTTATTTTATTATTATAAATAGTAATTTTATAAATTTCTCTTGAATTTAAAATTAGTTATATATATTTATTAATATTATATCGAAAAGTAGTATTTTAAAAAATATAAAATTAAAAGTCGCTTAGATAAATATATAAAATATATTCATATTAGGCGGGAATATAATCTAGTATTTTTTTCACTTATAAAATAAACTCGTCTTTAGACGTTATAAAAAGAGAAATTAAAAAAAACTATAAAATATTAATAAAGTAAACTCGTCTTTTGACTAAAATCAAATTATTAGAAAAAAAAAGATTTTTTTTTTCGAAAACGAGTTAAAAAATATTACCGAGTTAAAAAAGAATAAAAAGGTTAATAATATTAATTCTAGGTTTATTAATTTCTTATTCAATATTTCTTTAAAGTAATTATAATTTAAAGACGAATTCGATTAATCGACTTTACTTTTTATTTTAAATAAAATCTTTATAAGAGATTTAAATAATTCTTAAAATTTATATTTAACTCCTAAATATCTTTCAATTCGTCGTATCCTTTTTATTTAATAAGGTAATTTTAATTTCGTTATTTTAAAATCCTCTCGACCTCGAGCTCCGTTTCTTCCTCGGTTTAAAAATAAAAAGTATTCTATAAAGATATCGAGGAGTTTATTAACTCTAATAGTAAGATATAAAATATTAAATATATTTTACCGTCGGCTAGAAAATTAAATTTATAATTAATTAATTCTTTAACTTTTTTTATCGAAAATAATCCGATTTTTATATAATTTAGTTTCTTATTTAGTTTTTTACTCTTTATATTTTTTATTAAGAAATATAATTTATACCTCTCTCTTAATTAAAGATGTTTTTTTCGGTATTTTTTAACTCTTATCTTTATCCGAGTATTCGTTAATTTAATCTATATTTATATATTTTTATATAGAGTTTTTATATTAACCGCGTTAATTAAAGCTCTTTATATATTTAACTCTATTCTTAATTCTAGGCATATATTTATATATCTCTCGTAATTAATAAAAAATAGTATAAACTTAATTATATTAAATTAGTCGTTATTAAATATTGATTAAATTATTAATTAAAACTTTATTTAATTATTCTATTTTTTATTAATATAATATTTCAAATATATTTTTATTATTTAGTTTATTCGTTTAATTTATTTATTAATCTACGAGTAATACGCGGTTAATAATTATAATTTAATTCTAATAATATTAATAAATATTCTTTAATAATTAGAATTAAATTATTTATTTTAATTAAAAGTAATTAACCTTAAAATATTATAATCTCGAATTAATTAATTTAATAATACGAAGGCGATTTACTCTACTTTATATATCTCTTTTATTAATATTATTATAAAGTATTTACTAAATTTATTATAAATAATTATAATAAAATCAAAGATCTTTAATATAATTGGATCTTTTAATTTTAATAACTTAATAACGAAGTTTATAATAATAATATTTTATAATATATTCGGTATTAAAGCGAATTAGATTTAATTATATTTAATATACTTTATAAAATTATTTTACTAATATTCGATACGCTGCGGAACAGGGAAGGGAATTTTGACTTTTTCGAAAATCGAGGAAGGGAATTCAAAAAATTAGGATAAATATTGGTACAAAAAAAATTCCCTTCCTTAAAGAAGGGAAGGGAATAGAGTCAAAAAGGCCGATTCCCTTCCCTATTCCGCAGCGTAATATTCGATATATTTTTTAATATATTTCTTAACGTACGATCGTAATCCTAGTATATCGTACCCTTTATAAATTTATTTTATTATATTTTAATAATTTAACTTATAATTATTAATTTCTTAATATTTTAATTAAAGTATTATTTTTATATCTCTCCTAAATATTATTAATAATCCCGGGAATAGAGATATATAGCGTCGTTATTAATTATTATACTAGAACTAGCGATTTATCTCATTATTAAATAAGGATTAATTATATTATTACGTTCTTTTTCTTTATAAGATCTTCTCGCCTACTAAATATATCGGCGCGATTATTATCTTTTTTTAGAGTATATAAGGATTTTAATTTATATTATTTTAATAATTTTAATTATCTAATTTATCTTCGATTTAATTATTTAATAATAATAAAGTTAAAAAGATTTTTATAATTTATAAAAATAGTAAAGTTTAAAAAGTTTTCTATATATACTCTTTATTATTCTAGTACGGATACTACTACTAGTAACTCTTTATTATAAATATTATAGTTTTATTTTATTAATAATATCTTTCGTAAATAGTATATAATAGAGTATTATTTATTATCTCTTTATTAAAGTATATTAACTTTTATCGCGAGGTTTAAAATATTAATTTTAATTCGAGTTAATTTATTATTTCGAAAGGAATATAATACCGGCGGCTTTTTATATATCTTTTTAAATATATTGAAAAATCGTTATTATTCTTCTCTTTATTAGAAAATAGTATCTTTCTTTATAATATTTATTAATAGTAAAGTTTTTTTAGAGTAGTTTTTAATGAATCTTTTATTAAAGTTTATAAATCCTAAGAAACTTTATATCATTTTAATATTATATAATATAGCTTAGTCTTCGATACTTTTAACTTTTTTAGAGTTTATATAAATACCTTTAATATTAATTATAAAATTAAGGAATTTAATTAATTCTTTATAAAACTCGTACTTTTTTAATTTAAAGAGAAATCTAGTTAATAATAAATAAATTAAAATATTCTATATATATTAAAGATATTCTTCTATATTAATAAAGTAGATCAAAATATTATCGAGGTATATAATTACTATTATATCTAAATATACTCGTATAATATTATTAATTAAAATTTAATAGATTATTAGCGCGTTAATAAGTCCAAAGGGTATTACTAGGTATTTATAATAATTTAATTTAATTTTAAAGATAGTTTTCTATTCCTCGTTTTCTTTTATTCGAATTAAATTATACGCGCCTTAAAGATCTAGTCGTATAAAGATTTTTATTATTATAAACTAATTTTATAAATTTCCTAATATTTAGTAAAGGGTACCGATTCTTTATTATAATATTATTTAATTTTCGATAGTTTATATATAGTCGTAAACTTCTATCCTTCTTTACTACGAAAAAAATAAATTAATAAATTAATAATTTAGATTCTCGAATAAATTCTTTTTTAAAATTCTCGTCGATATACTCGTAAAATACTCCGAGTTCTTTTTTTAATAAAGTATAAATAAATCTAAATACTAGTTATTTACTTAATTCGAGTTCGACTTTATAATTTTATAATTAATATTTAAATAATATTTTTATAATTATCTCTTTCTAAAAAAGATACTTTTATTATTAATACTCTTTAAGAATATTAGGAGGTTCTATTTTATTTTTAGAAACTTTAATTTATTTATTTTATTAACTTCTTTAATTAATATATATCGAGTCGGATCCTTATACGAGGTTATTTTTTTTCCGAGATAAAATATTATAGGCTTCGACCGGGCTATAATTCGGCTTCTTATTTATAATTATCCTTTATAAATATATAAATATTATATTAACGACGTCTTTAGTACGCGGAAATATAAATACTTTTAAGTTTTAATTAATTTTCAGATTATATTTTTTTAATTAAAATATTCTTAGAATAATATAATAAATAATTATTTTAATTATATCGAAGATAATTTTCTTATAATAATATTATATAATATTTTAATAACGGGAATATTTTCTTATCTACTCTTTTTATTAATAATTTTAACTAGTCAGTTAATTAAAATTTATATTATTTTTTCTTTCCCCGAGTTAATAAATTAATTACTTAAATTATTATTCGAAATACGAAGTTGTTAATTACTTTTAAGTTTATTATTATAATAATTCCATATCCGTTAACTTTTATTAATATTTATATATATATACTATATTAAACTAAATATAGATATTATTTTAAAATTAATATATTAACCTCTTTATATTTCTCTTTAATATAAGAGACTAGTCTTTTCCTAATAAAAATAAGAACTTATAATACTCTTTAGACTCGAAGTATCTCTCGTAATCTTCGGTTAAATAATAATATTATTTATTTTAATTATAATATTTTAATTCTTTATTATAATTTATTTAATTTTTAATTATAATTATAATTATTAATATTTATTATAATCATAGAAGACTCGGTTCTCTCTTCTCTTAATTAAATATTATAAATAATTATCTTTAACGTAGTTATTTTATTAATTACAATTTTTTCTTAATTTTATAATATACCTTCGTTCTCTTAAATTATTATTATAGTATTTATAATATTCGTTTATATATATCGATTAATATATTTCTTAATATCGTAGATAATATTTATTATAAATATAATTAATTTTAAAGTATTATTTTTTTTACTTTTTTTTCTCTTCGATTTTTTTCTAATATAATAAATTAGATTTTATAATTATTAAGGTAATTTATTACCTAAAGTTATTTTTTAAAATATATTATATTTTATTTTTATTTTTAACCTTCCTCTAAATCCTCCTCTAAAGTTTTATTATTATTATTATTTAATTCTTCGAGTTTTTAAATTCTTTGGGTAATTTTTTATTAATATCTTCTTATTTCTTTAATAAATTATTAAGTTTAATATTATTTTATATTAAATTTTTAAAGGACTCGGTTATATTATCTAGTATCTCTTTCTTGAATATATTTAATTATTATCGATTTATTATATTTTTCGAATAATACTTCTTAATAATATAGCCCGATTTATTATAGTTATAATAAATTATTATTTTCTTTCCTTTATATTATTATTTACTCTTTTTTTAAAATTCTTTTATAAGTCCCTTCTTAATAAAATCGAGTTTTGTTAATATATAATTATACGAGTTATATTTCTTACGGCGGTAATAATTAACTAAATTATATCTATTATTATAAACTTTTAAATATCTTTATCCGTTAATTTCTTTATTATAATATTTCTTTATTATACTTTTATATAATTTATCGTCGATCGCGATTATTTATTTTATAAATATATCGAGGTTTTAAATATCGGCTTTTATCTTTATAAATTTATCTTTAATATTATCTTTTAATCCTTATCGATATATTATTATAAAAGTAGTATTATTCTAATCCGTTAATATTATATAATATTAAAATTATATCGAGTAATCGGATATAGATCTCTATTATATTAAATATTAAATAATACGAATTATTATATTACTCCCGTTAGAAAGTCTAAATATATAATAAATTTTAATTTTAAATAGAGAGAAATTCTTTATCTAAAGCTTTATTATTAAATTATTAATATTATATAATTCTTTTATATAATTATAATACCTAAGGCCGCTAGCGTAGAGTTAATAATTTAGTAATAATATAAAAAACGTAAAATAATTACGGGGTTTATTACTATTAAGTAGTTTTTAAATCCTAGATTTAATAATAGAACTAATCTCTAAGGATTCTAATAATACGGGGGAATATTAACTCGATATAGAATTATTAAAAATTAGAACCCCGCGATATTAAAGTTAAAACCCTATATCGATAAATAATAATATTATAGAGGTAGCGGGGCGTAGGTATATATAATATATTAATACTTTTAACGGGGCGTAGGCGTACGTAATATATTACTACTTTATAATTATTTCTTTTTTTAGGCCCTAGTCCCTAGGTATTTAAATATTTTAATTAAAAAATATTTATTAAAAAATCTTTAAACCCCTTAAAAGAAATAAGGGAAAAGAGTTATTTAATACGATGGCGTTATTATATAATAATTTAAATATAAGGCTACGTACTTAATCTTTTAATATTTATAGTACTAGTTACGGAGTAGTATTTAGTTAAATTACGAAGTTTATTAAAAAATCTTTAAACCTCCTAAGAGAAATAAGAGAAAAGAGTCTTCTAATTTATACTATCGGTCTTATAGCGCTAATATATAGTACTAGTCGCGGAGCGATACGAAACTATTTCTTATAGTACTATTATATAATATTAATAGTAGAAGAGTAATACTACTACATTACCCCTATTATATAGTAGTACTAGTAGTAAATAAATAGTATATTCATAAAGCTGTCCCTATAGTATTAATATATAGTAATAATAACTAGTTAAATAACATTTCTTTCGTCTCTACAGTACTATTATATATAATAATAACGGAGCGAAATAGTATATACTATCGCTCCTATAGCGCTTATAATATTTATAGTAAATATAGTATATTAAATTATTCTTATAGTATTTATAGTACTAGTAGTAGAATAGTAATAGTTACTCTTATTATATACTCCTACTATACTATAAAAATATTAGTAGTAAAGTACTATATATAAACGATATAGCCCTAATATTATACCGGGAGATTAGTAATAATATAACTATTATATATCTATTAATAAAAGCGAGGTAGCGGAGCGGAGGCGCGTATCGACGTACTATAACGATAAGATATTTAGCGCGACGGTTTATTATTAAAATAAACTCGCTCGTTTATTTATTTTCTCTCTTCGTAACTTCTTTAATCTTTTTTATATATTATTACTCTAGCTCTATAATAGTATTCTAGTATTATAACTAATATATAAATAATACTCTCGTTATATATAGTTTTCTTTTAACTTTATAAATAACTTTTATTTACCGATAATATTAGTTTATTTATATTAATATAGTTTAGTTATAAATATACTAGTAAATATAACTAGTCCGCTATTAGCGCGATTATATAATATTAATTATAATAATAATTTACTACGCTTCGTAGCTTCTTTACTAAGTCTATTTCTATTAATTTAATAATAATTATATTCGAGGTACGTCCCCTCTTTATATACTCTATTATATTAATCGCTACGGAATCGATTATTATATAAAGATAAATTAGACTATAAACTCTAAAGTAATATATATTAATAATAATAAATCTCTAAATTTTTCCGAAGGAAGGTAAAGAGGTCTATATATTAATATATTTATATTAATAATAAAACTCCTAAAGAAGAATATAAATATAATTTAATAAATAAAGAAATTATTTAATAATATAAAATATATAGTAAAATAATAGTAATTAATAAATAAACTCCTACTATAATCGCTAATTTATAGAATTAATTAACGGCGGCGAATTAGTATATTAAGTAATTAAAGACGATAAATAAAGTTCTCGAAAAAAAGATCGAGAGTTTCCGTTAATATAAACGGGACCTAAAGAGTCCCGAGGAAGATAATATCTTTAAGAATTATATTAAAGAGATTATATTTTCTTTTAAAAATTCCGATAATAACTAAATCTTTCGTATAATATAATAGTAATATCGAATTTCTTTTTTTCTTAAATCGGCGCTAGTTAAATTTACCTAGATATACTATTTAATAATATATTCTAGGTATTTATATAAATTATATTTAAAATAAAAATATTTTTATAAATACGCTATTTTATCATTATTATATATAAATAGTTTAATAATAAATTAAATTTAGTTTTACTTTTAAACCGTATAATAAGGTTATAAATATAGAGGAGAATATCCGTTATATAAGTACTAATAGAAAAATAGTAATATTTACTTTTAATATCGGCTCCGTTTACTCCGTTTTATTACTTTATATAATTGGGTAACCTTTTTAATTATATTTATATATTTATATTTACTACCCGCCTATTTAAAGATTTTAATTAATTTACTAGTACTAGTAAACTCTTCGTTTAATAATTATTAATTATATTCTTCGCCTTAATTAGTTTATTTAATTTTATACTAGATATTTTCTTTATTTTTAATTTTATTAATTACCTCTTCTACCTCCTATAATTTATTATTATTAATAAATTCGGGGGCTTATATAAAAGATTCCGCTATATTAATATAATCGCGAAGATAATATAATTTAAATAACGATATATAAAAAGTATTATAAATTCTATACGTAGAAAGTAGTAGTAGGCGGTAAGTTTATACTCTTATTTTATTAATAATCTTAAAGAGCTTTATAAATTTATAGGATAATTTCTTATTTAGGCGCTTTTATTTTAAGTTTTTAATTATTAATATAATTAAATCGCTAACTTTATAACTTTATAGTTTATATATTTTATTATATTATTTAATTTAATATTCGGTAGCGTTTTAAAGGTACTTTATAATTTTATTCTTTAAAGTTTATAATTATTATATTTTATTATTTATAGTTAATACTCTTTTTTTCCCAGAATCGTCCTCGACCTCCTAGCGGATTTTAAGATAATAATTATATATATAAAAGAACGACGTCGTTCCGACGACGGTACTCTAATTATTATTTATTAAGAATTCTACTATAGGTAGTAATCTAGCCTAATTAATTTATTTATTATTAATAAATATATATAAATAATACTTTAGTATTTAATTTTAATACTCTATCTACCTATTTATTTAGAGGTAAAAGGTAGTATTTAGGCGTTATTTAATTTTCGAATAAAAATATATAGTTAACTAGAAGGTACTCGTAAAAATAAAGCCTTTATCGCTAACGATATTATTAAGTATATTATAGCGGTAAATAATTTTAAAATAAAATACTTCCGTTAATTAAATAGTATCGATTTTAATAATTATAAATATATATTTAACTATTTTAGTAAATCGATTCATAACGATAAAGATAGTATTATAAACGATACCTCTATATTTACTAGGCGGTAAATTAATTATAAAATTTATAAAAATCTCCCTCTAAGACTAAATAGTAATAGGAAGCGAATTTAATTCGTGATATAAATAATATCGCGGCGCCTTCGTCCGCTAATATATATTATAAATTTTAGTATAATTTGTAATTTACTTTAAGTTACCCTCCTAGAAAATTTTTCGGGTAAATAATTTATATAACTTTATAACGCTAAAATAATTTATTAAAGGATTATTATAATATTTTTTTATAAACTCTTCCTTTAGAGCTTTATTCTTTAATATATAAAAACGATTATTATATTTTAATAATCCCTCGGAGTCTATAGTCTATATTTTATTCTTTATATAACGGCGGTTCTTTAATATATTCGCTCTAGTTCGAAAAGAGTTTATTTAATTATTATAAATTTATAATTCCCGAATTAATATTTTAGTAGGCCTTTTAGGATTATTATATATAGTTTTAAATACTATTATAGTATCCCGCCTTAGATTTATTATTTTTAACCCTATAATTTAAAAAGTAGAGGTTATAGTTACTTTTACTTCTTTATCTTTTTCCGATAATTAACTATTAATCTAAGGAGTAAATTTATTCTAAAGTATTAATAATAATTTAATATTTAACGGCGATACTCTCTTATAATTAAAACACCGCGACGGTATATTAATAGGATTTAATTTTCTAGCCCGATAAAAGATTTTAAAGTTATAGGTAATTAATTTAAATATTTAATAAACCTACCTAGAGTTTAACTCCTTCTATTTTATAAAACTCTTTAAATTATTATAATTAATCTAGATTTTAATATAATAGGGGCTACTTTCTAGGTAGTATCGCTATTATTTTATTACCGCTATAATAACGAGTAATTCTTAATTATAGGTTTTATAGTTTTATTCTAGAGGATTTAATTTCCGCGACTAGGATACTATAAAACGTTAATGATTTATCTTTATTCTATTATAATAATATAGAGTTAAGGCTAAAGTTAGAAGTATCTATCTTTATATATAATTATTTAATTAGATCGTAATAGTATAGAAAAGACGCGTTTACGAATATATCTCGTAAAATTTAAAACGCTTCCGTAGCGCCGTCTATTTATTTAAACGGATTTTTTTTTTTATTTACTTTACTACTCTTAAATAGACTAGTAAATAATATAACTATATTAAAATAATTATAGATAAATTATTTATAGAAGTTAACGAAGTCTAAAAAGATTTATACTTCTCGATAAATTTTCGGTTAAGGTTATTTCTTAATAGTCTTAACGCGTTCCGGGTCTATAACTACCTTATTAATAAATATAATAAAATCTAAAAACTCGATTATTTTAATATTAAATTAATACTTCTTAAGATTAATAAATAGCTAGAATTAATATAATTATTTAAATATTTATTTAATATACCGTTAATATTCCGCCGGATTAGTATTATAAATTAGGATATTATCTAAATATATTATATATATTATATTTATTAAATTTATAAATATATAGTTAATATAAATTTAAAATATCGCCGGTACGTTAACGAGCTTAAAAGATATAACTAAGTATTCGAAATAACTATAACGAGTTCGGAAAATAATTTTTTATTTATTATCTTCTTTAATCTAGATCCTATAATAAATATCCTTAAAGTCTAACTTCGTAAAGATTTTAGAACCGTATAAGTAATCTAATATCTCGGTAATTAAGAGTAATAGGTATCGATTCTTAATAATTACCGTATTTAAATTTTAATAATTAACGTAAAGATATAGTTTATTATCCTTTTTAAAATATAAAAAGAATAAATACTCTAGTTAAAGAGATTAAATAACGAATTTAACCTTTATAAAATAAAGATTTTAAATAGCGCCGTAACTCCGATAATTTAGTTTAAAATAAATTATAAAGAAGTTTATAAAGTAGTTTCTTATTAATTTTTATTTTAATAATATAATCCCCCTATTTAAAAATAAATAGGGTACTCGCCTTTTTATTAGAAAAAATATTATAAAATCTTATAAATTCCCTAGGAATCTTTAGGTTAGGAAGTTCTTCTTATTCGCCTTATAATACTATAATATATATAACCGCGAATATATTCAGTTTATTTTCAAGACTACTAGTAAACTTGGCCGGTTCTTTAATTTATAAATTATTAGAATTAATTTTAAACCGTTATTAATCCGCCTTAGAATTAATTAATATCTTTAATTAATATAATTTAAATATACCTAGAATAATGTCTAAACCTTTAAAGTCTATATTATAGAATAATATATTATATTTATATTTTTAACTCTAATTATCGACTATTTAATAATTTAATCAATACGCGTTATAATAATATATACTTTACCCGTTAATTACTTTAGCTAGCGGTAAAGTAGTATTATAAAATTCTAAATTATTTTTAATAACGAACCGTTATAAAATCAAATTAATTTATACTTTAGAGTTAATTAAAGTAATAAATTATTTAATTTTATTTTAAAGAGTTATCCAACCCTTAAAAAGAATAGAAGAGTATATTTCTATTATTCGTTTTTTTTATCTTTCTTCCGAGGCGTAAATTAGGCTTAATTATTTTTTATTAATATTACGCCGACGTATATAACTAATTTATTTATATTGGGATATCTAGGTTTAATATAGTTTTCTATTCTATAATAATAATAAATAATTTTATTATACGAAGAATTAATAGTATTAATTTTATATTTATTACCCTTCTTTTTTAAATATACCTATTTAATATTATCGCCGGTATTAGATTTAATAATTCGGTTTATTATAAATTTTCCTTTATTAGAGTTCTTTAACTAGGAACCCGAATTAGAATTAAAGCCGTTTATTAATTATATATACTTTAGATTCTTTTTTTATATAATAACCTAGGTAAGGATTTCTTCCCTTTAAATAAATATACTATTAATATTAAGAATTTTATTTTTAAATTTAGGCTTAAACTTGGTTAAGAAGAAATTTATTTTATATTCCTCTAAAAACGGGGGTAACTAGGCCTTTATCTCTTTAAAGTAAGCCTTAAATAATGATATTTTTTAATAAAGTTATTATTTAACTTCCTCCTACTTCTCGTAAATAAAGAGATAATAATTAATTAAATTAATTACTAAATTAAAAAGGAACTTTTTAAAAAAACTAAACGTAATATTAACTAAATTATATAAATCGTAGTGTTTATATTACTACGTCGAAGGGTTACTTTTTAACGAGTTTATATAATATATAATCTTTAAATAATCGGTAGTAAAATATTTAAGACTAATTAAAAATTTAATATTCACGTCGCGGAACTAGTATAAATATTTTCCCTCGCTCGTATCTTTATAAAAATATATTTTATTAAGGCGTAGTATTTTCGCTCTAATAAAAATATATTAAGAGACGGGATTAGTATCTAGAGGTTTATTAAACTAATAACTAGGTTCATTAAACTATAACCTAACTATAGTATAAAAGTAGGTTAAGATAAAAGATAAAGGACGAAAACTAGGGTAGGGCCAGTTATTATTTAAATAAAAACTAATATATAAAGTATTTATTTATATCCTATCCCGACTATATTAAGATAGAAATAGGGAAATTAATTTAAATTTAAATTAAATTTAAGATAAGTTAGGCTAGGTTAAAATAAATAAAGTTATATTATAATAATAACCCCCTCTTTAAGGTCGAGCTCCTACGAGATAAATAAATAATTAATTCGATTAATCAAATTTCGTAATCTTAACTCTTATTTAGGGTTACGAAATAGTTAAGATAAAAGTATATCGGAGTATTCGAGTTATCGATAGTAATAGATAAGAGATAAGACGGGGAATAAACGACGATATACGAATAAAACTAGGCGTTAACGTTATTATCTATAAATAATAACGGCGGGGCTAGGTTATAAGGTACTATTTATTTATATAATAATACGAAGTATCGGTCGAAGCCGATACGGAACGATAACCGAGGGGATAATAACGGATAGAGAATAAACTATAATATAGACGGGGGTTAACTTTTTAAAAATCGGACTAAGATAAAGATAATAGAGGTTCCTTATACTAGTATCTTTAAATAATATATAGTAATTCGTAGGGGCCAGCGGCGCTGGGATTCGAGATATAATATTTATTAATAAATTATTAATAACAGGTAAAGTAATAAAAGGGTTCCTACGTAACGACGTAGCCTTCTTAATTAATATAGTATTTTAATAAAATAGACTATAACGGCGATTATATTTAGAATTTAAGATACCGTTAACGTACTACTCTCGTTAATTATCTTTAGTAATTATAGGTTCTCGGATAAACTAGACTTATCTAGGTAAAGAATTATTAGTTATTAATTATAATAAACTAGTGTAAAAGACGGGGTAAACTTTTATTAAATACGGAAAATCTAACTAAATTATAAAAGGATTATCGAAAACCTTAAAGACTCGGAAGGGGCCGATATTATAATCGTCGAGTTTAATTAAAAAGTATATAGTATTTAAATTCTTAATATTTAGTCGTTTACTAAATATATTAAATATAGGCGCCTTCGTTAGTTAGCCGAGGATTTAAAGATAATTTAAACAATAAATATTTTATCGCGGAGATAGTCGTTTAAGGTTTTTATTTATATTACGAATTTATTAATAACGATTAAATAAATATATATTTAGGCGGTAAGATTTTAAAGTAAAGACTTAATAGGTTTAAAGCCGATATATAAATATTAATTATAGTTAGTTAAGAAAGGCGAGGCTAGAGTATTAGAAAAATTAATATTATTATTAGAAAACTTCGCTCTAGGGAGTTATTTCACCTAATTATTCTATATATAATTAACGTATATACGGAGGTAGTATTTTATTATAGTATTAAATTACTCGGTTTAATTATCCGTTTAAGGATAGTACTCGGTAGATATATATTAATCGATTTTAAAACGTTTATATAAGGCCTCCTAAAACTTTAATATAAACTAAAATCCTCGATCCGAAATAAAAATATTTAGTAGTTTATAAACCTTCTATACATTCTAGTAGAAAGCGTCGTAGGCTTCGTTTACTTTTATCGACATAATTAATACTAGGTACCGTATCTTAATTAAGTAGTTTATAAAAACTAGGATATATCGATAAATAATTCTTATAAAGATATAAGGCGGTAGGGGACCTATATAATCTATCGAGACATCTCTCTAATATCGTTACAGGGGCGGTAATAAGCGTAGTTATTTTTAAATATACTAGCGGGAAGGCTTAATTCTTCGGTATATATAATAATTTTTAACGAATTATTAGATAGTAGTATAAATATTAGGTTATTAATAGGCCCGATTAATTAATTCGTAATATTTAATACGACCTAGGTAACTACCCGCGATATTATTATAAACTAATTAAATTAGACGAAGGCGTAATTTATTAGAATTCGGAATATATCTCTTTCCTCGGAAATAGAGAACTCTATCTTTATCTTTATATTCAGCGAGGGGAATTCCGTTATAATAACGCGTTCTAGAATATAGTATTTCTAGGACTTTAAGGGCGAATTAATCGGTTTAGTTAATTATATCCTATAATTAATAAATCGGGGTATCGTATAAATCTTCGTTTAAATTAATAAATTAATCTCTATCGAGTTTAAACTCGTAAGATATAAACGGGGTCTATAATTCCGGATTAATATCTATATCGAGGTTTATAACAGTCGTATAAATTAATATAAAGTATAACTAGAAGGGCTAGATAAGAATCTTTTAATCTATTACCGATATAACTAAAATAACTAGGACTAAGGCTAGGGTTATTATATTTAATAATATACTATAAATATAATCCTTAAGGATTTCTAAGGTTAGGTTTTTTCTTTTTAATATTATCTAGTATCAATATTAATATCTAGGGTCTAATTTATCCCCCTCTTTAAGGAGGTCTCTTAACTAATATATTAATATATTAAATTTACTACCTTCTTTATTAGACTAGTAGATAATTTTATAATTAAAATAAAATAAAAACTCGTTTTACCTCGCTTAATAACGAGATAATATCTTAAATAAAATAAAATATTTAAAAGCTTTATAATCCGATATTATCTCGATAGGGAGAATAAATCCCTTTAATTTAAAACGTTATTCCTCGAATACGCGGACGATTATTATAAACTCTTTATTATAGATCTCGTAATTATACTCGGTAAAGTTATACTTCTTTAAAAAATAAATAATAGGACGAAGAATATTTTTATCGTTATACTAGGATAAGACCCCCCTAGATACGTAATTAGACGTATTTATTTCTACTATAATTTTACGGTTAGGGTCGAAATAAATTAAGATAATATCGGAGGTAAAAACCTTCTTTAAGGTATTAAAAGTTATTTAATATCAAATACTCTATTTAAAGATAGTACCTTTTTTAATTAAAACTATAAATACTATAACGAGTTTATTAAATCTATAGATAAAACGCCGATAAAAATTAACGAATCCTAGGAAACTTTAAACGTCTTTAATATTAATTAATTATAATTAATTTAGGATAATATCGATTTTCTTTAGATTTATTTTAATCTCTTTAATAATAATAATTAATCCTAGGTACATAACTTCCTTAATATAAAAATTATATTTAATAATATTTATTTAGAGCCCCGCCTCGCGGAGCTTCTAAAGAATATATTTAATATAGATTTTATACTTTTCCTCGATATCGCTATAAATTAGAATATTATCGAGGTATATAATATAGGTCTTATCGAGAAATTTACGAAGAGTATTATTAATATAGTACTAAAATAAAATAAGGTTATTATATAATTCAAATAATATAATAAGATATTCGAATAGGCCGAATCGGGTACGGAATATTATAAATTCTTCGTCGCCCTCCCTAATACGGAGGCGATTAAAAATAAATATAATATTTAATTTAAAAAATACCTTAATATAATTTAATCGATTTAAGGTTTCTAAGATTAAAGGTAAAGAATATTTATTCTTTATAATAATAATATTAAACCCTCGGTAATTAATATAAAAATATAGGCCTCCGTTAAGTTTCTTTACGAATAAGATAAAAAACGCGGCGTAGGACTAACTAACTCGAATAAAACCTTTATTAAAACTTTTATCTAGGTAACGGCGGAGTTCTAGGATCTTATTACGATTTATATTATATAAATTAAATAACGGAGGTTATAGCCCTTCTTTAAACTTAATAATATAATTATATAATTAATACGGGGGTAAAGTATTAACGTCTTTTCTCGAAAAAATATTTAAAAATTCATAATACCGTGTAGATAAGATCGTAGTTAAATTAATATTCTTATTATCTCGGTAGACTTAAAACTCTTTTTAAATAACGACGGCGGCGAGGTAGAGCTCCCTATTTATTTTAAATATAACTCGGTTTTAAACTTAATCGTAAATATTTAATTTAAGATTTTAATTAAAGCGGGGTTTAGGTTTATAATATCTAGATTCTTAATAAAACTAGGTACTTAAAGTCGAGATTTCTTCTAAAATACTTAAAAATTAATCGATTTCTATAAATAATAAATTAAACGCGGTTTACTCGTTAGGTATAACGAGCCGGGTAAATAATCGAGATCTTATCTCGTATATATTAAAAGTAACTAGGTACTAGGTTCGTTATTCTTAATATTAAGATTTAGAATAAAGCGAGGCTAGGCTACGATATTTAATTTTAAGTATCTTTCTTTATTTAATAGTAATAACGATATAGTTATATTCGTTATTATAGCTAGTTCTTATAAGAATAAATAATTAAAACTAAGGCGGGGAAGACTCCTTTTGAATCTAAATTTACTATTAATAAACCTAGAATTAAAGTAACTCCTTTTAAGTCCTAGGTTATTCTATATAAATATTAAACTAGGCTAGAGACTAGGTTTACTATTAATAAACCTAGAACTAGGGTAACTCCTTTTAAGTCCTAGGTTATTTTATATAAATACTAGGCTAGGCTAGAGACTAGGTTTATTTCTAATAAATTTAAGACTAAATTAATTCTTTTTAAATCGAGGTTTATTTTTTATAAATCTAGGATTAAGTATATTACTAACGAGCCTAAAATTAAAGTAACTTCTCTCGAGTCGGAATTAGTTATTTAATAGTAGTGTTATCGTTTATAAATAATAACGGCTCTTTATATACTAGCGATTCCTTTGAAATCGAAACTTACCCTATATAAGTATTAAATAAAATTAAAGACTAGGATTCTTAGGTTTAGAAACTTTCTTAAAGTATTAAAAAGAGTTTATTTTCCGCGAAGACTTTTACGGGACTAAGGGTATAGTTTCTTAAATAAAAATATAAAACGAAGGTTAAGGAATTATCTAAGAAATTAATAGTAACTTTATAATAATAAAGGTATAATAGGCCGATTACGACGGGGTATTAACTAAATTTAATAACGAAAAAAACTATTCGTTCTTAATAGTTATAGATATTTAAAATCGCTTTTACGATATAAATAATACGTCCTATAACGGTAGGTATATTATTAAAGGGTCGGATAATACGAGGATAATAAAGAAAACGAAAGGGCAAACGATAAATATATATAAAATTATAATTAATAAAAAGATAACCGGATATACTAGTATTAATTAAGGCTTTAATTTAAATTCGGGACTAGTTATTCTATAATTAATAAGAAATAATTATATATTTATTACGAAAAGTAGGGTCGGTTTTAAAAAACTATATAATAAACTATAACGAAAGTTTAATTAATAACGAAGGTAAATTAAACGATATAGCCGATAAATAAAAAGATATATATAAGGTTCTAAATACCTATAACCTTAATATACGATTTTATACCGGGATTATTCTTTTCCCGCGTTTAAAATAACTCCTTTTATAACGCTCTCGTCGTCGTCGATAACGATTATAATACTAGATCGGAGGCTGGCTAGTTTAATAAAGTAGACTCTTATATTATATCTAAACGATTTATAATAAAAGTAAAACCTCTACTTCTCGTAGATAATTTTAATAACCGGGGTTTTCGTTAATTTACCTTTAATAATAACTTAGGCCGAATTAAGATTTATTAACTCTTTAAATAAAATAATAAGAGCTAGTCCGGTAACGGGGATAAAAGTACTTATTATATTAAAACGAGTTATAAGGGTAGAAGCTAGTAGAGATATAATAAACCTCCTCGAAGTTTATTTTAATTTAATAAGAGCGGTACTCTAGCGAGGTAAATAGTATTTAATCTACCGAAATTCTTAGTCGATTTCGGAGTATATACGGATATACTTATCGAAGGTATATAATCGTTAATTATTAATTTTCCTCTAGGAGATAAAGGCCTATTAGATAGTATAATTAATATTATATTTTATAATATTAATTAAGGATTCGTTCTTTATTCGAGAATATTCCTTTTTTTAAAAAACGAGGTTAAAATACTCGTTAAAAGATATAAAGCTTTACTTAAGTTCCCGGATATAATTCCGAGTATCTTTTTATTTAAACGGGTTATTATATACTTCCCGTAGTTTCTTTCGTTAATTGATAAAGTTAGTTAAAGTATAAAGACCCTTCTTTTAGTAATAGTTTATTAAATTAAAGACCTTTTTACCGATAATTAATTTAAACTTTATATAAATAATTTTATTATTATCGGTAGGGTAATAATTATAATTTATATATATTTATTATATTAATATTTACTTTTAAATATCTAATTTATCCTAGTCCCCTTTATATTCCGAGATATCTAGAAACTTTTCGGATCTAAGAGGTATTCGAGATCGCGAGGGGTTAAATTATTAAGTATTTAAAAAAGAAGACAAGCGTAGGCCTATAATAATAATATTATTAAAGATATTTTTATCGAATACCTAAGGCGGAGGTTAAGGTATAATTTAAATTATAATAAATACGACCTAGGTTATTACCTAAACGATAGTATAGACTAGGGATTACGTATCTAGCGTAGGAGGAGGAGGCGTAAATAAAAATAAAGTATTTAATAAGGAATTACTCTCGATTTAAATATATAAATAATCGAAGGTATTAAGGAAGCTAATAAGGTTATTCTAAATTTCGGCGAGAAATTATCGTACGCGGTTTTCGAGGTTAAGGAGTTAATCTCTTATAATAATTATCTTAATATTAAAGAGTATTAACTAGGTAGTTAATCTTTTATAATATTAAAGAACGGGATTAATATCTAGAAATTTATTAAACTAATAACTAGGTTTATTAAACTATAACTTAATTATAGTATAGGAGTAGGTTAAGATAAAAGATAAAGAACGAAAACTAGGGTAGAGCTAGTTATTATCTAATAAGAACTAGTATATAGAGTATTTATTTATTTCCTATCCCGATTATATTAAAATAGAAATAGGGAAACTAGTTTAAATTTAAATTAAATCTAAAATAAATTAGGCTAGGTTAAAGTAAATAAGATTATATTATAATAAAATATCCCTATTAAATATAATTAAATTTATTATTATTCTACCGGTAAATATAATAATTAGTAGACCTCTACTATAAATAGTAGATTTCGCTAGCGCTCCGCTAGTAGGTATAGAAGTAATAAGATTATATAGTTTTTAATTTTAAATTTATAATACTTCTAATATTTATTATTATTTAAGGCGATGATTTTCTTCTTTAATAACTTTAAACTATACGTCTAAAATCTCTTCGGGGGTAATAATACCTCCGAATTTATTATTATTTTTACGGCGGGGGTTATTAAAGGGGGGTTAATGAATATTATTATTATTAAATTCTTTTAAACGTCCCGAGGTTGAACCCGATATTATAATAATAATAAGTCTTTTTCTTAAAAAGATTTAAAAAATTATAATTATAATATTTAAAGCCGTTAGCGTAGAGCTAGCCGCTTAGTAATAATATAAAAGATATAAAATAATTACAGGGTTTATTACTAGGTAGTTTTTAAATCCTAGATTTAATAATAAAATTAATCTCTAAAGATTCTAATAATACGGGGGAATATTAACTCGATATAGGATTATTAAAAATTAGAACCCCGCGATATTAAGGCTAGAACCCCGTATCGATAAATAATAATATTATAGAGGTAGCGGAGCGTAGGTATATATAATATATTAATATCTTTAACGGGGCGTAGGCGTATATAATATACTATTATTTTATAATAATATTTTAAATATAATATAATTTATTTTTATATATTACTTTTTATATAAATAATAATAAAAGTCGTTTATTTATTAACTAATATAATACTCTCGTTAAAGACGAAGAATAATTATAATTAAATAAATTAATCGTTAAATTTCTTATACTCTTTATAATATTAATTTAGACGAGAGACTTTAATATAATTTTTATTATTTATTAATATTGTAATTTTTAATACCGTTTTAAGTATTTAAAATTAAAATTTTTATTAATTTTAAATTTTTTATTTTAAAGGTATTTAAAGTATTAAGACTCTCTATTTAATATTTTAATATAATATCGATAAGATTTAAATTAATACTCGTAGAGAAAAGTATTAAGAATTAATTAATAATAATCTTCGTATAAATAATTAAATATAATAGGATAAATTTAATAAACTTAATTAATAATTTAATAATTATTTATATTCTAAATTTATAACTAAAATTTTAAGAGAAATTAAATATAAAACTCCTATTTACCGAGAAATATATTATTATATAATAATAGGAAATTATATTAAGAATAATATATTTACTTTATTTACTTTTTAAATATAATAAATAATAATTTATTTACTCTATTTTCTCTCCGATCGTAGTAAATAATTTTAGTAATAATATTTATTCTACTCTTTAACCGGGTAATTCTAGTACTATATAATAATCGAAATATTAACGCCCTCGGAATTTTATTTAATTATTTTATATATAGAAAAACCTCCGATCTAAAGAGTTGAAAAGATTAGACGAAAACTGGATTAATTAAATTTCGTAACTCTAAAAGTTTTAGAAGTACGAAATTAATTAAAATAAAAGAGAATAAAGATAATAGAGATAAGATTTAAGGTACTAGGGTAGAGAATAAATATAAATTATTAACGCGTTTTAACGCGACGAAAATATCGTAATAAATAAAAAAAACTAGTAATTAAACGAGAAAATATAAAAAAAGTATAAAAATATTAGAAAAATTAATAATAATTATAATAAAGATAATAAAATATATAAAATATAAAGAGGTATAATAAATAATATATTATAAATTATAATTAATATTAATTATACTAGGAATAATTTTAAATTATATATAAAATTTAATAGAAGAATATAGGCTCTAGGAGGTCTAAATAAAATTATTATTTTAAAAAATTTAAAAATTTAAAGCGAGGAGGATATTTATATTATTAATATAAAACTAGGTTAATATTATATTAATAAAATAGTAAACCCGTATTCTACCGAAAAAGACGGAAAAGATATTTAGATTTATTTAACTTATATATTAACTCTAAAAATCGATTTAATATTAGAGTTACTAAATATATATTTAATACCTCGATTTATTTTAAATAATTTTAAATAAATTAAAATAAATTAGTTTAAATAATACCGGTTTATAATTAAATATATATAATTATAAATTAATTATATAGTTTATAATACCGCGCTAGCTTAGAGAGTATTACGTATATATATAATTTTTATAAATTAACGTAATTTAAAATCTAAATTAAATTAGTATAATTATAGTACTTTATATAATCTTAGCGAGTTACCCGGCGCTAGTAAAAAATCACGGATTTAAAATCTTAAATCCGAAGTTACTATTTTTAGGTTTTTTTATCTAAATTTTTTTTTTTTTTTTAAATAATATTCTCTTTTTATTATTTTTTCGCCTAAAGTAATAAAATACGTATTTAATACCTCGACTCTTCTTATATAATCTCTCGCTTTACCGATATACCCGTAGAAATATATTTATTTTATTAAAATATATAGTCGAAATAAATTATTATATTATATTAAGACTAACTTTATAGTAGTTATTAAATATAGTATATAAATCCCCTAGAGGGAGTATATAGCGTAGTTATATTATTTATATTATAGTATTATATTATAGTTTCCGGTACTCCGGAGTTTTTTTAAAAATAATAAATTTAGAGCCCTCGCTTTAACTCTTTAAAGATTAATTCTATTATTTTAAATATAAAGATTATTTTCCTATTAAGACTTTATATTTATTTTTATATTATTATAAATAGTTTAAATATTATAATTTAATAATTTTAATCTCTTTTAACTTTCTTAAATAGTAATTTATTAGAAATATAAAAGATTTTATTAGAAATAATTATCCCGAAGGTAAAATATATAGGATTAATACTTTAAATAAAAATACGAGAGATTTATTAAAGAATATTAATTTTACGATAAACTAACGATTTATAGAATTAAAATATAAATAGAAAGCCCTTAAGAAAAAGGCCTTTATTATTATAATTTAAAAGAATATCGAAAATTTATAATATATTATCGTAGGTAAAGGAGATAAAGAAATCGAAAATAATTTTTAAAAATTAAATATAGAAGATAAAAACGGCCCGACTATAAATTATAATTAAATCGGTTTTAATATAAATTAAAATAATTTACGATTATCGAAACTACGGGATTTTTATATAAAGAATCCGTAAAATTATCGAGAATAAATTTATAATATAAAGACTACGTTTTATTTAATACCCGTAAACTTTCGAATAAATAAAAAGAAGATTTTATATATAATACCTTATTTAAAGAGGTAAATTAAAAAGTTATAAAATAAATATAAAGAATTTTATTTAATAAATATATTAATATAGAAGTTTTTTACGGATTATTTATTTAATATAATTAAGGACCCTTTAAACCGAGTTATAAATACGAATTTTAAATATTAATATATACGTTAGAGGAATAATTAATTAGTATAAAATTTCGATATTTATTTTAATACCTTAAAAACTAAACTACCTTTTTATAATAAAGAGTAATAAATAATTTTTCTAATAATTTATTTAAGATTTAATATTTTAAAAGAAATTAACCGAGCCTAAAATATTCTTATTAAACGAACCGAATTTATATCGTTTACGGCGCGTTATAAATATAATCTTAATCGAGACTTTAAGATATAAAATAATAATTAAAATAATTAATTAAGACCTCGTAAAAAGTAAAAGAAAAAATTAAAAAGCGGAGATAATAAAGATAAATTTAATATAAAGGGATAAAGTTTTAATAGTAGTAGTCGTAGAAATATAAATAAAATATATACGACTCGCCCGAGCGATAAGAATCTTAAGGATATTAAGTATTTTAATTATTATAAATTCGGCTACTACTCTAATAAATATCCGGAGAAGAAAATAAAAACTATTAATTATATCGGCGATTATACTACCGAGTTAAAAAATAATAAATTCTTAAGGAAGTCTTTATCCCGAGGGAATAAAAAGAAATAAAAACCCGACCGAGTATAAATATCGATAGCGAAGTTATTATAAACTTAATTAATATCGATATAAAAATTATTTATATTAAAATAGATAAAGATCTAGGAGCGGAGATAAATATTATTAATAAAATATTTATATAGTAATATAACCTAGAGTATTTTAAGAGCGAGCCGCTACCGATTCTTAAATAAATAAGCGGGTAATTTATTTATTATTATAATATTTATAATATCGTCTACTAGTTAACCGATTTATAGAGATAATTTAGGGAGTATAATAATATTTTTTATTTTATTAATAAGAAAGGCTCGCCTATTATTATAAATATATTAATTATAAAAAAAGAAAAGATTTAAACCGACTATAATATATATACCTAGCGGTTCGGTATCGCGTTAAATACGTATATATTAGAATTATTTAAAGATTTTACGAAATTATTAAAGACGTAGTTAATTATATATATATTAATTTATATTAAAGCTAGTCTCTTTAATTAAGATCCTATTAATAAGAATAAGGCTAGGAAAGACGATATTATTATTAATATAATATTTTTTAATAATTCCGTTATTATACCGCCTACGCTTCTTAACGAATTTATAGATTTTAACGATATCTTTTTAAATAAAGAAGTAGGTCGATTATTATTATATAAGGGCGGCGACTATATAATTAATATAAAGAGTAACTCGTTATACGGGCCTCTTTATAATTTATCGAATTTAAAATTAATAAAATTAAAGAGATACCTAGATAACGCTTTAACAAAAAATTAAATTAAATATTTCGTAAATCCCGTTAGGGCTCCTATCCTTTTTATTTTAAAGAAAAATAATAGACTACGACTATATATCGACTACCGAGGTTTTAATAAAATAATTATTAAGAATTATTATATATTACTCTTAATTAATAAGACGCTAGACCGTTTAAATAATATTATATAATTTACGAAACTTAATTTAAAAGATATTTATTATTAAATAAAATTTAAAGAAGGCGATAAATAGAAAATAATATTTCGTATATAATATAATCTTTTCGAATATATAATAATATTATTTAATTTAACGAATATACCTATTATTTTTTAAATCTATATTAATAAATCGTTAACGGGCTTAATAAATATATTTTATATTATTTATCTAGATAATATCCTAATTTATTTAAATTTAAAAGAGGAGTATATTAATTATATATAACAAATACTCGAACGCCTATAAAACTATTCCTTATTCGCGAGTTTTAAGAAATACGAGTTCTTTACTCGGTTAATTAAATTTCTAGAGTTTATTATAAATTCCGAAGATATATCGATAGACGAATATAAGATTAATATAATTTAGTCTTAGTTAAAACTAAAGTCCTTTTATAATATATAAGTATTTTTAGGCTTTATTAATTTTTATCGTCGATTTATTTATCGTTATTCGTAGATAGTAGGCCTATTAACGGGTTTATTAAAAAATAATTAAAATAATAAAAAATTTAATCTATTTAAATAGTCTAAAGAGGTAGAGTAAATATTTTACCTACTTCGCGATTTATTCTTATATATACTTATTCTAGTATACTTTAATCTAGAATTAAAAATTCGGATTAAAATAAATATTTCTAATTTTACCGTAATTATGATTTTAATATAGTTATAAAATAATAACGAATAATATCCCGTCGCTTTCTAGTCCCGTAAAATATAAGGTTTAGAAATTCGATACAAGATTTATAATAAAAAGCTCCTCGTAATTATTACGATCTTTAAATAATAACGATACTACCTCGAGGGTAGTTTATATAAAATAGAAGTCTTACCTAATTATAATAACCTAAAGGGTTTTATAAATATTAAATAATTAAATAATCGCTAGGCGCGCTAGGTAATAAGACTTTTATTTTTTAATTTCTTAATTTTATATTATTTTAAGAAGAGTAACCTAGCCGATAAACCTTTATATTATTTTAATTATAAAAATTAAAACGACTTTTTAGATAATATATTATTTATATTATAATAAAAGTTATTAAATTTAGAAAGTACTAGTTAAGGCCTTATTTTCGTTATAATATAAAGTCTATTCGTAGATATAGAAGATCTAGATATAGATTCGCTAGCGTCGAGTAGTATATCCGTAGATATTATATAAAATTTAATATATATAAAACTTATATTATTAGAGTCTTTAAAGTTTACTATAAAAAAGATATATTTTTCGGTAGTATATTTATCTAGGCCTAAAGCGTTAATATCTAGATAAGAAATTCTAAAGAGTTTAAATAAAATATTTATTTAAATCGATTATAATATAGTAGAGGAATTATTTAATTTTATTACTAGAATTATAAATTATAAACTATTTATTCTACGTATTATTATTGAATTAATAATATTTTACGAAACGGTTTATAACGCTAAAAGTTTATTAATAATTAAAATAATTCGCGCTTTATAAAAGAATAATTCCTTTTTATAAATAAGAATCGCCGAAATTATATAGGCGGATTACTCGCGTTCCGCTAAAATATAGATTTTAGATTCTATATTATATTTAAATATAATAATAAAATCTATATATTTAAAGAAGGATTAGTCCGCGAAGAGTTATTAAAACGATATTATAACGATATATTAACGGGGTATTTTAGTATTAAAAAAATAATAAAGTTATTTATTAGAAAATATTTCTAAAGTACTTTTAAGGCCGACGTATAAGAATATATCGATATATATAATATATACTAGTGGGTTAAGGTATATCGATACTATCTTTATAACGAAATTAGTTCTCTATTATATCCTACGGGGCCGTAGGAGGAAATTATAATAAATTTCATTATTAATTCATCTTTAAATAAGCGATACGGGCGCGTTTATAATACGGTCCTTATATTTATAAATAAGTATATAAAGATATTACGATATATTTTAATTATAAAAACGATCGACTCTACGAGGTAATAAAGTTAATATTCGAAGAAATTATCCTAAAGTTAAAGTTCCTAATAGAATTATTTCTAATAGAGGTTCTATTTTTATAAATACGTTTTAGTTAGAGGTATATTATTTAATGAAAATTAAAAAGCGCCTAAATACCGTATTTTATTTATAGACGGATAATTAGATAGAATATTAGAATTAAACCCTAGAATACTATTTAAGAACCTTCTATTTAAGCGAGTAAAATAACTAGGTAGTACTTTTATTTATAATAAAATAAATATACTATAATATATAGTATACGATAATAAAATAGATATTATTTATAACTATATATAATTATAATTTATCTCTTAAATCGCGTCTCGAGGGTAAAATATATAAAGGAGAAATACTATCGGTATAAAAAAGAATTAAAAAATTAAATACTTTAAGAGAGTACCTAATAAAAGTATAAATTATTATAGTCGAGGCGTAGAAACGTAATTATAGTAGAAGGTATAAACCGAAATCATTTAATATAAATAACCTTATATTATTATTAATTAAAAATTTAATATAAAAATAACTAAATAAAAAGCTCTTTTATAAAGTAATTAAATTATTTAAGATTTTAGATACCGTCGGAATATAAGTATACCGCCTAGGATTATTAACTAGTTATTATATTTATAATGTTTTTTATATATCGCTTCTAGAGTCGTATTATTAATAATAGAGTAATATTTCGATTCTTAATATACCTCTACCGGAATTAATAAATAATATAAATGAATAAAAAGTAGAAAAGGTATTAAAAAAAAAGAAGGTAAAAAGCGAGATATTTTATTTTATAAAATAATTAGGATAACTAGAGACCTTTAATGAATAAGTTAATATAAATACTCTAGATAACGCGCTAGAACTACGAGAAATATTCGAAGAGAATACGAAGATAAAAAAGGTATAGAAAGTAAAGAATAGGAAGAGAAAGTATTATTAATTATTAACTACTATTAATTACTTTTTATTAATAGACTTCGAGTAAAACGTATCTTTACGGTTAACGGGGCGTTTATAGGTAGGTTTATATTTAAAATAACTAATTTTCTTAATATTAAAACTCGGTTATTTATAAATAGAGCCGGGGCCGGGAATTCGAATTAAAAAATAAAAAGTAGAAATAGAATTAAAATTAAAATTAAAATTATTAATTTTATTTTTAATTTCTTCCTTAAAAGCCTCGTAAGAAGATATTGATTTATTTAAAATATAACGATTTATAACCTTTATACCGTTATATTAAAAGTGAGGCTTTACGGTATTTTTAATTAAAAAAGTTTTACGACTAGATATTATAGCTCTTTATATACTACTAGAGAATAAAATAGGATCGATAATATCGAGATCGTTAATAATAGGTATATTAAATTAGTCGGTAACGGGATTAAGGCCGGGAGAAGAGTTATATTCGGAGGTATTTTATATATAATATATACGAGCTTCGTCTTTAACTTTATCTTTATCGTCGGTTTTATCTTCGTCCGTCGATTCGAGAAGATTATTAAATTAATACTATATAGTCCTACTTTAGGGCGTATTTATATCCCGAGTAATAATCCCTCCTTAAAAAGTTATTAATATACGAATTATATCTAAACTATATTAATTTATTAGAGTACGAAAGGTATTATCTATACTCTAGACGTTTAGAATAAACCGAGATATTAATTATAATATATCCTTCCCTCTTTTAATATTATTATTTTTAGATTTAATCTCCTAAAGGAAGGCTACGATATTTTTTATATACCTAATAATATACTCGCGAAGATATTTATTAAAGCCTCGGCGTTTTAAATAATTAAAAAGAAAATTTATAAAAGTATAAAATTTAGACGGAATCTAGATACGTTAATATAATTTAATTTCGGAATACTAATAATATATAAAATTATATAAGTATTTATTCTTTACGTAATAAATATACTTTATATATAATATTTTATTATATAGGATATAGTTATTTAGGCCTATCCGCTTAAAGTAGCGGAGGTATAGAAATACGAATAAAGACGGGGTAGGAGTAGAGCGGGCGGTTATTTTATAAAAAATTAAAATTAAAAACGTATTAAATATCTAAAGACTATCGTTAATATTATATATCGTAAAGATTAAATTAATATATTAAGTATTAAAATAATCTAGTTATATATATATCGTTAATAAAATAAAGTATAGGATTAATAATTTAAAAATAAAATAAATATTACGATAATATTAATTCTTTTAAAATATAAATAAATATTTTATTTAAAAATAGAATAAGTTATTTATTTACTTTAATAATTATGAGATTAAAGAAAGAATTTAAAAGAAGAAAAGAAAGATTTATTTAAATTATAATATATTAACTCTAGCCTTACCTACGAAATATATATATAATATTTACGACCTCGAAGAAAAAGTTTAAAAATACGGCCGAGATTATTATAAGTTAGTAAAAGTCTAAATATAATATAGTTATTAATAGTAATATATAAGAGTTTATATATAGAAGATAGTAGGATATTATAGAAGAAGAAAAATTTAAAGATTAACGAAGACTTTATACCTACGCTATTATTTTCCTATTAAGACTTTCTATTTACTTTTATATTATTATAAATACTCTAGGTATTATAGCTTAATATAAACCCCCCTCTCTCTATACTAGCGACTAGCGCGAAAGCGAAGTAATTAATAATTAAAATAAATAATATTAAGATTAAAGAATAATTTAGGAAAGTAATTAACTTTTAATTAATTTAAATATTCCGGAATAAAGTTTACTCGGTAACGGAGTCGATTATCGGAGTAAAATAAATAATAAAAAGAGACTTGGTTTTATATTATATAATAATAGAGGTAAGGTAAGAGTTAAAGAAAATAATTAAATAAATAAAAAGTATTAACCCCTCGGCGAGAGTATTAAGATAAATTTATATAATAATAATATATAGTATAAAGAAAGAGGCCGTTGATACGAGTAATTAAATAATAATAATAAAGATATTAAAGAAAAATAATTATAAACTATATCTAGGATTAAATATTATAAACGTAAAATAATTAAAATTCGCCTTTAAACTAGATAAATATAATTATAAAGTATTTGATACTTCTTTTTAAAATCCCGGACCTAGATATAATAAATAAATTAATAGTGGACGGGTTCCTAAAAAGCGAATAATTATTATTATATAAAAAATAAAAGAGAATAAATAATTTAAAATAATATTTTAATTATTAGAGATATAGTTATATAACTCTAGTTTATAAAAACTAGCCTAAATACGAGATATATATAGAATTATATTAATTATATAAATATAATACCGAAAGCTCGAAGGAAAAGTACTACGCGGTTTACTCTAGACGTTATAAATTTTAAAATAAAACGTATTTAATTAAGTAAAGAGAGATGTATCGAATTTAATAAAGATTAGAGAATGAACCTAGGTAATTCGCGGTATTATTAAAGATAATACTTTTAAGCTCTTAAATATAATAAATTAATAATAAATTTATAATAATACCGGCTAAAAATATAAAGAAAAAGAAAATAATAACGAATATAATTAATAAAGTTTAAAATATTATTATTATATTTAAGAAGGCGGGGAGTACGCTTCGGATTGGCGTAGGGTGGGGTGGGGATCGAGGTGTAATCCCTACCCCAGCCTGGCGTGGGGATCTATTGGCGTGGGGCTTGGGGTGGGGTGGGGTAGGGTAGGGATCCCTTAGGGATCCCCACTGCGCCAAGGCGGATTTCTAATAATCATTCTAATAACGCTGCTGCCCCCATAGATATGCGCACTCATGGCTACTGCTGCCCCTATAGATATGCGCACTCATGGCTGCTACTGCCCCCATAGATATGCGCGCACTCATGGCTACTACTGCCCCCATAGATATGCGCACTCATGGCTACTCCTGCCCCCATAGATATGCGCACTCATGACTACTACTGCCCCCATAGATATGCGCACTCATGGCTACTCCTGCCCCCATAGATATGCGCACTCATGACTACTACTGCCCCCATAGATATGCGCACTCATGACTACTACTGCCCCCATAGATATGCGCACTCATGGCTACTACTGCCCCCATAGATATGCGCACTCATGGCTACTACTGCCCCCATAGATATGCGCACTCATGACTACTACTGCCCCTATAGATATGCGCGCACTCATGGCTACTGCTGCCCCCATAGATATGCGCACTCATGGCTACTGCTGCCCCCATAGATATGCGCACTCATGGCTACTGCTGCCCCCATAGATATGCGCACTCATGGCTACTCCTGCCCCCATAGATATGCGCACTCATGGCCACTACTGCCCCCATAGATACGCGCACTCATGGAATAAACGCTCGGACCTATAATTATTCAAGTTAATATTAAAATTAAGACTATTATCAGCCTAAAGTTAGATATAACCGAAGGTTTTATTAAAGACGTAGTTTAATTCGTTTATTTTAAAATTAAGGGGACGCTAAAATAATAGTTTAGTTTTAAATTTAAAACTAACTCTTTTTAAATATTTATTAATACGTTTTAATATTAGTATTTTCCCTTAAACTTATTATTTTATTCCGAAGAATATTTCGATTTAAAATCGGTGAGTAAAGAATAATAGTAGATATTAATTATAATAATCATTATAATAATCGTCTCTCTATAGTATAATCTATAATATATCTTATTATTAATCTATAATAGGAGTAGTAGTAGTCATGAGTACGTATATCGATGGGGGCAGTAGTAGCCATGAGTGCGCGCATATCTATAGGGGCAGTAGTAGTCATGAGTACGCATATCTATGGGGGCAGTAGTAGTCATGAGTGTGTATATCTATGAGGGCAGTAGTAGTCATGAGTGCGCATATCTATAGGGGTAGTAGTAGCCATGAGTACGCATATCTATAGGGGCAGCAGCGTTATTAGAATAATTATTAGAAATCCGCCTTAGCGCAGTGGGGATCCCCAAGGGATGCCCCCCCCCCCCCACGCCCCACCCCACCCCACCCCACCCCACGCTAGTATTCCCTTTGGGGATCCCCACGCCAATCCGAAGCGTAGCGGGGAGGTCGAGATAAAATAATAAATTAATAATAATATTTAGGTTAATAATTCTTTAAGTCTTAAATAATTTCTTAATAATAATATTCAATTAACTAGATAAAAACCGGCTAGAATTAATACTACTAGGTAACTAAGAAATAAATAAAGAATTCACGAATATAATATTAATATAGAATAAATTATAGTATTTAATTTAAATTATATAATATAATATTAAAAAGGAATCGAAATTAATAATAAAATTACTTTAAAATAAATAAATAAATAATATTAATATTATAATTATTTAAAAGCCTAGTTAAAACCCTATTATCTAAATATTATATAATAATAATACTAGTTATTTTTATTTAATATATAAGGGAGGCTTAAAGACCCGTATATACTTTTATATAAATAAAAGAATCGATATAAATAACTAGGAATTAATTTATTATAAAAGTAATTTATACTTTATAAAGATTATATTAAAAGAGCGAAAAAGGAAAAAGGAATCTCGGTCGGATAAAGTCGAGGGAAAAGAGGTTACTAGTTAAAAATTCCTTTAATATAAAAAAATATAGATTTATAATATATATAATTTATTATTAATATAATATACTTTAATTAATAATTCGTTAATATTATTATTATTGAATACCGCTATAGAAACCTCCTATTTAAAAAAGATAAGACGAAAGTTAGGTTAATAAGATTTCACTACCTTAAAGAGTTACGAAATTAATTAAGATAAAAGAGAATAGGGGTAGTAAAGATAGGACTTAAAATACTAAAGTAGAGAATAGGTTACTAGCGTGTTTAAATATAACGAAGACGTCGTAATAATAAAATAAAACTAGTAATTAAACGAGAGGGTATAGAGGGGGTATAAAAACTTTAAAAGAATTAATAATAATTATAATAAAGACTATAAAAGATATAGAATATAAGGAGATATAGTAGATAATGTACTACGGGCTATAATTAACGTAGATCGCGTTAAAAATAGTTCTTAGTTATATATAAGAATTAATAGAAGAGCGTAGGCTTTAAGAGGCTTAAATAAATTTATTAAAATAAAAAGTCTAGAAACTTAAAACGAGGAGTATATCTACGTTATTAATATAAAGCTAAATTAATATTACCCGTAGATATACGTTTATTTTATCGAGATATATAGCCGAAACGAACCCTCCTCCCCCGGTAATAGCGACTAGCGTGAAAGCGAAGTAATTAATAATTAGGATAAATAATACTAAGGTTAGAGGATAATTTAGGAAGGTAATTAACTTTTAATTAATTAAAATATTCCGGAACAGAGCCTATTTAATAATAGAGTCGATCGTCGGAGTAAAATAAATAATAAAAGAAGACTTCGTTTTATATTATATAACGGTAGAGGTAAAATAAGAGTTAGAAAAGATAATTAAATAAATAAAGAATATTAACCCCTCGGCGAGAGTATTAAAATAAATTTATATAGTAATAATATATAACGTAAAGAAGGAGGCCGTCGATATAAATAATTAAGAAATAGTAATAAAGATATTTAAAAAAGATAATTATAGGTTATACCTAAGATTAGATATTATAAATATAAATAACTAAGATTCGCCCTTAAACTAGACGAATACGGTTATAAAAAGAAATATTTAATACTTCTTTTTAAGATCCCGGACCTAAATATAATAAATAAACTAGTAGCGGACGGGTTCCTAGAAAACGAATAACTATTACTATACGAAAGGTAGAAGAGAATAAATAATCTAAAGTAATACTTTAATTACTAAAGGTACGATTATATAACTTTAATTTATAAAAATTAACCTAGATATAGGATATATATAGAACCCTATTAATTATATAAATATAATATTAAAAGCCCGAAGGAAAAGTATTATATAGTTTACTCCGGATATTATAAGTCCTAAAATAGAGTATATTTAATTAAATAAAAAAAAATATATCGAATCCGATAAAGATTAAAGAATAAACCTAGGTAGTTCGCGGTATTACCGAGGATAATAACTCTAAGCTCCTAGGTATACCTAATTAATAATAAATTTATATTAATACCGGCTAGGGGTATAAAGAAGAGGAAAATAATAACGGATATAACTAATAAAGTTTAAGATACGGTTACTATATTTAAGAAAGTAAAGAGGCCGAGATAAAATAATAAACTAATAATAATATTTAGGTAAATAATTCTTTAAGTCCTAAATAACCTCTTAATAACGGCGGTCGATTAATTAAATAAAAACCGGCTAGAATTAATACTACTAGGTAATTAAAAAATAGACGAGGAATTTACGAATATAAAATTAATATACGATAAGTTATAATACTTAATTTAAAGTCGTATAATATAATATTAAAAAGGAATCGAAGTTAATAATAAAGTTACTTTAAGACGAGTAAATTAAAAATATCGATATTATAATTATCTAGGAGCCTAGTTAAAATCCTACTACCTAGGCGCTATATAATAATAATATTAATTATTTTTACCTAGTATATAAAGGAGGCCTAAAGATTTATATATACTTTTATATAAATAAAAAAATCGATACGGGTAACTAGGAGTTAATCTATTATAAAGACGACCTATACTTTATAAAAATTATATTAAACGAGCGAAGAAATAAAAAGGAATCTCGGTCGGATAAAATCGGGGAGGAGGAGGTTATTAATCGAGGAATCCCTTATTATAAAGAGGTATAAATTTATAATATATATAACTTATTATTAATATAATATACCTCGATTAATAGTCCGTTAATATTATTATTATTAAAGGAAGTATTAGCGGAGGAAAGCGAATATATCTTTTTAAAGAATTTTAATCTTTATTACCCTAACTAGAATAATACTAGGCGATATATATATTATATTATAACCGACTATCTCCTAGGAATAATAAAGTCGAGGGAAATAAAATTAGGATTATTAAAAACGTCTATTATATAAAAAGCCCGAGGATATAAAAATATAATCGATTTATTATTCTTTACGAGAGGAGTATACTAGGTTATAAATAACTTATAATCCGCAAAAATCTATATTATAACTCCGATTATAGGTTAGTAATAACGAAATTCGAGTAAATATAAAAAAGAGTAATATTATATATTCGTTATATTTAAAAAAAGATTAAGGATAACGTTATTTAAAAGGAAATATAATAAGATATAAAGTTTTTTTATTAAATATTAAAGAAGCTAAAATTTGAAAATAAAAAAAATATCGTTAAATATTTAAATAAAATAATAGGAGGCTTTAAAAAATTATTAAATTTATAATCTTATAGGCCCGTTTATATTAAGGAGCTAAATTTTATTAAAACTCCTACTATATTAATATTAAATTATAGTATCTAGGGTATTTATAATAATATAAAAGTATAAATAAAGTCTTGATTAGAAAATAATCTTTATATTTAAATAATAGAATTAATCTCTAAAGAGTTAGAGCGAGGGCTCCGAGTCTTTTATTTCTAAAAAAAACTCTAGAGTACTAGAAACTATAATATAATATTATAATATAAATAGTATAATTACGTCGTATACTCTTTATATAAAACTCATATATTATATTTAGTAACTACTATGAAGTTAGTTTTAATATAATATAATAATTACTTCCTCTTCTAGGGGTTTCGCCCTCGAAACTAGTAAATACTAATTTAATACTTTAATATTTTAATAAAAGAATATTATATAGGAGAATCCAAATCTAATAAAGTATACGCGTAACGTCTACGCCTTTTATCTAATTCTATTAATCTCCTATTTTAATAGTAGTAATATATTAATAAAAAACCTCTAAACCTAGTAGGAAAAAGAGAGAGAAATGAATTATATTTTAAAATTAATAATACGTCGCGTACGTCTCGCGTATTATAAAAACTAAAGGGAAAAGTAAAAGAAAGAATATTATAATTATTATCGAAAACTATAAGTCTTTATTATTAATAAGGTTTTAGTAATATCGCCGGTAGAGTAAATTATTCTACTTTATTATTTAAGAAGAACTCTAGTTATAGGAGTAAATATATACGGATAACGGTTTTAGTATAAGTATAAAACCTTCGTTAATCTTTAAGTTTTTCTTTTTCTATAATATCCTACTATCTTCTATATATATAAATTCCTATATATTACTATTAATAACTATACTATATTTAGATTCTTATTAATTTATAATAATCTCGATCGTGTTTTTAAACTCTTTCTTTAAGGTTATAAATATTATATATATATTCCGTAGGTAAAACTAAAATTAATATATTATAATTTAAATAAATCTTTCTTTTCTTTTTTTAAATTCTTTCTTTAATTTTATAATTATTAAAGTAAATAAATAGTTTATTTTATCTTTAAATAAGGTATTTATTTATATTTCGAAAGAATTAATATTATCGTAATATTTATTTTATTTTCAAATTATTAATTTTAAACTTTATTTTATTAGTAATATATATATAACTAGATTACTTTAATACTTAATATATTAATTTAATCTCTACGATATACGATATTAATAATAATATTTAGATATTTAATATATCCCCGACTCTCGCTCTTTATAAAATAACCGCCCGCTCCGCTTTTACCTCGCCTTTATTCGTATTTTTATATCTCCGTTACTTTAAATAAATAGGCCTAGATAACTACGTCCTATATAATAAAATATTATATATAAAGTATATTTATTATATAAAGAATAAGTACCTATATAATTTTATATATCGTTTATATTTTAAAATTAAATTATATTAACGTATCTAGATTTCTTTTAAATTTTATAAATTTATAAATTTTCTTTTTAATTATTTAAAACGTCGAGGCCTTAATAAACGTCTTCGCGAGTATATTATTAAATATAAAAAATATCGTGGCCTTCTTTTAGGAGATTAAATTTAAAAATAATAATATTAAAAAAGAGAAGAATATATTATAATTAATATTTTAATTTATTATAAACGTCGAGGGTATAGATAATATCTTTCGTACTCTAATAAATTAATATAGTTTAAATATAATTTATATATTAATAACTTTTTAAAGAGGGATTATTATCTAGGATATAAATATACCTTAAAATATAACTATATAATATTAATTTAATAATTTTCTTAAATCGACGGACGAAGATAAAACTAATTATAAAGTAGAAGATAAGATTTATATATAATGTATATAAAACGCCTTTGAATATAATTCTTCTCCCGGTTTTAATCCCGTTACCGATTAATTTAATACGCTTATTTTTAATAATCTCGATATTATCGATCTTATTTTATTCTCTAGCGATATATAAAGAGTTATAATATTTAATTATAAAGTTTTTATAGTTAAAAATACCGTAAAGCCTCGCCTTTAATACGGCGGTATAGAGGGTACGAATCGTTATATTTTAAATAAATTAATATCTTCTCGCGAGGCTTTTAAAGAAGAAATAAAATTAAAATTAATAATTCTAATCTTAATTTTATTTTTACTTTTTATTTTTTAATTCGACTTCCCGGCCTCGGTTTTATTTATAAATAACCGAGTTTTAATATTAAAAAAACTAGTCGCTTTAAATATAAACCTACCCGTAAATACCCTATTAACTATAAGGATATATCTCGCTCGAAGTTTATTAATAAAAAATATTTAGTGATAATTAATAATTAATAATATTTCTTTTTCCTACTCTTTACTTTTTATATCTTTTCTATTTTTATATTCTCTTCGAATATTTTTTGTAGTTCTAACGTATTATTTAAAATATCTATATTAATTTATTTATTAAAGGTCTTTAATTATCCTAGTTATTTTATAAGGTAAAATACCTCGCCCTTTATCTTTTACTTTTTCAGTACTTTTTCTACTTCTTATTCGTTCGTATTATTTATTAATTCCGGTAAAGGTATATTAGGAATCGAAACGTCGCCCTATCGTTAATAATACGACTCTAAAAGCGATATATAAAAAATATTATAAATATAATAATTAATTAATAATCCTAGGCGGTATATTTATATTCCGACGGTATCTAAAATCTTAAATAGTTTAATTACTTTATAAAAGAGCTTTTAAATTAATTATTTCTATATTAAATTTTTAATTAATAATAATATAAAGTTATTTATATTAAATAATTTCGGTTTATATCTTTTATTATAGTTATATTTCTATACCTCGACCGCGATTATTTAGGTTTTTATTAAGTACTTTTTTAAAGTTTTTAATTTTTTAATTCTTTTTTATATCAATAATACTTCTCCCTTATATATCTCGCCCTCGAGACGCGGTTTAAGAAATAGATTATAACTATATATAATTATAAATAGTATTTATTTTATTATTATATACTACGAATTATAGTATATTTATTTTATTATAGGTAAAAGTATTATCTAGTTATTTTACTCGCTTAAGTAGAAGGTTTTTAAATAATATTCTAGGGTTTAATTCTAATATTTTATTTAATTATCCGTCTATAGATAAAATACGGTATTTAGGCGTTTTTTAATTTTTATTAAATAGTATACCTCTAATTAAAACGTATTTATAAAGATAGAATCTCTATTAGAAATAATCCTATTAAGAACTTTAACTTTAGGATAATTTCTTCGAATATTAACTTTATTACCTCGTAGAGTCGATCGTTTTTATAATTAAAATATATTATAATATCTTTATATACTTATTTATAACTATAAGAATTATATTATAAACGCGTTTATATCGTTTATTTAGAGGTAAATTAATAATAAAATTTATTATAATTTCCTTCTACGGTCCCGTAGGATATAATAGAGAACTAATTTTATTATAAAGGTAGTATCGATATACCTTAACCCGCTAGTATATATTATATATATCGATATACTCTTATACGTCGGCCTTAAAAGTATTTTAGAAATATTTTCTAATAAATAACTTTATTATTTTCTTAATACTAAAGTACCCCGTTAATATATTATTATAATATTATTCTAGTAGCTCTTCGCGGATTAATCCTTTTTTAAATATATAAATCTTATTATTATATTTAAAAATTAATATAGAATTTAAAGTTTATACTCTAGCGGAATACTAGTAATCCGTTTATATAATTTTAGCGATTTTTATTTACGAGAAGAAATTATCTTTTTATAAAGCGCGAATTATTTTAATTATTAATAAACTCTTAACGTTATAAATTATTTTATAAAATATTATTAATTTAGTAATAATATATAGAATAAATAGTTTATAATTTATAGTTCTAGCGATAGGGTTAAGTAATTTCTCTATTATATTATAATCGATTTAAATAAATATTTTATTTAAACTTTTTAAAATTTCTTATCTAGGTATTAACTCCTTAGGCCTAGATAAATATACTACCGAAAAATATACCTTTTTTATAATAAATTTTAAAGACCCTAATAACGTAAATTTTATATATGTTAGGTTTTATATAGTATTTACGGATATATTATTTAACGCCGGCGAAGTATTATCTATATCTAGATTTTCTATATTTACGAATATATTTTATATTATAATAAGAATAAGGTCTCAACTAGTACTTTCCAAATTTAATAACTTTTATTATAATATAAATAATATATTATCTAAAAAACTATTCTAGTTTTTATAATTAAAATAATATAAAGAGTTATCGGCTAGATTACTCTTCCTAGAATAATATAAAATTAAGAAATTCAAAGATAAAAGCCTTATTACCTAACGCGCCTAATAATTATTTAATTATTTAATATTTATAAAACCCCTTAAGTTATTATAATTAATTAAGATTTTTATTTTATATAAATTACCCTCGAGGTAGTATTATTATTATTTAAATATTATAATAATTACGAGGAGTTCTTTATTATTAATTTTATATCGAATTTCTAAACCCTATATTTTACGGGACTAGAAAGCGACGGGATATTATTCGTTATTATTTTATAACTATATTAAAATCGTAGTTATAATAAAATTAGAAGTATTTATTTTAATCCGAATTTTTAATTCTAGATTAAAGTATATAAGAATAAATATATATATAAATAAATCGCGAAGTAGGTAAAATATTTACTCCGCCTCTTTAGATTATTTAAATAAATTAAACTTTTTCCTATTTTAACTACTTTTTTAATAAACCCGTTAATAAACCTATTATCTACGAATAATAATAAATAAATCGACGATAGAAATTAACGAAGTTTAAAAATACTTATATATTATAAAAGGACTTTAGTTTCGGCTAGGACTAAATTATATTAATTCTATATTTATTTATCGAGATACCTTCGGTATTTATAATAAACCCTAGAAATTTAATTAATTAAATAAAGAACTTATATTTCTTAAAACTCGCGAATAAAGAATATTTTTATAGGCGTTCGAGTATTTATTATATATAATTAATATACTCCTCTTTTAAATTTAAATAAATTAGAATATTATTTAAATAAATAATATAAAATATATTTATTAAGCCCGCTAATAATTTATTAATATAAATTTAAAAAATAGTAGGTATATTCGTTAAATTAAATAATATTACTATATATTCGAAAAGATTATATTATATACGGAATATTATCTTCTATTTATCGCCTTCTTTAATTTTTATTCGATATTAAATATCTTTTAAATTAGGTTTCGTAAATTATATAATATTATTTAAATAATTTAGCGTCTTATTAATTAAGGGTAACGAATAACGATTCTTAATAATAATTTTATTAAAACCTCGGTAGTCGATATATAATTATAATTTATTATTCTTTTTTATAAATAAAGAAAAGAGCCTTAATAGAATTTACGGAGTATTTAATTTAATCTTTTACTAAAGCGTCGTTTGGGTATCTCCTTAACTCTATTAATTCTAAATTCGATAAATTATAAAAAGGCCCGTATAACGGGTTACCCTTTATATTAATTATATAGTCGTTATTTTTATATAATAATAATCGACCTACTTCTTTATTTAAAAAGATATTATTAAAATCTATAAATTCGTTAGGAAACGTAGGCGGTACGATAATAAAATTATTAGAAGATATTATATTAACGGTAATATCGCTTTTCTTAACTTTATTTCTATTAATAAGATTTTAATTAAAGGGACTAGCCTTAATATAAATTGATATATAAATAACTAACTACCTCCTTAATAATTTCGTAAAATTCTTAAATAATTCTAATATATATATATTTAGCGCGATACCGAACCGCTAGGTATATATATTATAGTCGGTTTAGATTTTTTCCTTTTCTATAACTAGTATATTTATAATAATAAACGAGCCTTTTTTATTAATAAAATAAAAGATATTATTATACTCTTTAATTTATCTCTATAAATCGGTCAACTAGTAGATAATATTATAAATATTATAATAATAAATAAATTACCCATTTATTTATTCAGGAGTCGGTAATAACTCGTTTTTAAAATACTTTAAATTATACTATTATATAAATATCTTATTAATAATATTTATCTCCGCTTTTAGATCTTTATTTATTTTAATATAAATAATTTTAATATCGATATTAATAAGGTTTATAACGACTTCGTTATTAATATTTATACTCGGTCGGGTTTTTATTTATTTTTATTCCCTCGGGATAAAGATTTCCCCAAGGGTTTATTATTTTTTAACTCGACGGTATAATCGCCGATATAATTAATAGTCTTTATTTTCTTCTCCGGATATTTATTAAAGTAGAGGCCGAATTTATAATAATTAAAATATTTAATATCCTTAAGATTCTTATCGCTCACGCGAGTCGTATATATTTTATTTATATTTTTATAACTACTATTATTAGAATCTTATCTCTTTATATTAAATTTATCTTTATTATCTCCGCTCTTTAACTTTTTTTTATATCTCTTCCGAGGTCCTAATTAATTATTTTAATTATTATTTTATATTTTAAAATCCCGACTAAGATTATATTTATAATATATTATAAATAATACGAATTCGGTTCGCTTAATAGGAATATTTTAAACTCGGTTAATTTCTTTTAAAATATCGGGTCTTAAGCGGGTTATTAAATAAATTATTTATTACTCTTTATTATAAGAAGGTAGTTCGGTTTTTAGAGTATTAAAATAAATATCGAAATCTTGTATTAATTAATTATTCCTTTAATATATATATTAATATTTAAAATTCGTATCTATAACTCGGTTTAAAAAATCCTCGATTATATTAAATAAATAATCCGAAAAGAACTTCTATATTAATATATCTACTAGATAAAGTTCTTTATATTTATTTTATAATTTCTTAATTTATCTTTTTAAATAAAGTATTATATATAAAATCTTTTTTTTAATTTATTTAAAAGTTTACGGGCTTTAAACGGATCGTAGTCTCTATATTATAAATTTATTCTCGATAATTTTACGAATTCTTTATATAAAATTCTTATAATTTTAATAACCGTAAATTATTTTAATTTATATTAAGACCGATTTAATTATAACTTATTATCTAGTTAAATTTATCTTCTATATTTAATTCTTAAGAATTATTTTCGATTTCCTTATCTCCTTTACTTATAATAATACGTTATAGATTTTCGATATTTTTTTAAATTATAATAATATAGGCCTCTTTCTTAAAGACTTTCTATTTATATTTTAATTTTATAAATTATTAATCCAACGTTAAATTAATATTCTTTAATAAATCTCCTATATTTTTATCTAAAGTATTAATCCTATATATCTCGCCTTCGGGATAATTATTTCTAGAAAGATCTTTTATATTTCTAATAGATTATTATTTAAAAAAATTAGAAGAAACTAAAACTATTAAGTTATAATATTAAAGATATTTATAATAATATAAAAATAAATATAAAGTCTTTATAGGAGAATAATCTTTATATTTAAATAATAGAATTAATTTCTAAAGAATTAAAGTAAAGACTCTAAACCTCCTATTTCTAAAGGGGCTCCGGAGTACTAGAATTTATAATATAATACTATAATATAAATAGCGTAACCACGCCGTATACTCTCTTTATAGGATCTATATACTATATTTAATTATTATTATAAAACTAGTTTTAGTATAGTATAATAATTTCTTAATACTTTTATAGGATATCTTTTATTTTTATATCGAAGAAGAGTATTGGTAAAGTAGTAAATTAATATTCTACCGAAAAAGATAGAAAAGACGCGTAGACTTATTCAACCTATATACTAGCCCTAGAGATCGATTTAATACCTACTTTCGTTTAAAGTTACTAAATACGTATTTAGTATCTCGATTTATTTTAAATAATTTTAAATAAATCCGAATAAACTAGTTTAAATAGTATTAATAAATAGTTAAATATATATAATTATAAGTAAATTACATAGTCTATAATACCGCGATAACTTAGGGGGTATTATATGTATATATTATTTTTATAAATTAATATAATTTAAAATCTAAATTAAACTAACGTAGTTATAATATTTTATATAATCTTAGCGAGTTACCCGGCGCTAGTAGAAATTACGAATTTAAAATCTTAAATTCGAAGTTACTATTTTTAGATTTTTTATTAAAAACTTTTTTTTTTAAATATTCTCTTCTCGTTATTTTTCTATATAAAGTTAATAAAGTATATATCTAGTACCTCGACTCTTCTTATATAAACTCCCGCTTTAACGATACCTGAAATAGAATTTAAAATTAAGAAGATTCTAGAATTCGATTATATAAATTAGAAATATCTTATTAAATAAAAAGGATATAATAATTTAAAAAATATATAGGAATCTAGTATTAATTTTACGAATTATTAATAACTCTTTAGAGAGTTTTATTAGAATCGGAGAGAGAACGAATAATACCCGACTAATTAAAATTAAAAAAGAACTAGAATTAATTAAAAAATATATCGAACGGAAAATTATAATTATTTATTACTCGTTCTCCTCTAAACTCGTAATATTTCTTTATTTAATTTTAATAAACTTTTCTTCTTTCTTTTTTAAAAATTTAAATTACCTCTTTAAATAATATAATTTTTTCTTTATTTCGCGGATTTCTTTTTATATTTATAGTCGTTTCTTATATATTCTTTTTAAAGTCGCGGGCGAGATTACTAAATTATAGTCTTTATTTAAACGAATATATTAAAAATATTTCTTTAATACTTTTTTAATAATATATAACTTCGAGCTACGTAAATCGTTTTAATAAAAATATATAATTATTATTCCCCGACTAGAGGAGTTAAATAGATTTTTCTTTTTATAAAATAAAGTTTTATAATTAATTGAATAAAATAGTATAATATTAGAATTAATTTTCTAAAACGAGAAAATTAGAGAGGACGAGATAATATTATAAGTACCCGTAATATATTCCGTATATATAACGAGTATTTTTAGGAACGAAAAAGATTATACTCGCGATATCTAAATAGTAAATATATAAAGTATATAGTTTTTAATATAATCTTCTTTTATTATATAAATAGTGTATTTTTTAATAAATAAAAACTTTATATTTAATTTTCCTCAAAACTTTTATTTATAGATTCTAAATATAAACGTTTATTAAATTATTAATTAAATTTATTAAATTTATCTAGTTATATTTAATTACTTATACGAAGACTATTATTTATTAACTTTTAATACTCTTTTCTAAAAGTATTAATCTAGGTCCTATCGATATTATATTAAAATATTAAACGGAGAGTCTTAATATACTATAATAATTAATAAATATAACTAGGCCCGATCTAGTATTTATTATTAATAAATATAATTATTATATTATAAACTCTACTAGTATTTATTATAATATTATAAAGTAAATTTATAAATATTTAATTAATATTATAAACCTAGAATTATATTATAAATCGAATATTTATAATATTATTTAATTTTAATTTAAAAGATAAATTAATACTTTAAATTAATAATTTATAAACTAATTATAAATATATTAATTATATTATATCTAGTTATATATCGTAGTTATAGAATAAATTTATTATTTAGTTATTTAAATAGTAAACTCTATATACTTTTCAATTACTAAAGTTAAATATATAATTTAAATTAATATTATTAAAGATTTATTATTCCTAGACCTACTTTTTAAGGAATTAAAATATAATAATAATAATTTTAACTTTATTTACTTTAATATTAATAAATAGTTAATTATTAAAATAATATTAAACTCGGTAAACTACTCGCGTATTAAATATATTCGGAAATACTACTATTTTATAAAGTAATTAATATCGGAAATATATAAATTAGAAATTATTTATATTAATATATTAATTATAACTATTAATTATATAAAGACGCTAGTAGGCCTTAATAAATTTACTTATATATTAATTATACTAAAACTAGTTATAGAGGGTATTATTTAATAGATTATTATTAATATATAATATCGTCGTTTCTAAATAAGAGTATTATAATCTAGGTAGAATCTAGATAGAATCTTTACTATAATTTGATTTAGTTAGATTTAGCGTTACTTAATAAACTAGCCTATTAAAGAATATAACCTCGAATATACTTTAATTTAATATATCTAGCGCCGCGGTATAAAAGTCTTTTAAATTATTCTTACTTTTTCTAGCGACTACGGTACGATTTCCGATTATTAAAATCTATAGAATTAATACCGCCCTAAGTTCGAAGCCCTTAATATATAAAGAAAGAATATATATTTAAAGGAATAATCCCGTTGATTATTACTCTATTACGTAACTAGTATTTAATTATTAAATAAATAAGATTATTTACTCTACCTAGGTTTTCTAACGGTTCGGGTTTACCGGGAGGGTTAAAAGGTCCTTTAACTCGTTACTAGACTATCGCGGTGAATTTATACTAGCCGGAGTTACGACGATTAGAAATAGTTAGTATATATATAACTACGGGGGCGCGCCATTTAATTAAAGAGTATTATTAAGGAATATAACCTCGAATATGCCTTAACCTAATATATCCGGCGCCGCGGTACAAAAGTCTTTTGGATTATTCTCACCTTTTCTCAGCCTTACGCACCAAGTATATACCAACAGCAACACTATAGATAATAATCAACTGTTCAACCTCCACTACTGTCTATAATTAGACGTGCATTCCAAAGGTCACGGTAATCAGCATGGAGAAGAACTGCTGGCAATTAGGCTAGAATGGCCCGGTTTCTCTGTTTCAAGGGGAGCGACAGTATGCATGCGGCAGCAAGGACCAAAGGCGAGTGTTGGCATAGGGCCTAGCGCCTTGGCATATCGCTAGATAGCTCCCACAGCATAGAACCTTCTGAATGAACAACATGCACCCCATTCAGGATTCCAACACTTCCTCCAAGATATCTTTTGCGCCGGCTTTTCCTCCCATGACGCGACCCCACAACGCAGCGTAGTCCTACTTTTGAATGATTTCACTAGCACCCAAGACGTCCGTCCTGGGTGGGTGATGTAGAATTAGAGCCTCCACGATGACACCCGTGTCCTGGGAAGCTATGACTTGGGGGTGCGATTGATGCGGTCCTGGCCATTTCAACGGCACAAGGTAGGAAGCTCCGTCCTGATCTTCCTGTAGCGTAAATGCCGGGATGATATTCCAGCTTTATTGATAGATACCTATGATGACCGAGCTCATTCGCTCGCTGAGGCCGGGAAGTTTCTTTCGTACATGGTTCTCGACGCTAGCCTTCGAATCGAACTCATAGGCGTGCCTATACTTCCCACCGCTGATCGTCTTGACTCCGGCCAACGTGGAGAAAACAAATCTTTCCAACGTGGAAAGGACCTCTGCATCAGCCGCCGCAGTTACGACATTGATGCCTTGAGCCTGCTCTAGATCGGCGGCACATTCACCAACCGACCTGCCCACAGCCTTGGCTTTCTTCTGCAAGGCGTCGTCTTCAGAGACCTTGGTGTAATTTGACGCAAAATCAGTGACGGCGAAAATCGCATTGGCGCCTCTAAAAGCTCGTTTCATCGATTCGACGTCGTTCTGGCCGCCTTGTACGATCTCGACCCCTTTTTTGGCCCAAGCCTTTGCTTTCCCGGAATCCAGATTGCGCGTAATGCCACGTATTCGCCAGTCATTATGCTTCAAGAATGTGGTAGCTACGGAGGGACGCTGTGGCTGTATCAGTGTGATACGCGGCTGCGATCCGGATCATCTCATACTGACCTGTGTTCCGGTGATGCCCAGAATAGCAATGAGCTTTGTACCCATCGTGATGCGTTTAGCTTGTGAACGGCTTACTGATACCAGACGTCTGAAGAACCCGTAAGCACCCCCGCGCCTGTGAAGACTGCTTTCATGTTATATTTTAAAGAACCGCGCTACGTCACCACACGTTCGCTCTGCACTGCCAAGTCCGAAGACTACGATCCACAACGTACCGCCAAGTCTGAGAATGTCATGTTCACAGTTCCCGGAAACGCGTTCCATAATTGGCCTAGTAGAGTCGAGTAAGGTACGGGGTAGGGATCTGAGTGTCTCAAAACTCACAACGCCGTAGAGCCAAGTGAACGGTGTATCGGAATAACGTCAAATCGCATTCTACCACTGCTACAAAGGTATGTTGTTCTTCGAGAGTCTATCTCATGCATCTGTATGCCGTTGATGGCACTCGTCTGAAGAGTGGCTATCCCAGCCGACATCGTCACCGCCACTGCCGAGCGATTCATTACGATCACAGCATTGCTGGTGTAATTGTCAAGGCGGTAGTTATGAATCGTCTCCAATTGTGTCTGTTCTGTGAGGCATCTGGAGGGAACTCATACAATGAACATGGTAAGGGAGCAACGGAGGGAAGCTGAAAGGACAACTCCATACGGGGATGAGGGCTATTCCAACAAGCTTTGACCATGTAAACGAAGTGGATCAGGCAGAATCATGCTGTCAATGCAGAGGTAACATTGGCGTCCTGCTCCCGCCTCCGTCGCGTTCTCTTTGCGACTTGAGGCCACGCAAACGCAAGGCTGTAGAATGGCTCATCAGACTGCTAACAAGTGAAAATAGCTTCAGCCACGCTTCATATACATCCTCGCCGAAAAGCTCCATCTCAGCACTGCTTGTTCGCAATTACACTAGGCCCTCATATCTAGCTTGCAAATCAAGTAAGGTATTCGAGTAAATACACATGACTTATATAAAGCAACGACGTCCTGTCCATCGGTTGGCAGGCATCTCAATTTATTCATGGCATCCTCCATTCAGCTCCGCCCTTCGCAGATTCGAAAATCTATCAGAGCTCTCGGTTCCTGCAGTAGCGTAGGTATTATGCCCTTGCTCATGCTATGGTCGAGATGCCGTGGTCTGCTAAGAAGCGACCATTGGGATTGGAGCCTGGTGATCATGCGTCGGCACTGTTTCGTGTGGTTTCTACAATCACTCGCTTGCTGGGATGTGTTTACTTATTTTGGAGGAGTCCATCTCTCGGCATCGCCCCAACGATCCGACGTCAGACCAGCACTTCCCGGGTTGGCAAAGCCAGCCTCTAACTGCTTCTCATAGCTGACTCGGCGTAGTCTCTCTGATTCTCTAGGTGTCATACCCAGGTATATCTCGACGCCGATAATATGGACCGCGATACAGATCCACAACTGATCGCATGTTAGTGGAACGATTCTTATGCCGTTAAAAGAGAGTAGGGCTATTCAAGACTCACATTGGCACCGAAGGGTTGAATATGACTCGAGCCGAATTGCTCCGGCTTGGTTAGGAGTTGTGCCGCTTTGACTGCAACGCGGAACCCGGAATCCAGGGTTCCATCTGGCAACAAGCATTGTGGATATTCGGCCTCAGGAAATGGCATTCCAAGGTTCTTATACAAGAAGTCTAGCTCGTCACAACTCCAGACGCCATAGTAATTGTCAATACGTGATATGATCGGTGCAGAAATAAAATTGATAACACGGCTGGTAATGATGGTGCCCAAATAGAACATGGTCCGCAGCATCCAAGCTCGATGCTGGTCGATCTGCTTTCTGCGGATATTCCACCAGGCCATGGCCATGCCGAGCGTGGTAATGATCACGAGGAAGGCCTCTGCGGTCTGCGTTGCTGTCCGCGCTCCTCCTCCTTGCTTGTGTGGGAGAACGACGCAGGCTGCTCCGTTGCTGATAAGGAGCAGCAAGAGGACAGTATAGCCATTAATGCGATGGAATGTAATGAAGTTTTTGCGGATTACAGGGGTGAATTGCAACACCACGAGAATACCGGCTGGCAATACTGTCGCAAGATGCATTATCATGCCCACGCGATAGTGTCCATCGTGGAAATAGTACCAGTATCCAGGAACTAAAGCGAACCCATCTTTAAAGTGATGGTCGAAATCCAAGTCCAAGAGACGAGAGAGGGAGAAACCCAGCATGCCCCCGGCGAATATCACCCCTGCAAAAGCTTTTGTGAGCACTGCGCCACCCAAGTGATAGCAGAAGAGTCCGGTCAAACATACATAGGGGAAAGTTGTATGCGTGTCCAAAGCCGAAGAAGTTGTACACCTTTGCGTATCTGGCCGCGTGACCTGACACAGCACCCTCACGCTTCTCAGAGCTTGCGTCCGTCGACGAATCGCCAGCAGAACTTCTTTCCGTCTTTGCCATGATTGGAGGCCGTCCGAATTTTTGGATTGAGATTGAAATTGCAAGTCTAGACCGAGTGCCCGGATAGACGAGAAAGCAGGACTGTCGTTGTTGTTGTTGACGGCCGTAAATCGTGAAATTTTAGCTTTTTCATTAGCAGTGCGTCTATGCGTATATCGATAGCTGAATCACGCTCTCGTATAAAACTTTGTAAGCCCCCGTGACACTAAGTAATCGACCTATTCTCGCTGTCTTGGCTCGGGCGCTTGGCGAAGGGCGGCGGAAGTACGAAGATTCGTCGTCGAACTAATCACCCAGAATTGCGGCGTCGGACTATAAAATCGGACCACTCGGGCTTTGTAACTATTGGTCGCTTGTCGTCCACTTGCGTGTGGGCTGCAGTCTGGACTGAGTGCCCGGGTAGACGAGAAAGCAGGACTGTCGTTATTGACGGCCGCAAACCGTGAAATTTTAGCTTTATTATCAGCAGTGCGTCTATGCACATATCGACGGCTGAATCACGCTCTCGCATAAAACTTTATAAGCCCCGGGATACTGAGTAATCGACTTATTCTCGCTGTCTTGGCTCGGGCACTTGGCGAAGGGCGGCGGAAGTAAGAAGATTCCAGAATTACGGCGTCAGACTATGAAATCGGACTGCTCGGGCTTTGCAACTATTGGTCGCTTGTCGTCCACTTGCGTGTGGGCTGCGGTGCGCCTGCATGGCGCATCGAGGTACGGCCCGTATCGGGGTCATGTTACACTTGGCATTTTGGTGATCCTTGCTACGCCTGTAGCTAGGTACATGATGTAGCAAGAAAAAGGGATCAGCGCTGCAACACCTGAATGAATGTAATTGCCTTACTAATTACGTAACTACTATGCCGCATCCTCCTGAACACGCTTCACTCGTCTTGAGCTGCTTTTCGTACGTCACCAGCTGTCTCATTCCGACCTTAGCCATATCCCAACGCTTGCTTGCCAGATAGTTCGGCTCCCTTGATGTTTCTCTGCCTCTAACCTGAGGATTGGTTCCAGATCTCTCCCACAGACCAGCATCTTTCACGAGTCTACAAAATGAATGAAAAATCCACAGACAACTCAGACATTCCACCCAAAGGCAGCCCTGAGAGTCCACACACGGACGTCGAAAGCCCCGCGCCTGAGGCTAACGAGAAGACGGGTGAAGTTGAACGCCAAATTCATGGAGTAAAATGGTGCTTGACCGTTTGTGCGATCCTATCATGCGTCTTCTTGTTCGCTTTAGATACCACAGTGGTATGCTCAAAGACGTATATCACCATGAAGGTACCGATATTGACATTTTTCAGGTTGCTGATATTCAGCCAAACATCATCCGATCTCTCGGCGAGTTCGAAAAATTCCCGTGGCTAGCCACAGCGTACGCGATACCAGGCACTGTTCTAGTACTTACCCAGTCCAAGCTTTACGCCCTTTTCAACATGAAATGGCTTTACTTGGGGTTTGTCGTCCTTTTCGAGATCGGAAGCGCGATTTCGGGTGCCGCCCCTACGATGAATGCCCTTATCTTTGGCCGGATGATTGCTGGTGTTGGAGGCTGCGGAATGTACGTTGGGTCGTTGACTTTCTTTAGCGTTGTCACCACTCCAAAGGAACGTCCGATGTACATTTCCCTTGTTACTCCCGTTTGGGGATGTGGCACTGTGCTAGGTCCAATCGTAAGTACCCTGCCGACTGTCGTTGGCGAACCCGTCTAACTCGGTAGGTTGGTGGAGCCCTTGCTGAGAGTAGCGTTGGGTGGCGATGGGGTTTCTACATCAACCTATTTATATTCATCGCTGCCGCACCCGTAATGTTGTTTCTTCTACCTTCGCTCAACTTCGCGCCGGGCCTATCGGCCAAGCAGAAATTAGCCAAGCTTGACTGGCTCGGACTTCTCGTCTGGGCCGGCTGGTCCATTTCGTTTTTTATGGCGCTCATATTTGGTGGCACCCTCTACGCATGGGATTCCTACAGTGAGATTATCCTTTGGGTCTTTGTCGGTGTCCTCACGATCGGTTTCGTATTGGCTCACAAAATCCACCCCTTTGTTCCTGTGGAGGATCGACTTTATCCTGGACACATGCTTCGGAACTGGAAGCTCGGGATTCTTCAAGTCGCGATATTCTCTGCTCCGGCCGCCGTTTACATTCCCATTTACTACATTCCGCTGTTCTTTCAGTTCGCCAGGGGAGAAACCCCTGTTGAGGCCGCTGTGAAGCTTCTGCCGTTTGTTTCGATAATCGCTGCCGTCTCCATCCTCAACGGCTTCTTTATGTCAAAGCTTGGTTACTACATGCCGTGGTTCCTGGGCGGTTCAATTCTAGCCGTCATTGGAGGTGCCCTCATGTATACGGTCGATACTAACACAAGCACCTCAGCGATATACGGGTACACCGTGCTTCTGGGCACAGGAGGAGGTTGCTTCCTGATGAGCGCGTTCGGATGTGTCTCAGCGGTTGTCGACGCTAGCGATGTTTTCAACGCCATCGGAGTTTTAAGTCTGGTACAGTGCATCGGCATCACTTTCTTCCCCGCGATCAGTGGCTGCATCTTCCAGAACCTGGGTGCCAAGTACATCAAATCATACCTACCACCAGACTTCACCGGCAGCCCGACTGCAATCCTTGCGGGAGCAAGCAGCCCCGAGTTCCAAAGCTTCTCCGAAGGTCTCCAGGCTCAGGTTGCACAAGCCATCGTTTCGGCTATGAGTAATCTTTACACAATGACGATTGTTGCCAGTGGCCTTACGGCCATTCTCTCACCATTCCTCGGGGTAAGTGACACCCGTTCGTTCTTTTCAGGTGATTGAATGCTGACGAGGAAGCAGTTTGGCAAAGTTGGTGCTTAAGTCGAGAAAGGTCATCTCTTCACAGGCGCTCGGTCCCTCACTCGGCATCGCACTCGGTATTGCACTCGATTCCGTCCCTGGTATGGAGCGGAGGGTTGTGATGACGGCTGTGAAGATGAGGATCACTTGGCATGGGATACACGATGGAAATGACCTGAAAACATGGTGGAGCCACGTCCTTTGGAGTTCTTGATCGGCCTTTGGCAAAAGTAGATATTGATAGCAGATATACAAGGATTTTGGCGTACTGTATCTTGAGGTCTTAAGTTCCTCGCCTAGCTAATGTTTGACTTCTTGTTCTTGTTTTTCATGACCTGATCAATAGAGCCCGATATCAGCAAGAATTTCTCTATGTATCATGGCAACAAATAATTTGGATGTGGGCTACATCCTTGGGCTTGGATCGCTGTTTTCAAGCAACTCTGTGCATTATATGCTGCCTAGCATTTCTACTCCAAGACTTCGTTGAGGTGTCGGAGATGACGTTCACCTGGTGTCGTCGGAATTATTTGCTCTATCACGTTGGGACTTCAGCCGAACCTCAACGGGCTCACCACACCTCAGATTTTGGTTCGCGTTGCCTAAATTCCCTGTCAAGCTCTGGACCAAGGACCCTGAGGACCCTGAAGACCCTGAAGCGCTAAGGAGCAACCTCCGATGCCATGGACCCTACTTTATGTAGTGCGGTTTGCAATTGTGCCAATCAGATTGCGTTGTTCGAACTGACATTAGATCTGAGCCTTGGCACCTATCCAGGGTCCAACATGGCTACTTACCTTGATCACGGTTCGGCTCTTTCCTTGGCGTAGCCCTTGGCGTAGCCCTTGGCAAACCTTAACGGTAGAAGCCGTGCCGGCAAAAGGCGGGGGTCTTGCCTCTTCCTAACCAGGCTAGAGCGCTGGATGCTCGTCTCAGTAAAGTAAGGTATGCATTTAAGAAATCGGTGATCAGATGTATTGGTGGGTAATGCCAGATCCACAGGCAAGACTTTTCGGCACGAGTACTTCGGCAGGGCTGAGCGGTACGTCGCGGGGCCCCACAAGCTGCAGCCCCATCACCCCGTGCTTGTATAACCCGCCTTCGCATTCCCAGCTCGGAAGTTCTTACCATGATCGATCGCTGCAGTCATACCGTCGTTACGCGACATTAGGGGCAAAAGCCACAGAAAGAACAAACTTCTGCTCCGAACTCAATGCACCTTTCCCCCTAGGTAAGTACTTCAGTTGTCAAGACACGTGGTCGACTCGTTTTGCTGTTTTCATGCTTGACTATCCTCTTTCAGTGCACACGGCTTACTATACGCTTGTCCAGGGCTCTGATTGGTCAACAAGCCTACACTCAGCGGTCTTGGCATCTTTTGCTGTATGCTTGATATGGACATCGATTCGGGAGGTTGATCTTTGACCTTCTGTTCGCCAAATTTTGACGCGAGAATCAGATGTTGCTATAATTTATTACTTACCCTTACCCAGGGGATATAGGTAGAATGGGAGACATTAAGTGAGCTTCTCACTGGTTGGCGCGTGGCTGCAGACGAAGAGCTTTATACCATTACTCTGACTTCTTGCTTGCGGCCCATGTTTCTCGTCCAACAGAAGCTGCGCGATAGCTGCGAATCTTGCGCAGCTTCCAAAGTAAGATGCTCTAAAGAGAAGCCGACATGCAACAGATGCGCGGAAAGGGGGGTAAAGTGCCAGTACTCAGTCCAGCAAAGAACTGGAAGGAAGTTTCGCCGTCGGGAATCAATCAATGATAACATGAAGGATGCAACGTCGAGCCAGACCATCACGCCTTTGTCGTCAACATCACCTTTCTTTCCAGAGCTAGACACAGCCGCTGGACTTTCGTTATTTGATTCATCATTCGGCGCACTCGATGCGAGTACAATCCTCTTTACGAGCTCTGATGCCTTCAAGGCATCACATATACCGACGGACTCCCTCTCTCTGCCGAATATTCCTTCCCAGAACCTCTTGAGCCATCCTAACATCTGTCCGGATCATACCCAGAGCTACGCTGCAGGCAACTGCGCTCTTGACGAGGCCAATGTATCCTTTCAATCATGCGAAAACTTCCTGTCTGCATCTAGTGAGACGGGCCCCAACGGTGAGGAATTCGGGCTCGCGTCTCCCACGTGCTCTTTTCCGACGGTCCAGCTGTCTCCACAACTGGGCGCTGCACGAAATGTCACTGGCTGTCAGCAGCCAGACAGCCTCGAGACTGCTCTCCGGCTAATGCGGCAACTCTCCTGCGAAGAGGGCCACCTATTTCTTGCGAGTCTCACCACAACCGGCCATGATCACCAAGGGACCGAGCTCCCACAGCTGCCGATTGTGATAGACAAGAACAAAAAGGCGATGGAGGCCGTCCGCAGCACCTTGCAAACCACGTGCTCTCAAGATGGCTATCTTCTCGTAGTCGTGTGCTTGGTCGTCTCTAAAGTCTTGAGCACATACGCATCTGCGGTCCGTATATCATGTGCTCTTGAGAATGATAGGCGAAGATCAAGCGCGTCTGCACCATCGACGTTACCAGAGAACAAAGATCCAATCGCAGCACAGTGGGTGTTAGATGAGCTGTATCAGGTACAAGCATCAATGGACCAGCTCGGCGCGAAGATGCAGCTATGGGCCAAGCGGAATCGGACGTCTGGCAGTGAGGCTTTTCCAATAGGTAACGACACGAGTCACACGACAATGGCCGGATTTCCTTTCTCCGCGACGGTCTTGAATCAACTATACACCGAAGTTCGGAAACGTTTGAGCACGCTGTCGCTAGAATTGATTGATGAATTGAAGCGATATTGGACATGAAAATGTCTCTATAGACATGTGCAGTGATGAGGATCTTGGGCGTTCATTTAGTAGTACACTCAAATTCAAAACGGTTGGCGCGCGATGCAAGAACGCACCAACGATTCAGAGTGATGATGTTTGCAAGCCACTACGGATGCTGCCGAAACGGTACGGAACGAGCGGCTCTTCGTCCGCGAGATTTAGTCGGGCTAAGCTTCCGAAAAACGTCAGAGAATTGCTGGTTTAGGTCATCTCCAGCGATTTGATTGGCGCGGAGACAAGTTCGGGTCTCAGTAGTAGTCTACTCCGGTATCTTTTCCTTTTCCCCGATCGGATGCCTTTGTCCATACTTTACCCATCCTCCCTCGGCTCGAATTCTATACGAAACTGCTTAAAGTAAACCCTTGTTTTCCTTTTAAAGTTTTCTCCATCGTCTACGTTTTGGTGCTGCTTCCAGTTCCCTCGCCCGAGTAAATATTGTTTATTTTATTCTTGAATCTCCGCGATCCCAACGTTTTATCCATAATGGCCGCAGTTAACCCTCTTTTATCCGCTTCTCTATTCTCCGTTAAAGACTGGATTGTTCTCGGTAAGCAATGATGACGCGCTTCTAACTCTTCAATGCGATCAAGTACTGACAGGTTTACCAGTGACTGGCGGAGGTACAGGAATTGGTTTGAGTATGTTTTGTCATATCATATACCCTCCTTATATCGCCTGCCTTGTTTCTCCTCTTTTCCCACGCTCTCATCCGCAAACAAATTCAACAGTTCTCTCAATAACACATTTGGACAGTGTTAACCCAGGCCTTGGCCACCAACGGATGCAAAGTCTACGTCACCGGCCGCCGCCTTGAGGTCCTGGAAACAAGCGCCCGCATCCATGGGTCCCCAGACAAGCTCGGTCCGCAAGGCGGAAGTATCATCCCCATTGTCATGGATGTAACGTCCAAGCAGAGCATCAAGGGGGTCGTGGATCACATCACGAAGACTGAGGGTTATCTTAACCTGTAAATTTGTCCCAACCAACCACAAGTGTCTTTGTACCGACCAAGTGGACGATGAGGCAGAGACTGACAGTGTGATTGGTAACCAGGCTCGTAAACAATGCCGGCATTTGGACCGCGAAACCAAGTATAGACCCCGAGGCTGGACCAGAGGCATTCGGGAAGGCTATGTTTGATGAGAGCATCGATGCTTGGCAGAAGGGTGAGTAGTAACATGCCTTGACCCACCTTTTCAATAATCATGTCTCGGGCTAAATGGACAATCGATAGCCTTCCTTACGAACGCCACATCCCTTTACTTCGTGACGGCGGCGTTCCTGCCGCTTCTCGCCAAATCAGTTTCCAGCCCCACCGGCAAGATGGGTAGCGTGATTAACAACACGTCTAATAGCGGTTTTCTTAGGATGTGAGTGTCTTGCGCTTTAGCGGTTGAAAAGGATTTTAAGCAGTATCTCGCAGGTCCGAGGATTCTCAATTAGCCTACAATGTATGTTGATATAGGAATCCCACATGGCGCTGGGGATGAAATTGACGACAACCAGGTGAGCAAGGCTGCTGCTGTGCATGTAACCCGGCAGCTGGCCTATGATTTGAGTCATAAGAACATCAATGTCCGTGTCAACGGTATCGCTCCGGGTATGTACCGGCGTCTCCTAACCTCAGTTATCGTGCCTGAAAACCGTTAAAGCTGAGCATATCTAATACTGATGTTCCACAGGATGGTTCCCCTCTGAGATGACGACGGGTGGCTCCGGTGATAATAACGAGAGCACACCGCAGGAAGACGCGCCGTTCCAGCAGGAGATGGAGCGCATAGGGGCGAGAGTGCCCCCTGGACGCATGGGCAACGTAAAGGACTTGGCAACCGTGAGTCAAAACACACCTGAATCACCGACTTGACAAACTATGGAGTCGCATCATGGATCCTTCCTAACCCTGATATAGTGTCTTCTCACTCTTGCCACCAACGAATACATGTGGGGAACGATATCCATTGTCGACGGTGGAATCACCCAGAGCGTCGCAGGTAACATGTGAGGATATGCAGGCGGTAGATGGAGGCTTCAGAGAAATCATGCAAACTGCGTGGCTTAGCCTGCTGATCGATTACGGGGTTGCCCAGGCCGGCGCCTCTGTAGAAATATACTTAGGCCATACAGCCATTTACCTAGTCAAATTTCTAGCCATGTCATCATATTCGCTATTGGTTTCGCAATACCTACTCTCTAGTAACTCGTGACAAGTTGGAATGACCGTGAATGACCGGTTTCTTGGGCTCCTTGAATATAGACTTGTTCGTGACAGGGAGTTGTTGAGGAAGGTGTTCTATATCAACTATTGCGGTTAACCTTCGAAGCGGACCGTCTTTGGCTTACTCCAGCATTGCAAACAAGATGAAGGCTGTAGGACTACCTAATCCATGTTAATACACTCTCTTCGCAGATCGCACAGAAGTCAATCTTACTTACCTTCAACGGATCGAGGTCGTATAATCTCAAACAGCAGATAGCAACATTCACATGATGAAGCTACGTGAAGCATGGCCGCTCAAGCCATTAGAAACGCTTGTTGGTTAGTCCGAAGATTTTCGACCAGAAATAAGAAGAAGGATCTCCCTTGAATTTTCGCCACCATTCTCACTGCTCCGAAACACTAGGAGTGAAATCCTGAGGAGCGGGACTGAGGGACGGATCAGCCACCCAGCCCAACCTCATTGCAACGCCTCTGGACGTGTCACATCATCTCCAACGATGTCTCCCTCTCCTTTAAATGTACGTTACTGATTTCCAATAGAGCCTACGCTGCCACTAATCCGGGAAATGTATCGACACCAATTGCTCGCAGCAAAGACGTGTCCTCTTGCACAGCGCCCGTTGCATTGAAGCAGAGGATGAGCCCGCTCAAATCAAACCCGCTACCACCACTCCTGACCATTACCAACTTCAAGATCCGAGATGAGCGTAGGATTAAACGCCCTATTGCACTGTGCATGCTGGGATATGTAATCCACGTGTAAGAGATGGAAATACCTGGCCTTTGCTGCGTATCACCCCGCTTCAGCAGACGAAACATGCAGCACACGATCGCACTGACACAGAAACGGACGCGGAGGACATCGATTACCACTCAATACTGCCACCACATCTAACCCGCACCCAGTCTGAAAAGAGCGATTTCCATTGGGGTACAATAGAAGAGGTAGCATGGACAGAAATACCAAAGTGTTCGTGAATTAATACGCCATACGCTCGCAGGCACAAGAGTATGGGATCATATCAGGCAGGAAACCACTGGACTAGCAGTCTTTGGCTGTTTGGGGACCGAGGTCCCCAATGCATAGGTGCTCGTGTAGGGAGTATGATGGTTGATTAAGTATCTAAGTACAGTAGATCTCAAAACCATCGAGACTTGCGCTAAACGGATGGCCCGCGCACCTTAATTTATATGGGGGAACCACCAACCTCGAGTAGAATAAGAATAGGGCTATAAACGGGTTTATCATAGATAAATAGACCGGTGTATAGTAGATTCATAGTAGGACCACAGATAGGGGTATAATAGAGTATACTATGGAGTAGTAATAGGGTATACTATAGAGTAACAATTAAGTACTTTAATAATAGGGTATACTATAAAGTAGTAATAGAGTATACTATAAAGTATATTATGAGTAGGAAAAGAGTATATATAGAGTAGTAATAGAGTATATTATAGAGTAGTAATAGAGTATATTATAGAGTAATAATAGAGTATATTATAAAGTATATTATAAAATAATAATAGGGTATATTATAGAGTAATAATAAAATATATTATAAAGTAGTAATAGAGTATACTATAAAGTATATTATAAATAGGAAAAGAGTATATATAGAGTAGTAATAAGATATACTATAGAGTAATAATAAAATATATTATAGAGTAATAATAGAGTATATTATAGAGTAGTAATAAAGTATATTATAAAGTAGTAATAGAGTATATTATAGAGTATACTACGGAGTATATTATAGAGTATACTATAAAGTAGTAATAGGGTATATTATAAAGTAATAATAAAATAGTAATAAGATATATTATAAAGTAATAATAGAGTATACTATAGAGTAGTAATAGAGTATACTATAAAGTATACTACGGAGTATATTATAGAGTATACTATAGAGTAGTAATAAGGTATATTATAAAGTAATAATAGAGTAGTAATAAAATATATTATAGAGTAATAATAAAATATACTATAAAGTAGTAATAGAGTATATATAGAGTAATAATAAAATATATTATAGAGTATATTATAAAATAGTAATAAAGTATATTATAAAGTAGTAATAGAGTATATTATAGAGTAGTAATAGAGTATACTATAAAGTATACTACGGAGTATATTATAGAGTATACTATAGAGTAGTAATAAGGTATATTATAAAGTAATAATAAAGTAGTAATAAAGTATATTATAGAGTAATAATAAAATATACTATAAAGTAGTAATAGAGTATATATAGAGTAAAAATAGGGTATATTATAAAGTAGTAATAGAGTATATATAGAGTAATAATAAAATATATCGTAGAGTAGTAATAAAGTAGTAATAGAGTAATAATAAAGTATATTATAAAGTAATAATAGGGTATATATAGTCCTATTATATATTAATATATAGCTCTATAATAATCCTACTATACTCTTATATATAAATTTATAATATACGCTCTATAGTATATCTTATTACTACTCTATAATATACTCTATAATATACTCTATTACTACTCTATAATATACTTTATAATATACTCTATAATATACTTTATATATAGTTTATAGATAGTATATATATATAGTTTATTACTACCCCTATATATAATTTATTACTATTTTAATATATACCCTATTACTACCCCTATATATAAATATATATAAATATATATAGGTGTATATTACTACTCTTATATATAGCCTATTACTACTTCTATATATACTCTTTTCCTATTTATAATATACTCTATAATATATCTTATTATTACTCTATAGTATATTTTATTACTACTTTATAGTATATTTTATTACTACTCTATATATACTCTTTTCCTATTTATAGTATATTTTATAGTATATCCTATTACTACTTTATAGTATATTCTATTATTACTCTATAATATACCCTATTAATAATTTATAGTATACTATATAATTACTCTATAATATACTCTATCTCTATTTTATAGTATATTTTATAATTACTTTATAGTATACCCTATAATTACTTTATAGTATACTCTATAATATACCCTATTATTACTATATAGTATACTCTATTATATTTAAAAGTAAACGTTAATATAATAAATATATATAAATTATAATTATTATTTTATCGATAATAATAAGATCGCTTATATAAAGTTTAAATTAATTATCGATAAAAAAGGTCTTTAATTTAATAAATTATTATTAAAAAGAGGGTCTTTATATTTTAATTAATTTTACTAATTAGCGAAAAAAGTTATAAAAATTATATAATAACCCGTTTAAATAAAAGGATACTCGGAATTATATCTAGGAATTTAAATAAGACTTTATACTTTTTAATAAATATTTTAACCTCCCTTTTTAAAAAAAAGACCGTTTTTAAATAAAAGACGAATCTTTAATTAATATTATAAAATATAATATTAATTATATTACCTAATAGGTCTTTATCTCTTAAAGGAAAATTAATAATTAATAGTTATATACCTTCGATAAATACGTCCGTATATACTCCGAAATCGACTAAGAATTTCGGTAGATTAAGTATTATTTACCTCGTTATAATACCGCTCGCGGCCTATAGGCTTACGAGATAGGTAAATAAAATCTAAAACTAAAATAGAAAGAAAACGGAGGGAAGAATAAATAGTATTTTAAAATAATTATAACTATCGGCTACTAACTAGTAAAAAGAGGAAATAAGTTATTAATAAGTTAGAGTTTTTAACCGACGAGGTTTCTTTAATAGTTAGTAGGCGCCGCTAACAACCCTACTAGAAGAGTATTCGCGGAACTCCCTTATTAATAAAGTAGTTTTACTAGAGTAGGTATATAAATTAATTAATTAATTAATCAATACCGTTTCTATTAAAGTAGGATAAATTTTAAAGAGGTTTATTATACCTTTATTAACTTTTACTTCTACGGCTTACTCTAGTATAACGAGCGCTTTTATCTATATTATAATATTAACTTTTATCCTTTTATTTAGGGAGTTAATAAACCTCGATTCGGCCTAAATTATTATTAAAAATAAATTAACGAGAACCTCTATTATTAAAGTTATTTATAAAAAATAGAGATTTTACTTCTATTATAAATTATTTAAATATAATATTAAGGCTCTTTATTTAATACTTTAATATAACGTCGATAAAACCTAGGTTAATATTTATAGAGAAAAGTATTAAGAATTAAAGAATAATAAATTTTATATTAATATAAAATAAAATAAAATTAATAAACTTAATTAAAGATTTAATCAATATTTATATTTAGAATTTATAATTAAAAGTTTTAAAGGAAGTTAAATACGAAGTTTTTATCTATTTAAAAATACGTTATTTATATAATAAAAAGAAATCGTATTAAGATCTTAATAGTCTTTTATAATAATATAATTATTAAGAGTTATTATAAATAATCGCTCGGTTAGTATTATAATTATAATTATAATTATCGCGGGTTTATTTAATTTTATATTAAAATCATAATACTAGCTCCCCCTCTTTTAACTTTTATTTTTAGAAATTAAACTATTTTTTCTAATACCTCCCCGTCGAATCGAGAAATTTTTTTTTTTTATTATCCGTTATAAAGAGCTCGCTTTAACTTTTTTTATTATAACTATATATTTATATAAGAATTATATATTAAATTTTAAAGATTATAAAATTAGTCCTAGATTAAATCGGTATACTCGGTATATATATAATAGTAGGAAATACGACTTTATAGTATCGCCGGAGGAGATATATTATATAGAAAAAACGAGGAAGAATCTATAATTTAAAATAAAAATTACGTAAGCGAAATTTATTCGTTTATAGTTTTAATATAATAAAGTAGAAGTAAAGAAAAAAAAATTAATAGAACGGGAACTTTAAAATATCGAGGAGCTAGAATTAAATAAATAAGTAATTAATACCACTAATATTATTAATTTTAATAATCTTTTATTTAATATTTTATCCGAGCTCTTTAAATTATCTCTTAATTTCGATTAATTAAATATTATTTATTCTTCTTTTAGTATTAACGAAACTTTATAAAGAGTTATTAATAGTTCGTAAAATTAGTATTATATTCTTATATATTTTCTACCTCGTTATATTCTTTTTATTTAATAAAGTATTTCTAATTTATATAGTTAAATTCTAGGATTCTCTCGACCTCGAATTTTATTTCTTCTTTTATATAAAAATAAAAGATTTTTTATACAAGTATTATAGAGTTTATTAAATCTAGTAAAGAGATATAAAATATTAAATATACTTTAGTGTCGGTTAGAAGATTTAGTTTATAATTAATTAATTCTTTACTCTCTTTAATCGAAAATAATCCGATTTTAATATAGTTTAATTTTTTATTTAATCTTTTACTCTTTATATTTTTTATTAAAAAATATACTTTATCTCTTTTCTTTAATTAGGAATACTTTTTTCGATATTTATTTATTATTATTTTAGTCCGAGTATTTATTTAATTAATCTAGATTTATATATCCTAGTATAATACTTTTATATTAATTATATAAACTAAGACTTTTTACGCGTTTAATCCTTATTTAAATTCGAGGAATATATTAATATATTTATTATAATTCGCGAAGAATAATATAAGTTTTATTATATTAAATTAGTTATTATTAAATATTAGTTAAATTATAAATAAAAGTTTTACCTAATTATTCTATTTTTTATTAATATAATATTATAAATATATTTTTATTATCTAGTTAATCCGCTCCGTTTATTTATCCGTCTATAAGTAAATAGTACGCGGATAGTATTCGTAATTTAGTTTTAATAGTATTAATAAGTATCTTCTAATAATTAAAAGTAAATTATTTATCTCGGTTAAAAGTAATCGATTTAGGTATATTATAATCCTTAATTAATCGATTTAATAATACGAAGGCGACTTATTCTACTTTATAAATTTCTTTAATTAATATTATTATAGTATATTTATTAAGTTTATTATAAATTATTATAATAAAATTAAAGACCTCTACTATAATAAGATTCTTTAATCTCGGTAATTTAATAATAAAATCTATTATAATATAGAATAGAGTACTATATTTACGCTTTGAATTTTAATTATCGATTATTTAATAATCTAATTAATATATATTATAATAATATATACTTTACCCGCTAATTACTTTAGCTAATAATAAAGTAGTATTATAAGATTCTAGATTATTTTAAACGACGAACTATTATAAAATTAAATTAATTTATACTTTAGAGTTAATTAAAGTAATAAATTATTTAATTTTACTTTAAAGAGTAATCTAATCTTTAGAAAGAATAAAAGAGTATATTTTTATTAATTATTTATTTTACTCTTCTTCTAAGGCGTAAATTAAATTAAATTATTTTTTATTAATACCGCGCCGATATATATAACTAGTTTATTTATATTAAAATATTTAGATTTAATATAATCTTCTATTCTATAATATTAATAAATAATTTTATTATTCGAAAAATCGGTAGTATTAATTTGATATTTATTACTCTTTTTTTTTAAATATATCTTTTTAATATTATTACTAGTATTAAGTTTAATAATTCGGTTTATTATAAATTTTCTTTTATTATATCGGTAAAACGGGAGATCGTATAAGAAAATCGAGGTACTAAATACGCCTTTTATTATTTTAGGCGGAAAGATAATAAAAAGAGAATATTAATTAAAAAAAAAAAAAAATAGTAACTTCGGATTTGAGATTTTAAATCCATGATTTTCTACTAGCGCCGGGTAGCTCGTTAAGGTTATATAAAGCGCTATAACTACGCTAATTTAATTTAGATTTTAAATTATATTAATTTATAAAAATTATATACGCGCGTAATACCCTCTAAGTTAGCGCGGTATTATAGACTATACAATTCACTTATAATTATATATATCTAATTATAAACCGATATTATTTAAACTAGTTTATACTAATTTATTTAAAATTATTTAAAATAAATCGAGGTATTAAATATATATTTAGTAACTCCGGTATTAAATCGAACTTTAGGACTAGTATATAAATTAAATAAATCTAAACGCCTTTTCCGTCTTTTTTAATAAAATACGGGTTTATTATTTTATTAATATAAAGTTCTTTATATAAAAACCCGAATTAGAATTAAAATTACTTATATAATAATTTAAATAAGAATTTCTTCTCTTTAAATAAATATACTACTAGTATTAAAGATCTTATTTTTAAATTTAGATTTAAATTTAGTTAAAAAGAAATTTATTTTATACTCCTCCGAAAATAAAAATAATTGGATTTTTATCTCTTTAAGATAAATCTTAAATAATAATACTTTTTAAATAAATTATTACTTCGCTTCCTCCTATTTTTCGTAAACGAGGAGACGGTAGTTAATTAGATTCGTTATTAAATTAAAAAGGAACTTTTTAAAAAAACTAAATATAATATTAACTAAATTACTAAATTATAATATTTATATTATTACGTTAAAGGGTTACTTTTTAATAAATCTATATAATATATAATTCTTAAATAATCGGTAATAAAATATTGAGGACTAATTAAAAATTTAATATTTACGTCGCGAAACTAGTATAAATATTCACTTTTACTCGTATTTTTATAAAAATATATTTTATTAAAGCGTAGTATTTTCGCTTTAATAAAAATATATCTATTAAATATAATCGAATTTATTACTATTATACTAGTAGGTATAATAATTAAAGGATTTAACTATAATACCTAAAGCCGCTAGCGTAGAGCTAGCGGCTTAGTAATAATATAAAAGACGTAAAGTAATTACGGGGTTCATTACTAGGTAGTTTTTAAATCCTAGATTTAATAATAGAACTAATCTCTAAGGATTCTAATAATACGGGGGAATATTAACTCGATATAGAATTATTAAAAGTTAGAGCCCCGCGATACTAAGACTAGAACCTCGTATCGATAAATAATAATACTATAGAGGTAGCGGGGCGTAGGTATATATAATATATTATTATTTTATAATTACCTCTCTTTTAGGCCCTAGTCCCTAGGTATTTAATTACTTTAGTTAAGAAATATTTATTAAAAAACTTTTAAACCCTTTAAAGAAAATAAGAGAAAAGAGTTATTTAATACGACGGCGTTATTATATAGTAATTTAAATATAAAGTTATATACTTAATTCTTTAATATCTATAATACTAGTCACGGAATAATATTTAGTTAATTAGTCGAAATTTATTAAAAAATCTTTAAACCCCCTAGGGGAATAAGGAAAAAGAGTTTTCTAATTTATACTATCGATCCTATAGCGCTAATATACAATACTAGTCGCGGAGCGACACGAAACTATTTTCTATAGTATTATTATATAGTACTAGTAACGGAAGAGTAATATTATTAAATTACCTCTACTATATAGTAGTATTAATAGTAAATAAATAATATATTTATAAAACTATCCCTATAGTATCAATATATAATAATAGTAGTTAATTAAATAATATTTCTTTCGTCTCTATAATACTATTATATATAATAGTAACGGAGCGAAATAGTATATACTATCGTTCCTATAGCGCTTGTAGTATTTATAGAAAATATAGTATATTAGATTATTCTTATAGTATTTATAGTACTAGTAACGGAATAATAATAACTACCTTTACTATATACTTTTATTATATTATAAAAAATACTAATAGTAAAATATTATATATAAACGATATAGTCTTAATATTATACCCGGAGATTAGTAATAATATAATTATTATAGTAACGATTATATCTATTAATAAAAGCGAGGTAGCGGAGCGGAGGCGCGTATTAACGTATAATAATAATAAAGTACTTAGCGCGACGGTTTATTATTAAAATAAACTCGCTTATTTATTTATTTTCTCTCTTCGTAACTTCTTTAGTCTTTTTTATATATTATTACTCTAGCTCTATAATAACGTTCTAGTATTATAACTAATATATAGATAATACTCTCGTTATATATACTTTTCTTCTAACTCTATAAATAGCTCCTATTTACCGATAATATTAATTTATTTATATTAATATAGTTTAGTTATAAATATACTAGTAAATATAACTAGTCCGCTATTAACACGACTACGTAATATTAATTATAATAGTAGTTTACTACGCTTTATAGTTCCTTTACCGAGTCTATTTCTACTAGTTTAATAATAATTATATTCGAGGTACATCCTCTCCTTATATACTTTATTATATTAATCGCTACGAAATCGACCGTTATATAAAGGTAAGTTATAATCGTAAACTTTAAAATAATATATATTAATAATAATAAATCCCTAAATCTTTCCGAAGGAAGGTAAAGAGGTTTATATATTAATATACTAGTATCGGTAATAGGACTCTTAAAGAAGAATATAAATATAATTTAATAAATAAGGAAATTACCTAGTAGTATAAAGTATATAATAAAATAATAATAATTAGTAGGTAAATCTCTACTATAATTATTAATTTATAAAATTAATTAACGGCGGCGAATTAATATATTAAGGAATTAAAGGCGATAAATAAAGTTCTCGAAAAAAAGACCGAGAGTTTCCATTAATATAAACGGGATCTTAAGGACTTTATTAGAGATATTATATCTTCTTCTAAAAATTCCGATAGGAACTAAATATTTTATATAATATAGTAGTAATATCGAATTCTTTTTTTCTTAAATCGGCGCTAGCTAAACTTATTTAGATATATTATTTAATAATATATTTTAGGTATTTATATAGATTATATTTAAAGTAAAAGTATTTTTATAAATATAATATCTTATCGCTATCGTATATAAATAGTTTAATAATTAATTTAATTTAATTATATTTTAAAACCGTATAATAAAATTATAAATATAGAGAATATCCGTTATATAAATATTAATATAAAAGTAGTAATATTTATTTTTAATATCGGCTCCGTTTATTACACTTTATTATTTTATATAATTAAATAACCTCTTTAATTATATCTATATATTTACGTTTACTACCCGTTTATTTAAAGACTTTAATTAGTTTATTAATATTAATAAACTCTTTATCTAGTAATTATTAATTATATTCTTCGCCTAAACTAGTTTATTTAACTTTATACTAGATATTTTCTTTATTTTTAATTTTATTAATTACCTCTTCTACCTTTTATAGCTTATTATTATTAATAAATTCGGGGGCTTATATAAAAGATTCCGTTATATTAATATAATCGCGAAGATAATATAGTTTAAATAACGATATATAAAAGATATTATAAATTCTATACGTAAAAGGTAGTAGTAAATAGTAAATTTATACTCTTATTTTATTAATAATCCTAAAGGGCTTTATAAACTTATAGGATAATTTCTTATTTAAGCGCTTTTACTTTAAGTTCTTTATTATTAATATAATTAAATCGCTAATCTTATAACTTTATAGTTTATACGTTTTATTATATTATTTAATTTAATATTCGGTAGCGCTTTATAGGCGCTTTATATTTTTATTCTTTAGAGTTTATAATTATCGTATTTTATAATTTATAACTTAATTAATACTCTTTTTTCTTTAAAATCGTCCTCGACCTCCTAGCGGGTTTTAGGATAATAATTATATATATAAAAAAACGGCGTCGTTCCGACGGCGGTACTTTATTTATTATTTATTAAGAATTCTATTATAAGTAATAATCTAGTTTAATTAATTTATTTATTATTAATAAATATATATAAATAGTACTTTAGTATTTAATTTTAATACTCTATCTATTTATCCGTTTAAGAGTAAAAGGTAGTATTTAGGCGTTATTTGATTTTCGAATAAAAATATATAATCGACTAGAAAGTACTTGTAAAAATAAAGCCTCTATCGTTAACGATACTATTAAATATACTATAATAATAAATAATTTTAAAATAAAATATTTCCGCTACTTAAGCGGTATTAATTTTAATGATTATAAATATATACTTAACTATTTTAATAAATCGATTCATAATAATAAAAATAATATTATAAATAGTATTTTTATATTTATTAGGCGGTAAGTTAGTTATAAAATTTATTAAAAATTTCCTTTTATAATTAAAGTAATAATAGGAAACGAATTTAATTCGTTATATAAATAATATTATAGCGCCTTCGTCCGTTAATATATATCGTAAGTTTTAGTATAATTTATAATTTACTTTAAATTACCCTCCTAGAAAAATTTTCGGGTAAATAATTTATATAATTTCGTAATATTAAAATAGTTTATTAGAGGATTATTATAATACTTTTTTATAAACTCTTCCTTTAGAGCTTTATCCCTTAATATATAAAAATAACCGTTATATTTTAATAATTTTTTAAAGTTTATAATTTATATTTTATTCTTTATACGACGGCGGTTCTTTAATATATTCGCTCTAATTCGAAAAGAGTTTATTTAATTATTATAAATTTATAATTCTCGAATTAATATTTTAATAGGCCTTTTAAGATTATTATATATAATTTTAAATACTATTATAATATCCCGTTTTAAAATTATTACTCTTAACTTTATAATCTAAAAAGTATAGGTTATAATTACTTTTATTTCTTTATCTCTTTCCGATAATTAATTATTAGTCTAAAGAGTAAGTTTATTCTAAAGTATTAATAATAATTTAGTATTTAACGGCGATACTCCCTTATAATTAAAGTATCGCGATAATATATTAATAAAATTTAATTTTCTAGCCTAATAAAAGATCTTAAAGTTATAAATAATTAATTTAAATACTTAACGGGCCTATTTAAAATTTAACTCCTTCTATTTTATAAAACTCTTTAAATTATTATAATTAATCTAGATTTTAATATAATAGGGGCTACTTTCTAGATAATAATATTATTATTTTATTATCGTTATAATAGCGAGTAATTCTTAATTATAAGTTTTATAATTTTATTTTAAAGAATTTAATTATCGCGACTAGAATATTATAGGGTATTAATAATTATTTTTATTTTATTATAATAATATAAAATTAAGGCTAAAGTTAGAAATATCCGTCTTTATATATAATTATTTAATTAGATCGTAATAGCGTAGAAAAGGCGCGTTTACGAATATATTTTATAAAATCTAAAATATTTCCGCGGCGTCGTTTATTTATTTAAACGGATTTATTTTTTTACCTACTTTATTACTTTTAAATAAATTAGTAAACGTCGTAGTTATATTAAAATAATTATAGATAAATTATTTATAAAAGTTAATAAAGTCTAAAAAGATTTATACCTCCCGATATATTTTTAGTTAAGGTTATTTCTTAATAATTTTAATATATTCCGGGTTTATAATTATTTTATTAATAAATATAATAAAATTTAAAACTCGATTATTTCGGTATTAAATTAGTATTTCTTAAGGTTAATAAAAAGCCAGAATTAATATAATTATTTAAATATTTATTTAATATACCGTTAATACTCCGCCGGATTAATATTATAAGTTAGGATATTATCTAGATATACTATATATATTATATTTATTAAATTTATAAATATATAATTAATATAAATTTAAAACGTCGCCGGTACGTTAACGAGTCTAAAAGATATAACTAAGTATTCGAAATAATTATAGCGAGTTCGGAAAATAATTTTTTATTTATCGCTTTTCTTAATCTAGATCCTATAATAGGTATCCTTAAAGTCTAATTTTATAAAGATATTAAAACCGTATAAACGATCTAATATCTTAGTAATTAAGAGTAACGGGTATCGATTTTTAATAATTATTATATTTAAACCCCGGTAATTAATATAAAGATATAGCCTATTATTCTTTTTAAGTATAAAAAGAATAAATACTCTAATTAAAGAAATTAAATAACGGATTTAATTTTTATAGAATAAAGATTCTAAATAGCGTCGTAACTCCGATAATTTAATTTAAAATAAATTATAGAGAGGTTTATAAAATAGTTCTTTATTAATTTTTATTTTAATAGCGTAATTATTAAGGCTCTCCGTTTAATACCTCGGTATAACGTCGATAGGACCTAGGTTAGTACTCGTAGAGAGGAGTATTAAGAATTAAAGGATAATAGGCTTCGTGTTAGTATAAGATAAAACTAAATAAATTTAATAAACTTGATTAATAATTTAATAAACGTTTATATTCAGAATCTATAATTAAAAGTCTTAAGGGAAGTTAAATACGAAGCTCTTATCTATTAAGAAAATACGTTATTTATATAATAAAAGGAAATCGTATTAAGACCTTTATAGTCTTTTATAGTAGTATAGTTACTAAAAGTTACTAAGTATAATCGTTTATAGTAATTTAATTATTAAAAACTACTAAGTATAGTCGCTCGCCTAGTATTACGATTATAATTATAATTATTTTTATCGTAGGTTTAGTTAGTCCCGCGTTAAGATTATAATATTAACTCCCCCCTCTCGACTTCCGTCCTCGGAAGTTAAATTTTTTTTTTAATACCGCCCTATCGAATCGAGAAGTTTAAATCTTTTATTATTTATTATAAAGAGCTTACTTTAACCCTTCTCGTTATAGTTATATACCTTTATAAGAATTATTCTTTTAATTTTAAAGAGTATAAAACTAATCCTAAATTAAATCGGTATACCCGATACGTATATAATAATAGGAAATATAACCTAATAGTATCGCCGGTGGATATACGTTATATAAAAAAAACGAGGAAGGATCTCTAGTTTAAGATAAAAACTATATAAATAAAACTTATTTATTTATAATCTTAATATAATAAAGTAGAGGATAAAAAGGAAAAGTTAGTAGAATATAAACTTTAAAATATTAAGAAGTTAGAATTAAATAAACGGGTAGTTAATACCGTTAGTACTACTAAACCCGACGACCTCTTATTTAATATTTCGTCCGAGCTCTTCGAATTATCTCCCGACTTCGATTAATTAGGTATCGCCTACTCCCCTTTTAGTATTAACGGAACTCTACGAGAAATTATTAATAATTCGTAAGGTTAGTATTAGATTCCTATATATTTTCCGACTCGTTATATTCTTTCTATTTAATAAAATAATTTTAACCGTTACGATCTAGAATCTTTTCTACCTCGAACTCCGTTTCTTCTTTAGTCTAAAAATAAAAAGTATCTTATAAAAGTATCGTAGAGTCTACTAGCTCTAGTATAAAAATATAGAATATTAAATATATCTTAACGTCGGCTAGAAGATTTAGTTTATAGTTAATTAATCCTTTAATTTTCTTAATCGAAAATAGTCCGACTTTAATATAATCTAGTTTCTTATTTAGTTTTTTACTCTTTATATTCTTTATTAAGAGGTATACTTTATCCCCCTCCTTTAATTAAGGATATTCTTTTCGATATTTATTTACCGTCTCCTTAGTCCGAGTATTTATTTAATTAATTTAGGTTTATATATCTTTATATAATACCTTTATATTAATTATATAAACCAAGGCCTTTTATATATTTGGTCCTTCTTTTGGTTTAAGGAATATATTAGTGTATTTATTATAATTCGCGAAGAATAGCGTAAACTTTATCGTGTTAAATTAACCGTTATTAAACGTTAGTTAAATTATAGGTAAAAGCCTTACCTAATCGTTTTATTTTTTATTAACGTAATATCGTAAATATATTTTTATTATTTAGTTCGTCCGTTCTATTTACCTATCTATCTATAGATAATATATAGTTAATATTCGTAACTTGGTTTTAATAATATTAATTAGTATCTTTTAATAGTTAGATATAAATTATTTATCTTTATTAGAGGTGATTAACCTCGGAATTCCGTAATCTTTAATTAGTCGATTTAGTAATATAAAGGCGATTTATTCTACCTTATAAATTTCTTTAATTAGTATTATTATAACGTATTTACTAAGTTTATTATAAATTACTATAATAGAGTTAAAGATTTCTACCGTAATCGGGTCCTTTGATTTTAATAATTTAATAACGAAGTTTATAATAACGTTATCCTAGGGTGTCTCTAGTACTAGGGCGAATTAGATTTGACCGTATTTAATATATCTCGTAGATTTATTCTATTAATATTCGATATATTCTTTAATATATTTCTCGACGTATAACCTTAATCCTAGTACGTCGTATTCTTTATAAATAAGTTTTATAGTTTTAGTAACTCTAAGGTATCCTTAGGCTAGATTATTATAATAATCTCGGATAATTTCCTTAAGATATCCTTTAGGAAGATACGTTTTCTTATTATATTCTAATAGTTTAGTTTATAGTTATTAACTTCTTAATATCCTAGTTAAGATATCGTTCTTATAGTCTTTCCGGATATTATTAATAATTCCGGGAATAAAGATATATAATATCGCTACTAGTTATTATATTAGGATTAGCGATTCATCCTATTATTAAATAAAGATTAATTATATAACTACGTTCTTTTCCTTTATATAATCTTCTCGCTTATTAAATATATCGGCGCGACCGTTATTCTTTCCTAGGGTATAGAATATCTTGAATTTATATTATTTTAATAATTCTAATTATTTAACCTATCTTCGATTTAATTATTTTATCGTCGTAAAGTTAAGAAGATTCTTATAGTCCGTAAAGATAGTAAGATCCGAGTAACTTTTAGTATATACCCTTTATTATTCTAGCGCGGATACTACTACTAGTAATTCCTTATCGTGAATATTATAGTTTTATTCTACTAATAATATTTTCTTAGAATAATATATAATAGGGTACTATTTATTATCTTTCTATTAAAGTATATAAGCGCCTATTACTAGATCCGAAGCGTCGGTCTCGATTCGAGTTAATTTATTACTTTAAAAAGAATATAGTACCGGAGGCTTCTCGTAGGCCTCTTTAAATACCTTAAAAAATTATTATTATTCTTCTCCCTATTAAAAGGCGATATCTTTTTTCATAATATCCGTTAATAATAAGGCCTTTTTAGAGTAATCTTTAATAAACCTTCTATTAAAGTTCGTAAATCCTAAGAAACTCTATACCGTCTTAACGTTATATAGTATAGGTTATTCTTTAATACTCCTAATTTTTTTAGGGCTTATATAAATACCTCTAATACTAATTATAAACCTAAGGAATTTAATTAATTCCTTATAAAACTCGTACTTTTCTAGTTTAAAGAGAAGTCTAGCTAGTAATAAATAAGTTAGGATATCCTATATATATTAAATATATTCTTCCTTATTAGTAGAGTAGATTAAGATATTATCGAGATATATAATCACCGTTATATCTAGGTATACTCGTATAATATTATTAATTAATATTTAATAGGTTACTAGTGCGTTAATAAATCCGAAGGGTATTATTAAGTATTCGTAATAACTATATTTAGTTCTAAAGGTAATCTTCTACTCCTCGCCTTTTTTTATTCGAATTAGATTATACGCGCCTCGAAGATCTAGTTATATAAAGATCTTTATTATTATAAACCGATCTTATAACTCGCTAATATTTAGTAGAGGGTACCGATTCTTTACCGTAATATTATTTAACTTTTAGTAATCTATATATAGTCGTAGACTTCTATCCTTCTTTATTATAAAGAGGATTAAATAATTTATTAATAATTTAGATTCTCGAATAAATTCTTTCTTAAAATTCTCGTCGATATACCCGTGAAGTACTCCGAGTTCTTTTTTTAATAAAGCGTAAATAGGTCTAAATATTAGTATTTTACTAAATTCGAGTTCGATTTTAAAATCTTATAGTTAATATTTAGGTAATACTTTTATAATTATCTCTTCTTAAAAGAGGTACTTCTATTATTAATACTCTTTAGGGATATTAAAAGGTTTATCTTTACCTTTAGAAACTTTAATTTATTCGTTTTATTAACCTCTCTAGTTAATATATATCGAATCGGATCCTCGTATAAGGTTATTTTTATATAAAGATAAAGTACTATTAACTTCGACCGGGCTACGGTTCGACTTTTTATTTATAACCATTCTTTATAAGTATATAAATATTATACTAGCGACGTCTTTAATACGCAGAAATATAAATACTCCTTTTTTTTAATTAATTATTAAATTATACTTCTTTAACTAAGGTTTCCCTAGAATAATATAATAAATAATTATTCCTATTATATCGAAGGTAATTTCCTTATAGTAGCGTTGAATAATAACTAGTAACGGGAACGTTTCCTCGCTTACTCTTTTTATTAATAGTTTCGACCCGTCGGTTAATTAAAACTTATATTATTTTTTCTTTTTTTAAATTAATAAATTAATTACCTAAATTATTATTCGAGATATAAAGTTATTAATTACTCTTGAGTCTATTATTATAACGACCTTATATCCGTTGACTTTTACCGGTATTCGTATATATATACCGTACTAAGTTGAGTATAGATATTATTCTAGGGTTAATATATTAATTTCTTTATATTTCTCTTTAATATAAGGGACTAGTCTTTTCCCGACGAAAATAAAAATCCGTAGTATTCTTTAGACTCGAAATACCTCTCGTAATCTTTAGTTAAATAATAGTACTATTCATCTTAATTATAATATTTCGTTTTTTTATTATATCCTATTTAGTTTCGTAATTATAATTATTATTCTTTATCGTGGCCTAGGAAGACCTAATTCTCCTTTTTCTTTATTAGGTACTACGGATAATTATTTTTTAAATAATTATTCTACTAATTATAACTATACCCTAGTTTTACGATATACTTTCGCTCTCTTAAACTATCGTAATAGTATTTATAATATTCGTTTATATATACTAACTAGTGTATTTCCCTATATCGTAGGTAATACTTATTATGAGTATAGTTAATTCTAGAGGTTTATTTTTTTTCCTTTTTTTCGTTTTCGGGTTTTTCTTCTAATACGATAAACTAGGTTCTAGAGTTATCGAGATAGTCTACTATTTAAAATTATTCTTTAGAATCTATTATACTTTATTCTTATTCTTATCCTTCCTTTAAGTCCTCCTCTAGAGTTTTATTACTATTATTATTTAATTCTTCGAGCTCTCGAATTCTTTAGGCGATCTCTTTTTTAATATTCCCCTACTTCTTTAATAAATCGTTAAATATAGTATTATCTTATACTAGATCTTTAGGGGATTTAGTTATATTATCCGGTATCTCTTTCTTAAGTATATTTAACTATTATCGATTTATTATATTTTTCGAATAATAATTCTTAATAATATGGCCCGGTTTATTATAATTATAGTAATTTATTATTTTCTTACCTTTTAATTACTATTTACCCCTCTTCTAAAATCCTCTCGTAGGTCTCTTTTTAATAAAATCAAGTTTTATTAATATATAACTATACGGGTCAGGTTTTTTATAGCGGTGATAACTAGCCGAACTATATCCGTTATCGTAAACTCCTAAACGTTCTTATCCGTTAACTCCTCCGTTATAACGTTTCTTTATTATATATTCGTATAACTTATCGTTAATCTTAATTACTTATTTTATAAATATATCGAGGTCCTTTATAACGGCTCCTATTTATATAAGTTCGTCTTTTATATTATTTTTTAGTCCTCGTCGATATATCGTTATAAGTATAGTATCGTCCTAGTCCGTTAATATTATATAGTATTAGAACTATACCGAGTAATCGGATATAAACCTTCGTTATATTAAGTATTAAATAACGCGAATTATTATACTACTTTCGTTGGATAATCTAAATATACGGCGAATCTCGGCTTTAAACCTAGAGAAGTTCTTTATCCAAAGCTTTATTATTAAATTATTAATATCGTATACTATTTCTATATAGCGCTTCAGGAATAATTTAACCTATTTCTACGTATTACCTCTTATATAGGTTATTATAAAAATTATTTATTTAATAACTAGTATAATATTCTCGTTAAATACGAAGAATAATTAAAGTTATAATAATTAATCGTTAAACTTTTCGCGCTCTTTATAGTAATAGTCTAGTCGGGCGACCTTAATACGGTCCCTTTCTTTTATAATATTACGTCTTTTAATACCGTCTTAAGTATTTAGGGCTAGGGCCTTTATTAATCTTAAAATACTTATCTTAAAGGTATTTAAAATATTAAGACTCTCCGTTTAATACCTCGGTATAATATCGATAAAACCTAGGTTAATACTCGTAGAAAAGAGTATTAAGGATTAAAGGATAATAGGCTTCGTATTAATATAAAATAAAACTAAATAAATTTAATAAACTTAATTAATAATTTAATAAACGTTTATATTTAGAATCTATAATTAAAAGTTTTAAGGGAAGTTAAATACGAAGCTCCTATCTACTAGAAAAGTACGCTATTTATATAATAGAAGGAAATCGTACCAAGACCTTTATAGTCTCTTATAGTAGTATAATTATTAAAAGTTATTAAATATGGTCGCTTATAGTAACCTGGCTATTAAGAACTACTAAGTATAGTCGCTCGCCTAGCGCTGCGATCATGATTATAACTACTTTTATCGTGGGTTTAGTTGGTCCCGCGCTAAGATCGTAATAATAATCCCCTTATTTAAAAATAAATAGGGTACTCGCCTTTTTATTAGAAAAAATATTATAAAACCCTATAAGTTCTTTAAGAATCTTTAGGTTAAGAAGTTCTTCCTATTCGCCTCACGTTATTATAATATATACGACCGCGAATATATTCGGTTTATTTTTAAAATTATTAGTAAACTTGGCCGGTTCTTTAATTTATAAATTACTAGAATTAATCTTAAACCGCTATTAATCCGTTTTAGAATTAATTAATATTTTTAATTAATATAATTTAAATATACCTAGAATAATATCTAAATCTTTAAGATTTATAATATAGAATAAAGTATTATATTTACGCCTTTAACCCTAATTATCGACTATTTAATAATTTAATTAATATATATTATAATAATATATATTTTACCCGTTAATTATTTTAGCTAGCGATAAAGTAGTATTATAAAGTTCTAAATTATTTTTAATAACGAACCGTTATAAAATTAAATTAATCTATACTTTAGAGTTAATTAAGGTAATAAATTATATAATTTTATTTTAAAGAGTAATTTAACTCTTAGAAAGAATAAAAGGGTATATTTTTATTAATTATTTTTCTTACTCTTCTTCCGAGGCGTAAATTAGGTTTAATTATTTTTTATTAATACCGCGCCGACGTATATAACTAGTTTATCTAGGTCGGGATATTTAGGTTTAATATAACCTTCCGTTCTATAATATTAATAAATAATCTTATTATATAAAGAATTAATAATATTAATTTTACGCTTATTACCCTTTTTCTTTAAATACGTTTACTTCGCGCTATCGCCGGTATTAGATTTAATAATTCGGTTTATTATAAATTTTCCTTTATTAGAGTTCTTTAATTAGGAACCCGAATTAAAATTAAAATTACCTATTAATTATATATACTCTAGATTCTTTTTTTATATAATAATCTAAATAAGAATTTCTTCCCTTTAAATAAATATACTACCGGTATTAAAGATTTTATTTTTAAATTTAGGTTTAAATTTAATTAAAAAGAAATTTACTTTATACTCCTTTAAAAACGGGGGTAGTTAAGTCTTTATCTCTTTAAAGTAGGCCTTAAATAATAATATTTTTTAAATAAATTATTATTTAGCTTCCTCCTACTTTTTATAAATAAAGAGATAATAATTAACTAGATTTATTATTAAATTAAAAAGGAACTTCTTAAAAAAACTAAATATAATACTAGTTAAATTATATAAATCGTAGTATTTATATTATTACATTAGAGGGTTATTTTCTAACGAGTTTATATAATATATAATTCTTAAATAATCGGTAATAAAATATTTAGGATTAATTAAAAATTTAATATTTATATCGCGGAACTAACGTAAATATTTACCTTCGCTCGTATCTTTATAAAAACGTATTTTATTAAAGTATAGCGTTTTCGCCCTAATAGAGATATCCTTATTAAATATAATTAAATTTATTACTATTCTACCGATAAATATAATAATTAGGGGACCTCTACTATAAATAATAAATTTTATTAATACTCCTCTAGCGAGTATAGAAATAGTAGGATTATATAGTTTTTAATTTTAAATTTATAATACCCTTAACTCTTATTATTATTTAAGGCGACGGTTTTCTTCTTTAATAATTTTAAATTATATATCTAAAATCTCTTCCGGGGTAATAATACCTTCGAATTCGTTATTATTTTTATAACGGGGGTCGTCGAAGGGGGCTTAATTAATATTATCGTCGCTAAATTCTTTTAGACGTCCCGAGGTTAAACTCGATATTATAATAATAATAATAGGCCTTTTCTTTAGAAAGGGTTAAAAGATTAAAACTATAATACCTAAAATTATTAACGTAGAGCTAGTGGTTTAATAATAATATAAAAAATATAAAGTAGTTACGGGGTTTATTACTAGGTAGTTTTTAAATCCTAGATTTAATAATAAAACTAATCTCTCAAGATTCTAATAATACGGGGGAATATTAACTTCATATAGAATTATTAAAAGTTAGAACCCCGCGATACTAAGGCTAGAACCCTATATCGATAAATAATAATATTATAGAGGTAGCGGGGCGTAGATATATATAATATATTAATACTTTTAACGAGGCGTAAATATATATAATATACTACTATTTTATTTTATTTTAAAAATAATAAATTCTACTAGTACTCTATTAATATATATAAAAATAATAAAATTACGTAGCCCTTAATTTTAGACTCGTAATATCTTTAATTTTTATTATTATTTTAAATAATGATTATCTTTTTTAATAATCTTAAAATATATTCGTCGGAGAGGGTTTAAATATTATTATTATTATTGAATTCTTTAAAACGCCTCGAGGTTAAACCCGATATTATAATAATAATAAATCTTTTCTTTAGAAAAGTTAAGAGATTAGAATTATAATATTTAATATTATTAATATAGAGCTAGTAACTTAATAATAATATAAAAAATATAAAGTAATTACGGAGTTTATTACTAGGTAGTTTTTAAATCCTAAATTTAATAATAAACTTAATCTCTAAAGATTCTAATAATATAGAGGAATATTAACTCGATATAAAATTATTAAGAATTAAAACCCCGCGATATTAAAGCTAGAGCCCCGTATTAACAAATAATAATATTATAGAGGTAGCGGAGCGTAGGTATATATAATATACTAGTATTTTTAACGAGACGTAGGCGTATATAATATACTACTACTTTATAAATATATAAGTATTTTTAGAGTTTATTAATTTTTATTATCGATTTATTTATTATTATTCGTAGATAGTAGGCCTATTAACGGGTCTATTAAAAAGTAATAATAATAAAAAAATTTAGTCTATTTAAATAACCTAAGAAAACGGAGTAAATATTTTATTTATTTCGTAATTCCTTTATATATATACCTATTCTTCTATACTTTAATCTAGAATTAAAAATTCGGATTAAAATAAATACTTCTAATTTTATCGTAGTTACGATTTTAATATAACTATAAAATAATAATAAATAATATCCGGTCGTTTTCTAGTCCCGTAAAATATAAAGTTTAGAAATTCGATATAAAATTTATAATAAGAAGCTCTTTATAATTATTATAATATTTAAATAATAGTAATACTACCTCGAGGGTAATTTATATAAAATAAAAATCTTAATTAATTATAATAACTTAAGGAGTTTTATAAATATTAAATAATTAAATAATTACTAGGCGCGCTAGGTAATAAGATTTATATCTTTTAATTTCTTAATTTTATATTATTTTAAAAAGAGTAATTTAATTAATAACTCTTTACGTCGTCCTAATTATAAAGACTAGAATAATTTTTTTGAATAATATATTACTTATATTATAATAAAAATTATTAAATTTAGAAAGTACTAGTTAAGGCCCTATTTTCGCTATAATATAAAATATATTCGTAGATATAAAAGATCCGGATATAGATAATACTTCGCTAGTATTAAATAATATATTCGTAGGCGTTATATAAAATCTAATATATATAAAATTTATATTACTAGGGTCGTTAAAGTTTATTAATAAAAAAATATATTCTTCGGTAATATATTTATTTAGGCCTAGAGAGTTAATATTTAAATAGGAAATTCTAAAGAGTTTAAATAAAATATTTATTTAAATCGATTATAATATAGTAGAGGAATTATTTAATCTTATCGTTAGAATTATAGACTATAGATTATTTATTCTATATATTATTATTAAGTTAATAATATTTTACGAAATAATTTATAATATTAAAAATTTATTAATAATTAAAATAATTCGCGCTTTATAAAAAAATAATTCCTATTTATAAATAAGAATCGCCGAGATTATATAGGCGAATTACTAATATTCCGCTAAAGTATAAACTTTAGATTCTATATTAATTTTTAGATATAATAATAAGATTTATATATCTAAAGAATAATTAGTCCGCGAAGAGTTATTAAAACGATATTATAATAATATTTTAACGGGGTATTTTAATATTAAAAAGATAATAAAGTTATTTATTAAAAAATATTTCTAGAGTATTCTTAAGACCGATATATAAGAATATATCGATATATATAATATATACTAGCGGGTTAAGATATATTTATTAGTAAATCTTAAAAGTAAATATTAATATATTTTAAATACTATTAACTCTATTAGAAAACCGTCTACGGGTTTATATTAGCACTCTATATTAAATACCGACCCGAGGTTTAATAGGATTAGTAAATTAGAGGTCTAGGTAGAGTCTTATTAATAAATAGTATTTATTATTAATAGGTTTAGTAGGTTTAGTAACTCGATAAATCGTTAATAATTTAAATATTAGACGAATAAACCTATTATATACCCTATAATATACGTATTTATATACGTATTAGTATATACTATAGTATGGGTTATAATATAAATTATAGTATACCCTATAATATACGTAATAACGTGCGTAGCTTGCGTATACTATTGAATAATATACGAATAATATATATAAAGGTATTTTAAATAGTATATAATATACGCCCCCCGTAGTAGTTTCTAAAACATTAAACGAAAGCCCCCTATAATATACGTAATTATAATATATACTAAGATATACGCTAAGGTATACGCTATAGTATACGATATATTATAGTATTTATATATATATACTCTCTAGATATATTTAGGTAACGCCCCCGTGAGAACTTTCGCTAAAATTTATTATTCCGGGCCCGGTAGGTCGCTAGCGTTAATAATCGTCGCTAGGGGTCGCTACCGTTAATAGCGACGATTATAGAACTTTATTTATTTCAACCCTATAATAGGGCTAGTTACTATTAGTATATTAACGATATATATAAATTATTAAAATTACTAATCCTATTAAAATTAATTTAGAGTTATTAATAGGATACTATTTAAACCCCCGATTTATTAAATTTATTAAAAGTTATTTACCCGGACCCCTAATTTATTAAATCTATTAATAGGACGCTAGTAACTCTATTCGTAAATTAGGGTTATTAATAATGTCTTATTAATAACTTTTTTTAAATAAAAGTTACTAGTAGGACACTACTAACCCTATCCGCGCGGTCGGTAACTAGGGTTTTAATAAGAGTTTTTGAGATTTACCGATATATAAATAAATATATAAAGATATTATAATATATTTTAATAACTAAAACGATCGACTCTATAAAATTAATAAAGTTAATATTTAAAAAAATAATCCTAAAATTTAGAGTTTTTAATAGGATTATTTCTAATAGAGGTTCTATCTTTACGAGTATATTTTAATTAAAGGTATATTATTTAATAAAGATTAAAAGACGCCTAAATACCGTATTTTATCCGTAGATAAATAATTAGATAAAACGCTAGAACTAAACCCTAAAATACTATTTAAGAACTTTCTATTTAAACGAGTAAAATAACTAGATAATACTTTTATCTATAATAAAATAAATATACTATAATATATAATATATAATAGTAAAGTAGATACTATTTATAATTATATATAATTATAATTTATCTCTTAAACTATATCTTAAGGGCGAGATATATAAGAGAGAAATACCGTCGGTATAGAAAAGAATTAAATAATTAAATAATTTAAGAGAGTATTTAATAAGAGTTTAGATTATCGCGGTCGAGGCGTAGAAATATAACTATAATAAAAAGTATAAATCGAAATTATCCAATATAAAGAACCTTATATTATTATTAAATAAAAACTTAATATAAAAATAATTAAATAAGAAGCTCTTTTCTAAAATAATTAAATTATTTAAGATTTTAAATACCGTCGGAATATAAATATACCGCCTAGTATTATTTAATTAATTACCGAATTTATAATATTTTCTATATATCGCTTCTAGAGTCGTATTATTAACGATAGAATAATATTTCGATTCTTAATATATCTCTACTAGAATTAGTAGATAATATAAACGAATAAAAAGTAAAAAAAGTACTTAAAAAAAAGATAAAGAGCGAGGTATTTTATTTAATAAAATAACTAGGATAACTAAAGATCTTTGATAAATAAATTAATATAGATACTTTAGATAATACGCTAGAACTACGAGAAATATTCGAAGAGAGTATATAGGTAGAAAAGATATAGAAAATAAAAAATAAAAAAATAAAATATTATTAATTATTAATTACTATTAATTACTTCTTACTAATAGACTTCGAGCGAGACGTATTTTTACGGTTAATATAATATTTATAAATAAACTTATATCTAAAGCGGCTAGTTTTCTTAATTTTAAAACTCGATTATTTATAAATAAAGGCGCGGCCGGGAAATCGAGTTAAAAAATAAAAACTAAAAATAAAATTAAAATTAAGATTATTAATTTTATTTTCAATTTCATCCTTAAAAGTCTTATAAGAAGATATTAATTTATTTAATATATAGCGACTTGTATTCTTTATACCGCCGTATTAAAGGCGAGGCTTAAAAGAATTAAAATAAATAATAATATCTTTAACTAAAAAAGCTTTATATCTAAATATTATAACTCGTTATATATTATTAAAAAGAAGGGTAGGATTAATAATAAGGCGATTATAAAGAATAAATATATTAAATTAATTAATAACGGGATTAAAACCGAGAGGAGAATTATTATTAAAGATATTTTATATATAATATATATAAACGTCGTCTTTAACTTTATTTTCATCGTCGGTTTTATCTTCGTCCGTCGATTTAAATAAATCGTTAGGTTAATACTATATAATTCTATTTTAAAATATACCCGTATCCCGGGTAGAAATTCCTTCCTAGAAAATTATTAATATATAAATTATATCTAAACTATATTAATTTATTAAAGTATAAAAGATATTATTTATACCCTCGATATTTATAATAAGCCGAGATATTAATTATAATATATTTTTTCTCTTTTTAATATTATTACTTTTAAATTTAGTCACCCGAAAGAAGACTATAATATCTTTTATATATTTAATAATATATTAACGAAGATATTTATTAGGGTCTCGACGTTTTAAATAGTTAAAAAGAAAATTTATAAAAATTTAAAATTTAAAAGAAATCTAGATACGTTAATATAATTTAATTTCGAAATATAATTAATATATAGGATTATATAAGTATTTATTCTTTATATAATAGGTATACTTTATATATAGTACTTTATTATATAAAACGTAGTTATCTAGACCTATTTATTTAAAATGACGGAGGTAGAAAAATACGAATAAATAAAGAATAAAAATAAAGCGGGCGGCTATTTTATAAAGAGCGAGAATCGGAGATATATTAAATATCTAAATATTATCGTTAATATTATATACCGTAGAGATTAAACTAATATATTAAATATTAAAGTAATTAAATTATATACGCGTCGCTAGTAAAGTAAAGTATAGAACTAATAATTTAAAATAAAATAAATATTATAATAATATTAATTCTTTTAAAATATAAATAAATACTTTATTTAAAAATAAAATAAATTATTTTATTTACTTTAATAATTATAAAATTAAAGAAAGAATTTAAAAAAAGAAAAGAAAGATTTATTTAAATTATAATACTCTAACTCTAATTTCACCAACGGAATATATAAATAAAATTTATAACCTCGAAGAAAAGAGATTAAAAATACGACCGAGATTATTATAAATTAATAAAAGTCTAAATATAATATAGTTATTAATAGTAATATATAGGAGTTTATATATATAAAAGATAATAGGATATTATAAAAGAAAAAAAGTTAGAAAATAAACGAAGACTTTATATTTATATTAAGATTATTATTCATATATATTTACTTTTATAACTAGAGTTCTTTTTAAATAATAGAGTAGAATAATTTACTCCGTTACCGATATTAATAAAACTCTATTAATAGTAAAGATTTATAATTTTCGATAATAATTATAATATTTTTTTCTTTATTTTTCTTTTTAAGTTTTAAGATTTTTATTAAATACCTAGTATAATCTACGATTATATAATTACGCTTCGGATTAGTATAGAGTAGGGTAGAGATCGAGGTATAATCTCTATCCTAACTTAATATAGGAATCTATTAACGTAGAGTTTAAAATAAAATAAAGTAGAGTAAAGATCCTTTAGGGATCCCTACTACGTTAAGGCGGATTTCTAATAATTATTCTAATAACGTTACTACCTTTATAGATACGTGTATTTATAATTACTACTACTACTACTTTTATAAATATATATATTTATAGCTACTACTACCTCTATAAATATATATATTTATAACTACTACTACTTTTATAGATATATATATTTATAACTATTACTACTTTTATAGATATATATACTTATAGCTATTACTATTTTTATAGATATATATATTTATAGCTATTATTATTTCTATAGATATATATATTTATAGTTACTATTATATTACGGCTTGGCCGTACTAGGCCTAGTATAACTAGTATTTTAATATAGTAACTTTTATAGCGGGAGTATTCCTTTAGGTAGAGAATTATCCTTTTATTATATTATAATTCTATTCCTATTATAGCTCTACTATAATAATAGTAGTAACGATATAGTTATACTAGCTCGTTCTTTAGTTTACTATTCGAACGAACGGAAATATATTAATATTATCTTTATAGTACTAACGATCTACTCGTCCTCTAAATTAATCTTTTATATTAACCTCTACTAAATCTTTATTTATTATAGAAGTAGTTTTAGTTATAGCCTTTTTATAAAAACTTTCTATTAAACTTTAATTTATAACGGTATAGTAATCTACCTCTACTACGAAATTAATTATATTATAACGAAGTAGGTACTTCGCTCCCGAAGTACCGAAGAACTATCTATAGAAGCCTTCTATAAATACTACGTTTATATTTATACTAAGTAATTACACCTTCTACGAGAGTATAGTTTCTACGTAATACCTATTAATATCGTTAATTAAAATCCGTTAAGATTTCACTCCGAGGAATATCTTTCCCGAAGCGGAGAAGTATAATCCTAACTCTATTAAACTTAAGTAGGAAAACCTTAAAGTTTTCTAGAGAGTACTAACTATAATTATTATAATATTATATAAATACTATTTTTATTACTAAAAAGAATTAAGTCTATTTCCTTTTATTTTATTTATAAAAAAAAGTTAAGCCCGTTTATTTCGGCCGCTTCGAAGTTTTAAATAAATATATAGTTTAAACTAGCTACCTCTACTACGTTATTTAATAAAGATACTATTATCTAAACCTAATAACTACGAGACTTCGTTAATTTAGGGTATTTGTTTACTTACTTTATTAACTTTACTATAAAAGAGGTCGTTATCTAGATTACTAGAGATACTTTCTATTTATTATAGAATTTATTAACTCTATTAACTAGAGGCTAGCGAGCTAGTTTATAGGAGTTATTTAAATATACCTAGCCTTAAAACTAGGCTATGGATAAGAATCTACTAGGAAAAATTATCCGAAGTTTTAAATAAATAATACCGGAGCTACGCTAGTAGTATTCTAATTCTATAGAAGGTTTATTTAATACGGGCGAAGCGAACCGAAATAGATAATTTTAATCCTCGCGTACTAGTTCCTAAAATCCCGAAGACGTTTATAAAGATAATAAACCCGAAATCCGTTAATAAGAAATTAATATAGTTGACTTCGATACTAAAATACTAATCGCTAATACTATAGTATATTATATTCGTGAGAACTCTTTATTATAAAGGTCTTTAGGTCTATTAAAATCTTAAAGCGAACTAGGTTATAACGGGGTAAATAATAATAACGACGGCGGTAATAATTCTATTATACTACGGTTTAACCCTAGAGATATCGGATTCTTCGACTTATTCTATAATAATAAATTGAGCGATACCGGCCCCGCTATAAAATATACTAGAAAAGATATTTACTTTTATAATATACTAGCTTTTAGTAATAAGATTAAAAATATTATATATATTAAAGATACCGAGCTAGTTCGTAATAATTTATAACTTTATTTAAAAAGCGAAGTTTTAGAATAATATACTTTATAGTTTACCGATAATAAGAAGTGATTTATAATATATAGTTAGAACCTAAATAAATAGAATTTCTTTTTATTAAAACGATTTAGACTAGCCAAGGCTATTAGTATAATATAACTCGTTAAAGAGTATTATATTATCGTTAATACCGTACGTTACCGGGAGTTAAGGGAGTATACTATAATAATTATTAAAACTACTCGTATAATAAAAATAAGTAATATATATAACTAGCTCGATATTATTTAAAATAATTTAAATATTGAATTCTAATTAGATATCGAAGCCCCTAATATTAATACTACTCTTAATTAATTCCTTACTTCTTTAGATAAGAGGAAGTATTAGTAATAAACGAAGGTATTATACCTTCGGCCTAGTATAATACCTAGGTAATTTCAATCTAGTAGAAATTAAAATTAATATAATTAATAAAAGGGTATATAGTTTCGGTTATTTAGAAATTCTAGTTACTAGAATAATTAGAGCTAATAGTATACTTCAGCTCCTTATCGAAAAGATAATTATATTTACTAGAATTAATACTAACCTCCTCGCTATAACTAGGGTTAATAGTACGGAAATATTAATTAAAATTATTAGAATAACCGGCCTTAGCTTCCTACTCTACCGGTTTAATAACAAATTACTACGGGGCCGAATTAGAATATATAATTAAATAAATTCGGTTCTCGCCCTCTCTTTAGAGTCAACTTTAGTAATATTAATATACTTTATAATAATACCTCCTATCGGCCCGCGGGAATCTTTAATAAACTATAATAATTTAAAAAGTAGAGGGTATATTAAGCTAGTGTATTAAATAACCTAGATTATAGTTATAAATATTCGGAAAACTCTCCTAGTAACGACTACTGTAATAGAGAAACTAGTATTTATAAAAATACCGACTCCTTTTATAACGAAGTAAATATTTATAAATATTAAGAAAACTAGCTATAAGATTTAAAATATAATTATAACGATTACGAAATTTATAAAAACAAGCCGATAATTTTTATTAATATTAATTTCGTTTCCGCTCTTTATTATACTAACTATATATATAAAGACTGCGGCGAGGTATTATTATCGCGTAATAAACTATTCTCCTATCTACGTTAATACTACTAGATACGGTTATTATCTTCGTCGAAACTAAAAGCCGAGCTAGTAAATGAAGTAGATCTACCGAAGCCTTTCGTAGTAAAATCTTCTATAATATAGAAAATAAAAGGACCGAAGTCTTTTATAAAGTAGAAAGTAGATCTAGTAAAAGTAAAAGAGTTAAAGTCTTAGTATAACTCGGACTCTAATTCTTTTATATTATATATTTACTAGGTTACCCCTATATTTATTAACGAGTCTAATATAATATAATAGCCCGCTACGATAGGTTATACTTTCCGAGGTTTTTAATATATTATTACTAGAATATATTTCATTTCTAACGTAAATAAAATTAAATTAAATACTTATTTGGACCTAGACTATCCTATTACTATAAAAGACCGAGTATTCCTACGGAAATATATATAGAGCTTTAATAATTATATTAGAATAATAGTATTACCTATTCTAATACGTGGCTTGGGAAATAAAATTACTTAAATATTAAACTATATTCTAATAAATATATATATAAAAGGGAATTTAAATAGTAGCGATATATTCGCTAAAATATTAATAGAAATTTATATTACGGATAATCTAAAAGCCAATTTATTTATTAGTATTAATATTTTTATATTATATTTATTTTTAATAGACTTAGGTATAAAGTCTTAATCTATTACTATTAGTAGTTACTAGTTAATTAATATTCCTATTAAATTTATCGTTAGAACTTCTACTAGGTTAAGACGTATTATTAAAATAAATTAATTTATTACGATACCTCCTTAGTCTAACGTATCGGTATTAATTTCGTATTTAGGAAATCTCCCTAATAAGGACTTTTTATTCGAATTAAAGTTAACCGTTAATTACCGCCTAGGCCATAAGAGTAGAGTATATATATATATCGTCGATATATCCTTTTCCTTTATATAAGTCCGTAATACTACGTCTCGTCCGGTTACGTTACCCTAGAATAAGAAACTAGGTACTTTAATAAACTTCAACGGCGAAGATTATAAATACTATTAAATTTCTACCGAAGTTATATTATTAACTATTTATAAATAAAGAGCTATAACGAACTAGGTTAAATAAGGAATTTCGTCTTCGTAGGAATACCTAGCTCGGTCGTCGTAGAAGCCTCTACTTAACTAGGTATCTATTATTATAATTAATTTATTTTTAAAGACGATACTACCTAATAATATAATAATTTACGGTTTTAAAAAAGTAATAGATTACCTAGCCCGTCTAGTCCAAGATTTCGTAAATATTTTTACGGACTCGGGGAATATAGTTAATATACTAGAAAAATAATAAATATTTATTAATTTAAAACTAGGCGCTTTATTAAAGGTTTTAAAAGTTTATCCCTTTAATTAACGGGATAAATAGGTCGTCGATAAAATATTTAATAAAATATAAATATAAAATAAACTTCGGTATATTAATTAGCCCACGTAATTTAGCTAGTTATATTTTATTATTTAATATAATATATTTAACGGAAGGAAAGAGCGAGTTATTATAAATATTAAAAAACTAAATATTATTATAGAAGATAATAACTACCTACTACCTTTATAGGTAGATATTATAGTATTAATTATAAACTTTTATTATATATCTATAGTCGATATAATAGGATAATTTCTTTAGTTTATAGTTTAACTACGTAATTACTATAAATTAATAATTATTAACTACCGTAGATAGGAAGAGTCTAGCGTCGCTCTAATAAATTATAAAGACTTACCGCTATATATTTAGTAATAGACGGATAGTATATTATACCCGCTTCGTACCTTCGCTAAAGTATTTATAAACGATATTATCGTCTTTAACTATATACTATTAGAATATACCGAGTATTTACGATAACTATTTACGCTACTACGAAGTAAATATATATTTTTATTATTTATTAAGTCCTACCTAGGGTATCCCTCTATTATATTATTAAAATAGAGAGTCGATAGCCTCGGAATATCTATATCGGAAAACAAAATTAGAGTTATTATTATACTATATTTCCTAGTTATATTAAAGGACCTAGAGATATTCCTAGGACTAATAGGTTAGTTATAGTTATTTATACTATAATACGCGTAATATATTTAGTTACTATAGGAACGTAAAACTTTACTAATTTAAAATATACTATTTAAATAACTTTACTACGATATACTATTACTAAAATAAAATTATAACGCTCCGCTCTTAGATCGGATCTTATTTAAATTTTCTATAATATAGAATATAGCCCCGCCGAAGCCTTCCGTAGTACCGAATCTTTAGTTATTTAATTTAATAAAGAGGAGGATATTAATTAAACTTTAATACTAGTTAACTATTAAGAAACTAAATATTTTTACGAATTTATAGGACGTATTTAGGTTACCTACTTTCTTAGTATATTATAATACTTTACGGAAATTATATATTAACTTTAATATATCCAAATAATAAGAATTTACTATAATAGTCTATTATACCGAAGAGGATACCGAAAAACCTATATATATTATAATATAACCGATTATATTCTTTAGTAGGAGTCTCGGAACTACCGAGAAGAATTACTAACCCACCGAGCTAGAGGTAACGGGTATCGTATAAATAATTTATAAAATTCGGTATATAATCGAATCCTCGGAGAAACCGCTAGTAATTATCTATATTAATTACTCTACCGTAGTATTTATCTTAAGATAAACTATATTAAATACTTCCTCGATTAATAAACTAAATTTTAAATTAGTACGGGTATTATAGTATTTATCGAGTTTTAACTTTATTATTAAGTATAAATTAAGGGCGTTTAATATAGTACCGGATATACTCTCTCGACTATAAATAAATATTCTAGTAGATAGAAAAATTAAAGTACTAGATAATCTCTACGATAGTATAGTAGTATTTAATAAAGTAGAGTAGTAAACTATATTATTAAAAGTCTTCGCCTATAGTAGTACGATAGTAGAGATAAATAACGAATTTAAATAGTGTCTCAAGCGAGCCTATACGGATAATACGTTATAGAATAAGGCCGTAGAGTTATTAAAGTAAAATAATCTACTAGAAAATTTCTACTTTAAGGAATAATCTAGGCTTATTTACTTTATTAATAAAAAAGGCGGCGAGCGTCTATATATCCCTAAATTACTATAATATAAGATATTCAAGCTCGCCTATAACGGAAACTTTTATAGAGGATTCTATCGAATATATAATAGAATAGTACTTTCTCTATTTATTCGCGGCCTATTAAAGTCTCTCCGCGAATATATTAACTACTATCCTAGTTACTAGTTAAATTAAATAAAATATTATCTAACTTATAGCGAGCTAAACCCTATCGCCGCTTTAATAATATTATTTTATACCGTAGTTATCGACTTTATCGTAACTCTACTAGAATACTAAAAGTATAACGCTCTAATAATTATTATATATAAGTCGATAAAGCGCGTACTTCTAATACCGGGTAAGGATACCGACGATATTTAAATATAAATTAACGTTTTTATTACTACGTTAATCGGTTATAACTAGGGTATTCCTAGTACTATTATTAATAATAGAGACTCTAAATTCATAAACTTATTCTAGCGTTAAATATTCTATAAAATAAATATTAATTTATTTACTTCTACGGCCTAGTACCCCTAGATTAATAGATAATTAAAATATATTAACTAGACTATAGAAATAGCGCTGCGGTTCTACTTTAATACTAGCGAAGTCGATTAAGTCGCTATATTACCGTATTTATAAAAGTTATTTAATAACGCTATTAATATAATAGACTTCGTACCGAATAATTTAATATACGGTTTCCGTATTAGAGAAGGAGTTAATTTACTTCTATAATCGAATCTACTTTAGGAAGACTTGGCCCGCCTTTATAATATTAAATAAAAGAAAGTAAATAATATTATAGCGTTCGCTAATATCGCGGTAAAAACTCGTTACGATAATAGGTATAAATCTCTCTATTTAAAAAAAGACTCTCTAGTATATTTAAGGCTCTACTATAGTTATTATATATTTAAAATATACTAGAAATACTTAAATTAATATATAGGACCTTTCAAAGTATTTAAAAAGATTAATAAATTGATATACCGTCTCGAGCTACCTCTTAATATAAAGATTTACCCTATTATATTTATAATTTAGCTCGAACTAGCGCTAGACCCGTCCGAAGATCTTTATTAATATACCGGAACGCTATTACCTCTTATCGAGGAGGATAATACTAATAAGTTATAAATACTACTATTCGAAATTAAAAGTTTACTAGATAAATAGGTAGTACGAGGTAACTCTAAATACTTAATGAAATAAAAGGGCTATAGATAAAAAACTAATATATAGTATCCTTTACGTGTACTCGATAATAGTCTCGAGTTCGTGGAGGAATTTAATAATAAAGTAATTACTAGGAATATAAACTACTTTAAACGGAACCGTAATAAACCTAGAAGGATATAACGAAGTTCTAGGGAAATAGAAGATTTATAGAATAATATTACTAGAGGTTTTAGTACTACGTTTAGCGTAGTAAAATATTTACTACGAATAACCTAGCGTTACTACTTAGTAGGTTATTTAATATAATAACGAGGGCGCTATCTTATTACTTTTATATAAATATTATTACGGTTTAGTTATATTAAGCCTAGTATAGTTAATATCTTAACGTAGTAACTTTTATAACGGGAGTATTCCCTTAGGTAGAGAATTATCCTTCTATTATACTATAATTCTATTTCTATTATAGCTCTACTATAATATACTACCTCTATAGATATATATATTTATAACTACTACTACTTTTATAGATATATATATTTATAGCTACTACTACCTCTATAAATATATATATTTATAGTTATTACTATCTTTATAAATATATATATTTATAGCTATTACTACCTCTATAGATATATATATTTATAACTACTACAACTTCTATAAATACGCGTATATGTTTTACTACTACTAATACTACCTCTATAAATATACGTATTTATAACTACTACTATCTCTATAAATACGCGTATTTATAGAATAAACGCTCGAACTTATAATTATTTAGGTTAATATTAAAATTAAAATTATTATTAACTTAAAGTTAAATATAACCGAAGGTTAAATTTAAAATATAGTTTAATTCGTTTATTTTAAAATTAAGGGGACGTTTAAATAATAATTTAATTTAAAATTTAAAATTAACCCTTTTTAAATATTTGTTAATACGTTTTAATATTAACGTTTTCTCTTAAATTTATTATTTTATTCTTAAGAATATTTCGATTTAAAATCGGTTAAAAAGTAAAGAGTAAAGAATAATAATAGATATTAATTATAATAATCATTATAATAATCGTCTCTCTATAGTATAATCTATAATATATCTTATTATTAATTTATAATAGGGGTAGTAGTAGCTATAAGTACGTATATATCTATAAAGGTAGTAGTAACTATAAGTATATATATCTATAGAGGTAGTAGTAGCTATAAGTATATATATCTATAAAGATAGTAGTAGTCATGAGTACGTATATCTATAGGGGTAGTAGTAGTTATAAATATATATATCTATAAAGATAGTAGCGTTATTAGAATAATTATTAGAAATTCGCTTTAGTGTAGTAGGGATCTTTAAGGGATCCCTACTCTACCCTACCCTAGTTTAGAGTAGAGATCGAACCGCGATCTCTACTCTATACTTTATTTTATTTTACTCTATATTAATATTCCCTCTAAAGATCCCTACGCTAATCCGAAGTATATATATAACTACGCCGGCCTACGAAATATACGCGATATATTATTAATTTTAAAATATAATTTATTTCCCTCCCTTTTTTTTATTAAATTAGAGATTTTTTATTAATATATTATTATTATAAAACTAGGAGATTAATAGAATTAAATAAGAGGCGTAAATATTATATATATACTCTATTTAATTTAGACTCTCTTATATAAAATTTTCTCTAATTAAAAATAATAAAGTATTAAATTAATATATATTAACTTCGAGGGCGAAACCCTTAAAAGGGGAGGTAATTATTATATTATATTAAAATTAACTTTATAGTAATTATTAAATATAATATATAATTCCTATAAAGAGAGTATACGGCGTAGTTATAATATTTATATTATAATATTATATTATAGTTTCTAGTACTCTAGAGTCTTTTTTAAAAATAGGAGACTCGGAGTTTTTACTCTAACTCTTTAGAGATTAATTTTATTATCTAAATCTAAAGATTATTTTCCTATTAAAACTTTATATTTATTTTATATTATTATAAATACCCTAGGTACTATAACTTAATAAAATCTTAATTCGATTATATATTTAATATAGAGTAAATATATCTTAATAAATATATTAATAATATTTAATTCTACTATATATATATACTCTCTTTTAAATCGTTATTTATTAATTCTTTTTATTATTTTTAGTTAAAAGTAGTACCTTAATTAATTTTTTTAATATTTTATTAATTTATTTATATCCGAATTAAACTTTAATAATATTTTAGTAAAATTTAATTTAATTTAAATTAAATATATATTATATATACTTTAGATATATACTTCTCGAATAAATTCGTAATATTTTAATAATCTTCTTTATTAAATTTCGACTTAATATAAATAAAATAAAGAATTCTATCGAGATTTATATTAGGATATTCGGGTATATTAAAGTAATCTTAAATTTCTTTAATTATTATATAATAATTAAAGTTCTTATTAACTAGAATACCCGTTATTTAAATTATAATTTATTTATATTTAATATATACCTTAGAGACTATACTAGAGGGTTAATTAATAAGAATAAAATTTATAAAGAGAAAATTTTTTATAGATTCTAATTTTTTACCCCTTTTTCTAAATCTTTTAATTCGTTAATTTTAGAATTATTACTATCGTTATTATTATTACTACTATTATTATCTTCGTATTAAATTTATATTTAATATATATATTATATATTTTTAATACGTATTTACCTAAAATTTATTTAATTAATATTCGATATTATAAGTAGTCGTAGTAGTACTATTTTAAATAAGAAATATTTTAATAATTATAATTTATAATAATATATATTTAATATAAATAGAGTAGAGTAAAGATATTACGAATATATTATAATATATATTATATAAAATAAAATAATTACTTAAAAGTTTTTATTTAATATATATAAAGTATAAATTAAATAGATATAATATTAAAGAGGATTCTATAAATTTTAACCTCGTTCGAATCTATTAATATTAAGGCCCTTAAGCGACCCTAGAGTAAAATTTTAACCCGAGATTAACACTATATATATACCGAGTATATTCCTTACCCCGGCTTAACCCTGATATTAGCGCATATATTAAGGATATACTAACCCGGCCGGAGAAACTTTAGACCCCGTCTAAGCTACAAGCCCGTGTTTGACCCCGGGCTAGCTACAAGCCCTGTTGGGTCTTCGGTTCTTTCTACCATTGAGCAGAATCCTTCGCTTCCTCCTGCTTCGATTGATGGTCTACGTGGCATGAAATTCCTGCTGAGTACGAGGACACTTCAACAGACAACTCGGCCGCTAAGTACTTCTTCAAGTTCTGGTCGTACAACCATCAGTCGAAACTTTTACGCAACAATGGTGAAAGGCGATCCAGTTCAACCTGCAAAGCGGGTTGCTGGCCAGAAGCAAGATGTCTGGTGAGTACTACACCCGTCAAAATACTCGAGCAGGACGTCTAAAACCCCACTGAAAATCGAGCTCAACACTGGAGAATTCTTGCTAACAACACTTCCCCAGGACTATTGTCAACGAAGCTGCTACGGCGTCCCCAGTGCAGCCAATCATAAACATGGGTCAAGGCTTCTTGTGAGTGACCAATACGAGAAGATCCTTGATATTCAATAGAAGCCTGACCTGCTGCAGCGGCTATAATCCTCCCAAATACGTCACGAATGCCGCGAAAGAGGCTTTGGATAGGGTTGATTGCAATCAGTACTCGCCCACGAAGGTAGACAAAAATCTTGAGACTGTTATGCATACGGGCTAAATAGGAAGCAGGGTCGACCAAGGTTAAAGAAAGCAATTGCAGATTCATACTCGCCATTCTGGGGCAGAGAACTGAACCCAAACACAGAGGTGACAATTACGTCTGGGGCAAATGAGGGCATGCTGAGCGCGTTCATGGCTTTCCTGGAGGCTGGAGACGAGGTCATCTTATTCGAACCATTCTTCGATCAGTACGTACATGTATGTATGTTTCTAACGAGTGGCTAATATCATTAGGTATATCTCCAATATCGAGATGCCCGGCGCTGTTGTCCGCTATGTCCCACTTCAACCACCCAAAAACGGCGCCACCAAGAATACCTCTGCAAGAGACTGGTTGGTAGACATGTCTGCCCTCGAAAAAGCTTTCAACCCGAAAACCCGTATGATCGTTCTCAATACACCACACAATCCCGTCGGCAAAGTCTTCTCCAAATCCGAACTCCAAGCAATTGGTGACCTCTGCGTAAAGAATAATGTCCTGATCCTTTCCGACGAAGTCTACGACCGCCTCTTCTACGTTCCATTCACCCGCATCGCCACCTTGTCGCCAGAAATAGCCGCACTCACTCTCACAGTCGGCTCTGCAGGCAAGAATTTTTATGCCACTGGCTGGCGTGTGGGCTGGCTCATTGGGCCGGAGCATCTGATCAAATACGTCTCGACTGCGCATACGAGGATATGCTATAGTAGTGTTTCGCCTTTGCAAGAAGCAGCAGCTGTCGGATTCGAAGACGCAGATAAGGAAGGCTTCTGGGAGTCCAGCAAAAAAGATATGAAGTCAAAGATGACTCGTTTCTGCGAAGTTTTCGATGAGCTGGGTCTACCTTACTCTGACCCGGAGGGTGGTTATTTCGTGCTCGCCAATCTCGGGAAGGTCAAGCTGCCTGAAGATTATGATTTCCCACCTCACGTAAGTTCCTTTCCTTGTCACTATCCTTCCTGGAGTCTCGATCCATGGTTTTCGAGCGGGATCCTGGTTTCTTACTCTGAAATTACTCACGGGACTTATCTTGCTACCAAAATTTTAGATTTGAAGAAGTAATGCTGACTCTGGAATCTACCAGGTCGCGGAGCGACCACGCGATTTCAAGATGAGCTGGTTCCTTATCATGGAACTCGGAGTAGCAGCTATCCCGCCAACCGACTTCTATACTCCGGAGAACCAGCACTTAGGGGAAGACTGGTTGAGATTTGCGGTCTGCAAGAACGACGACGTGCTCGACGGGGCGAAGGAAAGGTTGAGAGGACTCAAGAAGTACATGACTTGATGTGACATGATGATACGATGGAGATGGAGCCTATAGACGAGATTCTTGCATATATTACCACAGCGGCACGACAGCATGAATGAAGGAACGACTCATGCATTGTGATTAGAGCTTAAGACGCCTACGGGAAGGAAGTAAATCCACTTGGAAGTTTCGAGAGGCTTGTACGACTGATAATATGTAAGCACCTACCGGATAAGTACAAATCGAAGTGAAAAGCGTTAGAAAGGTCAGATGGATGTTCGCACACCATCAACGAATGGCATGCGACTGGCTACTTGCCGCTCTTGAGGTTTTAAGCGTGGCAGCATTCAGATCCGAGCAACAAGCTTAATGGTAAGAAATCACCAGAATCTCGAGAACTACATCTGGCAATCTGCAGACTCCAATCCTGCCAGTATAATCCTCAACCCGGGGCTTGAATTAATTAGCTGATTGGTCGCTTACCCCCAACAATTCGAGTTGCTGTAGCTTGCGTGCTTTCTACGGTACCTTGCCCCCCGAACTCAGTGTATGCGAGTGTCCAGTGATTAGCCCAGCATATTCAAATGTCCCACCGAAGCACAGCACCCTATTATGGTTCTTGCGATTATACTGTAGGTTGTTTGTCTTACTGAAGCATTCATTAGAGTAGATGGTGGTACAATTGAGAGGGCCAAAGACCGGCGTTTTAGTACTCACCATTCATTCGAGGGGGATGTTACCCTTCTATCGATACTCTATTCCTAGCTTGTTTGAAGGCCAGCCAGCCTTCCGGGAAACCCCTTACCCAAAAATCCATCTGTGTCTACCTCCTCCGCCTCTTCGCCCTTGGCTCAGGCGTAATTTCTTGCTCCACCTCCAACTCCTCTTCCACACTCCCCAGCACCTCCTCCGCCAGCTCATCCCCATCCTCCTCTTCGTCTCCCCCCTCGCCACCTCTCAATTTCCCCGCCGCCCCAAGCCCCTTCCCATCATCCTCAGCAGCCCTCTCCGCACTCCTCCAACGACTAACAGTCGGTGCGACCGCGCTGAACATTTCGCGGGTGTCTTTCACTACGCTGACATCTTCTTTGCCTTTCTCCACAACCTCCTCGTCCTCGTCGCCTTCTTCGTCATCAGGAGCAGCGGTGCCATCCCGGGTGGTCCTGGCGCGCGTGCGGAAAGCCGGTCCGACGCCTCGGTGGGTGGGGAGGTCGGGGTTGTACATTATTGCATTCGCGAACATACGCATGAGTTCCTTTTCCAGCTGCGCGGAGTTGACGATACCTTTCGGTGGTACTACATCCGGGGACTCGGGTATCCAGACGCTGGAAGAGCTGGGATCTTCACCTGCCGCTTCTGCTGCGGCTACGAGAGATTTGCTGCCGGCGGTGATGGCTGCTTTGATGGATTTGAGGTCTTGCGGCTGGTAGATCAAATCCTTGTAGCCGGGTACGTCACGCTCGGATAAGGGTTTGGCAAAGACATTGGCGACTTTGTGAGCGGTGATTTCATTCATTAGTGTAGCGGAGGTGCGCGGAAAGTTGCGCGCGCCGAGAACGTAGCCTGGTCTTGAAACTGGAGGTGCTGGTGATGGGGATGGTGGGGGGAGCATGGTAGGTTCTTCACGCTTGCGCTTCATGTTTGAGCGAGGTGTTTCGGTCAGCTCGACTCCATGCGTTGTTCCACGGCGTTGGCGGATCGATTTTCGAGAACTTTCGTCAGCGTTGTGAGATGCAATTAGAACTTCGTCCTCGTGAGCTGAGACTATTGATGGCTCGGCTTTGATTTTAGGAGTCAAGCCTGAACGATTGTCTATTGATAATTCGTCTGCCTGGGAGGTAACAGAATGACTTCGACTGCGTCCTCGAGTCGACTCTGCCACAGAAGATGCTATACTGCCTGCTCGACCTCCACGACCCCTGCGAGTTTGCCGGCCTCGTGTGGACTTCGCTTTCGCTCCCACACTTGGCGAGTCAATTGAAGCTTCTTGATTCTGCTGGTTTCGAGTACCCCTGGTGCGGGTCTTTTGTGGCTCTGGGGAAGGCGAGGGAGCTTTCTCGCTTACTGGACTTATCTCTCTTGAACCGGGTCGGACAGGTGAAGGCTGCCGCACAGGTTCCAGAGTGTCGACATTCTTCCATCTGGTAGACGAAGCCGATGTAAAAATCGGAGACGGCTTAGGCGGTCGTTGTCTACCTGATGCATTTGACAAGGGCGTGTGCTGCTCAGCAAATCTTTGGACTTGTCCTCGGACGTAAGGAGTCTGAATAGCGGGCTGCTGGTAGTATCCGGGGCTCTGGCCATATCCCGGCTGTGGAGAATAAGAAGGCACAGGTGATTGATAGTGCGGTCCATTGCCATAAGGCGAGCCGTGGCTAGGGCTTGCCGCAGAACCTTGATAAGCAGGCATACCAAGATGTTGCTGTCCGTATGTTGGTAGCGGACCTTGGCCATAAGGTGAGTAGGATACCTGGAAAGGTGGCTGATTGTCGTAGTACTGATGGGGCCGTTGCATGTTGCTTCGCGACGGTGGGTATTGAGGAGGAGGATGCTGCGGCGGAGCGGGAGGCTGAAACTGCGAAGGCGAAGGCATAGAAGGACTAGCCCTGTATTGTTGACCTGCCATATCGGCAAGCGCATCCAGAGGCCCTGTTGGAGAACCAGACGAGATGCGCATGCCTTTCGGTGGTGGTAGAATGATCGGGGAAACTGACGACCGTTCGGGTGGAGGTAGTTGATTATGGGTCGAACGCGGGCTGGGCAAAGGCGCCGTATAAGGTTGCGACTGATGTGGAGGAGGTAGTCTGCGATGAGACTCCGCATTTGGCGAACCTGATGAATACACATGATTGATGTTCTGTGGAGGTGGTAGAAAAGGCGCACTAGCTTCAACGGACCCAGGTGGCTGAGCATATTTCTGGTCACTGCCTTGTGAGTAACCATTCACTTGAGGTTCCATTGGCACACCCTTCTGGAATCCTGGATCAGACCCGTTCTGTAGTTCATGTGAGGATGTTGGCCTCGAACGGACTCCTATTTGCGACCTGTCATTTTCATTGTCATGGCGTAGAAGATTCTGTATCGACGATATCCCTCTCGAATCTCGCTTTGGAGAAGTCGCCTCCTGCTGTTGTAGTCGTGAATCCCATTCGCCTCGCTCTATCTCCTGTATTTCACGCTGTAGCGTCCGGTATTTCCGCTCTTCATCTTCAATCGACTTGATCGCATGGTCTCGATATATAAAATACAGACGATCTACCAGCTGGGGCATCAAGTGTGTGTACGGTCGGGCTTCTTCGACCGTTTCCAGGGCCGGACTCGAGCGCTTTCGCTTTCGTGGACTCTGCCCACCATCTTGCTGAGTATGTTGTCCAGCTTCTGCTCTGACTTCTTCTTTCAGTAGTCGAAGATAAAGATCTTTGAGCGAATCTGGCTCGAGGCGAGCAGACGAAGCGCTTTCTTGGAGCAGATCGTTGCTTTTTAAGGACTCTGACACCTTGGTGAAAGGGGGCCAATCAGGCGCTTCAAAGGAATGTAGTGTCTGAAATAATAGGAGGCTTTCTAGTGGGGTGTGGAGATCGGGTGCCATTATATTCCATGCTTCGTTGGGGGAGCTGTCGCGCGAGCAAGCTGATTCGTTGAATGTGTGTTGAAGCCCAGAGAGCTCCAGAGAGCGACCGGAGAAGGCGTGGAAAGGAGGGCGAGGGCTTTCCCCTACTGTAAGTCTGCGATCCCCAAATTAAGTATCACGGCCGACGCCCAATGTGAAGGTATTGAGGCTCTTTGAGGTGAATTGCATGAGCTCGTCGTCGAGATTGCTCGCCAAGGCTGATAGGGCGCGATTAAGGTTTGCAGACCGGCGGAACTCCGGAAACAGCCAGCTCCTGCCCCTCGAGCTCTCATGATCCTACAGAGAACGTCTCTCCACACCATTCTTTCGGACGTTCTTTTGTTGCTTTCTTTTCGACTTTGATAGCTCTATTCAATTTGATCACAACTGTTCTCATAATCACCCGCTGCATACTCTGTCAACGGAGAAAGACCAAAGACCTGAACAATGGCGGATGACGGAGATTGGAAACTTAGCGGAAGGCCGCAATCGTGAGACATCTGCAGTAGAGCCTCGCAATGCTTTCATGGTTGACGTGGAAGTAGCACCATTGCTAGGAACTTCTCCGCTTCCCTGAACGATGCGTTTGGAATGGACAACAACATCGAAGGGCTTGCTCAGTCAGTCGAACAGAAGTACGGTGCCCACATTCTAGAAGTCTCCTGGTTCTACAGGGATTAAGGCTAATACCTAACAGGAAGCAAGCGGTTACCTCTCAAAGCCAAGAGCTCGAAGCGTTGGAGGCAAAGCTCAGAGAGACTGAAGAGCGCTTGGAACAACGTCAATCGTCCCCCGCAGGCAAGGCTGCCAGCGGAAATTCTCCTCCTAGGAGGAAGGCAATTGGTGGTACATTCAGCGGCCAAGAGGACGATCGACTGCAACTGCCAACTCCCAGCCCATTGGCGACTCAACTCCCTACCTCCCAATCAGTTTCATCCAGCACAATGTCGCAATGGCGACCCGCAGCCCTGAACGATTCTCCTGCAATGTCAGGGAATCCACGCTATGGCAACGCTGGGCAGTCGGGCGGTCGAAAAGAGAGCCGTTTTGCGGAATGAGGTGGTCTCTGCCACTGAGACAAATAGCAAACATACGAGTAACGCCGTCTATGGCACTGACAGCCTACGTTCTACGTTCGAAGCGAAAAAAGCGACATATACCGTTCGGCCGTACGGTCAGATCAAAAGCAATGTTGGCGGCACCGTTGGCGGTGGTATATTGTGCAAAGGGTCTAGGCCATAGCATCTGAAGGTCACGACCCCAAACAATGCTACAGAGCAAGGGTTTGATGCAAATACACCTACAATGAGACCGCGATAGCGTATCTCCGATTATTGGTCGAGATTCTGTATTTATCGAAAGCATTGGTAAGAGTTCACCAGCCGTCCCATATCAAGGCCAACGTCTGACGTCACATGCCTCACACAATTCCACTTTTGTTATCTACCCCATCTCATGTACTCACTTTCGTAGTGATAGGCTACCGCATCGAGGACCTGCTGTTCGGTTGCAAACCCTTCAGAACATCAACATCTAGCGCGCCAAGTTTTCCGTCAAGTACTTAACCTCAGTTTTACTTCTTCCTGATTCAGCTTTCTTCCTGATTCAGCATCTTCCCTCTTTCGCTCCAGTCTTTTTCGGCTTTAGCATCATTCTATTGCATCTTCTTTCAGCACACAGCACCATTGGGGCTCTAGCAATTTCTTTCTAAAGGACCTCCAACTCAACTGGCTCGAAGTTGCATTCCTTCCAACTCCTCAATCTACTTCAAGACCCAATCCCTCAGCTACTTTTCCTACATACTCGTGATCTGAGAGTGAGCTGGTATCACTTAGTCACCGCGGTATGCTACCAGACCATATGGATATCAGATTCATCTCATCTAGCGTGTTTATATCTGACAAATGAGGCAGCAACCATCCTTATCAGGCATAATTTTCAGCACGTTCCTTAAATTCACCCTCGTTTTTGACATCAGCATCCTACACAGACATCTTTTCAGCAGCATCATTTGATTCACCTTCATTTTTTACTTCCTGCATTGACAGCGGTATGATACCCAAGCTAGTTGCATATTTCATAAAGTACCACCGCTGGGAAAGTCGGATCTGACCGTTGAAGTATCTAGCATTCTCATCAAAGCATCTCAACTAGCGTCTACCAGCATTCTTTAAAGCGTTATTCTTGGCATCTTACCCAGCATCTTTCCAAAATGTCGACCATCCACTCAACTTACTCTACCCCCTCCCTTTCCACCACCGATACCAAAGTCTCCGATCGCTCCCACTCTCCTTCCGCAGAACGCTCAAGCAGCCCTACTCCATCCCACACAAGCCACGCCAACCGCCGCAACACCGATACTCGACGTGCAGCCTTCAAAGAGAAATGCCAGCAAATGCGGACTACAGAGCTCATTGCAGATACCGAACCCCAGGACTCTTCATCAAGTGTCTCATCTAATGACGAAGCAAAGCTGTGCGAGCTCACGGATTCTACGACACGGTCAATACTGTCCGAGCCCGAGCCCGCAGCTACCAAGGTCCAGAAGATCCAGCCAAGTAGAGGATGCCTGGGACGAAATTTCAACAACATCTACGTCTCTGGATCCAGGCATGGGCGGAAGACCATTGGATCAGGCAGTGGTGCGCCTGCTGGCTGTACGACTATGTGAGGATTCCAGTGGATAATACCAGCTGAAAAGGCCGAAGCAGGACTATGGAACATGGATTTGAGGCATCGATTTGGATTTCATGATTGTTTTCAGCTTGGGACGGAGATCTCGAGAGTTTGGATCTACTGGTTGGACATCACATGCATCCGTTTGAATCTTTTTTTCTTTAGCAGTTTTACGGGATCTTACCATCGACATGGAGTCGACCACAATCATATCTCACCAGGCTAAGGAGAATGGACCACAATTTTATGGCACAGCGCTATTCTGTCTGGTGCCGACGACTTCTATCACTGACTATTTACTACGCATCATCATCCTTCTTGGAAGGCAGGGGTGTCATTGGATAGGCACTTCATAGGGCATCATGACACAAATAAGCCTTACAACTAGAGAAATACGTGGCGCAAGATGCAGGTTTATTGGCTAGCTACCAACACATCGATCGCATCAACATCAATCTCAAGCAGCTTTCAGGTTAAGATTCGCTCAAATAGCCATTCATTTTAGCGTTCTGACTCTATCACGAGCAAGCAATCAATACAACCGGCCATCTAGAGCACTCATTGTTGACAACATGACCGGCTTCGTCCCAGACACTCCACAGGCCTTGTCCATCCTATGACCATTCATCCATCCTACCCCTACCCCTCCACCTCCTCAACCATCTTCCTCTCCCCAAACACCCTTCCCACCGGCTGCCCAAACCACTCCCCCGGTACTCCCAGCCTGCATCCATCCTTGTTGCTGATCCATCTGACATACACAGGGTTGGCGGGAAAAATCCGTTCTTCTTCGACTTCCTGTGGAGACTCGTCGTCGCCGTGTTCTTGGGCTGAGATTTCGGCTTGGGAGATTTTGCCGCGGCGTTTGGGGGCTTGTTTTTTAAGGAGGCGGTTTATTGTATCCATCTGTGGGATGTTGTCAGTATGGAATGCGTGATCTGTTATAAGTAGAATAGGGAGCAATGTATGACTAATTGGCGAAGTAAATCCCAAGTTGGCCGGAGATAGACCTGTAATGAACGGCAATGGGAAAGGCTACTGAGATGGACGAAGCTTGATTGTGAAGCGAACGTACTTTTTCCTCTTCGTTACGCTTCTCACTCAGATTCTTGCGCCGTCTGGCCATTTCTGCTCGTCGCATGGCATGCTCTTCGGCTGTAAGATGCTTCTTCGTTTGCGGTTCTGGAGATGGTGTCAGCCAAACGTTCCCTTTCAAAGAAGGTTAAATATGGAGAATTACCCATAGGCAATTGCAAGAAATCATTCCCAACAACCTGATCCAGTCTACTTCTCTGCCTCTTCGTCAATTTGCTAATATCAGGTGTACTCGCTCGACTACCGGGGCTGCGGCTCTCATCGTCTTCCATGTCGACGTCCTCGCCCTCGGCACCTTCTTCGCCTGCGTCGCCTTCCTCGTCTTCGCCGTCGTTCTCTGATAGCTCGGAGAGTTCTTCGTCGTCCTCCTCCATCCCCATTTCTTTGGCTTCTACAGACTTGACTTTGGCGTCTTGAGCCGGTGTGACGGTTACGACTGGCTTAGCTGCTGGCTTGGCTGCTGATTTGGCTGCCGCTTTCGACGCAGGGCCGTTAATTTTCAGTATCGGTTGCGCTAATGGTAGTGGCTGGCCATCGTCAGCATCATCGTCCATGTCAATGTCTCCATCTGCGTCAGCGTCAGCGTCAGCGTCGCCATCGGCATCGGCATCAGCATCTTCGTCTTCTTCCTCGTCATCGTCCTCACTGCTCTCCTCGGGTCCTCCAATTTCCTCTTGCTCAACTTGCTCTTCTTCGTCCTCTTCCTCATCTTCCTCATCTTCATCGCTAGCTTTGACTTCATCGTCGTCATCATCGTCCTCCTCGTCATCACTCTCGCTCTCAACAATGTACTTCTTGTTAGCCCGACTCGCCCTAGGTCCGCTAACGATCTCGCCACCAGTAAGTGAATCCCTCAGGGTAGCCGCAGCGTTCCCACGCGAAGCTGGTCGTGAGTTCGAAGTTGTTTCTCGAAGTTTGTTGGAAGGCATTTTTACGGTAAGACGAAGGGCCTTCTTGGTGTCGTCAGGTGAACTGGATTCAACGCGCGTCACTTTCACCGTGGAGCCAGCGCCTGAGATCGCGCGCCGTGGGCGGGTTGATACTGGTGCTGGCGCAGGTGGACTGGGTTTTGTCAGAGTTGTGCGAACTCGGGTGGAGCGCCGTTCTGGCATCTTGAATCAAGTCGGGGGTACGAATGAAGTGCTGCAAAATGTGACGCGGTCTTGCAAGAATAGGAAGGATGTCTGAATGTCGCTTGAGGGCATACACGGCGAGTGGGAGTTGCTGCAGACGCAGATGTGTTGATGCAGGGATGTGCTACGTGGTAATCTTTCGATGCAGTGAATGATGAAGATGTGTAAGAGTGTAACGGTAACGGGATGGCAAAGAACAATGCGATGTGACGTTTCAGGACGGGTGAAAATGCAGATGTCTTAAAAGAGGTATATTGTCTGAAATAGCAATTCGAATAGATGGCACACGAGTAGATGTGAATAGATTGCACATACAACTTTGCTGTGGGCGCCTTCCCCGCTAGATTACTACGTTCCCCGTAGCTCTCACTGCGCTGGCGCTTATTGGGCCTTTCTGTCATCCTACTCCTGCCTGTTGGACGGCTTCCTCACACGAAGAATGCACGATAGCGGGTAGCCCCCCGTCCGCCGCAAGCCTGATAAGCTTCAGACATAAGACCTTGTTCTAAGGTATCTTCGATGACTTTTTCCCCTAGATGGCACTAAATGGTTCCATATATCGTCCTATTACACGTCCTGCACGACAACTTCAAGCACGTACGAATCAGTAGTCGAAAGGGCGCTAGATCGCTTTCTGTTTAGGTCGGTTGTGGTGCCGAGGTTTTTCCTCTCCGCTTGAATCTCCGCAGCTTAATAAGTATGCAGCATTGACCCCCAATTCATTCAAGATGAGTGATTCAGATGGTCCCAAGGCCAAAGTCATCCCGTCATGGCAGCGTCTAAATGTGCCCAAACCTGCAGAACGACATCCAGAGCACGACGCGAACGAGCCAACGGCGCCCGAAGATCGAGCTTCTCTGATTGAGAAAGCCGCCAAGTTCCTCGAAAACGAAGACATACGGGATGCGCCGAGAGAACGGAAAGAATACTTCTTGACGTTGAAAGGCTTGACTGAAGATGAAATTCGGGATCTGTTGGAGGAACAACATGTACCGGAAGCAGATATCGTCGAAGGCTTTGAGAAAGAGCAGCAAGAAGTTTCACAGCCCACACCGTCACCAGCATTAAGTGCTCCGATAGAGAATCCGTCGCCTGCACCCTTTAAAGATGTTCCGCCCATAATCACGTATCCTGAATTCCTCCTCCACTCCCAAAGGCCTCCGCCCCTGATCACTGTACAACGCCTTCTCAACACCTTCTACTTTGCGACAGGAGCTGCGGCTACGCTCTATGGTACAAGCAAATACATTATTGAACCCATGGTCGAGTCTCTAACTTCGGCGCGGCATTCGTTGTTCGAGACAGCTTCGGCAGATCTGGATAAGCTGAACAAGACGCTTGAGAAGACAGTCTCCAAAATCCCAGAGGTATCACACAATGATGTGGATGATTCTGACGCCGAATCAACGAACTCAGATGGCGCGCGCTTCTTCAACCGATCAGCAGCAACGCAAACATCTCCCAGCCTATCCCGGTCCACATCCGGCTCATCAGAGTCACCTAAGTCCGACCCGTCCGTAGCCTCAGCGCATTGGTCAAGGCTTTCCACGCTGCACAGCAAGCTCTCCGAACTTCTGCCTGAGAAAGAACAAGCGGCGGAACCAAGCATAGATAGCGCGGTAACGGCGAATCCACTCAAAGATAGCGTGGACGACCTGCGAAGGTATCTTGATGGCCTGACCTACGCGAACATGAGTAGTTCTGGCAAAAAGCCTGGGGAAATGGATGAACTTGCGAAGGTGAAAGCCGAGATCAGGGGGGTAAAAGGGGTACTTTTGAGCGCGAGAAACTTCCCAAGCAGCGTGGTACCACCTGTCAGATGAGCGGAGGGCCGGGCTTTTCGAAGCTGCAATGAGTGCATTCAATGGCGTTTTCAGCGTTGTAGATACCCCAACGGGCAATATTGATCAGATATTGGACATGAGCTGGCCCAGTTTACACCCCAAAAGTCATCATCTTTATATGTGAAATAGCACGAAAGACGTCGCTACTAAATCATTGCAGAAAGTGGTCAGTTTACGCTCGTAATCCAATTACATTCGAGATACTCAGCCTAAGTTGGCTTAGCGCTGATATCTAGTCCAAATGCCTAAGCGAAACCTTGGCACACTTACCTAGGAAATTCCGCCGCCAACAACAGCTCCAATTTCAATCCCCAACAACAAACAAGACGACACACCTCTGACTGCGCGTGGATGGCTTTTTAGAGGAGGGTGAGTTGCATCCCCATCGCCCCTCAATCACCACCCCACCGGAGTGAGAATGCGTTCCATGGAAGTTCGTGCAGCAGCACATCGCGGGCTACATCAACGTCCACTACGTACCAGGCGGCCTATATCCTCAATGCACCTACACTGCTCACTATCTGCTACTCGAAATACACCTAGAGGATATATTCGAAAAACTCCGCTGACCTCTGGGTCTTTAGCCGTCACTAAAGTATCGCAATCATGGGTATCTCACGAGATTCTCGTCACAAGCGCTCAGCTACCGGCGCAAAGCGTGCATACTACCGCAAGAAGAGGTACGGCTATATTACAAGACGCTCGGAGGTGACATGGTCTAACATCAAGCAGAGCGTTCGAGAAGGGTCGTCAACCAGCCCAAACCCGAATCGGCACCAAGCGTATCCATCTCGTACGCACACGCGGCGGTAACACAAAATACCGCGGCCTCCGCCTCGAATCCGGCAATTTCTCCTGGGGTTCTGAAGCCGTAGCCCGCAAAGCCCGTGTCATCGGCGTAGAATTCCATCCCTCCAATAACGAACTCGTCCGCACCAACACCCTCACCAAATCCGCCGTTGTGCAAATCGACGCCGCGCCCTTCCGTTCGTGGTACGAGGCACACTATGGGCAGAGCTTGGGCCGTCGTAGGCAGCAAAAGGATAAGAATGAGGGGGCCGAGGTAGCGAAGAAGAGTAAGAGTATTGAGAAGAAGCAGGCGGCGAGGAGTGCGGGACAGAAGGTTGAGGCTGCGCTGGAGAGGCAGTTTGAGGCTGGACGGTTGTATGCTGTGATTGCTTCGAGGCCCGGGCAGAGTGGACGTGTGGATGGATACGTGCTGGAGGGGGAGGAGCTGGCTTTCTACCAGCGTGCTATCAGGAAGTAGAGGTTGTCAGTCAGCTAGAAGCACTTTGCTTGCTGTTTGTAAACTTCGGTACCGAGCTCAAAATGGAAGATTGAAATATCGAATCATAACATATGTGGTGACGACCTTTTTGATGCGTACCGTAACGTCCGGTAACTCCGCCCTCTTTCAATCACCTCCAGCTTCGAAAGTCTGTTCTCAGTGACTTATCATCTAGACATATATGAGGTAAGTGATACCCTCTTCATCTCTTACTTCAATGGCAGACCCAAAAGTGTCGAATGCTCCCAGACGTTCACAAGTCGCTAACTTTGTCGAAGGCCAAACCATGACCTCGATTACACAGACAATCAAGACTCGTCTTTGTATTATATCGGACACCCACGGCGTCGTCCCCAAGCCTTCCAAAGCCTCGAAATATGCGTACCGCGAGCCATTCCCTCCATCGGAAGTGCTCCTCCACTGCGGCGATCTCACCAAAGTGGGCTACCAGACGGAATACGAAGGTATCCTCGACTTCCTGAAGTCAGCCCCAGCAGAATTGAAGCTGGTAATAGCAGGCAACCATGACATCACACTACACGAGGAATTCTACGAGAAAAGCGGAAAGACGAAACATGGAAACACCGCCGAAAACCTCCAAAGAATCAGAGAGATGTGGACAGGCTCAGAAGCCAAAAAGCACAACATCATCTACCTAGAAGAAGGGACCAGATCCTTCATCCTAAAAACCGGCGCCACATTTACAGTCTACTCCTCCCCGTGGCAACCCGCCTATTTCGACTGGGCTTTCACGTACCCCCGCTCCACCGATCGCTTCAACCCGTCACCCCCAGTCGTTTCCGAGAAGGCTGCAAATCCTGTTCCGAACCATCCTGCAATCGATATTATGTTAACCCATGGTCCGCCGAAGGGCATTCTTGATGAGACGTTTCGAGAGGGGGAAAATGTGGGATGCGATCATTTGAGGATGGCGGTGGAGAGGTGTAGGCCGAGGGTCCATTGTTTTGGACATATTCATGAGGGGTGGGGGGCTGAGAGGATGGATTGGGGGACGCAGAAGAGTAAGAAGGTGGAAGTTGATATGGAGAAGGTGGTTGAGGAGAAATGTGCGCAGGTGGGTCCTTTTCCGGGTTCCCTTTATGTAAAATATCACTTCCCACTCCTCAATCGAGTTGCCAAATGTGCTTTGTGCTGCCCAACTAGCTCGTCAAATCTACATTCCGGTGCTAGTCGGACTCCCTGAATGTGTCTCTCACGGCTCAGCCAAGCACATGATGTCTCTTGTTTGCGCTCAACTAACCTATACAAAGGTATGCTGACTCCGAATCATGTTTAGGTGGATTTGAGTCGAGATGGTGGCAAGGGACTAAAATGGGGAGAAGAGACACTGTTCGTCAATGCCTCAATTATGAACGTCTTCTACAGACCAAAGAACGCGCCATGGCTTGTAGATTTGGACCTACCTGTTGCAGATGTAAACACACCCGGCTAGCATCACATAATGACATCGCCAACTATGTCATATACCCATGGATCAATACCAAGCGACAGTAATTACCAGCCTGCTACATGGCCTGGTTGCTGATAAGACTCAACTCTACTGTTCGGACAGGGCTGAAAGGACACTTTTCTGGGCTGCTCCTTTGTCATCTGCTAACGCGCAGAGGGTGGAGAGCGATCCAAATGTGAGATTTTGGGCGCTAGCTATCCATGAATGTGCGCTTACTGACGACTTTAGGTCGCTGCGGTTGTCAAAGAGCAAGAACAGACTGAGAACAGCTATGACCCTACTGATTGTTGACAGCGAGAGCTTGACAACCTGTCATAGCATGTGGTGTAGAGGGCCGAACCCGAAATTCAAATATGAGGAAGAACGCGGACATGTTCCTTAAACAATCGGCCCTGGACGTCATTGGCGGTCGTATCTCTGCCACAAGTTTGAAGCCTCAAGAACATGCCGTAATATAGCCAAGCACAGGAGGTCTACACTCAGAGCACGCTGGAGTGCTATTGCATATATGCCTCCACGGACGATGGGCTTTGCCAACAAAGTGGCAATCCAAACCCCGGCACACGAAAGCGCTCTCTACATGATCCTCATAATCGAGATGGTCGGATATCATATTGTCGTTACTTGACCTCTTACTCCGCTACCTTCCTACTCCTCAAATCCGAGCATTTCTATGCCACGATAGATCATTCGAGCCTTTGAGCCGCATCCGGGCTCGAATTCGCTTCAACATGTAGCCCCCGTCCGTCGCCCCTGGTGTCGAAAATGGGATTTGAACAATTGCATGCAGGCCATGGCTCTGCGGGGGGGGGGGGGTGATAATATGAAAACTTATGGGTGACGCAGTGGTGGTGAGCGTTTGCGACAGTGGATGGATTATAGACTATTTCCACGGATTGTTGTTGGGTACTCAACAATCGCCTTGTGATACTATAATGTGGATGTGAGAATATGTGAAAGCCTTACGCATGGAGGGAAGTGTTCGTATAAAGTTTTGAGGCTGATGTGCATTGTTTGAGTGATTATCGTTCGGATGCAAGCTCTTAAAGGGTGTTAGCAAGCATAGTAGGCAGCGTTATGGTTGTAGATGAGTGTCAAATTATTCTAGACGAAGACTTGATGGCCATGTGACGCCTGCATACATCTTCCATGTATGAGTTATGTTTTATAGTCTCATCGTTAAAAGGGAGGTTATGAAGATTTGTATTGATATTGGTTCTCTAGAACTAATCGTGTGAGATTGATTGTTCAAGTACCACCGCGGCGAAGGTCTGAAGTGTCTGCTCATAGCCAGCTATTTCAGACGTAAAGAAGCCCCTGGTATCTAACACCCCCTAATAATCCACCTTTCGCCTGGTATCTACCACGTATAGTGTACAGTAACATAAAAAAAGACACATGTAGACCACCGCATGTATCTCTTGAACCTCTTTACCCCTGCTTATTATACATTCTTTCCATGTAGGGTGTCAATTTCATTCTTCAGCCACACCACCCATCCCATCACCTCGAATCTTCTCCCTCGAACTACTCACCCTCCCAATCCCCAACGAACTCAATCTCTTCTTTAACCTCCCCGTGCCACTCGATTTCCCACTCTGTGCTGTCATCGGTCTCTCCGACGCCGCATCATCGCTAGGCGGAGGCAGAGGCGCCGTCGTATTTGCAGTCACCGATTTATGCGAGCCCGTAGAGCGACCGCCGTGGCTGGGGTTGTGGACTGAGGAGCCTCCATGGCTCAAGTTGCGACCGGAGGAGGAACCGTCGTCTGATGGTGCTGATGCTGTGCCGTTCGCTTTGGGGGTGTTTGGGCCTGATGTTCTGAGGAAGCCGAGGCTTATGCGGGAGAGGGGCCGTGGGCGGGAGTCTGTAGGCAGTTGTTGGGGAGTCAGGGGAGTGTCGCCGTCGATGTTGCCGTTCGTTAGGGTGAGTTTTGGCGTTGTGAATGATGGGACGCCTGCGGATGAGGACGGTGGGGAGGAGAAGACTTGAGGTTGCTCTTGAACTGGAGGACCAGCGGGTCCGAGAATAAATAATTCGGGCGCAAAAGTAGCTTGCAGATTCTCCATGAGAAAGGCTCTTAAATGTACGTCGTCGGGTCGCAGGTAGTGGGTCATGCAGTGCTTGAGCAGTAAGACGTGGTCGAGAAGTGCAATTTCCAAAGCGTTGTGCAGTGGCGAAAGTGGAGGCTCTTCCGCGTCTTCTTCGGGCTCGTCAGGTCGCGTTGGGAGTAGCTGGCGGTATTGAGCTACTGTAGCCACGGAGGATGGATCGACAGACGACTGGATAGACTCCGTGAGGCTCTGGATTGTTGATTCATCGCCCGTGCCGATCTTTCTCTCCAGTGCTGCTAGTTCGGAGGTTTTCCTCGTCGTCCGCTCTATTGCTGTCTGCACTGGTGATAGACGCACCTCATCGACGTTGGCAATCTCGCTTCTACGTAGAATGGTAGGGAATGACTCCTTCGTGCTGAAAATGGTCTTTTCGATGTATTGCTTATGAACACCGGATGCCGGAGAGTGGCGCTTCGAAGTCACAGCAAAACGATATGGTCTTGAAGCCGATATGAAGTCTCTGGTCGATTGCACAACCTTTGGCTGCTGATAGATTGGGTGCTCAAGGTCTCGATAAACGCTTACGGGGAAGATCTGGAGATACTGTCCTTCAACGTCCTCGACTTCACCCTTTGGTAAAACATGAGCAGCCGGATGAAGTTGTCGCATCCGGTCCGTAAATCCCGATTGTCTTTCTGATGATTCAGCTTCGTAAATGAATTCTTTGTCCCTCAGACTGGAGGGAAAGCCGAGACCGTGGTAGACAACCCTAAAGTATCTGGATGAGTGCCATTCACCTCGTACAACAGTGTCATAGATGGTTGCCATCGCTCGTTGCGTCCTTGCAAGCTTTGCGAAATCGTAGTGAGCATGCTCGTAATGATCAGCCAACTCGCGGTAGCTTCCCAGGGCAGTTTCCCAAGCTTCCCCCTCTTCCAGATGTTTGATCATCTTGAAGTAGAGCTGTTCCTTCCGCTCAAACGAAAATTGCTCCGGATACTCTGGGTCCACTAGTGATCTCACTCTTGTTCGCTCCCAAGTATACAGATCAGCATGGAGGCGCAAAGCAAGGCCTGCTTCAGTCTTGTGGTTAAGCTTTGCCTGGGATTCTGCGAGCTGATGAACGTAGCGAATAAATATATCCTCCTTTTGCATGTTTTTGAGGAAATTCATTAGCTGCAGTGTATTCATAATTCGCAGGGTCTCGGTATTGTCTGGGCTGTGCACGGCCGCAAGCAGCTCGAGCAGCTCTTCGATGGTCGAGATCATAAACTTGATGGCATGCCACATTGGATCGTTCGGTATCCTAGCCAAAGACTCGAAAAGATCGAGAAGCTCATTGACGAACATCTTTTGAACAGCGCTCTCCCCCATGTTCTTGGATTGAAACAGCGTCTCTAGACAGTCAATTATCTCAGCTTGTATAACGGACAGATCCTCGTTCAATGTCCATTCGCTGATGATCATGGCTTGCACAATCTTGACTGCAACATTTCTCAGCCCTTGGTGCACACTCAAACACAGTTCAACTATCGGAGCAACGAGACTGGGCACGTATTGGACCTGGAATCCGCCCAGGCGTGGAAGCCCATAACGATTCTGCTCATCAAGGCTCGCGTCCCATGCCAAGGCTTCCCAGCTTCGTTTAAGTAAGGCGGCGCCTTGCTCCCTGACATCTCCCGCAATTTTCCACACAGCTCTTCTCTTCTGTTCCGGAAAAGTCTCCAAAGCAAGCGTGTCACTCCTGACAAGAGTCAGTATTGTTATAAGGTACTTGCTCCAAAGTTCGGTGCTGAAATCGTCGGCATCCTCTGGACTGGGAACATAGTCCACTACCATCCACTCGAAAAGCGTCTCGAGGATTTGAAGGGACGACCTGTGGTGGAAGACGTATAGACTCAGCCAAGACTTCGGAAATGCGGCACCAGATAGGATGGACATGATAACGTCAAGACCATCATACAACATGTCCGTGCGTTCAGGACTAGAGCCTTCACCTCGCTTTGGAGTGTGCCTGCGTGCCAGGGTGGCGAGCAACGCACCAAGCTCAGTGAGCGCTTCGTCGAAGGCTACCGGAATTGACACTGGTTTCGAAGCGAACGGATAGGTGGTGGGGAATAATAGAGAGAGCTGATCTTCCTTAATCTTAGCTGGCGTTAGAAGACTCCGATAGGACTGTATTGCCTTGTGGATGTAAGTGGTAGCGTCTACAGTAGACTCGCTTGCTTGCTTTGAAACGATAGAACAGCATAATCGAACTTGCTCGCGCCACTGGCTCGGCTCATTTTGGAAGCCCCAATAAGGATCGATCCATTTGGCAGTCAAATCAAAGAACCTCTGGCGAATACCGTTCTGCGAGAAAAGGTCAGTGCTCGTCAAGTTGAGAACAAGGACAAGCTTGTAGAGCACAAGTTTGCCTTGTACTTCTGAACACGAATCTAGAAAGGTCGAAGCAGCGTCGAATAGCTCTTGTTCGGAGAGTACTCCTTTCAGCTCTGGGAGCCATGAGTACATATGCTGGACGACCAAAGTCTTGCTGCCAACCAGTATGGGCGAAGAGTCTCTCATTAGGTCCTGGAACGCGTGGAAGATGGTTCTCAAGTCCCGTTTGAAAGTCGATTGGGTGTTCGCGCCGATGTCCGCTTCCTTCAGCTCTTGCCTTCTCCTCGCACAGACGATGAATTTCAATATCTGGCGGCCGACCTTGAATGTCGCGCGGACACGTCTTGATTTGTTGGGATCAGCCGGATTTGCCAAGAGCCGGAGGTAGCTTCTGATCAAGCAAGGGGTCGCGAAGGGATGGTCAAATCTTGTTTCTGCATAGCTATCCACAAAAGGTCCAAGGTTGAATCGACGGTCGTGCACAATACCCAGGACCAGGACGAGAGTATTGAAGACTGAGTCTTCATAATCGTCCTTTCCAGCATTTTCGACCACGATGCCAAACAAAGCGTCGAAGACGTCGCTTATTAGCTTCACAATCTCAATCTCGGGAACAAAAGCAAAACGCTTTAGTAGATCCAAGACTTGATCGCCTCGCTGTTCTCGCCACTTCAGGATCCCAAGGAGAATGGTGTCTTGTGAGAAGTATGTACTACAGAGCTGAGTCTCGATCCTGAGAGTGGCCACAGGCCCTGTCAGAGTCTGATCTTTTGTATCTCCATCTCTCCCTCTCGAATCCCATGGCAATGCTAGGTAAGATCCTCTGCCCCTATCTGAATTGGACGTAATTTGATCGTAAAGATAAAGAAGAGGCGCATGAGCTCCATCTTTAACGAAAGCTTCGTCAGCCCATAGAGGCATCCAGCTCAGAGCAAATGGGAACCCCGGAGCGTCTGCTAGGCTTGTGATCAAATGAGCTTCGGGGACATCATTGGTGGGTATGACTAGCTTGATCATTTGGTTCCAAGCTTCGCTGCGCTCGACTGCAGAAGTCCGCCATGCAGTCTGGCCGGGAGTGTTGGAGCCTGGGAATATGCAGTGCTCTATCCGTTCGCCAGACTTCTTTCTCACCTCAAGAGTAAGCTGAACGTTTTGTAACGCCAGGCTCGACGATATCTGAACCGTTCCTTTTTCGGGATGTGACAACAATGCTTGGTGAGGTAAGAAAGCGTCGCATATCTTGATATATATGTCAGATCGTGCCTTTGTGGGTGCACCTGGAAAGTCTGTCCTCGGCGTTTGGACAATATTCTGGAGCAAGGTAGGAGTCTTGCGGATAAGATCATCGGGCTCCGGACTGGCAAAAGACTGCAAGCCTAGGCGGAGATGGTTCACAGACTTCACCCTTGCGTAGGCGCTAGTTCTGCTACTAACGAGATCGCGGACAAGGTCGTCCCAGTCCTCCATCGAGCTTTGGGTGTCTGCACTCGTTGCGGCGGGAGCCCAAACCGACACATTCTGATCTCTACCTGTGTCCCGCCCGAACAAATTTTTGACAGTCATTACACCAACCCCTATATTCTTTTTTACGTACTGTGTTCCCTGTTGTGTCGGGGGTCGATGACTTTCTTGAGTAGAAGGCCTTACTCCGTTCTCCGCTGGGGCGGCAGAATCTGTGGTGGATGGAGCCTGCGTGGATCTGGTATCCTGCTGGCTTCGATTTCGAACGCTGCCAAATTGTTTCTGCGCCCACATCATGCTTTGTCTGCCTCCTTTTGCCGAGGATGTACTGGAGTTGGTACTGGTGGTAGGCCGCCTCAACGGCTTATTCTCGGCGAAGCTCTTGTCTCTCAGAGGACTGTTGGGCAAAAATCTCTGGATCGCATGGCTTGCTTGAACCTTGACTACTAGGCAGAGTTCTGACTCGGATCTAGATTTGTCTTCGATGTCATTTGGCGTCAAATCTGTGAATAGGGTGCGAAATCTCCCCGAACTGGCTGCTTGCTCGAGACCCTCTTGTGAGGGAAGATCAACTACGAAAGACTCCGTAAGTGCTTTTGGTGACTCGCCTGGGCTTCGAGAACATAGGTAGATTGTGAGGGTAGGTGAGATCAATCCATTGTTCGTAAAGGCTTTTACATCGACCATGAGATGATGTAGGTTGATCGATTCATTCTGCAAGGTTGGTGGTCTATCGAGCAAGCTCATTGTTGACTGGAGCTTTGTAATCTCGATGGCTGAATCATCTCCAGTCAATAGGCGACCGCGCTGCTTCGGATCTCGAACGATGACTTCGTTGCTGAGCATCTTGTTCCCATCCACCAGGTTCCAGACAACCTCTTCCCGCAAAACCCTAAGTTCTTGGGCTGTGAGAACGCCATGTAGCAATTGCTTGCGGGCAAGATCTAAGCGATTTACGAGGTCAGAAATCTTTCTGAGGGTGGAGTAGCGTCGAGCCAGTAGCAGTTCGTGCAGGTCTTTCGAGTGCCATTCGCGAAAGGCTGAAGCAATCTCATCCACCAAGGGTTCAGAGCTAGAGGTCGGGGTCTCGTCGCCAATCTTTAGCATCGGGACTGGAGCTGGTCGCTTGGTATGTGGATCATAAGGAGGGCCATCGGAGGTTGGTGGAAATGGGGTGGGTGAGGACCTCGACTGGGAGCCTGTGATTGATCGGTGGGACAATCTTCGTGCAAGAATCTGACCATTGGCAGAGTTTGGCGCTCGTTGAGAGGATGTACGCGATGGCCGTTTCCCAGTAATCGATCCTTTCGACTCACTTCCATTCACCACAGCATTTTTGGCTGCAACAGAAGAGTTGCTGACCTGTCGCCGTATGCCACTGTTTCTGTGTGTTGAGGAGCTCACGCGTCGCGAAGAGCCTCCATTCATTTGTTCGAGTCGTGGGCTATCCCCATTGGTCTGCGAGCCATGCGCGTTTCCGTCTGAGCCAATATCCCCAAGAACCTCTCGAACCTCCACACAGCATCTCGGAAATATGCCTGAAAACACTCGAGCCTCCAACGTCTGTCCCTCCACGCTTGTCAACCCAGCGAGCAGAGATGGCGGTGCTACCAGGTATCCACGATACCACGAACCATCGTGGCTCCCTTGCTCAATGATGTACAACTCGTCACCGATCTCGAGAGGCAGCTCCCCTGGCAATGATGTGGAGAATGGATATATGGCAATGCCAAAGGCCATTCGAGGTAGGGGTCTCCATGGCATATCGATTGGAACCGCTTCCTTGTTCGGTGTTGAGTAGAAGACTTTTACCTTCGACCTCCCGATCTATGTGAGCTGTTCAAATTATCGTGAGCATCAAATGGGCCAGCTCCCAGGATGTTAGTCCAATGGGTACGCTGCGTACGCTTCGTTTGCTTCCGTGACTATGCAAGTCGCCGAACATGGAGGTGAAATTGCAGCGTATTGGCGGTAGGAAACATGCCAAACTTGGCGATGAAAGCGACCGCAGTAAGTCAACACCAGCAACTCCAAGCAGAACACCCCAATTTATGAATTAATTAGTGTCAGTATACGATCGCGATGAACACGGGGAGGATTCTACGCGCTCAATACTTTTTCGACAGGGATCCAGTCGTAGTTCCGGAGATAAGCCCGGACTTTAGAGAGGATCCGGGTAGGACAATGTTCTATAGGAAAGTGCACCTATAGGAAGGTGCACCGGATGCTCACATAACGTCCAACTATTAGGCAATGATATGTATTTATGGATTCATGTATCTATGAGGGCTTAGAGCTGGAGCGGACGTGAGAAGCCTCGACATTGGAAACATATCGGGTACCCACCCGCGAATTGGCGACCAACTGTGAACTTACTGTCTAGTGTCTTCACAACTGGGATTGCAAAATCATGCAGTTGCAGCACCAGTGCTAACAGGAGACGCCTCGCCTGAAAGACTCGAATCTGCTGATTCCTCCACCAAGTTAAAAAACGATACCCGGAGATGCCCGTAGAATACGCCCTGGCACGATACATAACTGTCGAAATCCCTAGCCCCATAATGCAATACACATCTCTGCTGCACCTCCAACGCTCCCATGGCAACTTTAAGTTTCAGTGCATGCGAATAAATCAGTTTTAGGTTGAAAGCCACGCCTGTTCGTTCTCTGTGGAATGAGAGAGATCTTTCCCTTTCGCTCGTGATCCGCTAGATTCCCAACTGGGAGATGATTATGCTGAGAAGACTTGTCGACTCGTTGGTGGTGCCCGCTCGGGTTCCAAGTCTATCGAATTATAGTACGCACCGAGTGGGCGTTGGGGTTGGTATGGGCACTGCGAAGGGGTTGGTAGGCTATTGGTTGGTGCTATAATCAAGTTCAGTAAGCTTGAATTTGCCTGAAGATTTGAAATCTCTCAAATATGGTGTCTTACTCATTTAAGAGAGTCAGATTCTTGAGGTCTAGTGCTAGCACCAGTGTCTGTTTCCTGTTGAACTTTTGAGAGGCGAAGCGAGCGTCAAGAAAATCGGAGCTATGAACAGATGAAACGAGACAAACAACGTGAAGGCCGAAGATAGGGCGCTTTTATTAGGGGCAGCCTCACCGCAAAGATCTTTCATCAAGGCCAATTGCTCAAGGAATAGTTGATACTTCGTGGCTCACACGACTAATGGACGATCAGAAGCTTTCTTGGACCGCGCTTTCATTATGCATGGCATGAGTGTTATATATATGAGCCTGTTCTTGCGGGTGAATGTAAGATTAGCCGACTACTCATCGACTCGAAGCTGTAACTGAAGCGCGAATATAAATGCAGCCGCGAAGTATCCTCAGCGTGAATTGGCTCCGATATCATAACGTGGTCCCGTTGTAGGGCTCCGACAGTCTCTGGATCTCACGCGGCGTCCAACTGGAGAACAGCCTGTCCTGAGTGGCCCGATTTGCCGTCTCAAACAGAGGGTAGGTGTAATATTATGAATGACATGGTTTGCTTTGCAAAAAGGCCTCGAACGGAAAAAGTCCGTAGGACATCCAGGCTCGCTCCAACGATGAAAACGTAAAATTTGATTTCGCTTTTCTCTGTTGCAAATACGATCGTAGTTTGAATTGCAAGGATAAGCAACTGCTACATCAACACGGACATGACAGGAACTCGCGCAGGTATCAGATCGAACGGCGAATATCACGCTTATAAGACGTTGCGGTCCCAGGCTATTTCCGTACTTATCAATCGAGCAAGGCGCCGAGGTCTGTATTGGCCCCGTATGCAATGACCTGGAGAATTCACTACAAGAACAAGGTAAGGCTAAGCATTTGAGGTGGGATTGGGCACAGCAACTGAGACCCTACGGCACGACTAAGTACCCTAGTGCCAAGCCAGTGCCAACATCCTGCAGGATTAAAATCTACGAAAGCGAGTATGTCTCATTTGGAATGTTGGATCGCTCGTGGTGGCTGCGGATAGGTCTCGGATCTTCTTAGGTATGGCCAGATCCATTTCTGGTGTATCAAATCCAAACAGAAGACGTGCGTTCTCTTAAATGCGTTACAGTCTATAAAACTTTCTCTTGGAGTCACTTTACTGTGCATTTAATTCTCGAAGACCTTCCGATGCATTCAACCGTCTTCTCGTTCATCAGTCTCCTCGCCTTGTCAAATGCAGCCGTTCCTGTACCAATATGCTCAGACCAAGCCTTCGATGCCTGTCACAGATCATTAGACATATACAGCCAACAAGACGCACCTGCCAGTAGCCTTCGAATCGACGCTTTGCCCAACAAAGCCGTCTTCGTATCCACAGAAACACCAGAGGGTTGGGTATCACGATCAGAGGCTGCCGGTATGAGGCCATTCACCAACTAGGCAGTCGTCACGTCCAAAAATTGACAATTCAATAGCGCGATCTCCATCTCAGAGAAAGACGTCTAAGAGTATGCTTAGTGCGCTCACGTATTGGGCCGTTGGCACCATAGTGGCAACACCACCCGCCTCATCAACTTCAAAGGCTGGAAATTGTGACAGACTTGGAGTATTCAATTGGGCGTGGGACTGGTTCAACATGGTCTAAGCTCATGAGAGAGGGAAGGAGGCGGTTCGAAGGTTTTTAGCTTAACATCACGGCTTATGGAGAAAAGCCGGACTGGACTGTGGAGCGTCAGTCTACCGACGAGCTGTCAAGTCCTGTAAAAGATCGGTCCGGAGAAGCTATGTAGAAGAGCTCACGATACATGGAGGGGTCATCAAGCATTTACGTACCTGGGTTAACAAATCCAAGAGGAGGGGTCGTGAAACTGTGTCTATATTCCGAGAGATTGATGGATAAGACGCAAAAGGTTTCCCAGAGAAAGGCGCTGTATGAACGGAGGCATCACGAAGTGGTCTACACGGTGAAATGAATCAACAAGTCAAAATTAATCGCACGCCGGGAGTCCATGGGAATTGAGAAGTGGAAGGCCACGAATGCAGTGACAGAGACTTGGGCGAACGGACTGGCGTCAGGGGGGCCGTATGAAGCTGGAAAGGAGATTAACATGTTCCGAGCGCGTTAAGGCATAAGACTACTAAGAAGAAGAAGTTGACGATGGTATGGAGTTCGTATGAAGATAGCTGATATAGACCGTGCTGGGCAGTATTTTCTGTAATTTGAGACTTTAGGTTAGATGTTATTGGGCGCATATCAAGACAGTCCGCATGAACATGATGATAGTAACCTTTACGACCGAACACACAACGCTTATTTTGACGGCCTTAAGGACGATGCACCAGTACTAATACTACAAGGGTAAGTTAGCAAGGCTGTGTCAGTGAGTATGAGCCAAAATAAGGCTCGACCTCTTGTACACAGCTGCAGTTGTGCAAAAAGATTACAACCATTTTCACCTTGTCTGGCTCGAGGCGCCTGGTGGCGCTGTAAAGGCGGGAACTAGCGTAGCCAAATCCTATTGGCTAGGTGGCTAGCTCACTTCATTTCATCATCCATTATTTCTTCTCCCGCCTCATAACGCAATCTATGATATTCATGCATCTGCAAAACGAGCCTCAGGAATAGGCTCGCCATAGATCTTGAATCACCCATGTTCCAAGCCTTTCCGCGATCACAATCAGGACAAAATGAGCATAGCACGAGGCCTCTTCCCCATGGCTATAGCCACCGTAATAGGCATTGGAACTGGTGTAGCTATATTTCAACCGGCTATCAAGGAAGAAGTGGAGCAGAAAGGGCATGAGAAGTATGCCTCCTGCCCAAATTCTGACTTACTACGCTAACGATGTATTAGCAGCGTCGAATTCAAGGAGCATCATTCACCGCCCCCGGAAGAGCAGATGCGGAAGACTGAGGAGGTGGTGGCTATTGCGGCAGGTGCTACTACCATACCGAAAGATACACCAAGGTTCGCGGAGGTTCAGGCTGGGTTCAGTGAGCCGGCGAAGTGAATGATCTGGAGTACCGTCCATTCACTCCTATTGGAGCAAAAGACCCTTCACTACTCAACGTGGAGCAACGAATAAAGTTCATACCTCACGCAATGATCACCTCATCCTGCCCGAAGCCTGGGAATACATCCTCCACGAAGAAAATTCCTACAAGCTCAAGTTTTACCTGGGAAGCTCCACTCTCCACTCTGGCACAGACCCACCACACCAGCAACGCTTGAGACTTCTCACATGGCTTTCAGCAAACAAAATTGCCTCGCACACCAGTTCTGCGCCACTCTGTTTTCAGATAGCATCGTCAATATGGGACCCGGCTTCGGTCCTGTGATGTTCAACTTTGGGCCTTCGGAGTCTTTCGATCCTCGGGAATGGGACATGACTGATTGCAAATCCTTGTGTTGCCCAACGAAGCAGAAAGGCGATGTATGCAGTGAGATCAGGGTCGGAGTGCTCTACCATCTTTACGTGGAGGACGGACGATTGAAGCAGCTAAGAGCTCGGGCACCCATCTGTCAACTCTGCGGCGAGATCTTCGACAAGGCGCTTGTCAAAGGGGTTTGGCCTAATGGGGTCGCGGTCGAAGGATGGGTGATAGGGTTGAGAGCTTTGGCTACGAGGGAGAACAAGAAGGCTCTGACTTGAGGTGATCTGCTCAAGGGCTTGCTGTACGATCTACTGGTCCTTAACACAGTGATGCTAGAGTCACAGTCGATGTATGCAATGGAAAGGATACGACTGGAGATTGCAGCATTCATAAGCTGAAGTTGCAAAGCAAAGAGGCTTCATCAATCATGACAGCTTCATAGTCATGCAATCCATCCCTGTTAATGTTTCAATTTAGCCTTCCTTTCCTCCTCCTCCCTAACCACCTCATCAAATCGCACAATACTCCCCCACCCCTCCAAAAACGCACTTCCAACCCACGTCCACCACACCCGGCTGCCCCACCTGACTGTATGCTTCTCCAACCTGCTCCTCGCCATATACGTCGCCTCCGCCGCATGTAGCAAAGCCATCGGATATATCACCAGCGGCTGTATCGTCCAGCAGAAGTCCGCAAACCTTGGCACGTTGCGAAGTAGGGCCGTGTAGAGTAACGACCCAGGCACAAAATTCACCCGTCTGCAGAACGCAGCAAACGTCAACGCACACGCCACCATCACCACCGTCATAAACCCCCTCGGCGGCTTATAGCTCTTCACCGTCACACTACTCCTGCCCAACGCAGCTGTACATTCCGCATCCATTTGCACAACCCTCGGCCGTACTTCTGCCCAGCTTTCCAGTGGCGGATTAATGGGTATCGTGTGCGGGGTGGAGCTGGAGGACAGGATAATCATGTGGGAAAAAGTAATGGAGACGAGGCGGGCGTTGCGCGCGGAGAAAGAGGAGAGGTGCGCATAGTGGCTGAGGTAGCGGATTAGAGAGTCTTGGTGGTCGGTGTTCATGTGCGTTATTATGCGGATTTTGGTACGCTCTTCTGCGGAGGTTGGGTCTATGGTCGCGCCGTCTTTGGAGTGTGGGTCCATGGTGATTTGTTGCGAAAATGCTGTGGGGATGTGGTTGGTGTAACAATGGCGATCGGCGAAGTGAAGAACGTGCCTTGAGGTCGTAGGCGAGATCTGTATTCACATAACGATCAGAAAAAGGTGATTTCGATCATGTTAATTTCTTGTGATCTTGCAATGCGTCAGTAAGGTAGACTAGCAAAATTCGATCAGGCTAGCACGGCTAGATACCCGTGGCAGCCGCCTCGGCCCGTTCGATGATCCAATTAGTCAGTATGCGCTAGGATCAATTAGGCATGCACTTTATTCTCTCAATAGCTTTTGCATCTATCCATGGCACCAAATGGAGGGTCTAATTCGAAGCTCTCTGGGTGTGAAATCTACAGTCCTATTGGTTATCATTGTTCTCAATGAGAAATAATGTTGATATACTAACGAACTGCCCTCAGTCATGGGTTTACACGCCGATCAATGATGTAAGCTGAGAGAGCCAATCACCGTGAGCTTAGGCTTTCGGTTCCTCTGAAAATAACCTCATGTCCATCCGGAAGACATGGCTCTTAAGGCCTTCTTATTCGTCCTTTTGCCTCCTGTCTCGTGAGCTCGACAAGGAATATGCCTACCTGCACTCATTGCTGTCGCGGCCAAAACAAATCCTCCTCTTCCACCTCCTTCGCCGGAGTCCTCTCAAATATCATCTGTATGATGTACTTTCCCCGACGCTTCCCACGCGCGAGACTCTCGTTGTGCATTCGCTGAAGTGCCTCATCACCAAAAGACCCGTCGATAATCCGTTCCGATATGTGATGGCCGTCACACTCGAACAGTATAACGACATCCTTCAATCTCAATTCCTTCAACGACAGTAAAGCTGGAGTCATCTGGTCAACGGAGTAGCTTATCAGCTGGCCGTAGGCCCAATCAAATTCTTGCGTCATATGTATTATTAGACTTTGCAGCCTGGGCATCTTTCTGGGCAACGACAGCAGTGGTGCATTCCACAGGCGTGGGTGGCAAGAAGCCATGATACGTATTTCGAACCTGATTTTGCGCACCTCTGCCGCTTGTGGAATTCGTTTCAGAAGCTCCTTGACGACGTAAGAATCTTCGAATGAGAAGACATTGGAGGAAAACGGAGTTCGTTTGGCTTCTCTATAAAGCTGCCTACACGCCAGTAGGAAGCTAAGATCGAGTGTCTTGCCCTTGTTGTTGGGAAACTCATCGCAGGTGAGTAATCCCGTTCGAGGTCGACAAATGCAACAAGCCACGTGACTGACTCGATGCATTGCCACAGTATCACCGAATACTTTGACGCCTTGTTCCAGAATGTCTGATTTGCAAAGGTGATGGAAGATACGCAACTGGTTTGGGGTGCAGGGTTCGTAGGAAGTATGCACGTGGAGCACTTCGCCGCCGCAGACTGATCGGAGGGTTCAGAGTCAGCATTACTCTAAGCTTCAAAAAGCGTATTGGAAATTGCACGACATGCTTCTCATCAAGACATGAGGTACCAGATGGGAAGATATCACCCCGAGATATACATACCGTATCCATAAATTTGATCCTTGATTTCTTGTGGCAGCTTCAGCAGCGGACTTGAGGTATTGTGCGCGGTCTTTGCCATCTTGTCTAGCCGCATCTTGTCTGGCCGTGTCTCCTGGCTGCTTCGTAAACTCATCTTGACCCTAGTAGAAGCAGAGGAGGGCACGATCTGGACTTTAAATTTGCTAGTAAGAAGCTCGCAAGTCGATTTTGACGTCCTTGAGTCGACAGGTAGGTGTTGATTCAAGTAGCGTTTAAGTAGCGTGTTACTGCGTCGATTCCACAGTGTTAAAGTGTCGAGTCATGTATGGATAACACCGTCAGGGCAGGCCGATTCCGCCCGACTTCCTCACGCGCCACAAGTCCGTGAAGGTCGCTCACTACTCAGACAGATCTCTCGCCTGTCATAATTAGCCGTCCTTTACTTAATATATTGATAGTCAAAATCCAACTCCTTTCTCCGCGATAAGTACTTGATAAGGGCGATAAGAATCTGGTATCGACAAGCCCCACACCTTCTAAACCCGGTCTTCACAACATAACGACAAGGCACCATCCTTATTTGGGCGGGTTTCTCGAATTATTTGACGAACGTCTGCGGATACCTCATACCTAAATGGGGTTAGGTTATTAGGTTTTGACTGCCGTTACAGGATTCAGCCTTGCGCCGTTGTATTCGACCTCACCCACGAACAATCTTATGTTCGATCACCTCTACAGGAGGCGCAAGAGTGTGTTAGATGTGGTGATTGAAACGCGGTAAGATTGAGTGGGGTAAAGTGTTTTGGACGGTCAGCCTTACGATATGTCTCGTTGCTTGCTGGTTTATTCACATATCCATGGTAAATCCAGAGAAAATCGTCGACAGGAAATCATGAGATACAATCCCAGTCTTCCAGGCGCTAGATGGCGCATATACAGTAAAAGCGAATACCTCCCCCCAGTATCCAAACCCCACCACCCCATCACCTCCCCTCCCTCCACGTCGCTATCCCAATCCCCACCCCTTTCCTCACGAACCTCCCCGCCGCCAAAACCTTCAGCCCCGCCCACCTTGTCAAACTCTCTTCCCAAGCCAGTGCCTGCTCCGCATGCGCCCAGGCATCATGTCGGAAAACAATCTGATTGAAATCATTGTACGGCATGAGCGGTTCCACGTTTTTGCCTGGCGTCGACTGGCCCATTGAGCGCGAGAAGGCTTGCACGAAGTTGACGCGCTCGTGGCGGCATGTGTGAAAGAGCTGGAGCCGAGAAGGCACTTGAGCGGCTGTAGTGCCGCGTCCGAGGAGGACAGTGAGGGTGGCGGCGCTGTGAGGGGCGTTGTGTAATAGTGATGACGAAGGGTGAATGAGGTTTGGGGTTGCGAGGGAAGATGGCTTACTCTTCGATGGCTTGCGCACCGCCTTGGGCGGAGTAGGGTAGTAAGGGATGCGCGGCGTCGCCTATCAATGTCGCTTTGCCACGAGACCATGTCGGTAGGGTGGGAAGATCTAAGAGGCGCCATAACTGTTTCAAGGGTTATCCTTATTACGATAGCTTCCGTGATTGCGCTATGGTGAGACTTGTTGCTACCACACCATGCCGGGGTAGACATTCATGAGAGGTAACTCAGATAACTTACCATTACTTTATCAGTGAGAGAGATGAGGCTTTCACCTCGGGGCTGAATTCAGCAAATAGCTCAAGCATTGTTTTCTTCAAGTCTGGGTCCTCGGGGCTAGGCTGGGCTAGACACTCTGGGAAGGTGGCAACGACGTTGATGAGTTGGTTTTTCCTATTTTGCTTTCAGCACAAACCCTGCAGTAGGAATTCTCCTCTTGAGCGTGTTACTTACCGACAGGGATATGTGATTAATTATCTACCTCCCTGGTCATCCCATACCGTTAGATGTCCATCCCTTTCGATGAATTTCCGAGCTAGAGGGTCTTTGGATATATCGGATGATGGTATGAGAAGCCGGAATGTGGTGACCCCGAAAGGAAATGGCTCTGTAGCCTCACCAACCACGGTTTTACGGACTCTAGACTGCGATAATGTCAGGATATGCAACACTGATGGTGTCTGTCCACCGTTAACATACATGGATGCCATCAGCACCAATCACTACATCACCGGTGACTTTCGTCCCATCCTCGAGAGTAATCGACCCTGTCTCGGGATCAAGCGATGTGACAGCATTTCGGAGATTCATTTCTACGCCTAGTGAAAGGGCAAGAGCTTTGAGGCCTTCGTGTAGACTATTGCGCTCGATCAGCCCAAAAGGTCTAGCCGAAAGACCCAGCTCGAAGCAGTATGGCAAATTACTCGATTCGATGTATTGTCCCTGCGTCATTCTAACAACTCGCTAGATGTTAATAGCTGCTTTTGGACTATTGCAGGCTTGGACCCACCGGCGCGAAAAATTTCCGAAGTTTACTAAAGTCGACTTCTGTTATGATCTCCCCTATTCCTTGACTGAGCCTTGGTAATCGATAAGGGTATCTATAAGAGGGTGTGCATACCCTGAGCTGTGAACCGCGTCAACTAGAGAGTCTCTTTTAGCATCAACGTCTTCTCTAAACTCGACTCCGGGTCGCCGATAGGCACTTTCTCGACCATTACTCACCCATTCTGTTTATATTAGCATTCAATCAGGAAACATCATGTTCGAGATGTCATCCTTACTGACCTTGAGTAGTTCCGCCGTTATTGTTTGGATCCAATCCCAAGCGCTTCAACAGGCCGTCGACGTTTGGGGGTTTAACAAGGGCCGCTCCAACCTAGGAGGAACAGTTTTAGTACGTGATAACAGAGTCAGGCTCTCGAGTCCAGTGCCGCGTCTTGGGTTCGACGGAAAGAGGCAGCGCTACAAATGCAGAAAGTGGTATTCGCTGCGAGGCCAATGCACATGCATATGGCTTCGTACCTCATTGTTGAAACCGCTCTTCTCGAAAATCTGCAACATTCAATATCAGAGAAGCGCTTCCAAGTTTAGTTGCGAGAAGTGTACTTGTACGTCGTGTCCCTGCTGTCGAAGGCCTAAACCGGCAGCGAGTCCGGCGATGCCTGCACCCGCGATGAGGATTCTCAAGGATGGTGGTTTGTCGGACATGGCGTGTAGGACTGGAGAGAGAAAGGGAAGAAATCACGATATTGGAAAGTAGTATTATCCGGTATAAGCAATAACAGTAAGCGCTATATATCAAAGACTATCAAATCAGACATAACACGAGATGCGATGATAAGAGAAGGCAATGATTCTGATATATGAGATTCCAATATACTTCAAGAGACTCTTCTTTACGGTGGTCTGCTATATGGCACTTTTCAATCACAACCTGATCGAAGGTGACACAACATTACTATTGCCTTCTTCGTCAGGTTAGTCTGCATGACCGATACTTGCAGGAAACCGAGCTTTATCAGGTAACTTAGACCCGTAGAGCTGTTTCCGATTCGCGCGGCAGAAGGGGACGGCGTCGATGAGTCCGACTGCCAACAACGGCGAACGAGATCAACCTAGCAATATTTACTGCTCTCAAGTAGCAATGATATCTTAGAGAAAGCACAGAAGCTTCGAAGGTTTTGAAAGTACAATTACAGAAAAGTTTTGATAATGCTGGCTCCTCGTCGTTGACCACTTCCCCCAAGCGATTTTAGCGCTCTCGTAGCGGCGGTCTCGGCCCGCTGTCTATTCTTGGCATACAACGAACGACATTGCGATTATTTTGCTCGCATCATCTGAAACATCTCTCCTTTTTGATATTTCTATCCGACCCACTGAATACAGCCATCCCAAGCGATGGCTCAGCTCAAAGTGTGCCCTGCATTTGGGGTCCGGACAGAGACTTGCTAATGCTTCCGTGGGACTCGCACGCTTTTCTGTCAAGCTTAACTCGACGCATGCGGTCGCTTGCTATGGTAGCCCAATCAAGATAGCCAAGAGAGACTCGTGTTTCGAAACATCGCTGCTTCGGTGTTTACGCTGAGAGTCGCACGCCTTCCCAAGTAGCTCTACCCAGAGACTTGATCGATGGATGCGACCGTATTGCGGAAAGTGCCCAGAGAAATGGCTTCAAAAGATTGAATAGACCGGCAAACGGTCAGACTATCTTCTTACAAGTGCTGAGTAAGGCAGAAATACGAAGACTTCTTCACAGGCGCTGCTGGCCATAGTCCTGTCTACACAGCACCCGCCAGTCACTGTGGTACACAGCTCGCGGCGTTTACGATTCCCTCCAGGTTAGGAGACACGAAATAGTCTTCACTAGTGGTGTGATCGTCGTCTCATTGGCATAATAGACAGCAGGCTTGACAATATATGGCATGCTCCCCATTTCTTGCTCTCACAGAATGCTGCTCGTAAGTTCCGAGACTCTCAGTCTCCACTGTTTATTATTCCGCCATTTTCATCATGCCACTCTGTATGCGAGCAAAGGCCACGCAATTTCTCCATTTTTCCGGGGCTTGGATGCATGAGATATCTATCGGATTTATTCTTAGCAAAGCGTCTTCTTCTCATGCATCCTTTTCCTGCACAAGTAAACATATTTTGCCTTCTTCTCGCAATCGGTAAACCCACGGACCACAATATCGGTTTCTTGGCGCATAACATTCTCTAAAACTTTGCGCCGCGACCATTGTCTATTTAGCCGTTACCCAATTCCTTCGAACGGAAGCTTGCGTCATCCTTTACCACAGATTTGTCAGACGCGAACATGCGATACACGAAAAACTTCGCGACGGCCAATAACTCTGAGGATTTTGAATCACAGTATAAAATACCTACAACGTCTCGGACTGGGGACCCACCCATGCTGCACATCGCCGAGACTACAATTTCTCGTTTGATCACCTGCTTGGCACTCCATCGTTACATCCTTTCGCCATGAAGGCATCCACAGCCTTGTCCCTCCTCCTCGCCCTCCCTACCATCCAAGCCTTTAGCTTCCCTCGCTCCCACCCCTCTCGCTTCAATGAAGATGCCACCCTAGACGGTGTCAGACGCTCCGCTCCGGAAGCCCAGGTTGTCGCTCGCTCCCCACAAGGTCCGTACTCCAATCCTGGGGAGTTCATCGGCCCTGGTCTTCAAAGAGTCAACCCGAACAACAAACCTCCTCCAGGCTATGGCGCCGCGCCTCCACCTCACGGTACCGGCGTCCCTCCGCCATCTCACGGCACAGGTGTTCCCCCTCCGAGTAAGGGCACGGGCTCGCCACCATATGGTACTGGCTACTACCCACCTCACGGTACGGGCTATCCACCACATGGTACTGGCTACTACCCGCCCTATGGCACAGGGTACCCACCTCACGGTACGGGCTCTCCAAGTCATCCAGTCCATCCCGGAAGGCCAATCTCCACAGGCAGCCCAGCTAAAATCCACCACTCCCCCATCAAAGTCGAAAAACTCGCATACATCCATGGCAAACTGGAAGAGGAAACCGTGGTCATCGCTGATTACAAGGGTGACGAACACGTTGCTATGTTCTACCCAAAAGGCGCGCATCATCATCATCATCATCATCCTAGTGGGACTGGCCATGGGGATGGTGGAGGATATCCCCAGCCGACGGGTGGCCATCATGGCGGTCACGGCGGTGGGGGGTATGGTGCCCCGACTGGGACGGGAAGGATGCCGCATCCGACTGGGGGACGGTATGTGAGGGAGGGGTTTACGGGGCCGAAGATGGGGAGGCCGAAGATGGCGAAGGAGGAAGAGGAGGAGGTGGGGACGAAGGAGAAGAAGGGGGTGGGGAGTTGGGGGAGGGGGTGGTTGAGTGGGTTGATTTGAGGGGTTAGTAGAAATGGAGAGGGTTGAGGTCTGCTGGTTTGGGGGAGCGCGTAGGAGGTAGAATGGATATGGCACGAGTGGAGTCTTAGACTCACCGTGGTCGCTTTTACCCAGATCGTAAAAGTAGTTCATGAGCATTCAACTGCCACTTTTCATACCAAACATGAGAAAACGAACTCCGCACCTCATGCGCCCTCCCACCAACTTAAAAACCATCAGGATTACGAGAAATCCTCCCCCTTCTCTTCAATCCCCTCTTTCACCCGCAACAAAATCGTCGTCTTCCATTTATCAAGCTTACTCAGCTGATCATACTGGAATAATTTATCCGCAAATACCTCTTGATCGCCTTGCTCGACTGCTTCGGATAGATCGACAAGGAGTTGGTGTTCGCGTGTTGAGGCGAAGGTGGGGTCGAGGTCCCGGTAGGAGGATAGGGCGCGGGATGTGGCTACCATATCCTGTAAAGGGGCAAGGTGGTCAGTGGTTGGGACGGGCCAGAGGCAGTGGTAGAGAGGGATGGAGGGAGGAGAGGGCTGACTTACGTTTGATGCGAGATGGCACATCCCAGCTTTGAGGAAGTAGTCTTTTACTGACCATTTCATTAGGTTGTTGCTGACGGATGATTTGGCCACTTTTTCGTAGTTCTCTATTGATTTGTAGTAATCGCCTTCGATAGCTGCTAGGTCGGCAACTTTGAGGAAGAGCTTATTCGCCAAGCTACATCACCGTCAGCATCTTTCTCAATTATTCTATGCGAAGAATGGAAGACTCACGCCTCAGCATGATCCGCCTCAAACCAATTTGCAGCCGTCTCATACGCCTCCACAGCTCTTTTCTCATCCGCAATCTCCACTTCGTATATCTCCGCCAAATTCTGCTGCTGCGTCGCAGCTCTCCTGAAGTTGCCCTTCGATGTGTAATGGTTTATAGCTTGCTGTAGTACCCGCGCTGCGTCTTCAGGGTCTGTTTTCCGATACGCTTTGTAGGCTTCTGTGAGAGTGTTGGCGGCGTCGTCAGGTTCGTTCAATTGTTTCGTTTGGATGGAGGCGCAGCGTTCGAAGGCTAGGCCTGCTTCCTTCCCTGCTGTGTATAAGCGTGGATGTTTGTTGATGGAACGGCGGTAGATCACACCTTGTTTCTGCATTCGAAAGGCATTTGCTGCTTGTTGATATAGGTCTGATGCGTTCTCCCATTTCTCGGTCTTACCGCCGAAGAAGCTGAAGCCTCCAGTGGCACCTTGGGCGGCTTTGTCTGCCTGTTCGAGCTGTGAGAGGTGCGCCGGTGAGATGGAGTAATAGCTACCTTTTGCAGCAGAGCTCGGGGATCTTGCGCCATTTTAGGGGAAGTTATCTTATAAGTCGAGAAACCGAGTAGGAGCTACTGCGCACTGTAAAGAAGCAGTCTCGTCAAGCAATCTGTTCGCTAGATTAATGTTCATTAGTCGCCTGTTCGAGACGCATCTGACGTACTTTACAAGGGTCCGCGCTAGCCTTCACCCTTACAAGCTTGCAGCGGGAGCAGTCCGAGGTGTACGCGGAAGAGCCTAGGATATACGCCGCGCTCTTTTCAATTTTGGACATACTTTAAACTTTGGGCCTCAGCAGCTTCACAACCAGACCTCGCCCAACAATGGAACCGCTGAGCAAAATCTAGATCAATTTATTTTCTTACAACCTCGTCATAGACTGTCTTATCGTAGATTCTTCCATTGCTGAGATATATCTATGACTGCGCGCTGACATTTTCTTTCGCTACTAGCGGCGAGAGACATTTCAATGTTGGACCGATTAAGCTAGCATCATATTTTGATAAATGTACGATAGTGTATCAAGCCATCCGAGACCGTCAAAGTTTTGTTTCATTCCTAAATGCCAGCTTTGCACGACACGCAATGGCTCTCAAATCGTGGCCTCAAGCTGCCCTGAGCTGGCGGCTGCTACCAAGAGTCTTGAAGGTATCACTAGAACCACGTAACTCCTCCTCATCCGCCGCGAAAACGCCAGACGACATCGAAGCCATGCTCGCCCAACCCACTTGGTCCGTCAAATCGCTCTTCCCCGAAGACTCACCTACCTCCCACGCCCCACCCATCACACAAAAACAACTTCATCACCTCCTACGTCTCTCCGCGCTCCCTCTCCCTACCTCAGAAGTCCAAGAAGAGAAAATGATCTCAGACCTACAATCGCAACTGCGTTTCGTCCAGGCTATTCAATCTGTTGATACGGAGGGCGTTGAGCCGCTGGTGGCAATCAGGGATGAAACGGAAGAGGCGGAGAAGGAGAATGAAATTACGGTTGAGACGTTAAGAGAGGAGCTCGCGAAGGAGGAGGTTGTGGGAATGAGGGGGCGGATCAGAAGGAGGAGGGATCTGCCAGAGGTGGAGAGGAGAGATGAAGTGGAGAAAGATTTACTGGGTCAGGCGGGGAAGAGGTTCGGGAGGTGGGTTGTTGTTGATACTGCTAAGGATTGAGGAACATTCATCAAGACGGCACTTCTTTGAGGACTCGTAATTTGCAAAGGGTTGGTAATCGTGGCAAGCTATGTACGAGTACAGGTTGCCCCTACTTCCAGGACTCGGCTCAACTCTGACTTCCTGGCGGGTCGATCACATTCTTCCGCCGCAATGTTTCTGGACTCGAGCCCTCGTCTTCTGTGAACAGAAGCCTGCTTGTTAGCTCCTCGGGCTTCGACCATTATATTTGCAGTATGGCGACCCCGCAGAGTGAGTGATTTAGCCCGTGTCCACGCTTTGACGGCGAACGGATATGACGGGTTCGCGCTCTGCACATTGGGCTACACTGGAGTGGAACTCTCTCATGATGCACTCAGTCGTGCCAGAATGGCCTTTCCAGCTCGGCTATCGTTTGGTCGACCCAGCTCTTTCGAGATCCAAGCCCCAATTTCAGCCATCTTCTCGACGTCTATGCCAGTCCGTCCGCCAAGGCTGTGCAAGCAATGGACGAGGTCCTCGGTCGCGACGTTCCCAGTGGCACCTTTAGAGTATGGACAACCACCCAAACCGCCCACACTACTATCGAACGTGCGAATACCTTGTTCAAGGCCCACTACAGCATTGACAAGAGCTTGACCATACGTGTCGTGGAAATGCAATGCTAGATCCTTTGCAGATACACCAGCTGCGAACAAGGCCTTCAACAGCTCTCGTGTCTTCGGTGCTGTCCCCATGCCTGTCGTATCAGCTACCGAAACCTCGTCTGCGCCCATCTCTAGCAGTGTCCGGGTGATCTCTGCCACCTTCTGTGGAGAGACATCCGGCCCTTCGTATGGACAACCGAGCGCAACAGAAACATACCCTCGGACTCGAATATCCCTTGACTTCGCAAGAGCTACGATTGGCCTGCAGCGTTCCAGTGATTCTGCTATTGAGCAATTGGTGTTCGCCTGCGAGAAGGCCTCTGTGGCTGCGGTGAACAATGATACCTCCATCAAATCCGGAAAGGCCGAGGATTTTGCTGGCCGCACAGGATCATTGACACTAGATGTGCTTGACGGCATCTCATTCGGATCTTGTGTGGATGTTATGCGGCTTTGTTCGCCTGTCTCTCCCTTGCCTTGCACTGGCTTCGGTGATGGGGGTGGTGTTGGCATTATATTGGAATTCTCGGTCGACGTTATCGGAGCGCTGTCACCTGGGGTGTTGGCATTTGAGGCTTTGAGGAAGTTCTCGAGGCCTTTGAGGTTAGGGACGAGGAAGTTGTAGGCGATTGGGGCAGGTGCAAGTGGAGGGTGGCCGACGAGGTGGTTCAGCACTTCTGCTGAGTTGGCCATCTGTTTGGAACAACAAAGCTGTCAGCTCACGTTGCAATGCATTGCGCGAGCGTCATGCATCATCATGCTCTCAGGAATAAGCATACTTGAGGCACCCATTTCGGCGGGACAAAGGAGCCTGCTTCTATGTTCCGCACTCCTGTCTGACTTAGACGTCTGATGAGCTCGAGCTTTGTCGCTACTGGTATGCTGGTCTTCTCATTCTGCAGGCCATCGCGTGGTCCAACTTCCACTATGCGTATCTCGCCAGCTCGTCGTCGATTGCTGGTAGCAAAATTCCTACTTAGACACCGACAGGCCAATTTGCTTCCAGTCTGTATGGTAGTTCTATGAGGTGCCATGTTCAATCGCTCATGTCGTGAGGTCGAGGTTGGCGTTAGGTGGGCGGACTTTGCGGGGAACAACGGAGAAAAGATTTTCCGTATCACGTGCCGTGGCTGCCTCGCCATATGACAACTTCCTTTTCTCAGTTCATCAATCAATGGATGTTCAGACGATGCTGCTGTCTACTCACAAACTGAAAATCTATATATACCCTCACGTTCGAAACCTTGTCCATTCTATCGATCTCTTACTGTGAGGCACCGATGTTTGCCTACTCTCATCCTTACCATGTCGTCCTCTATCGCATGGCTTAGATGGCTTGTCCCTGACGCCGTCAATTAGACTAATGAGGATATTTCTAGCTCTGGGACTTCCTTTTCAACGAGAGTGAAAAATTTCGCTTGTACAATTCGAACAATCACAGTGATTTCAGCATCGCCAGAAGACGCAGCTTCTGATATCACGTGATATTTCCTCTATACGACGGTCTCGCAGTGTCTTGACTTTTCTAGGCTCTTCTGCAGAGTCATGGAGAATGATAGAGACGAGATATTTGATGAATCTGATGACGAGTTATGGGTAGATCACCTAGTAGAGTCTGAGAAGTGCCCATCGACGTATGACCAGTTCGATGATTACGACGACCTACACACTGGATGGCTGAATGACATGTGCCTTGATCCCATCGAAGATCACTGCACTGGCTCTTAGGTTGTGTAACGCATGCAAGATCATTTTTAAGGGAGGCTCAGAGACCTTCGTTCACCGTGGACTTTACCGAGAACACGTTCGCCTCTTTGAGACATTAGCGCTCTCTGTGAAATGGTCTTGGACACTCTGTATTGTGATCTATAATGAAGATTTGAGGCAGACTGGTGAAGATGAGGTTCCATCGGAGGTCAGCGTGGAATACGACGTGCATTATTATTATGACCTAAATAATTTTGTCTCTAGCGCCCTCGAATATTGGTTTACTTTCTTTAAGATGGCCCGGACCTAGCTGTAGTATGCGGGATCGAGATGGAAGACATTGTCACCACTATCTTGGGATGGTATATAACACCCAAGCAGCGCGTCTCGGCATGCTGACTTCTCGCCGTCAGCTCCTAGAATGATATCAGCGGTATACTTTTCGCCCGTTGACAGGTCAACCGAATGTTCTGATAAAAATTTGAGGTGATAATATGACTATCTAGCTTTGTCAGCATTTCCGATCGTCTGGCTTCTTTCAATAGGGAGCCCTGCAGATCAGCTCAGTGAATGACCAGGTACGGAGCATGATACACGTCTTCTATCGGTGGGCCAAGCTTTGTGCTGGAAAGCTCGGTGCTGTCCTTATAAGATCACATGAAGGCGGCATATGGAATGTTCACTTTTCCTCGGATGTCTTCGAGGTTCCCCATTCCTTGAAAAATAGTCGTCGCATTGGGGGTTATATTGATACCAGCACCTAGCTGCCTCGTGACACTCAAGTCAATCAGCAGATTCACATCTCAACAATAGGGCACCGTACCTCCTGCAACTCGGCCGTCTTTCCAGATATGGTAACATCATGGCCTGCTCTCTTGATGCCTATAGCTGCGGCCAAACCTCCGAGCCCACATCCGATAATGAGGAAGTAGTACGCTGAGCTAGTGACACCATGTCCTCGATGCGCCGCCACTAGTGTTACGACGCGTAGAGGGGCATAAACAAATTCATACTGAAAGTACTTATGTAGTCGCACATCCACGAGGTGCTCACACACTTTTCTGGCAATGCCTGGTTTATAGCTTTGCAGACAAAGACTTTGGACCGAAGTCATGCAGCTAGCAATAGCCTTCCAACTATCGAAAGGAGCAACAGACGTGTGGGTGCAATGAACTTAGTCTGGAACTGCATAAAGAGGCGTCTTCTGTAGTAAACCAGACAGAGAACAATTTTTAGAAAAGATGATCTACGCGGCGTTGCTTGAAGGATCAGCGGTGAAGGTTCATGCATAGATGTATTGTCTTGCAGGAAAGGAACCGCTAGCGCTGTAAATCTCAAAACTTGTGCATGCGCGAGCGATCGACCTCAGGCAGTTCGTTGTACGTCACGTAGTTTACATCACGTAGTGGCTTGACTGTAGCTTACCTGTAGCTTGGACTATTTGATCATTTAAGCTGGCTTCGAGATTGGGGAGCAAGGGCAGAGCGAGCGAGCACGATGAACGTGCCGAACCTAGACGTAGATGCGCTCATCGGCCAGCTCAACCAATTGAAGCAGAACCTTCCGAAGGATGAAGCGCAGCGTCGTCGTTGGCATCAGGCTGCCAGGGAATTGCTTTCGGCGTTGGAAACGCCTTTTGATACAGTGCGAAGAATTGCTTTCTCGGTATCTCTACAGGCATTCTCGACATTTTGAGGTTTACTGAGTCGCAGGAAGTCTCTTGAGATAATCGTCAGAAAAATCGCTTGCCAGCTAGGCATCTTTGAGCTTTTGAGTGAATATGGCTCTCTTATGAGCGGCAAAGATATTGCAGCAGCGATCAAGATAGAAACACGTGTGCTTGGTATGGTCCAGATTCACCCAAATGTGCCAATGATGTTGTCATTGTCTAGCTAACTCAAGTGTTCCTCTTATCAGAAAGAATTATGCGGTACCTGGCCGCGGTGGGTCAGTGTATACTGCCAACCCGCACGCTTAGCAGACCAGGCTTCAAAGCAGGCTTAGAACATTAGTGAATCTCCTTCTTCTGCACTCACTTTTGCTACTTCAGCTCACTCAGTTGGCTTGCTTTGACATTCAACTTCCGAGCTGGCTAGCCCTTCCTAGAGACTACCTCTTACGTTGACTTTTCAGATTCTATCCCGATAAGAAATGGCGCTAAGATAAGGCGCGTCCAAAGGCGCGTCGACCAAAAAGATGAACATGTAAACGAACAGCGAAGCCTGAACAATATGCCCGACTCTCCAGATGGCAGAATGGAGAGCTCGAGGGTATGTGGCAGACTCCGACGAAGAAGAGGACTCCCAGGGTACCATTCCAAACGCCCTTGCCACCTCACAAGAAGCATCCCACAAAATCGATGACACTAAGTCTAGTAGGACAGAGGGACAGCGCGAGGCCAGTATACGAGCTGACGAAGGCACTGTAGAGGATATAAGGCTTCAGGATGCTGTTGAAGACCTTGGTGTGGCTAAGACCGAAGGGGAACAAGCCGTCAGCGATAGCGCAAATTCGGGGGGACAGGATGGGCGAGAGGACGATCTGGTCTCGGAGATCGAAAAGGCCGGGAGTGATGGAGACATGCCAATAGAAGACTATGGAGACATTGACGAGCTCCAGCGAGATCACTACAATGCCACACCGTCCGCCCAATTAGAGAGAATATTGGACAGGAGGACTCGCATAGTGGGTGGTATACGAAAACAAAGTCTGCCTTTCGCCAGAGATGGCTCTGATGCTAGCTCGGTGCCATCGTCGCCGCTTTCAGTGTTATCACCACCACCAATCCCAGCCTTCACCGTAGCAGAACTCGGGGATTCAGTCCTAAAGCATGCACAATCAGAACCTGCTCGCGACATCTCAGAGTTTGCCCATCTTCCGCCAAACCTAGGGAGTTTTCCACCTCCAGATGAGGAGCATCCATGCACCAAGCCAACTCGCAGTCTCCGACATCGCAATGCCATCCAGCTGCACCCTTACTTGGTAGAGAGTGAGAAGTATCGTCAGAGTTTCAAGGCGAGAGGTCTACGGCCGCTATGTATGGACCCAGAGGATGCCCGTGCGTTGGAAAGAGAATCTCAGAATGCAGCCTACAACGCTGAGAAGAGCCAGCCGAGAGATGATGAAGGGGGTCCATATTCATCCTCTCCAGTTGGAAGCCCGGATACGTCGACACTGGCCGCAAGGAAACAGAACGATGTTTTCGTTCTTGGAGAAGATGAGCTGCCTGACATGAATGCGTTGCTTCAAAACCCTTCGCGAAGGTACGTTAGCAATGGCTACAAACGTCGCAAGACAGCGACGGCAACTTTCAGGATAACCCCACGATTACCCCCGGACCAGCGAGGCCCCATGGTCGTTATTCCGATGCTGGAAGCCGACGATGGCCTGTTCGACGTACCTCCATCACCACCGCACTCTAGAAGCCAAACTCCGTTGAAGGTCAATCATACTAAAAAGCCCAAATTTCGGATGCCACGAGGGCCAGCACCCGCTGCTCTACCAACGCCAGTGGCCTCCTCTGAGCCTAGGCGGCGAGCGTTTCTCGAAGTGTCTGATGGCGAAGAATCAGACAGGAATGTGCGCAAAGGAACACAAGGAACACAAGTGGCTGGACTGAGTGACTCGTCTGATACCAGTGCGTCCTCATCGGAAGATGAACCTTCGCACCAGCTGCATCGCGTCCAGCGTAAGATACGCGGCGTACTCCCAGCTTCCTGGCTCAAACTAGATCTGAAGTCTCAGAAGAAAAGGTCTGATGTTAGTCGCGAGGTTCACAGGAGTACGTCACCAGAGGGAATCAGCACGCAGAGAGGGGTAGCACGACCCGTAGCTCCATCACGTTTCAAGAGTGTGTACGCAATGGATTCGCGGTTTGAGCCCATTGTACTATCTGATGAAAACGACTCAGAATCGGCAGAAGGGGGATCGCCTCAACGGTCACACGTTGACCGAAGTCACCTCATAGTTCAAGATGACGAGGATCTGTTCATTTCAGGGAGATTGGGTGAGGCTGCGGAGGATGATCAAGTTGATGCTATGCTTCCAACGTCATCACGAGCTCACGCTCCTCACCGAACAGAGAAGAAAAGAAGAAAGCTGGCTGGCATTGGGTCAAATTCACGTTCTATAGCTCCGAGCATTGGGAAGAAATCTCGAACCCAGTCACATTCACAGCCAAGAATCACCGACAATTTCGACAAAGAACACAAGCGGAAACCTGTCTTCCGACCACCAAACCTCAGCATACTTGATGCGCCATCAATGAGGAGATCTTCTCCAACTCCATTGCCACGATTTGTCAAAATTGCGTCGCGGACCACACGTTCACGAAATGACAAGGGTAGGCATAGCCCCTCTAGAAAGTACATAAGACTAGCAACAAAAGATGACGATAATGACACCTATGAAACTTTGCGAAACTGGCGTGAGGGAACTATTGCGCCTTTACGACGAGCCGCTTTCGAGGATGCAACTGTTCGACGTCCTCTTGTTCCGCGCTCTGGCAACGATTCCCTATCGTTCAGCCATATTGATCCCCCAAAAGTCATAAAAGAATTCCGAAAGACGCCTGCCGAGATCATGAGTGGGAAATCACATGTTCGCTCTACGAAGTCCCAAAGTCTCCAGACTTCATTAGACAACCTCCTTCAGCGCCAACGCAAAGGAAGAGCAGGTTCGGCTGCCAATCTGGATTCGGAAAGGCCCCTGAGAGTGGACAACAAGCCGAAGAAGCGTGGACAGATCGTATTCTCGCTGCAAGCTAGTAGTAATGCAAGACCTGCTATGTTAGAATCTGCAAGACAAGGCGAGCATGATATACACGCACAGGCTATATTCCAGCGAGACTTGGCCAGGATCAACCACTTTGACGATAGGTCAGGTTTGCCGAATGTTTTGCGATTATTTGAGGATCAGCAAAGGCCAGCGTCGGAGACTGCCCATCAACCTGCGATCCGCCCAAGAGATCAGCAGAGGTCCACGAAGTTCAACTCTGCGAATAGCAAGCCCGTTCCACACCGGAGTAGGAAGAGACGACCTCAACGAATGGACGTACCTGCTCCATGGTCGCGGCCTCCTAGTACACCAATCGTTGTGGACGACTTCACAGATGAGACCGCTCATGTGGAGCCTCCCAATGTAGGGAGTAAGGATCTGCTACTTGGCCTTGGACCTTTCGGGACGCGATACAGCATCAATCTCGATGTCATTCCATTGCCCACTGGTACATGTTTCCATGACATCACAGGACTGGGAAGCGGAACTTTTGCTAGAAGTCTTAAGCTTTCTGATTCGCGCGGACTGGATAGCTCAAGAGGTTTCAAGACCTGGACACATGGAGATCGAACTCTTCGATGGGGTCCGTGGACTGACACAGTCTCCTCTGAGCTCGAGGAAGTGATCACTCTCGTCAATCAAGCAGTCCAAGAAATGTCTATGCGGCGTCAACAAGCCATAGAGAACACAGCATATGAGAAAACCGTTTTCTTGCTGACAAATATCATTGGATACTTCTCTGATCATCTGAGCTTTCTAGATCCCGTCGATAGATTCTCATGTATCCAAAGACTCAAAGCGCTGGTCTCTGCTCTACTAGCTGAGATTCTTAGTCAAGGGAACGGCAGCAACCGCCCTGAGCGTGAGGCCATCAGAGAGCTGCAGTTGGTATTCCGCATTTCTGTCAGCACGCTCATCCTGATGCTCTCCAATCAATTGCGCCAATTAGCAGACCATGAAGTCATACCGCGACAATTGCAAGAGGAAGCGAAGTTCCTAATGCACAAGGCCGCTCAGCAGACGCTAAGCCTGGCACTGACAGGGCGATTGCAAGAGTTCGAAGCCTGCCTGTCGCGCTTTCAAAACCCGGACGCTGCTAGCTACATCCTTGACCAGCAACCTACTATTGAAGCATTCATTGTAGCGCAACATGTATTCCGCCAACAGTCTGACTGCAGGCTAGACGTCTTGCATAATTTGCAGACCGAAATGCCGACAAAGTCCTCAGATGGCGCCTTTGACGTTCGGAGCGTTGAACGATCTTGGAAGAAGCTTTTCACCTTACTACCATTCCTAGAATTTGACGTACAAGGGACACTAGAGACTGGCCGACGCTTCAAAGTCGCTCTTGACAATTGGACGCTGGTAAAGCGAATGATAAGTCCAGTTTTAGAGGCTTCCCTGAAAACCCCTCGTGGACAGGCTTCGAGCTTCAACGCCTATTGCCGTACGCTCTTTGGCCGCTGTCTCCATCTGATCAACGGCTGGGGCTGGCGGAGTTGTGACTCTATCATTGGGACACTCTTTGACTTCTTTGCTCGGAACAACCTAGGACATCTCAGGAATGAAGAAACCCATGGCTCTCCGCTTTTCTTAGAGCAGCTGGATAAGAAACCCTCGTTGAGTGCTGAGCCCGAGGACCGATGCTTCCACATTCTTCTGAAAATCATTGCTAGCGGACTCAAACATATGCGACAGATGTACTCCGAGAAGAAGATTCGGGACATTGTCTGGCGTTTGATGCCAAATCATGGCCGCTTCCACCCAAAAGAAGAGGCGATTCATCAGGAAGATCTAGATGCCCTGCGAAATCACCACGACTTGATCTCCACACTGTATTGGGCATCTCCTCCAAGTTGTCGGCCACGACTGAGAATTATCCGTAACCTTGTTCACCTGGAGACGTCGCATCGAGAAGCGTGTCACATCAATATTCGTGCCTGGTTCAACCTTGTCAAATTCCAATTATCCACAAATGAGCCTGTAGTCAGCTTGAAGCCGTTCGGTGAGTGGCATGATGATCTCCTACAGCAGATTCTCCGACAACACGCCCTTGCCCGCACCGAAGCAGAGGAACATTTTCGATCAGTCCAATACGCTGGCGGCTTTGCAATCTCCGAAGAGCTGCTTGAATCGACAATTGCCAAAAACCAGCGCCAAGTCGAAGCCATTTTGAGCGATGCTCTGGTGTCTCTCAAGCTTGCCATTGATGCTGCCCAGAATGAGGAAGCCGCAACAGTACTGATGTCTCCAACCCTTTCCAGGGTTTTCGAGCTGTTTGACGGGAGGAGAACTCAGGCTATCAAGACAGTGATTCAGGCTTTGTACGTTCTATCGGCATATGCAAACAGGATCCTCGCTGCTCAGCAATCTCGTGACGACAACGATGACAGTCAAGATTATGGGGATTGGACAGCGTTCGATGATGACAATACAAGAACAAAGCAAGCGGACGAAGCAGCCTCACCTTTGCAGACATTACAGCAGCCTTTGAGGCACCTGCTTTCCAATTGCTTTGGCGCCGACCTAGTGCCAGAGGACAGCATCCTGCTCAAGTTGGTTGACGTTTGGGTCGCCGTAGCGCAAATGCTTGTTCGCAGTGGGATAAAGTCATGGATTGACTACATTGATCGTTTCGGCAGTGACACATGGAGTTCCCTAAGAGATACCGAGCAGACTCGAAAGTACACGGCTTACTTTCTTGCCACCCTAATTGACAGAGATGGTGACATCTACCGTGACCACCAAACGTACTTCCTGACCTCCTGGATTGGGTCCCTGGTTGAGCGGGAATCAGTTCTTAAATTCCAGCATCTGCTTACAGAGACGTTATTGAACGCCAGTGCTGATAATTCCCTCCTCAAGAACTTGCCGTTCTCCAGTGATCCAAGCAATGGACGCATCCAAATAACAGCAGCTGAGTTCTCTGAGCGCAGGCTGTCTCTCATCTCCAGCGTCTTATCAAATATGCGAGTCTCCTTGGAACAAGCGGTCTTCGATTCAGCCGTCGACGCAGCACAACTACGACAAGAATATAAAGACCTGCTCAAGCATCTTATGGGTACGATGAAGCATAACTATCAAGAACTCGGCCATGGCTCAAACATCAGAGGAGCCTACGTCGACTTCGTCCACGGCGTTGTCTCATTCCTCCAGCAGCACACGTCAGCCATCTGTCCCATCGACCGCTTCTTCACTGATAACGGCGCTTTCCCATTACCAGCCGCAGATCCTACCTATGTTGTAGGCCAGCTCAAGAACTACGCTCTGCGGCTACAAGATCAAAGAACTCCGAAGCAGCTTGCAGTCTTTCTGCAATCAGTCTCAGAACGAGCCGCCGTCGATGGCCAACAGCCTTATCTCGTCGACCAGCTTCATGCAGCTATGTCAAATGCATTCGAGGCTAGTGTTGCGGCAAAGCCAACTCTACGCTCCTTTATCATCAAAGCTATCATTCCAGCATACACTAGCTTAGCATTCACAACACAAAGCGGCTGGATACTTGCTCTACCATTCCTACTAGCTTTACGCAAGGTCTTTAGCGAGCTACTCCTCGACCTTGATGGTTGTGACTACGACAGCGTTGCTGCGGTAGCTTCTATTGTTACCGTATTCCTTGACTCGGTACGACGATCGCTAGGGGTACTACTTTACCCATCTGGACTCTTGGGAGAAGGCAGATTCCTGAAGACACTATCAGCGTACTATGCAGCAATTACAGCGATTCTGCCGGTTCTGGATTATCTCGATCGCCTCTACGGACCAACCCAACGTGCCGTTGAGAACGTCGACTTCTTGAGGTCATTCGCCAATTACACGTCTAGCTTAATCTATCGCCATAACAATGCCCTCGCCCCGGAGATCGACGACAGCGAAAGCGCAACTTATCCAGACACACGAAATTTTGCCACACGAGAATTGCGAGATACATTGACAAAGAATTGGGTCTACGATGACGAACGGTACTATGTCGTTAGAGGTGCTTCGAGGAGAGAGGTTGTGGTGGATACTGGATTGTATGAGGAGGAGAAGCAGCAGCTCCTTGCAACTTTTGGGAAGTTCTCCGAATGTTTGGGCGCTATGCCTTCGCTGCGTGATGATGATGAAGAGGGTTTGGTGCTGAGGAATACAGTGACTGAACTTGATGATCTGATCGTTTGAGAGTATTGATTGTGGAGGGGAAGATGGAAAGCGAGGCGACAAGGTCGATGTATCATTATTCCTAGCGTTCTAGCGACATTGGTAGGCGTTTCAATGACCCTATGAATTCCTTTTTTACCAAAGCAGATGGTCAATGCTGCCGGCCATAATTTGGTAGCTGCTGAGGCGCTCGCGACATCCTGTCTCCTCACTGCTGGTACCCCGGGCTCTATAAATAGCAACAGAGACTGCCAGATCGGAAATATCATTTGCTCATCAAGATCAATAGTGTTTGACTATCTACGATTCTACTTGAAGCATCTACTCATGTTACATCGAGGCCAGCTCAATACTACGCCTTGCGTGAATTGATTGGCTTTTGACAGGTTAGATCTGGTCCGGAAGTCTGATAACCGTTGGACTTAGATGGCTGCGTTGGCATCGCCAAAACAAGGTCCACATGCTTTGTACTGAGGAAATGCAAAGCGCTATGGCAATTGGGTGCTTATTGACGTGGTTATTGGCATGTTTTTGTTGTGCCGGACCTGGCTTCGAGGGTGAGCCTAAGATAAGTCTTCGTGCTGTACTCGCCTTCATCGAATTTGTCGACCGTAGTGTAAATCGAAACGCTCAACCACGTCGAAGTCATCTTCGGGCGCGAAGCTAGTCTCAGCTATAAATTCGGATGAGCGCTGTTGTCCATGTTCTAGTGATGCATTTTTAGGGTTGTGCGGTAGGCTTGCTGGCGTTGCTGGATGAGAGCAGCTTGGTGTTCCGGGTTCATTACTTGAGCGTGGCCATTTGGAGATGGTTTGCGGGCTTGGAGAGCCGTTTTGTATTCTTTGCTATTGTCGTGCCTGCGCAGCTTCAGCCTGTTGAAATTGTGATGCCAGGAATTGCTCCCGTTGTCGATCTGTCATCTGTGGCTGCCCTCCAATGACATGCTGATTAGCCACAACGTTTTGGCGCCCACCAGCACCTATGCCATTCGTGATCCCACCCACTGGCCAGGATTCATACCCATCTGCTGCATCTTTTGCATCTGCGCCAGCTGCAGCTGCTGCTATATCTGCTGCCCGATCGATTTCTGCAGTGCGTCTTCGCCGATTTGCCGTGGGCGTTGCGGGAGGTCTGATCGCTCTCGAGGCGGCATAGGGATGATTTTGCCGCCATATTTGACGGCTGCTTGTTGTATTAATATCTGGTAAGCTTTGGAGCTTAGGGTTTTCAGACTTTGGGCTTGCGTAGGCGCTAGCCAGAGCAGGCTCTATCGCAGCCGGAGGAAGTGGCTCTCCATCTCCTGCTTGAGATCCTATGACGACAGAAGACCGCTCCCTCAGTCCAAAAAGAGGTCTAGTCTCGCCTGGCTGGCGTGGGCGTTTGGCCGGAGGAGTTGGTACTATCGCCTGATTTGGCTCTTGATGGTACTGTGCAGCATGTTTCTTGATCGCAGCCGGCGTATTGAACCGCCAGCCGAAGAATCCGCACATTGAATCAGTACGCCGAAATTGGGGCGAGTGACTATCCTCGTGATCCTGCCGTAATTTAAACGAAGGAAAACCTTGCTCGGCGCGTGGGCAACTCCGGTAACGGCAAAGGAAAGGTGTGGAATGGGATCGAGCTTTGAAAGCATCGAAATTGGCTTCAGGAGGATGGTCGCTCGCGAGCAGCTCCTCTACGATGTTCTGATACCGAGCCCGAATACTAGAGAAGAGCGTGGGATCCTGTAGATCTTCTGTTATAGGCACATCAGAGATTAGAATTGACTGATATGGGCTGATTGTAACACTGTGGTGCACATACCGTTGGACTCTGCCGTAGATCCGGCCTTCGAGGAGGCCTTACTACGATAAACCATGACCCTTTCGAGCAAGACTTGGACAACCGGTGGGATCCCTAATGGGTCCCATAGGCCCTCATGCGAGGGACGGTCATCTTCTCGTTGAGTGGTCCAATCTTTCAAAATTGCTAGGTGATTATGAGAATCAGTAAGTCGCCCAAGGCTGTGGCGTAGTGGTACAAGGCCTTGCTCATCAGACCATGATTCCGCTGCCAACGCCTGCAGATGATCTAGCCAATGATCGTTGGCGTACAATTGTAGCTCATGAAAGCAGTTGATGATCCTCGATCGTACAAGGTAGTCGGCAACTCGGGGGTCTACAAGTTGAAGGGTCGACGTTCGACAGAAAATGCAGGAGATCGACACCGTGAGGTGAGCTTGGGCTTTTTGCGATAGCGGATATGTACAACTATTCTGTATGAACCTATTTCTTTCGTAAGCAAGAGATGAATCCGAATGCGAGAATCAGGTTACTTACTCGTGGGCAGTAAAATGACAGAAGCTAACGTATCCGCGGTCATCGACTTCGACCATAGGACAACAGAGACTCAGTACATCACCCTGCGCTTTGAGGCCAACGTGATTTGCGACGTTCGCTCGTCGAGAATGATTTCATGTTCTAACTCGAATCTCTTCAGAGGTCGCTGTGCAACTAACATCCATTGTAAGATTCGTGAGGCTTTGCGTTGAACTGGAGTCGTTGCATTGCCGCACATACCGCTCAGAATTCTTTCGCATCTCTGGCGTGTCAGCTGCACAAGTTTATGGAACAGGCGATGGGCGGGCATACACCGCAGTTAGTCCCTCGGGAAGAGTGTCTATTGCTTCGTCACGTATGTCTGACTCATAGAATATATCCTCAAGAGTAAAGAGTACTCACTTTACCCATAGAAAAATCCATAGACTGAAGTCAGCACGTGTGTCGTCTCAACTTTTAAGAGCAAATTACCATCTGCCTTTGCCAGGATTTGGCGCCCAAGCTCATCAACAATATCGGCATCGAACTTCAACCAAAGACATCCGAGCCGCGAGTAAACAAACGAAGCAATAATGGAGTCCCTGTTTTTTACATGGTCGTCTAGCCGGACGATCGGCTTAGACTGCAATGCCTGGTCAAGGAAAGAACCTTTCTGCTGGATAGCAAGATCTTGCATGCGCCTGGCGCAATCCCTTCGATCATCAGTAGATCATCTATGACCTCAACTTGATCACTCTGATGACATTCGTCGAGGCTATCAACCAATGTTCGAACCGAAAGTAGTAAAGCAATCAGCTTCTCCAGTATTATACCTAGACTCTTCTTTGTGGGTCGCAAACCATGGTTGGCGAACGTCTCAAATATGTATGGCGCAAGCTCAGTGTTGGCAGCTAGCAGTTGGGGCGCGAAGCTTCGCAATATTTCATTAGCTTGTCGCTGTAAAGTCTGAAGAGGATTGCAGAAATAGAAGTTGACAACCGTATCCGTGTAGGTCTGCATGTGGTCTACAAGATTTGAATCAGCACTACGGACTGAAACATCATACGGGCTTTGAACGGGTAAAGCAGTATGAACGTTGGGTCAAGACTCACCAGCTCCAGGCTTGCCGTTGAGCCATACAAAGGAAAGATCTCGACTCACGCCTAACCAAGACACATCGTAGGTTCTTCAAGGGCCCAGTGAGCAGCGTTCGGCTCGGATACCTTAACCAACTTTGCAAGAACGTCTTCCTGCTCTTCATTTGCACCGAACCACGCAACCGCCTCCCTTGTCTGCATAGCTAATCGTTCTCGCTCCGCTCTGTCGAGGTCGTCGGCGCGTTCCACGCGCCATTGCCGAATATGATCAAGCTGCTCGTGCCTCCAGGCTTTGCATTCCGTGATATTCATTGCATTGGCCTCTTGATCAATCAGATCTCGATGCTTTCGGAGTATATCCTGAAACCGTAGATTGAAGGATTTCCACAAGGAATCGAAACCCATTTTCCAAGCTGCACCGCAAATCAAATATTTGATCAGTATTGTACAGCTGCTATGGAGAAGACATAGCGCACCTCTTTGTCGAAAAAATTTGTAGGCTCGGCCATGGAAGTCCAGTACATCATCATAGAAGAGACCCATCGTCTGTAGTAACTCAGGATCGTTTTTGAATGCAGTAGAGAGTCTTTCAAAGCGTGGCATTGCCTCTCCAATCATTGCATAGGCATCGATCAGCTTTTCGAGCGCTGAGATGTGGCTTTGAGCAGTCTTTACTGGCACTCAGCGGTCCGTGAAAAAATGCTAAGACTCAAGAGCTGGGATCCAAAGGACCGAAATCGGATTTACCTATGACAGAAGCTTGATCGGCGCCCGAATGTACGTTAGCGTGTTTACGTTTCCACAGGCGGTAACTTACCCAGATGAACGGCAAGTATAGTGTTTGGTTACAGAAGACTTCTATTACTTTAAAGTATTATTCCATCCCGGCAAGGAAAGGCTGTATGCGACGAAAGCCTATAAATGATCTTCGCGCCTCAAGATGACGCTCGATATCCTTGGCCGTGATCCAAATGTTTTCCATACTGGTCGAAGCGAAAGAGCGCGCTTCATCTTTGGTCACTGTTTTCCTGAGTCTCTCAAATGTGTTGCTAAACGATATGGGCAACGACTCGTTTGATGCTGAAGCTATTCCAAGCTTGATAAGCTTAAGCAGCTGATCTGGCAAGAATGGTCCTCTTTCTTTACATACGGATCCCTCTGACCCAGCAATTCCAAGGATGATCCTGGCAACCACTGGCGCCCAAAGCTTGACGAATGGGTACTTCTGGATCAAACGCTTCTTTGGAAAGATAGTGGCCTAGCGGCTGCGATAGGAGCAGTACGGGCCTCTTGGAGTCGGTACCTACACAGCTACCTCCCTAATTCATGGGCGCAGACAAGGATGCCTACTAGAGAACCATAGATAGCATTGCTGCTTTCACGAATCATTGAACCGTTTTGATGTGTAGTTTTGCCAGCCCTTATGCCATTGACGCTCCGTTGATAAACCATGCAACGTTATCAGCGTTCGTAGATGGAAGCAAGCATTGCACCTCGTATAATATTTGACAGCGAACTCAGTGGACGATGTATTGCGCAGGGTCGTCACGCCAGGAATTTTGAAAGGCTTGGACGCAGAAATGAGGACGAGGAGGACGAGGATGGAGACACTATATCTTCACACCTTGGCTGGGAAACGACTCGAGCAGGGTCAAAGCTGCGTCAAGGCTGCGTCGTGAGGACTTGTAATTGTTACCTGAAAACAGAACGAAGTGAATGAACCGAGCCGGATTAACACGAGTCTGCAATGGCTATAGTGGCATTGTAATTGGCGAGAAAGAAGCATAGATCACGCTCGTCAGGTTCGTCAACTAAAGCTCCGCAAAACAAGGACAGGAACATAGGAGCCTATATATGATTCATGATTTCAAGTGTGCCTTGATGAAAATCGCAAGGCACTAAGGCGCTCTCAATGCGTGGTGCTCGGGGCTGAGTGCTGCAGGCGGTCGCTCGGCCAATCGCGCTGTTGAAACTCAGACCGCTCAACTCTTCAACCGAGAACATCTGGTAAAGACCTTTTACATCTTCCCCATATAAGCCATCTCAAAGGCCAAGTCTAGACAGCCCCTCGCAGGAAGAGGGGAATATATATCCTCAGCGGTCGAGGAGAGGAGTCGAAAAAATGCCCGGATTTAGCATATGCAAAAATATTGCGAAAGCTTGGCGATGTCGATCCATACCACACACACCTGATCCAAATATTCACACCTCATCATTTTTAGCTACCTTAATACTATACGTATCTAGTTAATTATTATATCGTTAGAATCGTAAAATTCAGCTATATAATTCTTGTATATACTTTATTAAATAGGATTAATATGCGTTAATTTAAGAATTTAGATACTTACGAAGTTTATTTAGTTAATTTAAAAAAATGATATTTCTACGCGACTCCTTTAATTAATTATAATTTAATTAATATTATGTTAAGTCCTTTAATTTAAGTCTCTCTAGAGTTATAGCGATAAACTTTATATTTTATATATATATAAGATTATTAGCCTACCTTAGTCTATTGTTTACAATTTTAAGTTTTTGGATGAGAGGTGTGTGTATGGATCGACATCGCCAAGCTTTCGCAATAGTTTTGCATATGCTGAATTGTGAGCATGACGTCCGCAGGCCGCCTAAGCGGACCCCTCTGAATCAAGATTTACCTTACGTTTTCTCCTAAGAGGGCTCGTCTATAGGGCTGAGTCCCGCCGCCAAGCCAAACGAGCCCAATTACCATTCTTGGCTTAGGGCTAGGGCAAGCCCCTTGAGATAATACATAGATTGTAGTTACTACGCCTTAAATGAACTACATCAACACCATAGAAGAACCATTCCTATGAACGTTGCTAACGGAAGATGGAAAAAGAAGCTGGAAGTATAGTAACGGAATCGCCAACCACTTTGCAAGACCTACCAAGGCGGTCTTCAACCCTACAGCAGAAATCAACTCATCCATCCGGGAATCTTCTTCGTATCACTGGTTAACAACAAAGAATCGTGTCGTCCAATCTACTACATCACATTGGAATGGTACTGAATATGTCGACACCGTGAAAACCTCCAGCCAACGGCCGGACAATGGCATTGCCCACCAGACTGACCAGTCGAAGCCGAGCTGCTATAACGATGGATTCCTTGACGAAGGTGTCATGAGTCAGGTATGCTTCGGCGTGGTAAGTTCACTACAATCGACGCCTTGAACATGAACTTAGCTCATTGAAAGCTGTGTAGCTTGACGGAATCTCCGTCCACAAATTACAGTCCAATCAATTAGATACGACTTCCAAATATGTACCTGTCTTTTTGAAGAATGGCGCCGGCGGATTGAACGTTCAAAATGACAATCGCTGTGTTGTTGGAAACCTCAATGACCACTTTTCAGAGGGTATTCGGGTATTGCTAGACGAGGACGCCATTGATTTGCAGGTGTTTGAAGAGAGCCCCTCCCAAAAGCCTCGCCACGCTCGATCGAATAAAGCAGCTAATCAGGCAGTGATATCACACGCAGCTATGAGTCTATCATTAATAATTTATGGCACTATGGAGACCTTCGAAGCAGTCCGTGATTTCTTTTCGTAATGCTCGAATTACCCCCAAGCTGCCTTTCACTGCGATCGAGATATTCCCTATCGTAACCCGCAGAGCCTCTCTGGAAGAGACACGAATCCACCAACGACTTTTCAGCAGCAAGAGACTCTCTCAGCGTCCCAGATCGATACCATGGACAAAGGCGCCGACCCAACCGCTGCCCTAAAGACCGAGGACTGCCTGCCTGAAACGGTGCCTCCAACAGTTGTCAAAACTCCGCTATACAGGTAAATCTTAGAGAGACCTGGTGAGACTCTGATGCGTCTTTGGCACCCGTTGATGATCTGACCTTTTGCAGCCACCAAAAGCGGGCGTTGACATTCATGTTCATGCGAGAGCTAGGTTGCAGTACCCATCGAGAGCTACAAGACTTAATGTCTCGTGAACCGGGTGGCTTCGTCAAGTACGTCATTAGGCTTTTCATCGCTGAAGGTGATACTGACTTTACTCAGCCAGTGGAAGAATGTAACCGAAGGGTCTGGCTATTCCCGTCCCGGAGATCTTCGTGGTGGAGCCTTAGCCGATACAATGGGGCTTGGTAAAACACTGAGTGTAATCTGTCTTCTAGCAATGGATTGGTCTCATTGCCCTCGAGACTCATCAGGACAAAGACCGACACTCCTGGTCGTGCCACCATCGTTGTTGGCGACCTGGGAAGCAGAGCTTGGGAAGCAGAGCTTGGGAAGCACCATCTTCCACAAAGTCTTCGTTGCTGGAGATATCATGGTCCAGATCGACTGAACGGTATCGCTGCAATGCTAACCCACGACGTCGTGCTCACGACTTATGACCTCGTCGCTACTGAATGGAGAAACCTGGACTGTGGACCGAAGCCTTTGTTCTCCACTACTTGGCGCCGTATAGTCCTTGATGAAGGTGAGCAAAAGTCCTGGCCAACAAATGTGGGAGTAGTTCTAACGTCAGGAATGAAGCCCACGAAATACGTGCTGGCTCTACAGTCAGGGCCAAGGCTGTCTGTGCTCTTCGAGGGCATCTACGATGGGTAATGACCGGCACTCCAATACAGAATCGATGGGATGACCTTACTAGCTTACTAAGATTCCTGAGGATTTATCCAGACGACGATCTGAGATCACTCAAGGCCATGTTAAAAGCAAATAGTGACGATTCGCCTGTAAAAAGCATGCTTGCCTCGATACGTCTACGGCGATCCAAGAGTGCAATCAACTTGCCAAATCGGACAAACAAGCTGTGCATGGTAGACTTCGAAGCAGATGAGGCTGCACACTACACAGCTGTGAATAAACTTGTCCTAGGCTATATCCAGGAGGAGATCCAAGGAGCCGAGCAGCCGCAACGTGGGACATATTCGAATATACTGACTAAGATCAACGCGCTACGCCAGATTTGTAACCTAGGTATGCACTTTAAGAGCCAAGCAAACTTCGCTTGTGCTACCGCGCCTACTACTATGCAAGATACATTCGATAGTATGCTAGCCGCTGGAGTAGCCACATGCTCTATTTGCAGTCGAGACATATCGAAGACCAACGAGATTGACGAATCTCTACCGGAAAGGCCGAACTCAAATGCAGGAAATCAACCACGAATAACGCAATGCGGGGAAATCATATGCTCCTCATGTCACTACCTCGCCGAAACAGATATGGCCTCGCACAGACGAAATTGTTCCCAGCAGTTTTGCGGATTATTTCGAGTAAATCTATCCAGCGCTGCTACTATGCCACTATGTTCGCCAACAGCCCGACTGCCGGCCAATATGCGCGCTTTACAAAAGGATATTGCAAGCATCCCAGCAAGAGACAAAAGCATAATCTTCTCCTTCTGGACCACCACCCTCGACCTAGTCGGCATTGCCCTTGCCTCCCTCCGCCACCCATACACCCGTGTCGACGGCACCACGCCCTCCACCCAAGGTCAAGCCGCTCTCACCTCCTTCTCCACCGACCCCTCAATCCGCACCATCCTCATCTCCCTCCGCTGCGGCTCTAACGGCCTTAATTTCACAGCAGCAAACCACGTCTTCCTAATGGAGCCTCAATGGAATCCCATGCTTGAAAACCAGGCTCTAGATCGCGTTTACAGGATCGGGCAGACGAAGAAGGTTACGACTGTTAAGTATGTGGTAAGGGGGACGCTGGAGGAGAGTGTGAGACATCAGCAGGGGGAGAAGAGGAATTTGGCGGATCAGGCGTTTGTGTTGGCGAAAAAGCAGAATGATTGGGTAGGGCGTATAAGAGCTATGTTGTCGGATGTGCCATGAACTGATTCACAAAGCTTCGATACTTCGCTTGAGACTGGTGCTAGGAAATCATATCGATGCTGTTGCTAATAGAAGGGCATACGATGGATATCGTGGGCTAAAGGTACATCGCACACTGTATGTCTATCTTGGGTACGAGACATGCATTTGTGGACGAGATTGGAGTGTCAAGAACCGAGAATCAGAACGAACACTTGTGGCCGAAGAAGAGAACGAGAAAGAACGAAGTTGGTGTGATAAAACCAACGTGAAAAGGTCAAAGTGCGAGCCCGCTACCCAGCCAGAAGACAAAAGAAGGACTGATGAAGAAGACCAAAATACTGTTGTATTCTAATACACATATGTCTTCGGCTTTTTACGTCCTTTGTGTCTGCTGTCTAAGGTAAGGACTGTGTATCTGACACCAACGCAACAATCGTAAGCGTCCCTTCCCACCACCAACGCTCTACCCAGACACACACGACCCAAGATACCCTACTTCTCCTCCACAGCCCCATCACCCCCATCACCATCCAACCACTCCACCCTCTCCACTCCCAGCACCCCCTCCTTCGCCACCCAACCCCTAAACACCCCCATCGCCTTCTCCACCTCTCCACGATCACACCCAGTCACCTCACAAGCCTCCCTCAACGTCAGCGGCGAACCCGTCATACGACACGTACACACAATAACACACACAAGTATAACGTCGCGAGGGTACTCATTCAGCACCTTGGCCTCGAAGACTGCTTCGAGGATACCCATTACTGTATTGCGGGTGTCGGGGTGTAGGCCGGCTGCGAAGATGAGTCGGCGGATCTTTTGATACAAGGATGAAAGTTCTTTGTCTTGGGCTGGAATGGGAAAGGGGCCGGTGTTGGGGGGTGCGGAAATATTGTTTGTAGAGGAGGTGAGGGGGATGTATTTTGTGACTGGCGACGGGGATGTAGTAGTTTCCATTGGAGGTTTGACGTCCGCTGGGCTGACGGGAGAGTTGGAGGTGTCAGATGTGAGTGGGAGGAAGTTGGAGACTGGGGTGGTGGACATGGTGGTTCTCTTTTTTCGGATTTCTTGCGGAGAATTTCTGTTGGGTGCTTGTGGTTGCAATTTCGATCTTGTGAGAGGTGGAGGATGTATATAAAAGAAAGAGAGGGAAAGAGGGAAAGTAATGTACTCGTACAGGAGACGGGAGTGTGTGATGACTCAAGGCATAGCAGTGTCAATGAAGGATACTGTGCGCCTAATGACTGTCATTGTGCGGTGTGTCATAAAGTATCCAATCACAGCGTAAAACTTGCACCGTGATTGCTTTGTGTCACTTTTCACAACCTTGTACCTAATTTTGTGCTTGCTAACAAATAGCGTTGTGCGAGGCACCAACTGAAATCAAGCTGTGATACAAGTAATGAACAGAAACATGATTCTACGACGAATTTAGCAGAGCAGAGATTTGTATTGGCGAGAAGGCAAGGCGATTGGGTTAAGGGACATATTGGGAAGTATGCCGTGAAGGATAAACAAACTTTATGTACAGCAACGATAAGAACACTGCGCAGATATTGGAGCCAACGTTGCTCCTTAAGGGTGAAGGTTAAATGGTAAGATGTCCAAAGATTGACTATCAAGTGAAGATTCCCGAGGGGTGCCTTAAAACTCATGGTTAGGAAGGAATGACTGCGAATATTAATATCTCCTTCTCGAGCGGCTCTTCAACGGTATAGCCTTCAATGAGAATGAAGATATTAATCAAGCTGCTCTTCTGCGTCATAATTCGTTCATGCCTTCACAAGTATTTATTGTCACTATGTTTTGCCATTTATTTTCGGACACGAGAGATATCCTTCAGAGCTCATTTGACTCATCAGCTGCATAGGCAACAAGCGCAAGGAACTGTACCTGAGACTGGCAAATCACTAGACTTCAACGCTATCGAAACGGAAAGTAGTCATGTATGTGCTCTATCATTATCTCATGACTCATAAGAAACCCAGCAAGAACAAGATCATGTCCAAGCCATCCCTCCCTACTTACTCCCACCCAAATACCCCCCCGTCAAACTCCCCGCCCAACCCTGCGCTTTATTCAAGCCCTCTTTACTGCCCTTCTTTGCGACCCCCGCCGCATCCCCAGCGCCACCCATGAACCCACCCGTCAATCCACTCGCCCAACCCCCTCCACTCTCCCTCTTCACATCCCCCTTGGGCGCATCAACACTCTCGGCTTTCTTAGCCGCCTGTCCCTCAGCCTTACCAACGCTTTTATCGCCGCGCAGCCTCGTGGGCAGGTAGCCCCATGCGGATACTAACATGCCTTTTGAAGTCTTCTCTTGGACTTCCTTTTCCATTTTTGTGGCCTCGGCTTCGGCGGCTTCTTTTTCTTCTTGTTGCTGCTTTTCGCTCTTAGGCCCGTCCTCTTTGCCGTAGCCGAGTGGGTTGTCTTTGAGGATTTGCTTGCCCTCTTCTTTGGCTTTGTTGGCGTATTTCTTCTTTGCTTCTTCCTCGTCCATTTTCTTGAGGGCCTCTTCTTCTTTGACGACGGCTTCCATCTCGATGTCCTCGAAACCGATTTTCTTGAGGATACTGCCGACGAGATAGCGGTATCTGAGATGTCCGCTCACCGTCTCGCTGACGTCAACGTTCTCGACGCTGGGAATACCTTCGATCTTTTGGAGGCCGGCGACACCGTACTGGATGCTGCTTGTGCGGTATAGGAAGCCTAAAACGTAGTCGTTCTCGCTGTACACATTTACGAGCCTACCCGCTACGACGGAACGCATGACGCGCCAGTCGCTGGTGGTGCTGGGTGTTGGTGCACCTATTAGGACGACGCTTTCGATGAGGCCGAAGGCTCGTCGTTTGGCGAGCGACATGAGGCATGCGTAAATGACTCTGGCACCAAGAGAGTACCCAATCAATGTCACGGGCCGCTCGCCCTGCGCTTTATTGATGAGAGCATCCGCAAGCACCTCGCCTGCCTTCTCGGCCCGGCTTCGAGCTATGGAGAATGGATTGTCCACTACCCTCGCCACTTGCAGCAGCGCTACGGGCCACATGGCGCTCATCAACTCCGCAAAGATTGTCCGCTTGATCATCTCGCTCTTAGCGTAGCCCCATGCCGCAGAAGATACCATGGCGGTCATGCTATTGCCGAGGTTCATTAGAGCTTCAAGTTCGAAGCGTAAAGCGAAAATCTCGCTACCATGGCCGATTACGCGCCATGGAGTAACGACTTCCGACTTCGAGGTCAGCCAGCCTGTAATGCCAATTGTGACCCGCAGACGGCGGTGCGCAGGATCTTCAACGCCCTCTTTCTCTTCTTTGCTTTCCTTCTTGTGGTGCTCCGGAGTCTTGGCAGCTTGCGGTTTCGTGACTGACTTTCCATCTTGCGGCTGCTGTACACCGCTCTCCGTTGTCAATGTCTTCTCCACGTTTTCTGACTTCTTGGCAATATCATCTTCTTTTTTCTCCTCTTCTTCCACATCAATGTCTTTGCCGTCCTTTCGAACAGGCAAAAATGCAAAGTCCTCCACCTCCCTGGCGTAGTTGTCCATCATTTGCCCTGTCATACGCCCACCGTATGCCCCAAACAACCCACCGACCAAGACCGTGCTACCGGCCACTGATCCCAGATATCCTGCCGCAGCTGTGGCTCCTAGCCCAAGGCCGCCCATCACACTCCCTACGCCAGCCGCAACCAAAGGCGCAGCCAGACCTCCTGTAACGCCTATGAGAGCAGCACCAGCAACCGAAGCCAGGCCCACTTTCCACTTTCTTGAGTCCTTGTTCTCTTCAGCCTTTTTCTTTGTTTCCTCCACGCCTGACATATGCTTTGCGGCTTCGAGAAGACCTTTCGCCATCTTTTCTTCATCTTCGGTCAGAACTTTGAGCGGTAGCTTGAGAGATGACGTTAGGTAAAGAAGCAGGACACGGGATGGCGCGATGTAGTGTTCGAGCGACAGTAGAATCAAGAGCATAGAGTGGATTATCAAAATCTTCGACTTCTCGTCCAGCGAGGAAAGTGGGGTATCAATTGGTGGGTAGAACTTCGACAAGGCTGCTTCGGCAGAATTATCAGACTTGGTTGATTCTGAGGGATCAACCTTGGTATCTGGAGGAGCATGGATTGTCGAATCTGGAGGGTTGGCCTTTTTCATTTGCGACGAGGCCTCTTCTTTGGAATTGACCACCTCTCCCACTCGTACGATCATCCTTGTCCGCCATTGGTCGAAGAACTTCAGGGAAGCCTGTTTGAGCTCTTTCATTGCTGGCGCGCTCAGTTCTTTCTCCCGCTGCTCCTTCAGCTTTTTCTCGGCGTCCATCTTTGTTACATCTGCTGTGCTGGGGTCGATGTGTGCGTTCATAATCTTATCATCTTCGGAGGAGGTGAGCTCTTGCACGAGGTCTTGAGACATACCGGCCTGCGGTTGTCAGCTCTTCTCACTAAATTAGTTGAATGCATAGGACTGACATTGGCGTCAAAGCTCGAGGTGATGGTCTTGCGCATTGCAGCTGCGATGCTGGCAATGAGGAGCGTGAGCTCCCCTCTTTGGTCCTCATCGAGGAGTGTATTTAGCGATTCTTCTTTGTCCTCCTGCTTTCCATGTTGCTGCTGGGATTTGGACGACATGTTGGCTATTTCGAGGTCTGGTATCAATTAATGGTTCTAAAGTCTAAGCATGATAGCTCTTTTCCGCATGGGGAACGAAACATACAGGTATCACATCCAAACAATGACGTATATGAAGGGTTAGGGCTATCCCATCCCTGATAATGGGGTTCGTTTGGCTTGGCGGCGGGAGTCAGCCCTATAAATGAACCCTCTACGAGTATCAGTGGATGGCCTTAAACGCTCCCTCTCTACGGTTGCCTACCTTACCAATGGCGCAGTCACTACCTGGATTCAGACTTCGATTCCGTTTCATTCGCTGATTCTGAGCGAATGTAGGCAGTCTTCAGGCCTAATTGATGGCCTTATGGACTTTCTTCGTTCGTTTGTAAAGCAAGCTCTGCCCCTGTCCAATAACAGCCAAAGGTATAGGCAACAGAAGTGATTTCCGTCCGATGCCGCTCAACGTGATAAACTTCTCCGAAGAACTCATCCCTGGAAATTTCATACATCTTTCAGTTATTTTCCATCACCTTGTTCTCTTTTGTACCCGATGATGATCCGACTCGTTACCTGCGCTGTCTTGTATTGTCGGCCACCTTCTCTCAAGGACTTTGGCTATCCCTACGAGAAAATCAGCGGCATTAAAGCTATCGATTATGGCCAACTTCGTGACACTACCCCGGGAGCTTCGCGACCAAAGTTTTGACTATGCTCTCGTACAAGGGAGAATCGACATCATTCCTCTCTTGCTCAAAAGATTCCGAAAACTGCGTTCGTTTGCGGTGGGAAAACCGCATAGGTAATTGGAGACGCAAAGCTCATTCCTAACATCTTCAGCGCAAAGTAGAGTTCCCAACTCTAAATTTGAATCTGTTCCTTGAGAATCGCCAGGTCTATACCGAACGCTCTGTAGCTTCTATAAAAGAAACGCTCTCGCCTTCACAGGAACTCTGAGTCGACTGAGCTCTCCATCAACAGTCTCGGCATGCTTAGCCTTCTTCTACGATCGTCCTCATCGGATGTTACAGTATATCCAAGATATTCAATTGAAGATTGGGCGTTGCCCCTTCGATGCTGTCTGGGAGCACATAGACTATGGTATCTGGAACAATCTATGCGACGAGCTTAGCAGATACGTGAAGCTGGAAAGACTGCCACTTCATATTAATGGTGATTTCTGTGACATTGTTGGGGAAGACAGCTGTGACGACTCAAAAATCGCGTCTGCCTGGGGCGAAGGCCTGTTCCAAATACATGGCCTGCGGCACCTGGAAGCTCAAACTTCTAATGATCACACCCTCAAGGAGAACTTGCTATTGGTGAACCATTTGAGAGCTCGGATGATGGAGGATGGATTCCCATTGGCCTCTGTGGACGCAGTCCTCAAACGCAAGGCTTATGAAAATACGGAAGAGCGAAGGCGATATGATGTACTTGCGTTCAGACGGCAGTCATGAAATGACCTCTCGACAAGCGCAAAGAACCCCCTCGGAATCCTACAGACTTGATATTTATGCGAGACCGCAAACTCGTCAGCGATTGGAACAATAATGACGGTGAATTATCGAGAAATTCCAAAGCATTACCTGGTGGACACGTGATATCTAATTGTGTAACTCAACTTTATAATTCGGTCGCTTGCGGGAAGCCTCGGCTTGTGACACGTCTTGTTGTTCCCCTCATATTGTGTTCCAAAGCTCGACCATACATCTCCATCACACATACAAGTTAGTAATCGATTTGGGCTGCTCGCACAGCTGGTAAGTAAGATTCCAACAGCCACGTCTTCAAAATTTGACTGTTCGGCTTAGACTGGAGAAAAATCATGCGGAAGAGCAAGAGCCAGAGCCGGATGTCAGCGTTGGGAATTGGTATTCCACTGGCAGAGGAGTCGGTACGTGTCATCCAACTTTTGTCCCTCGTTCACCCAATTTGATAAGTTTTGATAGGGTGATGCCTCAGATGAGGATGGCTCAGTGTTCCCTCTCAAGAAACTTCCGAGAGAGCTACGCGATAAGATCTACGAATTGATGCTGATGCGAGGAGATCTCGCCATCATCGCACGGGAACTTGAGCCCTCACATCATTCCGACCCTGAGGCTACTTGGACCGGAGTCGTCGCCAGAATAGGCGTGAAGACAATATGCGCTAGGAAGACATTCATCCTTGCTTACTATCCCGTGTTTTTTGAGGCACCGTTGCTGAACATCTTCCTTGCTGATCGCCAAACATACTCCGAGACCTGGCCAATCTTCTATTCGCAAAACACCTTCGCCTTTCGCTGCCCATGTCTCGAAAAAAGCTCGATCGAGATCTGTCGAGTTTTCCTGAAGACTCGGAGACTAGAGGCTCTCAAGGTGATGCATAAGATATCTCTGGATCTAGTTAAAGGCGAGCTCTACGAAAACAGCCGATTTAGCTTCGATAGGTTTGAAGATTGGCAGCATCTCTGCCATCAACTTGGCTCAGAACTATCACTTAAGTCCTTGACGATTCGAACCAATGCTCCCTGGGAGGATCTTGACATGGAGGTCTTTGGATTGTCGCACCCGTTGTGGATGGAAGAACTCTACCACATCAAAGGTCTGAAAGATTTGGTGCTTTGGGATTGGGGCGAGCAGAATTCCTGTGACGATCAGGCTCTAATCAAGCGCCTGAGTCCACTCGTGCTCAACATGTTGGAGGACAGAGACGGAAAAGGAATCAATGCGACACTGTTCGGCTACTGCCAAATGGGTTCGCCCGCAATGTCCAGTCCTTGGGTTGTGTCGTTGGGCGATCGTGTTGGGGATGTCGATAGGGAAAATTGGGCAAGGAATGGGTATATTGTGAGCAGAGAAACTCAGTGGGATGTTCAGCTACCAAGGTCAGGCGGATAGTCCAGAATCGCTGCGGAGGGAATGCTTGCAAGATCCTGAAGACACTTTTTTTCTCCTAAGTTCGTCCATGCTATGAATGACAGCAGTACAACGAGGAAATTGATGAAGCTAGAGACTTGATCAATGTCCACTGTCCAGTTGACAATCTCCGAATACTAGACTAATGTCTCGGGGCACGTTGTGCTTGAACGATCATAAGATAATTTGTCCGAATTCAGCTGTTGATCACGAGCGCGTGTTCTACTACTTTCTCATGTATTGTGACACAGCTTTACGTTGTAACACAATCTAGGGTAAACCCATCCGCTACGTGCTTCTTCAATCTCTAACACAACATCAGACCCATCAGATTGCCGTCGTACCTTGACAGCATACGCTTGCCATCCATCCTCTCACAATATTCAACGTCAAGGCACTGCCCAGCGGATTGCGTGATAAGATCTACGATTCCAGCAAGATACAATGACAAAGCCCTTACGAAATGTTTTTCGCATTGTCCGTATAAAGCTCATAAACTCGATACCTTTCATATCTCCAGTAATGTCTCGTCGTCCAATAAGCCGTTTCTCAACATGTTTTTCGCGCATTATACCATCTATTCCAAAGCATGGCCGATATTCTATTCGAAAAACACATTTGTGTTTGGCCGCCCAACGCGTGAAAATGTTTCAGTGAGCATATGCTCAAAGATCGACCGCAACACGCCTTGAGTGCCATTCGCCATGTCGCTCTCGAGCTTGAGAACAATCCCCGTGAGTTCCTAGGCGATATGATGCAGCCCTACAACTGGGAGAAACTGTGTCCAATCATAAGCCCGCAAATGTCTCTTCACTAGCTTTACATACTAAAGGCGCTTGGGGGATCTGGAGGACTATACTGGCCCTTATTGCGGCTGGTAGTCCTGCCACCAGTGGGTTGACCAAATCAAAACTATCACGGGGCTGCAGAAAATTTGGGGAAAAGTAATTTCAGAAGCGGGAAATGTGAAGACTGAGGCAAGTCGCCTTAGACGTGCCATGCACACGATGTTAGCGAATGGGTAGGGACTACGTGAACAATTCATCCTGATTGGAAAGAGGGATTCCCCGAAAGGGTCAATTTTGAGTCCTACTGCTATGAATGATGTGAGCAAGGAAGAGAAGGAGAAATGGCTCCTACAACCTTTTGATACGGAGCTCGAGGTTTACTGGGAGTAGCAAGCGCAATACAATGAATGGCACAGGACTGAGAACCATAGCGTGCTTTAAGAATGTTCCAGCCGTCCACAACATCCTAAGTAGTCTCTCCGCAGATTCTAGCCATTGAGGTTCATAACAACAAGCGTGGAGTGAATAAATGTCCACGAAAAAGCATTTTCATGGCAGAAAATGCTTCGAATTACACAAGTCCTTGAGCGTTCACTTCAAAATTTTCTGTGTTACAGCAAGCGCTCGAGGCGTCATCTACGAACTTCTTCATTTCGAATCTTGATCATGTAATTCTTCAGCACGCACAATCCTTCGAGACCATATCTTTCCATATTAAAGTCTCAGCTATCTTCTTCGGACTTCAAGCCGCCTACATACAACGCCACGAAGCTCCTTTCCCAGTCTTTCTACAGCCAACTTCAACGTCAGAAGTAGTCGACATGTCTTTATTCGGCGAAGAAAAACCTAAAACCCGTGACGACGTTCGAGCTCATGAAGCTACCGCGAGAGCTGCGAGACAAAAGAACGGGCATATGGTAGTCCGCGACCAGATTAAGATTACCACCACACTGCTGTTACTACAGCACTCAGCGGATGCCACCAACAATATTCGCGAGGTTTGTATCGATGATGAGATAGAAGCCAGCACCAAGGATGTATTGAGCGTCTGCATTCACGCGAGACTGCGACGAAGCTGATAAACATTAAGAAGTCGGATTCGCGAGGTCCATCCCGGATTACTCAAAGACCTTACTGGCCCTCATTTCTGGGAGACCTACCGTATCTCGGATGGCGTGACAGATCCTTCAACTCCTCAATATCTTCCTCGCCATCACTCAAATCTACAAAGAAGTTGCGTCGGTTTTCTATCGAGGCAACATCTTTGATTTTGCATTGAGAGAGGACAATTACGAATCGACTAGGGATTGCAATGCATTTCTTCGAGATCGGCCGCAGTATACTCTTGAGGAGATTCAACACCTTAGTATTGGGCTTGGCTCGCTTTTTGCTGCCCCATCTATGAGTAGTATCCCGTTCAAAGACTGGGAGTCGTTAGCAACGTCCATAGGTATGGTTCTTTCATGTGTTAATGTAGTTCATTAAGGAGTAGTATCTATGGTAATTACCAGCTATATATTATCTCAAGGGGTTTGCCCTAGCCCTAAGCTAAGACCTGCTTAATAAACCAGGCTAAGCGGGAATAGTAGTTGCAATCTAACGCTCCTATTAACTACTTAACCGTCAGCAACACTATTATAATAACGTTATAATCTTATACTGGCTCCGACGCGAGCCCTAGTATAATACTAAAGGTCATGAACTTTATAGGGCCTAAGGGCTTCGTTAACTCATCCGTAATTATAACCGCCGTCGGTATATAGTTAATCTAAAGTATACTTATCTTAGCGACTATTTCGCGAATAATATAGTAATTGATTTAATATACTTAGTAGGGTAATTAATAGGGTTAATTACTATTTTAATAACTACCTAGTTATTAATTATAAACTAAATAATCTTTATATCCTCCTAGATATATCCTATTTCTATTAATAGAGGTATTAGGAATTTTAATTCTATAGTAATATTTATCTCGCCGATATACTCTACTTCTATAATTAATCTAGCGATAGTCTTTTAATATTTTATTAACTAGTTAATAAATTTATTCTATAAGAAATAAATATATCTTAAGGTAAAATACCTAATATCTAAATAATCTCTTTAGGACGAATTTATAAATCCTATTAATAACTTTTTAGTTCCTTTTTTAAGGTTATAGTATAGTCCTAGTTTAATTATTCTAGTTAGGTAATTAATAATTCTTTTAAATATAATATTATAGGTAGAAAATAGTACTTTTAAATAACGACTATAAATATTAATTATATATACGATATTAAGGCGAGTTATAATAATAAATTATTATAAATATTTAATTAACTTCTTAAACTCTTTTAAATCTTCTTTACTAGTAATATAATTATTAATAACTACCCTTAATTAAATTAACGGATTTATAAGAGTCTTCTACTTTTTATAATACTTTATACCAAGTTTAGTTAATATTTTATTAATATAACTAGCCTAGTCTATATAAATAATACGGTTTTAACGACTTCGTCTAATCTTTATATTAAGATAGTATAATATCTCGCCTAAATCCTTAATACGGAAACGCGTACTTAATTATTCTTTTAGTTATTCTATTAATATTATAATTAAGATAAAAATAAATAGGTCGTTAATATAAAGATTAATCACGGAGTTATTTTTATAAATAAATATTAAATAATCCTTTTTAACCCGTATAAAACCGATAATTTTAAAGAATTCCCTAAAAGTTATATACTACTCTCGGGGTATTTATTTAAGGCTATATAAAACCTTCCTAAATAAATAAACTACGTTATCTTTCTAGAAACTATAAAGTTACTTTATATAAATTATATTATTAAATAGGGCCTCTAGGAATACGGTAATAATATTAATATAATAGATTTCTCGGTTAAATTTCGCATTAAATATTAATAGTAATTTCTAGGACTATAATTTCAATACTCTTAAATACGTCTCGTTAAAGTCAACGCCTTTTATTTATCGGAATTCTTTCACGACCTAGCGCGTCTTATATCGAGTAATATTACTAGTTAAATCTATTTTAATAAATAAGACCTAGCGGCCTAATAGAACTTTCTTATTATTAAATACTAGTATTAAATTTTAAATCTATTAAACTTTATGAGAATTAAGTTCTTTTTAGAGTACCGCTAGTTATTATTATTTATCTAGGCTATTTAGAGCCTTATAGATAGTTATAGGAATATTAAAAATTAAATTAATATTTATTTTAATAACGCGCACAGTGAAACCTCGTCTAATATTCTATATTTTATTACCGACGCTTTTATTATATATTTTACTCTTAACGGGCTTAACTTTCTTCTAGGGGTTATTTATAACGACGTAATTCTATAACTTCTTACGTATAGGACGTAGGGTTATTTTACTTTTATTAATAAAGGATTCTTTAACCTTATAACTATCGTCCGATATTTTATCTTTATTTTCTAATAATTTATTTTTGAAGAAAGTATATTACTCTTCTTTTTTATTCTCGCCTAATTATCTAGGATCGACGATTTTATCGAATATTATATAAACTAAAACGATTATCTTTTTACCGTTTTATAGGCGGAATTTATTTATACTATTATATTTAACGAAGTAGTATTTAATATTTTTATTATCGAGTTTCTTTTTATTAAGATCTTTATTATAATAATATATAATATAGCCGAATATACGAAGGTATCCTATAAAGGGCCTATTATTTATTAATATTTTATATAAAGTTATAGTACTTAGACTCCTAGTTAAGTTATAATTATAATAGTATATAACTATCCTAATAACTTTACCCTATAGGGTTTTCGGAAGTTTAGAGTTAAATAAAATACTTTTTATATATTTAAATAACGTACGGATATATCGTTTTAACGCTTTATTCTAATTAGGGTTATATATAGTAATAGGAATCTAGTTAACTCTATATTTAGTAAATAACGCCTATATCCTTTTATTTATATTTTCATTAATATTATTACCTTTGAAATACTAAATTAGCCTCCTAGTATTCTTAATATACTCGAAATAAAAATTTATTATATTAATTATATCTAACTTCTTTATTCGTTAATAATATTATCGAGTAAAATAAATATATAATTGTTAAGGCTCTCCGTTCAATATTATAATATAACGTCGATAGGACCTAGGTTAGTACTCGTAGAGAAGAGTATTAAGGATTAAAGAATAATAGGTTTCGTACTAGTATAAAATAAAACTAAATAAATTTGATAAACTCGATTAATAGTTTAATAAACATTTATATTCAAAATCTATAATTAAAAGTTTTAAGGGAAGTTAAGTACGAAGCTCCTATTTATTAAAAAAGTATATAGTTTATATAGAAGAAAGAAACTACGCTATTTATTCGTTTACTCGCTTATTCTAGTATCGAGTAAATAAACGGTTAAATATTTACCTATTTATTAATCTATATATTACGTCGAGTAGTAAATAAACCCTTAGTATATTAAGTATATTAAATCTATTAAGGTTTTTAGCGAATTTTAATTATAATACTACCTCTCCTTTTTAACCTTCTTTATCTTTAAAGATAATTTTATATCTTCTCGTTAAACGAAGTAATATAATAAATTATAGGAATAAGTCGTATCTAAAGGTCTTATAATTATAGTTATATATATATATTATATAATATATTAAACCGAATATCGATTATCCTCGTTATCGTCGAAATATAGAGAGTATATTAGGACCGGGAAAAAATACGAGCCCTCCGAGTTTATTATTAATTTTTTAAGAATTAATAAGACTTTAGAGCGCTTAAAACGTAAAGAAAAAAAGATTAAAATTACGTAAGAAATAGCGAACGAAGTCGTTAATTAAAAGAATACGAAATTAAAGAGACTTCGCTAATAAAAGAAATTCCTAAAGGAGTATTAATAGAAGATATTCGATAAAGGTTTTACGAATATAAAGGAGTTAGAGTATCTAAAGGAACTTAAAAAATTTAATAAAATAAAATATATAATAGCCTCGGTTCCGTATTTCGACGATTTTATATCCTCGAGATCCTTTTCGCTAGGGACCCTCGATTAACTTTTTTATATCGTTATTCCTAGAACTTCTTTAGAAGTTCCCGATAATTAACTAGGTTCGTTAATAACTCCTAAATATTTTCCGACTCGTTATAATCCTTTTATTTTACGAGGTAATTTTAATTTTTTTAACCTAGAATCTTCTTTACCTTAAACTCCGTTTTTTCTTTAATCTAGAAATAAAAGGTATCTTATAAGGGTATTTTAAAATCTATTAACTCTAATCGAGAGATATAAAATATTAAATATATTTTAACGTCGGCTAGAAGATTTAATTTATAATTAATTAATCCTTTACTCTTTTTAATGGAAAATAGTCCGATTTTAATATAATTTAGTTTCTTATTTAGTTTCTTATTTATTATATTTTTTATTAAGAGGTATACTTTATCCCCCTTTTTTAATTAAGGATACTCTTTTCGATATTTATTTATTATTAATTTAATCCGAGTATTTATTAATTTAATCTAAATTTATATTTCTTTATATAACGCCTTTATATTAATTATATAAATTAACGCCCTTTACTCGTTAAATCTCTATTTTAGATCGAGAAATATATTAATATATTTATTATAATTTACGAAGAATAATATAAATTTCGTTATATTAAACTACGCGTTATTAAACGTTAGTTATACTATAAATAGAAATCTTACCTAATTATTCTATTTCTTATTTACGTAATATTATAAAGATATTTTTATTATCTAGTTTATCCGCTCTATCTATTTATCCGTTTATAGGTAATATATAGTTAATATTCGTAACTTGGTTCCGATAGTATTAATTAGTATCTTTTAATAATTAGAGGTGAATTATTTATCTCGGTTAAAAATAATCGACCTAGGTATTTTATAATCTCTAACTAATCGATTTAATAGTATAAAGGCGATTTATTCGGCCTTATAAATTTCCTTAATAAATATTATTATAGCGTATTTATTAAGTTTGTTATAAATTATTATTATCGAGTTAAAGGTTTCTAAAGTAATTAGGTCCTTTAATTTTAATAATTTAATAACGAAATCTATTATAATATCGTCCTATAATATTTCTAATATTAGGGCGAATTAGATTTAACTATATTTAATATACCTTATAAACTTATATTACTAGTATTTAATATATTTTTTAATATATTTCTCGACGTACGATTTTAATCCTAGCGCGTTATATTCTTTATAGATAAATTCTATAGTTTTAATAACTTTAGGGTATCCTTAAACTAGATTATTATAATAATCGCGAATAATTTCTTTAAGATATCCTTTAAGAAGATAAATCTTTTTATTATATTTTAATACTAGTTTAGCCTATAGTTATTAACTTTTTAATATAATAATTAAGGTATTATTTTCGTATTCCTTCTAAATACTATTTATAATTCCGGGAATAAAGATATATAACGTCGCTACTAGTTATTATACTAGGACTAGCGATTTATCCTATTACTAAATAAAGATTAATTATATTACTACGTCGTTATCCTTTATATAGTCCTTTCGTTTATTAAATATATCGGCGCGACTATTATTCTTTCCTAGTATATAGAAGATCTTAAATTTATATTATTTTAATAATTCTAATTATTTAATTTATCTTCGATTTAATTATTTTATTATTATAAAGTTAAGAAGATTTTTATAATTTATAAAGATAGTAAAGTTTAAATAACTCTTTATATATACCCGTTATTATTCTAATATAGATACTACTACTAGTAATTCCTTATTATGGATATTATAATTCTATTCTACTAATAATATTTTTCTAGAATAGTATATAATAGGGTATTATTTATTATTTTTTTATTAAAGTATATAAGCGTCTATTACTAAATTAGAAGCGTCGGTTTCGATTCGAGTTAATTCGTTACTCCGAAAGGAATATAGTACCGGCGGCTTTTTATAGGCCTCTTTAAATACTTCGAAAAATTATTATTATTCTTTTCTTTATTAGAAAATAATATCCTTCTTTATAATATCCGTTAATAATAAGACCTTTTTAGAGTAGTCTTTAATAAACTTTCTATTAAAGTTCGTAAATCCTAAGAAGCTCTATACCGTCTTAACGTTATATAATATAAATTATTTTTTAATACTTTTAATCTTTTTAGGGCTTATATAAATACCTTTAATATTAATTATAAATTTAAAGAATTTAACCGATTCTTTATAAAATTTATATTTCTTTAATTTAAAGAGAAGTCTAGTTAATAATAAATAAATTAGGATATTTTATATATATTAGATATATTCTTCCTTATTAGTAGAGTAAATTAATATATTATTAAAGTATATAATTACTATTATATCTAGGTATATTTATATAATATTATTAATTAATATTTAATAAATTACTAGTGCGTTAGTAAGTCCGAAGGGTATTATTAAATATTCGTAATAATTATATTTAATTTTGAAGGTAGTCTTCTACTCCTCGCCTTTTTTTATTCGAATTAAATTATACGCGCCTCGAAGATTTAATTATATAAAGATTTTTATTATTATAAACTAATCCTATAGTTTATTAATATTTAATAGAGGGTACCGATTCTTTACTATAATATTATTTAACTTCCGATAATTTATATAAAGTTATAGACTTTTATTCTTTTTTATTATAAAGAGGATTAGGTAATTTATTAATAATTTAAATTCTCGAATAAATTCTTTTTTAAGATTCTCGTCGATATACCCGCGAAGTACTCCGAGTTTTTTTTTTAATAAAGTATAAATAAGTCTAAATATCGGTATTTTATTAAATTCGAGTTTAATTTTATAATCTTATAACTATTATTTAAATAATACTTTTATAGTTATTTTTTTTTAAAAAAGATACTTTTATTATTAATATTCTTTAGAGATATTAAGAGGTTCGTTTTTTTTTTAAAAATTTTAATTTATTCGCCTTACTAACCTCTTTAGTTAGTATATATTAAATCGGATCCTTATATAAGATTATTTTTATATAAAGATAAAATATTATAGGCTTCGACCGGGCTACGGTTCGACTTCTTATTTATAATTATTCTTTATAAATATATAAATATTATACTAGCGATATCTTTAATACGCGGAAATATAAATACTCCTCTTATCTAATTTATTATTAGATTATATTTCTTTAACTAAGGTATTTTTAGAATAATATAATAAATAATTATTCTTATTATATCGAAGGTAATTTCCTTATAGTAGCGTTAAATAATAATTAATAATAGGAATATCTCTTTATTTATTCTTCCTATTAATAACTTCGACCCGTCGGTTAATTAAAATTTATATTATTCTTTTTTTTCTCGAGTTAATAAGTTAATTACCTAAATTATTATTCGAGATATAAAGTTATTAGTTATTTTTAAATTTATTATTACAACGACCTTATATCCGTTGATTTTTACCGGTATTCGTATATATATACCGTATTAAATTAAGTATATATATTATTCTAAGGCTAGTATATTAATCTTTTTATATTTTCTTTTAATATAAGGGACTAGTTTTTTCCCGACGAAAATAGGAATCCGTAGTACTTTTTAGACTTAAAGTACCTTTTATAATCTTCGGCTAAATAATAATATTATTCGTTTTAATTATAATATTTCGTTTTCCTATTATATCCTATCTAGTTTCGTAATTATAACTACTATTCTTTATCGTAGCCTAGGAAAACTTAGTTTTCTCTTTTCTTAACTAAATACTACGGGTAATTATCTTTAATATAGTTATTCTACTAATTATAATTATATTTTAATTTTATAATATACTTTCGCTCTCCTAAATTATTATAATAATATTTATAGTATTCGTTTATATATATTGACTAGTATATCTCTCTATATCTTAGGTAATATTTATTATAGGTATAATTAATTCTAGAGGTTTATTTTTTTTCCTTTTTCTCGTCTTCGGGTTTTTCTTCTAATATAATAAATTAGGTTTTAAAATTATCGAGGTAATTTACTACCTAAAATTATCCTTTAAAATCTATTATACTTTATTCTTATTTTTATCCTTCCTCTAAATTTTCTTCTAGAGTTTTATTATTATTATTATCTAGTTTTTCGAGTTTTTAAATTCTTTAGGCGATCTCTTCTTTAATCTCTCTTTATTTTTTAAATAAATCGTTAAATATAGAATCGTTTTATATTAAATCTTTAGGGGATCTAGTTATACTATCCGATATCTCCTTTTTAAATATATTTAATTATTATCGATTTATTATATTTTTCGAATAATAGTTCCTAGCGATATAGCCCGGTTTATTATAGTTATAATAATTTATTATTTTTTTACCTTTTTATTATTATTTACCCCTTTTCTAGAATCCTTCTATAAATCTCTTCTTAATAAAATCGAGTTTTATTAATATATAATTATACGGGTTAGATTTCTTATAGCGGTAATAATTAGCCGAATTATATCCGTTATTATAAACTCTTAAACGTCTTTATCCGTTAACTCCTCCGTTATAGTATTTCTCTATTACACGTTGATATAACTTATAGTTAATTTTAATTATTTATTTTATAAATATATCGAGGTTCTTTATAACGGCTCCTATTTATATAAATTCGTTTTTTATATTATCTTTTAATCCTCGTCGATATATTATTATAAAAGTAGTATCGTCTTAGTCCGTAAATATTATATAATATTAAAACTATACCGAGTAATTAGACGCGGACCTTCGTTATATTAAATATTAAATAATACGAATTATTATATTATTTTCGTTAGATAGTTTAAATATATAGCGAATCTCGGTTTTAAACCTAGAGAAGTTCTCTATCTAAAGTTTTATTAATAAATTATCGGTATTATTTATTATTTCTATATAGCGCTTTAGGAATAATTTAACCTATTTCTATATATTACCTTTTATATAAATTATTAAAAAGGTTATTTATTTAATAACTAGTATTATATTCTCGTTAAATATAAAGAATAACTAGAGTTATAATAACTAGTCGTTAAACTTCTCGCGCTTTTTATAGTAATAGTTTAGTCGGGTAATTTTAATACAGTCTCTTTCTTTTATAATATTACGTTTTTTAATACTATTTTAAGTATTTAGGGTTAGGGTCTTTATTAATTTTAAAATACTTATCCTAAAGATATTTAAAGTATTAAGGCTCTCCGTTTAATACCGTAATATAACGTCGATAGGACCTAGGTTAATACTCGTAGAAAGGAGTATTAAAGATTAAAGGATAATAAGTTTCGTATTAATATAAAATAAGACTAAATAAATTAGATAAACTCGATTAATAATTTATAAACGTCTATATTCAGAATCTACAATTAAAAGTTTTAAAGGAAATTAAATATAAAGCTCCTATCTATTAAGAAAATATATAGTTTATATAGAAAAAAGAAACTACGCTATTTATTCGTTTACTCGTTGACAAGGGGTTAATATAATAGTATATAGTATAAAAGATATTAATTATTCTATGGAGGATTTGGCCCTAATATATTAGAATCCTAGTATCACCCTAGTCCCGATAGGGCTAGCGGTAGGGCTCAGCCCGCCGTCTTAGTAGATATTTATAGTAATACTCCTACTAAAGTCTACCCCGTGATAAATCGCCCCTTTTAAAAGAAAGAAGTCAACGCCCTCGTTAACACGCTTATATAGGGTATCGTAATTAATAACGTAAATAACGTCTATATATAGCAGTAAATAAGTAAGAAATATATATTTTAAATTATCGACCGAATTACGGGTAGGCCCGTAGAGCCTTAAAGTTTAGCGTAGAGCCGTAAAACTTAATATTAAAATCGCGATAACGAGGTAAGGCGATAGGGGGGTATAGAGATAACGTAGGTAGTTAACGGTAAAAGCTATAGTATTAATAAAATAAGGGCGTATACGCGTAGCGTTATAAGAGTATTAATACTAAAGGACTAGGGCCCTAAATATATATTAGAAAAGTAAAGTCTTAGCGTAAATCTAGCTAGCTAAGGAAAATCGTTTAACGGTACTTTTAGAATTAAAATTATTTTAGCGCGGAGCTAGTCCTGATTTAATTAATCCGAAGTTTTTTTCTTTATAAATATACTACCTAACTAAAAAGTAACGATAACGAGAGGTATATACCTAAGTCTATATAAAGGAGTATATAAGTAATATACTACTAGGATATTCGGGCTATATAGCTCTACGTGCGACTAAACGAATAATTTAAGACTATAAAGGAGTAGTTTTACCAGTTCTCGGTATAATACTCTTTTAATATTATCGTAGTACCCGTACTCTAAATAGAGCTCGATAAATAGATTTAATATAACGGCTATTTCCTAGTAAGGGTAGGTAAAGGGCGGTAACGTAAAAGAGAAATATAATTATACTTCTAAAGTTATCGACCCTAAAAGAAGAATTTAGTTTAGTATTTAATTTATTATTCGTATTCCTTAATAAATTCGTCCGCGAAAATATTCTTTACGTTTATCCAACGGTCTTATATAGATCCCTAGCCTTTCTAGGATAGGAGGTATTCGGTAGCGTAACCCTTCCCCTTTTTAATAACGCGGTTATCGAGGATATACTTTAGTTCCTATTCTAGCTTTAAGTCGTCTCGCTCGGTTTCTACTACTTTAGGGTTCGTAGGCCGTGGATATTTAAAAGGGTCTTAATCTAGTAGTAGGCACTACTCTAGCTATACTATTAAAAATACGTTATGAATCTTCTAATTTTCCTTACTAGGATATTAAGGCGGTATACGAGCCTTCCGATACAGTTAAGAACCTTGAATAGACTAGTTATTTATTAACTATATTTACGACTAGTAAGCTTATTTACCGGAATATTATAATCTTTATATAAGCGTAGTAAGGCCCAGTCCCCTCTACGGAAATATTAGGGGTAATAAGTACGATTATAATACTCTTTATTATATATTTAAATAAAGGTAATTATATCCGAAGTTTAAATACATATTAACTTCTTTAGTAAAATATTATTCTCCTAACTTCCTAGGTTTAACGCGTTATTAATAGTAAAACCGAAAGTTATCTTATTTAGGGTATAGTTAATAAACTAGGAAAATATATTATTATATTATATAGTTATAAAAAGTAGTATCTCTTCCTAGGCTTTAGGGTTTTATAAAGTAGCGATCTAAAATCGTAATATAATTTTAATAGTCTAATTTATACGCTCGCTTAATCTATCCGTTTATAGATAATAGGTAATAGAGAATATTAAACTTACTTTAAATTTATTAAATAAAGCCTTCTATAGGGTATTTATAAACTTACGGTCGCGGTCGGAAAGAATTTTGAACCTTCGGAATACCCTAGTTTATTAAATATAAATAACGTAATAGTATATCTACCTATTACTCTACCTTCTATATTAATTTTCCTAGAATCGCGGTCACCTTTCGGGAAAATTTATATATAACGATTATGATATTATCGAATCCTTCCTACGAAAGGGGTAAGGCTAGGATAAAATCGATAGAAATTATATAGAAAGAAGAGGGCGGTATAAGAATAAACTATAATACTCTATAAGGTTTATACCTAGGAGTACCGAATAATTAATATTATAAATAGTATCGTAAATACTCCTTTAATTTCTTATTTAGTTTATATATATACTAGTACCTAACTATAATCTTATAATACTTATATCTTCCTATATATAAACTAGAATATACGACGTTAAATAAGGCTTTAATATATAAAGAAGGTATATATAGGCGTTCCGGTATATATACTCGATTAATAACTAAATTATCGGTATATTATATTAAGCCGTTATTCCCCTTCGAAAAAGGAAGATCTACGGTATCCTCGCTAGTTTCTATATTATAATTAAATATATGATTTATTTTGGCCTAAAAGTCGTTATTCTAGTACCCTTAAAGTAATTCTTATTTAAACTATACACTTATTTCTATTAATATATAAACTTTATATATATATACCTAGAGTATATCTAGCTCGCCTTCTAAAAAGTCTTTAACTACGTCCTTTTACTATAGTCGGGATAGAGTGTCTAGTACTATATACTTAGCGCTAGGTTTATAACGGATCTTTATATTTTAAAAACGCTGAATATAATCTAAGGCCCGTACGATACGTAAATTAGTCTTTATCGTAAATAAGGTAATTATATTTATTTATTTAATTATACTAAGCGTAGCTCTATAATTAGTATAGACGACCGTCTTAGGGGCTAATTCGACTATATACTTAACTTTAATAAATACTTATATTATTCCTACTAGTTCTATTTTAGTAGGTTAATAGCGTATTTCTATATCCTTAAAGAGTCGGTTAAGGAAAAGGATAAACTAAACCTACTTCTAATTAGGATAAAGGTCTTTTAACTCTTTTATAATATAATAGATTATGACCCCGTAACCGAATTCCTTACTAGTATTAAGGTCGATAAATAATTCCTTTTTATCGTCGAAGTAATATAGAAAGGAAGGCTTAGAAAGGGTACTCTAAATAATTTTAAACGAACGGATCTCCTATAAGGAAGGTGATTTAAAACTAGTCTTTTTAATATATTCCTATCGTTAAGCGCCTATAGGGGGTGTTTTATTTAATAACGCGGTTTTCTTATCTTATAAAGACCTAACTAAAATAGTATAATTTTTAATATAATCTTTTAGTTAACTAGTTATTCCTAGGTATATTTTAAATACTACTAGCGTTTAAAGAAAAGTTAGTTATTTAATAATTATAAACTTTTCTTTAGAAGTTAATAGCCCGAACGAGTTAACCTTCTAGTTAAATAGTATAATTAACGGATAACCGATAAACGCCTTCTTAGGGTTAATTAAAATATTAAATTTAACGAATAAAAAAAATACTATATATAAATATTAAATATAATCCTCGAGGGTCTAAAAGAATATTATAATATTATCGATATATACTCGGGCGAATACCTTATAAATACGTAGGATCCGGTCTATTTACCGTTATATATATATAGGCGAGTTCTTGAATCCTATTACCGTAATATTAAAAGTCTCTTGGCCGCGGTATAATACGACGGTAAATTTATATCTATCTTTAGGGTATACTCGCCATTAATAGAAGAAACTAGCCGCGTCGATAACGGTAATTTAACGATAACCCTTGACGGCGCTAATTATATTATTCTATAGAGGTAAATAGTAGACGTCTACTATAACTATAGTATTTAAACCTCGAATATTAATAACGGTACGGCCTTTTTTAGTACCGTCTAATCTTATAATCTAAATAACGAAGACTAGGAAACTGAATAGAGTAGTTTATATCGTTTATTTAAATCGTCCCTAAATATATAGTTTATTAAAGATTTTATTAATAATCTTCCGGCTCTCGTTATTTATAGGATAAATATATACCATTTTAGGTATTTTATCTTCCTAGTCGACGCGAAGTAATATACGTATTTATTCGTTTTCTAGAATATTAATAAAGCCTCCTTCTACCTAGAGTATAAAGAATTAATTAATAATCTTTACTAGCTCCGGTTATTTATTATAAATAATAATACTATTTAAGAGGATACTATTCTTTACCGAAGTAGTTACCTCTATTAATAGAATAAAAGGCCGGGAACTAGTTAGGTTCTTTATATCTTTACCCTCTAAAGGTTATTTAAGAAGTAATAAATTAGTACTAGCGGTAACTATACTATTAAAAGCGTTTTTAATAAAAGTTTCTTTATACTCTTAAGGAGGCCTTCGTATAGCGAGTTTACGAACATCGTCATCGCTTATAGTAATACTATAGTAGTTATTAAATTGAACCTCTAGTACCTAGCCAAGCCTTATATTTCTTAGGATTTTAACGAACTTATCCGTTTTATTCTTTATAAATATTAATCTTATTCTATCGTTAACGATTCCGGTAAAGAGATATAGATTAGTATCTACCGGTTTAAAGAAATAGTCTCGTGCTAGTAAATTAAACTTATAGACTTCGATAATTATAATAACTTATAGGGGGATAACTCTTATTTTTATAATATATACCGGCCGGTTTATATTTACACCCCTTAAATAGACGTCGATAGGGTACTCTATATCGCAGCTACCGATACGGGCTATTTAACGAGACACTAGTATATTAAATCCTTTAAGGGTTATAATGTTCATACTAATAAATATACTTACTTTAAGATTATCTATAATATGGACTTCCTTAGGGGCGGTTTCGGTTATTATTTTATTACCGCTCTTATTTTTCCCGGGGAAGTATAAGGAGGTAACGATATATTTAGAAATAATATAGCGGTTAGTACTAATACTAGTAACTTAGAGTAAGGTTATTATAATACGAATTCTAGCTTTTAGGAAAAAGTATACTATAAATTTATAATCGGCGATAATTACTCTATAGTTAATATCTTTACAGCTCTTTTCTACTTTAATTTCAGGGTTTAGGCCGACCCGAATACCGGCGTACCGGTACTTCTTAAACACTTATCCTATTCCCGTATTTTTGGAAGAGTCGTAGTTTAATTTAATAATAGGCTTTTATTTTAATAATTCATTATTCGTTTTAACCTAGTAATAGGTTTCCGTATTCTCGTCTATTATTAAAGGCTATTTACTCTTCTAAATAGTATTTATAATTAAACGTTTAGGGTAGGAGGCTTTAATAGGGTTCCTATTTAAACCTTAATTTCTAAAGTACGTATATAATATATTTTTAAAAAAGAACGACTCTTTATAAATATAGTACTCGATTTATTTAGGCGAATCGATAATAGTTATTTAATAACCGGCTATTTCGTTTTATTTATTATAATAATCCTTTTACTACTAATCCTGGCTCTACTCCTTAGCGTAATTAATATTAGGTATAAATTACTCTTCTATTTATTACTCTATAATATTATCTTCCTAAGAATAATCCTCTTATACCTCGGTTTTATAGTAAATAGTTATATACCTAGGGGGTATTTACTATTGCCCGAAATAATTAAAATTATAACTACCGGTTATGGGCCCGCGGTTTTTTTAGCGCGGTTAAAAGTTAAGACGATTCCTATTTTTAGGAGGGAAAGGTTCGTTTCTAGTACTATTACTAGTAATTTATAACTAAATAAATGACGGTTAAATTTAACGAGGCTACTACTACGTTTAAGGGATACTTAATATATTCTAATAAACCGAATTAGTGAATTAATAAAAAGTAGCCTAAAGTAACTAGTTCTATTATAGGCGGAACCGGTTAGGTTATTAATAATTCTACTAGCTTTACCGTAAACCCTTTAGCTTAGGAGGCGGTGGAGGCCTAATTATCCTATTACTTCGTATTATTCCCAGCTAGGCTTCTTCCTTAATATTAAGTAAATTAAGGAATTTATCTAGTAGGACGCTAGGTTTAGGCGGATTAATAAAAGACTTAAAATCAGAGTTAATATAGTCGTAGATTATAGATATTTATTAATATATACTAGGAATATCGGCGGCCCTAGTTAAATTAAATATTTTATTTATATACTATCTAGGCGTCTTATTAATACGTATTTAAATAAATCTATATTTATTAAAACGAAGTTTACGTATAGCTTCTAACGTTTTTATTTTAAATCGCTTAATAAAACGACCTATCTATTTAAGGCTAGCGAAGGTACGTATTAATACCTTAATATTAATACTTAATTTATTCGAGAACTATTTAAGGGTTACTCCTTTAAGATATAAAGATAGAAGCTTTCGTACCTCCTCTTCGCCGTATTATTTAATTATATCGTTAACGTGATCCTTAAAGTCGAAAACGTTCTTATATATAGTATATCTTTTTAAAATAAATAGGTTATCCTTCCTATCGCCTTTAGGGTCGAAGAATTTAATCTTTTCGAGTTTTAATTTATTTTAGGCGTTTACTTTAGTATTAGTATCGTTTTAGCTAGCTAAATTATTTACTTCTAATAAATTTTAAAGTCCTACCGGGCCTTCCTTTATCTTAGTTATTAATTTAATAATAAAAGCCTGAATTTCTGGCGATTCTATAAATTATATTATTTATTCGGAATCTATAATAGGCTACTCGGGCTCGGGAGGAGTTATAATTTCTTCGTTTTTAGGTTCGTCCTCTAAAGACTACTCCTTTTATAAATATTAATATAGCTCTTTAGTATCCCTTCGGAAAATACCGATAGGCGGTATTACGGATATTTTATTTATAACCTAAAGTAGCTATATAGTAGGCTATTTAAATTTAGTATACTCCGAAAGATTATTATTAAACTACTTTACTTTCCGGCCCCTCTTTAATAAATACTAAAGGGGTATTTTAGTAGGAGGATAAAGAGATTATATAATTATCTAAATAGTTACTCGTCTAATATTAAAAGTAACTTTTACCTATTTTAGGATATATTTACTTAATAGTAGGAATTCTTATAAATAGAAAGTAAAATTAATTATAATAAAACTTAACTAAACTTCTTCTAGGGTAATAACTAAGGTAATAATTAATAATAAATACTAAAAATAGTAATACTAGGCGAATAATAAGAGTAGTATTAAAAAACTAATATTCTAGTATTCTTTTTTCTATAGCGGAAGCGTAAAAGATATAACTAGTAATATATTTACTAGGCTAGACATTTACCTAATAGGTAATTTACTAAAATAAGTAACTATATTAATAAAAAAGAAATAAATAAAGAGACGTTCTAAATATTTAGTTTAATATTTACTATAAATACCCTAAATAAAAAGAGTACTAAATAGGTTATTTTAATAACTTAATAAAGAGTTTAGAAATACTTATTTAAGGTAGTAAGATATAATACGGAAGCGCTAAATAAATATAACGTAAATAAAACTCGCTATCGATACGGAGTAAACTATTTTAAATATAATAGTTAATAAAGAGTATATTAGCCGTTTTAAAGGTTATTTTACTATTTATAACTAATATAATCGTTCTCACTAATATAGAAGAGGTATGGTTCTATATTAATATAACCGTTACTACTATTTAATAAGGGGTTAATATAATAGTATATAGTATAAAAGATATTGATTATTCTATAAAAGATTTGGCCCTAATATATTAGAATCCTAGTGTTACCCTAGTCCCGATAGGGCTAGCGGTAGGGCTCAGCCCGCCGTCTTGATAAATATCTATAATAATACTCCTACTAAAGTCCACCCCGTAATACTCGTTTATTTTAATATCGAGTAAATAAGCGGTTAAACGCTTACCTATTTATTAATTCATATACTACGTCGAGTAGTAAATAGACCCTTAGTATACTAAATATATTAAATCTACTAAAGTTCTCAGCGAACCTTAATCGTAATAATAATATTTACTCTTTAATATATATATAATTTAACTACCGCCGGCGATATCGGTATATATTAACTCATTTTAATTAATAACTCTTTTTATCTAGTCGGATCGCCTAAATACACGAATAATAATATAGTATTAATACCTTATAATATATAGTTTATACTTTTTAATAGGTAGTTTTAGGGCTTAATAATATAATTTTTTAAATATTTATTCCTTCTAATATATATACTAACCTTTTAATATTATTTATATTTAAATAATAAAGTCTTTTATATTATTAAGTTTATAACCCGGATTTAACTAAAGGGCTAGTAATTATAAAAGATAAAAGAAGAGAATCTACTCTAGATTTAAACGTAAATAGGGATTTTCTTAAATTAAGCGAGTATTTAGTCTCGATACGGGTTCTAGATAAATAAAACTCTTTTTATTTATTTAGGATATCTATTCTCTTATTAATTACCTAAAATTTATAGTTATTCCGCTCTAGCGTTCCTAATAATAAGAGATTATATTCTATATCGGGAACGTAGTATATATTAACGAGATCTAACTCCTTATATTTATTATTAATAAACGGGTTAAGAATAATAGTACTAACGTTATAAATCCTATACTAGGATTTATCTTTAATTACTACGAATTTATATTACTTCTCCTTATATATAGCCTTATCGAATAGAGAGAAGTTGTATATAATATAAATATCTACGGCCGAGTCTATCTAGAAAGTATTATTCTTATTATTATTTAATGTTTTAATCTTATTTATATAGTTAGAAATAAGTACTTTTTTAATCTTTTTAACTCTAATAAGTTTCTTACCTAAATCGTTAATACGGTTCTTAGTTAGGAGGTATTATTTATTTTTATATATTTCTTAACCTTCGGGCCTTTTATCTTTATAAAGATAATAATAATTTTCCGTAAAATAATACCCTCTATAGCCCTCGTAATTCTTTCTTTCCTTATACGACTTATTATTAAATTTTTTTTTTTTATAATTTTTATTATTTTTACTTTTCTTATAGTTAGGATTTACGGAGTTATTCCTAGATCCTAATCTATAATTAGAAGTATCACGATTTCTACTCTTATTATTTTTATATTTATTTTACTTTCTTAGCGTTAAAGTCTTTAAATCTTATCGACGATTATTATATTTTAGGAGTTTATTAAGTATATTATTTAAAATAAATATCGTCTAATCTTTTTTAACTAGACTCTATATATTAATAATATATATATATAATTTAGGGTTAATTCCTACCTTAAAGTATAACGTTAGTATTTAATTAGGTAATAGGGTTTCTATATTAACGAGCCTTTTTTAATATATCTTTATATAATTTTTATAATTTAATAAAGACTTAAAGTAATCCTAATCTTTATAAATAATTTAGTATATATATAAATTAATAGTCTACGCGTTAGAATACTCGAATAATTAATATAAGATATTTATTATTTTAATATTATTTATAACGCTAGCGATATAAGTCTTTAGGTTCGGTTCTAGGTTAAATAAAATATAATTATATATTATTTTATAATTATCCTCCTATTTATTTAATTCTTTTTAATATTTCTTTTTAATTACTTTATACTCCTTTTTCCCTTCCGGTATAATAAATATAACTTTATATAGTCTTTTTTTAATATCTCGGTAGGTAGTTATTCTAGTTAACGGATCTAGGGCGATAAAATATTAATATTTATTTTTATTAATAGTATACTCTTAGACCTTTTTAGCCTTTAGAACGGTAGTAATATTAATTTTTTATAACTTTTAGTTACTTTTACTCTTTAATTTAGGGATTTTTATATTACCGTTACCTCCTATTATACCTAAGAGTAATATAAATAAAGAGTAGTTAATATTAGGGATTTTAGGGATTTTGCTCTTAAAGTAGTAGTATAAAAAGTATAAAATACTATTATTTTTTTAACGGCTCTCTAGCTCGCCCTAGGAATATATTAAATAAACTACGTAGTAGGTACGTTATATACCGGGTTTATAACCCGTTAATAACGTCTATAAGTATAGTTCTTTTATGTATTAATATAGTTCATTAAGGAGTAGTATCTATGGTAATTGCCAGCTATATATTATCTTAAGGGGTTTGCCCTAGCCCTAAGCCAAGACCTGCTTAGTAAGCCAGGCTGAGCGGGAATGGTAGTTGCAATCCAACGGGAGTCACTGTGTACGCGGATCTGCGATCGTATGACCCTGCAAAGTCTACGGCCGCACATTCTGGGAACTTGGACACCATGTCCGAGCCCCCTTACGGATTGCATGCCTTTGATGAGGGAAGTCACACAGATTGGAAGGACTTGCTTGTGAGAATCAAGGACTTGAATGAGCTGGTTATCTATCTGGATACTTGCTGCAATGTGGAAGACTCAAGTGAATTCATGAAGGGCCTGAGGAGTGCGATGGTGATGTGGAGATAAGATGGACTCAACCGTGACCGTAACATGCTCGTCTGATTTTGGGGGGGGGGAGATTTCCAACGGCCCCATAGCTATCCTGTACTAATGTCATGACACAAGATACTATCGGTATTATGCCATCACTTGCAGTACGGGGTGTTGTGAGTGAAACGCTTTCATGGCATCGGGCATTATTGGAGAGAGGTGCACAATGGGGGCTGAAAGGCAAGGACGATAGGATAGATAGCCTAGTGTCACTTATTACGACATGAGATCATGCATTTGCCAATGCAAGCTGCTATCAGGAGGCGATTCTCATTCGGAGAAAAAGTAGATGCTGGCGTGATCGGGGATACCATAATCGAATACCTTGCAATACCTTGACCCGTAACAAATCTTGCTCTCTATATTGTTCAATATCTGGTTCACCATCGTGATCTCTTAGCTAAGCTCACGTACTTTATGTTAGCAGCTTCTACTCTCCGCTATTATTTCCAAAAATACCAATGAATCACAAGAATGTTACCATCTTACTTCGAGACGGAGTAATGCGTCCTTGAAAGCCATTTTTGAGTCTTTGTCTGGTCCAAAAACCCTATAAGTCCCAGTGTTCATGGGTTAAATCAAGAGCTAGACTTGGTTTCAGCGCCGATGGCAATCTCGGATGCCAATGCAAGAGGCTAGAGCACAATATAACGTCGAACTAGGGCAAGAATGGGCTACCTCAGCATATATAAGAGGACAAGATTGCACAACCTTAACTTGTTCTGGTTGATGAAAGATCGAGAATCGGATATCGCTCTGTGATATCTGCCAAGCTAGGGCTGGGCGCCAAGGACCTTAAAAAGGGTTAGATCAAGACTTTGGGTCCTACATCACAAAAAAAAAACCTGGACAGGACCGCTAGCTTCATCTGAGCTTTGAACATCTTACGGGTCCAACATCGAAACTACAAGCTGGCACTATTTATTTCAGACCTTCAACTTCAATCCTCTCTAAGTCTGCGAGTAGGATCTTTACGATCATTAAGTTGCTAAAAGAACTCTAGTTTGGCTATTTATCTACAACTTTGTTACCAACTATTTGATTGTAGACCTTATCGATGTTGAATTGTCCTGAATCCCGCGAGGTCGATAGTTCTGATTGCAGCGAACCACCGAGTCTCTTTTTTCGATAAATTGCGGACAGGACACGCCTGGTCATTCATTTCGACCTCTTCTTCTCCTCCATACTAAACACACTCTATATTACCTGATCTTCCGATTATCTTCTGGTCACGGCGAATAACTTGGCAGATATTGGGTATAGCCCCAGGCATTGGATATCCTCCGAACCTATCGAGATCTGTCTCTCATCCGTACACACACCCCTCGGCTCTCCAGCATGGGCGACCTCATGAAGCTACCTCGTGAGTTACGGGATAAATTCTACCGCTATAGGTTGGTTCGTGGAGTTTTCAAGATCGGAATGAGCGTACTATCATCGAGTACGTGTTCAAATCGTGGTTAGTCCGGTACTTCTAACACATTAGCGCAAGGCAAGCCTACTCGCCCGACACGAACAAGCACACAGCTTCTTTATCCGGCTACGAGACCCTGTTTGGTATTAGCATCTTACGGTGTTAATCCTTTGGCCGATAATTGACATGCCGACCCTATCAATATTCCTCGCCTGCCGTCAGATCTGTATTGAAGCCTCTCAGATCTTCTATGAGCACAATACTTTCGACTTCGTGACACGCCTGTGGCCGCACGAATCAACTTGGCCTACAGGATCGACCACAGTTTTCTCTGACCTGAATTCGCCACCCTCACCTTCCGCTTGGCAGTGATCTTCAGGGGCCTGAACCGGCCGTTGAATTTTCCACAACCTTCGAATCGCTCTTCCAGTTCACTGGCGAAAACATGAACCTCAAAACCTTGAAGCTGCATATCGACGTAAACTACTCCCGCGACGACTGCCTGGATTCTTGGTCCAAACAATTGGCCAAGATAAGTGGCTTGCTAAAGCTAGAGGTCGAGATACATAGTTGCTGGAATACTTCTACTGAGAGATCATTTAAGCTTCTGGAGTTATTGAGAGCCCAGATGATGATGGGAGGAGCTGCGGGCTCAGAAGCCAGTGCGATACGGGAATTGGACAGAGGTTTCTTTAGCAAAACGTTTATGTCGGCCTCATCATCAGGGAAGTGAAGAGAGATGATGCGGCACGTGAGCGGAACGGTCTCGGAGAGTGGGGAAAAACACTAAGTAGTCAATGGAGAAAGGCTTCCATTGGCCTAAGATTGCAGGCATAGCTATGAAAGACCTGGACTAAATCATGCAGACCGCCACCAATGAACATCTTCGATCCTGGCTTGACACCCATCTGCTCCTATCTCCGCTTCTCATCACGGCCAGATTGCGAAGCTGAATGCCGGTACTGAGGAGGGAAACGTAGGTCCTCACGCATATACAGCTGATCCTCCGTCCCGTACTTTGTCTGACACTCTAACACCTTGCCTTCCTGGGTCTTCAGGCTGCAGAAACCGCTGTCCAACCATTCATCAATCTTGTATAGCTGGGTATCTTCGCGGTCGCGGATATAGACCTGTTCGCTACCATCGGCGGGAGCGTCATCTGGGATAGGACCGCGGTTGAAGGGTTCCTACTTTATTAGAGATGTACGATTCAGTATGGGACTGAGAGCGTACAGCGGGCCGGAGATACCACGGGTAAAGATGGCTACGCCTGGAGGACTTGTAAGGCTTGAAGTGCCAGTGATTACCGCAGCGATACGCTGGGATAGTGCCCCTATCTTGTTGACTAGATGACATAATGAATCTGGATGTCTTAACTATGCTGTCTGCAGCTGGTTCGAGTGAGGTAGATGGAGGAAGGAAGGAGGATGGAGTATAGAGCAGCTTTTTATCAGTATTATGAGTCACACAAGTGGCGATGGTGAAACCACTGTGAGTCCCACCTGACAAAGAAGTTACACCTATCCTTAGCACGTTGAGTGGGTCACGACCCAGTCGTTCGCGTGACAATTCCGACGCTCGAGTAACACTTCATTTGTGTTGGTGAACCATGATATCCATGGGCTTTCTCTAATGTCGGTGACACTACTGCAAAAGTCTCAACTTCTTTCTACTTCCACTCCGATACCAGACCACAACATTCAGGCCTTACAGATTACCTTTCTTGACTGTCCTGTCCTGGTCGATGTATACCCAAAGCCTACAACACTGGATTGACACACACCAAAGGTTCAGGGGTCGAAAATGGGCGACCTCATGAGGCTTCCCAGAGAGCTAAGAGATAATATCTACCAAATTCTACTAGTCCGCGAACGGAGCAAATTTACGAAAAACTCAATTTGCTCAATTAGAGGTCGTACAAGGTCGAAGGGCCGAGCCACACGACAATTTGGAACAGAGAATCTAGACAATCTAACATCGGGATCCTACTGCATCGACATAGCCACGTATGCTGACATACCAGCGCTTTCACTCCTTCTCACTCGCCGCCAGCTTTATTCCGAAGCTAAGGAGGTATTTTACCAATAGAACACATTCGATATCATGAACGCCGAGGACTGATATGGCTCAGTCTTGACTCGTAGAGCATTTCTAGGCGACCAACCTCCAGCTGTGTTGAACGATATCCGTCATCTTAGTCTTCTCCTGCGCGAAGGCTATCACGCACCGGCGAGGAAATACGCCCCCTCCTACCAATTAGAGCTTCTGTGCAATATCCTGAATACAAAGATGAGTATTAGGACACTGAAGCTTCTGGCAGACAGGGAAAGGGTCGAGCGTGGCTGTATGTCCCGTTGGCCTATCCAATTGGTCAAAATCAATGGCTTGGAGAAACTGGAAGTCGAGATCAGATCATTCAATTGTGTACCAAACATTATCGAATATGCGCAGCATTTGAGAGTGAAGTTGGTGAATGGCGGGGGTCAGGCTGGAATGGAAGGTATCAAGACCAGCTGAGGCCCGATATTCTATCCACATATTCTCTTGATGTTAGCCACATCCTCGGTCTAGATCTCATAATGAGAGACCAGGAGGAGGTGAAATTGGTATCTTCATATACTGCGGTTAAAGACCATGCCTTGGTTAGCAATAGCGGTATGACTTGTGCCGCATTGGTGAGAAAGGGTTCACGCCTGCATGGCCCAGCATCAGTAGTGTGTTAAACTATTATGTTATCAAAGATACCACCCCAAATTAGTTGTAATTCACCTGATACATATGACAGATACTGTGGTTGGTTGTGACGAAGTAAAAGTAAGGTAGATTTTGGTGATACTAGCACTATAACCTTTGTAACGCCTGTTCGACACATACGAACTCCTTCTTCTCTTTTTCAGTATTTCTATGGAAGAACAACGTTGTGGCCCTCGCTCTTACCCGTCCCGTCGACCTTGTTCTTGGCATCAAGAAACTGCCGGAGCCACAGTCTCTCTCTGAAAGTTTATCAGAGCTCTGCTACAAAAGAAAACCTCGCTGCTAGAGCATTAAGTAAACATCAATTTCCTACATCAATTATGTTTGATTTGATGAGACTCCCTAGGGAGCTAAGGGACAACATCTACCGCCACGCTCTAGTCCGCGACCAGGTCAAAATCACCACAACCGCACCATTTTGGACCACAGAACTAGGTGATCTACACAGTCCTATCAACACACGCGACCCCACTTCTAGTGCCTGGAGTCATCGGTCCACCCGAACACGCTTCCCACTTTCCAACAAGTACGCCGATGGAATAACAGTCTCCTATTGCATCGACCCCTCCATCACCGAATTACCGAATCTCGTCCTTCTCCTCACCTGCCGTAGGGTCTACGCAGAAGCTTTGAGAGTCCTCTATGAGCAGAATACCTTTGATTTCATCGACACGGATAAGGCTGACGACTCGGTCTGTAATTGTCTTTACTTCATCTCCGATCGACCCATCCACATTCGGAGACTCATCCGTCACATCAGCCTCAAGATCGGCCCTAATATCGACCAACCCTTTTTTCGTTGGTAAGAGTCTTTTCCGAGTCTGCTTCCCTATCTAATGTCCTTTCTGGTTGCAAGACATGATTTGGGGGTTCTTAGCGTAGCACTACTTCCGAGACATGTCTTGTTTACCCAGGCTTCTTGTCGTCAACAAGTAATACTAACTTCGGATTGTCTCAGGCTGCCTTATTTCCATGGCAATTACAGCTTGCTCTGCCAGAAACTTGCGCAAGAGATACCGCTCAGGAGCCTAAGGCTAGTGATAGACGGAGCATGGTGTGGTGAGGGCGAAATGAAATACTGGGCGCAGCAGCTGGTCCAAATCACTGGATTAAGGAGGCTCGCAGTTGAAATGAGCATCAACCTTGATACCGAAAGCATTGTAAGGTAAGGCACTGTCCCAGACACCTTTCCTGGGCTTCAAGACCTGTTTCTTGGAGCAAGACCCTGCGATCTTAGCCCCAAAGTACCCCTAGATATGTCTTCTTACCGAAAACCTCGCCTGTCGAAGTAATGCTGACTCCGAGATGTGCTAGGTACTTATGCATGATGAGGGCACGTTTGGTCAAGAACGGAGATCGGATAAATGGGTTGCAGGGCGTTTTGGCTAGTCCAGGGCCCATTTACTATACGAATCGAGTGTCGATGTTGGCTTTGTCGCCAACATAGTGTGGAGAGGAGAGAATGTATCTGGAGAGCAGGAAGTGAAAGACACGATTAGCTGGGAAGCAGCGAGTTAGGGGAATAAAACATCAGGCTTTCAAGAAACGAGAATACGCAGCCTTAGCTGTCTACCTTGGTGTCAGACGAGTAACTTGAGCATGACAGGCGAAAAACATGAGATGAGGTTGAAAAGGCTTGGCACTCGGCGCTATCGGAGATAATGTTCCGCCCTTGTATCTTCCACATCTCCTAGTGAGCCGTGTGAGCTTAACAAAACATCACAAGCGCCTGTTTCCGCGACATCTACCGGCGTATCTTGATGCATATCCCAGCGTGGAAAGTACTGCGGGCAGTCTCTAGTCACACGCATCCTCAGTCTTGCCGTTTTGTGGCCGGTGGCCGCCTCCCCCCTGCGAAGACCACGTTCCACACTTCCCCAGTTGCGCGACACGAAGATGATCCTGCGGAGACCGCATGGAATACTGTCAATGAGCAGCCTCCGGAGATAGCGAGACCGCACCAGCAGCATTTTGAGGCCGAGGGGCTGTTGTACAATCCAGAGACTGGGCCCGAGACACCTCCAAGGCCGAAGGATAGGAGTAATTATGGCTCGGCTGCGCGAAGAGCTGGGAGGAACGTCAAGAGAGTGAAAGACTTGCCTCCTGTGCATATACCGCCGTGGTTCCTCGACAGGAATGTGACGTTGAGGGCAGACCCTGCCCCATTTACTGCAAATCTGTTCCCACCGCACGGCGGGGTGGATCGACAGAATTCCACTGACTCTATATCAGAGTTGCTACCAGGCTCTGCCAATAATGGATCGTCGAGCGTTGATGATTTGAACCCCAGTCAGTCCAAAGACGCCTTACATGAAGCTTCTCGTTCCCCGGAAGATTGGCACGTCTACGACAAGCATAATTTGGACGAGATACGGTCTGTCGTCTCAGCTGGACTGCAAGTCCCCTCATGGCAGCGCGCAGAAGTGGCTGCATCCCTGAAGCCCCACCCAGTGCTGTTCTGTCCCAAGGATGGAACTGGATTGCTGTTAGAGGGCTATATCCGTGCTCTCGCGGCCGAATTCGGCACAGATTTCCTGGTGCTCAGCCCTCAAGATATTGCCGAGATAGGTGGTGACTATATGGATGAGTCACCCGATTTCCAGGCCAATACACTTAGCTCTTTGGGATATGACGCCCCACTGGTGGCCGCAGCACGCCGCCGACAAGCTACCAGCGATGTTGCTGAGGAGGATGAGAACGAGGAGCCAGATGAGGACAATGCAGAAAGCAGCCAAATGTTTCCTAGGCCTACCGGACGAGGTCGAGCTGGCGGCTATGCAGTCGTTGGTGGTGCGTCTTTCAGTGGTGATCTCCAAGACGTTTTCAAGTTCCTCGTGCCGCCTGGTGGATCTCCTCCGAAAGGCAAACCGTTCGTAATGCAAAATGGCTCGCAAGCCAAGGATATGACACCAGAGTTGAAATTAGGTCTTTTAGTCGATACTCTCCTGAATGCACCTGGGATTAAGAGAGCAACGAAGACTTCCAGCACGACAGGAGCAGATGTCTTTGGGTCCGCAAAATCGCTTGGAGACGATGCCACGGTGCCGGCCCCAGCAGCCAATGCTGAAGAATCATCGTCGCCTGATACTACCGAGCACGGATCTGAAGGGCTCATAGTCTTTGTTCAAGACTATCCGCAAATCAATACAACGGTAAACGGTGGCAGATTCCTTGACAAACTGCACGAGGTTGTGGACCTGCGACGGAAAGATGGCCAGAGTGCCCTCATTGTTGGGGCCGCCTCATCCAAAGATGTTGTGCCATCACTTACCTGGTCTGCAGCCAATGACTTGCAAAATCAGCCTAGTGAAGGACCGACAAGGACTATCATAACTCCTATCCATACTAGGCCCTCGCGCCCTTTCACCTACCCTGAGCTGCACGAACGGAAAACGAAGGATATCAATATTCGCCACATTCGAGATATGCTACGCCGTACAGCACCGAATTTTGCTCAAGTTGCTCTCATTGTCACCGCTGGGGATTTGTATATAGATTCCAAAACAACGTTTCTCTCAGGTTTGGATGAATCTGTATGGCCAATTGAGCGGATCAGCAGGATCGTGACAACTGCTTTGGGTCTACTCGAGGACTCCGCAGAGATGCACAGCGGGCACGTTGACAGGGCGTTGAACCTCATTGAGCTGAGCGACAATGCGAAAAGAGATTGGATTACGGCCGAAAAGGAGCAGAGAAAGAAAGTGAACAAAGTACTCCTGAATGTTGACACCGGCGAGAGTACTAAGGAGCGGATGAGGAAACTCCGCAAAAACTGCAACGATCACGAGAAGAAATTGCTTAATGGCGTTGTGAACCCAGATGATATAAGGACGACTTTTGCTGATGTGCAGGCTCCTCCACAAACAATTGACGCATTGAAGACGATGACTTCGCTGTCTCTCGTACGGCCAGATGCATTTACATACGGCGTACTTGCTACAGACAAGATCCCAGGTCTGTTGCTCTATGGTCCGCCAGGTACTGGGAAGACACTTCTAGCAAGAGCTGTAGCTAAAGAGAGCGGCGCTACAGTGCTCGAAGTGAGCGGCTCTGGTAATTCCCCCCACCACTTGATCGTTCTTACTACCGCTGACTGTTCATAGATGTTTACGATATGTACGTTGGCGAAGGCGAAAAAAACGTGAAAGCCATCTTCAGCCTTGCCAAGAAGCTCACCCCGTGCATCGTTTTCATCGATGAAGCAGACGCGATTCTCGGTGCGCGAAGTGGCGGCAGCAATCGCACGAGCCACCGCGAGCTCATCAACCAATTCCTGCGGGAATGGGACGGCATGAATGAGATGTCCGCCTTCATTATGGTAGCCACCAACAGACCCTTTGACTTGGACGAAGCTTCCCTGCGACGGCTGCCTCGACGGCTACTTGTGGATCTGCCGCAAGAACAAGATCGCGAAGCCATATTGAAGATACACCTCAAAGAGGAGATGCTGGATCCCGAAGTCTCATTCTCACAGCTCGCCTCACAGACACCTTTCTACTCCGGGTCCGACCTGAAGAATCTCGCAGTCGCAGCAGCTCTCGCATGCGTACGAGAAGAGTTTGATACGGCTGCCTCCCACAACAAGGGCGCTACGGACGGCGAAAAGTACGAATACCCCAAGAAGCGCACGCTCCATCTACGACATTTCACGCGCGCAATGGAGGAGATCAGCGCCAGCGTAAGCGAGGATATGGGCTCGCTTAGTGCTATTCGGAAATTCGACGAGAAGTACGGAGACCGGAGAGGGAGGCGGAAAAAAGGTGGATATGGCTTCAAAACGGTGCCTGACAGCGAGAAGCAAGGGTCCGACTCGGCCAGAGTGCGAAATCAGACCTAGAAATAACTGAAGTAACTTGAGTTGCAGCATAGACAGCGAGCATAGAGCAAGCGTCTGGGATCATATAAAGATGATGCAAAAGCAACGCCACATACAGATCTACCTACCTTATTTGGGGGGGCTACGAATCCGGATTAGCGAGCCCCTTAGGCTGGATCTCAGCATGGTGCGGGGCGTGGAACGCCCCGAAGCACGCTAATCATAGGCTTATCTAGGATCCTTCCCCGGGGTCCCTTGCGGCATGAAGTCATCTAGAATGCGCCTGGAACAATCCAGCATCACCATACTCATATCATGGCAATCTTTCTCCTCATGCAATTCATAGCGCCTTTATCGCCGAATACATTGACAGCCATATCTAATTTTCCCATCGTCCATGGTACACATACAAGTGACCTGGCGGCACTCCCCAGATCTCACTCCAAGCATACCCCACAATCGAACACATCCAATGCAGAACTCCTCGGCAGATAACCTGCCCTCCCTATCCGCAACCAGTCCTATCAGTGATGCAGTGTTGTCTTCCTCCATCAACACAATGCCTCCCAACGGCTATCATGATGCCACTAAACCTTTCGTTAATCCAGACTCCCTACCCAAAGCGCAACGGAAACCCATTGCAAACAAGACACATGATGCCGAGGTCCAAAGTGCGAAGAGGAATATCAGAGCGAAGCTGAAGGAGGATTGGGAATGGCCTCTACCGTCTACACAGCCCCTATCAGGCATACTAGAAGCATTGGAAGAGACACAAGAATGGCGGGAACGAGATTCAGACTCATCATACTCGCCGCCAATTCCGGTACCAGACCCATATCGATTCGATAATCCAGACTCAGTCGCCCAGCCGTTGCTGTCTAGGAAGACAAAAAGAAGAGAAGCACTAAAGCAGGAAATGAGCTGGAACGAAGGTCTACGAACGTTCGTTGAGCGTCGAGATGCGTGGTCAGGCGCACGCCCAAGACCAAAATCTACAGAAGATACATATTCGATGCCCCAGGACCCCACAACCAATACCAGCTATCTCCCCACACCACCTCCGCCGACCACCGCTCCCCAAAACCCCAACCGGCCACCATCCCCACCAACAGTCCTCCCAATCGCCCCACCCCTCCTCCCTCCAACCAACCCCATTCGCGCAGCCATCTCACCAGCAACCTACCCAAGCATCTACTCAAAGATCATATCTCAAGGCCTTGCACCCACCATACCTATAAATCTGAAAGATGTGGTGAATGCGTTGGTGCAGGGTTGGAAGAAGGACGGGGAATGGCCGCCGAAGAGTGAGGCTGAGAAGGCTGCGAATGGTGGCAATGGTGGTGGAGGGGCTGGTGAAGGGGGAGGAGGGGTGGAGCGTGGTGCGGTAGTGGGAAGGAAAGCCGTGAGGAGGAGTGTAGGGAGGGTAAAGAGGGTGTTGGGGTTGGGGAATGGGATTGATGGGGCTGGGAGGGGTGAGGGGCGCTTGAAGCAGTGATTTTACGATGCGGAGAGGGCTGGGCGTTGCATGGGTAATGCCATTGGACGAGAGGGGATTGCGAA